>Ga0209990_10000087_pt1 | contig 89543 bp, 86 predicted proteins | sample NOAtaG_6_FD_187304 | JGI IMG/M metagenome (GOLD analysis project Ga0209990, IMG submission 187304) | Freshwater lake microbial communities from Lake Erie, under a cyanobacterial bloom - NOAA_Erie_Diel5S_2200h metaG (SPAdes) (version 2) | ecosystem: Environmental > Aquatic > Freshwater > Lake ... | reverse complement strand
TCTCGGCGAGGAGCTGCGCCCGGCGGGTGGTCTTGGCGAACTTCTGGAAGCCGCTGGTCGCCATCGCCATCTGCTTCATCGATTCACCTCTCCTTCCGGGAACGTCACTATGACGCGCGGATCGAGGTCTTTTTCAGACTTTCCTTAGCGTCGCGTGGCTGTAACAATTCGCCGATAGATTCCGGTGGTTATCTGGAGGTGAAATTTGTCAGTCCTGAAGAACGCGGTCTGTGTTGTCCTGGGGCAGTTCTGCCGCCTTGATGGGATAAATCGTGCCGGGTGCGCGGCAGCGGCCCTGGCCCTGACATTTGCCAGCAATGCAGGCCACGCTCAGGCCATGCGCCCGTATCTCCTGGGCGCCGGGGACGTATTGAAGGTCACCGTTTTCCAAAATCCTGATCTCAGCACGGAGGCCCGGGTATCCGAAGGGGGCGAAATAACCTTTCCCCTGGTCGGATCGATCGTTGTGGGGGGGCTCACCACTGCGCAGGGGGAACAGAAGATCGCAAGTGCTCTTCGGAGCGGGAATTTCGTTTTGCGCCCCCAAGTCAACATGACGGTGCTGCAGTTTCGAAGCCGCATGGTGAGCGTGCTCGGTTCAGTGAACCGCCCAGGCCGCTATCCCCTCGAAGACCAGAGTTTGCGCCTTGCAGATGTCTTGTCGCTTGCCGGCGGCGTCAGTCAACTCGGCGGTGATGTGGTCATCGTTTCCCGGCCGGCGAAGTCTGCCAGCAAGGAGGAGCGAATGACCATCGATCTGGATGCCGCCTTCGTGCTGAACGACCTGGAAAAGAATATCGAGTTGCAGGCTGGCGACACCGTGTATGTACCTCGCTATCCCGTGTTCTATGTTTACGGCCAGGTGAATCGCCCGGGCCAGTACCGTATCGAGAGAAATATGACACTCCAGCAGGCTATTGCCGTGGGTGGCGGCCCCACGCTTCGTGGCACGGAGAAAGGAATCCAAATTCGGCGTCGGGACGCAGGCGGCAAGGTGGACAACATCAGCCCCGGTCTTGCCGACCGGGTGATGCATGATGATGTGATCTACGTACGCGAAAGCGTCTTCTAGACGTGGCGGATCCCGCTGGCGCAGTGAGGGCGCATTGGAACGATAGTCCCGCCGTGTCTGTCGGTGCCCCGGTGGTGGCGTCCCTCGTCGGGGATCCGCGCCGTCGACTCGCTGCTTCTAGGCTCGACATGTGCTCGTCCCGGGTCGCCGGCGTGTGGCGGTTGCCCGGAGCGACAGTTGCCGGTGAGTTGGTCCCGCTAGCGGCGCGCTTCGGTGGCGAGTCAAGACCTTCATGCGGCATCCCCTGTTGTGATTCGCGGGCTAAAGAACGTGCTTCGGGGATGCGCGGTTCGTGTGGTCTGTCTCCTGACGCCGCGACGCCAACAGTTGCACACCGTGCCGCGTCATCCATCTCCCCATCGCGCCCGCAACCCCCTCTTTACCCCGGCAACGGGAACGACCTTCTTCCGCTCTTCCCCCCATCGCCATGACCTTTCTCCAGTTGCTTTCAATCCTTCGTGCCCGCTGGAAAGTCGTGGCTGGCGTGATCATCTTTGCCGTGGGGGCCGCGGTAAGCCTGTCCCTGCTTCTCCCGAAGCGATTTACCGCCACCGCTACCGTGGTGGTCGACCTCAAGGGAATGGATCCGGTGTTGGGCATCATCCTGCCGGTTCAACTCATGCCTGGCTATGTCGCCACCCAGATGGACATCATCAAGAGCAAAAGGGTGGCGATGAACGTGGTCAGGCGCTTGGGTCTCTCCAATAGCGCCGCTTATCGCCAGGTATGGCAGGAAGACGCCAAGGGCAAGGGTACCTTCGAGGATTATTGGTCCGAAGCGTTGCTCAAGAAGCTCGACGTAAAGCCGTCTCGGGAAAGCAGCGTGGTTTCCATTCGCTTTACGGGAAACACCCCGGAAAATGCTGCGGCGACGGCTAATGCTTTCGCCGAGGAATACCAGCGTGCCGATCTGGCATTGCGCGTGGAGCCGGCCCGGCAGTCGGCCGCTTTCTTCGACGAACAGCTCGGAAACTTGCGCAAGCGTCTCGAGGAAGCGCAGGCGAAGCTGTCTGACTATCAGCGAAGCGCCGGCTTCACTGCCACCGATGAACGTCTCGATCTGGAGAATGCGCGGCTGCAAGAGCTCTCGGCTCAGTACAGCCTGGCCCAGGGCCAGAACGCCGACGCTCAGTCGCGAATGCGGCAGCTCAACGACTTCATCGCGCGCGGCGCCAGTCCGGAGACCCTTCCGGACGTGCTGGCCAACGCGTTGGTTCAACAGCTAAAGAACCAACTCAATCAGACTGAGGCGCGGCTCGAGCAGGTGTCGTCGCAGCTGGGCGAGGATCATCCGGAGGTGAGGCGGTTGCAGGCAGACGTCGGCAGCCAGCGCACCAAAATCCGTACGGAGATCAATGCAGCCGCTGCCGCCGTTCGAAACACCGCTTCCATCGCGCAACGGCGGGAGGTTGACCTCCGCGACCAGCTCGCCCGGCAAAAGACCAAGCTCCTGGCATCCAACCAGAACCGCGACCAGTTCATGGTGTTGGCGAAGGAAGTGGACAACGCGCAGAAGGCCTTTGACGTGGCATCCCAGCGCTTCCAGACCACCAAACTCGAAAGCCAGACCAGCCTCACCAACATCTCGGTGCTGTCTCCGGCGCTGCCGCCCAGCGAGCCGTCCTCCCCGTTGCTGCTTTTGAACACGCTTCTTGCCCTCGTGGTGGGCGCCGTTGTGGGGATCGCCATGGCGCTGTTGGTGGAAACGCTCAATCGGCGGGTGCGCAGTGCCGCAGGCCTGCGGGAGGCGCTGGGCGCCCCGGTTCTCGCCTCCCTGCTCGATGACAGGCCGGTACGCCTGAGAGTCCGACGGTTGGGTTTCGCGGGTCCCGGGAGCGGATTGCTTAAGCCAGCAGCGGACCCCCGCTTGAAGTGAAACGATTCAACACGGACACAGGCTTTCTGAAATGACTTCCAGAAACAGTGAACCCGGTACCGGTGACGTTCTGCGGGAACCCATCGGTGCAATGCTGGTGGATGCGGGAAAGATCCGGCCGGAGGATGGGGAAAGGGTGCTTCGTCATGCCCGCGACAACGGTTTGCGCTTTGGTGATGCGGCCGTGGCTCTGGGGTTTGTGTCTGCCGATGACGTGGCGGATATGCTGGCGCGCCAGTTCCGCTATCCGTACCTGCGTCTCGGCGAGAGCAGTGTGTCTCCCGACGTGGTGGCGGCCTGGACACCGTTCACGCCGTCCGTGGAGGCACTGCGCTCGCTGCGCAGCCAACTCCTGCTGCGCTGGTTCGGCGGCGGCGAGCGCAGGAGCCTCGCCATCGTGGGGCCTGGCCGTAGCGAGGGCAGGAGCCATCTTGCGGCGAACCTTGCCGTCGTGTTTTCGCAGATGGGTGAGAGAACGCTGTTGATCGATGCCGACCTGCGCAACCCGCGCCAGCACACCCTCTTCGGGGCTTCCAACGCCACGGGTTTGTCCGCGGTGCTCGCGGGCCGCAGTGAGCTGGACGTGATCGCGCGCATCCCGGGGTTCGTAGACCTGTCCATTCTCAGTGCGGGTGCCATCCCGCCGAACCCGCTGGAGCTGCTGGGACGCGATGTCTTTCCGGAACTGATCGGGGACGTGTCTGCCCGCTTCGACGTGGTCATCGTTGACACCCCCGCCGCGAGTCTCGGCGCGGATGCGCAACTGGTGGCGGCGCGCTGCAGCGGAGCGTTGATGCTGGTTCGCAAGGATCACTCTCTGCTGGACCGCTGCCGGGATCTCGCGGACGCCTTGAGTGCCTCGGGTGTGCGGCTGGTGGGCAGTGTGGTCAACGAGGGCTAGCGGGGCATTTGCTGCCTGCGGCGCTGGATCGAGGCCCTCCCGTGTTCCGTGTGCTCGAGCAGCAGCGCGCCCTGGCGGCCGGAAGATCACCGTGGTTTTGCTGGTTGCCCGTGGGGATCGGGCTGTTGGTGCTTTACGTGCCCACCTATGTGACTTTATGGAAGGGCGCATGGGATACCGACGACCAGGCGCACGGGCCGCTTATCCTCGCGATGGTGGGCTGGCTTTTCTACCGCGAATGTCGTGTGCTGGTGGATGGCGAGGACAGACCGTGGGGCTCGGTGGGGTGGCCTCTGCTCGCGGTGGGGCTGCTGCTCTATGTGCTCGGACGCTCGCAGGACATTCTGCTGTTCGAAGTGGGTTCGCATATTCCAGTGCTCGCCGGCGTTGTTCTGCTCATGCGTGGTGGCCAAGCGCTGCGGGGGCTCTGGTTTCCCATCGTGTTCCTGGTGTTCATGGTGCCCTTGCCGGGCATGCTGGTGGACGCGCTCACCAACCCGCTAAAGCGCAACGTATCCGAAGCGGCCGAACATCTGCTGTACTGGGCTGGGTACCCCATCGCACGCAGCGGCGTCACCCTCACCATCGGCCAATACCAGCTGTTGGTGGCGGATGCCTGCTCCGGCATGCATTCCCTGTACTCCCTCCTGGCGCTCGGGTTTCTGTACCTCTACCTGGTTGACCATCGGGACCTGCTGCGCAATATCGTGCTGGCCTCGTGCATCGTGCCCATCGCCATTGGCGCCAATATCGTCCGGGTTGTGTTCCTCGTGCTGGTCACCTATTACCTTGGCGACGAGGCTGGTCAGGGTTTCCTGCATGGCTTTGCCGGTATGGCGCTGTTCACCGTCGCGCTTCTGCTGCTTTTCCTCATTGATGGCTTGTTTGGGCTTGTCCGGCGCTGGCGCCGGTCCGCGAGCACCCCATGAACAGCAAACTGCGTCGCGCGACGCTGATTCTGTTGCTCATGCTGGCGGCCGCGGGGCTCGCTTTCGCCGCGAAGCCGCGCCAGAGGGTTTCGGAGCTCGGGCCCGCATTCGTGCTCGAAACCCTCGTGCCCAGGCAGTTCGGAGCATGGCGCGTGGACGAGCGCGTCTTGCCCGTGATTCCCGATCCATCGGCCCGCGCCCTGATGGAAAAGATCTACAGCCAGAACCTGGCCAGAACGTACGTGGACACCCAGGAGCGGCGCATCATGCTCACCATTGCCTACGGCAGCGATCAGAGCGACGACCTGCAGGTGCACAAGCCCGAGGTCTGCTACGCCGCCCAGGGCTTCAATATCCTGAACGAAGCGCGGGGCACCCTTGAAACGGCTTTTGGACTCTTGCCTGTCAAGCGCTTGCTTGCGCAAAAGGGCGCACGCAATGAGCCCATCACGTATTGGGTGACGGTTGGGGGGAGGGCAACCCCCGCGGGCTTACAGCAGAAACTGGAGCAGCTTTCGTATGGCTTGACGGGGAAGGTGCCCGACGGAATGCTCGTGCGCGTCTCGTCCATCGACCGCGATGAGGCGGCCGCCTACAAGGCGCAAGCGGAGTTCCTGCAGGACCTTCTCGGCGCGTTGCGTGCCGAGGAGCGCGGGCGTTTTGGTCTCGCCCGCCCGGGCGCACGATCACAGCCTGGGGGCTAGGCAGTGGCTGAAGTTCTGCAAGTAGTCGCGTTTTGGCTCCCCTTCGGCGCGAGCCTGGCGGCGATCTTTATGGGGGTCGTGCTCAGCTTCATGGCGACGCTCGTGTGGCCGCGCTATCTCATGCTGCTGTTCCTCGGCATCTTCATCCTCTCGCCCAACGAGGGCGCCTGGGCCATGAAGGACCCCTCCCTCGCGTTCAACGTCTACGACAAGGGGCGCAGCTACCTGTTCTTCCCGTTACTGCACTTCTATCTGTGGGGAATGTGGCTGGGGGTCCAGCTTCGCTTCGCCTTCTCGGGCGAACGCGGTCATCCATCGCCCCTGAAATGGTGGATCATTGCCTTCGCCGCGCTCGTCTTCTGCCACGCGCTTCTGGCACCGGCCTTTGACCGGAATGTTCTGGAGGCCCTGCTACCGTCCGGGCTCGTCAACATCGTCAGCATGGGCATTGCGTTCACGCTCATGCTTCAACTGTTCACCACCCAAAAGGAGGCAGAGTCACTGGAGCGCTGGTTCCTGATTCTTTTCGCCGGCCGGATGCTCTGGGGAGCAATTCGCTTCGTGGCACTGGGCGGGGACCCGATGAACGTCTACGACGTTCGGCAAAACATACCCGTTCGAATCACGTTCTTCGATATCAATGACAACCTGCTTGCATGCGCCTCCTTGTTCCTCGCGGCGTGGCGCCTGGCGCAGACGCCCCGAGGGCGTGAGCACGTCTTTCGCGGGTTCTACGTGCTTGTCATCGCGCTTGCCCTCTTCACGCTCGTGCTGTCCTTTCGGCGGACCGTGTGGATGGGGCTGGTGCTGGCCACCGTCGCGCTCCTTACCTCGCGGCAGTGGCCGCATCGCGCCATAACGTTTGCGGGTGTCGTCGGTGTGGGCGTTCCAGCCCTGCTCTACGCGGCCTACGACAGATTTGCGGAGGTCGCGCAGAGCCGTGGAAGCCTGCTCTCAGGGTTTTTCCCCGACGTGACGCAACGGGGCATGTTGTCCTTCGAGTCAGGCCGTTTTTCCGAACTCACCGCCATGTTCAGGAGCATTGGCGACAACTGGCTCTGGGGGCTCGGGGCCTGGGGTGAGTTCGACGGGCGCTTCTATGCCGACCTTCACTTTCACCAGGGCTATTACCTTTACGTGCACAGTGGCCTCGGGCACGTTTTCCTCAAGGCGGGTGTGCTCGGATTGCTGCTGTTTGTGGCCTTGCTGGTTGTGTACACGTCTTTCGCCCTGCGGCACCGCTCCCAAGTCCATGCGCGCCTGCGCCCCCTGTTCGAGACTTCCCTCGTGGTGGCCGCGTTCTCTGTCCCGAACCTGATCGGAGGCACACCCATCATCGAACTGCGCACGATGGTGCTGCTCGGGGTTTTCCTGTCACTGCCTTTCCTGGCGATGGGTCTTCAGGCGCGAGATCCGCCGGAGCGTCCATGAGGGGGTTGCGCCGCAACGCCACCGCCAATTTTCTCGGCGCGCTGATCCCTGCACTGGTCTACGTCTGGAGCGTCCCGCTGATGCTGGAGCACCTCGGCGATCAGGGCTACGGGGTCCTTGCCCTGCTGGGCGCCATCGTGGGGTATTTCGCCGTCATGGATCTCAACATGTCGAGCGGGGCGCTGCGGTTCGTGTCCCACTATCACGCCAGCGACCAGCCGCTCAGGGTTAGCGAGGTCGTGACCTTTGGGGTGGCTGCTGCCGCTGGCGTCGGCGTGCTGGGGATGGTGCTCATCCTTGTTTTCGCGCCCTGGATTGTCGCCGCGGTGGTCAGCGCTCCGGAAGAAACACGCGCCGAGGCCGTGGTGGCGCTGCGTTGTGCGTCACTGGGGTTCCTGTTTTCGCAGGTTGCGTCATTCCTCCAGGGGACCGTCCAGGCGTTGCACCGCTACGATGTGAGCAGCGCCTTCGAACTGGCCTTCGGCGTCGCCGTGCCGGTGGTGACCGTCGCGCTGCTTGCCGCTGGCTACCGCCTCGATGTGGTGATGCTCGCCCGCGGTGTGCTCGCGGCCGTCAACGCCCTGGGCCTCGCGATGGCGGTGCGGCGCCTGTTGCCGCACCTGGTGGCGCGAAAGGCGCCCCGCGCCATGCGCGAGCGCATGGGGCGCTTCGTGAGCTACGCGTACCTGTCCCGCGTCGCCGCTCTCGCTTATGCGGAGGGCGACAAGCTCATTCTCGGCGCTATGCTGGGCCCCGTCGCGGTGGCGCTGTATGCCATTCCGCAGTCGCTGGTGTTGCGGATCTACGGCCTGACCTACCGCCTGGGCGCAGTCCTGATGCCGGTGGCGAGCACCCTCGACGCGACCGGTCGCGAAGCCGACCTGCGACGCCTGGGGCTTCTGGCGGCGCGATACACGCTCTACGTCAACGCGGCCATCGGGTTGCTGCTGGTGATCTCCGGCGGGCCTTTGCTGTCGGCATGGCTGGACACGTCCCGCGCGCAAAGCGCCGGTCCCATTCTCGTGCTGTTGCTGCTCGCCGCAGTGACCAACTCCATGACGAACATCCCATCGCTTGTCAACGATGGTCTCGGGCGAACGCGGGTCACCGGCCTGTTCGCCATCACTCACGCCGCCGTCGGCCTGTGCGCCACGGTGGTGGGCATTCGCGCCTGGGGAGTTCAGGGAGCCGCCGCCGCCCAGCTCGCCACGAGCCTGGTGATGATGGGCGTGTTCAACACCTATGTGGCGGGCCGCAGCGTGCCCTGGTCGCTGGCCGCCTACCTCAGGAGCAGCGTTTTGCCCAGCGTGCCGCTGCTGGTGCTCATGGCGGTGCTGGTGGCGCTCGCCGGCGCGGGAGGCGCGAGCGGGGAGGCTGCGTGGGTCGTTCCCCCCCTGCTGCTGCTCGTGGTGCTCATCTATGGCTTTGCGGTGGTGCTGCATCCTCAGCACCGATCGGTGGCAGTGAGGCGCATGAGGGCCTTGGAATGGCGATAGCGCTCGGTCGACGACCGGGAGAGGCGAGCACCATCAATGCAGCCCCCTTGAAAATACTCATGGTCAGTGAGGATGTGCCGCAACCAAATCCCGGAGGGCTGGCACGCCATGCGGTCGTGCTGTCCAATGCATTGACGCGAGCGGGCCACGAGGTCGTGTTCCTCGGCACCGATGCCTACCTGCTGTCGCATCCCGCCCAGGATACGCGGCTGGAGTGCTCGTTTCGCGGCGCCATCAGCCTGCGCAGGACCGGCTGGAAGGAGCAGCAGCTCGGATTCTTCAACTACGGCAAGCGTTGGTATCTGGCGCGACGCCTGGCTCGCGCCATCATCCGGCACGGCGCGGGCTGCGATGTTGTCCACTATCACGGCCACCATCCGGACGTTGCCAATTTCCTTCCCGAGACGCTCAACTTCGTCCAGACGCGTCACGACCAGGGCTCCGACTGTGTGACGCATATCCGGTTCCGGCTCGGCGATGTCTGCAATGCCGTGGATGCCCGCGAGTGCGCGCGTTGCCTTCGGGACCATCCGAATGCTCTCCAGGAGACCCTGTCCAGGGCCTCCGTGGTGGCCTTTCGCCGGGCGGTGAGCACGGCATTCGGGCGCCATAAGACCATCCACGTGAGCGAGATGTTGCGGCGCAACGCCCGGCGGGTGCTCGGTGGGGTGGAGGCCTATCGTGAATGGGTCATTCACAACTTCGTCGACCTCCAGGCCCTTCGCGAGGCGATTCCGGTGGAAGACCCGCGGGAAGAGGGCTTCCTCGCGGTGGGCCGGCTGGACGCGGCGAAGGGCATCGCCGACTTTGCTGCCCGCTGGAAGTCGGCCGGGGCCGCGTTGCCGCTGCACGTGGTCGGGGATGGGAAGGAACGCTCGCGGATCGAGTCCATCGCCGACGGCGTTCGCGTCGTGTATCACGGACCGCAGCCCTACGTCCGCGTGGCGGGTATGGTGGCCCGAAGCCGGTTCATGGTCGTTCCCTCCCTTTGCGAAGAACCTTGCGCGACCACCGTGCTGGAGTCTCTGGCGCTGGGCAAGACAGTGCTGGCGCTGAACCGCGGGGGGATGCCGGAACTGCGGCGCTATGCGCTCTATGAAAACCAGTTGCGGTTGTTCGACTCGCTGGAGGGGATCGTCGCCGAGGCCGCGAGGATGACGACTCATTGCAGCCCATTGGCGCCGCGCGTGGCGGTTGGCCGTTTCCGTTGGGGGGTGGACGACGCGGTGCCGGCCATCCTGGAGGTCTACCGGGCATGAATGGCAAACGGGCAACATCTTGCGTCATCGGCGCACGGGCTGCGGCCCGCCTGGGCGAGATGACGACCGTGGCCAGAGAACGGACGCGGCCACCGGCATGGGGCCGCTGGCCGCGGCGCAGGCAGTGCGAAGGGCCAGACCGCCGAGGAGCCACCCGTGTCGCCTGAGGTCTGTCCGCTCTGCGAGCAGCGCCACGTCCGAACCCTGGATGACGTTACGATCGGGGCGATCGTGAGGGGTTATCAAGGCAGCGGGCTCGGCGTTTCCACCGCGGCGCTGTTCGGAAACCGGCTGTCCGAACGAATCCCCCTCGTGCAGTGCCAGTCATGCCGCCTTCGATGGTTCGCGAACGCGCCTTGGGGTGATGCGGCGTTCTATGAACAGTTGCAGGTTCACCCGTGGTACTACCAGGCGGACAAGCCCGAGTTCTCCTTTGCGGCAGCGCGCGTGGGGCCGTTCGCCCGCGTTCTCGAGGTCGGGTGTGGTAGCGGTGCTTTCGCCCACTGCCTTCCGGAAGGCACGGCTTACAAAGGCTTGGAGTTCAATGACGCCGCCGTCCGCAAGGCCTGTGGCGCCGGGCTCCATGTGGAGAAGCTTCCCCTGGCGGAAGAGGCAGCCGCGCGCCCAGGTCATTACGATGCCGTGGTCCACTTCCAGGTGCTCGAGCACGTTCCTGATCCTCTCGGCTTTCTGCGGCAGGCGGCTGCCGCGATTCGCCCCGGAGGGCGGATGATCGTTGCTGTTCCGGCAGAGGATTCCTTTGTCGGCATTGCCGAATCGTGTTGGCTCAACATGCCGCCTCACCACCTCACCCGCTGGAGCGACGTCTGTCTGGAGGGTGCCATGGAGCGAATCGGCCTGCAGGTTGAGGAGATCTGGCACGAACCGGTTGCCGAAGTGCACGCGCACTGGCGCGAGGACGTCCTGCTCACCTGCGGGCTCCGGCAGTTGCTGCGCCAGCAGCCGCGTCTGTCGTCCTCCCGGGCTATCTCGGGCTTGAAGAGGCTCGCGCAGCGATCCCCGCGGTTGTGCGCTTGGCTACGCGCCAGGGCGCTGAGGGCCTTTCCGCAGGCCCGGCATGGCCATTCCGTGTGCATTGTTGCGCGGAAGCCGGCGCCTGCCGCGGTTTCGGAACAGGCGCGGGACCCAGGTGCGATGGATGCGTGACGTGCAGAGAGCGTTGGACATGGCATGAACCGGGATCGCGCTGCCAGTGGCGGGCCGCTGGTGTCGGTCGTCACCGTTTGCCTGAACGCCGCTTCCACCATTGCGGCCACCATGGAGTCGCTCCGCAGCCAACGGCACCAGGACTTCGAATGGGTCGTCATCGACGGAGGCTCGACGGACGGGACCCGCGAGTTTCTCCACCAGCACCGCGCCATGATTGCGCATTTCGCCTCGGAGCCCGACGGCGGTATCTTCGATGCCATGAACAAGGGAATCCGCGCGGCAACGGGGCAGTGGGTGCTGTTCCTGAACGCCGACGATGCGCTCGCCGACCCGGCGGTGCTTCATGATTTGAGCCGGCAACTGCGTGCTGCCGGTGAAGCGGTGGCGGTCGTGTATGGGGATGTGCTCTACACCGACGGCGCACGCACCTGGTTGCGCAGGTTCGACTGGATCACCCGCAAAAACCTGCTGTTCGGCGACCTGTGTCATCAGGGTGTGTTCGCGAGGCGCTCGGCGTTTCAGGCGCTGGGTGAATTCGATGCCACCCTCGAACTCAACGCCGACTACGATTGGTTGCTGCGGGTGTTCTCGTCGCCCTTCGAGGTTCGTTACGTTCCCCGCGTGGTGGCCACGTTCTTTGCCGGTGGCAGGCACAGCCGCGACCCGGGGCGCCTGATGACGGAGCGATTGATGGTTCGCAGGCGCTTCGCGACCCCGTCCGAGCTCGTGTTCGGCGAGTTCCGGTTCAGGGTTGCACAGAAGCTGTCCAAGTGGTTCAGGCGGTTGACATGAAGCGCGCCAGGCCGGCAGGCGGGTCGTTTTGTCGCGGCGCCCTGGCCTGCCTTTTGGGAATGGCTCTCGCCGGCAGCGCCCACGCCGTGACCTACTACCTCTCGTCCACTGGCAGCGACGACAGCGACGGCACGGCGCCGGAAAGCGCGGGGCCTGCGGGTCCGTGGAAGACCTTCGGCAACCTTGCCCGTACCAGGCTCAGGCAGGGAGATCAGGTCCTGTTGCGTTGCGGAGACCGGTTCATGGGTCCGATCTCGATCGATGTGGCCGGGACGGGCGGCGGGCCTTTCAGGCTGGGGCGCTACGGGCCTTGCGAAAACGGACAGTCTCCGGTCATCGATGGCGCGAGGCGCGTGAACGCCGTACCCTCGAAGGCCGACAAGGGATTGCGAGTGGCGCCGCTGGAAGGCGATGTGGCACAGGTGTTCTGGAACGACGAACCGGTCCCGGTGGCCCGTCATCCCCGCACCACTTATCTCGTGGCGGACGAGGCGGCCGGCAGGCCGATGCGTGAAGTGCCCGCGACAGGTCTGCCATCGACCGATCTGGCGGGGGCCGGCGTGACGGCGCGAACGTACGCCTGGTTCATCGAGGAGCGTCGTATCACTGGTGTTTCGGGCAGCGCCGCGACGCTCGATCGGCCGCTCGATTACCCCCTTGATGCCGGTTCGGGGTATTTCTTCACGGGCAGGTCATGGATGATCGGTGACGCGCCCGCCTGGGGGATCGATCGGAAATCGCGGTCGCTTGTGGTCCGGCTGCCGCAGGGTGCGGTGCAGGGCGGGCCGCTGGCCGTTTCTCTGGCAGGCCCCCTGGTCCGGATCGCGGCCGGCGGCACGGTCTACGTGGATGGCCTGGCCCTGGAGCGCGCCGGGGGCATCGCGCTGGACATCTCCACCGCGGGCCCTGTGGAGATCGACGCAGTGTCGATCCGGAACGCGGCCCTTGGCGGCATCCGCATCCATGGGGCGAGCACCGTGCGGGTGGAGCAGTGCGACATTCGCGGCGCTGGGGGGGACGGCATCATGGCGCAGAGCAGCCGTTCGGCCGTGATCCGGGCAAACGTGCTGCGGGATATCGCCACGGGGCCCGTACCGCGGCCTACACGCGCTGCCATCAACGCATTGTCGGCGGCAGGGGCGTGGATCTCCGGCAATGTGGTGAGCGGCGCGGGATACATCGGGATTCGTTTCCGGGATGGCGCCACCGTGGAGGGCAACATCGTCGAGAACGCCTGCACGACCATGTCGGACTGCGGTGCGATCTACAGTTGGCGCGATGAGCCCTCGGATCGGCAGACTCCCTCCCTGGTGGCCGGCAACACCATCGTATCGGTCAAGGGCAACCAGGAGATCAAGCCAGGGTGGCGCAGAGACGTGGCCGGCATTTACCTGGACGACCACGTGGCAAACGTCCAGGTGCAGGGCAACGTCATCGTCGGCGCGCGCCATGGAATCTACCTGCACAACGTGGCGGACAGCACGCTGGAGGGCAACGTGGTGCTGTTTTCGGACGACGCCAGCCTTTATGTGACGGTGGACAGTGCAAAGTATCCGCTGCAGAGGCAGCTCCAGAACGTCATTCGCGCAAACGGGTTGCTTTTCGACCTCGGGGAAGAGGCGATCCTGATGATCCATCGGACCCAAAACAAGGTCCTGCGCTCCTTCGCCGACAACATCGTCACCGGAAATCCCGATCCCCCCCCGGTGCATCAGTTCCACAACGAGGGCACCCCGCAGAATCCCCGGTACCGGCGCTTGCGGGTTCCCTTGGCGGCCCTGGCGGCCGAGGGCGAATCCAACGCAACCGAGCGCTCGCCCGCCGGTTTGCCGTCGAAGGGCGGGGTGACTTCCTGGCGCGTGGAGCGCACCGCTGCTGGCGTCCGGGTGACGGAGAGCAGCGGCAGGGTCGTGGTGCTGCAAAGCGCCGATCCTGGGGGCGATGCGGGCCTGGCGGCGGGTGGGATGTGCCGTCTTTTTGGCGGTCCGAAGCCAGGCGAGCCGGGCACGGCGTGGCGGATCACCCTCTGCCACCATGTGCGGTGATTGACGTTCCTGGCGGCGGCAGGGAGGACGGCTTGTCTACGGGTCTGCGCCTGTTGGTGGTGGCCAGCGAGTTTCCCTTCCCGCCGGTGAGCGGGGGCAGGACTGACATCTGGCGAAGGTTATGCGGCCTGCGCAGTCTGGGGGTACGCATCTTCATGGTGTGCTGGCATACCGGTGCGCACGGGCCACCCTCGCGGGAACACCTCGAAGCGGTGCGCGCTGTCGTCGAAGAGGTGCACGTGGTTCCCGTGTCTTCGCGGCCTGGGGCGTTGCTACTTCGGTTCTTCGCCCTGCCGGTTTACCCCTCCCCAGTGAGTGCCAGGATGCTGACGGGAGAGAAGTGGGCGACGCTGCTACGCGCCGCGGCTTGCTTTGCGCCGCATGCGGTACTGCTGGACGGGCTTTTCGGGTACGCCACGGCCTCGAGGCTGGCGCGGATGCTGGGGGCGCCACTGTCCCTGCGGTCGCACAACATCGAGCACCGCTACCTGGCGGACCAGGCGCGATTTGCCGGGTCGCTGCGCGAGCGGTTCATCCTGTTGTTCTCCACCATCGGGATGCGCCGGTTCGAATCGAGGGCGCTACGGCGCTGTTCCTGGGTCTACGACATTTCCTCCTCGGATCTGGAGCACTGGCGCCGACAGGGGATCTCGCGGATCTCGTGGCTCCCGCCCATGGTGCAGGTGCCCGATGCCGACGGCCGTATGGCTGGGCGCACCTTCGATATTCTCTTCCTTGGCAATCTCCACACGCCCAACAACGTGATGTCTGTCCGGTGGCTGCTGACCGACATTTTCCCGCGGATAAGGGCACGGCTCGGAGAAGTCTCGCTGTGCGTGGCGGGCTCGAACCCGACTGCGGAAATCGCGCAACTCTGCAGGGCGGCCCCGGGCGTGGAATTGATGGCCGATCCCGCCACGCCCTGGCCCTTGTACAGGGCGGCGCGGGTGCTGGTGAATCCGGCCACGAGTGGCAGCGGGGTACAGATTAAGACCGTTGAGATGCTTCACTGCCAGATTCCGGTGGTGACCACATCGGTGGGAGCCCAGGGGTTGCCCGGCGACGTGAAGGCCCTGCTGAGCATCGCGGACGACGCCGCGGATTTCGCCGAAGCGGTGGTTGCGGTTCTGGCGGGGCCGATTCCTGGTGCCGGGGGGCGGGTGGATGCCCTGCGAATCTTTGGCATCGAGCAACTGCGCCACATGGTGAGGCGGCTATCCGCGGGCGCTGATGATGCCCGCCAAAGTCATGACTGATCAGAACGGGGCAAGGGCTCGCCCACTGTGGGTGCGGACCATGGTTTCCCTGCTTGGTTGTTGAAAGACGAGCGTCTGCTTGGGGGCTGGCTCGGTGGCGGCGGATCCGTGATCTGCCGTGCATGCACGGCGACGCCCTGCGCCGTCGACCGTTTCAGAGGCCCCGTGGTGGTCAGCGTCGCGCCTGCGCAGTCGCGTTGGCGCACTCGGGGCAGAGCCGGCGCCGACGTTGGGTTCATGCCCCGATGCATTGAACCGCCAGGGGGGCGAAGGGGGAGAGCCTGCCTAACCAATCATGAGTTGTCCCACTCGCCCCCGAGCATGAAAGCCCGGGTTGGGTGCACCATATGAGGTGGCACGCAGGTGCGATGAGGTCGCAATACGAATGAAGGCCCGACCCCGGTGCCTAACCAGACCTCCACCGAGCTGGCTCGTACCCCCGACTGTTGCGCTGCCTGCTCCATTGCCGTGGAGCCGGTGGCAGCACGTACGGTAAAGAGGCCCGAACCGGTTTCGGTTCGAGGAGTCTTCCAGCTCACCGGTGCAGCGCACCGGCCACGGGTGTCGCTCCTGCGTGCCACTTGGCACTTTACTCACAGGAGCATCATCATGGAAGGACTCTCCCCCCTGCACCGGGGCGTGGCCGGCATCGATGTGCACCGCATGCTGCACGTGGTCACCGTGCTGATCGAGCAGCCCGACGGCTCGATCGAGAAGCACAGTCGGGAATTTGGCGGCTTCAAACGCGACTGCTGTGCCCTGGCTGCATGGCTGGCCCAGTTGCAGGTCCAGCTCGTGGTCATGGAGAGTACCGGCATCTACTGGAAGAGCGTGTTCTCCCATCTGGAGAACGCCGGCCTGAGCGCCTGGGTGGTCAACGCGCATTTCATCAAGCATGTGCCGGGGCGCAAGACCGACATGCTCGATTCCGAGTGGCTGGCCGTGCTGGCCCGCTTCGGCCTGGTGCGCGGCAGCTTCATTCCCCCGAAGGACCTGCGCGAACTGCGCCTGGTCTCCCGTTACCGGCGCAAGCTCAACGCCATGTGCAGCAGCCAGATCAACCGGCTGCACAAGACGCTCGACGATGCCGGCATCAAGCTCGGCGCCGTGGTGAGCGACATCCACGGCGTCTCGGCCCGCGCCATGGTTCGCGGTCTCATCCACGGCGAGAGCCAGGCCACGCTGCTGGCCCATGCGCGCGGGGCCTTGAAGGGCAAGACCGAAGCGCTCGCCGCCAGCCTGGAGGGGGATCTGAGCCAGCGCCATCTGTTCGCGCTGCGTCACTTGAGCCAGAGCATCGACGCGCTGCAAGCCCAGATCGCCGACATCGACGCCTACCTCATGGGCGCCATGCAGCCCTACGCCTGGGCGCACGCGCTGCTGCAGACCATCCCGGGCATCGACGCAATCGCCGCCGCGCTGAGCCTCATCGAAATCGGCGATGACATGGCCCGCTTCGGCTCCCCCGAACGACTGGCCTGCTGGGCCGCCCTGAGCCCGGGTAACCACGAGAGCGCCGGCAAGCGCAAGTCGGGCCGCACACGCCACGGCAACAACACCATCCGCCACATCCTGTGCGAGTGCGCCAACGCCGCGCGTATGACCAAGAGCACCCTGGCCGCCAAGTACCGCAGCCTCATGGTGCGCAAGTCCCACAAGAAATCCATCGTCGCCGTGGCCCACAAGATGATCCGCCTGATCTACATCCTGCTGTCGCGCCGGCAACCCTACCTCGACCAAGCCATCGACTACGCGGCCATGAGCGCCAAGAAGAACGCACCACGCTGGATCAAGCAACTCAAGGCCATCGGCAAGTGGCCCGCCCACAGCGCCACGGCGGCCCAAGCCGCCACCTGATCCTCCGCTGACACCACGGGGTCGGGCCCAGCGGATTGTCAAACGATGCCGCTTGCCGGCAGGACTGCTCACGCCTCTACTCAGGAGGGCTTTCACGGTAACGAGAAAGGCGGTTGGCCACGTAAGGCTTGCGAGGCGCCCAAAAACGCATAACATCACGCCCCGCGTGAAGGAACGCGCTCCCAAGCTCTCCCCGGAACCAGGCATCCCCATGAAGAAACCCCTAACCGAGGCTCAGGTACTCGCCGCACCGGCCAAGGACTACATGAATGACGACCAGCTCGCCTTCTTCCGGCAGCGCCTGACCGAACTCAAGGCGGAGCTTCTGGCGAATGTCCGCGACACCAGCGAGCACCTGCGTGAGACCGAGGCGGCCAGCGATCCCTCGGACCGGGCTACCCAGGAAGAAGAGCAGGCCATCGAGCTGCGTACCCGCGACCGCGAGCGCAAGCTGCTCAAGAAAATCGACGAGGCCCTGCAGCGCATCGACGAGGGCACCTACGGCTTTTGCAACGAAACTGGCGAGCCCATCGGCGTGCGCCGGTTGCTGGCCAGGCCCACGGCCACCCTTTCCATCGAAGCGCAGGAGCGCCGCGAGCGGATGCAGAAGATGTACGGCGATTAGTCTGGTTGCGTGCCGCCTGCGCCCGCAATGGGCAGTGCCACCGCGGCAGGTGGGTGGAAGAACAAGCGCTTTTGCGTGCGGCAGGTTGCATCAACCCCCGGGAGTTTTTCCCGGATGCCGCCTTGGTATTTGACACCCTCGGATCGCGGCCGAACAATAAGAATGATTCTTAAGTAGCAGCCGCCTTTCCTGGCGCCATCGGGCGCCCCGTCTCAGGCCCCCCATGAATCAGACTCCCTACGGTTTTTCCGCGTTCCTGTCCCAGTCCGATGCCGTCGGGCTGACCGTGTTCCTCATCCTGGTGCTCATGTCCGTTTCCAGTTGGACAGTGATCCTCTTCAAGGGTTACCGAACCTGGACGGTTCGCTCCAGCGCCCGCGACCTGATCGAAGGATTCTGGTCGGCGCCAAGTTTGGCGCGCGCCGAGGAACAGCTCGCGGGACGGGGGGACAACCCTTTCGCCGGGCTGGCCTTGTCCGGCATCACCGCCGCAGCCCATCACCAGCGCCACCAGGCCGGCCGGCTCGGGGACGCGCTCAATCTGTCGGAGTTCGTGACCCGGGCGCTACGCCAGGGGATCAACTCGGCCCAGGCACGCCTTGAAACCGGGCTCTCGCTGCTTGCCTCGGTGGGCAGCACTGCTCCCTTCGTGGGGCTGTTCGGCACCGTCTGGGGCATCTACCACGCGCTTATCGGCATCGGGGTGAGCGGTCAGGCCACCATTGACAAGGTGGCCGGGCCGGTGGGGGAAGCGCTCATCATGACGGCCCTGGGCATTGCCGTGGCAGTGCCGGCAGTGCTGGGTTTCAACGCGCTCACGCGTGGCAACCGCGTGATCCTGGCAGAGCTTGACGCCTTCGCCCACGACCTGCACAGCTTCCTGGCCACTGGTTCGCGGGTGGATGCGGCGGCGGGTGCGACCTCGCGGCCCGCCACCGCAAGCGCCCCTCAGGTTGCCTGAGCCCGCCATGGCCTTCGGCACCTTCAACGACGGCGGCAGCCAGCAGCCCATGTCGGAAATCAACGTCACGCCCCTGGTGGACGTGATGCTGGTGCTGCTCATCATCTTCATCATCACCGCGCCGCTGCTCACCCACGGCATCAAGATCGATCTGCCCCGGGCCAGCAGCAGCGCCGCCCCGGAAAAGCCCGAGACCATCACCCTGTCGCTGGATGCCGAAGGCAGGCCCTATTGGAACGGCAAGGCGGTTGGCGATGCCGAACTGCCCGCCATGATGTCCGCGGCCTCCAAGCAGCAACCGCAGCCCGAGTTGCACCTGCGCGCCGACCAGGTCACCCGGTACCAGAGGCTCGCGGAGATCATGTCCATGGCGCGCAAGGCTGGTATTGCACGCATGGGCTTTGTCACCGACCCCACGAGCGTCGAGCAGGCGCGCTGAAGGGGCGCGCCGCTTGCGGGCAGGGGCAGGGGTGCTCGATTCGCTTCAGCTTACCGGGCGAACCCGCAGCCACATCATGCAGCTGGACGAGCCGCGCGTTGCCCTGCACCGCGACGCGGCGGGGCCGTTTCTGGCCATGCGCAAGGCGGCGGCCTTCGAGGGCATGGACCTGAGGGCGGCCAGCGGATTCCGCGACTTCTCCAGCCAGTGCGCCATCTGGCGGCGCAAGTTCTCGGGCGAGCGCCCGTTGCTCAACGCCGCCGCAGAGCCCGTGGAGCGCACCGGGCTCAGCGAGGATGAGCTCATCGACCTCATCCTGCGCTGGTCTGCCCTGCCCGGTGCCAGCCGTCACCACTGGGGCAGCGAGCTCGATCTCTACGACGCCGCCGCCCTTGAGCCAGGCCATGGGGTGCAACTCGTGCCTGCCGAGTACGCGGCGGGCGGACCGTTTTTCGGCCTGCTGCAGTGGCTCGAGGCGCGCGCCGGGGAGTTTGGCTTCTACCGCCCCTATCGGGAGGACCTCGGCGGCGTGTTGCCGGAGCCCTGGCATTGGAGTTTTGCGCCGGTGTCGGTGCCGGCACAAGGCGCGCTCACGCCCGCGCTGGTGGCCGAGGCCCTGGATGGCGTGGAACTACCTGGCCGTCGGGCGTTGCAAGCCCGGATGGCGGCATTGTTCGTATCGCACGTGTTGGCAGTGGCGATGCCGGATCCCGGCACGCGGCTGGCGTGAAACCTGGGCCAGGGTGCGGCCCGGCGGTGTGATGTGATAGTTTTCCCCGGCGCAGCCTTTGGCAGGCGCGTCTCATCATGAATCCTCGCGCCCTCCATCAAACGCTTTCCACCGCCGTCGAGTCCGTGGTGCTGGGCCAGTCCGTGCCTGTACGCAAGCTGGTGGCGGCACTGGTGGCCGGCGGCCACGTGCTGGTGGAGGACTTTCCCGGTACCGGCAAGACCACGCTGGCGAAGGCCCTTGCCCGTTCGCTCGATGCCAATTTCCGCCGTGTTCAGTTCACGCCTGACCTGCTGCCCTCGGATATCGTGGGAGTGTCGGTGTACTCGTCCCACGACCAGAAGTTTACTTTCCACCGTGGACCGGTGTTCACCCATCTGCTGCTGGCCGACGAGATCAATCGCGCCAGTCCCCGCACCCAGAGCGCGCTGCTGGAGGCCATGGCCGAAGCGCAGGTGAGCGCGGAGGGCGTGCGGCATGGTCTGCCCGAGCCTTTTTTCGTGATCGCCACCCAGAACCCGGTGGAGTTCCACGGTACCTACCCGCTGCCCGAAGCGCAGCTCGACCGCTTTGCCTTGAAGCTGTCACTGGGCTATCTGAACGTGGAACAGGAAATGGCAATGCTCTCGGCCCAGAACGGCAGTCATCCGCTGGAGCAGCTGGCAGCCGTGGCGAGCGTGGCCGATGTGCTGGCGGCGCGCAGCATGCTCGCCGAGGTTCGCGTGTCAGCGGCTCTCAAGCGGTATGTGGTGGAACTGGTGGCAGCCACCCGTGGACACGCCGGGGTGGCTCTGGGTGCGAGCCCGCGGGCCTCGCTGGTGCTGGTTCGGCTCGCCCAGGCGCTGGCGGCGTTCGACGGCGAGGATTTCGTGTCGCCGGAACATGTGCAGGAGGTGGCGGTGGAGGTGATCGCGCACCGGCTGGTGTTGGCGCGCGAGCAGCGCTTTGCCGGCGTCAGTGCCGTAGCCATCGTGTCTGGCCTGCTGGAAACGGTGCCGGTACCGGCGTGAGCGTGGTGGCAGTCCTGCGGCGCAGCGTCGCCCGTTTGAAGAAGGCCCGTGCAGCGCCGCTGCGGGCGTTTGCACGCGTACACCGGATGTCGGTCTGGGCGTCCAGGCGCTTTACCGCTGCAGGGCTTTGGGTGCTTGGCTTGATGCTCGCGGGCGTGGTGTTCGGCATCGACGTCAACCGCACCATGGCTTTCCACTTGTTCTCCATCGCTGCGGCGCTTGTCCTGGTGGCGTGGATTGCTGCCGGCCAGTTCCGACCCAGGGTTCGCATCGAACGCCGGCTGCCTGCCTTTGCCACTGTGGGCTGCCGCTTCGAGTATGAATTGACGCTGCACGACCGGGGCGGCCAAGGCCTGGCGGCCCTGCGCGTGTGCGACGAGCTGCAGACTCGTTACCCCAGTGCCGATCAGTTCGCACGCCTTGGCGCCGCCGAGGAACCCGCCAGCAACTTTTTCGACCGGCGGGTTGGTTATCCGCGGTGGCTGATGTTGATCGAGCGGCTGCGCGGCGGCCGCATCGAGCCGGCGAGCCTGCCGGCGACGCCCGCGGGAGGCAGGTCGCGGGTCGGACTTTCCCTGGAGCCGCACAGGCGCGGGTTGCTGCATTTCCAGCGCACCGTGCTGCTGCGCCCAGATCCGCTGGGCCTGGTGAATGCCGTGGCGCTTTGCGCCGCTCCCCAGACTCTACTGGTGGTGCCGCGCGTTCATCCCGTGCCGCGGCTCATTCTCCCAGGTGCGCGCCGGCATCACCCGCTGGGCATGCAGGCGGTGCTCGCGGTGGGCGAAAGCCAGGAGTTCCTGCAGTTGCGCGACTACAGGCCAGGCGACCCTGTTCGCCAGCTTCACTGGCCAAGCACTGCCCGGGTTGGCAGGCCCATCGTGCGCGAGTCCGCGGAGGAGTGGTTCGCCCGCCATGCGCTGGTGCTCGACACCTTCGAGCCGCGGCCGGACACGGTGCGGTTCGAGGCCGCGGTCAGTGCTGCCGCGTCCCTGGCCGTGGGGCTCGATCCGGGCGATGCGCTGCTCGATCTGATGTTCGTGGAGGAACGCGCGGTGGTCATCACCACCGGCCGGGGTGTGGAGGCGAGCGGTGTTGTGCTGCGCGAGATTGCCGAAGTGACGCCGGCGCGGGACGGCGGCTTCGAGAGCCTTGCCAGCCACGTGCTGCGCCATGCCGGGCAGTTATCCGCTTGCATCCACGTGCTGCTCTGTTTGGATGAAGCGCGCGCCGCGCTGCTGCAGCGCCTGCATGCCAGCGGCGTTTCCCAGCTGGTGCTGCTGGCGGGCGGGGAGGCGTCGGTGCCCATACCTCAGGGGGTGTTGGTGCACCGTCTCGACCCGGCGCGGCTCGCTGAATCCCTCGCCACCATTCCCGAGCGCTTCTGTTGACCACGCCGCCCTTTCTGGTGGCCTTCGGCCTGCTGTTCTGGGGCTGGGCTAGCGGATTATTGTGGGTTGCCATGGGGCTTGCGCTGGCAGCGGAAAGCCCGCGCCTGGTGCGGGCACGATGGGCTTTCGAGCGGCGAGACTACGAACGGGTTGCCGACCTGTGCAGTGTGGGCTTCCTGTCGTTCATCGTCTGGCGCTGGCTGGCCCTGCGGCATGGAGCAGAGGGGATGCTGGAGGCGCTGGTGTGGATGCCGGTGCTGTTTTTCGCGCTGCTGCTATTGCAGCGCTACGGCGCCACCGGAAAGGTGCCGTTGTCGGCATTGTTCTGGTCTATGCGGCGCCTCGGCCCGGCAGCGGCCAACCGGCCCTTGGCATCCGTAGACCAGGGTTACTTTGCCCTGTGCCTGTTATCGGCGGCTTGTGCAAATCCGCGATCGCCGATTTTTTTCGCGGCTGCTGCCGTGTTGAGCGCGTGGGCGCTATGGCCCGCCCGTGGGGCCGGCCGCCGTCCGGTAGTCTGGGCTGTAGCCTTCGGCGCTGCGCTCGCTCTTGGCTGGGGTTTGCAATTGTCGCTGGTGGCGGCTCAGGCGCGGGTGGAGCAAATGGCGCTCGAGTACCTGCGAGATCACGTTTTCGGCGCGACCGATGCGTTTCGCGCCGACACGGCCATTGGCGAGATTGGGCGGCTCAAGCTTTCCGACCGCATCCTGTGGCGCATCGAGGGCGCTGCGTCTGGCCCGTTGCTGTTGCGCGAGGCCGCCTACAACAATTTCGCCAGCGACACGTGGTTCGCGCAAATGGCCGAGTTCAAGCCGTTGCCTCTCGAAGGTGAGGCAAGCTGGCTGATCGCACCTGGCGGTCACCAGCGGCTGCGCCTGTCGGGTAGCCTGCGCCAGGGCCGTGGCGTGTTGCCGCTCCCCCCTGGGACCGCGCGACTGGACGCCTTGAATGTCGGCAAGGCGGAAGTGAACCCTCTTGGCGCCGTGCGGGTGAGTGATGGCCCGGAAGCGGTGTCTTTCGAGGCGCAGTGGGGTGCAATCGAGGGCGCCGGGCACGAGCCGTTTCCGGCGGACACCACAGTGCCGGTGCGCCTCATGCCAGTGGTCTGGGCGGCGCTGGTCCAGGCGCGTGCCGTGGAGGGCCATGCCCGAGACCGCGCCTCTGCCATTGCCGGCTGGTTTCATCGCGAGTTTCTCTACACCACCCGGCTGGACAGTTGGGGCGAGAGTCGCAGCATTGCGCAGTTTCTGGCCAAGGACAGGCGCGGGCACTGCGAATATTTCGCCACAGCCGCTGTGCTGATGTTGCGCGCGGCGGGTGTGCCGGCCCGCTACGTCACCGGGTATCTGGCCGAGGAGTGGAGCGACCTGGAGCAGGCGATGGTGGTGCGCGCGCGCCACGGGCACGCCTGGGCGCAAGCCTGGATCGACGGCCGGTGGGAGGTTGTGGATGCCACGCCGCCGGGCTGGTTCGAGGCGGAAGCGGCGGAGGCAGCGCGGTGGCAGGGTGCTTTCGATTTGCTGTCGTGGCTGCGATTTCGTTTCGAGCGCTGGCGTGCGGGGGGCGAGGGCGGTTCGGGAGGCGGCGCGAACGCCGCCTTGCTGGCCGCCGCGACGCTGATGACTTGCTGGATGGCGTGGCGGATGACCCGCAGCCGCCAGGCGGTGGCTGCCGCTGGCAGGCATGCGAAGCATGCTGCGCGGGCACGGGCCTCGTCGCCCCTCGACCCGCTGCTCCAGCAGCTGGCAGCAGCGGGTTTGGAGCGCCCGGCCGGCATGCCGGTACGGCGCTGGCTGACGCAACTGCCCTTGCCGCACCTGCAGGGGGCCCTGGGGCGGCTCGCGGCGAGGTATGCGCGTTGGCGCTTCGACCCTTCTGCGCCATCACCGAGCGAGGCCAGCGCGATCGAAGAAGAGGCCCGGCAATTGGCGGGCTCCCTGCGCGCCCCGCCTTCGGACAGCGCCGACCCTTAGGGACGCTCCATCTTGCAGGTGGTTGGGATGGCCGTGTCCTTGGCCTCCACCTTGCGGTCCACGCGAAATCCGAAGCCGGTGCGGTCGTTGTCGAACTTCACCGTCTTTGCGTCGACCCTGGCGAAGGTGGAGACAAACAGCGGCTGCAGCAACTGGTGGTTGTCGGCGCGCATGGACACCTCTCCGGTGTCGGCCTGGAACTTCAAGCCCTCGAGCGCACGCGCCACCGGTAGCGGATCGGAGGACTTCGCCTGCTCCATGGCCCGCGCAAGCATCTCGAGCACGTTGAAGGCACCGTTGAACCAGTAATCGTCGGGCGCCGTCTTGAAGCGCTCTCGGTAGGCGGCGTTCATTTTCACTGCGTGCGGCGTCCCCACGTTGGGCGCCCAGAAGCTCACTTGGCGCACGTGGCCCACGCCGGATTCGCCGATGGCCGGGGGCGTACCCACGATGCCGCCGTAGTACGTGAAGTACTCCACCTTCAGGCCAGCCTCCTTGCTTGCCTTCACGAGCAGCGCCAAGTCGTTGCCCCAGTTGCCGGTGATCACGGCCTGAGCCCCGGATGCGTTGATCTTCGCCACGTAGGGCGCGAAGTCCTTCACCTTGCCCAGCGGATGGAGATCATCACCCACGATCTGGATGTCGGGGCGCTTGGCCGCGAGCATGGCTCGGCCAGCCCTCGAAACGGCCTGGCCAAAGGCGTAGTCCTGGTTGAGCAGGTACACCTTCGACAGCGACTTGTCCGCAGCCATTACGTCGGTGAGGGCGGACATCTTCATGTCAGCGTCGGCGTCGAAGCGAAAATGCCAGAAGCTGCATTTCTCGTTGGTGAGCGCCGGGTCCACCGCCGCGTAATTGAGGTACAGGACTGCTTGGCCCGGGTTGCGCGCATTGTGCTTGGCCAGCGTGTCCACCAAGGCGTGCGCCACGTTCGAGCCGTTGCCCTGGGTGATGTACTGGACGCCCTGGTCGATGGCGGACTTGAGTTGCAGCACGGAGTCCTGCGGGCTCGATTTGTTGTCGAAGGGCACGATCTCGAGCTTGCGTCCGAGGATGCCACCGCGCGCGTTGATCATGTCGGCAACAAGCTGGAAGTGGCGCAACTCGGATTCGCCCACATTGGCGAAGGGGCCGGAGAGCGGATCGATGAAGCCGACGCGTATGTTCTGGGCGTGGGCGGCGCCGGCAGCGAGCAGCAGCAGCGCCGCGGAAACGAGCGATTTGGTGCGAGTCATGCTGTGTTCCCTCCGAGAGCGGCCGTCGATGCAGCCTTAGTCGCCGATGTTACGCCGGCGGATTGCCCCTCACCCTCTGGGCGTGCGGCGCGGCAGTTCAGGCGGCAGGGCGAGCAGCAGCAGCCCCGCGCAGATCAGCGCCATGCCAGAGCCTTCGGTGAGGCTGGGGCGTTCGCCTAACTGCAGCCAGGCGGCGGCGACGCCGATTACGGGAGTGGCAAGGGTGCCCATGCTGGCGATGCCGGCCGGCAACCGCTTCAACGCGAAGTAAAACAGTATCCAGGCCAGGGCCGAGGCCAGCACCGACATGTAAAACAGCGTGGCGAGAAACAGCGGCGTCCAGCGTACCGGCGGCAGGTGCAGCAACTGCCCCAGGGCGAACATGAGCAGCGCGCACAACAACATCTGCCAAAAGGTGAGCGTGAGCAGGTCGGAGCGGGCGCGGCCCTGGGCGCTTTTCACCAGCACCACGCTGGCTCCCCAGGAACAGCCCGCCAGCAATGCCAACAGGCTTGGCGCCAGGCCGCCCAGGTGCAGCGGGTCCACCAGCACCACCAGGCCCACGGCGGCCAGGGCAATGGCAACCCATTGCCGGGTACGCATGCGCTCGTGCAGGAACAGCCGGGCGAACAACACCGTCCAGAAGGGCATGGTGTAGCACAGCACCGCCACCTTGCCGGTGCCGCCGAGTTTCAGGCCCCACAGGGTGCCGGTGAAGTTGAAGGTCAGCATCACCGCCAACAGCCCAGCCAGCCACCATTCATTGCGCGGCACGCGGATACCGTGACCAAGCCAGCGCAGCACCGGCAGCAGGACGATGGCTCCCAGCAAGAAGCGCCAGGCAGCCGAGTCGGTGGGAGAGGCATCACGCAGGCTGGCCTTCATCACCACCCAGTTGTATCCCCAGATGAGCGATACCAGACCAAGGGCGGCGGCGGCGCTGCCGCAGCCGGCAGGGCGGGAGGGTGAATCCGACACGGGATGGGGCCTGGGGGTGAAGAGGCGCGGATTGTCCCACGGCCGGTGGGGTCTGGCGGCTATACTTCAGCCGCGGAGAACCGGTCGCGGCTTTGCTGGCTGTCCGCCAAATCAATACAAAAACCATAGCAACGCAACGGGAGGGGCAGTCGATGGAACCGTGGTCTCAGGTTTACGACCCGCTGGGGAGCACCATCCTGTCCACGCTGGTGTGCGCGATCCCAGTGATCGTGCTGCTGGGTGGGCTGGGTTTCCTTCACATCAAGGCGCACATCGCCGCCGTGGCTGGATTGGTGTCGGCGCTGGCAATCGCCATCTTCGTGGTGGGCATGCCGGTTGACATGGCTGGCCGGGCGGCGCTGTTCGGCGGCCTGTTCGGGCTGATCGGTATCGTCTGGATCATCATCAACCTGATCTTCATGTACCGCCTCACCCTCAAGGCGGGGCTGTTCAAGATTCTTCAGGACTCCATCGGCGGTATTTCCAATGACCGGCGCCTGCAATTGGTGCTGATCGCCTTTTGTTTCGGGGCGTTTTTCGAGGGCGCCGCCGGCGGCGGCACGCCGGTGGCAGTGACCGGCGCCATCCTCATCGGACTGGGTTTCTCGCCGCTGGCGGCCTCTGGCCTGTCGTTGATCGCCAACACGGCTCCGGTGGCCTACGGCGGCTTGGGCACACCCATCATCGTGCTCAACAGCGTTACCCAGAACACCGATGAATACCTGCTCACGCTTTCGGCCATGGTGGGGCGCCAGTTGCCGTTCTTCTCGGTGATCGTCCCCTTCTGGCTGGTGATCACCTTCTGCGGATTCCGCCAGGCCATGGCCGTATGGCCAGCCATCCTGGTGGCGGGCGTGAGTTTCGCCATCCCGCAGTTCCTGATTTCCAATTTCCACGGTCCCTGGCTGGTGGACATGCTCTCGGCCATGATCTCCATGGTGACGGTTGCGTGGTTCCTCACCAAGTGGAAGCCCAGCCATGTGATGACCGCCGCTGACGGCAGCGCCGGCAGCCTGGTGCCCTTCGGGCAGGCCGCGGCGGCGCACCACGGCCACAGCCGCGAGATGGTGATCAAGGCCTGGACGCCATGGGTGATTCTCACGGCCATTCTTGCTCTATGGGGAATCCCCTGGGTGAAGTCCCACATCCTCAATATCCCCGGCATCACCTTCTGGAAGTGGGAGATACCCGGCCTCCACAATTTGGTCCAGCGCGTGGCGCCGGCCGTGGCGCATCCGCACACCGAAAAAGCGGTGCTCAACATTGGCATCGTCTCGGCCACCGGCACCGGTATCCTCATCGCTGCGTTGATTGCCGGCAAGGTGATGGGTTTCAAGGCGCGCGAGATGGGCGCGGCATGGCTGGAAACCATCGTGGTGATGAAGTACTCCATCCTCACCATCGTGGCCATGCTGGCGCTGGGCTACACCACGCGCTACTCAGGCATGGACGCCACCCTCGGCCTGGCGCTGGCCAATACGGGCTGGCTGTATCCCTTCTTTGGCACCCTGATCGGCTGGATCGGCGTGGCGCTCACGGGCACCGACGCTGCTTCCAATGCGCTGTTCGGGAGCCAGCAGCAGATCACCGCCAACAAGCTTGGTCTGTCGCCTGAGCTCATGGCTGCAGCCAACAGCTCTGGCGGAGTGATGGGCAAGATGATCGACGCCCAGAGCATCGTAGTTGCTTCCATTGCCACCAATTTTGTCGGCAAGGAGGGCGTGATCTTGCGCTACGTGTTCTGGCACTCCATCGCGCTCGCCGCGCTCATCGGGGTTTTCGTGATGCTCCAGGCGTACGTCTGGCCGTTCACCGAAATGGTGGTGGCACCGCCAGCGGCTTTGGCGCCAGGCAAGTAATGCTCGACACGACGTTATCCGGGCTGGGGATTCCGACCCGGCGAGCATCTCATTGGCGCACGGTGGGTTGCATGGGCGGGGGGCGAATCCGGCGTGGGTTGCGTCGCGGGGTTCCAAGTCAGGCTGCGCCCCGCGTCCGGGCAACGTGCGCTCGGACCGGCCGGGGCGCCCATGGTCGCCCCACGGCTCCTCTGCCGGGGCGACTTGGATCCAGATGGCCGGTCAGTTTGGCCCGCGCCTTCTATCGAGACTCGGCAGGCGGGATTGCTGGTGGTGGAATAGATGTGAAACATGCCTTCGCGTGCGATGTTTTGCGCCCTGTATGCGTTTGGGAGCGGCAATGTTGATTGGTAATCGACTCTCTGAAATCGGCCTGGTGCTGCCAGTACCTGCGGCCCCCAGGTTTGCGTACGTGCCGGTGGTGATTCATGGCGGGCTTGCGTGGGTGGCGGGTCAGTTGCCGTGGCATGACGGACAACTGCTCTGCAAGGGATTGGTGGGACGCGAGGTCAGCATTGAGCGGGCGGCTGAGGCAGCCCGATTGTGCGTGCTGCAGTGCCTTGCCCAACTGCAACAGGCGCTGGGAGACCTCGACCGCATCGAGCGCTTCGTGAAGGTGACGGGATTCGTGGCGTGCGCGCCGGGTTTTGGCGATCAGCCCAGGGTGATCGATGCTGCGTCCCAGTTGCTCCAGGAGGTGTTTGGCGAGGCAGGGAAGCACGCGCGCTCGGCGGTGGGTGTGGCAGAGCTGCCGCGCGGCGCGCCAGTCGAAATCGAGTTCGTCGTGGCTGTACGCTGAAGTGCTTCTGACAATGTCTTGATTAGGAGGGAAATTCGCACATGCGCTTGAACAGGCTCGGAGACAGCGATCTTCAGGTATCGGAAATCTGTCTGGGAACCATGACCTGGGGGGAGCAAAACAGCGAGGCCGAGGCACATGCCCAGTTGGACTTCGCCTTCTCGCGCGGCATTAATTTCATAGATGCTGCCGAAATGTACCCAGTACCTCCCAGGGCGGAGACGCAAGGGCGGACCGAGTCTTACCTGGGTTCCTGGTTGGCTCGCCAACCCCGCGACCGCTTGATCGTTGCCACCAAGATCACCCCTCCGGGGCGTGGTTTCGGTTGGATTCGTGGCGGTGCGTTGTCCCTGACCCGAGGCCATGTGGCGGCGGCCGTGGACGGAAGCCTCCAGAGGATGCGTACGGATTACATCGATCTCTATCAGATCCATTGGCCCGAGCGCTACGTGCCCTCCTTCGGGAAAGCGCACTACGATCCGATCGAAGAAAGGCCGGCCACACCCATCCGCGAACAACTTGAAGCCCTCGAGATGCAGGTCCGGGCGGGCAAGGTGCGCTATGTCGGACTCTCCAACGAAACGCCGTGGGGGGTGATGGAGTTCTTGCGCTTGGCCCGCGAGCACAACCTGCCCAGGGTCGTGTCCATTCAGAACGCCTACAACTTGCTCAACCGCGCCTTCGAGGGGCCGTTGGCCGAAGTTACCCGCCACGAGAAGGTACCACTGCTTGCCTACAGTCCGCTGGCATTCGGCCATCTGACCGGCAAGTACCTGGGGGGAGCCCAGCCGGGAGGTGCTCGTCTCACACGGTTCCCTCCGTTTGGCCAGCGTTATCAGAAACCCAACGTGGCGGCCGCTTCAGCAGCCTATGCGCAGCTTGCGCAGGAAGTGGGTATGGGCGCTACAACGTTAGCGATCGCTTTCGTGAGAAGCCGCTTTTTCGTTGCATCTACCATCATTGGTGCAACAACACTGGAGCAACTGGCTGAAGACGTGAACAGCGCCTCCGTGGACTTGCCACCCGAGACTTTGGCAGCCTTGGATGAACTGCACTTCCGTTACACCAATCCCGCCGTCTGAGTAGTCCTGGGGGGCAATCCCGGGAAAGCCTTTGACAGTCAAGGGCGCAATAACGATAATCGCGGGTTTCGCCGGAGGGGTTCCCGAGCGGTCAAAGGGATCAGACTGTAAATCTGACGGCTCTGCCTTCGAAGGTTCGAATCCTTCCCCCTCCACCACAGGCTCGGCGCTGCAGAGGTTGCATCCGCGCGACGGTCTGCGGAGGTTGTGGCGAAAGAATGTTGAAGACGCGGCGGTACGGCAGCGCACGGCGGGTGTAGCTCAATGGTAGAGCAGAAGCCTTCCAAGCTTACGACGAGGGTTCGATTCCCTTCACCCGCTCCAACAGGTTAGTTGCGGCCTTCTGAGCGTGAAGCGGATGGGCGCGGGGCACAGGCACGAGTCGTGAAAGATTTCGCCGATGTAGCTCAGTGGTAGAGCACTCCCTTGGTAAGGGAGAGGTCACGCGTTCAATCCGCGTCATCGGCACCACATGAGGCAGTACCGGGCGGCGGGCTACCACAGGGCCCGCTGGGGCTTTGAGCTGTAATCATCAGGAAGGCGGGCAGGAAACCATGGCAAAAGGCAAGTTCGAGCGGACGAAGCCGCACGTGAACGTGGGCACGATTGGTCACGTGGACCACGGCAAGACGACGCTGACGGCGGCGATTACGACGGTGCTGTCGACGAAGTTTGGTGGTGAGGCGAAGAAGTACGACGAGATTGACGCGGCGCCTGAGGAGAAGGCGCGCGGGATCACGATCAACACGGCGCACGTGGAGTACGAGACGGCGAACCGTCACTATGCTCACGTGGACTGTCCTGGTCATGCGGACTACGTGAAGAACATGATCACGGGTGCGGCGCAGATGGACGGTGCGATTTTGGTGGTAAGTGCTGCTGACGGTCCGATGCCGCAGACGCGGGAGCACATTTTGCTGGCGCGTCAGGTGGGTGTGCCCTACATCATCGTGTTCATGAACAAGGCGGACATGGTGGATGACAAGGAGCTGCTTGAGTTGGTGGAGCTTGAGGTTCGGGAACTGCTGTCGAAGTACGAGTTTCCTGGTGACGACACGCCGATCGTGATTGGGTCGGCGCTGAAGGCGTTGGAGGGGGACAAGGGGGAGTTGGGGGAGCAGGCTATTTTCAAGCTGGCGGATGCGCTGGACAGCTACATACCCGAGCCCAAGCGAGCGCTAGACGGTGCGTTCCTGATGCCTGTGGAGGATGTGTTTTCCATTTCAGGGCGTGGCACGGTGGTGACGGGGCGTGTGGAGCGCGGGATTGTGAAGGTGGGCGACGAGATTGAGATTGTGGGTCTTCGTCCGACGGTGAAGACGATCTGCACGGGCGTGGAGATGTTCCGCAAGCTGCTTGACCAGGGTCAGGCTGGGGACAACGTGGGTATCTTGCTGCGTGGCACGAAGCGAGAGGAAGTGGAGCGTGGTCAGGTGCTGGCGAAGCCTGGGTCGATCACGCCGCACACGAAGTTCACGGCTGAGATTTATGTGCTGAGCAAGGAGGAGGGTGGACGGCACACGCCGTTTTTCAACGGTTATCGTCCGCAGTTCTATTTCCGTACCACGGACGTGACGGGGTCGATCGAGTTGCCGGCTGGGACGGAGATGGTGATGCCTGGTGACAACGTGTCGATCACGGTGCAGTTGATACAGCCTATTGCCATGGAGGAAGGATTGCGCTTTGCCATTCGCGAGGGCGGCCGCACCGTAGGCGCCGGCGTGGTTGCGAAGATCATCGAGTAACGCGCTGGGCTGCCGTCACCCGCCTTGGGCGGGTGCGGTTTCCGGCGGGAAACACCAGGCCAGTAGCTCAATTGGCAGAGCGTCGGTCTCCAAAACCGAAGGTTGGGGGTTCGAGACCCTCCTGGCCTGCCATTCCCCCGATTCACTGAACCCGCCTGTTGGCGGAAAGGGCGGCCGCGGTCACGGCGGCACTGGATCACATGATCGACAAGCTCAAGATCGCGGTTGCTCTGGCGCTGGTGGTCGCGGGAGTGGCCGGCTTCTACGCCCTCGGCGACAAAGCGCTGATTCTTCGGGTTCTCCTGGTTGTTGCCGGGCTCGCGGCTGCCGCGGCAGTTGCCTGGACGAGTCAGCCGGGAAAGGCTTTCTACGTATTCGCGCAAGAGTCTGTGGCGGAGACTCGCAAGGTGGTCTGGCCCACCCGCAAGGAAACCCTGCAGACTACTGCTGTCGTGATCATTTTCGTCATCGTGATGGCGGCTTTCCTTTGGGTGGTGGACAGCGTGCTTGTCGTGCTGGTCCGGATGTTGATGAAGTCGCCCGGAGATTGAGGCCATGAGTAAACGATGGTACGTGGTTCACGCATATTCCGGTTTTGAGAAACAGGTCCATCGGGCATTGCTCGAGCGTATCGCCCGTGCCGGGATGGAGGACAAGTTTGGTCAGATTCTTGTCCCTGTCGAGGAAGTCGTGGAAATGAAGGGCGGGCAGAAGAGCATTTCGGAACGGAAATTCTTCCCCGGCTATGTGCTGGTGGAAATGGAGATGACCGACGACTCTTGGCACCTTGTCAAGAACACTCCCAAGGTGACCGGATTCGTTGGCGGCACTGCCCACAAGCCAACACCCATCTCCGAAAAAGAAGTGCAGGCCATCATGAGCCAGATCCAGGAAGGGGTGGAGAAGCCCAAGCCCAAGGTCTTGTTCGAGGTGGGAGAGGGTGTGCGTGTGAAGGAGGGGCCATTCACGGACTTCCACGGAAACGTGGAGGAAGTGAACTACGACAAGAGCAAACTGAGGGTGTCAGTGTCGATTTTTGGCCGTGCCACCCCTGTTGAACTCGAGTTCAGTCAAGTCGAGAAGGCCTAATGGATCTTTTTATGGAAACCTCGCGGGTACGGCTCTCCGCGAGGTGTCTTGACTTGGTGTAGAGCCGCGGCAGCATCAACCGGGGAGTCCAGTTCTGAATCCTGGACGTTCGCACCCACAGAGGAGCCATCATGGCAAAGAAAATCGTCGGATACATCAAGTTGCAGGTGCCTGCGGGCAAGGCGAACCCATCCCCGCCCATTGGACCCGCCCTCGGCCAGCGCGGCCTGAACATCATGGAGTTCTGCAAGGCATTTAACGCCCAGACCCAAGGCATGGAAGTGGGCATGCCCATCCCCGTTGAAATCACCGCGTTTGCCGACAAAAGCTTCACCTTCACCCTCAAGACGCCGCCGGCGACCTATCTCATCAAGAAAGCTGCCGGCGTGCAAAAGGGCTCGGCCAAGCCGCACACCGACAAAGTCGGCAAGATGAGCCGTGCCCAGGCGGAGCAGATCGCGAAGGCGAAGATGCCCGATCTGACCGCCTCCGATCTGGATGCCGCTGTCCGCACGGTCGCCGGCAGTGCCCGAAGCATGGGTGTTGAAGTGGAGGGTTTCTGAAATGGCGAAAACTTCTAAGCGCGTGTCTGCTCTGAAGGACACGGTGAACCGGGATAAGTCCTATGCCGTCTCCGACGCCATGGATCTGGTCAAGAAGAACGCGACTGCAAAGTTCAATGAGTCCATCGACGTCGCGATCAATCTTGGTGTGGACGCCAAGAAGTCCGACCAGGTGGTGCGCGGCTCGGTTGTACTCCCCAAGGGTACTGGGAAGTCGGTTCGTGTAGCGGTCTTTGCCCAGGGGGCGGCGGCGCAGGCGGCCCAGGCGGCCGGTGCCGACATCGTGGGAATGGAAGACCTTGCTGAACGGGTCAAGGGCGGGAACATCGACTTCGACGTGGCGATCGCTGCGCCGGATGCCATGCGCGTGGTGGGTACGCTTGGTCAGATTCTCGGCCCGCGCGGGTTGATGCCCAATCCGAAGGTCGGCACAGTCACACCGAACGTCGCTGAGGCTGTGAAGAACGCCAAGGCAGGGCAAGTGCAGTACCGCACCGATAAAGCGGGCATTGTTCAGTGCACCATCGGCCGCGCTTCCTTCGACCTCGAAGCGCTACACGCAAATCTGCATGCGCTGATCGAGGCTTTGAACAAAGCGCGCCCCGCGGCAGCGAAGGGTATCTACCTGCGTAAGGTATCCCTATCCAGCACCATGGGCCCCGGAGTTCGGGTGGATACGTCCACGCTCCAGGTTCAACAGACGAGGTGAATGTTCAGGTGACTACCGGTGGCGCACGTGTGTTGCGCCGCCAATGAACTTTGGGGCCGAGGCTCTGGCAGCAATGCCGCAGTCCCGGACCGTCAAAGACCGCTGGAGTCCTGGGGGACTTGATTCCGTCCGGAGCATTCGCTGGCCACTTTGGCGGATGTTTGGCGGGTCCAGCGCAGACGGCGTGCCCGAACCAGGATTTCGGTGCCTGCGGGGCGAAAGCCGCGCAGGGAGTTGGGAGCCTGTTCTAAGGTCGCCGTGAGGGGGAGGCCGTGCCGGGTTGCCGGCAGGTCTCTGGACTTCATGCGAAAGGAGGCAGGATTTGAGTCTGAATCTGGAGCAAAAGAAGGTCGTGGTGGCCGAGGTGAGCGCCCAAGTGGCGAACGCTCAGGTCATCGTGCTGGCCGAGTACCGCGGACTCGAAGTGGGAAACATGACCGTCTTGCGCGCAAAGGCGCGTGCCTCGGGCGTGTACTTCCGCGTGCTGCGCAACACTTTGGCTCGCCGGGCTGTCGCCGAGACGCCGTTCGCCAAATTGGCTGACCAGATGGTCGGTCCTCTGGCCTACGGCATCAGCAGTGATCCCGTTGCTGCCGCAAAGGTGTTGCACGAGTTTGCCAAGGGTAACGACAAGTTCGTGATCCGCGGCGGTGCTATGGCTAACGTGGTGATGTCCGCCAAGGACGTCGCTGTGCTTGCCACCATGCCCAGCCGCGAGGAACTGCTTGCCAAGCTACTCGGCACCATGCAGGCGCCGGTTGCCACGTTCGTGCGCACGCTTAACGAGGTGCCCTCGCGCTTCGTCAGGACGCTCGCGGCGGTACGCGACCAGAAGGAAACCCAGGTCGCCTGATGGCCGCGCGACCGAACGCATCCAACGCCGGTGCTCGCGCCCCGCTTACCGAAATTCAACAGGAGCAATTCACAAATGGCTACCAAAGCTGAAATTCTCGACGCAATCTCCAGCATGACCGTGCTTGAACTTTCCGAACTCATCAAAGAGATGGAGGAGAAGTTTGGCGTCTCCGCCGCTGCTGCCGCTGTTGCAGTGGCTGCACCCGCTGCCGGTGGCGGTGCCGCCCCGGCCGCTGAAGAAAAGACCGAGTTTACGGTCGTGCTCGCCAAGACTGGCGATAACAAGGTCAACGTCATCAAGGCAGTTCGCGAGATCACTGGTCTGGGCCTCAAGGAAGCGAAGGATCTCGTGGATGGCGCACCCAAGCCTGTCAAGGAAGCCATCCCGAAGGCTGAGGCTGAGGCGATTGCCAAGAAACTCACCGATGCGGGCGCAACGGCCGAGATCAAGTAAATCGTCGCTTTTGTTGTATTGCGGGCAGGCTGGCGGGAAACCGCTGGCCTTTTCGTGTCACCTCAAACAGCCCGCATCGCCAGCGACGTACCCATAGCGCCGCTGGCGATGTCGGTTGCAATCCAGCAGTCCCCCGCGCCCGAGGGCGTGCGGTCCCGTCCATCTCCTGTGGAGTGACCATGAGCTATACCTTCACCGAGAAGAAGCGCATCCGCAAAAGCTTCGCCAAGCGAGCAGCAGTTCTGCCAGTGCCCTTCTTGTTGGCTACTCAGATCGAGTCCTACGCAGCCTTCCTGCAGGAGGGAGCAGCGCCCGGGTCGCGCAACAACCAGGGCCTGCAGGCAGCTTTCAACTCCATCTTCCCCATTTCTAGCCACTCGGGCAATGCGAAACTCGACTACGTGAGCTACACGCTCGGCACCCCGCCCTTCGATGTGAAGGAGTGCCAGCAACGCGGACTGACCTTCGCCGCGCCCCTGCGCGCCAAGGTGCGCCTCACGATCATGGACAAGGAGGCGCCCAAGCCCACGGTGAAGGAAGTCAAGGAGCAGGAGGTCTACATGGGGGAGATCCCTCTCATGACCGAGACGGGCTCCTTCGTCATCAACGGAACAGAGCGTGTCATAGTGTCGCAGCTTCACCGCTCGCCAGGGGTCTTTTTCGAGCACGACCGGGGCAAGACTCACAGTTCCGGGAAGCTGTTGTTCTCGGCGCGCATCATTCCTTACCGCGGCTCTTGGCTGGACTTCGAATTCGATCCGAAGGATCTCCTCTATTTCCGCGTCGACCGGCGCCGGAAGATGCCGGTCACGATTCTCCTCAAGGCAATCGGCTTGTCGCCCGAGGACATCCTCCGGGAGTTTTTCGTTTTTGACTCGTTCCACGTCACCGGCGAGAAGACCTGGCAGTTCGCCATCGTGCCGGAGCGCCTTCGCGGCGAGACCGCGAAGATGGACATTGTCGCCAAGGGCAAGGTCATCGTTCCCAAGGACAAGCGGATCACGGCCAAGCACGTTCGGGACATGGAGGCTGCTGGCCTGAAGAAGCTCGATGTGGCCGACGACTTCATCGTTGGCCGTGTGCTCGCGCGGAAAGCCGTGAATCCCGACACCGGTGAAATCGTGGCCAACGCCAACGACGAGATCACGCCGGATCTTCTCGGCAAGATGACGCAATCTGGCGTCAAGAGCTTCGAGACCATCTACACCAACGATCTTGATCAGGGCGCCTTCATTTCCCAGACCCTTCGCGCTGACGACACCCTCGACCAACTCGGCGCCCAGGTTGCGATCTACCGCATGATGCGCCCCGGGGAGCCCCCCACCGAGGATGCAGTCAAGACGTTGTTCAACGGCCTGTTCTACTCCGCCGAGCGCTATGACCTCTCGGCCGTTGGCCGCATGAAATTCAACCGGCGAGTAGGCCGAACTGAGCTAACAGGCCCGGCCACGCTCGCCAATGAAGACGTCATCGCCGTGATTCGCATCCTCGTCGATCTGAAAAACGGTCGTGGCGAGATCGATGACATCGATCATCTCGGTAATCGCCGTGTGCGTTCGGTTGGCGAGCTGGCGGAAAATCAGTTCCGGGCCGGTCTGGTGCGCGTGGAGCGGGCTGTCAAGGAACGCCTGTCGCAGGCGGAATCCGAGAACCTCATGCCCCATGACCTTATCAACGCCAAGCCCGTAAGCGCGGCTGTGCGCGAATTTTTCGGCTCCAGCCAGCTGTCGCAGTTCATGGATCAGACCAACCCGCTCTCGGAGATCACTCACAAGCGCCGCGTTTCAGCCCTTGGACCAGGCGGCCTTACTCGCGAGCGCGCTGGCTTTGAAGTTCGTGACGTGCACCCGACCCACTATGGCCGTGTCTGTCCGATCGAAACGCCGGAAGGCCCCAACATCGGGCTCATCAACTCGCTTGCCTTGTACGCGCAGACCAACGAATACGGCTTCCTCGAGACGCCGTATCGCGTGGTAAGGGACGCCAAGGTGGCCGATGAGATTCACTTTCTCTCCGCCATCGAGGAGGGGCAGTTCGTGATCGCGCAGGCCAACGCGCCTACCGACAAGAAAGGCAAGCTCACCGACGAACTGGTTTCATGCCGGCACCATAACGAGTTTATGCTCTCTTCGCCGGACAAAGTGCAGTACATGGACGTGGCGCCCTCGCAGATCGTGTCGGTGGCAGCCTCGTTGATCCCGTTCCTGGAGCACGACGACGCCAACCGAGCCTTGATGGGCTCGAACATGCAGCGTCAAGCCGTTCCCTGCCTGCGTGCTGAAAAGCCACTGGTGGGCACCGGCATCGAGCGCACCGTGGCCGTGGACTCGGGAACGGCGGTGCTGGCGCGCCGCGGCGGGGTGGTTGACTACGTCGACGCGAGCCGAATCGTGGTGCGGGTCAACGACGAGGAAGCCGGTGGCGGCGATGTGGGCGTGGACATCTACAACCTCACCAAGTACACCCGCTCCAACCAGAACACCAACATCAATCAGCGTCCCCTCGTGAAGGTGGGTGATCTCATCGCACGCAAAGACGTGGTGGCCGATGGCGCGTCCACCGACATGGGCGAGCTCGCCCTCGGGCAAAATTTGCTCGTGGCATTCATGCCCTGGAACGGCTACAACTTCGAGGACTCCATCCTCATCTCCGAGCGGGTCGTGGCCGACGACCGATTCACTTCCATCCACATCGAGGAACTCTCGGTGGTGGCCCGCGACACGAAACTCGGCCCCGAGGAAATCACCCGGGATATTTCCAATCTCTCCGAGGCACAGTTGGCGCGCCTTGACGAATCGGGAATCGTCTACATCGGGGCGGAAGTGGAGGCGGGTGATGTACTGGTGGGCAAGGTGACCCCGAAAGGCGAGACCCAGCTCACCCCTGAGGAGAAGCTACTGCGCGCCATCTTTGGCGAGAAGGCCTCGGATGTGAAGGACACCTCGTTGCGCGTGCCCTCGGGCATGTCGGGCACCGTCATTGACGTGCAGGTCTTCACTCGCGAAGGCATAGAACGCGACAAGCGCGCCCAGCAGATCATCGACGATGAATTGAAGAGCTACAAAACCGACCTTGCCGATCAGTACCGCATCGTGGAGTCCGACGCCTTTGCCCGGATCGAGCGTTTGCTGCTCGGGAAGGTGGTCAACGGTGGGCCGAAAAAACTCGCCAAGGGCGCCAAGATCGGCAAGGAATATCTTGCCGAGGTGGAACGGCACTCCTGGTTCGATATCCGTCTTGCTTCTGACGAAGCGCAGGCACAGCTCGAACAGCTCAAGGACAGTCTGGCCCAGAAGCGCGTCGAGTTCGACGCTGCATTCGAGGAGAAGAAGAAGAAACTCACCAGCGGCGATGAACTGCCGCCGGGTGTGCAAAAGATGGTCAAGGTTTACCTGGCAGTGAAGCGTCGACTGCAGCCCGGCGACAAAATGGCCGGTCGGCATGGTAACAAGGGTGTTATTTCGAAGATCGTGCCTGTTGAGGATATGCCGCACATGGCCGATGGCACGGCCATGGATATCGTGCTCAATCCTCTTGGCGTGCCTTCCCGGATGAACGTCGGGCAGATTCTGGAAACCCACTTGGGCTGGGCTGCCAAGGGCCTTGGCCGGCGCATCGGGGATCTGCTCGCCGCCGTGACTGAGCGTCAGGCGAAGCAGTCAGACCTTCGAAAGGCTCTCGACCTCATCTACAACGCTTCGGGCAAGACCGAGGACATCGCCGCGTTTTCCGATACCGAGGTGCTCGAACTTTGTCGAAACCTCAGCCAGGGGGTGCCTTTCGCGACCCCGGTGTTCGATGGTGCCACCGAGGAGGAAATCAAGAACATGCTCGAGCTCGCCGGCCTGCCGCGCAGCGGCCAAGTGCAGCTCACGGACGGCCGCACCGGTGAGGCTTTCGAGCGCCCTGTGACGGTGGGCTACATGCACATGCTCAAGCTCCATCACCTAGTGGACGACAAGATGCACGCGCGCTCCACCGGACCCTACTCGCTGGTCACTCAACAGCCCCTGGGCGGGAAAGCCCAGTTTGGCGGCCAGCGTTTCGGGGAAATGGAGGTATGGGCGCTGGAAGCCTACGGCGCCTCTTACACCCTCCAGGAAATGCTTACGGTCAAATCTGATGACGTGGGTGGGCGCACCAAGGTTTACGAGAACATCGTCAAAGGTGAGCACAAGATCGACGCGGGAATGCCGGAGTCGTTCAACGTGCTGGTGAAGGAAATCCGCTCTCTCGCCATTGACATCGACCTGGACCGTTATTGAGCTAGCCGGTGCGCAACGGCACGCGCTCCACGCATTCGCGAATGAACCAGACAGCAGTCCTACGGGAGCCTTAAATGAAAGCGCTACTCGATCTGTTCAAGCAGGTCACGCAGGAAGAGGAATTCGACGCCATCAAGATCGGGCTTGCATCGCCCGACAAGATCCGTTCCTGGTCCTACGGCGAGGTCAAGAAGCCCGAGACTATCAACTACCGCACGTTCAAGCCGGAGCGCGATGGTTTGTTCTGCGCCAAGATCTTCGGCCCGGTGAAGGACTACGAGTGCTTGTGCGGGAAGTACAAGCGTCTCAAGCACCGCGGTGTGATCTGCGAGAAGTGTGGGGTCGAAGTCACGCTCTCTAAGGTTCGTCGCGAGCGCATGGGTCACATTGAGCTCGCCAGCCCGGTGGCGCACATCTGGTTCCTCAAGTCGCTGCCTTCCCGGTTGGGAATGGTGCTCGACATGACGCTGCGCGAGATCGAGCGGGTTCTCTATTTCGAGGCCTATGTCATAACCAACGGTGGCATGACGCCGTTGAAGGCGGGCCAACTCCTCACCGAGGACGAATACCTCGCCAAAATGGAGGAGTACGGCGACGAATTCTCCGCCTCGATGGGCGCGGAAGGCATCCGCGCGCTTCTACGCAGTCTTGACCTGAACGGCGAGGTTGTCCGACTCAAGGGCGAACTCGATGCAACGGAGTCGGACACCAAGATCAAGAAGATCGCCAAGCGCCTCAAGGTGCTGGAGGCCTTCCAGAAGTCGGGCATCAAGCCCGACTGGATGATCATGGAAGTTCTGCCTGTGCTGCCTCCCGAGCTGCGTCCGCTCGTGCCCCTTGATGGTGGCCGATTCGCAACCTCCGACCTGAACGACCTCTATCGCCGGGTCATCAACCGGAACAACCGGCTCAAGCGCCTTCTGGAACTCAAGGCCCCCGAGATCATCGTGCGCAACGAGAAGCGCATGCTGCAGGAGGCCGTGGACTCCCTTCTGGACAACGGTCGCCGCGGCAAGGCCATGACTGGCGCCAACAAGCGGCCGCTGAAATCCCTCGCCGACATGATCAAGGGCAAGGGTGGCCGTTTCCGCCAGAACCTGCTGGGTAAGCGGGTCGACTACTCCGGCCGCTCCGTGATCGTCGTGGGTCCCCAACTGAAGCTTCATCAGTGCGGGTTGCCAAAGAAGATGGCTCTTGAACTGTTCAAGCCCTTCATCTTCCACAAGCTCGAGGTTCTGGGGCTCGCCACCACCATCAAGGCCGCAAAACGTCTCGTCGAGGCGGAAGTGCCCGAGGTCTGGGATATCCTCGAAGAGGTGATCCGGGAGCACCCGGTCATGCTCAACCGGGCACCGACCTTGCATCGACTCGGCATTCAGGCCTTCGAGCCGGTGCTCATCGAAGGCAAGGCAATCCAGCTTCACCCGCTGGTGTGCGCGGCCTTCAACGCTGACTTCGACGGAGACCAGATGGCCGTTCACGTGCCTCTTTCTCTGGAGGCGCAGATGGAGGCCCGCACGCTGATGTTGTCTTCCAACAACATCCTGTCTCCCGCGAACGGCGACCCCATCATCGTTCCTTCCCAGGATATCGTGCTTGGGCTCTACTACGTCACCCGCGAGCGGGTGAACGCCCGCGGCACGGGCATGCACTTCGCCGACGTGGGCGAGGTGGCCCGTGCGTATGACACGCGCTCGGTGGACGTCAATGCGCGCATCAGCGTCCGCCTCAAGGAGCAGGTGGCGCAGCCAGACGGCAGTTTCGCCGACAAGGTGACTCGCTACGAGACCACTGTTGGCCGGGCGCTGCTCTCGGAGATCCTGCCTCCGGGACTGGGCTTTCAGCTCATCAACAAGGCTCTCAAGAAGAAGGAAATCTCCAAGCTCATCAATGCGGCGTTTCGTCGCTGCGGCCTGCGCGAGACGGTCATCTTCGCCGATAAGCTTATGTACACCGGTTTCGGCATGGCTACGCGCGCGGGCGTGTCTATCTGTGTGGACGACATGAAGGTGCCGCCACAGAAGGACGACATCATCGCGGCCGCGGAAAAAGAGGTGCAGGAAATCGAGGCGCAGTACACCTCAGGCCTTGTGACTCAGGGTGAGCGATACAACAAGGTAGTGGATATCTGGGGTCGCGCTGGCGACCATGTCGCCAAGGCAATGATGGATCAGCTCGGATCGGAGCCGGTATTGGAGTGGTCGGAGAAGCTTGGCGCCTGGGAGCAGGCCACCGACAAGAAGGGAAATGGCCTGACGCAGGAGTCATTCAACGCGATCTACATGATGGCTGACTCGGGAGCGCGCGGATCGGCGGCCCAGATCCGCCAGCTTGCCGGCATGCGGGGCTTGATGGCAAAACCCGACGGCTCGATCATCGAGACGCCCATCACGACGAACTTCCGTGAGGGGCTCAATGTGCTGCAGTACTTCATTTCCACTCACGGCGCACGCAAGGGCTTGGCGGACACTGCACTTAAGACCGCCAATTCAGGGTACCTCACCCGGCGCCTCGTGGACGTGACCCAGGATCTGGTGGTCACGGAGATCGATTGCGGCACGACCAATGGCGTTGCGATGAAGGCCTTGGTCGAGGGGGGCGAGGTGGTGGAGGCACTGCGCGAGCGCATCCTGGGCCGTGTCGCTGCAAACGACGTGATCGACCCGGAGACAGGCAAAGTCCTGTTGCCTGCGGGCGAGATCCTCAGCGAGGAAGCGGTGGAGGCCGTGGAGCGCCTTGGAATCGATGAGGTCAAGGTGCGCACGCCATTGACCTGCGACACCCGCTACGGGCTGTGCGCTAAGTGCTACGGGCGCGACCTCGGACGCGGTTCCCTGGTGAACGTGGGCGAGGCGGTGGGAGTCATTGCCGCCCAGTCCATCGGCGAACCCGGTACCCAGCTCACGATGCGCACCTTCCACATTGGCGGCGCTGCCTCTCGTACCGCAGTAGCGAGCCAGGTGGAGAGCAAGTCCAATGGCGTCGCTCGGTTTTCTGCCCTGATGCGCTACGTCACGAACGTTCGCGGCGAACTGATCGTCATCTCACGTTCGGGCGAGGTCCTCGTGACGGACGACAATGGTCGCGAGCGCGAGCGCCACAAAGTGCCCTACGGCGCCACTTTGATGGTCGGCGACGGGGCCAAGGTCAAGGCTGGCAACGTGCTCGCCACGTGGGATCCTCACACGCGCCCGATCATCACCGAGTACGCGGGGCGGGTTAAGTTCGAAAACGTCGAGGAGGGCGTTACCGTCGCCAAGCAGATCGACGAGGTGACGGGTCTCTCCACCCTCGTTGTGATCGACGCCAAGCGCCGTGTCACCGCCGCTACCAAGGGTGTCCGCCCCCAGGTGAAGCTTATTGACGCGACCGGACACGAGGTGCGCCTGCCGGCGACAGATCAACCACTCACCTACACCTTCCAGGTGCATTCGGTCATCACCGTAAAGGACGGTCAGGAAGTGGGCGTTGGCGAGGTTCTCGCGCGCATCCCGCAGGAGTCGGCCAAGACCAAGGACATCACGGGCGGCCTGCCTCGGGTTGCGGAGTTGTTCGAGGCTCGTTCTCCAAAGGACGCCGCGGTTCTTGCCGAGGTGACCGGAACGGTATCCTTCGGAAAAGACACCAAGGGAAAACAGCGCCTCATCATCACCGACCTTGATGGTGTTCAGCATGAGTTCCTCATTCCCAAGGACAAGCACGTGCTGGTACACGACGGCCAAGTGGTCAATCGGGGCGAGGAGATTGTCGAGGGCGATCCGGAGCCGCACGACATCTTGCGTCTGAGGGGCATGGAGGCGCTGGCGCGCTACATCACCGACGAGGTGCAGGAGGTCTATCGCCTTCAGGGTGTCAAGATCAACGATAAGCACATTGAAGTGATCGTCCGCCAGATGCTGCGCCGCGTTCAGATTGCCGATCCGGGCGACACCCGCTTCATTCAGGGTGAACAGGTGGAACGCGCCGAGGTCCTGGATGAAAACGACCGTACCGTGGCCGCCGGGAGCAAACCAGCGGTGTACGAACACATCCTGCTTGGAATCACCAAGGCGTCCCTGTCAACCGATTCCTTCATCTCCGCCGCGTCGTTCCAGGAGACCACTAGGGTCCTAACGGAGGCCGCCATCATGGGCAAGAAGGACGACCTGCGAGGGCTCAAGGAAAACGTCATTGTTGGACGGTTGATTCCTGCAGGTACTGGGCTTGCCTACCACAACGCCCGCAAGCGCCAGGCGGAGTTAGGCGAAGCAGCCGCCGTGTTTGGAGAGCAACCCCAGGAAAATCAGGAGGCGGGTGTAACTGCGGGAGATGAGCAGGTGGCGTAAGCCGTGCGGGAAGCACAAAGCCACGAAAGCCACTGGCTTTGTGCCTCCCCCTGAAGGAGAAATCAGTGGTTTGGAGCGTTGACGTTCAGCGAAGAGAACCATACAATCCTGAGCCTTTTTGATGCGCCGCTGCCGTTTCACAACGGAACGGGCGAAGATTTTCACAGACAACCTCTTCGGGACGGCTCCAAGAGCCGTCCCGTTTTTTGGCAAATCGGAAAAGATGCCCACCATCAGCCAACTGGTACGCAAACCGCGCGAGAAGGTTCGTGCCAAAAGCAAGGTCCCTGCGTTGCAGCAGTCGCCGCAGCGTCGCGGCGTGTGCACGCGCGTCTACACCACGACCCCGAAAAAGCCGAATTCGGCCCTTCGCAAGGTCGCAAAGGTCCGCTTGACTAACGGCTTCGAGGTTATTTCCTATATTGGCGGCGAAGGACATAACCTCCAGGAACACTCGGTTGTACTCATCCGCGGCGGTCGGGTGAAGGACTTGCCCGGGGTTCGTTATCACATCGTGCGGGGCAGCCTGGATACTCAGGGCGTTAAGGATCGCAAGCAAAGCCGATCCAAGTACGGCGCCAAGAAACCCAAGCAGAGCTAAGCGCTCGGCCTTCCAACAGCTAAACGAGGAAACCATGCCACGCCGCAGAGAGATTGGCCGCCGGGAGGTGCTTCCCGATCCCAAGTTTGGTAACCAAGAATTGACTAAGTTTATCAATGTCCTCATGGTGGACGGAAAAAAGTCCGTGGCCGAGAGAATTCTTTATGGCGCCCTCAACCAGATCGGCAAGAAGACCGGGAAAGAGCCCATCGAAGTTTTCGGCCAAGCGCTGCAGAACGTGCGTCCGTTCGTCGAAGTGAAAAGTCGCCGCGTTGGTGGTGCCAACTACCAGGTGCCGGTTGAAGTGCGCGCCGTGCGCCGTACCGCGCTCGCCATGCGGTGGCTGCGCGAAGCGGCCCGCAAGCGCTCTGAAAAGTCTATGGATCTTCGTTTGGCTGGTGAGCTGGCGGAAGCCGCTGAAGGCCGAGGCGGGGCCATGAAGAAGCGCGAAGAAGTCCATCGTATGGCAGAGGCCAATAAGGCCTTCTCGCACTACCGGTTCTGACCCCTTAGGCCGAATCGGCCGTTTAATGCCGGGTCCATAAGCCCCTGGCATCCAGGAATATTGACACCATGCCCCGTTCCACACCGATCGAACGCTATCGCAACATCGGCATCATGGCGCACATTGATGCTGGCAAGACCACTACGACCGAACGCATCCTGTTCTACACCGGGGTGTCTCACAAGATCGGCGAGGTGCACGACGGTGCCACCGTAATGGATTGGATGGAGCAAGAGCGAGAACGCGGGATTACCATCACGTCGGCGGCCACTACCTGTTTCTGGAAGGGGATGAATAACAATTACCCCGAACACCGTATCAATATTATTGATACGCCTGGCCACGTTGACTTCACTATCGAAGTAGAACGCAGCCTTCGTGTGCTTGATGGTGCCTGTACCGTTTTGTGCGCGGTTGGTGGTGTGCAGCCTCAGACAGAGACCGTCTGGCGGCAGGGTAACAAGTACGGTGTTCCTCGCCTGCTGTTCGTCAACAAGATGGATCGCCAGGGCGCAAACTTCATGCGCGTCTATGAACAAGTCAAGCAGCGCCTCAAGGCCAACCCTGTTCCAGTCCAGCTGCCCATTGGCGCAGAGGACAAGTTCGAGGGTGTGATTGACCTTATTAAGATGAAGTGCATCTATTGGGACGATTCCACTCAGGGCATGAAGTTTGACGAACGGGACATTCCTGCTTCCATGAAGGACGATGCGGATCAGTGGCGCAGCCAAATGGTCGAGGCTGCCGCAGAAGCCAACGAGGAACTCATGGAGAAGTACCTCGAAAGCGGCGAACTCAGCGCTGAGGATATCAAGCTCGGCCTTCGCCTTCGCACCATCGGAAGCGAAATCTTCCCCATGTTGTGCGGCTCGGCCTTCAAGAACAAGGGCGTTCAGGCCATGCTTGACGCTGTGATCGATTTCCTGCCCGCGCCGGTGGACATCCCGGATGTGAAGGGGCAACTCGAAAGCGGGGAAGCTTCCACTCGCAAGGCAAGTGATGATCAGCCGTTTTCAGGGCTTGCCTTCAAGATCATGACGGACCCCTTTGTTGGTCAGCTCATTTTCTTCCGGGTGTACTCCGGAGTCGTGAATTCCGGGGACACCATTTACAACCCTGTAAAGCGCCGCAAGGAGCGTATTGGTCGCATTCTTCAGATGCACGCCAACCAGCGCGAGGAAATCAAGGAAGTTCGCGCTGGCGATATTGCAGCGGCGGTCGGCCTCAAGGAGGCCACCACCGGAGACACGTTGTGCGACCCGGACAAGATCATTGTCCTTGAGCGCATGGAATTCCCCGAGCCCGTGATTCACGTGGCTGTGGAGCCGAAGACGAAGAGCGATCAGGAAAAGATGGGTGTGGCGCTGAACCGCTTGGCGCAGGAGGACCCTTCCTTCCGTGTTCGCACCGATGAGGAATCCGGCCAGACCATCATCTCCGGCATGGGCGAGCTTCATCTTGAGATCATCGTTGACCGCATGAAGCGGGAATTTGGTGTGGAAGCCAACGTGGGCGCTCCCCAGGTTGCCTACCGCGAGGCCGTGCGCAAGGCGGTGGAACAGGAAGGGAAATTCGTCAAACAATCCGGCGGCCGTGGTCAATACGGTCACGTTTGGATCAAGCTCGAACCTAACGAAGCTGGCAAGGGGTACCAGTTCGTCGATGCCATCAAGGGCGGCGTGGTTCCTCGCGAGTATATCCCTGCCGTTGACAAGGGCCTGCAGGATAGCTTGGGTAACGGTGTTCTCGCCGGCTTCCCGGTCGTGGACGTGAAGGTCACGCTGTTCGATGGTTCGTACCATGACGTGGACTCCAACGAAAACGCCTTCAAGATGGCTGCGTCCATGGCGTTTAAGGACGCGATGCGGAAGGCAAATCCCGTGTTGCTCGAACCGATGATGTCCGTGGAGGTCGAGACTCCCGAGGAATTCATGGGCAACGTGATGGGAGACTTGAATTCCCGCCGCGGCATCATCCAGGGCATGGACGACTTGGTCTCCGGAATCAAGGCGATCAAGGCCGAGGTTCCTCTGAAGGAGATGTTCGGCTATTCCACGGCACTTCGCTCGGCGACACAAGGGCGCGCCACCTACACGATGGAATTCAAGCATTACTCCGAGGCGCCTAGGAGTGTCGCGGAAGATGTCATCAACAAGAAGTAACACCCCGAACCGATAGCAAGGAATCACCATGGCAAAAGGCAAGTTCGAGCGGACGAAGCCGCACGTGAACGTGGGCACGATTGGTCACGTGGACCACGGCAAGACGACGCTGACGGCGGCGATTACGACGGTGCTGTCGACGAAGTTTGGTGGTGAGGCGAAGAAGTACGACGAGATTGACGCGGCGCCTGAGGAGAAGGCGCGCGGGATCACGATCAACACGGCGCACGTGGAGTACGAGACGGCGAACCGTCACTATGCTCACGTGGACTGTCCTGGTCATGCGGACTACGTGAAGAACATGATCACGGGTGCGGCGCAGATGGACGGTGCGATTTTGGTGGTAAGTGCTGCTGACGGTCCGATGCCGCAGACGCGGGAGCACATTTTGCTGGCGCGTCAGGTGGGTGTGCCCTACATCATCGTGTTCATGAACAAGGCGGACATGGTGGATGACAAGGAGCTGCTTGAGTTGGTGGAGCTTGAGGTTCGGGAACTGCTGTCGAAGTACGAGTTTCCTGGTGACGACACGCCGATCGTGATTGGGTCGGCGCTGAAGGCGTTGGAGGGGGACAAGGGGGAGTTGGGGGAGCAGGCTATTTTCAAGCTGGCGGATGCGCTGGACAGCTACATACCCGAGCCCAAGCGAGCGCTAGACGGTGCGTTCCTGATGCCTGTGGAGGATGTGTTTTCCATTTCAGGGCGTGGCACGGTGGTGACGGGGCGTGTGGAGCGCGGGATTGTGAAGGTGGGCGACGAGATTGAGATTGTGGGTCTTCGTCCGACGGTGAAGACGATCTGCACGGGCGTGGAGATGTTCCGCAAGCTGCTTGACCAGGGTCAGGCTGGGGACAACGTGGGTATCTTGCTGCGTGGCACGAAGCGAGAGGAAGTGGAGCGTGGTCAGGTGCTGGCGAAGCCTGGGTCGATCACGCCGCACACGAAGTTCACGGCTGAGATTTATGTGCTGAGCAAGGAGGAGGGTGGACGGCACACGCCGTTTTTCAACGGTTATCGTCCGCAGTTCTATTTCCGTACCACGGACGTGACGGGGTCGATCGAGTTGCCGGCTGGGACGGAGATGGTGATGCCTGGTGACAACGTGTCGATCACGGTGCAGTTGATACAGCCTATTGCCATGGAGGAAGGATTGCGCTTTGCCATTCGCGAGGGCGGCCGCACCGTAGGCGCCGGCGTGGTTGCGAAGATCATCGAGTAAACGAGCATGCAAAGCCAAAAGATCCGGATTCGCCTCAAGGCGTTCGACTACCGGCTGATCGATCAGTCAGCCACCGAAATCGTGGAAACGGCCAAGCGCACGGGCGCAGTTGTCAACGGCCCAGTTCCTTTGCCTACTCGAATCGAACGATTCGATGTTCTACGGTCCCCCCATGTGAACAAGACGTCACGGGACCAGTTTGAAATGCGTACGCATCTGCGGCTGATGGATATCATTGATCCCACCGACAAGACTGTGGATGCGCTGATGAAGCTCGATTTGCCAGCGGGCGTGGACGTAGAGATCAAGCTTTAGGTTTCGTCAAAGGGTGCGGCGCATAATTCCAGCACTCTCTTGGTTTTGAAAACTCCGCCAGCCAATTGAAGCTGGCCCCTAATAAGGGAAAAAACATCATGAGCCTGGGACTTCTCGGGCGGAAGGTGGGCATGACCCGTGTGTTCACGGATGATGGCGACTCCATCCCCGTGACCGTTCTGGACGTGTCTGACAACCGCATAGTTCAGATCAAGACCCCCTCCTTTGACGGCTACAGTGCCGTCCAGGTGGCTTTCGGGAAGCGACGCGCTTCACGCGTGACGAAGGCTGCCGCCGGTCACTTCTCGAAAGCGGGGGTAGAGGCCGGTTCGAGGCTTCGCGAGTTCCGGATCAGTGAAGCAGAGGCGTCTTCGCTTGCAGTCGGGTCGACACTCGGCGTTGATCTCTTCAAGGTCGGCCAGAAAGTGGATGTCCGCGGCACGACCTCCGGAAAAGGTTTTTCCGGTGTGATCAAGCGCCACAATTTTTCTTCGAACCGTGCGAGTCACGGCAACTCGGTTTCGCACAACAAGCCTGGGTCGATCTCCATGGCGCAGGACCCGGGGCGGGTGTTTCCCGGCAAGCGCATGGCCGGCCATCTTGGCGACGTTCAGCGCTCCGCTCAGAATCTTGAGGTGGTACGTGTTGACGGTGATCGGCAACTCCTTCTGGTGCGGGGGTCCGTTCCATCCGCTCGCGGTGGTGATGTTGTCGTTCTTCCTGCCGTCAAGGGAGGGGCGTGATGGACATCAAGCGTATCGACGAGAGCGGCAAGGCGGCGGGAAGCGTGGAAGCGTCTGACGTCCTGTTCGGGCGCGACTATAACGAAGCTCTCGTGCACCAGGTGGTCACGGGATACATGGCTAACGGTCGCCAGGGCACTCGGGCGCAAAAAGGTCGCAGCGAAATCAACAAATCCACCCGCAAGCCTTGGAAACAAAAAGGCACCGGGCGTGCTCGTGCTGGCATGGCGTCAAGCCCGTTGTGGCGCGGCGGTGGAAAGATCTTTCCCAGCAGCCCCGATGAGAACTTCGCCCACAAGGTCAACCGCAAGATGTATCGGGCGGGGATGTGCTCAATTCTCTCCCAGTTGGCCCGGGAGGGGCGGCTAACCGTCGTGGATCAACTCAAGGTTGATACGCCGAAGACCAAGGCTCTGGCGCAGAAGATCAAGGGTATGGGGTTTGAGCGCGTCCTCGTCATCACCGATGAACTCGACGAGAACCTTTTTCTCGCCGCGCGAAACCTGGAAAGCGTTCTGGTTCTTGAACCACGACACGCGGATCCGGTGACCCTTCTTCGTTTCGACCAGACCCTGCTCACCAAGGGTGCGATGGCAAAGTTCGAGGAGATCCTGGGATGAGCTCAACTTTCGATTCCGAGCGACTCCTACAGGTCCTGCTCGCGCCACAGATTTCGGAAAAGAGCACTCTCGTTGGTGAGCGCGACAACCAGGTTGTTTTCAAGGTTACGCGTGATGCAACCAAGCCAGAGATCAAGGCTGCCGTCGAGCTGCTTTTCAAAGTCGAAGTTCAGGGTGTCCAAGTGGCCAATGTGAAGGGGAAGGTAAAACGGTCCGGCCGTTTCACCGGGCGCCGCAATCACTGGAAGAAGGCGTACGTGTCCCTGAAGGCGGGCCAAGAGATTTCGTTTGCTGGCGGGGAGGTCAAGTAAATGGCACTGGTTAAAGTCAAACCCACCTCTCCCGGGAGGCGCGCCCTCGTCAAGGTCGTCCACAAAGACCTCTGGAAAGGCGGTCCGCACGCGGCGTTGGTCGAGAAGCAGAAGAACAACGCAGGGCGCAATGCGAAAGGGCACATTACAACCCGTCACCAGGGCGGTGGGCACAAGCACCACTACCGTATCGTGGACTTCAAACGAACAAAAGACGGCATCCCTGCGAAAATCGAGCGCATCGAATATGACCCCAACCGTTCAGCGCATCTTGCACTCTTGCTGTACGCCGATGGTGAACGTCGTTATGTGATCGCACCGAAAGGCGTTCCGGTCGGAACACAGGTCATTAACGGGTCCGAAGCGCCGATCAAGCCCGGTAACACGTTGCCGATCCGTAATATCCCCGTGGGGACAACTATTCATTGTGTCGAGATGTTGCCTGGAAAGGGCGCACAGATTGCTCGGGCCGCGGGAACGTCGGTACAACTTCTAGCGCGCGAGGGGAGTTACGCTCAGCTTCGTTTGCGCTCCGGCGAAATTCGCCGTGTGCATGTGGACTGCCGCGCCACCGTGGGTGAAGTTGGAAACGAGGAAAACAACCTTCGTTCCATTGGGAAGGCAGGTGCGCAGCGCTGGCGGGGTATTCGTCCCACGGTGCGCGGCGTCGCGATGAACCCGATCGACCATCCCCATGGTGGTGGCGAGGGGAAAACCGCAGCCGGTCGCGATCCTGTGAGCCCCTGGGGTACTCCTGCCAAGGGGTACAAGACCCGCCGCAACAAACGCACCCGAAGCATGATCGTGCGCTCCCGGCACAAGCGATAAGGACTGATCATGTCTCGTTCCGTCAAGAAAGGCCCATTTGTGGATTTGCACCTGATCGACAAGATTGGTGCAGCTCGTGCCGTTAACGACAAGCGCCCGATCAAGACCTGGTCGCGCCGTTCAACGGTCCTGCCGGATTTTGTCGGCTTGACCATCGCCGTTCATAACGGGCGTCAGCATGTTCCCGTTTTCGTGACCGAAAACATGGTGGGACACAAACTCGGCGAGTTTGCTCCCACCCGCACCTTCAAGGGACACGCCGCGGATAAGAAAGCCGCGCCGTCCAAGAAGTGAGGAGTAGGACCGCATGAATACGAAAGCGATTCTTCGGGGGGTCCGTCTTTCTGCCCAAAAGGGGAGGCTTGTCGCAGATCAGGTGCGAGGACTCCCTGTGGAGAAGGCCCTTGATGTCCTCGGCTTCAGCCCAAAAAAGGGCGCGACAATCATCCGGAAAGTGCTCGAGTCGGCGATTGCCAACGCGGAGCACAACGAGGGCGCCGATATCGACGAGTTGCGCGTTACGAGCATCCACGTTGAGCAAGGAGCCACATTGAAGCGCTTCACCGCAAGGGCGAAGGGCCGCGGTAATCGAATCTCAAAGCAGACCTGCCACATTTACCTCACCGTGGGCGACGAGTCCCGGCGGGCAAAGGCCTAAGGAACACCATGGGACAGAAGATTCACCCTACCGGCTTCCGTCTTGCCGTCCAGCGTAACTGGGCGTCGAAGTGGTATGCCACCAGCAAGAATTTTCCGGCGATGTTGAACGAGGACGTCAAGGTCAGAGCATTCTTGCGTAAAAAACTCTCCCACGCGGCGGTAAGCCGGGTGGTGATCGAGCGTCCGGCGAAAAACGCCAGGATCACGATTTTCAGTGCGCGACCGGGGGTCGTGATCGGAAAGAAGGGTGAGGACATTGAGGCTCTACGGGGGCAATTGCAGCGCCTCATGGGAGTCCCTGTCCACGTCAACATCGAGGAGGTGCGCAAGCCCGAAACGGACGCACAGCTCGTCGCCGACTCCATCGCCGCTCAGTTGGAAAAACGGATCATGTTCCGCCGTGCGATGAAGCGCGCGATTCAGAACGCCATGCGTCTAGGGGCCCAAGGCATCAAGATCATGAGTTCAGGTCGGCTGAACGGAGTCGAAATTTCTCGTACCGAATGGTATCGGGAGGGTCGGGTTCCGCTTCATACATTGCGCGCCGATATCGATTATGGATTCTCCGAAGCCAAGACCACCTATGGCGTGATCGGAATTAAGGTTTGGGTTTTCAAGGGCGAGGTGCTTGGGCGCGGCGAACAGCCTGGCGTTCCCGCGCCTGCGGCAGAACCCGAACGCAAACAGCGTCGTCCGGGAGGCAGAAATGCTGCAGCCAGCTAGAACGAAGTACCGGAAGCAACAGAAAGGCCGAAACACTGGTATTGCTACCCGTGGTAACAAAGTCAGTTTCGGTGAGTTCGGGCTGAAGGCAGTTGCTCGTGGCCGACTCACTGCTCGGCAAATTGAGGCAGCCCGCCGTGCAATGACTAGGCACATCAAGCGCGGCGGGCGTATCTGGATCAGGATTTTCCCTGATAAGCCCATATCGTCGAAGCCAGCTGAAGTCCGTATGGGTAACGGTAAAGGGAATCCGGAATTTTGGGTGGCGGAGATCACGCCAGGAAAAGTGCTCTACGAGATGGACGGTGTCGACGAAAATCTTGCGAGGGAAGCCTTCCGGCTCGCTTCAGCAAAACTGCCTATCGCCACTACCTTCGTCAGTCGACAGGTGGGAGCATGAAGACCAGCGAACTGCGGGCGAAAAGCCCTACGGAGTTGAAGTCCGAGCTCGATGCACTTCTGAAGGCGCAGTTCAGTTTGCGGATGCAGAAGGCAACGCAGCAGCTCACGAACAGTAGCGAGATCCGCAAAGTGCGGCGGGGTATCGCGCGAGTGCGCACCCTGATGGGTGAGAAGGCGAGGGAGTCATGAACGAGGCGGTACAGCAGAGGTCTAGCGCTCGGCGGCTTACCGGTCGCGTGGTGAGCGACAAGATGGACCGCACCGTAACGGTTCTGGTGGAGCGGCGCATGAAGCACCCGCTTTACGGGAAAGTCATGATTCGCTCCAAGAAATACCATGCTCACGATGAAAGCAACGAGTACCACCCTGGTGACTTGGTGACGATTGAAGAAACCCGCCCCATTTCCAAAACCAAGGCTTGGAAAGTGGTCGCGATCGTCGAGAAATCGAAAGACGTTTCCTGATCGAAGACCGTTGCAGTCCCGAGCGAAGCGCAATATACTGCTCGGCTATTCGCGAATAGCTCAACCGTCGCAGGAAATCCTGCGGAACGTGGTTTAGCTGATTAGCGTGACCCGGACGGGATCCAAGACTGTCCGCCACCCAAACGGGTTTGTCCCCGTCCAAGGCGGAACAAGTTGGAGCAAGGAAAATCATGATTCAAACAGAATCCATTTTGGATGTCGCCGACAATACTGGCGCTCGCGCGGTGATGTGCATAAAGGTTCTTGGTGGATCCAAGCGGCGGTATGCCGGCATTGGGGATGTCATCAAGGTCAGCGTCAAAGATTGCGCGCCACGCGGACGCGTAAAAAAAGGCGAAATCTACAACGCTGTTGTGGTCAGGACTGCCAAAGGCGTCCGTCGCCAGGACGGGTCGTTGATTCGTTTTGACGCCAACGCTGCCGTGCTGCTCAACAATAAGCTGGAGCCCATCGGTACACGGATTTTCGGCCCGGTCACGCGGGAACTGCGAAACGAGCGCTTCATGAAGATCGTCTCGCTCGCGCCCGAAGTCCTCTGAATCAACGGGAGCGACGCTAAATGCGGAAGATTCGTAAAGGCGATAACGTGGTCGTGCTGGCCGGCAAAGACAAAGGCAAGCGTGGTTCGGTGTTGCAGGTCGTAACGGACCGACAGGTGATCGTCCAGGGTGTCAACCGGGTAAAGAAGCACGAGCGCCCAAATCCTATGCGCGGAACGCAGGGTGGGATCGTAGAGATGGAGATGCCTCTCGACGTTTCGAACGTAGCCATCCTTAACCCGGCCACCCAAAAGGGCGACAGGGTTGGGTTTAAAGTGCTGGAGGACGGCCGAAAGGTGCGATTTTTCAAGTCCGACGGCGAAGTTCTTGACGCTTGAGGCATGGAACCATGATTCCTCGCATGCACAAGTTTTATGCCGAAACCGTAGTTCCGCAACTTACGGGTCAGTTCGGATACCAGTCCGTAATGCAGGTTCCGCGCATACAGAAGATCGTTCTCAATATGGGCGTTGGCGAAGCTGTTGCGGACAAGAAGATCATGGAAAATGCCGTGGGCGACATGATCAAGATTGCCGGACAAAAGCCAGTTGTGACGAAGTCCCGGAAGGCCATCGCCGGTTTCAAGATTCGTCAGGGTTATCCGATCGGATGCATGGTCACACTTCGTTCCAGGCGTATGTATGAGTTTCTAGATCGCTTCGTGTCCGTTGCGATTCCACGCATCCGTGATTTTCGGGGCATATCATCTCGAGGCTTCGACGGTCGGGGAAACTTCAACATGGGCATCAAGGAACAGATCATTTTTCCCGAGATCGAGTACGACAAGGTTGACGCTCTTAGGGGAATGAATATCACCTTCACCACGACTGCCAAGACGGACGAGGAAGCTAAGGCCCTTTTGCAGGCTTTTCGGTTCCCGTTCAGGAGCTGACATGGCCAAGACCTCTCTGATAAATCGCGAGCAAAAGCGTCGCGACACGGTGAAAAAGTTTGCTGCTAAGCGTGATGATCTTTTGACTGTGATACGCAGTTCCAAGGCATCCGATGAAGATCGCGCTGCGGCACGGGAGAAGTTGCAAGCTCTGCCGCGAAACGCGAGCCCGGTTCGACTTCGCAATCGATGTGCCCTCACTGGCCGGTCACGAGGGTTTTTCAGAAAATTTGGGCTCGCTCGCAACAAACTTCGTGAGATCGCAATGCGCGGCGAGATTCCGGGGTTGACCAAGGCGAGTTGGTAGACGGAGCGCCACGATGAGCATGAGTGATCCTGTGGCGGATATGCTTACCCGCATCCGCAACGCCCAGAGTTCCGAGAAAGCTGCGGTTTCAATGCCTTCAAGCAAGCTGAAGGTATCGATCGCGCGCGTTCTCAAGGATGAAGGCTATATCGATGATTTTTCCGTTCGGTCCGAAACCGGTAGAGCGGTCCTTGACCTTTCTCTCAAGTACTACGCAGGTCGGCCGGTGATCGAGCGTATCGAAAGGGTGAGCCGCCCCGGCCTTCGCATATACAAGGGCGCCCGTGATATTCCCTCAGTGATGAATGGTCTTGGCATTGCCATTGTGTCCACGAGCCACGGGGTCATGACTGATAGACGGGCTCGTGCTTCTGGGGTCGGTGGCGAAGTGCTTTGCATCGTGGCGTGAGGAGCCTTAATCCATGTCCCGAATCGCAAAATATCCTGTCCCGGTCCCGCCGGGAGTTGAAGTTGCCGTCAGCCCGGCGCAGATCACTGTCAAAGGTCCTCTTGGCTCCTTGAGCCAGTCTCTCACGGGTCACGTTAGCATTCATTCCCAAGTTGGAGAGATTACTTTTAGTGCGGCGGACCCGTCTCAGCACTCCCGGGCAATGTCGGGAACACTCCGGGCACTTGTGTCTAATATGGTTCACGGGGTGACGAAAGGTTTCGAACGCAAACTCAACCTGGTCGGCGTTGGGTATCGCGCGCAGGCGCAGGGCGACGTTGTGAATCTCACGCTCGGGTTCTCTCATCCTGTGGTGTACAAGCTGCCCAAAGGTGTGAAGGTGGAGACGCCCACCCAGACGGAGATCCTTGTGAAAGGCGCGGACAAGCAGGTTGTTGGACAGGTCGCCGCGGATATTCGCTCTTTCAGGCCGCCTGAGCCTTACAAGGGCAAGGGAGTCCGGTTCTCGGATGAGCGGGTGGCGATCAAGGAAACCAAGAAGAAGTAACCGGGGCATCCAAAATGATCAGCAAGAAGCAACAACGCCTGCGGCGCGCGCGACAGACCAGGGCGAAGATCCTGGAATTGTGCGCTGCGCGTCTCACGGTCTTCCGCTCCAATTCGCACATCTACGCGCAGGTAATCGACGACAGTGGGTCCCGCGTGATCGCTGCGGCTTCCACGGTGGAGTCGGAGGTCCGGGGGCAGGTCAAGAGTGGCGCTACGGTAGAAGCTGCAGCCTTGGTCGGTAAGCGTATCGCGGAAAAGGCCAAGGCCAAGGGCGTCGAGAAAGTCGCGTTCGACCGGTCAGGATTCCGGTTCCATGGGCGCGTAAAGGCGCTTGCAGAGGCTGCCCGCGAAGCGGGACTCCAGTTCTAAGGGAAAGCACGCATGGCCAAGAGCAGCATGCAGCAAGTTAGTGATGATCGCGGTGATGGATTGCGCGAGAAGATGGTGTCCGTCAACCGCGTCACGAAAGTGGTGAAGGGCGGGCGGATTCTTGGGTTCGCTGCTCTGACAGTAGTGGGCGACGGTGATGGTGGTATCGGAATGGGCAAGGGTAAGGCGCGCGAGGTGCCTGTGGCTGTCCAAAAGGCCATGGAAGAAGCCCGCCGCAAGATGGTAAGAGTGAGTCTCAAAAACGGGACTCTGCAGCACGCTGTTGTCGGAGAGCATGGGGCTGCCAAGGTTTACATTCAGCCAGCGTCGGACGGCACCGGGATCATCGCTGGTGGGCCCATGCGCGCGATTTTTGAGGTGATGGGCGTGACGAACGTGCTGGCAAAGTGCATCGGGTCCACCAATCCGTACAACGTAGTCCGAGCCACCATCAATGGGTTGCTCTCCATGAGTACTCCTTCGGAGATTGCTCTGAAGCGCGGTAAAACTGTTGAAGAGATTCTGGGATAGTCCATGAGCAACGGTTCTTCCAAGAAAATCAAGGTGACGCTCGTGCGCAGCACGATCGGGACGCGTGAGTCGCACCGCGCCACTGTCCGAGGTCTCGGCCTCCGTAGGCTACGGCACACTGTCGAACTCGAAGACACTGCAGCCGTGCGCGGGATGATCAACAAGGTTAGTTATCTTGTGAAGGCTGAGGGTTGATATGAAGCTGAACGACATCAAACCCGCCGAGGGCGCAAAGAAAGAACGCCGACGAGTCGGCAGAGGGATCGGAAGCGGGCTAGGCAAGACCGCCGGGCGCGGTCACAAGGGGCAGAAATCCCGATCTGGCGGCTTTCACAAAGTCGGGTTTGAAGGGGGGCAGATGCCCCTCCAGCGCCGCTTGCCAAAGCGCGGGTTTGTCTCGTTGACGAGCGCAGATACCGCAGAGGTGCGTTTGTCTATACTGGACAAAATCGCCAGCGACGTCATTGATTTGGCGGCGCTCAAAAGCGCGGGCGCAGTGCCTCGCTCAGCCACCAGCGCCAAGGTGATTTTGGCAGGTAAGATTACGCGAGCCGTTACCCTTGCCGGCGTCAAAGCGACAAAGGGCGCCCGAGCTGCCATTGAGGCGGCTGGTGGAAGCATCACGGAAGCCTGAGGGGCAATCAGTGGCGAATGGTCCCGGTTTCTTGGGCTTGAGCGGCAAGTACGGCGATTTGAACCGCCGTCTGTTGTTTCTTGTCGGGGCACTGATCGTCTATCGTATTGGCGCTCATGTTCCGGTGCCTGGAATCGATCCTGACAAGCTCGCGGAACTCTTTAAATCCCAGCAAGGCGGCATCCTCGACATGTTCAACATGTTTTCGGGCGGTGCTCTCCAGCGGTTTACCATCTTCGCGCTGGGAATCATGCCGTACATATCGGCGTCGATCATCATGCAGCTGATGACCGTGGTGATGCCTCAGCTTGAAGCGCTCAAGAAGGAAGGTGAGGCCGGCCGGCGCAAGATAACCCAGTACACACGGTATGGGACCGTTCTTCTGGCGACTGTGCAAGCCTTCGGCATCGCCATTGCGTTGGAGTCACAGCCTGGCCTTGTTATCGAACCGGGGCTTGGGTTTAGGTTTGCGACGGCAGTCACCCTCGTCACCGGAACCATGTTTCTAATGTGGCTTGGCGAGCAAATCACCGAACGAGGCATTGGAAACGGGATTTCCTTGATCATTTTTGCCGGTATTGCCGCTGGGTTGCCAAATGCCATCGGTTCTACGCTTTCACTGGCTTCGCAAGGGTCATATTCGATCCCTCTGGTACTGTTCTTGTTTTCTGCTGCGATTCTCGTGACGGCGTTTGTTGTGTTTGTGGAAAGAGGTCAAAGAAAGATCCTAGTTAATTATGCCAAGCGGCAGGTGGGACGTCGCGTCTATGGCGGGCAGAGCTCTCACTTGCCCTTGAAGTTGAACATGTCGGGCGTTATCCCGCCGATCTTTGCATCGAGCATTATTTTATTCCCGGCCACCGTTGCGGGTTGGTTTGGCTCGAACGATTCCATGGATTGGTTAAAAAATGTTGGATCGGCGTTGCATCCTGGACAGCCGGTTTATGTGTTGTTTTACTCAGCAGCAATTGTCTTCTTTTGCTTCTTCTACACGGCCTTGGTATTTAATCCCAAGGAAACTGCCGAGAACCTGAAGAAGGGAGGTGCCTTCGTCCCAGGGATTCGTCCAGGTGACCAGACTGCCCGTTACATCGAGAAAATCACCCTTCGACTGACGCTTGCGGGTGCCATCTACATTACGTTGGTTTGTCTCGTTCCAGAATTCTTGATTGTTTGGAAGAGCGTGCCCTTTTACTTTGGGGGCACAAGCCTCTTGATTATCGTGGTTGTAACCATGGACTTCATGCAGCAGGTGCAGGCTTACATGATGTCGCACCAGTATGAGAGTTTGCTGAAGAAGGCAAATTTCAAGGGTGGAGTATTTCCCACTCGCTGAGAGCGCCAGGCGCGTGTCGAAGGAAGAGACCATTCAGATGCAGGGTGAGGTTGTTGAGACCTTGCCCAATGCGACTTTCCAGGTAAAACTGGAAAATGGTCACGTGGTGTTAGGGCATATTTCCGGCAAGATGCGAATGCACTACATCCGCATATTGCCGGGCGACAAAGTAACGGTGGAACTGACGCCCTACGATTTGAGCCGTGCTCGAATCGTGTTCCGGGCAAAGTGACCGGCTGGAAGTGGACGCAAGGGCAAGATCACAGCCCGCTAGGAGAATCAGATGAGGGTGCAGGCATCAGTCAAGAAGATTTGCCGCAAGTGCAAGATCATCCGGCGCAACCGGGTGGTGCGTGTCATTTGCGAGGATCCTCGGCACAAGCAGCGTCAGGGCTGATCGGCCAGGTCGTTGACGTCACAACTCGAGACAGACAAGGTCTAGCATGGCACGCATCGCAGGGGTAAACATCCCAAACCACCAACACACCGAAATTGCGCTCACTGCGATTTACGGAATCGGCCGCACTCGCGCAAAGAAGATTTGCGTGGATGCAGGCGTCGCGCCCACGGCCAAGATCAAAGACCTGTCGGACGCCGAAATGGATCGCCTCAGAGAACACGTGGGGCGGTACACCGTTGAAGGAGACCTTCGGCGCGAGGTGTCCATGAGCATCAAGCGGCTTATGGATCTCGGCTGCTACCGTGGGTTGCGTCATCGTCGTGGCCTGCCGGTGCGCGGCCAGCGGACCCGCACCAACGCGCGTACCCGAAAGGGACCGCGCAAGGCTGTGCGCGCCACCAAGTAACTTGCATCCAGAGGATTCCCATGGCTAAAGCGCAGACCCGCGTCCGTAAAAAAGTCAAGAAAAACGTGGCCGAGGGCATTGCCCACGTTCACGCTTCATTCAACAACACGATCATTACCATCACCGACCGGCAGGGTAACGCGTTGTCTTGGGCGACGTCGGGCGGTGCGGGATTCAAGGGATCGCGCAAATCCACCCCCTTTGCTGCACAGGTCGCTGCCGAGTCGGCAGGTCGCGCTGCACAGGAATGCGGAGTCAAAAACCTGGAAGTTCGAATCAAGGGACCCGGCCCGGGGCGGGAATCCGCCGTACGTGCACTCAATGCGGCCGGATTCAAGATCACCAGCATCGCGGACGTCACGCCCATCCCGCATAACGGATGCCGTGCGCCCAAGAAGCGCCGTATCTGACTGAGGGTCGACCACCATGGCAAGAAATACCGACGCCAAGTGCCGCCAGTGCCGCCGTGAGGGAGAGAAACTCTTCCTCAAGGGTGAAAAGTGTTTCACTGACAAATGCGCTATCGAACGCCGTAGTTATGCGCCAGGGCAACACGGCCAGAAAAACGCCCGTGTGTCTGACTATGGCACCCAGCTTCGCGAAAAGCAGAAAGTCCGCCGGATTTACGGCGTCCTTGAGCGGCAGTTCCGCCGTGAATACAAGGAAGCAGACCGTCGCAAGGGGATTACGGGCGACAATCTGTTGCAGCTCCTTGAAAGCCGGCTCGATAACGTGGTCTACCGGATGGGTTTCGGAGCGTCTCGTTCCGAGGCTCGTCAAGTGGTTCGCCACAACGCGATCCTCGTTAACGGCAAACGGGTAAACATCCCGTCCTTTCACGTCCGCGGGGGCGACGTCATCTCGGTCGCTGAGCATGCCCGCGGGCAACTGCGAATCAAGGGCGCCGCGGAAGCGGCCGAGGGCCGCGGCTTCCCCGAGTGGGTGGAGGTCGACGCGAAGGGTCTGAAGGGCACCTTCAAGGCGAATCCCCAACGCAGCGAGTTGCCGTCAACCATTAACGAGTCGCTCGTGGTGGAACTGTATTCAAAATAATCCCACGCCCGCCGCGGTGTCGACGCGGCGCATGCAGCACCCCTGTGCCTAGAACCGGAGGGATTCATTCATGGCTGGCAGTGCTTTACTGAAGCCCCGCATCATCGAGGTCCAGCAAGTTGGACCATCGCACGCGAAGATCATCATGGAGCCGTTCGAGCGCGGTTATGGTTATACGCTCGGCAACGCGCTTCGACGTATTTTGCTGTCCTCGATGCATGGTTTTGCGCCCACCGAGGTGAAGATTACCGGGGTGTTGCACGAGTACTCCACGATCGATGGCGTTCAGGAAGACGTGGTCGACATCCTGCTCAACCTCAAGGGTATCGTTCTCAAGGTTCACAACCGCGAGCATGCAGTCCTGAACCTCAAGAAGCAGGGCGAAGGCCCTGTACGGGCGGGAGATATAGAACCCTCCCACGACGTCGAGATCGTCAACCCCGACCACGTGATTTGTAATCTTGCGCCTAACGGCAAGGTCGAACTTCAAGTCACCGTGGAGGGGGGGCGCGGGTACGTCCCAGCGAGCCAGCGTCCGGTCAATCGAGACACCCGGACCATCGGCAACATCATGCTCGACGCGTCTTTCAGCCCCGTCAAGCGTGTGAGCTACGCGGTTGAGAGCGCCCGCGTCGAGCAACGCACGGACCTAGACAAGCTCATCGTCGACATCGAAACCAACGGTGTTATGGAGCCGGAAGAGGCGGTTCGGCGCTCAGCCCGAATCCTGATGGATCAACTTTCACTGTTTGCCGATTTGCAGGGAACGGCGATCCAACCCGAAATCTCGAAAGGCCCCTCGGTTGATCCGCTTTTGCTTCGCCCAGTGGATGATCTTGAGCTTACCGTTCGGTCAGCGAACTGCCTCAAGGCTGAAAACATCTATTACATCGGCGACCTCATCCAGCGTACGGAAACCGAGTTGCTCAAGACACCGAACCTGGGGCGTAAGTCACTCAATGAAATAAAAGAGGTGCTTGCGTCGCGCGGTCTTACCTTGGGCATGAAACTCGAAAACTGGCCGCCCGCCGGCCTCGAACGGGCCTGATCCCGCCGATCCCTGTCGCCCCAAACCAATCATTTGATAGAGGCCCCCCATGCGCCACCGTCTGGGACTCCGAAAGCTCAACCGTACCAGCAGCCATCGCCTAGCGATGCTGCGAAATCTTGCCAATGCGCTTCTCAGGGAGGAGGTCATAAAGACTACTCTCCCCAAGGCCAAGGAGCTTCGCCGGGTTGCCGAGCCCCTCATCACTCTTGGTAAGACCCCGACACTTGCAAACCGTCGCCTTGCGTTTTCCCGCACGCGTGATCGCGAGATCGTTGGAAAGATTTTCGATGAACTCGGTCCTCGCTTTGCCAATCGCAACGGCGGATATTTGCGAATCCTGAAGTTTGGTTTTCGCAAGGGCGACAATGCCCCGATGGCCTTGGTGGAACTGCTCGACCGTCCGGAAGCGGAAACCAATACAGCGGAAAAAGCCGCTTAATGCGGTCAACGCTGGCGACGCCGGCGCTTTCGATTCCTTAACGCAAGGCCCGCCATATCAGTTTGGGGCGCTTTTTGACGAGCGCTCCAGCATTGCAGTCAGCTGCTTCGGCGCCATGGGTCTGCCTATGAAATACCCTTGGGCGTACTCGCAGCCGCGTTCCTTCAAGAACGCCATCTGTTCTTGCGTTTCGACGCCCTCTGCCACCACTTCAAGCTTGAGGCTGTGAGCCATTGCAATGATGGCTGATGGGATCGCCGTGTCATCCGCAGCGGCGGACATGTCTTTCACGAACGAGCGGTCCACCTTAAGTGCATCCAGCGGGAAGCGCTTCAGGTAGGCGAGCGAAGAGTACCCCGTACCGAAATCGTCGATTGAAAGGCGCAGCCCCATGCCCTTCAGGCTTCTCAGCGTGGCGAGCGTCGCCGCCATGTCCTCCATCAGGATGCTCTCGGTCAGCTCAAGCTCCAGTAGCTGTGGCGGGAGCCCCGTGTTCTCGACAACTTTTGCCACGGTAGAGAGAAGGGTCCTGTGGCGAAAATGCAGACCTGAGATATTCACGGCCACAGGGGTCGGCGGCAGGCCCGCCTGGAGCCAGGTCATGCTCTGTTGGCAGGCGGCTTGAAGGACCCACTCACCAATTGGAACGATCAACCCCCCTTGCTCAGCCAGGGGGATGAAGTCTCCCGGAAGAACCATGCCACGCTCCGGATGCCGCCACCGGATCAGCGCCTCGGCGCCCGCGATGCGATCACTGCGCAAATCAAGCTTCGGCTGCAGGTGAATTTCAAACTCGTTGCGTTCAATTGCCTTGCGTAGCTGGGCCTCCATGGCGAGTTTTTCGGAGGCGCGTGCATTCATGGCGCGTCCGTAGAACTGGTAGTTGTTCCGGCCCTGTGACTTGGCGTGATACATGGCGGCGTCAGCGTTCTTGAGCAGCGTCTCGGGGTCTTCCCCGTCGTTTGGGAACACCGCGATGCCAACCGAAGCGGTGATAAAGAGCTCGTTGTCTCCTATGACTATCGATTGCGCAAACGACCTGACGATACGCGCCGCCACCTTGGCGGCGTCGTCGAACTGGTTTATGTCATTTAGCAAGATGCAAAACTCGTCGCCGCCCAACCGGGCGATGCCAAGCGCCCCCTCGCCGTAGGCAACCTCGTCGTAGGCGCGCAGGCCATCGCGTAACCGTACCGCTACAGCTTCGAGCAGTCTGTCTCCGGCTGAGTGACCCAGGGTGTCGTTGATGCGCTTGAAGTTGTCGAGATCAAGGGACAGGACGCTTGCAGCCCGGTTGTGACGCCTGGCGCGATTGAGGGCCTGCGCCACGTTCTCCATGAACAACCGCCGATTTGGCAAAGTGGTCAAGCCGTCGTAGAAGGCCAACCGATGAATGCGCTCCTCCGAGAGCTTGCTTTCTGTGATGTCCTGTAATGTGCCAAGCGCGCCGATCACGTCGCCGTCATCACTCATGCGCAGGTCGCTGTGGACTCGGACATGACGAATCTGGCCGTCTGGCAGCTCTAGCCGATAACTCGCCTCCGCGGCACGTTCGCCGGCGCCCAGTGCTCGCACATACCCGAGCGCTGCGTCGCGATGACTCGGATGCACGCGTTGGATAAGCGCGTCCATGCCTGGGGCCACCTCTCCTGGCGCGTAGCCGAGCACCGAGAATGTCTCGTCCGACCACTCGTTGGCCCCGGTGCGGAAGTCCCAACTCCACGAGCCTAGCCGCGCGATACGCTGGGCGTCGTACAGCATTGCCTGGTTCTCCACCAGTGCGCCGAAGGTTTCGGAAGCGCGGAGCATGTAGCGCACCCGGTGGGGAAGTACCGCCCAGTTTATGGGCTTGCCGATGAAGTCGGTCGCGCCTGCTTCATAGGCGCGGTTGATGGATTCCACGTCATCCAGGCTGGTGAGCATCAGGATTGGCACATGGCGGAAATTCGCCGTCGATCGAAGGCGGCGGCACGCATCGAACCCGCTCATCCCGGGAAGCACCACGTCCAGCAGCACGATGTCGGGCCGCTCGTCCTTCACCCACTCCAGCACCTGCTCCGCGCAGTCGGCCTCCCGCACGCGAAGCCCCGCCCTGACCAGCGACTGGCTCACCACCGCGCGCACCACCGGGTCGTCATCCACGACGAGCGCGAGCGGTTGGGATGGGCGCTCAAACGGCTTCATGGTTTCTCTCCAGCACCTCGCATTGCAGCAGACGAACCGACTCTGCACGCGCCTGCTCGAGCGACGCGAGCAGCGATGCCAGGACACCCTCGTCCGCCGTGGCTGCCAAGGTCTCCATCTGTCTGGCCAGGGCTGCAACCTGCAGCGCACCCACGGACGCGCTTGCCGACTTCAAGGTGTGCGCCAAACGGCGTAGCGTGTCCGTATCGCTGCAGGCAAGCGCCGCTGCCGCTGCGGCGCATTGTTCACCCGAGGAGTCGATCCAGATTCGGGCCAACCTGCGTACGAACTCTCCAGCGCCGTCGACGCTGAACTCCTCCATGGATTTGAGGACAGACAGGTCCAAGGCCGGCAGGTCCCCTGGGATGCGTGACCGCGAAACCATGGCGAGGGGCTCAGTGGATGACGGGGTTGGCGCCAAAAAGTCCTTCAGCACGGCCATGAACTGCCCTCTGTCGAAGGGCTTGGAGAGATAGCCGTCCATGCCTGCGGCGATGCAACGCTCGCGATCATCGTCAAGCGCGTTTGCAGTGATGGCAACGATCGGCACGCGCCGCAGCCCCGCGGTCCGCTCGCGGCGACGCCACGAGGCGGTGGTTTCGCAGCCATCCCGCTCCGGCATTTGGCAATCCATCAGGACAAGATCGTACCGGCCGCGATCGAGACACTGAAGCGCCTCGTTGCCGTTCCCCGCCACGTCTACGCTGCAACCGACAGCCCTCAACAGGCCCGTTGTGACCAACTGGTTGGCGGGATTGTCCTCCGCCACGAGAACCCGGGCACGTGCGAAGGGCCGTGAGTCAGGCGTGGCGCCGCTTTCGACCGACTCTGCGGAGGCGCTTTCGCCATCTGCATCGCCCTGCGCCGAACCATCCTCGGGGGCCAATGCAACGGCATCCATGACCAAATCCACCTCGAAGCGTGTCCCCACGCCTAAAATGCTCGACAAGGTGACGTCGCCGCCCATCAGGCGAGCCAGCTGGCGGACGATGGAAAGCCCCAGACCAGTACCGCCAAACTTTCGCGTTGTGCTCTCGTCGGCCTGCGTGAATGCCTCAAACACCGCGGCCTGGGCGTCAGGCGCAATGCCCACGCCGGTGTCCGCCACGGCGAGTACCAGCGCAATGGCCTTGCCCGCCACCGGTTTACCCCGCAAACCCAGGGTCACCTGCACATGGCCTTCCAGCGTGAACTTGACGGCGTTACCCACCAGGTTGAATGCAATCTGCTTGAAGCGCATCAGATCACCCAGCAACCGACCCGGAACCGATTCAGAAACGATGCATTTCAAGGCGATGCCCTTGTTCACTGCGGCATCGGCGAATGATGCCATCACCTCGTCCAAGGCTGAACGCGGGTCGAAGCTGATGCGCTCCAGGCGAAGTTTTCCCGCTTCCACCTTGGAGAAATCCAGCACGTCGTTGGTCAGTTGCAGCAAATGCTGCCCGCTGCGTCTTGCCGTCTCGGCATAGGTACGCTGCTCCTGGGTCAGGGAGGACCCAAGCAGCAATTCGGTCATGCCCAACACCCCGTTCAGAGGCGTGCGGATTTCGTGGCTCATGTTGGCCAGAAACTGGCTCTTGGCGCGGTTGGCCGCCTCTGCCACCTCCTTGGAGCGAGTGATCTCCTGCTCCGCCGCCTTGCGCTCGGTGATGTCCACATGGGTACCGATGGCCCGTGGTGCCATACCCTCGGGGCGGTGCGCAACGATGTTGCCCCGGCTTTGGATCCAGCGCCAATGCCCCGCGTTGGTCCGTACGCGGTGCTCGATGCTATAACTTGGCGACTGCCCACTGAGCAATGCGTCGAGCGCCTCGGATACGCTGGCACGATCATCCGGATGAACGATCTCCAGGAAATGTTCAAGGCTGATGGTGGTTTCACCGGGGGATCCCCCCACGATGCCGCTCCAGCGGTCCGAAAGAAACACCTGCTTGGTGGCAAGATCCCACTCCCACAAGACCAGCCTCGATCCGTCTATGGCAAGCCCAAGCCTCTCTTTGGTCCGTGCCAGATCGAGCGCGCGCTCGTTGAGTTCAGCGGTGCGGGCTTCCACGGTGGCCTCCAGCGAATCGCGGGCGAGTTCCACTTCGCCGCGATACTCGCGGATGCGCTTCAACATGGTGGCAAAAGCCCTGCCCATGGTTGCGATTTCGTCATGTCCCTGCACGGGCAGCGAAGCCACGTCCAGGTTGTCCCTGGCGACCGCGCGAGCGGCCTCGGTGAGCAACTCCAGCGGCTGCACGATGCGGCGGGAAAGAAACAACACGGCGAAGATGCCGACCAGAATTGCCGTACCGGTCACCAGGAGCAGCAATTGCAAGGTGTCGTAGAGGTTGCCCGTCAGGTCGCGGTCCGTGACACCGATCCTGAGGTAGCCCCTCAGCGTGTTGTTCTTCGGGTCAAAAACTGGCGCGAGAAAATCAAAATAACCCACCCCCCCGCGCCGGTTCAGTCCGCCCAGGGGCAACAGCACTGTGCCGGCCTGCACGGCGGACAGATTCGGGATGTTCGGTGGGGGAGTATGTGGCTGCAAGGGGTGAAATCCGAGCCGTTCGCCCGAGGCATTGAGAAGCTCCACGTAGGCCGCGCTGGGAGAGGCGCTCGCCGACATTACAAAGGTTTCATAGGCGTCGCTCTGTCCTGAGGCGAGCACTGGCGCCGCGGCCCGGGCAAGCAGCATCACGGCGCGCCGGCCCTCATCGCGCAGTCGGTCATATCCATCCACCACTTGCCGTACCGCCAGGATCGTTCCAATGGAAAGAGCGGTCAGAGAGATCAGTGTGGTGGCCAGCAGATTGATCCGGGCACCGAGGCGGTGGCGGTAGGCAGGCGGGGGGCTGAACGCAGAACGTATGTGTCCCACCGCCGCGGCCGCCTCTTTCGCCGCGGCTGCTTCGTGCCCGTCCTGCGGAAAGCCTTGGTTCGAGTCGCGCGTCATGGCACCCTTAACGGCAGGCCGCCACCGCAATTTAGGGCGGCCTCGGCTGCGCCCGGCGGCGCGAGCCACGGTTGCTTATGCGGCGCGCGCGCTCGCGCTGCGGGCCAGCAGGCGCCTCAATTCCTCGCCGGTATGGCTCCCCGGGGTCAGCGTCACCGCTTCGGGGGTACCCGCGGCCACCACCTGTCCGCCGCCATCGCCGCCCTCCGGGCCCAGGTCCACCAGCCAGTCGGCGGTCTTGATGACGTCGAGGTTGTGCTCGATCACCACCACCGTGTTGCCGTGGTCGCGCAGCCGGTGCAGCACGCCTAGCAGCAGTTCCACGTCGTGGAAGTGCAAGCCCGTGGTGGGCTCGTCCAGGATGTAGAGCGTGCGGCCGGTGTCGCGCCTTGACAGCTCCAGCGACAGCTTGACGCGCTGCGCCTCACCGCCCGACAGCGTGGTGGCGCTCTGCCCGAGGGTCACATACCCCAGCCCCACCTCCAGGAGCGTGTCGAGCTTGCGCGCGATGGCCGGTACCGGAGCGAACAGCTCGCGCGCCTGCTCCACCGTGAGCGCCAGCACATCGTGCACGCTGTGGCCCTTGTAGAGCACCTCGAGGGTCTCGCGGTTGTAGCGCCGTCCATGGCACACATCGCAGGGCACGTACACGTCGGGCAGGAAGTGCATCTCCACCCGAAGCGCGCCGTCGCCCTGGCAGGCCTCGCAGCGGCCGCCCCTGACGTTGAAGGAAAACCGTCCCGGGCCGTAGCCGCGCTCGCGCGCCAGCGGCACCCCGGCGAACAGTTCGCGGATGGGCGTGAACAGGCCGGTGTAGGTGGCCGGGTTGGAGCGCGGCGTGCGGCCGATGGGGCTTTGGTCCACCACCACCAACTTGTCGAACAGCTCGGCGCCCTCCAGGGCCTCGAAGGGCGCGGCTTCATCGGCGGCGCCGTGCAGGGCGCGTGCCATGGCCCGCCCCAGCGTGTCGTTCACCAGGGTGGACTTGCCCGACCCCGACACCCCGGTGACGCAGGTGAACAGCCCCACCGGCAGGTGCAGGTCCACGCCGCGCAGGTTGTTGCCGCGGGCGCCGCGCAGCCGCAGCCAGCGCTCTTGCTGGGGCGGGTGGCGCAGCGCGGGTACGGCAACGGCGCGCCGCCCGCAGAGGAACTGCCCGGTGAGGGAGATCGGGCTGGCCGCCACTTCGGCGGGCGTGCCCTGGGCCACCACCTGGCCGCCGTGCTCGCCGGCGCCGGGACCCATGTCCACCACGTGGTCCGCCAGCTCGATGGCGTCGCGGTCGTGTTCCACCACGATCACCGAATTGCCCAGGTCGCGCAGGCGCTCCAGGGTGGCCAGCAGACGATTGTTGTCGCGCTGGTGCAGGCCGATGGAGGGTTCGTCGAGCACGTACAGCACGCCGGTCAGGCCCGAGCCGATCTGGCTCGCCAGCCGGATGCGTTGCGACTCGCCACCGGACAGGGTATCCGCGCCGCGGTCCAGGCACAGGTAATCCAGCCCCACATCCACCAAAAATTCCAGGCGCGCCGAGATTTCTCGCACGATGCGCTCGGACACCGCGAAGCGCGCCCCCTGCACCGGCAGCGCCTGGAAAAAGGCCGCCGCCCCGCGCAGCGGCATGGCGCCCAGCTCGTGGATGGAGCGCCCACCCACGTACACGTGGCGCGCCTCGCGGCGCAGGCGCGTGCCCTGGCATTCGGGGCAGGGCGCGGTGGTGCGGTAGGCGCCCAGTTCCTCGCGCACCACCGCCGAGTCGGTCTCGCGCCAGCGCCGCTCCAGGTTGGGGATGATGCCCTCGAAGGGATGTTCGCGCACCAGGCGCCGGCCCCGTTCCCCGGGGTAGGCAAAGCGCACCTTCTCGCGGCCCGAGCCATACAGCAGCAGGTCGCGCGCGGCGGCCGACAGACGCTCGAAGGGCGCCTCCACGTCGAAGCGGAAATGCTCCGCGAGGCTCGCCAGCATCTGGTAGTAGAACTGGTTGCGCCGGTCCCAGCCCTTCACCGCGCCGGCCGCCAGGGACAGGTCTGGAAAAGCCACCACCCGCTTGGGGTCGAAGAAGCTCACGCTGCCCAGCCCCTCGCAGCGCGGGCAGGCCCCCATGGGGTTGTTGAAGGAAAACAGCCGCGGCTCCAGTTCGGGCAGCGAGTAATTGCACACCGGGCAGGCAAAGCGCGCCGAGAAGGCCAGCTCGCGCAGCTCGTCCCCGGGCTCGCCCACTGCCACGATGGCGCGGCTGTCGGAGAGCCGCAGCGCCGTCTCGAAGGACTCGGCCAGCCTCTGCCGCGCCTCGGGCCGCGCGCGCAACCGGTCCACCACCACCTCGATGGTGTGCTTGCGCGACTTGCCCAGCACCGGGGGCGGGTCTATCTCCACCACCTCGCCATCCACTCGCGCGCGCACGAAGCCCTGGGCGCGCAGGTCCTCGAACAGCTCGGTCTGCTCGCCCTTGCGATCCACCACCACGGGCGCGAGGATCATCACGCGCGTCTCCGGCGGCAGGGCCAGCACCGCGTCCACCATCTGCGAAACGGTCTTCGCCGCCAGGGCCACCTGATGGTCGGGACAGTGCGGCTCCCCGGTGCGAGCAAACAGCAGCCGCAGGTAGTCGTGGATCTCGGTGATGGTGCCTACGGTGGAGCGCGGGTTGTGGCTGGCGCTGCGCTGCTCGATGGCGATGGCCGGCGACAGGCCTTCGATGAGGTCCACGTCCGGCTTGGCCATGAGCTGCAGGAACTGGCGCGCGTAGGCGGACAGCGATTCCACATAGCGGCGCTGGCCTTCGGCGTAGAGAGTGTCGAAGGCGAGCGAGGACTTGCCACTGCCCGACAGGCCGGTGATCACCACCAGCTTGCCCCGGGGCAGGTCCAGATCCACGTTCTTCAGGTTGTGGGTGCGGGCGCCGCGCACGCGGATGACACCGGTCTCGCCCGGCGCGCACCCGCCGCGCGCGCGTGCGGGCGGCAGGGCAGCGCAGTCGGTCGTCGATGAGCCGGGAGCCAGGGCCATGGTGGGTGCGGGTTGCAAAAGGGCAATCCGCTAATATACGCGGCCTCGTTTTCGCTTCCCACCCGCCGTTTCGGCCTTGTCCTCCGACGCCCCGTCCCATCCCCCAGCCGCTGAGCGCATGAACGCGCGCGAGCGCCGTGCCACGGCCGGGCTGTCGGCCATCGTAGGGCTGCGCCTGTTCGGCCTGTTCGTCATCCTGCCGGTGTTCGCCCTGTATGCCGAAAGCCTGCCCGGCGGCACCGACCGCACCCTGGTGGGTGTGGCCCTGGGCGCCTACGGGCTCACCCAGGCGCTGCTGCAGATCCCCTTCGGCTGGCTGTCCGACCGCTGGGGGCGCAAGCCCGCCATCTACCTCGGCCTGCTGCTGTTCGCCGCCGGCAGTTTCGTGGCCGCGCTGGCCACCGACATGGCCTGGGTGATCGCCGGGCGCATCCTGCAGGGCTCGGGAGCGGTGTCCGCCGCCGTCACTGCGCTCACGGCCGATCTCACCCGCGACAGCGTGCGCACCCGCGCCATGGCCGTGATCGGCGTCAGCGTGGGCCTCACCTTCGCCCTGTCCATGGTGGCCGGGCCCCTTCTCAACGCCTGGGTGGGCGTGCCAGGCATCTTCGCCCTCACCGGTTGCCTGGCGCTGGGCGCCCTGGCGCTGGTGCGCTTCGGAATTCCCGACCCGCCAGCAGCAGGCCGTACGCCCGAGCCCGCGCCACCGCTTGCCACCGTGCTGGCCGACCCGCAGCTGATGCGCTTGAATTTCGGCGTCTTCATCCTACATGCGGTGCTTATGGCGCTGTTTGCCGTGGTGCCCTTCGAACTGCGCGCCAATGGGCTGGCAGCCAATCATCACTGGCAGGTGTATCTGCCCGTGATGCTGGGCTCCTTCGTACTCATGATCCCCGGCATCGTGGCCGCCGAGCGTGGCCAGCGGCAGCGGCAGGTTTTCGTGGCTGCGGTGGCGGCGCTGGCGTTGTCCTTCGCGCTGCTGGCCTGGGCGGGACCGCGGCTGCTGGCCCTCGGGGGCGCGCTGCTTTTGTTTTTCACCGCCTTCAACGTGCTCGAGGCGCTCCTGCCCTCGCTCATTTCGCGCATTGCGCCAGCGCGCGCCAAGGGCGCTGCCATCGGCGCCTATGCGAGCACCCAGTTCCTCGGCGCCTTCTGTGGCGCGGTGGCTGGCGGGTGGTACTCCCAGCGCGCGGGTGCCGAGGGTGTGCTGTGGGGCTGCGCCCTCGCCGCCCTGGCGTGGTTGGCGGCGGCGGGTCAGGTTCGGGTGCCGCAGGTGCGCCGCTATCCGGTACCGGAGCTGGATGCGGTGGCGGCGGCGGGGTTATCCATGCGCCTGCGCGCGCTGCCTGGCGTGCGCGAGGCGGCAATTTCGCCAGACGGCGCTGCGGCGGTGCTGAAAGTGGACAGCCGCGGTTTCGACGAACAGAATGTGCTTCGACTTCTCGAGGGGGAACGACCATGGGGTCCGTCAACAAGGTGATCCTGATCGGCAATCTCGGCGCCGATCCGGAAACGCGCTACATGCCCAGCGGCGATGCCGTCACCAACATCCGCATTGCCACCACTGAAACCTGGAAGGACAAGGACGGCAACAAGCAGGAGGCCACGGAGTGGCACCGCATTGCCTTCTTCGGCCGCCAGGCCGAGATCGCGGGCGAATATCTCAAAAAAGGCAGCCAGGTCTACATCGAGGGGCGGTTGCAAACCCGCAAGTGGACCGACAAGGAAGGCCAGGAGCGCTTCACCACCGAGATTCGCGCCGACCGCATGACCATGCTAGGCGCCCGCGGCGGCATGGGCGGGGGCGGCGGGGCGCCCATGGACGAATCCTCCGAAGACCGTGGCGGCAACGCTCGTGGCGGCGCTTCCCGCGGCCAGGGCGCCGCCAACCGCTCGGGCGGCAAGTTCGACGACCTGGAAGACGACGTTCCTTTCTGAGCGTTTCCGGTCGCCTCGGGGGCGGCGCGGCGCGCTTTGCTCAGGCCTCGGGCAGCTTGAGCCCCCGCTCCCACCAGGGGATGGGGCCGAACTCCGTCAGGCACAGCTCCAGGAAGGCCGTCACCTTGGCCGGCAGGGGCCGCCCCGGCAGGTAGATGGCCTGCAGTGCCGAATCGAGGAACGGGCGGCAACCCGGCAGCAGCGCCTCGAGCCGGCCTTCCTTCAGGTCGGGCCCCACCAGGAAGGTGGGCAGCACGGCCAGGCCCAGCCCATCCAGGGTCGCGGTGCGCAGCGCCATGATGGAGTTGGCGCTGAAGTTGCCCGACACCGCGGCCAGTTCCTCGTGATCGCCCACCCGGAAGCGCCACGCGCCGGCGCTCACCAGGGCGGGGAAGGCCAGGCAGTTGTGGCGAGCGATGTCGGCCACCGTGGCGGGCGACCCATGGCGCGCCAGATAGGCCGGCGCCGCGCACAGGATCCAGCGGATGGGCGCCATGCGACGCGCCACGAAATTGTCCGTGGGCCGGGTGGCGATGACGAAGGCGGCATCCAGCCGCTCTTCCACCAGGTCGGGCACGATGCGGTCGGAGAGCGTCAGCTCCACGCGCACGTCGGGGTGGCGAGCGAGAAACTTCGACACCAGCGGCGTGAGGTGCAGCGTGCCGAACACCGCCGGCGCCGACAGGCGCAGGGTGCCGCGCGGCGCTGACTGCTGGTTCTGCACCGCCAGCTCCACCGCTTCGGCCTCGCGCAGGATGCGATGGGCGTGCTCGTAGACCATGGCGCCCAACTCGGTGAGAGCGAGCTTGCGGGTGGTGCGATTGAGCAGCCGCGCACCGAGGGATTTCTCCAGCCGCGTCACCTGCTTGCTCACCACCGAGGGCGACATGCCCAGCCGCCGCGCCGCTTCGCTGAAGCCCTGGGCGTCCACAACGCGCGCGAAGATGACCAGGGCGGAGAGGTTTTCCATGGGTTCGAGCCAGAGCGGAAACGGTGCTGTTCCGTGCGTGAGTCGTGGAGCATCCACGCTTCCAGCCTACCATAGCCCGTCTGGCCATCCGCGCCCCAATAGGACTGACGCCGTGAAAGCCTACGACTTGCAGCACAAGCCCGGTCTCGACAGCCTCACCGCCGTGGAGCGGCCCGATCCCAGCCCCGGGCCGGGCCAGGTGCTGTTGCGCATGAAGGCCTGGTCACTGAACTATCGCGACCTGCTCACCGCCCGCGGCAGCTATGGCGGGCCGCCGCCGCTCGGGCGCATACCGCTCTCCGACGGCGTGGGCGAAGTGGTGGACACGGGCCTGGGCGTGAGTCGCGTGAAGGTGGGCGATCGCGTGGCCGGCTGTTTCATGCAGGCCTGGCTCGGTGGCGGCATCCCGCCTGAAGCGCCGGGTAGCGCGCTGGGCGGAGCCATTGACGGCATGCTTGCCGAGCACGTGGTGCTCTCCGAGCAGGGGGTCGTCAAGGTGCCGGCACACCTCACCGACGCCGAGGCCGCCTGCCTGCCCTGCGCGGCGGTGACGGCGTGGAACGCGCTGGTGCACAGCGGCGGCCTCAAGCCGGGCGACACGGTGCTGTGCCTGGGGACTGGCGGCGTTTCGCTGATCGCGTTGCAATTTGCGCGCTTGTCCGGCGCGAGGGTCATCGTCACCTCCAGCAGCGACGAGAAACTCGCGGTGGCCACGGGACTGGGTGCCCACGCCACCGTCAACTATCGTGCGCAACCGGACTGGGACAAGGCAGTACTCGAACTCACCGGCGGCCGGGGCGCCGACATCGTGGTGGAGGTGGGCGGCGCGGGCACCTTCGAGAAGTCGCTGGCCGCCGTGCGGCTGGGCGGCACCGTGGCCATGATCGGCGTGCTCACCGGCGTCGCCGGCCCCGTCAGCACCGCCGCTATCCTGCGCCGCGGCGTGAAGGTGCAGGGCATCTACGTGGGCTCGCGAGAGATGTTCGAGGACATGAACCGCGCCATTGCCACCTCCGGGCTGCGCCCGCCCATCCACCGCAGTTTCGGTTTCCACGAGGCGCGCGCGGCCTACGACCACCTGGCCGGCGCTGCTCACACCGGCAAGGTGGTGATCGAGCGCTGAGGGCCTGAAGGACATCCTCCTGCCGCCCGCTTTGGCAGAATGCAGCATTCACCAGCACAAGGACGCGGGTCCATCCGCGCCGCGGAGCACACCATGGCACTGATCGACGTTTCCCTCACCGACAAGTACACCCTGGACAAGGGCCGCATTTTCATCACTGGCACCCAGGCGCTGGTGCGCCTGCCCATGATGCAGCGCCGCCGCGACCTGGCCGCCGGACTCAACACCGCTGCCTACATCTCCGGCTACCGCGGCAGCCCCCTGGGCGGCTATGACCAGCAGCTCACTGCCGCGCGCAAGCTGCTGGACGAGCACCACATCGTCTTCAACCCCGGTGTGAACGAAGATCTCGCGGCCACGGCCTGCTGGGGCACGCAGCAGGCCCACCTGGACGGCGACAACAAGTACGACGGCGTGTTCGCCATCTGGTACGGCAAGGGGCCCGGTGTGGACCGCACGGGAGACGCCTTCCGCCACGGCAATCTCGCCGGTACCGCGCCCAAGGGCGGGGTGATCGCGCTCATGGGCGATGACCACACCTGCGAATCCTCCACCACCGCGCACCAGAGCGAGTTCGCCATGGTGGACGCCATGATCCCGGTGCTCAATCCGGCCGGCGTGCAGGAGCTGCTCGACTACGGCCTGGTGGGCTGGGCGCTGTCGCGCTACGCCGGCGTGTGGGTTGGCCTCAAGTGCATGAAGGACACCATCGACGCCACCGCCTCGGTGGACGTGGACCCGGCACGCATCCGCATCCGCATCCCCGAGGACTTCCAGTTTCCGCCCGGCGGCCCGCACATCCGCTTCCCGGACCAGCCCCTGGACCAGGAGGCGCGGCTGCACCGCGTCAAGATCGAGGCGGTGAAGGCCTTCGCCCGTGCCAATGCCATCGACCGAGTGGTGATCGACAGCCCGAAGGCGCGCTTCGGCATCGCCACCTGCGGCAAGTCCTACATGGATGTGCGCCAGGCGCTCGCCTGCCTGGGCATCGACGACGCCGAGGCCGCGCGCCTCGGCCTGCGCGTCTACAAGGTGGGCATGACCTGGCCCCTCGAGCCCGAGGGTGCGCGCCGCTTCGCCGAGGGCCTGGAGCAGGTTCTGGTGGTGGAGGAGAAGCGCGCGCTCATCGAGCCTCAGCTCAAGGATGCGCTCTACGGCGTTCCCGGCGCGCCTATGGTGGAAGGCAAGAACGACCGCGCCGGCCGCCTGCTGTTCCAGAGCAACGCGGCGCTGGACCCCAACGAGATCGCCATCGCCATCGGCCGGCGAATCCTCGAAGCGGGCCACGACGAGCAACTGGCCGCCCGCGTGGCCGAGCAGGAGCGCCTGCGCGGGCGCGAGCCGGAAAAACCCGCCATGGAGCGCACGCCTTACTTCTGCTCCGGCTGCCCGCACAACACCGGCACCCGCGTGCCCGAGGGCAGCAAGGCCATGGCCGGCATCGGCTGCCACTTCATGTCCCAGTGGATGAACCGCAACACCGCGGGCTACACCCAGATGGGCGGCGAGGGCGCCAGCTGGATGGGCATGGCGCCCTTCGTGAAGACCAATCACATCTTCCAGAACATCGGCGACGGCACCTACTTCCATTCCGGTTCGCTGGCGGTGCGCGCGGCAGTGGCCTCGGGCGCCACCATGACCTACAAGATCCTCTACAACGACGCTGTGGCCATGACCGGCGGCCAGCACGTGGACGGCCAGCTCACCGTGCCCCAGATCACCCGGCAGATGCACGCCGAGGGTGTGAAGCGCATCGCGGTGGTCACCGACGAGCCCGAGAAGTACGGCGCTGACGCCGGCTTCGCGCCCGGCGTCACCGTGCATCATCGCGACGACTATCTCGAGGTGCAGAAAAGCTTCACCGGCGAGAAGGGCGTTTCCCTGATCGTCTACGATCAGACCTGCGCTGCCGAGAAGCGCCGCCGCCGCAAGAAGAACCTCTACCCCGACCCGCCCAAGCGCGTGTTCATCAACGATCTGGTGTGCGAGGGCTGCGGCGACTGCGGCGTGAAGTCCAACTGCGTGTCGGTCACGCCGCTGGAAACCGAGTTCGGACGTAAGCGCGCCATCGACCAGTCGGCCTGCAACAAGGACTACTCCTGCGTGAAGGGCTTCTGTCCCAGCTTCGTCACCGTGCACGGCGGCGGCGTGCGCAAGATCGCCCCGCCCAAGCCGGCGGGTGCGAACGTGGACGGTCCCTTCCCGGCGCTGCCGGAGCCGACGCTTCCGGCGCTCGACCAGCCCTACGGCATTCTGGTCACGGGCGTGGGTGGCACGGGGGTGGTGACCATCGGCGCCATCGTGGGCATGGCCGCGCACCTGGAGGGCAAGGGTTTCGCGGCGCTGGACATGGCGGGCCTCGCCCAGAAGGGCGGTGCGGTGTGGAGCCACTTGCAGATCTCCGCCCATCCCGACCAGATCAGGACCGTGCGCCTGGGCGCGGGCGGAGCGAAGCTGGTGCTGGGCTGCGACCTGGTGGTATCCGCCAGCCAGAAGACCATGGGCGGCACCCGACTGGGCACGCGCATGGTGGTGAACCTGCATCGCCAGATGACGGGTGATTTCACCCGCAACGCCGACGCGCGCTTCCCCTCGGCCGACCTGCAGGACACCATCCGCAAGGGCGTGGGCGCGGAAAACGCCGAGTTCGTGGACGCGCAGCGCATTGCCACCACGCTCATGGGCGACTCCATCGCCACCAACATGTTCATGCTGGGCTATGCCTGGCAGCGCGGGCTGGTGCCGGTGTCCTGGGAGGCCCTGAACAAGGCCATCGATCTCAACGGCGCGGCGGTCAAGATGAACCAGGCGGCGCTGCTGTGGGGCCGCCGCGCCGCCGCCGACCTCAACGCGGTGCAAAACCTCGTGGCGCCCCGGGCGGAGAAGCAGTCCAGCGTGCGCGTGTCCGAGTCCCTGGACGAGATGATCGAGCGCCGCGTGGCATTCCTCACCGGCTACCAGAACGCCGCCTGGGCGGGCCGCTACCGCCGGCTGGTGGACGAAGTGCGCGCGGCTGAGTCGCGGCAGGCGCCGGGGTCCACCGCGCTCACCGAGGCCGTGGCGCGCTACTTCTTCAAGCTCATGGCCTACAAGGACGAGTACGAGGTGGCGCGGCTCTACACCAGCGGCGAGTTCAGGAAAAAGCTGGAGGCGCAGTTCGACGGCGACTATTCCCTGCGCTTCCACCTGGCGCCGCCGCTGCTGTCCAAGCGCGACAAGACCACCGGCGAGCTGCGCAAGTCGCAGTACGGCCCGTGGGTGTGGCACGCCTTCAAGGTGCTGGCCAGGCTGCGCTTCCTGCGCGGCGGCCCCTTCGACATCTTCGGCCGCACCACCGAGCGGCGCACCGAGCGCGCGCTCATCGGGCAATACGAGCAGACGGTGCGCGGGCTCCTTGCAAAGCTCGATGCCGGCAACCTGGTCCTGGCCGCACGCATCGCCTCCATCCCCGAGGAGATTCGCGGCTTCGGCCACGTGAAGGAGCGTCACCTGCATGCTGCAAAGCAGAAGGAGGCGCAACTGCTGGCCGAATTCTCCTCTCCCGCCACGGAAACCCAGCGCGCCGCCGCCTGATTCGGCGGTGCGGGGCGGGCGGCAAGGGGAAGCGCCGGAAGCACCTCGCCATCCTGTCCGGGGGCGCGGGGCTGCTGACTCAGGTGTCGCGGCGGCCGCGGCGGTGACGCTCGGTGCGGATAGCTTCCAGCATCGCCGCCACGCCGGTCATGTTCGGGTTGACCTCCAGTGCGCGCGTGAGCCAGCCCTCCGCCTTCTCCAGATCGCCCAGGCGCAGCCAGACCTGGCCCATGCCAGCCATCATCCCGAAGTGCCGGGGGTTGCGCCGGTCCACTTCGGCGCAGTCGGCCATGGAGCCCTGGTAGTCGCCCTTCAGGAAGAGCGCTGTGGCGCGCTTGTTCCACGCCTCGGCGAAGTCGGGCCGCTCGGTGATGATGGCCGAGAACACGGCGATGCTCTCGTCCAGCTGGCCCTCGCCCATGAGCGCGGTGCCTCGCTGCAGGCGCGCGTCCACGCCGGGATCGCCCGAGCGGCCCCAGAGCGCCCACAGCGCCCCTTCGGCCAGCTCACGCACCTCCTCGTCGTCGTCGCGCAGGGTGTCCACCAGCGCTGCCGCGTCCTCTGGAAGAGCCACGTTCGCAAGCCGTAGCACCGCAAGGCGTCGCTGCGGCGCTTCGGCGGACTCCAGGGCCGACAGCGCCTGGCCGCGGTCCATGGGGGCGGCGTTGGCCGTGCCCGGCGGGTCCACGCCGTTCGCGCTGCCAAGGGGGCAGGCCGCCAGCGCCAGGCCGCAGGCCAGCGCTGCCAGGACCGCGCCACCGCGCACCGCGCGCGGCCGCCTCACGCCTGAGGCCTCCACAGCGCCAGCGCCGCGCGAAACGGCAGCAGCGTGGCCAGCGCCAGCCCGAACTTCACCCCCAGATCCCCCAGGGCAAGGGTGATCCACGGCATGTCCGTGCCGGCGAAGGCCACGCAGAAGAAGATTGCCGTGTCCAGCACCGATCCCGCCAGGGTGGACACCAGCGGCGGCCGCCACCACGCCTGGTGACGCAGCCGGTCGAAGATGCGCACGTCCACCAGCTCGGCCAGCAGGAAGGCCGTGCCGGAGGCCACCGCGATGCGCGGCGTAGCCAGCCACGCCGAGGCCGCCACGGCAATCACAAAGCCCGCCCACACCACGCGCCGGGCGAAAGCCGGGCCGTGGAAGCGGTTCGCCAGGTCGGTGACCAGGAAGGCGAAGGGATAGGTGATGGCACCCCAGGTGAGCCAGTCGTTGACCGGTTGCTGGACGAGCACGTTGGAGGCGGCGATCACCGCCACCATGGCCGCCACGAATCCGGCGAGGACTCCCGCGGGCGCCCGTGGAAAGAGCGGCTGCGCGCTCATCCCTCGGCCTCACAGCCGATGGAGGCCGCGCCCGCCACCACGCCGCTGGCGATGCGCTCGGCCCGGCGGTACAGCGCCGCCGCCCGGGCGGGATGCTCCGCGGCCACCGCGTCCGCCTTGCCAGCCTCGCCCAGAGCCGAGGCGAGGATCTCGCGATAGCGCCGGGCCCGGTTGCGTGCCAGCTCGGTGCACAGCCCGGCCTCTGCCCGCGCCGCCACTGCCGAGGCGGCGGAGAGCGTGGACTGGTAGAGGCCGCGCTGCAGTTCCACGGCGCGGCGCTGGAAGGCAGCGGTGGATGCCGCGCGCACGTCCACTGCCGGTGCCTCGATGGCGCGCTCGTTCGCGCCCGCGCCGGGCGACGGCAGGGCGGCAAGGGCAGTGCACAGGGCAGCGCAGGTGAGCATCCTTTCCATGGCGGGCCAGGTGGTGGTGGAGGGAGCGATCTTACCGGGCACTGGAGACGCTTTGCCTTGTTATCCTCGCTGCAGCCGCGCCAACCATAATCAGGGAGAACGTCATGAGCCGCATCGACAGGGTCGAAGTGCACGTATTCGGCTTCGAGGGCCGCAATTTGGGCCAGGTGCGCGGCGGCGGCGTGGGCGCCATTGCCTACTCCAAGGGGGCGAGCACCCGCTTCACCAAGTATGCCGTGATCATCCAGACCGCCGATGGCCTGCGCGGCGAGTATGTCACCCACTGGGTGGCCTCGGCCTCGGCGCTGGGCCAGACGCTCATGCTGGCGCCCTACCTCATCGGGCGCGACGCCACGCAGCGCGAGCTGATCTACGACGATCTCAAGCGCCAGGCGCGCCAGTTCGACCACATGGGCCACGGGCCGCTGGACATCGCCCTGTGGGATCTGGCCGGAAAAAAGCTCGGCGCCTCGGTGAGTGAACTGCTGGGCGGCTACCGCACGCGGCTGCCCGCCTATGCCAGCACCTACCACGGCGACCGCAACGGCGGCCTCGACAGCAAGGAGAAGTACGCCGCCTTCGCCGAGCAGTGCCACGCCATGGGCTACCGCGCCTTCAAGATCCACGGCTGGAACGATGGCAACCCGCGCGAGGAGGCCGCCAACCTGCTGCACGTTCGCAAGGTCATGGGCGATCGCATGACCCTGATGATCGACCCGGCCTGCGAGCTGCGCACCTTCGCCGACGCGCTCTACGTGGGCCGCGCCTGCGACGAGGCGGATTACTTCTGGTACGAAGACCCGTTCCGCGACTCGGGCACCTCCGCCTTCGCCCACCGCAAGCTGCGCGAGATGATCCGCACGCCCATCCTGCAGACCGAGCACGTGCGCGGCGTGGAGCCCAAGGCGGACTTCCTGGTGCAGGGCGGCACGGATTTCCTGCGGGTGGACCCCGAGTACGACATGGGCATCACTGGCGCCATGAAGATCGCGCACCTGGGGGAGGCCTTCGGTATCGACGTGGAGATCCACGCCTGCGGGCCGGCGCACCGGCACTGCATGTCGGCCATGCGCAACAGCAACTTCTACGAAGTGGCGCTGGTGGGCCCCGACACCCCCAATGCTGTGCCGCCGGTATACGCCTGCGGCTACAGCGACCAGCTCGACTGCGTGGGCGCGGACGGCTGCGTGCCCGTGCCGGCGGGGCCGGGGCTGGGGGTGGTGTATGACTGGGGCTTCATCGACGCGAACCGCGAGGCGTTGCACTGCTTCGATTAGGGGCGAGGATTCACATCGGTGTAACACGGGCGCGCTAGCGTCTTTCGCCGATGCTCAACGTCTCGACGTGTTCGCTCCGCACGGCTGCTCCCAAGCCCGGATCGTGCCGCCTTCCCACCCCGGGCCATGGCACGGTCCGCCTCGCCGGGCCCTGACTCATGCCCCGCGTCCGCTCCATCTTCCTCTCCGACATCCACCTGGGCACACGCGCCTGCCAGGCCGACCAGCTGCTGTCCTTCCTGAAGCACCACGAGTGCGACCACCTGTTCCTGGTGGGCGACATCGTGGACTTCTGGGCCATGAGCCGCGGCATCCACTGGTCCGCCGCCCAGAACACCGTGGTGCAGAAGGTGCTGCGCAAGGCGCGCCACGGGGTGAAGGTGGTGTTCGTGCCCGGCAACCACGACGAGGCGCTGCGCGAGTATGCGGGCACGTCCTTCGGCGACATCCAGGTGGTGCCTGAGCACGAGCACGTCACGGCCGATGGCCGGCGGCTGCTGCTGCTGCACGGCGACGAGTTCGACCAGGTGACGCGCTACCACCGCTGGGTGGCGGTGCTTGGCGATGTCACCTACAACCTGCTGGTGCGCCTGAACATCTGGCTGTCGTGGCTGCGTCGCACCCTGCGCATCTCCGGCTACTGGTCGCTGGCGGGATTCGCCAAGCGCCAGGTGAAGGGCGCGCTGGAGTTCATCTACGGCTTCGAGGAATCCATCTGCCGCGGCGTGAAGGCGCGCGGCTTCGACGGCGTGGTGTGCGGCCATATTCACGCCGCCGCCATGAAGCAGGTGGACGGCGTGCTCTACGTCAACTGCGGCGACTGGGTGGACAGCTGCACGGCCATCGTGGAGCACCTGGACGGTGCTCTGGAACTCATCCACTGGCGTGGCGATGGCCACCTGGCCGCCGAGGATCCGGCCGCGCCGCCCCTGGAGCAGGCGGCCTGAGCCCGGGGCCCCGCCCTCGTTGACCTGCATCAAGCGCCGCGCCGCGCCGCGGGAGACAATGCCCGGGTGACAACTCATCTTTAGGAGCCTCTCATGGCCGACGAAACCCTGAAGTCCGCCGCGGCCGATTCCATGGCCGGCGACGACATCCGCGCCCGGGTGCGCGATCTCACCCTGGCCGCCATCCGGGCACGCAGGCTCGATTTCGACGCCATGCGCGAGGTGATGCGCGACATGTCCGAGGGCGTTGCCACCGGCGCCGAGAAGCGCGGTGCTGAGATGAAGCAGGCGCTGGACGAGGCCTTCAAGGGCATGGACGAGGCCTTCACCAAGTCTGCCTACGCCACCCAGCTCGCCATGCAGGATCTCGCCGCCCGGGCGCGCGATTTCAACGACACCGAACTGCGCGGCACGATGGAGGGGCTCAAGCACATGGAGGGCGATCTGCTGTCTGCCATGGGAAGCGCCGCCGAGCGAGTGGGCGGAAGGGTGCGCACCGAAACTCAGGAGATCCTCGCCCATGCCGCCCGCGTCGGCACCGACACCGGGGGCGTGGTAGCGCGTACCATGACCGAATTTTCCCAGCGCATGGCCAGCGCGGCTAGCGACGGCGCACGCGAAAGCGTGGAAGCGGCGCGTCTCATGAGCGAACGCATGGCCCAGGCCGCCAGCGGCTTTCTCGCCGCCATGTCCGAGACGCTGGCGCAGTATGGCCAGCCGAAGAAGTAGCTGCCCCGCGCCCATCCCCGCAACGACGACAACCCAAAAAAGGCAAATCCATGTCTCATTTCCACGCGGTGGTCTGGATCGATCACTCCGACGCCCATGTGTTCCACTTCACCCCCGAGGACGTGGAGAAGTTCGTCGCCCACGCAGGCAATGCCCATCCCCACATGCACCACAAGCGCGGCTCGGTGGGCTCCGGCCACGTGGGCGCGCCCGCCGACTACCTGCACAAGGTGGTGGAACTGCTCCAGGGTGCGCACGAGATCCTGGTGGTGGGGCCGGGCAGCGCCAAGCTCGAGCTCATCCGCCACATCCACAAGCACGACCACGTCATGGAGCCCAAGGTGATGGGCGTGGAAACGGTGGACCACCCCTCCGACGGCCAGTTGGTGGCCTACGCCCGCAAGTACTTCAAGGCCCGCGACCGCATGCTCGACCAGGGCGGGCACGCCCGTTGAACAGGCCCATGGGCTTTCCGCGGCGGCTGGCGGCGGGCCTTGCCTGCCTCGCGCTGCTGTCCGCGGTCTGGGCCGACGACCGCGGGTGGGACAGTGACGACCGCGCCTCGGAGCGCACCGTCGGCGCCGATCGCTACGCTGCAGGCGGGCGTGTGGAACTGGACAAGCCCGGTGCCGGCGATGCCATCGCCGCGGGCGGCGCCGTGGTGCTCGGCGCGGACGTGGGCGGCGATGCGGTGCTGGCCGGGGGCACGGTGGACGCCCGGGCGCGGGTAGGCCAGGACCTGTACGCCGCGGGCGGCAGCCTGCGCGTGGACGCCACCGTGGCGGAATCGGCGCGGCTGGTGGGGGGCGAGGTGACGGTGGGGCGCACCGCGCGCTTTGGCGGCGACAGCGCCGTGGCTGGCGGCAAGGTGCGCTTCGACGGCACGGCCGCGGCGGCGCTCTATCTCGCCGGCGGCATGGTGCGCTTCGACGGTGATGCCGCGGGCGACGTGCTGGTCGCCGGGCGCGAGGTGGAGGTGGGTCCGCGGGCCCGCATCGGCGGAGCGCTGATCGTGCGTTCGCCTTCGCCACCACGGGTGACCGAGGGCGCCCGTATCGCCGGTGGCGTGCGCCACGAAGTGGTGGAGGCGCCCGCGATGCCGGACAGCGCCAAGCAGGTGGTGGGCGGGGTGCTCTTCGCTGCCTGGATTCTCGGGCTGCTGCTGCTGGGCTTGCTGACGCTGGGGTTGTTCCCGCAGCTGTCGCGCCGGGCCGCGGCAGGCGTCACCTCCCGGCCGCTGGCCAGCGCCGGACTGGGCTTCGCCCTGCTGGTGGGCATCCCCATGGGCGCGATCCTGCTCATGGTCACCGTCATCGGCATTCCCATCGGGCTGGTTGCGCTGGCCGTGTACTTTCCGCTGCTGGTGGTGGGTTACTTGGCTGGCGTGGTGGCGCTGGGTGACGCCTCGCTGGCGCGCTTCAAACCGGGTGCTGCGGGCTTGCGGCCGCGTGCGCTGGCCTTTGCCCTGGCGCTGGCGGCCCTGGCCCTGGCTGCGCGCATTCCCTGGGTCGGGCCGTGGATCGGATTCGTGGTGCTGTTGCTCGGCCTCGGCTCGCTGGCCCTGGCGCCCTCGCGCCCCGGCGGCGCCGCCAGCACCTGAGGGCTCCCGGCGCGGTGCCCTGACAGCACCGCCGCCGCCGCCGCGCGCACAATCGCGCCATGCTGCTCGAAACTCTCCACGCCATGCGGGACCTGCCGCGCCTGCGCGAGCTGGCCGGCATCCTGGTGCGCCACGGTTTTGGCGATGCCGTGAACCGCTCGGGCACCGTGAGCGTGCTAGAGCGCGCCGGAGAACTGCTGGTGGGCGGCCGCGATCCCGCGCTGGCGGGGCTCGACCCGCCGGTGCGCGTGCGCATGGCCCTCGAGGCCATGGGGCCCACCTTCGTGAAACTAGGCCAAGTGCTTGCCACTCGCGTGGACTTGTTCGCCCCCGACTGGATCGCCGAGTTCGAGAAGCTGCAGACCGCCGTGCCGCCGGTGCCCTTCGCCGAGCTGCTGCCGGAGCTGGAGAAAGCGCTGGGGGCGTCGCCTCATGAGGTGTTCCGCGACCTCGACGAACGAGCCCATGCTGCCGCCTCCATCGCCCAGGTGCACCGCGCCCGGCTCCCCGACGGCACGGCGGTGGTGCTCAAGATTCGCCGCCCGGGCATCCGCACCAAGATCGACGCCGACCTGCGCATCCTCGGCTACATCGCCGCCGTGGCCCAGACCGAGCTGCCCGAACTGGCGCGCTTCCAGCCCGTGGAGATGGTGGCCCAGTTCGGGCGCTCGCTCAATCGCGAGCTCGACCTGGCCGCCGAAGCGCGCGGGCAGGACCGCTTCGCGCACAACTTCGCGAGCGACCCCACCATCGTCATTCCGCGCATCCACTGGCAGCACACCAGCGCCGTGATGAACGTGCAGGACTACGTGGAGGGCGTGCCGGGCAACGACCTGGAGCTGGTGGAGCGCGCTGGCCTCGATCGCAAGATCCTCGCCCGCCGCGGTGCGGATGCGGTGCTGAAGATGATCCTGCGCGACGGTTTCTTCCACGCCGATCCGCACCCTGGCAACGTCTTTTACCTGCCTGGCAACCGGCTGTGCATCATCGACTTCGGCATGACCGGGCGGCTGTCGCCCAGCCGGCGCGACCAGATCGTGGACCTGCTCGCGGCCCTGTCCCGGCGAGACGAGCAGGGCATGATGGAAGTGCTGCTGGACTGGACCGCCTCCGTCGACGTGGACGAGGCGCGGCTCGCCAACGATCTGGGCGAGCTGGTGTTCACCTACGAGCACCTGTCGCTGCAGGAAATCCGCCTCGGCCAGTTGCTCTCGGACATCACCGCCATCATGCGCGACCACCACATCGTGCTGCCGTCCGACCTCACTTTGCTGTTCAAGGCCCTCATCTCCGTCGAGGGCCTGGGCCGGCAGCTCGATCCCGAGTTCCACCTGGTGGATCACCTGCGGCCTTTCGTGCGCGCTGTGATCCTCGACCGCTACCAGCCGGGCGCCTTGGCCAAGCGCGTGCAGCACAGTCTCTCGGCGGTGATCAGCGCCTTGCAGGGCCTTCCCGGCGACGTGTCGCGGCTGCTGCGCGATGCCCGCCGCGGCCGCATGAAGATCGAGCTTGATCTGAAGCGCCTCGACCACTTCGGCCGCCAGCTCGACCGCAGCAGCAACCGGCTCACCCTCGGCGTGGTGACCGCCGCCCTCATAGTGGGCTCCTCCATCGTCATGACGGTGAAGGGCGGCCCCGAGCTGCTCGGCCTGCCGGTGTTCGGTCTGCTGGGTTTCCTGATCGCCGCCGTGAATGGCCTGTGGATCATGTGGTCCATCTTCCGGTCAGGGCGGGACTGACTGCGCCGCGCGCGCCGCGCGGGCTTCGCTAACCCGCGATCCCGAACTGCGCCGGCAGGTCGGGGCGCACGTCGCGCAGCTCGTCGGTGACCACCGCATCCACGCCCATCTGGAAGAGCTGCACCGCGCGGCCCACGGCATTCACCGGGTAGGCGAGCAGGCCGAACCCCGCCTCGTGCAGCGCCGCCACCAGCGGCGGCGTCACCGTCTCGTGGTGGCAGTGCAGGGCCCGGCAACCCAGGGCCAGCAACCGCTCGCGCCAGTCCGCCGGCGCAGCGTGCACCAGCAGCGCGCGGGGCAGGTCGGGCGCCGCCTCCCGGGCGGCTGCCAGGGCTTCCTCGGAGAAGGAAGACAGCAGTGGCGCCGGGCTGGCCGTGCGCCACAGCCTCGCCGCCTGGCCGGCGATCACCCGGCCGGCCTCCGCCGCCTCATCCGGGCCCTCGGCCTTGATCTCCACGTTGGCCCACAGGCCCAACCCGCGGCACAGCGCGCTGGCGGCTTCGAAGGTGGGCACGTGCTCACCCGCATACTCATTGCCGAACCAGCTGCCAGCGTCCAGGGCGCGCAACTCGGCGGCATCGAGCTCGCCCACCGGTCCCGCGCCGCTGGTGGTGCGCTCTAGCGTGTCGTCATGCATCAACACCGGCACCGCGTAGCGCGCCAGCCGCACGTCGAACTCCACCCCGCCGAAGCCCAGGGAGCCCGCCACGCGGACGCCCACCAGCGTATTTTCGGGCGCGTGCACGCCGCCGCCCCGGTGGGCGATGACGCGAGGGTAGGGCCAGCGGGTGGGATTTAGCATGGCGGCAGGGCCGGAGAGGGCGGTTGAAGGCGGCCCGGAAGGCTACCGGGCGCGGCGCCGCGGTGGAAGGGGCCTCTTGAGGCGGCCGCTCCCCGCCCATACTTGCGCAAAACGCGCGGGGTGCCGCGTGGCCGTCTATAATTCGCCTTCATTTTCCGGGGGATATCATGCCCATCTACGAATACCGCTGCGGCAGTTGCGGCCTGGAGAAGGAGTTTCTCCAGAAAGTGAGCGATGCGCCCATCAGCGTCTGCCCCTCCTGCGGCAACTCGTCCATGACCAAGCTCATCTCGGCGGCTGGCTTCCAGCTCAAGGGCAGCGGCTGGTACGCCACCGACTTCCGCAACAACGGCGCCAAGCCGGCGGCCAAGACCGAATCGGGCGCCGACGGCGGCAAGTCCGCCGCGTCCGATGCCGGCACCAGCAGCGGCACTGCCGCCAGCGACAGCGGCGGCACCGCGGCGGCGGCCTGCGGCACCAACTGCGCCTGTCACTGACACCGAGCCTCCCGCGCCCCGCCGCGGGAGACCCCTTTCCCGACGCGGAGGGTGTGAACCCACACCCTCCGCGGCTTTTCCGGCTTCACGGATGCGACGCTATCTCATCACCGGCCTGTTGATCTGGGTGCCCCTGGGCATCACCTTCTGGGTGCTGCGGGCCCTGATCACCACCATGGACCAGACCCTGCTGCTGCTGCCCGAGGCGTGGCGGCCAGCCGCGTGGATGGGTTTCGACGTGCCGGGCCTGGGAGTGGTCCTCACGCTGCTGGTGCTGCTGGTCACGGGTGTGCTGGCGGCCAACTTCATCGGGCAGCGCGTTGTGGAGGGCTGGGAGCGGCTGCTGGGCCGCATCCCCGTGGTGAAGTCCATCTACAACAGCGTCAAGCAGGTGTCGGACACGCTGTTCTCCTCCAAGGGCGAGGCCTTCCGCAAGGCGTTGCTGGTGCAGTGGCCGCGCGAGGGCATGTGGACCATCGCATTCCTCACCGGCACCCCGGGCGGCGACGTGGCCAATCACCTGAAGGGCGAATGGGTCAGCGTGTACGTGCCCACCACCCCCAATCCCACCGGCGGCTACTTCATCATGCTGCCGCGCCAGGATGTGATCGAGCTGGACATGAGCGTGGACGAAGCGCTCAAGTACGTGATCTCCATGGGCGTTGCCCCGCCCGCCGCCCCGCGGCCCCACGGGCACGCGGCCTGAGGCCGGCGCGCCCTTCCCATCATTTCATCGCGAAGCCCCTTCATGCGCACCAACTACTGCGGCCTCATCGACAAGACCTATCTCGGCCAGACGGTCACCCTGTACGGCTGGGTGCACCGCCGGCGCGACCACGGCGGCGTGATCTTCATCGACCTGCGCGACCGCGAGGGCCTGGTGCAAGTGGTGGTGGATCCCGACACCCCCGAAACCTTCGCCACCGCCGACCGCGCGCGCAGCGAGTACGTGGTGCGGGTGCAGGGCCTGGTGCGCGAGCGGCCCCATGGCACCGCCAACGCCAACCTGCACAGCGGCGAGATCGAGGTGCTGGCCAGGCACATGGAGATTCTCAACACGGCGCTCACGCCGCCTTTCCAGCTTGATGATGACAACATCTCCGAGACCGTACGCCTCGAGCACCGCGTGCTCGATCTGCGCCGCCCGCAGATGCAGCGCAATCTTCGGCTGCGCTACAAGGTGGCCATGGCGGTGCGCCGGTGGCTCGATGCCCAGGGCTTCATCGACATTGAAACGCCCATGCTCACCAAGTCCACGCCCGAGGGCGCGCGCGACTACCTGGTGCCCTCGCGCGTGCACCACGGCGAGTTCTTCGCCCTGCCGCAGTCGCCCCAGCTGTTCAAGCAGATGCTCATGATGGCGGGGTTCGACCGCTACTACCAGATCACCAAGTGCTTTCGCGACGAGGACCTGCGCGCCGACCGCCAGCCCGAGTTCACGCAGATCGACATCGAAACTTCCTTCCTGGGCGTGGCCGAGATCACCGGCCTCATGGAAGAGATGATCCGCACGGTGTTCCGCGAGGCCGCCGGCATCGAACTGCCCGCGCCCTTTCCCCGCATGAGCTTCCCCGAGGCCATGTCGAAGTACGGCTCCGACAAACCCGACCTGCGCGTGCCGCTGGTGCTCACCGAGATCACCGACCTGATGCGCGAGGTGGACTTCAAGGTGTTCCGCGACGCCGCGCTCATGCCCGGCGGGCGTGTGGTGGCCCTGCGCGTGCCCGGCGGCGGCAAGCTCTCGCGCAAGGAGATCGACGACTACACCCAGTTCGTGGCCATCTACGGCGCCAAGGGGCTCGCCTACGTGAAGGTGAACGACTGGGCCAAGGGCATGGAAGGCTTGCAGTCGCCCATCCTCAAGTTCCTGCCCGAGCCCGTGGTGCTCAACGTCATGGAGCGCACTGGCGCGGAGGATGGCGATGTCATCTTCTTCGGCGCCGACCGCGCCAAGGTGGTGAACGACGCCATGGGCGCGCTGCGCGCCAAGATCGGCCACGACCACGGCCTCGCCTCCAAGGAGTGGAAGCCCCTGTGGGTGATGGACTTCCCCATGTTCGACTGGAACGAGGAAGACAAGCGCTGGGACGCGCTCCACCATCCCTTCACCAGCC
>Ga0209990_10000080_pt1 | contig 95448 bp, 97 predicted proteins | sample NOAtaG_6_FD_187304 | JGI IMG/M metagenome (GOLD analysis project Ga0209990, IMG submission 187304) | Freshwater lake microbial communities from Lake Erie, under a cyanobacterial bloom - NOAA_Erie_Diel5S_2200h metaG (SPAdes) (version 2) | ecosystem: Environmental > Aquatic > Freshwater > Lake ... | reverse complement strand
AGAGCCTGCGTACATGCTCCTCTCGCCCTGCCTGGAGGCCCATCGACACGAAATCCTCGCGCATCGTGAAATCAATCCCGGTTCATAAAGGCCAGCCGCGCCTTGATCAGACCTTCCCTAAACCAGAGAAAGCAAAGGTCCTCGGCGAGAGGGCCCACGAGGTCCGCCACTACTTCATTCGGCATCGAATCTATTTCACCGAAGATCTCTGCGCCAAGGTTGAGGCTCTCTTCGGGGCAACTAACCTCCCTGCGCTGCGGTATCGCATTTGGCTTCCTTCAGTTCAGGCAGGCGAGAACACGCGAGGCGAGTACCACAAGGCCTGGATCGCAGCCTGGGAGGCACTCAAGGATAAGGTCCCCCCGCTTGAGCACGCTGTGCGAAGGGAGTTTCGTGAGTTGCTGGGAGTTGAAGCGCGCACCGGAATAGACACGACGTGACCTCTAACCTAGCGTATATGCACTCCCCCCATTTGAGAAGAGACTGATCGATAGATCTGGCCGTTGGGGTGAAGCCTGCAGTCGTATATCCGGCATCTGAAGTGGGCTCGCTGTGGCCCGTGCCGACATGGAATCTGCAACACCGAAGCGCCAATCGCTACGAGCGGCAGGCGTAAAGCCGCCGGAAGAGTTATCGGCGTCATTCGGTGCGGGGGCGACCCTGGTTGCCATGATGGGCGATCGTGTCTCTTGTGCAAGCGGCGGTGGGATTGGTCGGCGTGGCGGGTTGATGTTGTGCTGAAAGGTTCGTTGAGGGCTTAGCCTGGCAGCGCGAAGGCAGTGCGCTCGATCTTCTTGTTCATGCGCGTGACGGGACCGTAGGGCTCGCCATCGCGCAGCTCGAACGTTGGGCCTACCGGGCGACGGCTGCGCTACCATACATAGAGGTGAAGCAGCAGTCGATCGGAGGCTTGCGATGAAGACATACTTGGCGGTGATTGAGCGCGATTCGGCCACCGGTCTGTACGTGGGCTTCGTTCCTGGCTTCCAAGGGGCTCACTCGCAAGGCGCGACGCTTGATGAGCTTCAGCAGAATCTGCAGGAGGTCATCGCCATGCTCCTTGAAGACGGTGAGCCGCAGCTCGAATCCCATTTCGTTGGAGTACAGAACGTCGCCGTTGCCTGACCGATGGGCAACCTTCCAGTTCTGAAGCCGGCTGAGGTCGTCGCGATTCTCGCGAAGATGGGCTTCTCCGAAGTTCGGCAACGTGGGTCGCACAAGCAGTTTCGCGACAGCTCTGGCCGGGCAACTACTGTGCCTTTTCATCAGGGGCGCGATATCTCTCCGATCCTGCTTCGTCAGATCTGTCGCGATAACGGGGTCGCAGTCGATGAGGTCCTCTTGGCGGGCGCGATGCCCGCGGGCCTTCGTCCAACCTCCGTCGTCTGGGGGATTGGACTCCAAACCGTCGTGCTACTCAAAGCCGGGGGGACGTCGGCCCACACCATATGAGGACAGTTGGCACGATGATGCCGCCACAAAGCTGGGGGGAGTCCATCCCATCAGTCAACCGGACCTGCTGCAAGTGGCATTCCGGTTACCTCCAGCGGTAGGCCTCAGAGCCAGATTCAGTACCGGCTAGTTGTACTGTATCGTCGTGAAGCGCGGTCACCGGAGAACCCTCGAAGCCCTGTTCGCCCACCCGAGCAGCGCCAACATCGCCTAGAAGGACATCGAAGCCCTCCTGATCGGGCTGGGCGCCGAGGTGTCTGAGAGAGAGGGTAGTCGCGTCGCGATCTACCTCTTCCAGGAGGTACGGGTGTTTCATCGGCCCCACCCTTCGCCACAAACGGACAAGGGAGCCGTGGTTTCTGTCAGGAAGTGGCTTGAACAACACGGAGTGAAGCCATGAACGTCATGACCGTTGACGGCTACAACGCACGCATCGAGTACGACCCTGAGACCGACATGTTCCGGGGTGAGATTCTTGGTCTCAACGGTGGTGCGGATTTTTACGGCAAGAACCCCAAGGAGCTTCGCCAGGAGTTCAAGAGGTCGCTTGCAGTCTTCCTGGAAGTCTGCGCCGAGAAGGGGATTGAGCCTCGTCGCAACTACTCAGGCAAGTTCAACCTGCGCATCCCGCCGGAACTGCACGAACGATTGGCCATTGCTGCGCAGGCTGCGGGGAAGAGCATCAACACGCTGGCAGCGGAAGCGCTGGCAATGCGCGTCGCGAGCTGAGGCCAACCCGCCCTTCGGGCGGACCGCCAGAGGAACCAACCGATCGGAGAACCCATGCTTTCCCCGCAAGTTCAGGAAGCCGCCAGCCGCAGCGTTCTGTGCTGGCTGGCCACGGTCGATGCATCCGGCCAGCCCAATGTGTCGCCCAAGGAAGTGTTCGCTGTGTTCGATTCGACGCACCTGGTGGTGGCGAACATCGCCTCCCCGACCACGGTCCGCAATGTGATGGCCAATGCCCGCGTGTGCGTGAGTTTTATCGACGTGTTCGTGCAGAAGGGCTTCAAGGTCAACGGCATTGCCCGCAACATCGGCAAGCATGAAGCCGGATACTCGCAGTGGGCGGCGCCCGTGGAAGCCATGGCGGGGCCGCGGTTTCCCATTCACAGCGTGCTTGTGATCGAGGCTACGTCGGTGGAACCGATCCTGGCCCCGAGCTACAGGCTTTATGCGGCCGAAACCACGGAGCAGTCGCAGGTGGCCTCTGCCATGCGCACCTACGGCGTACGGCCAGCCGCGCCCCACGGCTAGCGCGGCGCTTCGCCCCAAAGGCAAAGGCGACCGGGTCAGGTCTTGCCTGTTGCCTTCCCTGAACCCTTCTTGCTTGTTCTGTCTTCGGGATGAACGAAACCGATGGGCCACGCGGGCGGCTCGGGCGGCGACATGAGTGCACACGCAGTGCATCGAAGACCCGCTCGAGCCGGGTCCGTTCCGGCGCTGCTTGGTTAGGTTTGGTTTTCCGCATCAATAACTTCGAGGGCCTGGGAAACACCGACCATCCGGACACCCTGATGCTCTCTCGGCCGCCGGTTGCTGGACGGGCGTTCGGGTCGATGTGCAGGTGACGCTGTTTGTGCAGTTCGTGAAGGGACAGTAAAGGTGAACGGGTGACCCTGGCTCGACCGGTCCGCGGCGCGCCAGCGCCAGCGCCAACGCCCGCGCAGGCAGACCCTATCGCGTCGGTTTGCTCGCCATCACCATCGGCGGCGCGATTGTGACGAGGGTCTTCCGGTGACCTCCACGCGCGCAGCGGTTCACCTTGATGTGGAACATCCGTCTTGGCAGGCGCTCCAGCGCGTCCATGTTGCCCCGCCGTGCCCGGGTGCCGGGGCACACTTACCTTCGAGTAGGCGGTGGGGCGGTATCGGGGCCTCCTGGCAGCCTGCGCTGCGTCCGGCCCTCAGATAATCAACCGCCCTGCCCGGTTTGCCGGGGTGATGGTTACTGTCATCCCGGCGCCGAACACAAGCGAGTCGGCCTCCATGCCGTCGCTGAAAATCACGCCGCCCTCCGGCATGTTCGAGGTCAGCGCCAGCGGGTGGTGCGCGTCGATTTCGCCATAGACCAGCGAGGCGCCGGTGGCGCGGCTTGGAAAGGGTTCGCGCACCGCAAATCGCAGCGCCTGCGCATCCCAGGCCAGCGGGCGGTAGCTGGCGGTGCGCGACGCGCCCTCCCAGGCCGCACCGATCCGCAGCGAGCCCATGATCACGCTCGTCATCCAGCCGGTCGAGCCCAGCCCGGTCGAGACGATCACCCCGCTAGAGCTCTGCACTTCTGCCTGGCCACTCCAGTCGATCCGGTAGCGCGCCGAGGTGTGGCTGCGGGGTCCGACGAACAGGTCGTTGACTGCCAGCATGGTCTGGCCGTCGGCCAGCGATGCCTGCGCCATTGTGACGCGCTTGTCGGGACGGGCATCCGCCATCACCGCGGGCAGCAGCGCGGCCAGGTCAGCCGGCTGGAAGGGCAGCAGGATGCCGTCGTGCCGTGCCGGTTCAGGGTTCAGCCCCACCAGCGGCTGGCCGTCCAGGTACTTCATCGCGTTGGCCACCAGGCCATCCTGCCCCAGGGCCAGCACGACATCGGCCGGCCCGAACAGGAAGTTCGGCAGGTACTGCCGCTCCAGCTCCTGCCAGCGGCCGTGGGCCTCCAGCACCTCGGTGACAACGGCGCGCGCGGTCAGGTAGGCCGCGTGCTCGCGCTCGTAGTCACAGAAGTCGGCGCCCAGATGCTGGACGTAGAAGCGTGCCTGATCGACCGTGTGGAACCGGCCGATCAGTTCCTGCAGCCGGGTGCGCCGGGTCACCAGCACCACCTTGCGGTCGGACGCGCTCATGCAGGCCTCCGTTCCCCCTCGGCGGGGCGTTGCTTCGCCTGCGGCGCTTGCGCCACGAGCAAGGTCTCGAGGAGGTCGGGCGAGACGTTGAGCTGCCCGATCTTCTCGGCGCGCTCGGCAAGCCCGCCGAAAGCCTGCGCGATCAGCTGGCCCGGCGCCATGCCCGCGGCGGCGAGTGCCTGGATCACGCGGACGTCGGTTTTCTGAAGCGCGTCCATCACTGCTGCCACCCGGTGGGCTTCAGCCTCCGCCAGCGCACGGGTGTTCTGCGCGTTGCGGGCCACGAAGTCCGTTCGACGGGTTTCCACCGAGATGTCAGTTTCCATCTCGGCCAGTCGCAGCTGCGCTCTCTTTTCGCGTAGCGAGGCTTCGGCTTCCATTTGGGTCTCGCGGATCTGGCGCTGCTTTTGCTCGACCGCGACCTCCGTGTCCAGTTCGCTTTCCCGGATGGCGCGCTCGTTGTTCACGGCCGCGTTACGGCGCAGGAAGATGGCGTCGTCGGCCCGCTTCAGGATGGCCTCGCGCGCTTCCGCCTCGAGCGCGCGCGCAGTCTCCGGCGTGGGACGCACGGCAGTGACCACAAAGCCCAGGATCTCCAGCCCGAGCGCCTGCAGCTCAGGATGGTGCGAGAGCGTTCGGAAGCCTTCCGCGCCCAGCGCGTTGGCGGCCTGCAGCGCATCCCGGAGCGGCCGTTGCTGGATGGCCTTCTGCGCCGTGGTTTCGACCTGCGCCAGGACCCGCTGCGGCAGCTTGATGGGGTCCTCCGATTCGTAGCCCTTGCCATCGGCGCGCAGCGTGAAATCCGCCAGCGTGGCCGTCTTGCGCGGCTCGGCGATCCGCCACGTCACCGACCCCTGCACGGTGACTGTCTGAAAGTCCGCCGTCATCAGGGTTTGGATGAAGTCGTCGACGCGGCTGGATACGGGAAGAGCCATCAATGACGAGGACGGCGCGTAGTAAAAGAAGGAGCGCCCCGTGCCTTCCAGCCGCACCCGGCCGTTCTTCACGAGCAGCACGTACGAGGTGGGCCTGGACTTGAAGTAGCGAATGCCGAACATAGACACCTCCGCATGGATGCCGCCGGGATTGACGGCATATAGTTGTGTACGACAACTAATAAGGTTGCATAGTACAACTAAACTCGCTACTGTCAAGCTTGTCGTCGATACACTGCCAGCCAAGGCCCGCTCATGAAGATGCCCCAGACCATGGAGCGCCCGCTCGCCACCGTCGATGTGGCGATCTTCGCCATCATCGACAACGCACTACAGGTGCTGCTGGTGCGCCGCCCCGATTGCGCCGGGGAGCCGTTCCCCGGCTGCTGGGCGCTGCCCGGCGGCTACATCGACGTGCACAAGGACGCCTCGCTGGAAGCCTGTGCGATGCGCAAGCTGCGCGAAAAGACGGGCGTGCGCTCGCCGTACCTGGAGCAACTGGGAAGCTGGGGGAGCGCGAAGCGCGATCCGCGCGGCTACACGATCACCTGCGTCTACTTCGCGCTGCTGAACGCCGAGTTGGTGACGCTGGACCACAGCGGCAAAGTCGAGGCGCCGACCTGGCAGCCGGTGGACGGCGACGGTGTTCGCGAGCGGCTGGCTTTCGACCACGCCACCCTGCTGGCCGCCGCGCTGCAGCGGCTACGCAACAAGGTCGAGTACACGTCGCTGCCCGCCTTTCTGCTGCCCGAGAGCTTCACCCTCAGTGATCTGCAGTCGGCCTACGAGACTGTATTGAACCGGGCGGTGGACAAGTCCGCATTCCGCACGCGGATGCTGGCTGCGGATTTCATCGAGCCCACCGGCGAGCAGCGCGCCAGCGTGACGCGCCCCGCGCTGCTCTATCGCCTGAAGGTGCGCACGCCGGTGCTGTTTCCGCGGACATTCAGCCCGCGCGGCGAAACGGGCTGACCCAATTCAGCCTCTGCGACCCAGACAGCTGCAAGCACACTCAACAGGCCCGCATTCCCCCGCCACGCATCCCGCAGTTCATGCGCGTGCAAGGCGCCCCCCCTGCAAACCAGCCAGTCATTGCTGTCCTTAGGCAGGCGGCGGTTGGCGGTGCCCGGGTTCGCGTCATTCCCTCGCCTTTGTCGCCGGATGCCGCGGCGCGGGCGGAACCGGCTTTCGTGCGGGTTTGCCCGGGGGAGCTGTTGGTGGCACGGGCGGGCGAGACCACGACGCCGTATTGCGTCAGTTCGTCGACCCCCACTTCAATGAAGCCGGTCTACTTGGGCGTCAGCGTGCTGCTATTGCTCCGCCGGCGGATCGGCTGCATCGCCGGTTCGCGATTCCGGCCTACTCATAGTTACCTGATTTCTCGAGGGGTTTGGTGAAAACGGGGCAGTGATTCTCTGGGCAGGCGCCGTACTGGACAGCACATGAACAAGCTCAGCCGACTCAATTTGTCCATATATTGTCCAGATTTGATTATGTTTCTTTTGGAATTATTTTCACGCTACAGAAGATATAATATTGCAAGTTCCTGAAAACTAACACCACAAACCCTGTGCGGCGCAAAAGTTTGTCCAGTACATATTGTTGACATTATGTGGACGATCCCTCAACATTCGTCTGTCAACAATCAACGCCTAATCACTAACGGAACCCAATCATGAAAAACCTCATCGCTGTCACGCTTTCTTCCGCCGCCCTGTTCGCCGCTGGATCCTCCATGGCCGCCACCGGAGGGTGGCAATTGGTGGTTGCCCAGGGCGCCGAGACCGTTTTCTTCCAGCCCAAGTCGGTGAACGTGATTCAAGACGGACTCGAAGTGTCTGTTCTGGAAGATTTTCGCGAAACTGAATTCCTCGGAGTACCGGTGCTGCCCCACAAGTCCCGTGTGAGCACCTATCGCGTCGATTGCGATTCGGCCCAAGCCGGTCTCGCCGCCTGGACGCTCTACAGCGCGAACTTCGGGCAGGGCGACGTGGTGTGGTCAGACAAGGCCGAGGAAGTCGCCATGTTCCGCGCCTCGTCCGAACCCGCGGTGGAGCGCGTCGTTCAGCGCGTCTGCGCGCCCTTCGTTGCACGCCGTTAAGCAAGTCCCAGCGTCCAATTTCTTTAGGGAGCCTCGCCATGTTTCCCCTGAAAACCCTCGTCGGCGCAGCCGCTATCGCCTGTTCGCTGTTTGAGACGTCAACCGCCACGGCGACTCAGTGGGAATCTGTGGTGCGCAACGCCGACGAGGCTTTGTACGTGGACCTCGACAGTTTGCGCATGGTGGACGGGCATGTGGAAGCGCAAGCGCTGCACACCTACTCCAAGGCGCGCACACTCGGCCAGGACTGGTACGCGCACCGGTCTCGCGTGATGACGTACCGCTTCGACTGCAACGGGGAGAAGCTGGCTTTTACCGCCTTCGAGATGCGCAGTGGTGAGTTGGGAAGCGGCGAAACCGTCATCGCGGGTACCACAGGCGGGTACATGTTCCCCGCCGCCAGCGATCCTCTGGACGGTAAGCTCATGGGGAAGGTTTGCAGCCCCGCCAATCTGACCCGGGCAGAACGGCACGGTGGCGACGCAGGACGGCTTGCCAGTCGGTGAAACGACTCGTGACGTGTTCGTGCGTGTGATCAGATGTGGTTGCGTGGGGTCGTTTATCCGGTATTGCTAGCCACACCACAGGCACCCCGATCGATGCTTCGAAGGTATCTCAGCAGAGAGGCAGACGAGGTACTCGGTCGGCATCACCGCACGGAGTCCAGCACAGCACTTCGCGCTGTCCGACGTCGGCGAACGTATCCAGCCAACGGGCCGGCCGGTGGCACGTAATCGTTATTTAGATCATCGCTAACCGCCCCCCCGGCCCCGCGCCCCGGGCGCGGTGCAGCAGGAAGGCGGCGATAATCAGGTTGACGGCATTCCAGCCAATGCCGTTCAGGAACGCGGCGGCGTAGCTGCCGGTGAGATCGAAGATCGCCCCGGACATCCAGCCGCCCAGGGCCATGCCGAAGAGCGTGGCGGTGATGATCATGGCCACGCGGGTGCCTGTCTCGGCGGCAGGAAAGTGCTCGCGCACGATGATGGCGTAGGCGGGCACGATGCCGCCCTGGAAAAGTCCGAACAGCGCCGCCACCAGGGTGAGCGACGCGGGACCTTGCGCGGGCAGGAACAGCAACAGCGCCAGACACTGCAACCCCGAGCCCACCATCAGCGTGCGCAGGCCGCCGATGCGGTCGGAGATCATGCCGAAGCCCAGGCGGCTCACCACGCCGCAGGCGAGCATCACCGACAGCAGTTGCGCGCCGCGCGCCGGACCATAGCCCAGGTCGGCGCAGTAGGCCACCATGTGCACCTGGGGCATGGCCATGGCCACACAGCAGCCGAAGCCCGCCACCAGAAGCAGGAACTGCAGGGTGGCCGGCGCCATTCCAAGGGGGCGCGACACCGAGGCAGAGGCCGCGCGCGCCGCCCCCGGCGAGCCCGCTCGGGGCGGCCGCCGGCGCAGCACTAGGCTCGCGGGCAGCATCACCGCAAGGCAGAAAACTCCCACCCAAACGTGGGTCTGGCGCCAACCCGCCGTTTCGATGAAGTGCTGCAGCACCGGCGGCCACAGGGCGCCGGCCAGGTAATTGCCGCTGGCGCAGATGCCCACCGCCAGCCCGCGGCGACGCTCGAACCACAGCGAGGTGTCGGCGATGAGCGGGCTGAAGGAGGCGGCACAACCGGCCGCCAGCAGCAGGCCCTGCACCGCCACGAACTGGGCGAGGCTGCCCGACGCCGCCGCCAGCGGGTAACCGGCGCCCAGGCACAGGATGCCCATGACCACGGGCACGGCCACGCCGAATCGGTCGGCCATCCGGCCCATGGCAAGCCCGGCGAAGCCCACGCCCACCATGGTGGCGGCGTAGGGCAGCGAGGCGGCACCGCGCGCCACGCCGAACTCCGCCTGGATGGCCGGCAGCGACACCACCACCGACCACATGCCCACGCCGCCGCAGGTCACCAGCAGCAGGGTGCAGGCAAGCCGCCACCAGGCGTAGGCGGAATCCACGCCCGGCGCGTCGTGCGTGGCGGCTTTCAGGGGCGCCTCAGGGCTCGAGTCATGTGGATTCATTGTCGCACGGGGCCCGACACGTATCGGCCGGCGCAATGGCATGGCCGAGACACCGTGCCGTGCTACCGTGGCGCACGATCCCTTGCGCACACCAGACTCCCGTGGATCCGCTCTTCGATTTCGCCATCATCGGCGCCGGCATGGCCGGTGCCTCGGCGGCCTATGAGCTGGCCACCCACGCGCGCGTGCTGGTGCTGGAGCGCGAATCCCAGCCCGGCTACCACACCACCGGCCGGTCGGCGGCGCTCTACACCGAGACCTACGGCAACGCCGTCATGCGCGCCCTCACCACCGCCAGCAAGCAGTTCTACCGCGCGCCGCCACCCGGCTTCGCAGACGGCCCGCTGCTCACGCCGCGCGGCACGCTGCTGGTGGCTGGCGAGGCCCGAGTGGAGGCCCTGGAGGCCACCCGGGCAGCCTGCGCCCGGCTGGTGGATAACCTGCAGTGGTGGGACGCGGCGCAGGTGCGCGCACGGGTACCGGTGTTCGCCAGCGGTCAGGTGACCGCGGGCCTGTTCGAGCCCGACGCCATGGACATCGAGGTGCACCGCCTGCACCAGGGCTACCTGCGGGGTTTGCGCGCCCGCGGCGGCGCGCTGCGCTGCGACGCGCCGGTGACGGGGCTGCATCGCGAAGGCGCGCAATGGCACGTGGTCACACCCGGCGGCAACGTGCGCGCGGCCGTGGTGGTGAACGCCGCCGGCGCCTGGGCCGACGAGGTGGCTGCGCTGGCGGGCGCGGCGCCAGTGGGTCTTTCGCCCCTGCGGCGCACGGCCATCACGTTCGACGCCCCCGCTGGCGCAGCCATCCACCAATGGCCCGCGGTGATCGACGTGGACGAGCAGTGGTACTTCAAGCCCGACGCCGGCCGCCTGCTGGCTTCGCCCGCCGACGAGACACCCTCGCCGCCCTGCGACGCGCAACCCGAGGACTACGACGTGGCCGTGCTGGTGGAACGCCTGCGCGCCGCCACCACGCTCACGGTGCCGGCGCTGCGCTCGCGCTGGGCGGGGCTGCGCTGCTTCGTGGCGGATCGCACGGTGGTGGCAGGCTACGACCCTCGCGTGGCGGGCTTCTTCTGGCTCGCGGCGCAAGGCGGCTACGGCATCCAGACCGCGCCCGCCATGGGTCGCACGGCGGCTGCGCTGGCCCTCGGCGAGCCGCTGCCCGCCGAGGTGGGTGATCTGGGCGTGGAGGCCGCCTTGCTCTCGCCCGGGCGCGCCGCGCTGGCCTCGCCAACACCATGAGCGCAGCGCCACATGGCCGCAACCCGGACCCGCGGCCGCCCGCGCCGGGGAACCTGTGGGCGCTGCAGCCCTCCCAATCATCCACCATCCGCCAACGCACGCCATGAGCAACCCACCCCGCTGGGCCTTTCCCGAAACCCTGCAACCCGATGGCGAAGCACTCACCCCCGGCCTGGAGCGCGCCCTGGCCTCGGCGGTGCTGCTCAGGAGCGAGGTGCCGGAGGAGGCCTTCACCGCCAGCATCCTCGGCACCGAGCGCGCCGGCAATGGCATCGTCATCGGGCCGCACGGTCTGGTGCTCACCATCGGCTATCTCATGGCCGAGGCGCGTTCGCTCTGGCTCACGACCGCGGAGGGCGCGGTGATGCAGGCCACGCCCCTGGCCTACGACTTCGCCACGGGCTTTGGCCTGGTGCAACCCCTGGGCCACCTGACGGTGGCCCCCGTGCCCCGCGGGCGAGCGGCGGATGTGACGCCCGGCACCGGGGTGTTCGTGGTGGGCCACGGCGGGCGCGCCCACTGCCTCAAGGCCGAAGTGTTTGCAGCGCGCGAGTTCGCCGGCTACTGGGAATACGTGCTCGACCGCGCGCTGTACACCGTGCCGGCCCACCCCCAGTGGGGCGGCACCGGCCTGTTCGACGCCGAGGGGCGCCTGCTGGGCATCGGTTCGCTGCTGGTGCAGGAGCCGGGTGCCGGCGAAGACCAGGCCACCCAGGGCAACCTTTTCGTGCCCATCGACCTGCTGGAGCCCATGTTCGAGGATCTGCTCGCCCACGGCCAGAGCCTGCGTCCGCCGCGCCCCTGGCTGGGCATGTACACCGTGGAGTCCGACGACGGCCTGGCGGTGGGCAGCGTGGCGCCGGACAGTCCCGCCGGGCGCGCCGGCGTGGAGGAAGGCGACGTGGTGATCGAGGTGGCGGGGCAACGTCCCGCCGGGCTTGCCGACCTGTTCCGGCGCATCTGGGCGCTGGGCCCGGCGGGAGTGGACGTGCCCCTGACCATCGCCCGTGACGACCAGCTGTTGCGGCTGACGGTGCGCTCGGCGGACCGCGACGACTTCCTGCTCAAGCCGCGACTGCACTGACGGGGCCCCGGGGCGGGCAGCCCTGTCAGCCTTCGGGACCGTGACGTGGCGTCAAATCATCGCCAGCGGCGCGGGCCCCGCCGGGGGCGGCAGCGCGGCATCGATGTCCGCCAGGTCGGCCGCGGTGAGACGCCCTTGGGGCAGGGTGAAGATTTCGCGCACGTGCTCGGGCCTGGTGGCCTTGGGAATGGCGATCACACCGGGATCGCGCAGCAGCCAGGCCAGGGCCGCCTGGGCCGCGCTCAGGCCATGGCGCGCACCCACGCGTTGGAGGGCGCCGTCCCGGGCCAGCGCACCCTGCCCAATGGGGCAATACGCCATGAGCGGCAGGCCGCGCTGACGCATCCAGGGCAGCAGGTTGAACTCCACGCCGCGCTCGCCCGCGCAGTAGTACACCTGGTTCGACGCGCAGCGCTCGCCGCCGGAAACGCGCCACAACCGGTCCATGTCGCGAGTGTCGAAATTGCTCACGCCCCAATGGCGGATGCGGCCGGCCGCGCGCAGCGCCTCGAAGGCCTCCACCGTCTGGGACAGCGGGTGAGAGCCCTTCCAGTGCAGCAGGTACAGATCGATGCTCTCCAGCCCCAGGCGCCGCAGGCTGCGCTCGCATGCCGCGGCCGTTCCGGTGCGGCTGGCGTTGTACGGATAGAGCTTGCTCACCACGAATACGTCCTCGCGCTTGAGCGTGCCCGCGGCGAAGGCCTCGGCCAGGGCCGCGCCCACCACCTCCTCCGCGCCGCCTTCGCCGTACATCTCGGCGGTGTCGATGAGCCGGCAGCCCAACTCCAGCGCCAGGCGCACAGCAGCCACCTCGCGGCGGCGCGCCGCGGCACTCTCGCCCATGCGCCAGGTGCCCAGGCCCAGGGCGGGCACGGCTTCACCGCAGGGCAGGGTGACGCTGCCACGAGCCGTCATGGCCGTTGCCGCGGTTGATGCAGACTCACGAGAGGCGCCTCCGGTCACGGGTGGTGTCATGTCCGGCACGCCCGCCGCCGCGTACTCCGGACCCGGCGAAGCATGCTCCACTCGCCATGCTCGCGCCAACCCCGCGGGCGGCACGGCGCGCGTTGACGGTGCTTCAAGCAGCCTTCTAGACTCAGGCATCGCAGCCGCGCGAGCAGCCTCGTGGCGCAACGCTGCCGCCAAGCGTCGCGCGCCGGTTCACCCGTGCGCCCCGCAGCCCCGCACCACCCCCATGAAAAAAATCCAGCCGGCCCGCGTGGCATTACCCCCCACTCCATTGCATGGAGCCGCGGCCACCGTACCGGCGGACGGGCGGGCATGATCGACAAGACCGTGCCCACCGCAGATGCGGCCGTGGCCGGCATCGCCGACGGCGCCACCGTGATGATCGGCGGCTTTGGTGGGGCAGGCCAGCCCGACGAACTGATCGACGCGCTGATCGCCCGGGGGGCCACAGACCTGGTGATCGTCAACAACAACGCCGGCAACGGCGAAACCGGCCTGGCGGCGCTGCTCAAGGCCGGTCGGGTGCGCAAGGTGATCTGCTCCTTTCCGCGCCAGCCGGACTCGCAGGTCTTCAACGCGCTCTACCGAGCCGGGCAGATTGAGCTGGAGCTGGTTCCCCAGGGCAGTCTCGCCGAACGCATCCGTGCCGGCGGGGCGGGCATTGGCGCCTTCTTCACCCCCACCGGCTACGGCACGCTGCTGGCCGAGGGCAAGGAAACCCGGCTCATCCAGGGCCGCCCCCACGTGCTGGAGTACCCCATCCGGGCTGACTTCGCGCTCATCAAGGCCTACCGGGGCGACCGCTGGGGCAACCTCGTCTACCGCAAGTCGGCGCGCAATTTCGGCCCCCTCATGGCCATGGCCGCCCGGACCACGGTGGCGCAGGTGCATGAGGTGGTGGCGCCGGGCGACCTGGACCCCGAGGCGGTGGTAACCCCCGGCATCTTCGTGCACCGGGTGTTGCGGATCGCCGAGACCCGGCTTGCCGGCAGTGCGAAAGAGGGCGCGCTTCCGGGGGATGGACACCACCATGAAACTTAGCCGCGATGCGATGGCCGCCCGGGTGGCGCGGGACATTCCCGAGGGTGCCTACGTGAACCTGGGCATCGGCCTGCCCACCCTGGTGGCGAATCACCTGCCCCCGGGGCGGGAGATCTTTCTCCATAGCGAGAACGGAGTGCTGGGCATGGGCCCCGCGCCACCGCCCGGCGAAGAGGATGCCGACCTCATCAATGCCGGCCGCCAGCCGGTCACCCTGCTCCCCGGCGGGTGCTACTTCCACCACGCCGACTCCTTCGCCATGATGCGCGGCGGCCACCTGGACATTTGCGTGCTGGGCGCCTTCCAGGTATCGGCCACGGGCGACCTGGCCAACTGGCACACGGGCGCTCCCGGCGCCATTCCCGCCGTGGGCGGCGCCATGGACCTGGCCATCGGCGCGAAGCGCGTGCTGGTAATGATGGAGCACCACACCAAGACCGGCGAAAGCAAGATCGTGCCACGCTGCAGCTACCCTCTCACCGGCATAGGCTGCGTGCACCGCATCTACACGGATCTGGCCGTCATCGACGTGAACCAGGATGGGCTGCAGGTGGTGGACATGGTCCTGGGCCTGTCCTTCGAGCGGTTGCAGCAACTGACCGCCGCCCCGCTGCTGGCGCCACGAGGAGCCTGAGGCACCCGGTGCGCGCCGCGTCCGGCGCGCGCGAACCACCTCGGCCGTCGTTACCATTCACCACCCACGATCGGCGCGGAACGTATGCGGCCCCGCCCGGCGTGTGATCGCCAGCCCGTACCACACTGCCGTGTGCTGCTCGAACCCTGAAAGGAACAACCATGCCCGAAGCCTTCGTCTGCGCCGCCCTGCGCACACCCATCGGCCGTTACGGCGGCAGCCTGTCGTCTGTGCGCCCGGACGATCTCGCGGCGGTGCCCCTAAGGGCGCTGGTGGCGCGCCACGCTTCGGTGGACTGGTCGGCCGTGGATGACGCGGTGTTCGGCTGCGCCAACCAGGCGGGCGAGGACAACCGCAACGTGGCGCGCATGGCGCTGCTGCTGGCGGGCCTGCCGGAGGACATCCCCGCCAGCACCATCAACCGGCTGTGCGGCTCGGGCCTGGATGCCGTGGGCATCGCCGCCCGCGCCATTCGCGCCGGCGAGGCGGAACTGATCATCGCCGGTGGCGTGGAGAGCATGTCGCGGGCGCCCTTTGTCATGCCCAAGGCCGACAGCGCCTTCTCGCGCACCAATGCCGTGTACGACACCACCATCGGCTGGCGCTTCGTGAACCCCCTCATGAAGCAGATGTACGGCACCGACTCCATGCCCGAGACGGCGGAGAACGTGGCAGAAGCGTTCAAGGTGTCGCGCGCCGACCAGGACGCTTTCGCTCTGCGCTCCCAGATGCGGGCCTCGGCGGCCCAGAAGAACGGCCGTCTGGCGAAGGAGATCGTGCCGGTCACCCTCCCGGCGAAGAAGGGCGAGCCGGTGGTGGTGAGCCTGGACGAGCACCCGCGCGAGACCACCCTCGAAGCGCTGGCCAGGCTCAAGCCCATCGTGCGGCCCGACGGCACCGTCACCGCCGGCAATGCATCTGGCGTGAACGACGGCGCCTGCGCGCTGATCATCGCCAGCGAGGCGGCCGCCCGGCGCCACGGCCTCACGCCCCTGGCGCGCATCGCCGGCCTTGCCACCGCAGGCTGCGCGCCGCGCATCATGGGCATCGGCCCGGTGCCGGCCACCCGCAAGCTGCTGGCGCGGCTGGGACTCAAGCAGGAGCAGCTTGACGTGATCGAGCTCAACGAGGCCTTCGCCGCCCAGGGCCTGGCGGTGCTGCGCGAACTGGGCATCGCCGACGACGATGCGCGCGTTAATCCCAACGGCGGCGCCATCGCCTTGGGCCATCCGCTGGGCATGAGCGGCGCGCGGCTGGTGGCCACCGCCGCCCATGAGCTGCACCACCGGGGTCTGCAGCGCGCGCTCACCACCATGTGCATCGGCGTAGGACAGGGCATCGCGGCGGTGCTGGAGCGGGCTTGAGCAGACGCCGCGGCTGAGCTGCGTGAAAGAAGAGCGCCACTGCCCTTCATGGCAAGCCGCGGGCCAAAGCGGTGGCGCGGGTTGGGCCGCTCAGGCGCCGGGCCCGCAGCGACCCCTGACGCCCTCTCTCAGCGGCTGGGAACTCCGGTCACGAACCGAACCTCTGACGTGGTCGTTCCCGAATCCTCCACCGGAGCCCTGCCATGCGCCTCGTCGCCACCGCCATCGCGTTGTCCCTTGCCAGCCTGGCCCATGCCGGGGACCTGCCGCCCCTGGCCAAGGGCGCGCAACTGAAAAGGGCCGTCTCCGGCAACACCGTGGAAGGCTCCATGGACGCCTCCGGACGCTACACCGAGTTCTACGCCAAGGACGGCACGGTGCGTGGCAAGGACTACAAGGCGAAGTGGAACATCGAAGGCGACACCATGTGCTGGGTTTACGAGGGCCAGCCCAAGGACTGCTGGCAGGCCGGCGTGAAGGGCACCAGCGTGAAGTGGGTCAAGGACGGCAAGGTGCAAGGCACCGGCACCATCGTGAAGGGCAATCCCAACAAGTTCTGACCCGGGCGCAGCCGCTACAATCCTGCCCCTTTTACCAATCCCGTCTGGAGGGGCAGCAATGGAAATCCGCACCATCGGCGTCGTGGGCGCCGGCACCATGGGCAACGGCATCGCCCAGGCCTTCGCCGTGGCCGGCTACCCGGTCGTCATGACCGACGTGGCCCAGCCGGCCCTGGACCGTGGCCTGAAAACCGTGGACAGCAGCCTGGAGCGGCTGGTGAAGAAGGAGAAGATGACCGCCGCGGACAAGGCCACGGTGCTGTCGCGCATCCGCACCGGCCTCGACCTGGGCGCGCTCGCCGAGGCCGACCTCATCGTGGAGGCCGCCACCGAGAACCTGCCCCTCAAGCTGGACATCTTCGCGCGGCTCGACGCCGCCGCCAAACCCGGCGCCATCATCGCCTCGAACACCTCGTCCATCTCCATCACCAAGCTGGCCGCGGCCACCAAGCGTCCCGACCGCGTGATCGGCATGCATTTCTTCAACCCCGTGCCGGTGATGGCGCTGGTGGAGTTGATCCGCGGCCTGCAGACCTCCGAGGACACCTACGCCGCCGTGGAGGCCGCCACCAAGGCCGTGGGCAAGTCGCCGGTGCAGGTGAAGAACTCGCCGGGCTTCGTGGTGAACCGCCTGCTGTGCCCCATGATCAACGAGGCGGTGTTCGCGCTCTCCGAGGGGCTCGCCACGCCGCAGCAGATCGACGACGCCATGCGCCTGGGCTGCAACCATCCCATCGGCCCGCTCGCCCTGTGCGACCTGATCGGCGTGGACGTGCAGCTGGCCGTGATGCAGGTGCTGTTCGAAGGCTTCAAGGACTCGAAGTACCGCCCCGCCCCGCTGCTGGTGGAGATGGTGGAAGCCGGTTACCTGGGCCGCAAGACCGGGCGCGGCTTCTATACTTACTGAGCACTCACGAGACGCCCCCCGGGGTTGAGCCCCCCGGCAGCGGAGATCATCCTCGCCCACGGACCCTGGCAGGAGGCGCGCATGGGCCTGCCACGGGAAGACTGGTTCAATCGACATCGCTACACGGTAGAGGACTTCTACCGCATGGGCGCCGCCGACACGCTGGCGCCCGTCAGCCGTGTCGAGCTGACTACGCGGGCGCGCTTGGTGGACACGGAGGTGGATCTCGGCGGCATTCTCTGAACGCCGCGGCTTCACCCCCCGAAGCGCCGCAGCCCCCCAAGGTCCAGCACCCGCATCCCGCCGTACTCCACCGCCACCAGCCCGGCCCGCTCCAGGGCCTGCAACCCCTGATTCACCCGCTGGCGCGAGGCGCCCACCAGCAGGCCGATCTCGGCCTGGGAGATGTCCAGCCGGGCGCCGTTGCCCGGATACAGGATCGGGTTGAACAGGTCGGCGATGCAGCGCGCCAGCTTGGCGTCGGGGCCCAGCAGGTGCTCGTACTCCACCCGGCCGATGAACTGGGACAGGCGCTCGTTCAGCTGCACCAGCAGGTAGCGGTTGAAGGTGATGCTGCCATCCAGCAGCCACTCGAAGGTGGCCCGGGGCAGGCGCGCCACCACCGAGTGGCGCAGCGCGGTGGCGTCGTAGCGGCGCGGCTCGCGCTTGAGCAGGCTGCCCTCTCCGAACCAGCCCCCGGGCGGCACGCCGGTGAAGCTCAGCGCCTTGCCGTCGGCGCCGGAGCTGGTGAGCTTCACCAGCCCGTCAAGCACCCCCACCCAGGCATCCACTGGCTCGCCCTTGCTGCACACCGGCGCCCCAGCGGGCACTTGTTGCAGCGCAAGATCGCCTGCCACCCGCTGGAACTGCGCGGGTGTGAGATCAGCAGTCCAGCGGGCGTGCAGGCGAAGGGCTTCGGCCAGGTCCAAGGAGGGGTCCAATTGTCATTCGGGCGACAACGTAATCCAGCCCGACTCTGATACGCTAGCTAACTTATTCTGGCTCCCTCCGCGGGGCCGACCCGTGCAGCGGCCGCAGCGGCCGCCGTCCCTCGAATTGCAGGAGGAATGCCTTGAGTCAGCCGGATGCCGGCCCCACCGGCGCCGACACCTTCCCGCGCCTGCTGCTGCACCACGCCGAGGTGCGTGGCGGGCGCACGGCCATCCGCGAGAAGGACCTGGGCATCTGGCTGTCCTGGACCTGGTCGCAGGTGGCCGACGAGGTGCGGGCCGCGGCCTGCGGGCTAGCGGCGCTGGGCTTCCGGCGCGGCATGACCCTGGGCATCGTGGGGGACAACCGCCCGCGCCTGTACTGGTCGATGATGGCGGCCCAGGCGCTCGGCGGCATCCCCGTGCCCCTCTACCAGGACGCGCCGGCGCAGGAGATGCGGTTCGTTCTCGACAACGCGGAGATCGCCTTCGCCGTGGTGGAGGACCAGGAGCAGGTGGACAAGCTTCTGGAGATCCTGCCCGACGCGCCGCGCCTGTCGAAAATCATCTTCGACGACCCGCGCGGCCTGCGCAACTACCCCAATCCCGAGATCCTGTCCTTCGAGAAGCTGCAGGAGCTCGGCCGCCGCTTCGACGCCGAGAACCCCGGTTTCTTCCAGCGCGAACTGGAGCTTGGCCGGCCCGACGACATCTCTGTGATGCTCTACACCTCGGGCACCACCGGCAGCCCCAAGGGCGTGTGCCACACCCATCACTCGCTCATGAGCGCGGCGAAGGGCGACATCGCCTTCGACGGCTTCGACGAGCACGACGAGGTGCTCTCCTACCTGCCCATGGCGTGGGTGGGAGACCACCTGTTCTCCCACGCCCAGGCGCTGGTGGCGGGGTTCTGCGTGAACTGCCCCGAATCCAGCGAAACGGTCATGACCGATCTGCGCGAAATCGGCCCCACGTACTACTTCGCGCCGCCGCGGGTGTTCGAGAACCTGCTCACGCAGGTGATGATCCGCATGGACGACGCGGCCGCGCCCAAGCGCCGTCTGTTCCACTACTTCATGGGCGTGGCCAAGCGCCACGGCGCGAAGATCATGGACGGCCGCGCCTCGGAGGTGCCGCTCTCCGGCCGGCTGCTCTACGCCCTGGGCACGCTGCTGGTGTACGGCCCGCTGCGCAACGTGCTGGGCATGTCCCGCATCCGCGTGGCCTACACCGGAGGCGCGGCCATCGGGCCCGACCTGTTCGAGTTCTATCGCTCCATCGGCATCAACCTGAAGCAGCTCTATGGCCAGACCGAGACGGGCGTGTACGTGTGCAAGCAGCCCAGCGGCAATGTGAAGCTCGACACCGTGGGCACGCCGCTGCCGGGCGTGGAGATCCGCATCGCCGACAACGGCGAGATCCAGGTGAAGACGCCGGGCATGCTGAAGGAGTACTACAAGCGCCCCGACGCCACCGCCGAGTCCATCACGCCCGACGGCTGGTTCATGACGGGTGACGCCGGCTTCCTCGACCCCGAGGGCCAGCTCAAGATCATCGACCGCGCCAAGGACGTGGGAAAACTCGCCGACGGCACGCTGTTCGCGCCCCAGTACATCGAGAACAAGCTCAAGTTCTTTCCCCACGTGAAGGAGGCGGTGGCATTCGGCCAGGGGCGCGACCAGGTGTGCGTGTTCATCAATATCGACCTGGTGTCGGTGGGCAATTGGGCGGAGAAACGCGGCCTGGCCTACACCGGCTACGTGGACCTGTCCCAGAAGCCCGAGGTGTACGCGCTCATCCAGGAGTGCGTGGAAAAGGTCAACGCCGACCTGGCGGCCGATCCGCACCTGTCGGGCTCGCAGATCCGCCGCTTCCTGGTGCTGCCCAAGGAGCTGGACGCCGACGACGGTGAACTCACCCGCACGCGCAAGGTGCGCCGCGGCTTCATCGCCGAGCGCTACAGCGTCCTGGTGGATTCGCTGTTCGACGGCCGCACCCACCAGGAGATCGACGCGCAAGTGAAATTCGAGGATGGCCGCACCAGCACCATCCGCGCCGACGTCCAGATCCGCGACGCCGCCGTTACGGCGCCCGCCCGCAAGGCGGCCTGAGCATGAGCGAACCCGCCAGCCACGAACACAACCCCGGGCGCCGCATCGGCGGCACCCTGCTGTCGGTGGACAACATCTCGCTCGCCTTCGGCGGCGTGAAGGCGCTTACCGACATCTCCTTCGACGTGCTCGAGCACGAGATCCGCGCCATCATCGGCCCCAACGGCGCGGGCAAGAGCTCCATGCTCAACTGCATCAACGGCGTGTACACCCCGCAGCAGGGCCGCATCCGCTTTGACGGCCAGGAGTTCCAGCGCATGGACCCGCACAAGGCGGCCTCCATGGGCATCGCCCGCACCTTCCAGAACATTGCCCTGTTCAAGGGCATGAGCGTGCTCGACAACATCATGACCGGGCGCATGCTCAAGATGCGCACCAACCTGTTCCTGCAGGCCCTCTACGTGGGCCCCAACCGCCGCGAGGAACTGGAGCACCGCCGCCACGTGGAGCACATCATCGACTTCCTGCAGATCGAGTCGGTGCGCAAGACCCCCGTGGGCCGCCTGCCCTACGGCGTGCAGAAGCGCGTCGAGCTTGGCCGCGCGCTGGCCGCCGAGCCGCGGCTGCTGCTGCTCGACGAACCCATGGCGGGCATGAACATCGAGGAAAAGCAGGACATGTGCCGCTTCGTTCTCGACGTGAACGACGAATTCGGCACCACCATCGTTCTGATCGAGCACGACATGGGCGTGGTGATGGACATCTCGGATCGCGTGGTGGTGCTCGATTACGGCAAGAAGATCGGAGACGGCACGCCCGGCGAGGTGCGCGCCAACAAGGCCGTGATCGACGCCTACCTGGGAGTGGCCCACTGATGCAGTTCTTCCTGGAGGTGCTTATCGGCGGCCTGCTGGCCGGCGTGATGTACTCGCTGGTGGCGCTGGGCTTCGTGCTCATCTACAAGGCCTCGGGCGTGTTCAACTTCGCCCAGGGCGCCATGGTGTTCTTCGCCGCCCTCACCTTCGTGGGGCTACAGGAGAAGTTCGGGCTGCCCTTCGGGGTCACGCTCGCTCTGTCGCTGGCGGCCATGGTGGTGCTGGGCGTGCTCACCGAGCGCATCGTGCTGCGCCCGCTGGTGAACCAGCCGCAGATCACGCTGTTCATGGCCACCATCGGCCTGACCTTCTTCATCGAGGGGCTCGCCCAGCTCATCTGGGGCACCGAGGTACGGCGCCTCGACCTGGGCATTCAGGACGAGCCCATCGAGGCCCTGATGGAGCGCTTCAACATCCTCGTGTCGCGCTTCGACGTGGCGGCCGCGCTGGTGGCCGGCGTGCTGGTGGCGGTGCTGGCGGTGTTCTTTAACAAGACGCGCATTGGCCGGGCGCTGCGGGCAGTGGCCGACGACCACCAGGCCGCCATGGCCGTGGGCATCCCGCTCAAGCAGATCTGGGCCATCGTGTGGTCGGTGGCGGGCTTCGTGGCGCTGGTGGCCGGCCTGCTGTGGGGCGCGCGCAACGGCGTGCAGTTCGCGCTCACCTTCGTGGCGCTCAAGGCTCTGCCGGTGCTCATCCTGGGCGGCTTCGAATCCATCCTGGGCGCCATCGTGGGCGGCCTGATCATCGGCGCCTCGGAGAAGCTCGCCGAGGTCTACCTCGGCCCCATGATCGGCGGCGGCATCGAGGGCTGGTTCGCCTACATCATGGCGCTGCTGTTCCTGCTGGTGCGGCCCGAGGGGCTGTTCGGCGAAAAGCACATCGACCGGGTCTAGCCATGCTCTATCGCGAGGCGGGCCAGTTCCGCACCAGTTACGAAGCCGACCAGCAGATCTTCCCGATCCGCCAGGACCGTATCGCCTTCGCCCTGCTCATGGCCGTGGCGGTGGTGGGCGTGCCGCTGTTCGCCAGCGACTACTGGCTCACGGCGATCCTGATCCCCTTCCTGGTGTTTGCCCTGGCATCCCTGGGCCTGAACATCCTCACGGGCTACGCCGGCCAATTGTCGCTGGGCACGGCGGCCTTCATGGCGGTGGGCGCCTTCGCGGCCTACAACTTCCAGCTGCGTGTGCCCGGAATACCCATCCTGGTGAGCTTCCTGCTGGGCGGGGCGAGCGCCGCGCTGGTGGGCGTGGCCTTCGGCCTGCCCAGCCTGCGCATCAAGGGCTTCTACCTGGCGGTGGCCACCCTGGCGGCGCAGTTCTTCGTTCCCTGGCTGCTGGTGAAGGTGGGCTGGTTCTCCAACTACAGCGCCTCGGGCGTCATCACCGCCCAGAAGATCGAGATCCTCGGTTTCGTGTTCGACTCGCCGGTGCGCCGCTACCTGCTGGTGCTTGCGATCGTTGCGCTGCTGGCGCTGGCGGCCAAGAACCTGGTGCGCAGCCGTATTGGCCGCGCGTGGATGGCGGTGCGCGACATGGACGTGGCTGCCGAGGTGATCGGCATCCGCATCATGCGCACCAAGCTGATCGCCTTCGCCGTGAGCTCCTTCTACTGCGGCGTGGCGGGCGCGCTGTATGCCTTCGCTTACCTGGGCAGCGTGGAGCCCGACGCCTTCAACCTTGACCTGTCGTTTCGCATCCTGTTCATGGTGATCATCGGGGGGGTGGGCAGCATCCTGGGCTCGTTCCTTGGCGCCGCCTTCATCACCCTGCTGCCGATCCTGCTGGAGGTACTGCTGCACGGCGGGGCGGGCCTGCTGGGGCTCAATCTCTCGCCGGGCACGCCGTCGATGATGCAGCTGGTGGTGTTCGGGGGGCTGATCATCTTCTTCCTGATCGTGGAGCCGCACGGGTTGGCCCGGCTGTGGCAGATCGCCAAAGAGAAGCTCAGGCTGTGGCCGTTTCCGTATTGATGCAGTCAACCGGCCAGGGCTGCCGGGCGTGAAAGACCCGTGCCAGCCGCGGTGCCGGCCGGACCAACCGGAGGAGAGAAGAGCGATGACTAAATCCTGGAAAAGTGCGGTGCTTGTGGCCGCCGCGGCGGCGGCAGGCCTGGCGGCTGCGCCGCCGGCTTCGGCGCAGCAGAACACCCAGTTCATCGGCATCACCGGCTACCGCGTGGGGCCCTACGGCGCCAATGGCGCCGCGTTCTTCGGCGGGTTCATCGACTACCTCAATCTCGTCAACGAGCGCGACGGCGGCGTGAACGGCGTCAAGCTCACCTGGGAGGAGTGCGAAACCGAATACAACAACGCCAAGGGCGTGGAGTGCTACGAGCGGCTCAAGACCCGCTCGGCGCTGGGCCCCACGGCGATCCATCCCATGTCCACGGGCATCACCTACGCCATCATGGAAAAGGCGCCGGTGGACAAGGTGCCCCTCATCACCCTGGGCTACGGCCGCACCGACGCCACTGACGGGCGGGTGTTCCCGTGGGTGTTTCCGCTCATGTCCAACTACTGGGACGCGGCCACGGGCATCGTGCGGTTCATCGCCGACAAGGAAGCCGGCAACCTCAAGGGCAAGAAAATCGTGCTGTTGTATCACGACTCCGCCTATGGCAAGGAACCCCACTCGGTGCTGGACGCCGAGGCGAAGAAGCTCGGCTTCGAACTGCGCATGATCCCGGTGCCCCATCCGGGCAATGAGCAGCAGAGCCAGTGGCTGCAGATCCGGCAGTACAAGCCCGACTGGGTGATCCTGTGGGGTTGGGGCGTGATGACCGCCACGGCGCTGCAAACCGCCCAGAAGACCGGCTTCCCGCGCGATAAGATGGTGGGCAACTGGTGGGCTGGCGCCGAAGTGGACACGGTGGCTGCGGGCCCCGCCGCCACGGGCTACTACGCCGCCAGCCTCAACCTGGCCGGCAAGGGCTACCCGGTGGTGAAGGACGTGGAGGATGTCGTCTACAAGAAGGCCAACAAGGGCCAGGACGCCAAGCTGGTGGGCACGGTGCTGTGGAACCGCGGTCTCGCAGCGGCCATGTACACCGTTGAAGCCATCCGCAGGGCCCAGGAAAAATACGGCAAGAAGCCCATCACCAGCGAGCAGATGCGCTGGGGAATCGAGAACCTCGATGTTAACGCCGGCCGCCTCAAGGCGCTGGGCTTCAACACCATGGTGCCGCCCGTCAAGGTGAGCTGCGAGGACCACGGCGGCAGCGGCCTGGTGCGCTTCCAGCAGTGGGCCGGCTCCGAGTGGAAGATCGCCTCCGACTGGATGAAGGGCGACTCGGCCATGGTGCGCAAGATGATCGAGGACTCGGCCGCCAAGTACGCCGCCGAGAAGGGCATCAAGCCCGGCTGCATGGGCGGCTGACCCCCAAGAACCCGCCCGGGCAACGCCATGACCGCCTCCGCCGCCGCCAGCCCCGCCACCTCGCCCCAAGGCGAGGTGCTGCTGGCCGTCAACAACATCGAGGTCATCTACGACCACGTGATCCTGGTTTTGAAGGGCGTGTCGCTGGCGCTGCCCAGGGGGCGCATCGTGGCGCTGCTGGGCGGCAACGGCGCCGGCAAGACCACCACCCTCAAGGCGGTGTCCAACCTGCTCGCCTCCGAGCGCGGCGAGGTGACCAAGGGCAGCATCGAGTTCAAGGGCGAGCGCATCGACCGGCTCAACCCCTCCGAGCTGGTGAAGCGCGGCGTGGTGCAGGTGATGGAGGGGCGGCACTGCTTCCAGCACCTCACCGTGGAGGAAAACCTGCTCACAGGCGCCTTCACCCGGTCGGCCTCCCGCGGCGAGATCAAGGCAGACCTGGAGCGGGTGTATGCGTTCTTCCCGCGCCTGAAGGTGCGCCGCGCCAGCCAGTCGGGCTACACCTCGGGCGGCGAGCAGCAGATGACGGCCATCGGCCGGGCCCTCATGGCGCGCCCCACCACCATCCTGCTGGACGAGCCCTCCATGGGCCTCGCGCCCCAGGTGGTGGAGGAAATCTTCGAGATCGTGCGCGACCTCAACGCCCGTGAGGGCGTGAGCTTCCTGCTGGCCGAGCAGAACACCATGGTGGCGCTGCGCTACGCGGATTACGGCTACATCCTCGAGAACGGCCGCATCGTGATGGACGGCGACGCCGAGTCGCTGCGCAGCAACCAGGACGTGAAGGAGTTCTACCTCGGCCTGTCCAGCGCCGGGCGCAAGAGCTTCCGCGACGCCAAGCACTACCGCCGGCGCAAGCGCTGGCTGGCCTGAGCACGGGCCGCCGCCGGCGGCCTTTTTTCATCCGCCTGTTACCCGGGGGCCTCCTATGAGCAAACCCTACCTCGATGATCTCGAGACCCGTTCGCCGGAAGTGCGCGAGCGGGCGCTGTTCAAGGCCCTGCCCGACCAGGTGGCCAACGCCAGGAAGAACGCGCCCTACTTCGCCCGCCTGCTGGCCGATGTGGCGCCCCACACCATCCACAGCCGGGCGGCGCTGGCGAAGCTGCCGGTGACGCGCAAGTCGGACCTCATCGCGCTGCAGAAGGCCGAGCCGCCCTTCGGCGGCATGCTGGCGGTGAAGCTGTCGCAACTCGGGCGCGTGTTCGCCTCGCCCGGGCCCATTTATGATCCCCAGGCCGACGTGAAGGACTACTGGGGCTTCGCGCGAGCGCTCTATGCTGCTGGCTTCCGCCAGGGGGAGCTGGTGCACAACACCTTCTCCTACCATTTCACCCCGGCAGGCTTCATGGTGGACTCGGGCGCGCAGGCGCTGGGTTGTCCGGTTTTTCCCGCAGGCATTGGGCAGACCGAGCTGCAGGTGCAGACCATCGCCGACCTCAAGCCCGCGGGCTACGCCGGCACGCCTTCGTTCCTGAAAATCCTGCTCGAGAAGGCCGACGAGCTGAAGGCTGACATTTCCAGCCTGAAGAAGGCGCTGGTGAGCGGCGAGGCCTTCCTGCCGCCGGTGCGCGCGCTGCTGGCCGAGCGCGGGATCGACGGCTATCAGTGCTATGGCACCGCCGACCTCGGCCTGGTGGCCTACGAGACGCCGGCGCGCGAGGGCATGGTGGTGGACGAAGGGGTGATTCTCGAGATCGTGCGCCCCGGCACCAACGACCCCCTGGCCGAGGGCGAGGTGGGCGAAGTGGTGGTGACCACCTTCACGCCCGACTACCCGCTGATCCGCTTCGGCACCGGCGACCTTTCGGCCCTGCTACCCGGGACGAGCCCCTGCGGGCGCACCAACCTGCGCATCAAAGGCTGGATGGGCCGCGCCGACCAGACCACCAAGGTGAAGGGCATGTTCGTGCATCCCTCGCAGGTGGCCCAGGTGGCCAAGCGCCACCCGGAAATCCTGCGGGCCCGGCTCAGCGTCACCCACGACGCCGAGCGCAACGACGTGATGACGCTGGCCTGCGAACTGGACGGCGCCCCGTCCGAGGGCTTCGCCGCCGCCGTGGCCAACACCCTGCGGGAGGTCACCAAGCTGCGCGGCGACGTGGCCTTCAAGCTGCCCGCCGCCTTGCCCAACGACGGCAAGGTGATCGAGGACCTGCGCAAGTACGACTGACCCGGAAGGAACCCCCCCGGCTCATGCACAGAGTCGCCGGGGGGTTGGAGCGTTACTGCAGGGCGCCCGTCACGGACGCTGCCGGGGCGTAATAGGGGATGCCGTAGCGGCCCAGCAACGCCTGCAATTGCCCCGACTGGCGCAGGGCCGCAAGGCGCTGCTCAAGGAACGCCTTGAGGGATCCGTCTTGCTGCCGCACGGCCCAGGTGTTGTTCCAGCTCGCCGCGTCGGCAGGGACGAAGTTCTCCACCACGTGCACCACCCGGTCGGGATAGGCGCGCCGGGCTTCGGCCAGGCTGGTGGAGGGAATCAGCGCGGCGGCCACGCGGCCCTCGGCCAGGGCCTGGATGGCGCGGCGCGCCTCGGGGAAGGCCTCGTGCTTCAGCCCTTCGGCGTCGAGCAGCTTCTCGGCGGGAGAGAAGTAGGTGGCGCCCACCACCGTGCCGTCCTTCGCCAGTTGCGCCAGCTTGCGGTCGGCCAGCGCGGGGTCGAAGGTGACCAGAACGTAGCGCACGGCGAAGGTGGGCTCGATCAGCACCAGCTTCGACTTCTTCAGCGCATCCTCCATGCCGCCGGTGCCCAGCCCGAGGAACACGTCGCAGGAACCGCCCCGGATGGTGGTACGGAACGCGCGGTTCAGGCCGCCGCGGTTCACGGTGTTGACCCAGACGAACTGCACCTCCCAGCCCTGCTCGGCCGCGACCAGGCGCAGCAGGTCCACGTCATAGCCGCGCGCTTCGTCGGTGATCTCGGTGGAGGGGAAGGAATAGGGGTCGGCGCAAGCACCGATGCGGCCAGTACCCTGGATGCGGGTGAGGGTGTCCGCGTCGCGCAGCGCCTCGGGCACCGCGCTGGGGGCCACATCGCGGAAACCGCTCATGTAACGGGAATCCCGGAAGGGATCGGCCAGGGTGCTCTGGGCGCAAGCCGCGCCGGACACCAGCGCCAGCGCGCAAAGAAACAACGTGGAGGAAAAGGTCTTCATGGCGGATCCTGTAACATTGGCAGCGCCGGACTGCGCTGACCGGCTCCGACAGCGGCGCCCGCAACCGGTTCGGCGCGCCACCCGGGAAAAACGCCCTTCAGCGTTCCTCCCGGTCTTCCTGCGATGGTTCCAGCGCAATGCCATCGGCCTGGGCCACCCGTGCGAGCGCCTCTTCCATGAGGGCGCGCGCCTGGGCGGTGGTCTCTCGCAGCCAGCCGTGCAGCCGTGCATCGGCGTCGTCGCGCGAGGCACATTCGGCGCTGTACTGCTCAAAGGCGTTGAGCGCGCTCACCAGGGTGACCAGATGGCGCGGGCATTCGCAACTCACGGACGTTTCATGACCGCCCAGGAACGCGAGCTGGCGGTCGCTGAAACGGCGCGCCGTGCCGGCGGCTGACGCCGCGGGAAAAGCAACGCGGGGGGCCGCCAGGTCGCCTGTGGTCGCCTCCAGGCACGCCTGGCGCAATTCGCGCAAGGTGGCCGGCAACTGGCGCGCCACCACGCCCTGCACCTCGAGGTTGCGCAGCGCCTTGTGATTGCCGAACCCGAACAACACCACCGTGCCGGAGGCATTCGCCCGCGCCCGCAACTGGGCCACTAGGCCGGCGCTGTCGGTATGCAGGGCGGGCAATTCCACCAGCAGGACATCGCAATCGAGCGGGTCGCGGGCAACCAGGAGATCGCCTGGCGCGCGAAAGGCGCCCACCACTTCGGCCGGACCGAAGCCCGGGTCGCGATGCAAGCGCATGCCAATGCTCTCTCCCACCACCACCAGCCGCAGCGCACGGTCGGGGGCCGACACCTGCGGGCGGGACGCGGGCGCCAGGGTGGCAAGCTTGACCTGCAACTGGCCGTCGTCGAGGGCTGCGATGCTACCGATGCTGCAACCCCGGTCCACCAACGCCTTCAGCAACGCGAGGCGTTGCATCATGGGCTCGGAGTAGAGGCGGTCGCCGCTGGCGCTGCGACGCGGTTCCACCACCGCGTAACGCCGCTCCCAGATACGTATGGTTTCCACGGGAATTCCCACCCGGCGCGATACCACGCCGATGGGATCGAAGCCGGAATCGGCGCTGCCACTGCCCTGTTCGTCTTGCACCCTGCCACCCTCCCAAAGGCCCCGTTCGCAGGACCATGACCCAGTGGTGCCGGAATGCTTCATCACTCCGGGTACTCACATCGATCTGTCCATTATATGTTCAGGACGGGCGGTTTGGCTTGTCCAGATTAGTCTGCGGGAACGTCCCTGCCGGGAACCTATAATCGGCCAACCATTTGTCCCCCAGGAGCCTCCATGACAGCGCCCGTCAGCCGCTACCCTGTCCCAGCACTCGCCGACCTCCCCGAGGACGTGCGCGCAACCATACTGGCGGTACAGGAGAAGGCCGGTTTCGTTCCCAACGTGTTCATCACCCTGGCCCATCGGCCGGCAGAGTTCCGCGCTTTTTTTGCGTATCACGACGCGCTCATGTTGCGAGACTCCGGCTTGAGCAAGGCTGAGCGCGAGATGATCGTGGTGGCCACCAGCGGCGTGAATCACTGCCTGTACTGCGTGGTGGCCCACGGCGCGATCCTGCGCATCTACGCCAAGAACCCGCGGGTGGCCGACCAGGTGGCAGTGGACCACCGCAAGGCCGAGATCACGCCGCGCCAGCGCGCCATGCTGGACTTCGCCGTCAAACTCACCCGGACGCCCGAGGCCCTGACGCCCGCCGATCAGGAGGCCCTCAAGCCGCACGGCTTCTCGGACGAAGATATCTGGGACATCGGCGCCATCACCGCCTTCTTCGCCCTGTCCAACCGCATGGCGCACCTGCTGGAGATGCGCCCCAACGAGGAGTTCTACCTGCTGGGGCGAATGCCGCCACCCGGGAAATGATGGGGCGCTCGCGGCCAACGATGCGGTCAACGGCGCCGTTGGCCGCAGGAAATGCCGTTTGCGCGTGCGAACGTGGCGCGGATTGCAACCTCATGCCAGACCCTTTGCGCTAAATTGCCACCGCTTCCCCGGAAGGCACCTGGTGCAACCGTATAATTTTGACCCTTGTCTCGTCTGCGCATCACGAGTGCGCGGCACGGACCGCGATCGAGCTACTCCCCCCCAGAAGGTGTGATTCATGGCCGCCCTGCCCGACGACGACACCCAGGAAACCAGCGAATGGCTCGACGCCCTCGACGGCGTCCTGGCTAGCGAGGGCATCGATCGTGCCCACTACCTGCTTGAGCGTCTCATCGAGCGCGCCCGTCGCGCCGGCGCCTACCTGCCCTACAGCGCCAACACCGCGTACGTGAACACGATTCCTCCCGGGCTCGAGGAACGCTCGCCCGGCGACCACGAACTCGAGCACCGCATACGCTCCTACGTGCGCTGGAACGCCGCCGCCATGGTGCTGCGCGCCAACAAGGACACCAACGTGGGCGGCCACATCGCGAGCTTCGCCTCGGCGGCCACGCTCTACGACGTGGGCTTCAACCACTTCTGGCACGCCCCCTCCGAGACCCACGGCGGCGACATGGTGTTCGTGCAGGGCCACTCCGCGCCGGGGGTGTATGCGCGCGCCTTCATGCTCGGCCGGCTCAGCGGGCAGCAGCTCGACAACTACCGCCAGGAAGTGGACGGCCAGGGGCTGTCCTCCTACCCCCACCCCTGGCTGATGCCCGACTTCTGGCAGTTCCCCACCGTGTCCATGGGGCTCGGGCCCATCATGGCCATCTATCAGGCACGCTTCATGAAGTACCTGCAGGACCGCGGCCTAGTGAACACCGAGGGCCGCAAGGTGTGGTGCTTTCTGGGCGATGGCGAGATCGACGAGCCCGAGTCCATGGGTGCCATCGGTGTGGCCGCCCGGGAACACCTGGACAACCTGATCTTCGTGGTCAACTGCAACCTGCAGCGCCTGGACGGGCCGGTGCGCGGCAACGGCAAGATCATCCAGGAGCTGGAAGCGGACTTCCGCGGCGCGGGCTGGAACGTGATCAAGCTGATCTGGGGCTCCTACTGGGATCCGCTGCTCGCCCGCGACCGCAACGGCACGCTGCTCAAGCGCATGGAAGAGGCGGTGGATGGCGAGTACCAGACCTTCAAGTCGAAGGACGGCGCTTACGTGCGCAAGCATTTCTTCGGCAAGTACCCCGAGCTGCTGGAGATGGTGGCCACCATGTCCGACGACGACATCTGGCGCCTGAACCGCGGCGGCCACGACCCCCACAAGATCTACGCCGCTTACGCCGCGGCGGTGAAGCACACAGGCCAGCCCACCGTGATTCTCGCCAAGACCATCAAGGGCTACGGCATGGGCGAGGCGGGCGAGGCGCAGAACATCACCCACCAGCAGAAGAAGATGGGCACGCACTCGCTGAAGGCGTTTCGCGACCGTTTCAGCCTGCCGGTGCCCGACGACAAGCTCGACGAGATTCCCTACCTCACCTTCCCCGAGGGCTCGCCCGAGCTCGACTACATGCGCAAGCGCCGCGAAGCGCTGGGCGGCTACCTGCCCACGCGCCGGCGCAGGGGCGACGCCCTGGAAGTGCCGCCGTTGTCGGCCTTCGAGGGCTTGCTGCAGGCTTCTGGAGAGCGCGAGTTCTCCACCACCATGGCCTTCGTGCGCATGCTGGGCCAGCTGTTGCGCGACAAGACCCTGGGCAAGCGCATCGTGCCCATCGTGCCCGACGAGTCACGCACCTTCGGCATGGAGGGGATGTTCCGCCAGCTGGGCATCTGGTCCTCGGTGGGCCAGCTCTACACGCCCGAGGATGCCGACCAGCTCATGTTCTACAAGGAGGACAAGCACGGCCAGATCCTCCAGGAGGGCATCAACGAACCGGGCGCCATGTCCTCGTGGATCGCAGCCGCCACCGCGTACTCCACGCATGGCGTGCAGATGATTCCCTTCTACATCTACTACTCCATGTTCGGCTTCCAGCGCGTGGGCGATCTCGCCTGGGCGGCCGCCGACCAGCGCGCCCGCGGCTTCCTGCTGGGCGGCACCGCCGGGCGCACCACGTTGAACGGCGAGGGACTGCAGCACGAGGACGGCCACAGCCACCTGGCGGCCTCCACCATTCCCAACTGCATCGCCTACGACCCCACCTTCTCCTACGAGGTGGCGGTGATCATCCAGGACGGCCTGCGCCGCATGGTGGCCGAGCAGGAGGACGTGTTCTACTACCTCACGGTCATGAACGAGAACTACACCCACCCGGCCATGCCGGCGGGCGCCGAGGCCGGCATCCTCAAGGGCATGTACCTGTTCTCGGCCGCGGAGGGCGGACGCAAGACCCCGCGCGTGCAGCTCCTGGGCAGCGGCGCCATCCTGCGCGAGGTGATCGCTGCGGCCGACCTGCTGAAAACCGATTTTGGCGTGGCCGCCGATGTATGGAGCTGCCCCAGCTTCAACGAGCTGCGCCGCGACGGCATGGCAACCGATCGCTGGAACCTGCTGCACCCCGAGGCGAAGCCGCGCAGCGCCTACGTGACGCAAAGCCTGGAAGGCCACGGGGGCCCGGTGGTGGCAGCCACTGACTACATGCGCATCTTCGCCGAGCAGATCCGCCCGTGGGTGCCGCGCCGCTACACCGTGCTGGGCACCGACGGCTTCGGGCGCTCCGACACGCGCGAGAAGCTGCGCCGCTTCTTCGAAGTCAATCGCCACTACGTGGCGGTTGCTGCGCTCAGGTCATTGGCCGACGAGGGCGCCATTCCGGCCGCCACCGTGAGCCAGGCCATCGCCAAGTACGGCATCGATCCCGACCGCCCGGCACCCTGGACGGTCTGACAAGACGCACACACGGAAAGAGCAGCCCATGGGAGCCATCAGGGAAGTCCTCGTCCCCGACATCGGAGACTTCAAGGACGTGCCAGTCATCGAAGTGCTGGTGAAGCCGGGCGACGCGGTGAAGGCTGACGACTCGCTCATCACACTGGAAAGCGACAAAGCCACCATGGAAGTGCCCGCGCCCTTCGCCGGCGTGGTGAAGGAACTGCGGGTTAAGGTTGGCGACCGACTCTCTCAGGGCGCTGCGATCCTCGCGCTGGAAACCGTAGACGGCGGCGCGGTCGTGCCGGCCTCGCCAGCACCGCCGCCCCCCACACCCGCCGCCCCGGCGGGCGAACCCGCACCCGCCGAAGCGGCCACGGCCCCTGCGCCAGCTGCACGCCCCGTACCGTCGGCACCCGAAGTACCGCGCCTGGATGAGGCCGCCTTTGCCAAGGCGCATGCCAGCCCGGCGGTACGCAGGCTTGCTCGCGAACTCGGGGTGGATCTTGGCAAAGTGCCGGGCAGTGGGCCCAAAAGCCGCATCCTCAAGGAGGACGTGCAGTCCTATGTGAAGGGCGCGCTTTCGGCTGGCGCGACGGTGGCGGCACCGGCAACCCCAGGCGGCGGGCTCGCTCCGGGCCTGCCTGCTTGGCCGGTGGTGGACTTCGCGAAGTTCGGACCCGTGGAGACGCGGCCACTGACACGCATCCAGAAGATCTCCGGGCCGGCCCTGCACCGCAACTGGGTGATGATCCCCCACGTCACGCAGAACGACGAGGCCGACATCACCGACCTGGAAGCCTTCCGCAAGCAAATCTCCGAGGAGGCCGTGAAGCAGGGCGTGAAGGTGACGCCGCTCGCGCTCATCCTTAAGGCGGTGGCCGCCACCCTCAAGGCCTTTCCCGAATTCAACGCGTCCCTCGCACCGGGCGGCGACGCCCTCGTGGTCAAGAACTACTACCACCTGGGGGTGGCGGTGGACACGCCTGAGGGCCTGGTGGTACCGGTGATTCGCGACGTGGACCAGAAGGGCGTGATCGCCATTGCCCGGGAGCTGGCCGAGGCAAGCCAGAAAGCCCGCGACCGCAAGCTCGGGCCCACGGACATGCAGGGCGGCACTTTCTCGGTGTCGAGCCTTGGCGGCATCGGCGGCACGCACTTCACGCCCATCATCAATGCGCCCGAAGTGGCCATCCTGGGGGTGTCGCGCTCTTCCATGAAGCCGGTGTGGCGGGAGGGCGCCTTCGTGCCCCGGCTGATGCTGCCCCTGTCCCTGTCCTACGATCACCGGGTGATCGACGGCGCCAAGGGCGCTCGCTTCATCAGCCATCTGAACGGTGTGCTGAGCGACATCCGGCGCGTGCTTCTCTGAGCCCTTTTTCGGCCCGCCGGTGAAGCCCATCGGCATCCTTGGTGGCACCTTCGATCCCGTGCATGTGGGTCACCTGCGGCTGGCGCTCGAGGCCTGGGAGGCGCTGGCGCTCGAGCAGGTGAGGCTGGTGCCCAACGCCACCCCGCCGCACCGGGCGCAGCCGGGGGCTTCAGCCGAACAGCGCCTGGCGATGATCCGGCTGGCCGTGGCAGGTCACCCGGGGCTGGCGGTGGACGAGCGCGAGTTGCGGCGCCCCGCGCCGAGCTACACCATCGACACGCTGGAGTCGCTGCGCAGCGAGCTTGGCGAGGAGCGACCCTTGTGCCTGATCCTGGGCGCCGACGCCTTCGTGTTGCTGGAGACATGGCGTCGCTGGCAGGCACTGCTGCGGGTGGCCCATCTCGTGGTGGCCCACAGGCCAGGCTTCCCATCGCAGACCTGGGTAGCGCGCATGGGCGAACTCCTGGCCCGGGAGCTGAGGGCTCGCGCCACCGACGACCCGGCAGACTTGAAGCGCATGCCCGCCGGCCGCATCTTGCTCTTCCCGGTGACGCAACTCGACGTGCGCGCGACCGAACTGCGCAGGCTGCTGGCGGCAGGGCGGTCGCCCCGTTACTTGATCCCCGACTGCGTTCTCGACTACATTGAAAAACACCATCTCTACCGAGCCATGGATGCAAACTGATCCCGTCGTCACAAGCGAAGCGCTCGTCGCGGCCGCCGTATCCGCGCTCGATGACATCAAGGCGCGCGATGTCTGCGTCATGGACGTGCGCAAGCTCTCCTCGCTGTTCGACACGGTCATCGTGGCCAGCGCCGATTCGGCCCGCCAGACCAAGGCGCTCGCCCGCCACGTGCAGGAAAAGGTGCGCGCCCTGGGCGGTCACGTCCTCGGCGTGGAGGGTGAGGAGTCGGGCGAGTGGGTGCTGGTGGACCTGGGCGACGTGGTGGTGCATGTGCTGCAGCCTGCGGTGCGCGACTACTACAACCTCGACGAACTCTGGGGCGGCCGCCGCCCGCTGCCCAGCCGGGCGGCGGCGGGGCGGCATCCCGGCGCAGAAGCGCGCCCCTGATGAACCGGGCACCCGTCTGTGGCGGGTGCGGCCGAGGGCCTGCAAGAGACGCTCATGGGGGCGCCGTGTGCGCCTGCTGATCGTCACCCTGTCCCACCGGCAACCTGCCTGGGTGGCTGCTGGCTTCGACGAATACGCGCGCCGCATGCCCCGGCAGGCGCGCCTTGAACTGGTGGAGCTGCGCCCAGAGCCTCGGCCCGACGGCGCCAGCCCTGCGGTTGTGGCGAAACTGCAGGAGCGTGAGGCCGAACGCCTCGCGGCAGCCGTTCCGCGCGGTGCCTTGAAGGTTGCGCTGGACGAGCGCGGCGTCGCCTTGAGCACGCTGCAATTCGCCGCCCGCCTGGGAGACTGGCTCGCCGAAGGCCGCGACGCGGCCTTCCTCGTGGGCAGCGCCGATGGTCTGGCTGCCTCGGTGCGACAGAACGCGGACGTGGTGCTGGCGCTATCGTCCCTCACCCTGCCCCACGGCCTGGTGCGCGTGCTGCTCGCAGAGCAGCTCTACCGCGCTTGCTGCGTGCTGCACAATCATCCCTACCACCGCGACTGACCAACCTCCAGTGAGCGATTCCGCGCTACCGATCTACCTGGCTTCCCGCAGCGCCCGCCGACGCGAGATCTTGCGGCAATTGGGCGTGCCCTTCGTGTTGCTGCCCTTGCGGGAAGCCGCCGGGCGCCCTGTGGACGTGGACGAAACATCCCTGCCTGGCGAAGCTCCGACGGCCTATGTTCAGCGGGTGGCGCGGCTAAAGGCCGAAGCCGCCTGGGGGTTGCTGGAGCAGCGCCGGCTGCCCGTCAGACCCGTGCTGGGCGCCGACACCACCGTGGCCGCCGGCGGGGAGATCCTCGGCAAGCCCGCCAACCGTGCCGATGCCATGCGCATGCTGCGGCTGCTGTCCGGCGGCGTTCATGCGGTGCACACGGCGGTGGCCCTGCGGTTACATGACCGCCTGGAGCTGCGTCTGTCCAGCACGAATGTGGAGTTCAAGCCGCTCGACGAACAGACCATCGCCGCTTATGTGGATTGCGGCGAACCCATGGACAAGGCGGGCGCCTACGCGGTCCAAGGCAAGGCGGCCATGTTCGTGAAGCACCTGCAAGGCAGCTACACCGGCGTGGTGGGCCTGCCCGCCTGGGAAACCGCCGAGTTGCTGGGCGCCTTCGGTTACCGCCTGCCATGAGCGAGGAGATTCTGGTCAACGTCACGCCGCAGGAGACGCGCGTGGCCCTGATGCAGCAAGGCGTCGCCCAGGAGCTGCACGTGGAGCGCGCCGCCTCCCGCGGGCTGGTGGGTAACCTGTTCCTTGGCGTCGTGAGCCGCGTGCTGCCGGGGATGCAATCGGCCTTCATCGATGTGGGCCTGGACCGCACTGCCTTCCTGCACGTGGGAGACATCTGGACCCAGCGCGGCGGCGAGCAGCCCCGCCCCATCGAGAAGATCCTCCACGACGGTGACTCGCTGCTGGTGCAGGTGGTGAAGGATCCCATCGGCACCAAGGGTGCAAGGCTGTCCACGCAGGTGAGCATCGCCGGGCGCTTCCTGGTGTACTTGCCGCAGGAGTCGCACATCGGTGTGTCACAACGTATCGAGGACGAAGCCGAACGCACGCTGTTGCGCGAGCGGCTGGCGGCGCTGCTGCCGGCCGACCATCAGGGCGGCTACATCGTGCGCACCATGGCCGAAACGGCCACCGACGCCGAACTGGCCGCCGATCTGGATTACCTGCGGCGCGTCTGGGGCGGCATTCAGGAACGCGTCCGCGCCAGCAGCGCCCCGGCGCTGCTCTACCAGGATCTCGACCTCAGCCTGCGGGTGCTGCGCGACTTCGTTTCGGCCTCCACCGAGCGGGTGCTGGTGGATTCGCGCGAGACCTTCCAGCGCCTGCGCCAGTTCGCCGGCGAGTTCAACCTGCCCTTCGCCGACACCGTGCAGCATTACCCTGGAGAGAGGCCGTTGTTCGAACTCAACGGCGTGGAGGGAGAGATCGAGCGCGCCCTGGGGCGGCGCGTGGCGCTCAAATCGGGCGGCTATCTCATCATCGACCAGACCGAGGCGCTGACCACGGTGGACGTGAACACCGGCGGCTTCGTGGGCGGGCGCAGCTTCGACGACACCATCTTCAAGACCAATCTGGAGGCCGCCCAGGCCATCGCCCGCCAGCTCAGGCTGCGCAACCTGGGCGGCATCATCATCCTCGATTTCATCGACATGGACAGCGAGGCCCACCGCCACGCGGTGCTTGCCGAATTGCGCAAGGCCCTGGCGCCTGATCGCACGCGAATGACGGTGAACGGCTTCACCTCCCTGGGGCTGGTGGAGATGACGCGCAAGCGCACCCGCGAGAGCCTTGCCCACGTGCTGTGCGAACCCTGCCCCACCTGCGGCGGGCGCGGCGAGCTCAAGACCGCGCGCACGGTGTGCTACGACATCCTGCGCGAATTAGTGCGCGAGTCGCGGCAGTTCGACGCCGCGGAGTTCCGCGTGCTGGCCTCGCAGAAGGTAATCGACACCTTCCTGGACGAAGAGGCCCAGAGCCTCGCCATGACCGAGGAGTTCATCGGCAAGCCGGTGCGCCTGCAGGTGGAATCGCTCTACAACCAGGAGCAGTACGACATCGTTCTGGTGTAGCGCGGCTGCGGGCTATCCCATGGCGGCGCCGCGGGCCTTTCCGCCGCGGCCTTTCGCGGCACGGCCCTTGCCGAGTGCCGCGGGCGCGGCCCGGGCCTGCGCCAGCAGCACCATCACCGCCACCGAGGCAAGCCGGTTGCTGGCGCTGTCGGCGCGGCTGGTGAGCACGATGGGCACGCGCGTGCCCAGCACGATGCCGGCGCTATCGGCAGCGGCGAAATATTGCAGCTGCTTCGCCAGCATGTTGCCCGACTCCAGGTCGGGTACCACCAGGATGTCGGCGCGCCCCGCCACGGGCGAGTCGATGTGCTTGACGCGCGCCGCCTCGAGGCTGATGGCGTTGTCGAAGGCCAGCGGGCCGTCCAGCAGCCCGCCGGTGATCTGGCCGCGGTCGGCCATCTTGCACAGGGCCGCCGCGTCCAGGGTGGACTGCAGCCGCGGATTCACCGTCTCCATGGCCGAGACAATGGCCACCCGCGGCCGGGCGATGCCAAGCACGTGGGCCAGCTCGATGGCGTTCTGCACGATGTCGGCCTTGTCCTCCAGGGTGGGCTGGATGTTCACGGCGGCATCGGTGAGCAGCAGCAGCCGCGGGTAGGCGGGCACGTCCAGCACGAACACATGGCTGGTGCGCCGCGCCGTGCGCAGCCCGGTGCCGGAGGCCACCACGGCGCCCATGAGCTCGCCGGTGTGCAGACTGCCCTTCATGAGCGCGCTCACTTCTCCCGCGCGGGCCAGGGCCACCGCACGCGCGGCAGCGGCATGGCTGTGCTCGGTGGGTTCGATACGTACCTCGGCAAGGTCGGCGCCCGCAGCACGGGCTACGGCGCGGATCTTGGCCTCGGGGCCCACCAGCACGGGCACGATCAGGCCGCGCGCCGCCGCCGCCAGGGCGCCCAGCAGCGAATCGTGATCGCAGGGATGCACCACCGCCGTTACCACCGCGGGCGCGCGCTGCGCCGTGCGCAGCAGTTTGGCGAAGGTGCCGTGGGCCTTTTCTGCCATGTTCAGGGGTGGGGCGGAGCTTGCGAGCCGGAGAGTAACTCACGCACGTGGCGCGCGATCATGGCTTCTTCATCCGTGGGCAACACCCAGGCCGACACGGACGAGGAGGGACTGCTGATGCGCGCCCCGCCCGCGGCGTTGGCCGCCGGGTCGACCTCCACACCCAGCCAGGCCGCCGCTTCGCAGACCCGGGCGCGAATCGCGGCCGCGTTCTCGCCGATGCCGGCGGTGAAAACCAGGGCATCCAGGCCGCCCAGGGCAGCGGCGAGCGAGCCCAGTTCCCGGCCGATGCGATAGACGAACAGGTCGATGGCCAGCGCCGCCGCTGGCGCCGGGCTCGACAGCAGCGTGGCCATGTCGGCAGACAGGCCCGACACCCCCAGCAGGCCGCTGCGCCGGTACAGCAGGTCTTCCAGGGCGCGCGCGTCCATGCCGCGTTCGTCCATGAGCCACAGCAGCACGCCGGGATCGAGCGCGCCGCTGCGGGTGCCCATGGGCAGACCCTCCAGCGCCGTGAAACCCATGGTGGTGGCGACACTGTGCCCGCCGCGCAAGGCGCACATGCTGGCGCCGTTGCCCAGGTGCAGTACCACCGTGCGACCGTCAGCGGCGCGCCCATCCAGCGCGGGCAGCGCGCCGGCGATGTACTCGTAGGACAGGCCGTGGAAACCATAGCGCTGCACGCCGGCCTCGTGCAGCTCCGCGGGCAGCGCATAGCGCTGCTCCACGGGAGGGTTGCTGGCGTGGAAGGCGGTGTCGAAGCAGGCCACCTGGGGCAGCGCGGGTCTTCTGGCCAGCAGGCGACGGATGGGCGCGAGGTTGTGTGGCTGATGCAAGGGGGCGAGGTGCTCGAAGCGCTCGAGTTGCTCCAGGATGGCGGCGTCCACCCGGACCGGTGCCGCGAACGTCCGGCCCCCGTGCACCACGCGATGCCCCACGGCGGCCAGAGGGATGTCCGGCAACTGCTCGTCCACCAGCGCCAGGACTGCCTGCATGTCGGATACGGAGTCGGGCGGCGGCGGATCTGGCCAACGGCGTTCCGTCACACGCCCCATTGCATCGCGCACCACCAGGCGCGGCATGTCGCCCAGACGGTCGAGGCGGCCCCGCAGCAGCCACCCGCCATCGGCCCCATGAACGCCGAACTTGAGGGAAGAGGAACCAGCGTTCAGCACCAGGATTGCGCCGGCCGGGCGCACATCCTGGTCTATGGGCAGCGCACCGCCCGTCGCACCCGGCTCCGCCATGGCCCGGGAATTCAGGACGGCTCGGCCGCGGTGCCGGCGACTTTCGACTTGATCACGAGGAGCTCGTCCAGTTGCCTTGCGAGGGTCTCGCGTTGCCCTTCGAGCGACTTGGCACGCTCCTGCAAGGCACCCACGTCATCGCTGATCTTCCGGATTCCCTCCACGCGCCGCTCGAGCAACTTGTGGTGCTCCCGCAACTGGTTGGACAGCGGCACCAGAGAGCTGCCGAGCCAGGCCTCGAAGTCTGTCCGCACCCGCAGAAAGGCCCAACGGGCCTCGCTGGCGAGCTGATCGTAGAACTTGCGCACCACCAGGAACTTGGGGTTCATGATGTTCACCGGGTCGGCGCAAAAGTTCTGCGTGGCCGTCTTGAGTTGCGCCACTCGCAGGAAGTGTTTCTCAAGGTTCAGCGCGGGCGGAGAGAGTTTGGGAAACCGGTGCTTCTCGTGGAACAGCTGGTAGACGCCCTGCACGAATTCGCTGGTCTGACTGGAAAACCCGATCAGGCGATTCGACCTTTGTTCGAACTGATCGAACAACGCGCGCATGCTTCGCATCAGTCCGTTGGTGGTCCAACTTGCCTCGATGATCTTGCGGCTGTCGCTCATGAGGGTTTCCAGCTCCGAGTCGTCGAGCGAGGCGAGCAGTTCGTGGCCCTGTCGCAGGACAGTGCCATAGTTGGCCCGGAAGGAGTCCAGGTTGCGCTGGTAGGCTACCTTGTCCTGTTCCAGGCGCGCCAGCATCAGCTTCGCAAGCTCGCGGTTTTTCCCTGAAAGCTGGGACAGCTCGCGCAACTCGTCCACGATGGCGCCGTGCGCCGAGCGCACGCCCTCGAAGGAGGCATCCAGGATGGCGCCGATGTCCCGCTGCACGGAGGCGCGCAGGATGGCCTGCTTGGCCGGCACGATTTCCTCCGCGAGGACACGCTCGAGTTCGGCGATGCGGCTCTTCTGCAGCAGCGCCGGGTCCTTCCTGACGCGCGCCACCAGCGCCTTCTGGGCGGAGAGGGCAATGACGTGGCCCCGTGGCAGCTCGAGGATGTCGGCGGTTTCGTCGATCTGACGCTGGAGGTTCACCTCGATCTGGGCGTCGGACTTCAGCTCGTCCCACATGAGGTCGATCTTGTTGAGGACGGCGATGGACCGGGCCACCCTGCCCCGAACAAACTGGTTCCACACGTCGAGATCGGACTTGGTGACGCCGGTATCCACCGCCAGCAGGAACAGCACCGCGTGGGCATTGGGGATCATGCTCACCGTGAGCTCGGGCTCGGTGCCCAGGGCGTTGAGCCCTGGCGTATCGAGGATCACCAGCCCGCTCTTCAGCAACGGGTGCGGGAAGTTGATCAAGGCATGGCGCCAGGCGGGGATCTCCACGCGCGACAGGCGCGCGCTTGCCACCGTGCTGGTGAAGGCCCCCCCTTCCGGTAGCAGCCCGAGGGCATCGGCCTCTTCCAGGGAGACGCTCTTGCATTCGGTCAGCGCGGACAACGCTTTCTGCAGCTCCTCGGGGTTGTCCATCTGCAGCTTGATCTTCACCCATTCGATGGGGCGGTACTTGAGCGCGCTGATGGTCTCGTCCGACCGGCGGGTCTCGATGGGCAGAAGGCGGATGTAGGGCTCCTCGGCGCCATCATGGAATATCTCCGCGGGACACATGGTGGTGCGACCGACGTCTGAGGGCAGCAGGCGCCGCTGGTAGTCGGAAAAGAAGATGGCGTTGATGAGCTCGGTCTTGCCGCGCGAGAACTCGGCGAGGAACGCCAGCACCATGCGGTCGCTGCGCAGGCTCTCGGCCAGTTCGTAGAGACGTAGGGAGCGCTGGATATCCACGTGGCCATGCGCGTCCAGCCACGCGTGGAAATCCTCGATGCCCGAACGAAGCTGTTCGCGCCACTGCGAGTAGCGCGCCACCAGGTGTTCGAGGGGGCTGGTCACGGCTCTACCTCGCGGGTTCCGGCCGCGAGGGAGGGTGGCCAGCCCATTGCGGCGCGCAGTGGCGTTTTCCGAGGCATTCGCCTTCGAGCACCTGGAAATCCCTCATCGCCTGATTCACCGTCCGATGGACCATCGACTCATCCGTTCGCTAGAACAGCCGCAGCAGGCTTTCGAGCCACGCCAGGGGAACCATTATCACGAGCTGGCACGCCACCAGCAGAAAAAGCGGCGAAAGGTCCACATTGCCCAAGGGGGGTATCCAGCGGCGCAATGGGCTGAGCAGCGGGCGGGTGAGGGCACTCAACACTGGTGCCAATGGACTGCCCCCGGGAGAAACCCACGACAACAGGGCCTGTACGACCGTGGCTCCAATGATGATGTAGATCCCTAGCCGAACGAGGTTCAGTCCCGCCAGCAAGGCAAGACGCAGCACGGGCAGGTCGCCGTGAAGGTCGGCGCCCCTCACCATCAGCACCGCCAGCAGCAGCACGAACTCCACCAGCCAGGCGAGCACCAAGCTGGACAAATCCAGGCCCAGGAGGCCGGGGATCACCCGGCGCGCTGGTCGAACCACGAAATCCGTCAAGGCGACAACGAAGTGCGAGAGCTGGTTGCGCGCTGGCGCGCGCACCAGCTGCAGCAGGAATCGCAGCAGCAGCGCAAGCGAGAACAGGCCGAGGAAGGTCTCGAGCACAAACACCACTGCTTTGGCGAACAACATGTGGCTCACTCCCTGCCGGCGGCTTCGCCAAGCTCCCGGGCGCGCGCTTCGGCAGCTTCCACGGCCTGGATCACCGCCGCCTTGACACCCCGACTCTCCAGCACTGCGAGGGCCCGCTCGGTGGTGCCGCCGGGGGATGTGACACGCTTCCTGAGCACTGCCGCGCTGTCCTCGCTGGACTCGGCGAGCTTGCCGGCGCCCAAGACCGTTTCCACCGCCAGCAGACGGGCTTCATCGGGGGCGAACCCGAGCTTCTCGGCTGCCTCCTGCATGGCCTCCATAAGGTAAAACGCGTAGGCCGGACCGCTGCCCGAGACGGCGGTGGCGGCGTCGATCATGGATTCTGCTCCCACCCACAGCACCTTGCCGCCGGCCTCCAGCAGCGCCGTCACGGCCTCACGCTGTGCGCCCGGTACCCCAGGCAGCGCGCATGCCACCGACACTCCCGCCCGCACCAGTGCCGGGGTGTTGGGCATGACCCGCACGATGCGCTCGTGACCACCCAGCCAACGGGCCAGATCTGCCATGCGCACCCCGGCCGCCACGCTCACCACCAGACGATCCACGCACAGCGGCGCGGCGGTGGCAGCCACGGCGCGAAGCTGCTGGGGTTTGACCGCAAACAGCAGGCAATCGGACCCCGCCGCGGCCCCGGCCAGATCGGCGCTGGTGAAGATGCCGAAACGTTCATCGAGGCGTTTGCGCGCCCCGGCATCCACTTCGGCCACCCGCACGTGGGAGGCAGGCCAGCCGCGCGCCAGCATGCCTCCGATCAGGGCGGAGGCCATGTTGCCTCCACCCACAAAGGTGACCTTCATCGTCACGATTCGGTCACCCCGTGCCTCAGCGTCCTTCAGCCATTTTCTTCACGTTCTGCAAGCCGGCCTGGTAGGCCCCCGCCAGGAACTTGCCCACCGCGCGGTCGTCGTTCTCGGCGGTGGCGCCGTCACGCGCCTTTCGCCGCCAGCTCGCCATCCACGCCAGTTCGCTGCGATTCTCGCCGATGGACAGCACCCGCACCGTGGACAGGTAGTCCACCACGGGCAAGGGCGATTCGATGATCTTGTACTGCAGCGCCTGTCCCACGTTGTCGAAGGAGAGCAGCTCCTCGGTGAACTTCGGGCCGTCCTTGATGGTGAGTTCGCGGATCGAACCAACGCTCAGCCCGCCGGCGATGATCTTCGTGGCGGAGAACACGGGATGCCACGTGTGAAGACTGTCCCAGCCCTTGACCATGTCCCATACCTTGTCCGCCGGAGCGTCGATCACGACGGCTTCATAGGTGCTCTGCGATTGCCACTGGGCAGAGGCTGCCGTGGCAACCATGGCTAGCAGCGCCGCGCAGGCCGCTTGGATGATCTTCATTGCGTAATCTCCCTGGTTCTCTTGTGAATTGGCATGCCACGAGTGGCGCGCCCGCTGGCAACCGCCACACGGGCCTCGAGTATAGGCGATCGCCAATACCCGCCTGAACCCGCTCAGGCTGCCATGGGCCGCGCGCCAAAGATCGCCCGGCCCACGCGCACCAGCGTTGCGCCCTCGGCGATGGCCAGCTCGAAGTCGTCGCTCATTCCCATGGACAGGGTGTCCAGGGCCAATCCGCGGGCCTTGAGACCCTCAAGCAACTGGCGCAGCGTGCGAAAACGCGCACGCAAAAGCGCCGCATCCCCCGTGGGCTCGGGAATGGCCATCAGGCCGCGCAACCGCAGCCCTGGCAAGGCAGCCACCGCCGTTGCCAGCGCCGGCAGGCCGTCGGCCTGCACCCCGGCCTTGCTGGCTTCACCGCTGACATTGACCTGCAGGCACACCTGCAAGGGAGGCAATGCCGGCGGGCGCTGCGCTGCCAGACGCTCGGCGATCTTCAGCCGGTCGATGGAATGCACCCAGTGGAAGTGCTCCGCCGCGAGACGTGTCTTGTTGCTCTGCAGCGGCCCGATCAGGTGCCACTCCAGGCCCAGCGGCTCCAGCTCGGCCGCCTTGGCGGCGCCCTCCTGGGCGTAGTTCTCGCCAAACGCCCGCTGACCCGCCAGGGCAGCTTCCCGGATGCGCTCGGCAGCCACGGTCTTCGTGACCGCCACCAGCGCCACGGAGGCAGGATCACGGCCAGCAGCCCGGGCAGCCGCGGCAATGCGCCCGTGCACAACTTGCAGCCCCTCCGCCACGAATCCCATAATGACCTTTCTTCGCTGCCCGCAGCGGACCAAGGTTGGCATGGTCCTGGCTTGCCGCTCCCTGGTACGAGCAGCTCCTGCCGCTCCCGATAGTGCAAGGATACTGGATGGATATCTCCGAACTTCTCGCCTTTGTCGTGAAGAACAAGGCCTCAGACCTGCACCTGTCGGCGGGCCTGCCCCCCATGATCCGGGTTCATGGTGACGTACGGCGCATCAACCTGCCGCCCATGGAGCACAAAGACGTGTACGCCATGGTCTACGACATCATGAACGACGGTCAGCGCAAGCACTACGAAGAAACGCTGGAGTGCGACTTCTCATTCGCCATCCCCAACCTGGCACGCTTCCGCGTCAACGCCTTCGTGCAACATCGCGGCGCGGGCGCGGTGATGCGCACCATTCCGTCCAAGGTGCTGAGCCTCGAAGACCTCAAGGCCCCGGCCATCTTCAAGCAGATCGCCCAGCAGCCGCGGGGCATCGTGCTGGTGACCGGCCCCACGGGCTCGGGCAAGTCCACCACCCTGGCGGCCATGGTGAACGACATCAACGAAAACGAGTACGGTCACATCCTCACGGTGGAGGACCCCATCGAGTTCGTGCACGAGCCCAAGAAGTGCCTCATCAATCAGCGCGAAGTGGGGCCGCACACCTTGTCGTTCTCCAACGCCCTGCGATCGGCGCTGCGCGAAGACCCGGACGTGATCCTGGTGGGCGAGATGCGCGATCTGGAAACCATCCGCCTTGCCATGACGGCAGCGGAGACCGGCCACCTGGTGTTCGGAACGCTGCACACCAGCTCCGCGGCCAAGACGGTGGACCGCATCATCGACGTGTTCCCGGCGGCGGAAAAGGAGATGGTGCGCTCCATGCTGTCGGAGTCGCTGCGAGCCGTCATTTCCCAGACCTTGCTCAAGACCAAGGAAGGCAGCGGGCGCGCCGCCGCCCACGAGATCATGGTGGGCACGCCCGCCATCCGCAACCTGATCCGCGAAAACAAGGTGGCGCAGATGTATTCGGCCATCCAGACCGGGCAACAATACGGCATGCAGACGCTCGACCAGAACCTGCAGGTGCTGGTGCAGCGCGGCGTCGTTTCCTCGAACGAGGCGCGCTCGAAAGCCGCCAACAAGGATCTTTTCCCGGGCTGAGGCCCATTCCGCCCAAGAGACGCATCCATGGAAAACGATCAGGCACAGAAATTCATCAACGACCTGCTGCGTGCGATGGTGGCCAAGAAAGCCTCCGACCTGTTCATCACGGCGGGTTTTCCGCCCGCCTTCAAGCTCGACGGCAAGATGACACCGGTGTCCAACCAGAGCCTCACCCCGGTGCACACGGCTGCTCTCGCCCGGTCCTTGATGAACGACAAGCAGGCGGCCGAGTTCGAGCGGACCAAAGAATGTAACTTCGCCATCAACCCGCCGGGAGTCGGCCGGTTCCGCGTCAACGCCTTCGTGCAGCAGCAGCGCGTGGGCCTCGTGCTGCGCACCATCACCACCACCATCCCCCACTTCGACGACCTGGGTTTGCCCCCCGTGCTCAAGGAAGTGGTGATGAACAAGCGCGGCCTGGTCATCCTGGTAGGCGGCACGGGCTCGGGTAAATCCACCACCCTTGCCGCATTGATCGGTTACCGCAACGAGAATTCCTACGGTCACATCATCACCATCGAGGACCCGATCGAGTACGTGCACGAGCACAAGAACTGCGTCATCACCCAGCGCGAGGTGGGGGTGGACACCGACTCATGGGAAATGGCACTCAAGAACACCTTGCGGCAGGCGCCGGATGTGATCCTGATCGGCGAGATCCGCGAGCGCGAAACCATGGAACACGCCATCGCCTTTGCCGAAACAGGCCACCTCTGTCTGGGCACGCTGCACGCCAACAACGCCAATCAGGCGCTCGATCGCATCATCAACTTCTTCCCCGAGGAGCGCCGCGCCCAGTTGCTCATGGACCTGTCGCTTAACCTTCGGGGGCTGGTCTCCCAGCGCCTGATCCCGAAGAAAGAGGGCAAGGGGCGCGCCGCTGCCATCGAGATCCTGCTCAACTCGCCGCTGATCTCCGACCTGATCTTCAAGGGCGAGGTGCACGGCATCAAGGAAATCATGAAGAAGTCGCGCGAGGTGGGCATGTGCACCTTCGACCAGGCGCTGTTCGACCTGTACGAAGCGGGGCAGATCAGCTATGAGGACGCCATGCGCAACGCCGACTCCATGAACGAGTTGCGTCTGGCCATCAAGCTGCACGGTCACGAGTCCAAGCAAAAGGACTTCGTTTCCAGCGTCGATCACCTCAACATCGTCTGAGCCTCAGGGGGCCCCGCTCGCCCCTGGCCGTCCGGCCACCATGAAGTACTCGAACAGGCGACACGCCAGGGCGCCGTTGTAGAGCGGAACGCGGCGCTGCGCCTTGAGGCCGATATGCCTGGCCAGGTCCATGTCGGAGGACAGAAAGCAGGCGCGCCAGCCGGCATAGCGCTGCTTGAGCCGATCCCCCCAGGCGGGATAAGCGGCGGCAAGCGCCTCTCGATCGCCCACCCGCACACCGTAGGGCGGATTGGTCACCAGCAGGCCGGGCGGCACGGGCGGGTCTATCTCGACGAACGCGCCGTACAGCAATTGCACCTGCGCGGCCACGCCGGCCTCGATACAGTTGGCTCGCGCCATGGCCACCGCGGCCGGATCGCTATCGGCGCCGACGATGACCCCGCAAGAAGCAAGCGACCCAGGCGAGGGCGCCGGCGCGCGCAGCGACTCCCACAACTCCTGCTGGAAGGCGCGCAGGTCCTGGAACGCAAAGCCGCGCCCCGCCCCCGGGGGGATTCCTGCCGCTATTTGCGCGGCCTCCACCAGGAAGGTGCCGCTGCCGCACATGGGGTCGAACAGCGTGGTGCCGGGCGTCCACCCAGCGAGCCGCAGGATGCCGGCGGCGAGGTTCTCCCGGAGGGGCGCCTCCACGGCATGCTTGCGCCACCCCCGCTTGAACAGCGCCTCGCCCGAGGTGTCCAGGTAGAAGAGCACCTCGTCGGCGGTGAGAAAGGCGTGAATCCGCATGCCCGGCCGGGAGGTATCCACGTAGGGGCGGCGCCCGGCCGCGGCGCGGAAGCGATCGCACACCGCGTCCTTGATGCGCAGGGTGACGAACTCCAGGCTGCGCAGCGGGCTGCGCACCGCCGTGACTTGCACGCGGATGGTGAGGTCCACGGAGAACCACGCTGGCCAGTCGAGCGCCAGCGCCGCCTTGAAGACGTCCTCCTCGCCGCGGTAGCGGGCACGGCCCACGCGCCACAGGATGCGGCTGGCGATGCGGCTGTGAAGGTTGGCGCGGTAGCAATCGCTCCAGTCGCCCTGGAAGTGCACCCCGCCGGAAGCCTGGGCGGTAGCGGCAATGCCCAGTTCGGCAAATTCGGCCGCCAGGGCGTCCTCCAGGCCTCCAGGGCAGGCTGCAAAAAACACTGGCCCGGGCAATGGCGCGGGCTTCGCCATCGCCTGGGTTCTGGGCGCAGCCTCGCGCTCGCGGGCAGGCTGCGCCACCACGGGCGGCAGCGGCGGCGCCTTGCCCCTGACTGGCGCGGCCCGCGCAGCCGCCGCGGCGCGGCGCGGAAATGCCGCCTTCGAAGCGCCGGCGCTGCGCTTTGGGGTGCCGTCCGTGTCGTTGGAAGCAGGGCGCGCACGCACGCGCAGGATGGTGGGTCTGTCGGCCATGGGCCCGATTATGGCCCGGCCGGCGGATCAGGCAGCGCGGGAATGCGGACGAAAATCTCCACCGCCAGCTTGCGGCGGTGGTTACGGTAACGCGCCAGTTCCACGATGCGCGCCTCCAGCCGCTGGCCCCGGTCGAGCTGGCGCGCCACATCGGCGTTGTCGTTGCGCGGCAGATAGCCCAGCACACGCCCGCGCCAGTCCACGCGCACTGCCTGCGGGTCGTGGGCGTTGTCCCCCTCGCGCACCAGTTCGAGGGCATCGCCCGCGGCGAGCCCGGGCCACACCGCCTTCGCCTCGTGATGGGCAAGACCGGCCACCAGCACGGTTTGCAGCAGCACGCGGGCGCGCGGCTCGTCGGCGGCAGCAGCAGCGGCACCCAGCATTGCCACTGCAAGCACCAGCCAACGCCCCGCGGGCAGCAGGGCAAGACGTGCGCCCCTCGCCATGCCTCGCGGGCGCGATAGCGGCGCTGCATGGCATGACAACGGCGGCGGAGAGGACATGAGGCTGGCCTGTGCGAAAGCCCGGCGACCCTAGGCGGGCCACCCGCCGCCGTCAACCTCGCGCCCTCACGGCGCCAGCGGATGCAGACGGTAGAACAACCGCTTGACCGTCTCCACCAGCAGCAGATAGGCAAAGGTCATGAGCACGAGGACCGCGTAGAAGCCCGCCGGCGGTGCAACCAGGCCGAACCACGCCGCCGCCGGGGTGAGCGGCAGCACCAGCGCCAGTGCCACCACGGCCAGTGCCGCGGCCGCAAGCCTGGGGTCGGGACGGCTCGCCAGCGGATTACCGCGGGTGCGGATGACGAAGATCACCAGCACCTGGGTGGCGAGCGATTCCACGAACCAGCCGGTGCGAAACAGCGCCTCGCCGGCCTGCAACCAGTGCAGCAGCACCCAGAAGGTGAGGAAATCGAACAGCGACGACACCGGCCCCACCACCCACATGAAGTCGCGGATGAAGCGCATGTCCCAGCGACGCGGGCGGCGCAACTCCTGCTCATCCACCCGGTCGGCGGGAATGGGCAGCTCGGAAATGTCGTAGAGCATGTTGTTGAGCAGCACCTGGGCCGGCAGCATGGGCAGGAAGGGCAGCGCCACCGAGGCGGCGGCCATGCTGAACATGTTGCCGAAATTCGAGCTGGTGCCCATCATGATGTACTTCATCACGTTGCCGAAGGTGCGGCGCCCCTCCAGCACACCGTAGTGAAGCACGTGCAGATCCTGGCGCAGCAGGATCATGTGAGAGCTCTCGCGGGCGATGTCGGCGGCGCCCTGCACCGATATGCTCACATCGGCGGCATGCAGCGGCGGGGCGTCGTTGATGCCGTCCCCGAGATAGCCCACCACCCGGCCCTCGGCCTTCAGGGCCTCGATCACGCGCCGCTTCTGGTCAGGATCCACACGCACGAACAGGGTTGCCCGCGCCGCCGCGAAGCGCAGGGCTGCATCGTCCATGTCCGCCATCTGGGCGCCGCTCATAACCCCGCGCACCTCCAGGCCCAGGCTTGCGCACACGTGCCGCGTGACCTGCTCGTTGTCGCCGGTGACCACCTTCACTTCCACGCCGCGCTGCGCGAGCAGGCGGAGTGCGTCGGCGGCCGAGGCCTTGGGCGGATCGAGGAAGGCGGCAAAGCCGGTGAAACACAGGGCCGTCTCGTCGCCCACCACCGCATGGGGGTGATCGCGCGCCACCGCCTTGGAAGCAATCCCCAGCACGCGAAAACCCTGCGCGGCGAACTCGTCGTGCAGCGCCAGCAGCCCCGCCCTGGCCGCGTCGTCCAGGGCCACCGCGGCGCCCTCGGCCTCCACGCTGGCGCACAGCGCCACGATTTCCTCGGCCGCGCCCTTGACCACCAGCAGGCGCTGCTGCCCGTCGTCGAGCAGCACGCTCACCCTGCGCCGCTCGAAGTCGAAGGGCACCTCATCCACCTTGCGCCAGTCGCCCTCGGCAAGCTGCTCGTGGGCGAGGATCGCCTCGTCCATGGGGCTGCGAAGGCCCGTTTCGAAGTGACTGTTGAGCCATGCCAATTGCAGCACCCGGTCGCTGTCGCGCCCGGCCGCGTCCACATGCCGCTCCAGGTGGATGCGCGCCTCGGTGAGCGTGCCGGTCTTGTCGGTGCACAGCACGTCCATGCTGCCCAGGTCCTGCATGGCCGCCAGGCGGCGCACCACCACCCCCTGGCGCGACATGCGCAGGGCGCCCACCGCCAGGGTCACCGACACCACCATGGGCAGCAGCTCCGGCGTGAGTCCCACCGCCAGGGCGATGGCGAACAGGAATGCCTCGGGCCAGGGCTTTTGCCCCAGCAGGTTGAGCAGCAGCACGCAGGCCACCAGCAGCAGGGTGAGGCGCAGGATGAGAAGACCGAAGCGGCGTGTGCCCAGCTCGAAGGCCGTGGGCGGCGGCTCGCGCAACAGGCTCGCCGACACGGCGCCCATGCGCGTGCGCCGGCCGGCGCGCTCCACCCGCACCCGGGCCGCTCCGGAGATCACCGAGGTACCCATGAATACCGCGTTCACCGCCTCTTCCACCCCGGGCCCCGCCGGGCGGGCGCCGGCGTGCTTCTCCACGGGATAGGGTTCACCGGTGAGGGAGGATTGCTGCATGAAGCAGTCCTGCGCCCAGAGCACCCGCGCATCGGCGGCCACCAGGTCGCCGGCAGCGATCAGCAGCACATCGCCGCGCACCACCTCCTCCGCGAGCACCTCCACCTCGCGGCCGTCGCGCCGCACCCGCGCCCGCAGCCCCACGCTGCGGCGCAGCCGCTCGGCCACGCGCTGGGCGCGCACCTCCTGGGCGAAGTCGAGGGACACCGACAACAGCACCATCACGGCGATGATGACAAAGCCGAACAGGTCGCCAGTGAGGGCCGAGAGGGCGCTCGCCCCCAGCAGCACCAGCACCAGCGGGTTGCGAAAGCGCGCCAGGAAACGCAGCGGCAACGCCGCCGTCGCCGTGGTCTCCAGCGTGTTGGGCCCGTCCGCCGCCAGACGAGCGCGCGCCTCGGCGCTGCTCAGTCCGTCGCCATGGCGCTCAAGGGCATCGGCCTCGAGCCACCATGCGTCCACGGCAGCGGCGCCCAAGGCCTTAGCTCATGTCATCAGCCGCCGGCGGGTGAGCACCAGCGACACATAGAACCCGGCCGCGGCGAACCCCGCCAGCGCCGCCACATGCAAAGCAATGTTCGCCGGCACCTCGCCCTTCACCAGCGGCCTCACCAGCGCGATGGCGTGGGACAGCGGCAGCAGCCGCGACACCCATTGCAAGGCCTCGGGGAGCTGGGTCACGGGAAAGAACACGCCGCACAGCAAGGTCATGGGGGTCACCACCAGGGTGAAGTAGTACAGGAAGAAGTCGTAGCTCGGCGACACCGCGTTCATCACCAGCGCCATGGCGCCGAAACAAAGCCCGGTGATGAATACCACCGGCAGCACCCACAGGGTGAGCGGCGAATGGGACAGGCCCAGCACCCAGATGATGAGCAGGATCGCGCTGCCCGACAGCAGGCTTTTGGAGGCCGCCCACACGGCCTCGGCCAGCACGATGTCGTCCAGGTCGAGGGGCGCGTTCATGATCGCCTCCCAGGTGCGCTGCACGTGCATGCGGGAGAAGGCCGAGTAGAGCGCCTCGAAGGTGGCGCTGTTCATGGTGCTGTAGGCCACCGTGCCCGCGGCCAGGAACACGATGTAGGGAGTGCCGTTGACCTCCGGCAGCAGGGCGCCCAGGCCGAAACCGAGCCCCAGCATGTACATCATGGGGTCGGCAAGGTTGCCCAGCATCGAGGGCACCACGAGCTTGCGCCACACCAGGAAATTGCGCCGCCACACCTGCAGGAAACGCGGCGACACGCGCGGGGCGCGCAGATCCTTCTTTCGGGGAAACCAGCGCATTCAGTCCCTCAAATCCCGGCCGGTGAGCTTGAGGAACAGATCCTCCAGGTTGGCCGGCCGGTGCAGGCTTCGCAGGTGGTGACAGCCCTCGAGAGCGGCCAGCAGGGGCCGGGCGTCCCGGGTGTAACAGAACACGGTCTCGCCGACCTTCTCGAAGCGCTCCGAGAGCCGCCGGCCATGGGCTTCGCCCCAGGCAGGCGCGCCATCACCGAACACCTCCACCACATCGGGCTCGATGTGGGCCTGAATCAGCTCGCGCGGGCTGCCCTCGGCCACGATGCGACCCTGGTCGATGACCGCGAGCCGGTGACACAGCCGCTCGGCCTCGTCCATGAAGTGCGTGGTGAGCAGCAGTGTCTTGCCCTGCAGGGTGAGCTGCTTGAGGCGCTCCCAGATGAGATGGCGCGCCTGGGGGTCGAGGCCGGTGGTGGGCTCGTCGAGGAACACGATGTCCGGGTCGTTCACCAGGGCGCGGGCAAGCGACAGGCGGCGCTTCATGCCGCCGGACAGCGACTGGATGGGCGCGTCGGCCTTGCCCGACAGCCCGGCGAACTCCAGCAACTCCGGCACGCGGGCGCGGATGGCCGCATCCCGCAGCCCGAAGTAGCGCCCGTACACCACGAGGTTTTCAGTGACGGTGAAATCCGGGTCGAGGTTGTCGATCTGCGGCACCACGCCCAGCCGCAGCCGCGCCTCGCGCGCCGCCCTCGGCACGGGAAGACCCGCCAGCTCGATGCTGCCCGAGTCGGGATCGGTGAGGCCCAGGCACAAGCGCAGGGTGGTGGTCTTGCCGGCGCCGTTGGGGCCCAGCAGGCCATAGCACTCGCCGCGCGCCAGCGTCAGGCTGATGCCGCGCACCACTTCCTGCGCCCCGAAGGACTTGCGCAGATCGCGGATCTCGAGCAACGCAGCGCTCATGGCGCGCCGCTGTCGCAGGGGCAGCTGCCCATGACGATGCGCTGCAAAACACCCAGGTCGCCGTGGAAAAAGTGACCTGCGCCGGGCACCACGGCCACCGGCAGTTTCTGCGGCCGCGCCCACGCCAGCACGTCGGCCAGGGCCACCACGTCATCGGCTTCGCCATGCACCACCAGCGTGTGGGCAGGCACCTCGTCCACGGCGAAGCGCCCCACGGCGGGCGCCACCAGCACCACCCGCGCCGGGGCCAGTTCGGCGCACAGCCGCGAAACCACATAGCCGCCGAAGGAAAAACCGCCCAGGGCGAGGGGCAAGCCGGGCGCGTCGGCGGCGGCGTGGGCCGCCAGGGCGCGGAAATCGTCCAGTTCGCCACGGCCGTCGTCGTACACGCCCTCGCTCGCACCCACGCCGCGGAAATTGACCCGCCACGTGACGCATTGCATGGCGGCAAAGCAGCGCGCCAGGGTCTGCACCACCTTGTTGTCCATGCTGCCGCCGTACAGCGGATGGGGGTGGGCCACCAGGGCCACGCCCCGCGCCGCGCCGCGGGGCCTCGTGACGGCCGCTTCCAGGATGCCGGCGGGCCCGCGGATGAGTACTGGCTGGGAGGCGGCGAGACTCAAATCTTCAGCCGCTCCACCACCTGGCCGCCCACCAAGTGGCGCTCGACGATCTCGTCCACGTCGGCCTGATCCACGTAGGTGTACCAGACACCCTCGGGATAGACCACGATCACCGGGCCTTCCTCGCACCGGTCCAGGCAACCCGCCTGGTTGACCCGCACCCTGCCTTTGCCCGCGAGCCCCAGTTGTTTCACCCTGGCCTTGGCGTAGTCGCGCAGCGCCGAGGCGCCGCGGGCGTTGCAGCAGGCGCGGTTCGGATCGTCGCGCTGGTTGCAGCAGAAAAACACGTGCCGCGCGTAGTAGCTCATGGGGATGTGCTGGTGGTGGAAACAGCATCCGATTCTACCGGCCGCCAGGGGCGCCGCCGCCCCAGCAGCACCACGGCCACGGCGGCGAAGGGCCACAGGGTGGCCACGGCAGCGGCGGTGGCGGCGAAGCTGCGCGAGTGCCCGGGCCGCCCGGGCGGCGCGGTCTCCTCGAAGTAGGGATTGGCGGGCGTGGCATTGAGCAGCGCCGCGGCCGCGGCGCTGGCCAGTGCCGCAGCCAGGGCAGCGCGGTGCGGCGCGAGTCGCGTAATCCCCCGGGCGAGCAGGCCGCCCACGGCTAGGCCCGCAACCGCCCCGGGCGCAAGCCAGCCGAAGGGGTTGGGCGCATGCAGCAGCACCACGCCTGCAAGGCTTTTCAGGGCCAGCGCCAACAGCACCAGCAGCGCGGTGGCGTGCAGCGCCTGGCTGCCGCCGCGAATCACCCAGGCGCACAGCCCCGCCACGCTCAACACCGCCAGCGCCGCCAGCGCTCCATCGCTGGCCATGGCCAGCGGTGCCGACCACGGCACGGCAGCAGCGCCGCTCAAGGGCCGCAGATCGCCGTGGCCGAACAACAACGGCGCGGGGTTGAATTGCGTGAACAGCCACAGTGCCAACAGCAGCACCACCAGATCGGCGCGCGTCCCGGGCACCAGATAGGCGCGGCGCCAGCGCGTGGGCGCGCCGTCGAGCAGCCATGAGCCGCCCGCCGCCAGCCCGAGCCAGGCGCCCAGCAGCGCACCCACGCCGTTGCAGAACAAGTCCAGCGCCGAGGTGACCCGCGAGGCCAGAAACCCTTGCAGCAACTCGACGCCGCCGCTGAGCGCCACGCACACCAGCACCGCCGCCGACCCCGCCGCCACGGCGCTGAGCCGTGCCCGCAGGGCGAGGCTGAGCAACAGCGCCAGCGGCACGTAACCAGCCACATTCAGCGCCACGTCGCTCCAGGTGTAGTAGCGCGGCCATTCCGCCATGCGAGCCCAGAGCACTTCGCTCGCCGGCGCACGCCAGCCGCTGAAGGGATACAGGCTGGCAACCAGCACCAGCGCCCCGTAAGCTAGGACGGCAGCGCGCACGAAGGCAGACGGGCGGGCGAAGCGGGGCGAGGCGGTCATGGCGGGCGGGCGCTTCCGCAACCGGGCAGCAGGCCGCCGCCCGCGGCGGAGAACAAATCCCTGGAGAGTGTGTTCCCTTGAGAGTCTATGACATCTTCAACGGTGACGCCGACGGCCTGTGCGCGTTGCAGCAGCTGCGGCTGTGGCAACCCTGCGAGGCCACGCTGATCACCGGCACCAAGCGCGACGTGGCCCTGCTGCAACGCCTGCAGCCCGCGCCGGACGATCGACTCACGGTGCTGGACATCTCGCTGCACGCCAACGCCGCGGCGCTGTTGGCGGCGCTGCAGGCCGGTGCGCGGGTGGAGTGGTTCGACCACCATTTTGCCGGCGACCCGCCAGACCACCCACGGCTCACGCGCCACCTGGACTTCGCGCCGGACATCTGCACCGCGTTGATCGTGGACCGACACCTGGGCGGAGCCCACCGGGCCTGGGCCGTGACGGGGGCCTTTGGCGATGCCATGATCCACAGCGCCCGGGCCGCCGCGGCCTGCCTGAACATGGCGCCCGCCGCCCTGGCGGCATTGCGAAGCCTGGGGGAGTGCCTCAACTACAACGCCTACGGTGCCCGGGTGGAGGAACTGCTGTTCCACCCCGCCGAGCTGCACCAGCGCATGCGCGGCTTCGCCGACCCCCTGGCCTTTGCCGCCAGCGATGGGGCGCTGCCGCGGCTGGAACAGGCGCGCGGCGAAGACCTGGCGCGTGCCCTGGCGGTGGCGCCGCTGCTGGACAGTGCTGCAGCGGCGGCAGTGGTGCTGCCCGATGCACCCTGGAGCCGGCGCGTGTCGGGGACGCTCGCCAATCACCTGGCCACCGCCAGACCACGGCGCGCCCATGCCGTGTTCACCCCCCAGGAGGGCGCTTACACGGTCAGCCTGCGCGCACCGCGCAGCCACGGCGTGGGCGCCGAGCGCATTGCGCGGGGCTTCGGCGGTGGCGGGCGGGCCGCCGCCGCCGGCATCAACGGCCTGCCCGAGGCGGACATCGCCCGGGTGTTGGCGGCCTTGAGGGAGGCCTATGGCGGTTAGCGCTCCACCCTGGGCCAGACAGCTACTTCAGCTTCACCTCGGTCCACAGCCGCGACAGGGTGCGCAGCTGTTTCGCGTTGAGGTCCTTGAGCATTTCGAGCTGCTTGGCCGTTTCCGCGTCGGGGAACACCGCCTTGTTGGCCTTGATCTCGGGCTTGATGTGCTTCTGGGCGTCATCGTTGGGATTGCCTGAGCCGATGAGATTGGTGAGGTCGGCGGAGTTGCGGCCATCGAGCATGAAGTTGATGAACTGGTGGGCAAGCTCGGGCTTGGGCGCGCCTTTCGGGATCACCATGGCATCCAGGGCCAGCACCGCGCCTTCCTTGGGCAGGGCGTGCTTGATGCCGAAGGGCCGCTTGGCAGCAACCGCGTCCAGGTTGGCCTGGAACAGGTCGTTGGAATAGCCGTGCGCCACCCAGATGTTGCCCACGGTGAGTTCCTTGATGTAGCTCTGGGCATTGAAGGCGGCCCAGTAGGGCTTGGCCTTGCGGATGAGGTCCCGCGCCTGCTTGAGCTTTTCCTCGTCCATGTCGTTGACGGAGTACCCCAGGTAGCGGGCAGCGGCGGCGAACAATTCGCGCTGGTCGTCGAGCACCGTCACCTTGCCCTTGAGCTTTTCGAGCAATTTGGGATCGAAAATCAGCGCCCAAGTGTCGGTGGGCAGGCCCAGCTCGGCGATTTTCTTGTCGTTGTAGCCGATCATGGTGATGGACATGGCGTAGGGCGCCGAGTAGGTGTTGCCCGGGTCGAAGGCCGTGTTGAGGTAGCCGGGCATGACGTTCTTCAGGTTCGGCAGCTTCGCCTTGTCCAGCGGCATCAGCGCATTGCGCTTGATGAGCGACTCCACCGCGCCCATGGTGGGCACCAGCACGTCATAACCCTTGGCGCCGGCTTGCAGCTTGGCGAGCAGCTCGTCGTTGGAGCCATAGTAGGACTGCTTCACCTTGCACTTGCAGAGGTCCTCGAAACGTTTGACGGTTTCCTCGGACATGTAGTTGTTCCAGTTGTAGAGGTGCAGCACCTCCTGCTTCTGGGCAGCGGCGGGCAGGCTGGCGAGCAGGATGGTGGTGGCGGCCAGGAGCATCTTCATGACGGGTATCTCCCCTTGGGGCGTGACGGGACGGCGAGAGCGGCGGTCACTTGCCGCGGAAGGACCCCGGCGCGAGCCGGGTGGCGATGACGATCAGCACCAGCGTGAGCAGCATCAGCAGCGTGGACACGGCGTTCACCTCGGGCGTGACGGCGATCTTGATCATGCTGTAGATCTGCAGCGGCAGCGTCACCGAGTCCACGCCGGCGGTGAAGAAGGTGATGACGAAATCGTCGATGGACAGGGTGAAGGCCATGAGGGCGCCAGCCACGATGCCCGGCATGATCAGGGGCAGGGTCACCAGCCGGAAGGCCTGCACCGGGGTGGCGCCCAGGTCTCGCGCCGCCTCGATAAGGCTCTCGTCCATGCCCGACAGGCGCGAGCGCACCACGATGGCCACGAAGCCGACGCAGAAGGCGATATGGGACAGGATGATGGAAACCAGCCCCAGGGTGAGGTTGAGCATCACGAAAAAGATCAACAGGCTCACACCCATGAGAATCTCCGGGATGGCGATGGGCATCACCACCAGGATGGGCAGCAGCCGCAACCGGAAGCGGTATATGGCGTAGCCGGCCATGGTGCCCAGCACCGTGGACACGGCGCTCGCCACCACGCCGATGAGCAGCGAGTTCCAGGCCGCCTCGATCATCTGCTCGTCGCGCAGCAATTCCCCGTACCAGTGGGTGGTGAAGCCCACCCACTCGGCATTCAGCCGCGAGTCGTTGAAGGAATACACCACCACGATGATCAGCGGCACGTACAGGAACAAGTAGGTCAGCACGCCGGCGGTCCACACCAGCCAGGGGCGTCGGCGCATGCTCACAACCTCTGGCCGCGCGCCACCCAGGCGGCCATGCCCGCGAACAGCACCGCCAGCACCGTGAGCACGATGGACAGCACGCTGCCGAAGGGCCAGTCGCGCGCATCCAGGAACTGCTGCTTGATGACGTTGCCCACCAGCAGGCCATCGGTGCCGCCAAGGATGTCGGGGATGGCGAAGATGCCCAGCGCCGGAATGAACACCAGCGCCGCGCCGGCATACACACCGGGCAGCGACAACGGAAAGGTGACGCGCCAGAAGCGCTGCCATGCGCCCGCCCCCAGGTCCTGGGCGGCGTCCAGCAACGAGGGATCGTGCTTTTCCAGATTGGCGTACAGCGGCAGCACCATGAAGGGCAGGTGCACGTACACCAGGCCAATCACCACCGCCACGGGCGAGAACAGCAGCGCCACGGGCTCGATGCCCGCCAGCCCGAGGGCGCCGTTGAACACCCGCGTAAAGGCCGACTGGGGGCCCAGAATGATCATCCAGGCGTACACGCGGATCAGGAAGTTGCTCCAGAAGGGCAGGATCACCAGCAATACCAGCAGGTCGCGCCACTTGGCGTGGCTGCGGGCGATCGTGAGGGCCAGCGGGTAGGCCAGCACCAGGCACAGCACCGTGGTGGTGGAGGCGTACAGGAAGGACTTGAGAAACAGCTCCAGATAAATGCTGTCGCCGAAGAAGCGTTGGTAGTTCTCCAGGGTGAGGCCGGCCAGTTCATCGGGGTCGCCGCTGCCCACCAGCGGCGCCAGCCCCCCCAGCTCGCCCGCGTAGCGAAACGAGGCGAGCACCATGATGAGGGCGGGAATGGCGAAGAAGACCAGCAGGTAGACCAGCGGCGGACTGCTGATCCACAGCCTGGCGGCACGCGGACTCATGGCCAGCCCGCCGAACACGCGAGGCTCGCGGCGGGCACCAGCGCCGCCGGGGCGGCCGCGGCCGAAGGCGGTTTGCCGCTCACCTCGTCAATCGCGCAGGAAGTGGCCGGCGTCCTCGCGCCAGCCGATCTCGACCGCGTCGCCGGGCTCGAAGAACTTGGAAGAGCGGCCCACGGCGTTGTTGGGCAGCATCACCTCGATGCGGCGGCCACCCTCCACTTCCACGATGTAGAGCGTCACATCGCCGGTGTAGAGGTAATCGTGCACCTTGCCCCTGAAGCGGTTGACGCAGGTCTCGTCGGCGAGCGCGCGGGCAATGGACACTTTTTCGGGGCGCAGCGCCAGAGTGCCCTGCGTCGCGCCGGCACTGCCTTCCACGCCGGCGGCACGCACCCGGCCGAGTTGCGCCACATCCAGGTCGAGCGTGCCGCCATCCTGCAACGCCACGGTGCAGTCCAGCAGGTTGCACTCGCCGATGAAGTCGGCCACGAAGCGGTTCTTCGGCGCGCTGTAGAGCACCGCCGGCTCGTCGAGCTGCTCCACGCGGCCCTTGTTCATGACCGCGATGCGGTGCGACAGGGCGAGCGCCTCTTCCTGATCGTGGGTGACGTAGATGAAGGTGATGCCCACTTCCTTTTGCAAGGCGATCAGTTCCAGCTGCATCTTTTCCTTGAGCTTGGCGTCCAGGGCCGCCAGCGGCTCGTCCAGCAGCAGCAGCTTGGGGCGGTTCACCAGGGCGCGCGCCACGGCCACGCGCTGTCGCTGACCGCCGGAGAGCTCGTTGGGAAAGCGTTTCTCCATGCCCAGCAGCGACACGTCATCGAGCGCCTCGCGCACCCGTGCACCGATCTCGCCCGCCGGGCAGCGGCTCATCTTCAGCGGAAATGCGATGTTCTGTTCCACCGTCATGTGGGGGAACAGGGCGTAGCTCTGGAAGACGGTGTGGACGTTGCGTTCTTCGGGCGGCACGCCCGCCATGTCCTTGCCGTCGATCACGATCTGCCCGCCGTCGGGCTGGTCGAATCCGGCGATCATGCGCAGCAGGGTTGTCTTGCCGCATCCGGAGGGGCCCAGCAGCGTGAAGAATTCACCCGCCTGAATCGAAAGCGACACGCCGTCCACGGCCACGAAGTCGCGGAAACGGCGGGTGACGGAACGGATTTCCAGGAGGGCCATGACCGGCGGGGCGAGTGTGCGCTGCACAAAACCGCGTGGATTGTAGCAAGAAGGCTTCAGTGCACCTGCCAGAGGATTGGGGGTAAGTCCCCTGCTCCACGCGTGCGCCCTGGCAAACCACCACAGCCCCCCCCGCGCCGGGACTGCCTCAAACAATAGGGGCGGGCCCTGACGGATCCGCCCCTGATTGTGCTGGCCGGGCAGCAAAGCCCGGCAACGTCTTACCAGTCGAAAGCCGCCCGCATGGTCACGGCGCGTTCGTGGTCGCTGGTGAACGGTGTGCCGCCCGTGGGGCTGAATCGAATGCCGTTGTCGAACTTGGTATCGGTGTAGTTCAAATAAATTTTGAAGTTCGGCGTCCAGATCCACTTCAAACCGACAGTGAGAGCCTTGGCTCTGTTGCTGGCCGTGGGAGTTGCCAAACTTGTTCCAACGTACGTGCCTCCGAGACCGCTTGCCAGGGTTGCAGCATTAGACGCACCAGCCACCAGGGGAAAATCGGTCGCGTCGAACTCGCTGAATCTCACTGCCAATTCCCACGCGCCGCTCCCCGAACCGCCTGGTTCGTAGGGGGTGATGGGCGCCATGCGGCCAAATACACCGTTGCGATAAGTCTCCGCATATCGCTCGCCGGTGATCATCCAATGCAAGCTGAGGTAATAGGTATCGATGTTCTTGTCGAAACTGGAGCCGGTAGCGGTCCGGCCCTTGAAATTCGCCTGCGCGATTTCACCTTGAAGCTTCAGTGGTCCGTAGGCCAGCGCCGTCTCGAAACCATAGCGCGTGCGATCCACGGACGGGCTGTTGAACGCAGTAGGGGTGAAAAAGGTCGCGCCGCGGGGCTCGGTGGTGGAGTTCCCAAGACCGGAGACAGTCGTTGCGTTGGTGCTGAACTCTCCGCTGGAGAAGGCGGCACCGAAGTGATAGACGGCCTTGGCCTGCTGTTGCAACAGTTCGGCCACGTTGACGGTGGCACGACCGATCACGTCAGGGCTGTCGAATTTGGGCGAGGTTTCGTTGGTGTTCTTTCCCTGGCCGTTGGACAGCGCCACGGCGTACGTGAGGCCGGTGTAGGGAACGCCGTGCACCATCACGCCGCGCTCCTTGGCAGGCGCCAAACGGTTGACGAAGGAGCGTTCCTGGAAGTCGATGAACCGTGAGCTGGTGAGCTCTTCCAGGGAAAAGGGCATCTTGAACTGTCCGGCGCGCACCTGCAGCTTGTCGCTCCACGCGGCGTTGATCCAGCCCACATCCAGAGCGTTTGTGCTCTGGGCGAAGTCGCCGGTGAGATCCCAGGTGAGCCACTCGTTCCACTTTCCCTGCAAGGTCAGATAGGCGCGGCGGATGTCGAAGGTGCTCGCGGCGGTATCCTCCTCGAAGTAGCGATAATCGGCATGCACGCGGCCGCCAAGAGAGAAAGTAGTACGCCGATCCGGCGTTTCAAACACCAGGCCGTTGTTCCAGCGGCCGTTGAAACGCTCCTTGGCGGCTTCGGCCTTCTGGGCGTCGAGCGCTTCTTTCTGCACCCGGGTGCGGCGCTCGGCGCGAGCGGCGGCACGGCCTTCGGGGGTGTTGCCGGTGATGTCGTTGAACTCTTCCTCGGAGATGATGCCCTTCTCCTTGAGCTTGTCGAGCAACTCCATCATCTTGTCGCGGTTCGGCGCGGGGCCTTCTTCCTGGGCGAGCGCCGGCGCAGCGGCGCCCATCCCGAAGACGAGCGCCAGGGCGGCGGCGAGCGGCGCGAGCGCGCGACGGGAACCAAAGGGGTGAGGCATGCCCATGAAATTCTCCTTTTGCTTGTGATCAGGTGCTTGGCCTGGCGAGAGACGCGAAACCGCGTACGGTCCGGGGCAAATGCCCAGCGCCGTTACGAACTGCGCGGATTCTGGCCATCGCGTATGACGGCTTCGTGACAAGCACCCGCACGCAGCGGGAGAACATCGCCCGGGTGGGCGACGATGCCGGCGCGAGAGTTCAGCCGACGGTCAACAAGGCGAGCAGCAAGACGATCACCGCCCCGACGCCTGCAGCCAGGAGGGCAAGCAGCCGCGACTGACGCTTCTGCTCCTGGCCCAGCGCCCGCAGCGCAGCCTCCAGGCGATGGGGCTCGACGCGCGCCAGGGCGTGGTGGGCGAGACGCGGCAGCTGCGGCAGCAGCACGCCCCATTGGGGAGCTTCCTCCTTGAGGTGGCGCAGCAGGCCGCGCCAGCCCACCTGCTCGGACATCCACCGCTCCAGGAAAGGCTTGGCGGTTTTCCACAGGTCCAGGTCGGGGTCGAGCTCGCGGCCCAGGCCCTCGATGTTGAGCAGCGTCTTCTGCAGCAGCACCAGCTGCGGCTGCACTTCCAGCTCGAAGCGCCGCGCCGTCTGGAACAGCCGCAGCAATACCCGCCCGAAGGAAATTTCCTTGAGCGGCTTGTCGAAGATGGGCTCGCACACGGCGCGGATGGCCGACTCGAACTCGTCCACCCGCGTGCCCGGCGGCACCCAGCCGGCCTCCACATGGGCCAGGGCGACGCGCCGGTAGTCGCGCCGGAAAAAGGCCAGGAAGTTGCGCGCCAGGTAGTTCTTGTCCACCTCGGTGAGTGTGCCCATGATGCCGAAATCCAGCGCGATGTAGCGGCCGTCAGGGCCCACGAAGATGTTGCCCGGGTGCATGTCGGCATGGAAGAACCCGTCGCGAAACACCTGGGTGAAGAAGATCTCCACGCCGGTGCGCGACAACCGGGCAATGTCCACGCCCTGCTCGCGCAGCACCTGCACCTGGGAGATGGGAGTGCCGTGCATGCGCTCCATCACCATGACCTCCGGCATGCACCAGTCCCAGTAAACCTCGGGCACGCGCAGCAGCGGGGAGTCACGGAAATTGCGCCGCAACTGGCTGGCGTTGGCGGCCTCGCGCTGCAAATCGAGCTCATCGCGCAGGTGGTTGCGAAACTCCGCGATCACCTCGCGGGGCCGCAGGCGCTTGCCGTCTTTCCACACCACTTCCACCAGGCTCGCGGCGGTTTCCAGCAAGGCGATGTCGCGGGCGATGACCGGCGCAAGCCCCGGGCGCAGGATTTTTACCGCCGCCTCGCGGCCGTCGGGCAGCACGGCAAAGTGCACCTGGGCCACCGAGGCGCTGGCCACGGGCTGGCGGTCGAAGCGCGCGAACACTTCGTCCACGGGCCTGCCGTAGGCGCGCTGCAAGGTGGCCAGGGCCTGCTCGGCGGGAAAGGGCGGCACACGGTCTTGCAGCTTGGCCAGCTCGTCGGCCAGATCGGCGGACAGCAGGTCGCGCCGGGTGGACAGCACCTGGCCGAACTTCACGAAAATGGGGCCCAGCTCCTCCAGCGCCCGGCGCAGCCGCTCGCCCCGCGGACGGTCAAGGCGCCGCCAGAAGAACACCGTGCGGATCAGCGGCCGGATCCAGCGCACCCGCTCGTGGCCGGTGGCGAACTCGTCGAGCCCGTGGCGCAGCACCACGCTCAGGATGCGCGCCAGGCGCAGCAGCCGCAGCACGGCGTTCAGCCCTGGAGGCGCGCGAGACGCGCCTCGAGACGCGCCAGATCATCGCGCAGCCGGTCCACCTCGGACATCCAGGCCTGCACCTCGGCGCGCGGCGGCAGCAGGCGGGCTTCCTCGGTGACGTACTCGGCGCTGGCCGCGCTCAGTCGCGCGGCGGTGGCGCCCGGCAGTCGAGCCAGGGCACGCAACCACTCGGCGCCGCGGTGAGCCGCCACATCGCCCACGAGCCGGGAGAGATCCTCCTCGAAATCCCACCGCAGATTGTGCGCCAGGTGCCGCAGCGTGGCCCCGAAGACCGCATCGCCATCGATGCGCGACAACCCGCTCAGCGAGGCGTCGCCCCCCAGGGCGCGCAGGACCTCCGCGGGGGGCAGATCCACACGCAGGTCGGGCTCCACCCGCGCCTGTGCAGGCGCCACGCAGCCCTCGGGGGTAACCGCCAGGGCCACCTCCAGCGGCGGCAACTTCAGCAGCACCACCTGCCCGGCGTGGGCGCGCAGCGCCTCCCTTGCCCAGTCAGCCGGCGCCAACAGGTGATTGATGGCAGCCGCCGCGGCTTCGGCAAGGAGCGCTGCCACGGATCAAGGGGCGTAGCCGCGATGCACGGCCACCACGCCCGCCGACAGGTTGTGCCAATCCACGTGCTCGAAGCCTGCGTTGCGCATCATCTCGGCCAGGGTCTCCTGGTCGGGGTGCATGCGGATGGATTCGGCCAGATAGCGGTAAGCATCGGCATCACCCGCCACACGTCCTCCCAACACCGGCAGCACACCAAAGGAATAGGCGTCGTAGAGCTTTTCCAGGGGCTTCCAGACCCGCGAAAACTCCAGAACCAACACCCGGCCGCCGGGGCGCAGCACGCGCCGGAACTCCGTCAGCGCCTGTTCCTTGCGAGTCATGTTGCGCAGGCCGAAGGCCACGCACACGCAGTCGAAATAGCGATCGGGAAAGGGTAGACGCTCGGCATCGCACTGCACCGCCGGAACCAACAGGCCCGCATCCGCGAGGCGATCCCGCCCGACCCCGAGCATGGAGCCGTTGATGTCGGTAAGCCACACCTCGCCGGCAGACCCTACCCGGGCGGCGAACAGCCGGGACATGTCACCCGTGCCACCGGCCACGTCCAGGATGCGCTCCCCTGCGCGGGGAAGGGCCACATCCACGGCAAACCGCTTCCAGAAACGGTGCAGCCCGCCCGACATCAAGTCGTTCATCAGGTCATAGCGCGAAGCCACCGCGGCGAACACGCCGGCGACCCGCTGCGCCTTGTCCTGCTCGGCCACGGTCTCGAAACCGAAATGGGTGGTCGTCTCGTCCGGCACCGGACCCTCGGCGGCGCGGCCGGATGCCCGGGCACTGCGCGCGTCGTCCTCACTCATCGGTGGGGGGCGGCGTCGCCGCCGCGGAGGCGCGCGGCACGAAGCGAACCGGGCGCACCTGCGCCTTGGCGGGCGCCCCATCGCGCGACGCACCGGCTTTCTCGAGCCGATCGAGATAGGCGCGCCAGAGCCACTCCTGATTGCGGCCCAGCTCGTGGAGGTATTCCCAGGAGTACAGCCCCGTGTCGTGGCCGTCGCTGAACACCAGTTTCACGGCGTAGGCACCCACCGGATCGACGGCACGGATGTTCACGTCGCGCTTGCCTGCCTGCAGCACCTCCTGGCCGGGACCGTGGCCGCGCACTTCGGCCGAGGGCGAATAGACCCGCAGAAACTCGCAGGGCAACTGGAACCGGCGGCCGTCGTCGAAGGCGATCTCCAGCAGTCGCGACTGCTGGTGCAGCACAATATCGGTGGGGCGCGCGGCGTTGGTTTGGGAACGGCTCACGGAATGGGCTCACGCGCGCGGCGGGACACGCGCAGCAGCTGGGGTCGACTTGGCGGAGATGTTGCAAACCGATGATAACCCGTGCAATCCTCGCCGCCACCTGTCACCGCTCTGTAATATGCCCTTCATAGAATCGCAACTCCTAAAAGCAGTGCGGAGCAGACCATGGCGGCGACCATCCTCGTGGTGGAAGACGAGCCGGCGATCCAGGAACTCATTTCCTACAACCTGGAACAGGCGGGTCACCGTCCTTTGCTGGCGGAAAACGCGGAACAGGCCTTCGAGCTGGTCCAGAACGCTCTCCCAGACCTCATCCTGCTCGACTGGATGCTCCCGGGCATCACGGGTGTTGAACTGGCACGTCGGCTTCGGGCCGACAAGCGCACCCGCGCCATCCCCATCATCATGCTCACCGCACGCTCCGAGGAGCAGGACAAGCTCACCGGCTTGGAAACCGGCGCCGACGACTATGTCACCAAGCCCTTTTCACCGCGCGAGCTCAACGCCCGCGTCAAGGCAGTGCTGCGCCGCCGCGCGCCCCAGGTCACGGACGATCTTGTTCAGGTGGGCGGGCTGCGGCTCGACCCGGTGAGTCATCGCGTCACCGGCGACGGCGAGCCTGTGGAACTCGGCCCCACCGAGTTCCGCCTGCTGCACTTCCTGATGGCCCACCCGGAGCGCGTGCATTCGCGGGCTCAACTCCTCGACAAGGTATGGGGCGATCACGTGTTTCTGGAGGAGCGGACCGTGGACGTGCACATACGCCGCCTGCGAAAGGCGCTCGAGCCATCTCGCCTCGATTCGCTCATCCAGACCGTGCGCGGCACGGGCTACCGCCTGTCGGCAAACTGATAGGGCGGTTCGCAGCCCAGACCGGGGCAGCCGTGGTTCTGGAATAATCCCTCCCGTCCACACTTGCCACGGAGCGAGGACAGCTGTGAACCAGCACTGGCGAGCTACTTTGCTCACCCCCGCTTTCACGGCGGCCGGTGGGCTGCTGCTCTGGCCGATGGTGGGTCCTGCCTGGGCGGCAACCGGTGCCGCGTTGTTCCTGGCCGTGCTGCTGACCCATCACCGCGCGCATCTCCACCAGCTGGAGATCTGGTTCCGCGACGCGCGCGCCGACACCCTGCCCGCTGGCTCGGGCCGCTGGGAACGGGTGTTCTCCCACCTCTCCCGCCTGCTGCGGCGCCAATCGCAAACCGAAGGACGCCTGATGGAGCGCATCCAGCGGTTCGAGGCTGCGGGGGCCGCCATGCCCGAGACCGTGGTGGTGCTCGACGAGGACAACCGCATCCAGTGGTGCAATCCCAAGGCGGCCCAGTATCTGGGCCTCGACCCGGCCCGCGACGTGGGACAGCAGGTGAGCTATCTGGTGCGGCAACCCAGCTTCGTGGAGTACCTGCAGCGGAGCGAGTTCTCCCAGCCGCTGTTGCTGCGGCTCAGCCCACCCGGGCTGGAGGAGGTGTCGCTGTCGGTGCAGTTCGTGCCTTACGGCGAGCACGAAAAACTCATGATGGGCCGCGATGTGACGCGTTGGGAGAAACTCGAAACCACGCGCCGCGACTTCGTGGCCAACGTGTCGCACGAACTGCGCACGCCGCTCACGGTGCTCAACGGCTTCCTGGAAACGCTGCTCGACTTGCGCGAGCCCGATCCGCGCATGATGCAACGGTCTCTGGAACTCATGAGCCAGCAGACCACGCGCATGACCCGGCTGGTGGAGGACCTGCTCACCCTGTCACGGCTGGAAAACACCCTCCACCCATCCAAGGACGAGCCCGTGGATGTGCCCGAGTTGTGCGACCACCTGCTGCAGGAGGCCCAGGCGCTGTCGGGCGGCCGCCACGACGTGCGCCTGCGGTGCGAATCGCGCAGCGGGCTGCGCGGCAGCACGGACGAGCTGCGCAGCGCCTTCGGCAACCTCGTCACCAACGCCATTCGCTACACCCCCGCGGGCGGACAGGTGGAAATGCGCTGGTTTGAGCGCGGCAATCAGCCGGTGTTCGCGGTGAGCGATACGGGCATCGGCATCGAGCCCCAGCACATCGAGCGGCTCACGGAACGTTTCTACCGCGTGGACCGCAGCCGCTCGCGCGAGACCGGCGGCACGGGGCTGGGTCTGGCCATCGTCAAGCACGTTCTGCAGCGGCACCAGGCGCACCTGGAAGTGCGCAGCGCACCCGGCAAGGGCAGCACCTTCTCGGCGGTGTTTCCGGCGGAGCGGATGCAGCCGGTGGTGCACAACGAATCGCTGGCCGCGGTCAGGTAAGGCCGGCGGCCGCCTCGTAGCGCGGCCGGTCGCGGTTCACCCACCGCACCACCGCCAGCATCGCCGGCACTTCCACCAGCACCCCCACCACCGTGGCGAGGGCTGCGCCGGAGTCCATGCCAAACAGGCTGATGGCGGCGGCCACGGCCAGCTCGAAAAAATTGCTCGCCCCGATCAGCGCCGAGGGAGCGGCAACGCAGTGCGCCACCCGCAGCCGCCCGTTGAGCCAGTAAGCCAGGCTGGCATTGAAGAACACCTGCAGCACGATGGGCACCGCCAGCATGAAGATCACCAGGGGCTGGCGCAGGAGCTGCCCGCCCTGGAAGGCGAACAGCAGCACCAGCGTGGCCAGCAGCGCGGCGATGGAAAAGGGCTGGAGGCGCCGCAGCGTCGCGTCGAGCGCCTCCCGCGCCAGCAGCGCCCGGCGCCAGACCTGGCCCACGGCCACGGGCACCACGATGTAGAGCAGCACCGACACCAGCAGCGTCTGCCAGGGCACGGTGATGGAGGCCAGCCCCAGCAGCAGGCCCACGATGGGCGCGAAGGCGACGATCATGATCAGGTCGTTGAGGGCCACCTGCGACAGGGTGAACAGCGGATCGCCGCGGGTGAGCTGGCTCCACACGAACACCATGGCCGTGCAGGGTGCCGCCGCCAGCAGCACCAGACCGGCGAAGTAGCTGTCCACCTGCTGCGGCGGCAACCAGGGGGCGAACACATGGCGCAGGAACACCCAGCCCAGCAGCGCCATGGAAAACGGCTTCACCGCCCAGTTCACGAACAGCGTGACGCCGATGCCGCGCCAATGGCGGCTCACCTGGCCCACGGCGCCGAAATCCACGCGCAACAGCATGGGGATGATCATCACCCAGATGAGCAGGCCCACCGGCAGGTTGACCTTGGCCACCTCCAGGGCGCCGAGAGTGCGGGCCAGGCCGGGCACCGCCTCGCCCAGCGCGATGCCGGCGGCGATGCACAGCAGCACCCACAGGGACAGCCAGCGCTCGAAGAACCCCATGGCCGGCGCGGCAGCCTCGGCGGTGGCCGCCGACACAGTGTTCACGGGGTCGGTTCGGCGCTATCGGGCGCGCAGCAGGCCGCCGGCATCACCGGAATCACCGGCGCCTTGACCGCGCGCGTGATGCGAACGGGCTGGACGGCCGGTGCGCAGCACGAGGGCGCCGGCGCGGCGGCCGGTGCCGGCGCTGCCTCCCGGCGCGCCTCGCCGTAGGTGGGAATGGCGTCCAGCGTGTGGAAGGTCTCCCAGGCGATACCCTGGGGATCCGTGATCCAGTACTTGTCGGAGCGGGCATAGCAGCACGCCGCGGCCTGCTGGTCGATAGCCGCGATCTGCGCACTGTCTGCCTGGGTGCGCAGCGCCGCGAGTTCGTCCTCGGAGTCCACCTGGATGCCCATGTGATCGAGGCCGGGCGGGGCGCCACGCGAGGAGAGGGCGAAGTTCACCCGGGGATCGTCCAGCATCCACTTGGCGTAGTCGGGATGCTGCACGGTGGGGGCGCAGCCGAACACAGTGGAATAGAAACGGATGTTGGCGGCGAGATCATCCACCGACACGTGTACGTGGAAGCGCTTCATCGTGTTTGTTCCTCGGGCGCGCAGGAGGTGCCACCCTGGCCGGGGCCGCACGCATTGCCCCCGCAGCAGTTTTCGGTGAGAAACCCCAGCAAGGCGTTCATGGCGGCGAAATCGGCCGCGTAAATCACGAAACGCCCCTGGGGCCGCCCCTGCACGAGGCCGGCGGCAGCAAGCGCGGACAGGTGGAAGGAGAGATTCGCCGGGCTCACCCCGAGACGCTCGGAGAGCTCTCCGGCCGCCAGCCCGCCCGGCCCGGCCTGCACCAGGGCCCGGAAAGCGGCAAGGCGGGTTTCCTGGGCAAGGGCACCCAGGCTCGCCACCGCCGTCGCCGCGGACAGGCGCCGCGCGGCACCCTTGCGCAGGGTTTTCACGCCACGTCACGCCCGATGTCGTCCAGCCGGCCCTGCAGGGTCAGCCGGTCGAGCGTGGGGATGGGCAGGCTGGTAAAGATCCGGATGCGGCTGGACAACTGCGTCCACGCTGTCAGGAAGGCGCGGCGGCGCGCCGACTCATCGCCCTCCACGGCCGCCGGATCCGGCACGCCCCAGTGGGCCGTGATGGGCTGTCCAGGCCAGACCGGGCACACCTCGGCGGCGGCGTGATCGCAGACCGTGAACACGAAATCGAGGGGCGGCGCCCCTGCCGCGGCGAACTCGTCCCAGCTCTTGGAGCGCAACTCCGCCGTGGCGATGCGCTGGCGATCGAGCAACTCGAGGGCCAGGGGATGCACCGCGCCCTTCGGGTGGCTGCCGGCGCTGAAGGCGCGGAAGCGTTCGTCGCCTGCGGCGTTGAGAAACGCCTCGGCCAGGACGCTGCGGGCACTGTTGCCGGTGCACAGGAAAAGCACGTGATAGGGACGGTTCATGGAAGCCACGCTAAGTTTCTATATTTGTACAAATATTGAAACGTTAGGCGCCCCGCGTCAAGCCCGCGAAGCGGGTTGTCAACCGGGGCCGAGGGCGCGCACCAACTGCTCGCGCAGGGCGTGGCGCGCTGTGCCTGGCAAGGGGCGGGGCGAATCACGCAGCCGCGCGCCCCACACCGGATTGGGGAAGTGGGGATCGTCGCCCCAGCGGGCAGTCACGTGCCAGTGCAGGTGCGGCACCACGTTGCCAAAGCTCGCCAGATTGATCTTGTCGGGGCGCAGGGTGTGGCGCAGCGCGGTCTCGGCGGCCCACACAGCCGCCATGAGCTCGGCGCGCTGCGCCTCGGGCAGATCGGTCATCTCGCGTACATGGGGGTTACAAACCACGCGCAGGAACGCGGGATGGTCGGCCTCAAGCGCGAGGATCACCCGCAGGCGTTCGCCGCGCCACAGCACCTCACCGCCATCACCCTCGCATAGCGGGCAGGCGGCAGCCGTGCTCATGTTGCCTCCGCGCGCGCCTGCCCGTTCAGGCACGGGGGGACCGACACAGGGTGTCTCACAGCAACACGCGTTCGATGCCGCCACGGTTGGCGGACTGCACGTACTGGTCAAGCCAGCCTTCGCCCAGCACGTGGCGGGCGATCTCCACCACGATGTAGTCGGCCTGGGTGATGGCGTCGGCGTCGTAGCGGGACAGGCCCTGCAGGCAGGATGGGCAGGAGGTGAGCACCTTCACCTCGCCCTGGAATCCGTCGGTGCGCATCCGCTCGGCGCCCTTGCGCATCTCCTCTTCCTTGCGGAAGCGTACCTGGGTGGAGACGTCCGGGCGCGTCATGGCGAGAGTGCCCGACTCGCCGCAGCAGCGCTCGTTCTGCTTCACCGCCTGCCCCATGAGCTGATTCACCACCTTGAGCGGCTGGTGGGTCTTCATGGGCGAGTGACAGGGGTCGTGATACATGTATCTCACGCCTTCCACACCCTCCAGCTTGACGCCCTTCTCCATGAGGTATTCGTGGATATCCAGCAGGCGGCAGCCGGGGAAGATCTTCTCGAATTCGTAGCCGGTGAGCTGATCCATGCACGTGCCGCAGGACACGATCACCGTCTTGATGTCAAGGTAGTTGAGAGTGTTGGCCACGCGGTGGAACAGCACCCGGTTCTCGGTGGAAATGGCCTGGCCCTTCTCGGCCTCGCCAGCGGCGCGCTGCGGGTAGCCGCAGCAGAGGTAGCCCGGCGGCAGGACGGTGGTGGCGCCCACGTGCCAGAGCATGGCCTGGGTGGCGAGCCCCACCTGGCTGAAGAGCCGCTCCGAGCCGCAGCCAGGGAAGTAGAACACCGCCTCGGAATCCTCCGCCACCCGCTGCGGATCACGGATCACGGGGACGATGTGCTTGTCCTCCACGTCGAGCATGGCGCGGGCGGTACGGCGCGGCACGCTCTTGGGCATGGGCTTGTTGACGAAGTGGATCACCTGGGCCTTGAGCGGCGCGCGGCCCAGGGTGGCGGGAGGCTGTTTCACCTGGGGCTGCACCAGGCCAAAGCGCCGGGCCACGCCGTGCGCCAGGCGCTGCGCCTTGTAGCCCCACTCGATCATCACGGTGCGCGCGAGCTTGATGGTGGCGGGGTCGGAGGCGTTCAGGAAAAACATGGACGCCGCCGTGCCGGCGTTGAATTTCTTCCGGCCCTGCTTGCGCAGGAAGTTGCGCATGGCCATGGACACCTCGCCGAAGTCAATGTCCACGGGGCACGGATTGGCGCACTTGTGGCACACCGTGCAGTGGTCGGCCACGTCGGAGAACTGGTCGAAGTGCGCCAGCGACACGCCGCGCCGGGTCTGCTCCTCGTAGAGGAAGGCCTCGATCAGCAGCGAGGTGGCGAGAATCTTGTTGCGCGGCGAGTAGAGCAGGTTGGCGCGCGGCACGTGGGTGGCGCACACGGGCTTGCACTTGCCGCAGCGCAGGCAGTCCTTGATGGAATCGGAGATCTCGCCGATCTGGCTCTGCTCCAGGATCAGGCTTTCGAGCTCCAGCAGCGCGAACGACGGCGTGTAGGCGCGCTCCAGGTTGCCGCCGGGCAGCAGCTTGCCGGCGTTGAAGCGCCCCTCGGGGTCCACCTCGGCCTTGTAGCGGCGGAAGGCTTCGATTTCGCCGTCCTCCAGGTAGTCGAGCTTGGTGATGCCGATGCCGTGCTCGCCGGAGATCACCCCGCCCAGGGAACGGGCCAGCGCCATGATGCGGGAGACCGCGGCGTTGGCCTCCCGCAGCATGACGTAGTCATCGGAGTTCACGGGGATGTTGGTGTGCACGTTACCGTCGCCGGCGTGCATGTGCAGGGCCACGAACACGCGGCTCTTGAGCACACGGCGGTGGATGGCGTCCAACTCGTGGCGGATGGCGTCGAAGGGGCGGCCGTCGAAGAGCTGCATAAGCGGCTCGCGCACCTCCGCCTTCCACGACACCCGCAAGGCGTACTCTTGCATGGCCGAGAACACGCTGCGGCCGGTGAGGCGGGGCATGGCGCCCGGCTGCTCGCGCGCCGCCAGCCACTGATCGAATCGCTCCACCGGGTCGTCCAGGTGCTCGAGCAGCCACTGCCAACGCGCCCGGACGGCAGCGATCAGCTGGCGGGCCGCCTCGGGCCGGCCCGCGAGAATCTCGTCCGCGGGTAGCGACTCGCCAGGCACCACGGCACGCAGCTCGCCGGCGAAGAATGTTTCCAGCTCCGCCAGCAGGCGAATCTTGTTCTTCAGCGACAGCTCGATGTTGAGCCGTTCGATGCCGTCGGAGTAGTCGCCCAGCCGGGGCAACGGGATCACCACGTCCTCATTGATCTTGAAAGCGTTGGTGTGGCGCGCGATGGCGGCGGTACGGGCGCGGTCGAGCCAGAATTTGCGGCGCGTCTCGGGCGACACGGCCACGAAACCTTCCGCGCCGCGGGCATTGGCGATGCGCACCACCTGCGAGGCCGCCTCGCCGCAGGCGTCGGCGTCATCGGAGGCAATGTCCGCCAGCAACACCATCTTCGGGCGCACACCGCGCTTGGCCTTGGTGGCATAGCCCACCGCCTTCACATAGCGCTCGTCCAGGTGCTCCAGGCCGGCCAGCACCACGCCCGTACGACTTTCCATGTGGCGCTTGATCTCCACGATGGAGGGCACCGCGTCGCGTACCTGCCCGAAGAACTCCAGGCACACGGTGCGCACGTGGGTGGGCATGCGGTGCAGGATGAAGGTGGCGCTGGTGATGAGGCCGTCGCAGCCCTCCTTCTGCACGCCGGGCAGGCCGGACAGGAATTTGTCGGTGACGTCCTTGCCCAGGCCCTGCTTGCGGAAGCTCGCGCCGGGAATCTCCAGGACACGCGGTTCACCGAAGGGCGTGCGGCCGTCGCCTCGAAACTTCTGGATGGAGAAGCGCGCCAGCGCCGCATCGTGGATCTTGCCCAGGTTGTGGTCGAGGCGCGTGACCTCCAGGAAGTGGCCGGTGGGGTCCACCATGCGCCACGAGGCCAAGTTGTCCAAAGCCGTGCCCCACAGCACCGCCTTCTTGCCGCCGGCATTCATGGCCACATTGCCGCCGATGCAGGAGGCGTCCGCCGAGGTGGGGTCCACGGCGAACACCAGCCCGGCGGCTTCGGCCGCATCCATGACCCGGCGCGTGACCACACCCGCGCCGCAGCGGACCGCCGGCACCGGATCGGCCACCCCTGGCAGGCTGACGCGCTCCACCTTGCCGAGGGCATCGAGCTTCTCGGTGTTGATCACCGCCGACAACAGCGTGAGAGGACAGGCCCCACCGGTGTAGCCGGTGCCGCCACCGCGCGGCACGATGGTGAGGCCCAGTTCGATGCAGGCGCGCACCAGGGGGGCCGTCTCCTCCTCCGTGTCGGGATAGAGCACCACGAAGGGGTACTCCACCCGCCAGTCCGTGGCGTCGGTGACATGCGACACCCGCGCCAGGCCGTCGAAGGCCACGTTGTCGCGGCGGGTGATGCGCGCGAAGCGGCGCAGCGCCTTGCGCCGCAACGCCGCGGTGCGCTCGAAGCCGGCTTCGAAGGTATCCACGGCCGCCCGGGTTGCCTGCATCAGCTCGTCCACGCGGGCATCGTCGCTGGCGCTGCGCTTCTCGATCTCGCGGATGCGGTGGCGCAAGGCCTCCACCAGCGCTGCGCGGCGGCGGCGGTTGGCCAGGAGGTCGTCTTCCAGATAGGGGTTGCGGCTCACCACCCAGATATCGCCCAGCACTTCGTAGAGCATGCGCGCCGAGCGGCCGGTGCGACGCTCGTCGCGCAGCGCCTCCACCAGCGACCAGCAGCGCGCCCCCAGCAGCCGGATGAAGATCTCGCGGTCGGAGAACGAGGTGTAGTTGTACGGGATCTCCCGCAACCGTGGGGTGGTGGCGGGGGCGATGTCGAGCAGGTTCATGGCGCGTGCCGGAGAAGAATGCACGGGATTCTATCGGCCTTTCCACCGGCACGACCCATAGGTGTGCAGCAGTGGCACCTCCAGGACAGCCGCTCAGGCCAGGCTGGCGATCACCAGGTAACGGGCCAGCTTGCCCGCGGCGATGCAGAGGAGCGATCTGAACCAGTTCAGGCGCATCCACCCGGCGGCCACGCACAACCCGTCTCCCACCACCGGCACCCACGACAGCAGCAGCACGAGGATGCCCCAGTCCTGCACCCACTTGAGGCCTCGCGGCGGCATCTTCACCGCGATCAGCCGGCCGATCAGCCAGGAACTCATGCCCCCCAGGGTATTGCCAGCCGTGGCCACGGCAATGGCGGGCCAGAACAGAGCCGCGTCTTGACGCACCACCGCCCACAACACCACCTCCGAACCGCCAGGCAGCAGCGTGGCCGACAGAAAGGCCGACAGAAACAAACCGCCAAGGGAGAGCGCAGGGCTCACGCCGCGTTACCGGGGCGGGACCCGCGGTCGGGTGCCCCAGTCATGCCCATGACGGCTGGCGGCACTGGGACGAACCACAGGCTGTGCAGAGGGCGGTCCCAAAAAAAAGAGCAGCCGGAGAGGCTGCTCGAAATTCGCGTTTGCCAGGGAGAAACGCAACCGTCTACCGCTACCACCGGGATGAACCACGCTGGAGCCGTAATTCCGACGGCCAAATGGAAATGTATAGACGCAGTCGCATAACTCAAAATCATTTGTTATCGTCTTCTAAATAGGTGTTTATCTATATATGACTTCTGAGGGGCGTTGCCATGCACGTCACACTCCGCCAGCTTAAGGTGTTCGAGACCGTGGCCCGCCTGGGCAGTTTCACCCGTGCCGCGGAGGAGTTGTTCTTGTCCCAACCCACCGTTTCCATGCAGGTGAAGCAACTGTCCGATGCCGTGGGCCAGCCACTCTTCGAATTGACCGGCCGGCGCATCTGCCTCACCGAGATGGGCGAGGAACTGTTCCGGACGTGCCGCGAGATGTTCGACACCTGGAACCGCTTCGAAATGACGGCGGCAGCCATGAAAGGCCTCAAGAAGGGCCGGCTCAAGCTTGCCTGCGTGACCACGGCGAAGTACTTCATCCCGCGTCTTCTCGGGCCGTTCTGCGACCGCTACCCCGGCATCGACGTGCGTCTTGAAGTGGCCAACCGTGAAGCCGTAGTGGAGCGGCTGGCCCGCGGCGAAGACGATCTGTACATCATGACCTCGCCGCCGCAGCACTTCGACATTGCCATGCGCGCCTTCCTGGAGAACCCGCTCGTGCCCATTGCCCCCGGCGGGCACCCCCTTGCCGCACAGGCGAATATTCCGCTGGCGCGGTTCGCGAAGGAGCGCATGCTGCTGCGGGAGCGCGGCTCGGGTACCCGCCTGGCCGTGGAACGCATGTTCCGCGAACAGGGTGTGGAACTGAAAGCCCGCATGGAGATTAGCTCCAACGAAGCCATCAAACAGGCGGTGGCCGGCGGGTTGGGGGTGACGGTGATTTCCCAGCAGGCCCTGGCGATCGAGCCAATGACACAGGACATTGCCGTTCTCGATGTGGAGGGCTTTCCATTGCAGGGTGCCTGGCACGTGGTACACGCGGGCAACAAACAGTTGTCGGTGGTGGCACAGACGTTCTTCGATTTTCTGTGCAACGAAGCGCGCCAAATGCTGCCCGGACCTCTAGGCCAGCCCACCACCCATTCGCAAAATGGGGTCGCCGCCATCCGGAAGGAGTTTCTGAAACAGTGAGCGCCGGCTCACATCCCTATCGCCTTGGACGCGCGGCGCTACTGACCCAGCACGGCAAGGAGGCCGCCATTTCCGCACCTCTGGCACAGGGGCTCGAAATCGAGGTGGTGCGCGTGGAGGGCTACGATACCGACCGCCTAGGAACCTTCACGCGCGACGTGCCCAGGGCTGGCACGCAACTGGAGGCCGCCCGCAGCAAGGCGGCTCTTGCCCAGCAGTTGTCCGGGCTGCCCTGGGGGCTGGGCAGCGAGGGCAGTTTCGGCCCCGACCCGGTGTTGGGCATGACCGCCTGGAATGTGGAACTCCTTGTCTGGCTGGACGCGGAGCGCCGGCTGGAGGTGGTCGCCACGGCCGCCGGACCGGAAACCAACTACCGTCAAGGTTGGATCGAGGACTGGCCCCAGGCCGAGGCGTTTGCGGCGGCGGTCGGCTTTCCGAGCCATGCCCTGATCGTCTCGCCCGGCCCCGAGGCTGCGCCCGTCGCCAAGGGCATCACCGAGACGGCCACGCTGGCCCACGCCTTTGCCCTGGCGATCTCCCGGCACGGCCGCGCCTGGCTGGAAACGGACATGCGGGCCCATGGCAACCCAACGCGCATGGCCATGATCGCCCGCGCCGCCCGCCAGCTTGCCCAGCGGCTGGAGTCCTGCTGCCCGCGCTGCGGTGCACCGGGATGGTGGCCCGCTGGCGCCATCCCCGGCCGCCCCTGCGCCGACTGCGGCGCGCCTACCGCGCTGGCCGCCGCGCAACGCTGGCACTGCGGCGGCTGCGCATTGGAGGAGCTCCGCCATCTGGAAGCTGGCCCGGCCGACCCGAACCATTGCGAGTACTGCAACCCCTGAAACGCGCCGCCCGGGAAATGCAACGGGCCGCCGGGAGGATGACTTGCGCCCCCCGGGGGCGGCCCGGCCCGGATGGGACGGTTAGTCGTCGTCGCCGCCGATGCGGTAGATCTCCTGCTCGTCGGTTTCGTCCTCGGTGCCGATCACCTCGCCGGTGGCGGCATCCACCATCACTTCGGTGGTGGCGCCACCCTTGCCGACGATGGTGAACTCGTACCAAGCGCGGCCATCGGGCGCGACCTCGTACTCGATCTCCTTGGGCTGGCCAGGCACCTTGGCCAGTGCGATCTTCATGGCCTCGGCGGCGCTGATACGCGCTACCTTGGCGAAGGCGGGATCATCAGGCTTCACGTCGCGCTCCACCTTGGAGATGGCGCCCGTGTTGGCGTTGCACTCGGCCTCCCAGGTGTGACCATCCAGCAGCGTGGTGATCTCAAACTCGTAATAGGGAGTGCCGCGTTCGATTTCCAGCTCCACGGACTTCACCTTGGCCGGGTACTTGGCCAGCACTGCCTGGAGGCACTGCTCCATGGAGACCTTGGTCTTGGGGATGTCGAGGGTTTGGCCGAAGGCTGGCAGACACGCGACGCTGAGAATAGCGGCAAGCGGCAGAGCTTTCATGGACTTCCTTTCAAGGGATGAGGGGCAACGAATCGCGCAGCGCGCCCGCGCACGCACCAACCCACTGAGAGCCGTGGCCCGTCGGCTTGGTTCCGCGACTGAAAGCCTCGCCAGCTTAGCGCTCCGCGCCCTGCGCCGCGAGGGAAGGCTGCCGCGGAAGCGGTTGGGCAGGCTTCCGCCGCGCGGAGGGGAAGCCTTCCCGCCGCCGCGCCCGCGAAATCAGCGTTGCCGCGGACGCGGGTCGAAGTCGGCCCGGTCGGGCTGCGCCGGGTCATAGAAGAAGTACGCGTACACCTCTTCAGGCTTCACCATGTCGGGCTTGGGGCGATAGCGCGGGGTTTCGAGCATCTTCTTCACCGCGGCGACGAAACGCTCGGGCACCTCCACGTCCACCGCCTCCACGTTGCCGCGACGCGGCTCGAAGACACGCATGACGCGAAGCTGCCGCACGGTACCCGCATCGTCGAAAAGAACACCAAAGATCACCCCGTAAATGGACGACGGCGGCGCGGAAGGGGCTTGTTGCCCCATGGCGGGAAGGGCGACTGCGGCAAGCAGCGCTGACAGCAGGAAACGACGGCGCATGAAGAGCTCCGGCAATCTGGGAGTGGGATTTTGGGGGCGTTCCCCGCCATGGCCGTACGTAGCCGGCCTTGTGAAAGGGGGGTCCTGCCTCCATACTAGCCGAGTCGAACATTTGTCGTGGCTGTTTCTGCCCTTCACCCCTCCGGGTGCCCGCGGTTTCTCCTCGATCGGTCGTTTGATGCCGGACACCCACTCTCGGGTGCGGCAACGCCAGACTAGGAGGACTTCAATGACCACTGGCACCGTCAAGTTTTTCAATGCAACGAAGGGGTTCGGCTTCATCGCCCCGAGCGATGGCTCGAAGGATGTATTCGTTCACATCTCGGCGGTTGAACGCGCCGGCCTGGCCGGCCTCAACGAAAATCAGACCGTTGAGTTCGAACTCGAACGCGGTCGGGATGGCCGCGTCTCGGCGATCAACCTCAAGGCCGTTTGATCCACGCGACGGGCATCCGCGCCCGTCGGAACCTGCGCATGAGCCCGGCAAGAGCCGGGCCTGCGCGTGCCGATCCCGTTTATCAGGAACCGAATGGCCAAGGAAGAACTCGTCGAAATCGAAGGTGTGGTGAGCGAAGTGCTCCCCAGCACCCTGTTCCGCGTCACCCTCAGCAACGGCTTCGAGGTCACTGCCTACGCCTCGGGCAAGATGCGCAAGCACCGCATCCGCATCCTCGCGGGCGACCGCGTCACCCTGGAGATGTCGCCCTACGACATGACTAAGGGGCGCATCAATTTTCGCCACAAGGATGAGCGGCCTGGCGCGGTCCCGCCCGCTGCCCCGCGGCCTGGCGCGGCACGGCGCTAGTACTCAGCGCCCCGAACGCCTTCGCGGGTGTAGAGTGTGGTCAACCCATCCACTCCACCCGCCATGATCCGCGCCACCCTCCGCGCCCTGCTCGGCGCCTGTCTCGCTGCTGCCGCGCCAGCCACCATGGCCTGCGCGGAAGTCCTTCGCGGCGAGGCTGTGTCGGTGGAGCGCAACCGCGAGGCCCCCGGCGCGGGCGATAACGCCGGCGTGCAGGTGCTGGGCGCAGGGTGGTTTCGCGCAGCCACCGTCACCAAGGTGGGCGGTACCACCCACGACACCACCCTCACCGTTGAACTCGATGGCGAACCGCTGGTGCGCGCCACCTTTGCCGAACTGCGCGACGGCTGGCGGCAGGTGCAATCGGGGGCGCTGTCCATCACCCTGCGCACCGAGGGCAACGTGAGCACGCTCACGGTCTGGTACCCGGATGAACTGAAGTTTCGCGCCCTGGCCAACCTGCGCGTGGACGTGGCCGAGGCGGGCGTGGAATCGGTGCGGGTGAGCGCGGTGCTCAACAAACCGGCCCCGCACGAGCACGTGCCCGGCAGCCCCGCCGCCGTGGCTGGCCTGCCGGCGTTCAAGTAGCCGCGGGCCGCGTCCCTGACACCCCGTCAGGGTTCCTTGTAGGTTTCCACGGCGCTTGCACGCATGGCGTAGCCGATGTCGATGTCGGAGCTGCCATCCACCAGTGTGAGCTGCTTCTTCACCGCGCCGGCGGCCAGCCGGCCCGTCACCCACACCGGCGCGAACAGCCCCCCCATCTCGTAGGGCTTGTCGAGCCGCACGTGCACGATCTGGTTGGGCGGCGGCGGCGGGGTATGGATACAGGCGCCCACCCAGGGCACGAGCAGGAACTCCGTCACCTTCTTGCCGGTGATCTCCAGCGGCAGCAGATAGCCGGGCAGGCGCACCTCCTGGCCGTTGAGCGCCGTGTTCACGGCCTCGCCCTGGGCCTTGCGCCGCACGGCGATGTCCTTGCGCTGGGCCAGCAACCCTCCCACGTCCACGCCCGCGGCGGCGAGCTTTTTCGCCGCTGCCTGCTCCCGGGCGCTTTCTTCGGCGGTGATGGTCTTGTCGCCGCGCTCGCGACGGTCGCGCACGCCGGCCACATCGGCCAGGGCGAACAACTGCTCGCGGGAGAGTTTCTCGAAGGGGTCGTCGAACAGCGACGCCTTGGGCGCCAGATCTTGCCACTGGATGGTGCGCACGCCCTGGCCGAAGGCGGGCGCAGCACACAGGGTGCCCGCGAGCAGCACAGTGACGACGCAATGAGGCAGTTTCATGGTGTGAGCAACTAGATGCGAATGGTCATGCCATCGGCGAGGGACTGGCGGTAGCAGCGCCACGCAGGCAGCAAGCCGATCAGCACGCCCGCCAGCGCCACGGCGGCGAGCAGCGCGCACTCCCGCGCGGACGGCCATGCTACCGGAAGCAACAGGCCGAAGCGCGCCGCGATCGCGTCCTGGGCCAGCGCCAGGCCCGCCCCGAGCGCCGCCACGCCGACCACGATACCCGCCAGCGTCACCAGCGCCGCCTCGCCCAGGATCAGCCCGAACACGTGCCCCGGACGCGCCCCCACGGCACGCAGCACCGCCATCTCGCGCCGGCGCTCCCCCAGGCTGGTGAGCAGCGCCACGAGCATGCCCGCGAGCCCCACCAGCACCACCAGAACGGACACGGCGAACAAGGTGCGCTCCACCACGCCGGTGATCTCCCACACCTCCTGCAGCGTCACCCCCGGCAGGATGGCAGTGAGCGGCTCGGGGCCGTACTCGTTCACGGCGCGCTGCACCGCCAGGGCCGCGGCGCGGTTGTGCAACCCCACGAACACCGCAGTGATGCCGCTGACGAGGGCTTCGGGATGAGCGCCTTCGGCGCCGTGGTCCTGCTCGTGATCGTGCCCAGGCGGGCGGCGCGCCAGCGCCTCGGCAAGCGGGTCGGCGGAAATGCCGGCATTGACGGGCGCATGCACCGCATCCAGGCCAGCGAGGCTCACGTACACGCCGCGATCCACCGGCGTGCCCGTGGGCGCGAGCACGCCTGTCACCTTGAAGGGGCTTTCCTCATGCAGGGAGAAGCTCACCTCGCCGGCGCCATGAGCAATGACGATGGACGCGCCGGGCGCCAGGCCGAGCCGCCGCGCCACCTCCGCACCCAGCACGGCATCGCGCTCACCGCGAAAGGCCGCGCCCGCGGCAAAGGCCAGCCGGCGCTCGCCCGCAAAGCGAAAGTGCTCGAAGTAGGCGCCCGTGGTGCCCACCACCCGGTAGCCGCGCAACGTATCGCCCAGCGACACCGGAATGGTCCATGCCACCTCGGGCCGCGCCGCCAGGGCCTGCCAGCTGCGCGGCGAGATGGCGTTGGTGGCATTGCCGATGCGAAACACCGCCGACAGCAACAGATGCACCGGGCTGCTGCGCGCCCCCACGATGAGGTCGGTGCCCGACACGGTGGCCGCGAAGCTGTCGCGTGAGGCGCCGCGCAGGCGCTCCACCGCCAGCAGCAGCAACACCGCCAGGGCGATGGACAGCACCGTGAGCGCCGCGGTCAGCGCGCGGTTGCGCAGGCTGCTCAGGGCGAGCCTCAGCAGCATGGGCGTCCCCCCAAGCGCACGGCCGCGCGCCATGCCGCTCCCGGCTGCAGGTCAGCCACGGTTGAGCGCCTCCATGGGCACGCTGCGGTGGAAGGCACTGGCCAGCGAAGCATCGTGGCTCACGAACACCAGCGCCGCGCCGCTCGCCGCACACTCCCGCAGCAACAGATCGAGGAACGCCTCGCGCGCGTCGGCGTCGAGGGCCGAGGTGGCCTCATCGGCAATCAGCAGCTCGGGCGCGCCCATGAGCGCCCGCGCCGCGGCCACGCGCTGCTGCTGGCCCACGCTCAGCGCCGTGACCGGCCGCTCCAGCAGCTCCGGATCGCTGAGGCCCAGGCGGCCGAGCAGCCGCCGCGCCTCGGCCTCCACGCTGCCCGAGGCGACCGTGGCGCGGGCGCGGCGGCGCGCGGAAAACAGGCAGGGCAGCGTCACGTTCTGCACCACCGTGAGGTAGGGGATCAGGTTGAAGAGCTGGAACACGAAGCCCACGTGATCGGCGCGCAGCCGGTCGCGCCGGGCCCCCGTCATGCCGGGCAGGCCCTGACCCAGCAACTCCACCGTGCCCGTACGCGGCACCAGCACCCCCGCCATAAGCTGCAGCAGCGTGGACTTGCCGCTGCCGCTGGGCCCGCGCAGAAGCAGCCGCTCCCCGGGCAACACCTCCAGGGCGTCCACTCGCAGCAAGGCCGCGCCGCGGGGCGTCCAGCCGAACTCGACCCCGCGCAGCGCCACCACTGGCGCGTCAGCGGTCAGGGCGGCAGGGGTGGCTGAGAGGGCTGACTGCAAAGGGGGCGGCCTGGCAGTGGACAGCGAGGAGAGTCATGCCTGCAACCATAACCTGTCCGCCGCGCGGCGGTCGAGTCAGCGTATCCGTTTCAGACACCCGGCCTCGCCGCGCTGTGATCCGGCGGGTCTTCGCAACAGGGGTCTCTAACCCTCTCCCACGATCACCGGCTGCCACGCCTTCGGCATCGGGTTCGCGGTTTTCGCCTCACAGACAGCCCGCGCCCGCGCGCCCTCCTTTGCCGCGGCAGCAGGACCTTCCCCCACCTTGAATCTCACCACGGCCATCGCAAGGGCCTGTGCCTGCTCCTCCAAGCTCTCCGCCGCCGCGGCAGCCTGCTCCACGAGCGCCGCATTGCGCTGCGTAGACTCGTCCATGCGCACCACCGCTTGGTTGACCTGATCGATACCCTCGCTCTGCTCAGCGGAGGCCGCGGCGATCTCCGCCATGATCCCGGTGGCCTGTTCCACCGACGAGACCACTTCTTCCATGGTGTGCCCCGCCTTATTCACCAGCTTAAGGCCCAAGTCAACCTTGGCCGCTGAGTCGGCAATCAGGCTCTTGATCTCCTTCGCCGCTGCGGAGCTCTTCTGGGCCAGCCTGCGAACTTCCGTGGCGACCACCGCAAAGCCCCTTCCCTGCTCGCCGGCGCGGGCCGCCTCCACCGCCGCATTGAGCGCAAGGATGTTGGTTTGCGATGCGATGCCGTCGATCAAGGATGTGATGTCCGAGATCTGCTTGCTTGAGGTTGCAATGGCGGCCATGGTGTCCACCGCGCGACGCACCGCCTCGCCCCCGCGCAGCGCCACTTCCGAAGCTCTTGACACCAGCTGGTTCGCCTGCTGGACGTTGCCCGCGTTGCGCTTCACGGTGGAGGTCAATTCCTCCATGGACGAGGCGGTCTCCACGAGACTGGCCGCCTGGTCCTCCGTGCGCTCGGCGAGGTGCCGGTTGCCGGCGGCAATCTCCCCCGATGCGGTGTTGATGGATTCCATCGACTCGCGCACCTGGCCAATGAGCGCTCGCAGTTGTCCTACGGTGCGGTTTGTGTCGGATTGAAGCGTGGCCAAACGACCGCTGAAGCTGCCGCTTACCGCGTGGGTCAGATCGCCGTCCGCGAGTCGCTCAAGAACTCGCCCAACCTCCTGAAGCCCTGCATCGGCCGTACGCATCACTTCGTTGAGCCCCTCGACCATCTCGCGATACACGCCCTCATGGCGATCAGCATCGCCGCGCACGCCAAACTCGCCTTTGCTTGCGGCTTCGACGAGGGCATTGACGTCCGTCAGCGTATCCAACAGGCGGGCCTTTGCGGCGCGAACCGCTTCGGTCACCGAGGCGGCCTCGCCAGGCAACTCGGGCATGTCAACGGCCAGGTCGCCCCTAGCGTAGTGACTGAGCGCGTCAATCACATCGTGCGTGATGGCGATCTGCCGTGCCACCAGCTCGTTGGACCCGACCGCCATGTGCCGATAGATGCCTTGGAAGCGATCGGCATCGATAACGTGGCTCATGAGACCAGCCTGATGACGCTCCGCCATGGTGTTCTGCGCCCTGACGAAATCAGCGAGGGTCGCCTGCATCCGGCTCATGGCGCGCAGCATGGCCCCTATCTCGTCGGGGCGCTCTGACAGAACCGCGTCTCGAAGGTTGCCGTTAGCGATGTCGTCGGCGGTGCGCGCCGCGGCCGCCGCCCCGCCCACGATGCCGCGGACGATGCGAACCGCCACGAACACAGAAAGGCCGCCAAACATGAGCACGAGGGACAGGATGCCCCACTTTTGCCACGTCAGCCGGTAGAGCCGCGCCTCCAGAAGCGCTCGCACTTCCTGATGACTGGCGTCATACAGCTGAAACACTGCGGTGAGCGCCGGGTGGGCGCGCTGCGCGAACATCTCCGCACTCGTCGTAACGGAGGCGGCGAGCACAAAGTGCTTGCGGACAAAGATCGTGAATCGGCCCAGCTCCTCATCCATCGCCTCGAACCTGGGGCTGAGGATGGCCTGCGCGTCGGCGTTCGCTTCGAACACGCGGGACGCAAGGCCCACAAGCCTCGTACGCGAGGCGCCAACCCCCGCCACGGCACCCGTGATCTTCTCGCGCATGACGGGGGTGAGTTCCGGCTTGCCCATGGCGATCTGGCCATGAGTCTGGACCTGTCCCAGTTGCTCCGCCAGAACGGGAATCTGCTGCGACAACACCAGCAACAGCAGAAAAGTATCGGGTTCAGGGTCAAGCAACAGCCCCGACACCGTGGCGGTACGATCCATCATCATGGCGACTTCGTTCAAAAGATCGGTGTACGCCCGACCAATATCGTCGGGGTCCGCCAGGGCGCGATCATCCTGGATTTCGCTCCAGCGCTCGCTCAGCTTGTCGAGTTGCTCCAGGGTGCCACGGCCCTCCGCCGAGGCAGACTGGTGCAAAGTGCGGAGCGCCTCAAAGGCCTTTCCCACTTGCGCGGTCGAGTCATTGAGCGAGCCTTGCCCGCCCGTACCTGCCGCCGCCGCTGAGACGGCAATATCGCGGTGCCGGTGCAGCGCTTCCAGCAGCACGCGCTCGGCGCTGTGGTGCACGAGGCCGCGCAGCTCCATCTGGGCGAGGTCAATGTCTTTTTCGAGGCTTTGCGACAACAGACCCGTTGCCACGGCAAGGGGGACTCCGAACAGACAGGCGATCAGCGCGAATTGCCTGGAGAGGGTGCCGCGCCAGAAGCCAGGGGATCGTTTCATGTTGGTTCTCTTCGAGTCCGGCGTGTTTTGCAGGTGGCCCTGGACGAGTTATGGAAGAACGCTTCTCAACGCCTCAGAGCGAGCAGGTAGGTGCGAACGTCCGCGATCTGCTCATCGGTAAGCTGATCGCCCCACGGCGGCATGCCGCGGTATCGACCCACCCCCTCGCCACCCTTGCGGACGATGAGTTCGATGTACGCCGCCGGGACCTGGGAGGTCACCAGGTTCGCGGGTTTCGGGGTATGGACCTTGGCGGCGCGACCGTCACCCTCGCCAGACTCGCCGTGGCACAGGACGCAGTAGTTGCGGTAGACGATCCGGCCACGAATCTTGGCGGCCTCCAGGGTGTGCTTGAACTCCCGGACGATACAGTCCTCCGCATCGATCGATTTGCAAACCTTCACGATCTGTTCCTGCTCGCCGCCAAACGCGGGTACGGACATGGCCATACCAAGCACCATCAGCATCCATGCTCCAGAGCGGTTCATTGCTCCACCTCCACAACCATTTTCATGTTGGGGTGGATCGAGCATTCGATCTCGGCTTTCCCGGGTTTCTTGAAGGTCACCGATTTGCTCTGACCCTGGGGATAGGAGCCCAGATCGAAGGTCGCCGCATCGGAGAGCGAAAAAACGTTGTGGAAAAACGGGTCGTCGTTGCGGAAAGAAACCGTGTCTCCCACCTTGACCTTCAGATGCCTGACGGTGAATTCCTTGTTCTTCTGGCCCACAACTGTATCGGCCGCCAGGACCGAGCCGCTCATGGCAGCGATGAGCGTTCCCTTCAGGACGAGACCAAGGCATTGCTGGTGATTTTTTTTCACGAGATGTACTCCCTTTTCGTTTAGGTTGGTGAATTCGTGATGGCAAGCGCGTCGGATGAATCCGTCGTGGCGCCTCGCTGCGCCACATCAGGGCCAGGTCGGCGACGCACGGCCACATAAAGGCGGTAGGCCAGCAAAACTGCGATGACGGTCACATAGCAATAGGGCGTCGTGATGCCGGGCTTCGTCATCCAGACGAAATGCAGGCAGCCAGCCACGGCCGCGAGGTAGGCCAATCGGTGCAGACGCTTCCAGGAGCCGCCGAGGGTTCGTACCGACCAGTCGTTGGAGGTGATCGCCAGCGGGACCAGCGTCAACAGCGCCACCGTGCCGGCGACGATGAAGGGCTTTTCGCGCAGCGCGCGCCATGCCCCGTCCAAGTCCCAGGCCAGGTCGAATTCCAGGTAGACCCCCAGGTGGGCGAAGGCGTAGATGAATGCGATCACTCCAATGGCGCGCCGCATCCGCACAAGCGGGTTCCAGTCGGTCACGCGTTTGCCGGAGGGCGAACGGCAGATCACCATCACACCGGCAAGCGCGCGCCGGCCCGGTGTGATGGTCAGGCTGAGCGCAAGACAGATGAGCGACCAGCGGCCCGTGCCACGCTCCCATGTCTCCAAGGGGTTCGGGCCTAGCTTGCCGGCCACGGTGTTGACGATGAGGATCGCAGCAGGGGCAAGCAGCGCGGCGCACGTCAGCCACCAGCACTCCCGGTAGTGGCGTCGGAGCAGCTCGGCGGGGTGGAGGTGCACGAGCGCGTTCATCGGCGTTCGGTGGCCGCCACGCCAGCGTACAGATGGGCCACTTCAGGCGCATAGCCGTTGAAGGGCAACGTGGGCCGCTTTCGCATTTCGCCAAGACGGATTTCCCGGGCCTGACTCCATCTTGGATGCGGCACGTCAGGATCCACGTTGGCGGAGAAGCTGTACTCCTCCGGGCTCACGCGCGTCCAGAAGGTCTCCGGGCGCTCGGCCCGCAGCTCGATGGAAACCACCGACTTGAGGCTCTTGTAGCCGTACTTCCATGGCACGACCAGGCGCACCGGCGCACCGTTCTGGTTTGGCAGCGTCTTGCCGTACATGCCGGTGGCGAGGAGCGTCAAAGGATGCGTGGCCTCCTCGATCGTAAGGCCCTCTGTGTAAGGCCAGGGTAGCCGGCGATCCCGCTGCCCGTAGAAGCGTGATGGGTCGCAGGGACCGACAAAGCGCACGTACTTTGCCCGTGCCAGCGGGGAGCACGCCCCGAGAACCCGGCCCAGGGGTACGCCCAGCCAGGGGATGACGGCCGACCAGCCTTCCACGCACCGAAGCCGGTAGATGCGCTCCTCGACGCCGAACAACGACTTCAGTTCGGCGACGCCGAAATTGCGGGGGTTTGCCACGTCGCCCTTGACCTCCACCTGCCAGGGGTAGGGCCGGAGATTTTCGGCAAGCTGTCGAATGGCCTTCTTGTCGGTGCTGTATTCGTAGAAGTTGTTGTAGCTAGACACTTCTTCGAAGGGCGAGAGCGTTTCGTCCATCGCGAGGCGCGGGGCGCCGTCGTAGCGAGCGACGGCCTTGGCTGCGCCAGCGACGATGGTCATGGCGCCGGCGCCAGCGGCCGCCAGGAAGCGGCGGCGGCTCCGGTAAACCCACTCGGGGGTGATGCCATCGGACGCGAGAGCACGAAGCCTGTTCACGGGAACGAGCCAGGAAAAGTTGATCAGGGTTATCCGGGGCACCGCGTGGTGCCCCGTAACTGCCGGCGCTAGTTGGGCAGGCGCGGCAACTCGACGGCCGTATGGGGGGAGGACAGCGCTTGCATGAACTCCACGAGGGCGGCCTTTTCCTCGGTTGTGAGGTCCAGGGCCTTCATGTTTGGCGACAGGTTGTCCTTCACCACCCCGCCCTTCGCGTAATGCTCCACCACATCGGCGAGGGTGGCGGCCGAGCCATCGTGGAAATATGGCGCAGTGCGCGCAGCCTCCCGCACCGTTGGCGTCTTGAAGGCACCCTTCATGCGGGCGATAGGTTTCTGGGTGAAGCGGCCCATATCAGGATTGTTCTCGCCCCAGGACGCAAGCCCCAGGTTGTGAAAGCCGTTGTCCGTGAAATTCGCGCCGGAGTGGCAAACGGAGCAGTTGCCCTTGTTCGGGTCGATGAAGACGCCGAAGCCCCGCACCTGTTGCGGCGTGAGCGCCGTAGTGTCACCGGCTACCCAGCGATCAAAGGGCGAGTCGCGGCTCACGACGGTTCGTTCGTAGGCCGCGATGGCCTTTGACAGGGTCCCCGAATCGATCGCTTGGCCGGGATAGGCTTTCTGGAAGGCCTCGCGATAGGCTCCGTTCTGGTTGAGCCACTTAAACAGCGCCGGCAGGTTCATGTTCATTTCCTGCGCGGCCTCCATGGGGCCCATGGCTTGGTCCTCCAGCGTGGCCTTGCGGCCATCCCACATCTGGATGGGGTTGTAGCCGGTATTCACAACCGTCGGGGTGGCGCGCGCCAGGGCCTCCGAGCGGAAGCCGCGGGCAACCGGCAGGCCATCGGACCAACCGAACATGGGGTTGTGGCAAGTGGCGCACGACATGTTGCCGTCCCGCGACAGCCGGGGATCGAAGAACAGCATCTTGCCCAGCGCCACCCGGTCAGCCGTGGGGGCGTTGTTGTCCGGGGAGGGCGGTTCGCTCGGCAAGCGCCACTTGGCGAGGCTTGGATGGCCCGCCTGCAAGGTAATCGCCTCGCCATCCGTATCGTGCACAACGGTGCCTGCTGATCGGGTTGCGAACGCCACCGCGGCACCCAACACCAAAGGCGCAACCATGAGCGTTCGCAGCTTGAACCTTGGCTTGCCTGGCCCCGCTCCACGGCCACCCGTGGCCACCTTGATCTGGTCTGCCGCGTGGGTCCACCCACCGCCCGCCTTTCCCTGCTCGTTCATGGAATCCTCCTTCACCGTTGTAAAACGCACCCTAGAGGTGCGCTTGTTCATCGTTCTGATCTTTCACGGTGCATAACGGCGAGGAAATGTTCTTCTTTAGTGCATTTTTTTCTGGTAACCGGCCAAACGCACTAGTGCAGGGCATATAGCCCCTGATAAGCACTGTGTTGGGGCGCTGGGGCGAGCTTAAGGCTTTGAAATTAGAAAGATAGCCCGCGGCCAGGGGGAATCTCGCGTCATCCATGGGCGCAGATGATTGGAGCGTTGTTGTCGCTCCGACCCGGAGGGCACGGCCCCGCCAGGGAACGCGGCCTGGCCCGGGCAGGACGCGCCAACTGATTACCGCACGCCGAAGATCCACCCCTCCAGGCTGGCGATGCGCCGCTCGGCCCCGGTGAGCGGCGGCGCGAAGTAGTCTTGCAACGCGCCGCGCCCCTGCATGTCCGCCAGCCACGCCGCCACGGCGAAGGCGTCCTGCTCGTCGGGGCTGCGATCCTCGCGCGGGTAACGGTGGCGCAGCAACGACGGATACACCTCCGCCAGAACGGCCTTGCGCCCGTCGGGCCGCCAGCCGTCGAAGGGCCAGAAGTGCAACCGGTCGCCCGCCTCGCGGCGCAGCCACGCCAGCCACGGGATGCCGGCGTGGGAGCTCTTCGCCACCGAACCATTCACGTCGAACAGAAAAACGCTCTTGGCCGAAGAGGTCCAGCGCTCCGCCAGGCGGTATTCAGTGGACGCGCCCGTGCGCTGGCCCGGCGCGAGCGCAAACCCGGCACGGTGCAGGCTGCCATCGCGCACTGCCTCCACGGTGGCATGGTCCAGGTGGGTGGGCCAGTGGGTGATGAAATCCTCCAGGAACGCCGGCCACCCGGGCAGCCCGTTCCGGTGGAAATAGGCCTGGGGAAACGAGAAGCAGAAATCCAGCCCCGCCACGAAGGGCTCGCCGCTGCGCGCCAGGTGGAGCAGCCACTGCGCCACCCCGGCGCGGGTCCAGTGGGGGCTGCGCCCGCCGCGGCCCGGCGCCGCCGCGGACACCTTGCGGGGCAGCGCATCGGCGGGCGTGGCCACGTACACCTGCAACCCGGGCAGCCGCTCGTGCGGCGTGCCGGCGCCGGAGTAGTCGATGCCGATGAAGCGGGTGAAGGGGGCCATGGGCGTGCCGCGATTGTGCGCCGGTATGCCCCTGACTGCGCCCGGCCGCCCTTCCCTTGCCGACGCAGCACGCTCGCGGCACGAGGCGCGTCTTGTGCTGCCGCGGGCTGCAGCGCACAGACCCGCTTCAACGCGCACCGGCGGGCGCCGGGCCGGTTCAGGGCGCGCGCTCCACAACGCCGCCAGCCAGATCCCCCGCAATCAGCCGGAACTGCTCCAGCGCCGCTTCCAGGTCATCCACGATCTCCTGGGCGATCACTTCGGGCGGGGGCAGGTTATCGCTGTCGGCGAGGCTTTCGTCCTTGAGCCAGAAGATGTCGAGGCTAGCCTTGTCGCGGGCGATGAGCTCGTCGTACTCGTACACGCGCCAGCGGCCTTCGGGGGTCTGGGCGGTCCAGGTGGGCTGGCGCTGGTGGCGGTTGGCGGGGTTGTAGAGCGCGACGAACTCGGCCAGGTCTTCGCGCTTCAGCGGGTTGGTCTTCAGCGTGAAGTGCTTGTTGGTGCGCAGGTCGTAGATCCAGAGCTTGCGCGTCCAAGGCGTCTCCGAGGCGGGCTTGCGGTCGAAGAAGATCACGTTGGCCTTCACGCCCTGCGCATAGAACAGGCCCGTGGGCAGGCGCAGCAAGGTGTGCACGTCGCACTCGTGCATGAGCTTGCGGCGGATAGTCTCGCCGGCGCCGCCTTCGAACAACACGTTGTCGGGCAGCACCACCGCGGCGCGGCCGTGCGACTTGAGCAGCGTTCTGATGTGCTGCACGAAGTTCAGTTGCTTGTTGCTGGTGGTGGCCCAGAAGTCGTCGCGCTCCACGATGTCTTTCTCGGTGGAGGTCTTGCCGTCTTCGCCCACGATCATCGTGCTGCTCTTCTTGCCGAAGGGCGGATTGGCCAGCACCACGTCAAAGCGCTCGCCGGGGTCGGCGGCCAGCGCGTCGGCCACACGCACCGGCACGCTCTTCTCGGAGCCGATGCCGTGCAGCATCAGGTTCATCGCGCACACGCGCGCCGTGCCCTGCACCAGCTCCCAACCGCGGAAGGCGCCGTCTTTCAGGTGACGCTTCTCGTCGCGGGTGAGGTTAGGGAAGTTGTGCGTCAGGTACTGGTGCGCGGTGAACAGAAAGCCGCCAGTGCCGCAAGCGGGGTCGCAGATCAACTCGCCGGGCTTGGGCGCGATGCAGTCCACCATCGCCTGGATCAGCGCGCGCGGCGTGAAGTACTGGCCGGCGCCGGACTTGATGTCCTGCGCGTTGAGCTCCAGCAGGCCCCCGTAGGCGTCGCCCTTCACGTCGGCGCCCATCGCCGACCAGTTCTCGGCGTCGATCAGGTCAACGATGACGCGCCGCAGCTTGGCCGGGTCCTGGAACTTGTTCTGCGCCTTGCCGAAGATCAGCGCCAGCGTGCCCGGCTGCTTGCCCAGCTCTTCCAGCGTGTGGCGGTAGTGGTCGAACAGCGCATCGCCGTCCTTGGCCAGCAGCGCCGGCCACGCGTAGGCGGCGGGGATGGGGCTGGGCTGGCTGTACGGCGGCCGGCTGCGCTCGTCGGCCATCTTGAGACAACCGCCCGCCTGCGGGCGTGTTGCGGTGGAGGCTAACGTGAGCATCGCGAACGTTAAGGCGCGAAGCGCCGGCCGGAACCAAACAGCAGGTAGGTGAGCTGCTCGACGTAGTCGCCATAGCTCATCCCGTCGTCGCGCAGGACGTTGCAGTAGTTCCAGAGCTTCTGGACGAGGGTGGAGGTGTTCATTCGTCCTCGGTGCGCTTGTTCTCGATGTGTGCCCGCGACACCGCTGCGGCTTCCTGAAGCTTGCGTTGAAGGACATCCTTCGGTGGCAGCACGGTCAGGTACTCCGCAACGTGGATACCGGTCTTGTGGAGCTCCAGCAGTTCGATGCGCCCGCGGTCCTTGCCCGTGCAGAGGATGATGCCGATGGGTGGTTCCTCGCCCGGCTTTCGCTCGTACTTGTCCAGCCAGCGCAGGTACAGCTCCATCTGGCCCTTGTGTTCGGGACGGAAGCGGTCGAGCTTGAGTTCCACCACCACCAGCCGTCGCAGATCGCGCTGGTAGAACAACAGGTCTAGGTAGAAGTCCTCTTCGTCGACGGTGATGCGCTTCTGGCGCGCCAGGAACGCGAAGCCGCTGCCCAGCTCGAGGATGAAGTGCTCCATCTCACGCAGGATGGCGGCCTCGAGGTCCTTCTCCTGGTAGGTGTCTTTCAGACCCAGGAAATCGAGAAGATAGGGATCGCGCAGCACCAGATCGGCGGAGACGCGGTCTTCGTCGCGCAGCGCGGCGAGCTCCATGCGCGCCAGATCGGCTGGCTTGCGCGACAGCGCCGTGCGCTCGTAGAGCATGCCGCCGATCTTGTCCCGCAGGACGCGCACGCTCCAGCGGTGGGCGCGACACATCTCGGCGTAGAACTCGCGTTGCAGCGGCTCCTTCAGCGGCAGCAGGGCGAGGAAGTGCGTCCAGCTCAATTCTCGTATCAGCGATACGACGATCTTCTCGTCGGGGAAGACCTGCGCTAACTGGATCATCCGCCGCAGGTTCTTCTCGCTAAAGCTACTGCCGTACTCGGCCTCCAATTGTCGCGACAGCGTGACGACAATCTGCTCGCCATAGGCGGCGCGGTCGCCGGCCAGAACATCGGCATGAATACGACGGCCGATGCGCCAGTACAGCAGCGTCAGCGTCGCATTGGCCGTCGACACCACGTGCGCTCGCGCGTCGGCAACGAGGCGGCGGATGTCGGCGATCAGTGCGTTGCCCGTCGAGTCGGCCTTGGCCGAGGCGCTGCGGGTAGTCTTCCGGGTCACCATCCGATCAGGCTCCTATCGTGTGAGGCGCCGGCACCCCGCGCCCCTAACACGCCGAACAACACGGTCGTGACACCCGCCGCCAGCTGATTCAGGGCGCGCGGGGTGAAGTACTGACCAGCGCCGGACTTGATGTCCTGCGCGCTGCGCCCCAGCAGGCCCAAGTAGGTATCGCCCTTCGCGTCGGCGCCCATGGCCGACCAGTCTTCCGCGCCGATCAGGTCGACGATCACGCGCCGCAGCTTGGCCGGATCCTGACAATCTCCACCGGAGATTGGACGCCCCCAGGGCGCCCGGAGGGTGAGCATCGCCACAAGGCGATGCGAATCAAACTTGTTCTGCGCCTTGCCGAAGATCAGCGCCAGTGTGCCCGGCTGCTTGCCCAGCTCTTCCAGCGTGTGGCGGTCGTGGTCGAACAGCAACCCCGCATACTCGTCGGCTGCAGGCGGCTCGGCGTGGAGCAGGCCCGCGCCGCACAGGCGGTCAAGATTCGGCGAGGGCATCGTCATCTCCAATCAGCCAGATCCGCGGCTGCGCCTGCACGCGCGTGAGGAAGCTGTCGCCTCGTGCCAGACGGGCGGCCCACTGTCGGCGCGAGTAGATCGTGGGCTTCACCTCTCGGCCGAGCGTCTGACTCACGTCCTCCAGCAGGGTGAAAAGGTCCGCGTATGTGAGCGCGTCGCTCACGATCATCAGATCGACGTCGCTGTTGGCGGTGTCCTGCCGCTTGGCCACCGAGCCGTAGACGAACGCCGCGTGAATCTGCGGCGCGAGCGGCGCCAGCGCTTTGCGCAAGGGCTCGGCCAGGCTCATCGTCTTGCTGGCAATGGCGCACAGTTCGCCAAAGATGGGCGCGCTGGCATTGGCCTGGTAGTGCTTCTGTCGGCCGATTGTCTGCTGCGTGATTAGCCCGCTGTGGGCCAGGCGGGCGAGCTCGCGCTGCACGGCGCCGGAGCCCCCGCCGGTCAGCGCGATCAGTTCATTGGCGTAGAAGCTGCGCCCCGGCTGGCCGAACAGCAGGCCGAGCACGCGCTGCTGCGTGGTGCTGAAGAGCGCGTCGGCCAGGCCCGTGTGTGCCGTTGCGGGTGCAGCTTCGTGCGGCGTGTTCGGCGACTTACTCGTGCCCATATTGGAATCGATTATGCCCAATTTGGGAATATTTAGCTCGCGGTACTAGCAACGTCTGGCTCGACGCGCTGGAGCGCTCGTGGCCGCTTCGCTAAGGCGCGCTGGCCGACAGGCACGCGCCGCCGCTTGGCCTCCCGGAACGTGTTCTGCGCCTTGCCGAAGATCAACGCCAGCGTGCCCGGCTGCTTGCCCAGCTCTTCCAGCGTGTGGCGGTAGTGATCGAACAGCGCATCGCCATCCTTGGCAAGCAGCGCCGGCCAGGCGTATGCGGCGGGGATGGAGCTCGGGTGGTTGTGCGGCGGCCGGCTGCGCTCGTCGGCCATCTTGAGACAACCGCCCGCCTGCAGGCGTGTTGCGGTGGAGGCTAACGTGAGCATCTCGAACGTTAAGGCGCGACGCGCCGGCCGGAACCAGACAGCAGGTAGGTGAGCTGCTCGACGTAGTCGCCATAGCTCATGCCGTCGTCGCGCAGGACGTTGCAGTAGTTCCAGAGTTTCTAGACGAGAGCCGAGCTGTTCATGTCGGTTGACTCATCGCGATAGAAACAACTCTCCTACGGCGCCATCGGCGGTTCGTTCCGTCCGGCGATCGGACCCGGCTCGGTGCCTTTCAGGTAGGCGATTCGCCTTCTTGTGTCGACGACGAGCCAGTCGCAAGGCAAGGTCGGACCACCAAACATGGCTTCGACGACGCAGACATCGTTCCAAACCTGCTGCCCGTCACGCATTACCATTGGCTCGAAACCGAGGACGGCCCACCGTTCGACCAAGTGACGGATGTCAGACGGGTTCATCGCACCATCACGAAGTACTGGTCGAACCAGACGCGCCCACCGACAAGACTTTCGTGGTCTCTAAAGCACCGCTCCCATCCGCGGGGGTACCTTGCTCGGATCACCGAGATAGGCACTACGAAGTCGATGAACTCAAGAGAGATCGCCATCTTTGCTCCTCCCGCTGTCGGATCGCATGTCAACCCGGACCACGTTCTGATCGAACGAACGTGGCGGGTTACGCCGCACGTCTATCCGCTGCGCAAGCACAGTCGGCGCCCTCAGACAACTACCGGAGCAGTGCAACGAATCCAGCCTGCTCGAAGTGTTGGTCGTGGGCCAACGCCTCAGCAAGGCCGCGCTCACGCATCAGGACGAAGGAAGCGCAGTCGGTAAGACTCCACTCCTTGTCGCTTTTGCTGCGGTAGCTGTCGAACGCCGACTCGAACTGCAGCGACGTCTGCGGCACGAGCTCGACGTTCGGATTCGACCGTATCGCTTCAACACCGCGGATCGCATAGAGCCGCAGCGGAACCTTCGACAGCGCGGCGAGCAACTCGTCCAGCACCATCTCGGTCGTCAGGATGCGGAACTT
>Ga0209990_10000077_pt1 | contig 98231 bp, 69 predicted proteins | sample NOAtaG_6_FD_187304 | JGI IMG/M metagenome (GOLD analysis project Ga0209990, IMG submission 187304) | Freshwater lake microbial communities from Lake Erie, under a cyanobacterial bloom - NOAA_Erie_Diel5S_2200h metaG (SPAdes) (version 2) | ecosystem: Environmental > Aquatic > Freshwater > Lake ... | reverse complement strand
GACGACGTCATTCGCGCCACTGTCGCGCCGCACGGCCCACTGGTTGCCACCGAATTCACCGGCGAGATAGACCCACTGCGCCGCTTTCGCGGTTTCCTGCACGCGCCAGGCGAGCCGCGGCCGCGGAAAGAGCAGCTCGAACCGACGATCGTCGGACGGTGTCCAGAGGAGTCCGCCGGCCGGCAGGATGTTGACGTCGTAGCGGTCGAGGTAGATCACGCCGGCGACGATCCGCAGGTCGTCGTTGACCTCGTAGGCGCCGAAGCCGTGGCCGGTGACTCGGAAGGCCTGGGGCGTGTCGTTCGTGAAGTCGCTGTACCAGCCGGGGGCGACGGCGAGGTCGACGCCGAGCTTCGTGCCCACCTTCCGCATCCACCGCGCCTGGAGCCACGATTCATAGAGCTGCGCCGGCAGGCCCGGATCCATCGTGCCGCCGGCTTCGTCGACGAGCGTGGTGCCGAAGCCGGGCGTGAGGAGCAGCGGCGAATCGACCGTGGGCGCCGGCATGCCGATCGTGAGGCTCGTGTCGAGCGTCGTAAGCCCGAGGCCATCGGATCCGAACCGCGGTAATTCCGTGGCGGTGAAGATCACCTGCTGGAGCGCGCCCGGCTTCGCGCCCGGAGGAAGTTTTCTACCTGCGGGAGGCTCAAACTCCTGCCGCGGCTGCCCCGGCGGCGCCACATCGTCGGGGAGGAGCGGCTCGGAAAGATCCTGCGGATCTCCCAAGGCCGCCAGCCGCAAGCGCCCAAAAACGCCTTCCTCCACCGGCGGCAGCGGCACGACCGCCTCGTCGGCCCGCGCGATCGAGAGCGCCACACCCACGAGCACGACGACGAGGCAGGAAATCCTCCGCACGATACGGCCTCTCGTGAAACTAGTAGGCCAGTCCGAGCCGCAGCATGAGCGTGTCGTTGAGGTTCTGGTATTGCGGCGGGCCGTCGACGTAGAAGAGCTGGCGGGCGAAGACGTAGCCCACCTCGAAGCTGCCGGCGAGCCCGGTCGGCGTCTGCGGCACGAACTCCGTGCCGAGCGAAATGCGGACGTCGTTGTAATCGAAGGGGGAGATCTGGCCGGTCGAGCGGCGGAACGTCCAGGCGCCGCCTCCGTACTCGCCCGCCAGGAATCCCCAGACCGAATGCCGCCCCAGGTTGGTGAACCGGCGGGCCGCCTTCGGCGCCGGAAAGAAGATGTCGTAGCGGCTGTTGGCGTCGGGGGTCCAGGTGATGCCGACGGCCGGCAGCAGCTTCACGAGGTTGCGGTCAAGGTAGACGATACCGAGCTTGCCGGTCATCGTCGGCGTCAGCCGCGCCGTGCCGATCGCGCGGCCCATGATGCGCCAGCTGTCCCAGACGAGCACGTCCCAATTGGTGAAGATGCCGACGCGGATGCCGAGCTCGGCGCCGTAGATAGGCGAGAGCTGCGGATTCCAGGCCGCGTCGAGGAAAACGTCGTAGGTATTTGGCGGCAGGTCGGCCAGCATGGTGCTCGTCGTCTGCGGGCCGTCCCAGAGCTGCAGGCCGAAGCCCGGCGTGATGAGCAGCGGCGCGTGGTTGAGGTTCACCGGCGAGTTGTGGAAGAACGGCACCGCAAACGTCGCCGTTGTGTCGAGCTCGTTGACGCCGACGTTCGTTCCCTGGCCGTTGCCGAAGAGATAGGCCCAGCTGCCCCGCGCGCCCTGATAGAGCCGCATCGTCTGCTGAAACGTCGAGTTCTGCGATGGATAGCCGGGAGGGAAGAGCGACGGCGAGCCGGCGGTGCCCTGCGTGGGCATGATCGAGGGCGCGGCCGGGGAGTAGCCCGGATACCCCGGCTGGCCGCCGAGCGCCGAGGGCGCCTGCGCCGGGGCCCAGGTGGTCGGCGCCTGCGCCATCAAGAGCTGTGAGCCTTGTGGCGCGTAGGGATCCCACGTGGGCGGCGGCGGCGAGAGCGGCGCGCCGTATTGTGTCGGGATGATGCGATCGAGCGACGACGCCGCGGGGGACGGCAGGGCCGCCGTCTGTGCGCGAACCGGGCTCTGGCAGAGGGCCGCCAGAACAGCGAAGAACGCTGTCGTTATGGCAAGAAAATGGCGCACGGGAACGGGGGGGTACCAACCGCGGCGTGGCAGGGTCAAGGTCGCAGCGACGGCGAACCCGCCGGCCGCCACCGCAGAATGCCGATCTTGCGCCGACTGCCAGATTCCGTAGACCGCTACTTTGACGAGCGAGCCCGGGTCGGCAGAAGTCTCCTCGCGGTGGCCCTCGAAGACTCGGTCCAAATGCTCGTCGAGCTTCCGCCGACCCGGGCTCGCGGCTGCGTGTACCTTAAAAGCCATGCAGCCTGCCGCCGACCCGATCGACCGCGACGCCCTGCTTTCCCACGGCGGCCTCGCCGCGTTCGAGCACTACGACGAGGTGGGCTCGACGATGGAGCGGGCCCGCGCGATCGCGCATGACCGGTCCATCCCGTTGCCCGCCGCGGTCGTGGCCGACCGGCAGTCGCTCGGACGTGGCCGGCGCGGGGCGCACTGGTGGCAGCCGCCGGGGAGCCTGACGACGAGCATCGTGCTCGATGGCGCGGCGGCAGGGCTCGCGCCGCGGCAGGCGGAGCCGCGGCCCACCTGGTCGCTCGCCTGCGGTGTCGCGCTTGCCGAAGCGATTGCGGCGCTCGAGCCCGCGATCGATCCGCGGGTGCGGTGGCCCAACGATCTCGAGAGTGGCGGCAGAAAACTTGCCGGCATCCTCGTGGAGACCGCGCCCAACGGCCGGGCGATCTTCGGGATCGGCGTGAACACGACGGGCTCCGCCGCCGCCGCACCGACGGCGATCCGCCACCGCGTGGCCACGATTCCCGATCGCGCGGGCCGCGGGCTTGCGCGGGAGCCGCTCCTGGTCGCCTTCCTGCCGCGGTTTCTCGGGCTCCTGGCCGAGATGACGGCCGATCCTCGCGTGCTCGTCGATCGCTATGCGCCGCTCTGCGGGCTCACGGGCCGCGAGGTCACGGTGTTTCGCGGCATCGAGACGGGCATCGCGGAGGGAGCGATCACCGGGAGATGCCTCGGCATCGATATCAACGGCGCGATCGTGATCGAGACGCTCGCGGGGCGGCTGCACCTGGCCTCAGGCAGCCTCACCCACCCGGGCGACGTGTGGCATGGCGAGGACGGCGGGACGAGGCTCGCCTGAGCGCCATCACGCAGACCTCCCGGCCGCCGGTCGAAAGCTGCCGCGCCGTGGGTGCATAGCCCCAGCCACGGAAGAGCGAGAGCCACTCGGGCAGCGCCGATGCCCGCGACCACTCTGGCAGCTTGAGCGTGGCGATGATGCCTTTCGGGCGGCTGCCCGGCGCCGTCAAGACCCGTTCGATCGCCTCGAGCGTGCTCGTGGGGTCGATATTCATGTCGGCCACGACCCAGTCGAAGCCGCGCAGCTCCTTGAGCCGCACATCGCGGGCCCGCATCCGCCGCTGCTCGAACCGTGGGTGGGCGGCCACACGCTCGTCGACCAAGGCCGGGTCGATGCCGGTGACGGAAAGCCCCGCCTCGAGCAGCCGCTGGCAGGCGCCGCCGGGCGCGCAGCCGAGTTCCACGGCACGCTGCCCCGGCTCGAGCGGGATCGCGAACGTGGCGATCGCCTCGTCGAGCTTGAGCCAGGCCCGCGAGACTTTGTCGGCCGGAAGCGCGACCGGATAGAGGCCGCCGGGCCACTGGCTCGGGGGCGTCTGGGCGCGGTGCCAGCCGACCCAGAGCCGCTTGACCGGGCTCTCGCCCTCTTCGTCGATGATGCAATCGAGGACGAGATCGCCCGGCTGGGCGATGGGATCGTCGAGGATTCGCGCAAGCGCGTGGCGACCGAGCAGTCGGCGGGCCTGCAAGGCCTCGAGGATCGTCGCGCGCAAGGCCGCGGCTTGTGCGGCGGCCTCGTCGGCCGTCGCGCCGCGCGGGGCGCGCACCCAGACATGCACGTTGTCCCACGCCGTCGTGCCGGTGAGGGACAGGAGGTTGTCGCACAGTTCCGGCTCGGTCGAACCCGTCGCCTGCCCGAGCGAACGGATGACGGCGCGGGCGAACGTGAGATCGGGAAAGAAGTCGTCGGGCGGGTCGAAGCCGGGGGAATCGGCCGTGGCCTCGGGCAGCCGAAACGTCACGGCGCCGCGCCGCCACACGCCCTTCGCGACCTGCGGCAGCACCTCCTGCTGGCGCCGGCAGAGGGCCTCTTCGGCGCCCCCCTGGCAGGCGACGAGGAGAAAACCGCCGCGGCTGGCCGAGGCGGGGGATGGGGTCTGTGTGGGGGCGGGCATGAAAGAAGCGTACCCTCGACCGGCCGAAAAGCGGCCCGGTCGCCACAAAACGGGTCGGCGCAAAAATCAGGCCGGCCCGGGCGCCCAAGGGCCCGGGCCGGCCTTTCTCGTCTGAACAGTCGACAGTTGAACGGTCGACAGCACCCAGCCGAACCTCAGAGAGGATCAGCCGGGCGAAGGACTAGCCGTGGCCCTTCTTCTTCTTGGCAACCTTCTTGGCAGCCTTCTTCTTCTTCTTCGCCATCGATATGGCTCCTTGCCACGAGCGCCCTGACACACACCACACATCCGATCCCTCGGGCACTCTCTCGAAGGGATCGGACGACGTTTCGTGAATTGCTCATGAAGCTCTTTCGAGGGCATGGTTCCAGCAGTTGGATGCCGGTTCACACGCCCCTTGCAAGCGTCACGAAAAGAGTTGTGAGGGATGGAGCGGAAAACTGTCAAGAGAAATCCGGAAAAATTTTTCGGATTTTTTCCGGCGTTGATCGCGATCTCACCTTCATGGCAGTGGTATCATCGTGCCGTTGATTGTCGATTTCGGGAACATACAAGAAGCCTTCACAAGACCTCACACAGGAAAAGAGAAGCACTCTGAGCACCGGCATGGACAAGGGCATGGACAAGACAAACAGTCTGCATCTGGCGCGGCGCATGGCGTCGCTCGAGCCATCGGCCACGCTGGCCATGGCGGCCAAGGCCTCGGCGATGGCGGCGTCGGGCATCGACGTGATCGATCTTTCGGTGGGTGAGCCCGACTTCCCCACCCCGCCGCACATTTGCCAGGCGGCCGAAGCGGCGATCCGCGCGGGCAAGACGAAATACACCCCAGCCGCCGGCATCCCCGACCTCCGCAAGGCGGTGGCCGCCGACTATTCCCGCCGCTCCGGCCTCACCGTCACCCCGGCGCAGGTCGTCGTCTCCAACGGCGCCAAGCACTCGCTCCACAACGCCTTCATGGCGCTTCTCGACGAGGGAGACGAGGTGATCGTGCCGGCGCCCTATTGGGTGAGCTACGCCGAGTTGATCAAGCTCTCCGGGGCCCGCCCCGTGCTCCTCGAGACGAGCATCGCCGACGACTTCAAGCTGCGGCCGGAAGCCCTGCGGGCCGCCCTGACACCCAAGACGCGGATGCTCCTGCTCTGTTCGCCGAGCAACCCCACGGGCGTGGTCTACACGCCCGACGAGCTGCGGGCCCTGGCCGACATCGCGATCGAGGCCGACCTCGCCGTCGTGGCCGACGAGATCTACGACCAGCTCGTCTTCGACGGCCGCCAGTCGCCGTCGTTCCCCACGCTCCGGCCCGGCCTCGCCGACCGCACCGTGGTCGTCGCAGGCGTGAGCAAGACCTACTCGATGACCGGCTGGCGAATCGGGTGGACGATCTGCCCGGAGCCGCTCGCGAAGGCGATCGGCAACCTGCAGAGCCAGGAGACGAGCAACCCCTGCAGCGTGAGCCAGCATGCGGCCGTAGCCGCGCTCACCGGGCCGCAGGAGTGCGTGGCCGAGATGTGCCGCGCCTTCCAGCAGCGACGCGACCTCGTGTCCACGGCGCTCGCCGCGATCCCCGGCGTGAAGCTGCCCGAGATCGGCGGCGCCTTCTATGCCTTCTTCGACATCAAGGAGCCGCTCGGGCGTGCCAAGTCCGGCGGCAAGTTCCGTGGCATCACGTCGAGCGCCGCCTGGTGCGAGAAGCTGCTCGAAGAGGAGCATGTGGCCCTCGTGGCCGGCAGCGCCTTCGGCGCGGAGGGCAACGTGCGCATGTCGTTCGCGGCCTCGGAGCAGAAGCTCACCGAAGGCCTCGCCCGCATCGCCCGCTTCCTAAAGTAGGACAGGCCTCCGTGCCTGTCCAAGACAGGTGGAGACGCTAGCCACCATGACAGGCAGGGACGCCTGTCGTACTTCAACACCATGACGGGCGGAGACGCCTGTCCTACGTAAACACCTGGCTCGCATATGACCGCAGGCGTCATCGGCATCGTGTTGGCCGGCGGATCGTCGCGGCGGATGCAGCCGCCGGCTGGTGGCCCCCCGCTGCGCAAAGAACTCCTCGCACCCGGGGGCACGTCGCTCTTGGCGCGGGTGGTCGACGCCGTGACCGCCGAGGTGGATCGTGTGATCGTCGTGGCCGCCCCCGACATGCCGCTGCCCGAGTTGGCCGGCCGGCCGCTCGTGGTGCGCGACTCGCTGCCCGGGGCGGGGCCGCTCGCCGGGCTGGCCGACGGGCTCAGGGCCGCGGCAGAGTTCTCCCTTGGGAAGCCCGAGTTGCTTGCCGTCGTCATCTCGTGCGACGTGCCGCTTGTGCGCCGCGAGGTGCTCCGGCTCTTGATCGACCGTGCCCGCGCACATGGTGCGGCCTGGACATTGCCGCTGGTGGGCGGCCACCGGCAGGTGCTCGTGTCGGTCGTGCAGGTCGGGCTGCTCGGCAGGATCGAGTCGTGGCTGGCCGCGGGCCGCCGCGACCTGCGCGGGCTCATCGACACGCTGGCGGCCGCCGACGCTGCCGCACTCGAGATCGTGCCGGAAGCGGAGATCGCCACCGTGGATCCGCGGCTTGAATCATTCCTGGATGTCGACACGCCCGCGGATTTCGACCGCGTATGCCGCCAACTGCCCTACGGCGAAAGCGACCGCTAGACCTATACTTCGCCTCCATGAGAGGGATCTCCTGATGGCGCGGCATTCCCGGGCTTTCGGTGGCGGGCCGCCGCGGCGCCGCCGGCGCGGAATCGTCTGGCTCGCCGGCGTGCTTGCGCTCGGCTGGCTGGTGCCGCACGTGATTGCGCTGACCCCGCTGCGGGACGAGCCCTTGCGGCTGGCCTTTGCCGGCATCGACGGCCGGCTCGCCAGCCGATCGGCCACATGGGCCTGGGTCCGCGGGATCGAATACCGCGACATCGTCCTCTACGACCGGGCAGACCGCCCCGTGGTGGTCGTGCAACGGGCGGTGGTCGATCGTGGCCTCCTTTCGCTCCTCTTCCATCCGACCCACCTGGGCACCGTGCGGCTCATCGGCGGGGAGGCGCTCGTCGAGGTCAGGCGTGGCGGGTCGAACCTCGAAGACATTCTCGCGCCCTATCTCGCGAGCATGGCGCAGGCACAGGCGCTGCCCGTGTCGTTCGACCTCGAGGTGGTGGATGGCGCCCTCGAGCTGGTTGATCTTGAACGGCAAGACACCTGGCGGATCACCGACCTGGTCGCGGCCGGCACGGTGCATCCCGGCGCGGAGATCGCCGGCTGGACGGTGTCGGGCCGCGTGCAGCATGCCGGTGAACCGGTTCTCGATCTGGCGCGGGTGGCGCTCGAGCCGGCGACGACGAATGCCGCTACGGCCATTCCCGCCCGCCTCGACCGCGCGACGATCGCCGCCGGCGCCACGGCCACGCTTGCCCGCGACGGCGGCTGGTCGGTGTCGAGCCCCGAAGCCGTTCCCGCCGCGCCGCGGTCGCTCGTGCTCGCCGGCACCCGCGTGCCCCTTGGCATCTCGAGCGTCTGGGCCACACGATTCGCCCACGATCACCTGCTCGACGGTCTCGCCGACCTGCGGCTCGACATCACACTGCCCCCGGCGGATGCACCGGCGGAGCAGACAGGAGCGTCCAGCCGCGTCTTCGGCATGGTGACCGGATCGCAACTGGCCGTCTGCCGCTCCGACACGCTCGAAGAAGTGCTCGCGATCGATCGGCTGGAGATGCCGCTCGACGTCTCCACCGATGGCCGCACGCTCACGATCCGCAGCCTCAAGGCATCGTCGCCGCTCTTCAAGGCGGAGGCCTCGGGGCGGATTGGCCTTCCCCGCACCACCTCATGGGAGTGGGCGGAGTCGTTGATCGCCGATGATTTCGCGGTGGCCGCCGACATCGATCTCACCGCCGCGGCCGGCGCGATTCCGGGCGGGCTCGCGGTGCGGCCCGACGTGCGGGTGACGGCCGGGCAGGTGCAGTTCACCGCCGTGTCGAAGGCCGACGGCCACGACCGCGTGCTCGAGGTGCGGGCCACGTCGGAGGATCTCGCGGCCGTGCAGGGGGAGCGTCAGTTGCGGTGGAACGAGCCGTTTTCCGCCTGGCTCCGCGGCCGGCGCGGAACCGTCAAAGGGGAGCCCTTCCGCGTCGAGGAGGCGCGGATCGCCTCGCCGGCCATCGAGCTCTCGGCCACCGGCACGTCTGAATCGTCGAGCGTGCAATGGACGATCGACCTCGATCGGCTCGTGCAGGAAGCGGCAGAGGTGCTCGACCTCAGCGGCACGAAGATCACCGGCACGGCCCGCGGCAGGATCGACATCGTCGCCACGGAAGACCGCACCGCCTCCACCGCGAAGATCTCCGCAGGGCTTTCCAATTTTGTCTGGACGGCCCCGGGCCGCTCGACCTGGTCCGATGAGGAGATTTCGCTCGAGGCTGAAGCCGCCGGCAGTCTCTCGGGGGCCGCTGTGCTCGTCGATTCCGCCCACGCGATCGTCGCCGCGGCCGAGGATCGGCTCGAGATGACGCTCACCGGCGGCGCGATCGTGAACCCCGGTGGCTTCTTCGCGGTCGGGGCGCAGGCCGCAGCACCCTGGCTGCGGGCGGCCCCGAACGCCGACGGCCTCTCGGCCGATTGGTCGCTGGCGGGTGATCTCGCTCGCTGGCAGCCGCGGATCGAGGCGGTGCTCCCTGGGGTGGCAAACGCCGGCCTGCGGTTCGGCGGCACAGTGCGGGCGTCGGCGGCGCTCGCGGCCCGCGGCGACATCTGGCAGGTGACGCGGGCCGGCGCCGAGATCGAGAAGCTTACCGCCAACGATGCGACGCGGCGGGTCACCGAGCCGCGGCTCGTGGCAAGCGCCGCGGGACTCTTCAACCCTGCGACCGGCCAGATCGAGATCTCGTCGGCCGAAGTGCTCACCGCCACGATGTCGCTGCGAACCGGCGGGCTCGCGCTTGCGCCGGCAGGATCGCAGAATGGCGGGATCTTCGGCCTGATGAATAGACTGCGCGGAAGGGCGCAGTGGCAGGCCGACATGGGCCGGCTCGAAAAATGGCTCGTTGCGACGCCGCAGGCCGTCCGCTGGCCCGTCGGTGGGCGGGCCTGGGGCACGATCGACGTGATCGACACGCCGACGGGGATGAACCTGCTCATCGACGCCACCGGCAACCAGCTTTCGCTCGCGCATGATCCCGTCGTCGGCGTGCAGGATTCCACGGCCGGCGCGCAGGCTGCGGCCGCTCCCGCGCCGCGCGAGGTCTGGGCGGAGCCGCGGGCGCGGCTCGTCGTCGAGGTCACCCGCGGGCCGGCGGCGTCGGGGTCGCCGCAGGAAGACAGCCTGGTGGTGAATCGCTTCGCGGTCGAATCATCGACGCTCGCCGTCGCGGCGGCCGGCAGTGTGGATGAATGGTCGTCGCGGCGGCTCGTCGATCTGGGGGGCACGATGCGGTATGACTGGGACATGGTCTCGCGGTTGCTCACGCCCTGGACCGGGGGCCGCGTGCGGCTTGCCGGTGCCGGGCCGCGGCCGTTTGCCGTGCGGGCGCCCTTGGGCACGATCGCGGCGACCGCGTTTCCCGAGAGCGACCCTGCACCGCGGGCCACGGCGGCCACGAAGCCCCCTGCTGCCGGCCCACAGTTCGAGACCGTGCCGTTGCCCGAGGATTGGCTCTCGGCGATCGGTGGCGAATCCGCTGCCGGCGAGGCTCCCAAGCGGGTCGCGCTCCCGGTGAAAGAGGTCAGGCGACAAGAGCCGCTGGCGATGGCCGATTGGCTGCGGCTTGTCTCGATCGACACGTCGGCCGCCTGGACGGCCGCCGACATCGACGGCTTTCAGGTCGATGCCGGCGAGATGCCGGTGCGGCTCTTCGAAGGGCAGCTCGCGCTCGGGCCGTTCGAGATCGCCGCCTCGGGCGGGCGGCTGCGGGGCGCGCCTTGGATCAAGCTCCTGCCGCTGCCGGGCGAGCTCATCGTGCCCCCCGGCCGCGCGATCGATCGGGTCGGCCTGTCGAGCCGGCTCTGCGACCAGTGGATCTCCTGGGCGGTGCCGATCATCGGCAAGTCGGCCCGCGTGCAGGGCGTTGCAAGCCTCGATCTCGCCGGCGCGCGGCTGCCGCTGGCCGACCCCTTTGGCGGAGACTTGTCGGGCCAATTCATCTTCGAGAACCTCGAGGTCACGCCCGGCCCGCAGCTCGAGCCGTTGGCGATGCTGATGGTGAAGCTGCAGTCGCTCGTCGATCCGCGGTTTGCGTTTGGCGACAAGGCCGTGCTCCTGCGGGTGCGGCCCGATCCTGTCCACGTGCGGCTCGTCGACCGTCGGCTGTGGCATGAAGGGCTGGTCATGGACATGGGGCAGCTCGTCGTGAAGAGCGGCGGCAGCGTGGGCACCGATGGCTCGCTCGCCATGGCGGTCGAGGTGGCCTTCCGCGGCGACCTGGCCGGCCAGACGCCGATCGTCGCGCAACTGTTGCGGACTCCGCTGGTCATCCCGCTGGGCGGCACGGTGCATCGGCCGCAATTCGATGCCAGGGCGCTCGAGAAGATCCTCGGCCGGATCGTGGAAAACACGGCCGAGGCCGTGATCAACGACGGTCTCAAACGCGGGCTCGAGAATCTCTTCGGCAACCCGCAGCCCCCCGCCGGGGCCCCCTGACGGTGCTGTGACGAACGGAGGCCTGTCCTACTTGGAGCCTGCTGATGAACTACTGGCTGATCAAAAGCGAGCCCGACGTCTTCTCGATTCGCGACCTCGCCAAGGCGCGAAACAAGACGACCCACTGGGAGGGTGTCCGCAATTATCAGGCGCGCAACTTCCTCCGCGCCATGAAGCAGGGGGACCGCGCCCTCTTCTACCACTCCAATGCCACGCCCTCGGCAGTGGCCGGCGTAGTCGAGATCGTCCGCGAGGCCTATCCCGACCCGACGGCCTGGGATGCAAAGAGCGACTACCACGATCCGAAGGCCTCGCCCGACAACCCGGTCTGGTCGATGGTCGACGTGAAGCTCGTGGCGATCTTTCCCCGCGAGATCCCGCTCGACGAACTCCGCGGGGTGAAGGCCTTGGCCGGCATGGAGCTGTTGCGCCGCGGCAGCCGGCTTTCCGTCACGCCGGTGACGCCGGCCCAATTCCGCACGATCGAAAAGCTCGCGGCCACGTAGGCCCGCCGCATGCGCGTGCGGCGATTTCGCCGCGAAGCCGCCGGTCTACAATGCCGGCATGCCCTGCCGCATCGATACCGAAATCCCGCCGTCGGCCCGCGCCACCGTGCCCCTACCCGACGCCCTTGCCTGGGTTGAGGGGGAGATCGAGGCGCTCAAGGCCGAGGGGCTCGAACGGCCGCTGCGCGTGCGGTCGGGGCGGCAGGGTGCGGCGGTCACGCTCGACGGCCGCGACCTCATCAACCTCGGCTCCAACGACTATCTCGGCTATGCCGGCGACGTGCGGCTCACGAAGGCGGCATCGAAGGGCTCCTGTGCCGAGGGATTCGGCGCGGGCGCGAGCCCGCTCGTGAGTGGCCATTCGCAGGCGCACGAGGCGCTCGAGCGGGCGATCGCGGCGCTGCTCGACGTCGAGGCGGCCCTCGTCTTCCCCAGCGGCTTCGCCGCCAATACCGCGACGATCGCCGCCCTCGTCGGGCCCGACGATCTCGTCGCCAGCGACGACCGCAACCATGCGAGCATCATCGACGGCTGCCGGCTCTCGCGGGCGCGCGTGGCCGTCTACCCGCACCGCGATCTCACCGCGCTCGATTGCCTGCTCGCCGCCGCGCCCCACGCCCGACGGAAGCTGATCGTGACCGACACGCTGTTCTCGATGGACGGCACGATCGCGCCGCTGGCGGGCCTCGCCGAATTGGCGCGCAAGCACGGTGCGATCCTGATGGCCGACGAGGCGCATGCGACGGGGGTCTTCGGCAGCTGCGGCAGCGGGCTCGTCGAGGAACTTGGCTGCGGCGACGGCGTGCATGTGAGGGTGGGCACGCTCTCGAAGGCGCTCGGGGCGGCCGGTGGCTTCGTGGCCGGCAACGCGCGGCTCATCCATTGGCTCAGGCACAAGGCCCGTGCCTGGATTTTCTCGACGGCCCATCCGCCAGGCGTCGCCGCGGCGGCCACTCGTGCGATCTCGCTCGTCGGCGCGGAGCCAGAGCGCCGGGGCGAACTCCTCGCGAAGGCCGCCGCCTTCCGAGACATGCTCCGCCGCAATGTCGATATCGGCGGCGCCGAGGCGCAGATCGTGCCGATCGTCGCCGGCGAACCCGCGGCGGCCGTCGCACTGGCTGGCCGTCTGGCCGACCGCGGCTTCTTCGTGCCGGCCATCCGTCCGCCGAGCGTGCCCACGGGGAAGAGCCTCGTCCGCGCGAGCCTTTCCTGGCTGCACGACGAGCGCGATCTCGAACGCCTCGCCGAGGCCCTCTGCCAGCCATGATCGCTCGTGAGCAGAAGCACGATCAACGCGGGACCGCCGGCCGCTGGTGCGTGATCGGCGCCGGCCCCTCGGGGCTGACCGCGCTCAAACATCTTCGCGCTGCGGGGATCGAAGCCGAATGTCTCGAGCGCGAGGACGACGTCGGGGGCAACTGGTACTTCGGCTCGGCGGCCTCGGCCGTCTTCGCCTCGACGCGGCTCATCAGTTCGAAATCACTTACCGAGTATCCCGATTACCCGATGCCGCGGCAGTGGCCTGCCTACCCCGACCACCGGCAGTGCCTCGAGTATCTCCGCGGCTATGCGAAGCACTTCGGTTTGCTTCCCCACATCCAGACCCGCGCCACGGTCGAGCGGATCGAGCCGGCGAATGATCCGCGCGGCGGCTGGATCGTGCATGCGACCGGCCGTGTCCCAGCCGCCTACGCCGGCGTGGTGATCGCCTCGGGGCACAATCGCCTGCCCCGGTTCCCCGACATCCCGGGCGGGTTTGCGGGGCCGCGCCTGCACGCCTGCGACTACAAATCGCCGCTCGAGCCGGTGCCGATCGCCGGTAAGCGGGTGCTCGTGATCGGCGGGGGCAACTCGGCCGCCGACATCGCGGTGGAATGCTCCCGCCATGCCGCCCGCACGGTGCAATCGACCCGCCGCGGGTATTACGTCGTGCCGCGGTTCATCCTCGGCCGCCCCGCCGACCTGCGCGGGGAGCGGCTCTTGAAGATGCATGCGCCGCTCTGGCTGCGCCGGCTCGTGAGCCTGCGCATGATCGATCGCACGATCGGCCTGCCGCACCGGCATGGCCTCGGCAAGCCCGATCACGGCCTCTTCGCCTCCCACCCCGTCATCAACGAGGAACTCTACGCGCGGATCGACTCGGGCGTACTCTCGGCCGCGGCCGATGTCAGGGCCTTCGAGGGGAGCGAGGCCGTCTTTGCCGACGGCCGTCGCGAGCCGTTCGACGTCGTCATCTGCGCGACCGGATACCGGATCGCGCATCCCTTCATCGCGCCGGAGCACCTCTGCGAGCAGGAGGGCACGCCGCGGCTCTTCGTGAATCTCCTGCATCCCACCCGCGATGACATCGCAGTGGTGGGGCTCATCCAGCCCGATAGCGGCCAGTGGGGGATCACCGATAGGCAGGCGAGGCTCGTCGCGCAGATGGCGGTCGCCGCACGGCACGCCCCGCGGGCGGCTGCCTGGCTCTACCGCCAACGGCAGCGGCCGGCGGCGAAGCGACCGATCGAGTATGTCGATTCGCCGCGGCACCGGCTCGAGGTCGAGCACTTCTCGTATCGGCGCCGGCTCGAGCGGCTGATCCAGAGCATGGACCGAAGGCTGCGCCGGTAGGGTAGGCTTCAGCCTGCCTAAAAGCTCGCTTCAGCCGGACAGAAGATGACCGGCTGAAGCCTATCCCACCAGAAAATGAGCGGGCCGGACGGTTTCCCGTCCGGCCCGCCTTTTTCATTCATCGAGCCCCGTGAAGGAGCGGTCGAGAACTAGCAGCCCTTCTTGCAGCCGCGGCCGCAGCCCTTGAGGAGGCCGCCCTTGCCGCAACCGGCCTTGCCGCCGTTCGAGGCGGCCGAGTCGCCGGCCGGAACCTGCTCCTCGACGCACTTCTTGACCTTCACGCAAACCTGCTTCGTGACCTTCTTCGGCACGCGGACGACGTAGTGCTCGGTCTTGGTCTCCGAGACACAGTCGCTCGTGCACACGCTGTAGGTGGCGGTCTTCTGCACCGGCACCATCACCGTGTAGTTCACGTCGCGGGTCCGCTTTTCCGACACGCAGCGGTTCACCGTGATCTCGCGGGTGCGAGTCTCGGTGCGGCACTTCTTCACGCACACCGTGCGGGTCCGGGTTTCCGGAACCATCTTGGTGACGCAGTAGTTCCGGGTCCGCTCTTCGCAGCGGTTGAGCTTCACGCAGTAGGTGCGGGTCCGCTCCTCGCAGCGCGACTTCTTCACGCACACCGTCCGGGTCCGCTCCTCACAACGGGACTTCCGCACGCAGTAGGTGTAGGGCACCTGCTCGCATTCGGTCTTCCACATCGTGACCTCGATCTCCTTGGTCTCGCAGGTGGGAACCCACTTGCGGCAGCAGACCACCTTCGGGCAGCACGGGTTGCCGTTGGCGTCGTACTTGCCGTTGGCCGAGATTTCCTTGGCCTCGGTGACCCAGTGGCCGCCGCGGCAGGTGACCGACTTCGTCGTCTTGACGGGCACCCGCTTGCTGACCGTGCGCGTGCCGGTCATCTGCTCGGTGTAGGGGACCTGGACCGTGTACTTCTCCTCGACCTGCTCGGTGTAGGGCACGTTCACCTTGTAGGTGGCCGTCCGCTCTTCCGTGTAGGGCACGTTCACCTTGTAGGTGGCCGTCCGCTCTTCCTTGACCGGCACGCACACCGTGTAAGACTCCTCGCGGCTTTCGGTGTAGGGAACCTTCACCGAATACTCGATCGTCTTGGTCTCGGGCACGTTCACGTTGACGGTGTATTCGACCGTCTTCGTGCGGTGCTCGGGCACCATCACGGTGTAGTTCCGCGTCCGCTCCTCGACTCGCGGCACTTTCTTGGTGACCGTGAAGGAGCGCTCGCGGACTTCCGTTGTCCACTCGGTGGCCTCGACCTCGCGGATCTCGGGCACCATCTTCCACACCTTCACCGTCTTCATGCAGGCGTCGGCGGCGGCATCCTCCGCCACGACGGCCTGGGCCGGGGCGGCGGCGGCTTCGCCACCGACGAGCACCGAGCCATCCTCACTGCGGGCAAACGAGCCGCCGAGGCACACGCCGGCAGCCGCAACCCACGGCAGGAAACTGAATGTCAAACGCTTCTTCACAGAAACCTCCAAAGGAAAAAGAACACGCCAAAAGGGTTCGCGAACACTCTTTCCAGGCAATCCAAGGAGGCCATCCCCAGTCGGTGGCTTTCCGCAGTCGAGCCCGGTCGAGCCTGCCGACGCGAATCCTCAGCGGGTCACGGAACGGAAACGTGGCGTCGTTCCCGTGATCGCCAAGGTTTGCGTGAGTGGCAAACTCACAGCAGAAGATCGATCTTTCCGGACCGGAAAAGTCACTCGTCGCGAGAATCGCGCGGTTGTTCCGTTTGCGCCGGTAAAGCGGCCGGCTGCTGGCAGGCTGCACTTCCGCCCATCGGTCCGCCCTCGCAACAGGTCTCGAGGATCATGCCGCAGGCCCGGCAGACGAGCTTCGCGCGAATCTCGAAGGTTTCACCCTGGCAGACAGGGCAGCGGGGCTGGCTCATGGGGATAGCTTAGCGACAGGCACGGAGGCCCGTCGTACGGAGGGTTTCGGCGAGCATGCGGCGGAGGGCGGGGCGGGAGAGGTGCGTGCGCACGAGATCGCGGGCATTCGAGGCGATCCGGCGGGCCTCTGCCGGATGCGACCGCAGCCGCTCGAGCACGTCGGCGAGCGTGTGGCGATCCGCCACGACGCAGTTGTGGCCGTCAGCGAGCAAGTGGTGCCAGCACTCCTCCCACTGCGGCTCGAAGCGGATGGGCACGCCGCCGAACGATCCGATCAGGAGAAACCGATCCCACGACGAGCCGTGGCCATCCACGTCGGCGAGGAAGCGGTGGAGGTTGAGCATGTCGATCGGATGCCGCCCGCCGACGAGTCCATGCTGCTTGAGCTCGCGGGCGAATGCTGGCGATGAGTTGCCCAGCCGCGAAAGCCGGCAATCGGTGTGGGGGAGCGTTTTGGCCAGATGACACAACGTCGCCCGGAGGTTTGCCTCGATCGACTGTGGTCCCGTGCTCGAGCCGCGAAAGTAGAGCGTGTTGGTTTTCAACGCCCAGGGGAGCGGCGGCGTGAGCCACGGCCGTGGGCGCAGGAGATACGGATTCGGGATCAGCCGGGCCGGGCTGCCCGGCCGCTTGGCAAACGTATGCTCTGCCGCGGGCGTTTCCGATCCGACGCCGTCGGCCAACGAGATCACGGCATCGTGAAACGAGAAGCTTGAATCGTCGCGGCCGATTTCCCAGATCGCATCAGCCAGAATCCGCCAGCGGGCCGTCAGCGACGCCAGATGGGAAAATTCGCTGAACGTGATCAAGACCCGTGGCCCGTGGCGGCGACGGTCGAATGTCCAGCGGGTGGAGAGTCCGGCACAGCCGTCGCGGTCGGCGGGCCCCGCGATCCGCACCGAGACAGGGGCGTGCTGCAGGCCGCGGAGTATCTTCCGGGGATTCGTTGCCCATCGTTGCCATGGCATCGGCTCCCACCAGCCGATCGGCTCGTGGTCATCGAGCGGCGCGAGCGTCTTCAGGCGCGACATGCGTGTGTCCGCCTTACCGATCGACGAGGATCACGATCAATTCCTTCGGGCCGTGCGCCCCGAGGACGAGGATCCGCTCGATGTCGCCGGTGCGGCTCGGGCCGGTGATGAAGGAGAGCATGCTCGGCATCCGGCCGGCATGGCGGTCTTTCGCCAGGTGCAACGCATCGCCGAGCGTCGGCACGATCTGGTCGAGCGTGGCGACGACGACATGCACGTGTGGCAGGATCGACAGGCCGCGGCCGCCGCAGGTGCTGCTGGAAACGAGGATCGAGCCGGTCTGTGAGACGATCGCCTCGCAGGAGGTGATGCCGGCATCGCAGCCCTCGAGGTGATTTTTGTCGCACTGCGGCGCATCGACGTGGTAGGTGGCGCAGGGCACGCCATTCACGAGCGGCGTGACGAGCGGATGGGCGTGACAGGCCAGTCGCTTCCAGCCGCGGTCGCGGGCGAGGCTCCCCATGAAGTCGGCCGCAGCCTGGAGATCGGGCACGCGTCGGACGACCGCCCGGAGCTTTTCCAGGTTGTCGGTGACAAGTGCGATCCGCTCCTCGGGCGTGTCGCCGCCATCGGGCAGCCAGGGTTTTGCCACTTCCAACGGGAGCACGGCGAGCGCGGGATGGCCAGTGGTGGACGTCGCCTGCGCGGCGTCGTGTGACTTTAGGTGCGGCAAGGGCGCCGGGATTCGCAGGGCCTCGCGGACGCGGGCGAGGATCGTGTCGCGAGCGTTCATGGTTTCGACCGTGCCCATTGGGAGCGGAAGCTTTTCGCGGGCGGGGTGGGAAGATCACGGGTGGCGAGCCAGTCGCGCAAGAGCGGCGGCCGCAGAGCCTTGGCGAGCCAGAGCGTCTTGCGAAACAGGCTTCCGCCCGTGGCGAAGAGCCATGGCCGACGGGCGACCATCACGAAAAACGCGTGGCCGAGCCTCTCCCACCGGTTGGGCGCCGTGCGGGCGGCGTTGCGGCGGTTGTGGAGCAGATGATGGTGGATGTCGATCCGCACCGGGCAGGCGTCGGTGCAGGCTCCACAGAGCGAGCTTGCGCCCGAGAGATGATTCCAGTCGGCCAAGCCGCGGAGGTGCGGCGTGATCACCGAGCCGATCGGGCCCTGGTAGGTCGTGCCATACGTGAAGCCGCCGACGTTCTTGAAGATCGGGCAGACATTCAGGCAGGCGCCGCAGCGGATGCAATGGAGACTGTCGCGCTGCTCCGGGTCGGCGAGGATCGCCGTCCGCTGATTGTCGAGGAGAACGAGATGCATCTCCTCGGGGCCGTCGCACTCGCCCGGCTTCCGTGGGCCGGCGTAGAGCGTGTTGTAGCAGGTCATCGGCTGGCCGGCGCCGGCCGTGGCGAGCATCGGCAACAGCACGGCGAGGTCGTCGAGATGCTCGATGACCTTCTCGATCCCAGCGATCGCGATGTGCACCCGTGGGAGGGCCGCGGTGAGCCGGGCGTTGCCCTCGTTTTCGGTGATCGAGATCTGCCCCGTCTCCGCGATGAGAAAATTCGCGCCGGTGATCCCCACGTCGCTATCGACGTAGAGCCGCCGCATGTGACGGCGGGCGATCATCGTCAACTCCTCGGGGCTGTCGGTCGGCGGCGTGCCGAGATGTTTGCCGAAGAGATCGCTGATCTCGTCGCGGCGGACATGCATGCAGGGGAACACGAAGTGATACGGCGGCTCGCCGCGCAATTGCTGGATGAATTCGCCGAGGTCGCTTTCCACCACACCGTAGCCATCTTTTTCCATGGCAGCGTTGAGATGGATCTCCTCGCTCGTCATGCACTTGCTCTTGATGACGGCTTTCGCCTTGGCCTGCCGCAGGAGGTCGAGCACGATCGTGCGGGCCTCGTCTGCATTGCGCGCCCAGTGCACCTGGCCCCCATTGGCCTCGAACGTGGCGACGAACCGAGGCAGGAGTTCGTCGAGCCGATTCACGGCCGACCACTTGGCGAGGCTGGCCGCGTCGCGGGCATGCTCCCAATCCCGGTAGCGGGCCTTCTGCAGGTCGCGATTCGTGTAATAGCCGCCGAGGGCCTTGCGCACGAACGAGCGATGGCCGGTATCGCGGACGTGCTCGGCCGCGTCGTGGAGAAACTGCTTTTTGGGTGCTGCCGTGATCATGAGGCCTTCATCATAGCCGCCGCGGGTGGGCTGCTGGATGGAGGAGCCACCTTTGCGTGGGGAGCGGAGGGTGGTTACAAACGTTTCGGGGGCGTGGCCCTCCCGCACGCCGTTGCAAGGTTTTTGTTCAAGGTTTTTGATGATTTGCCGCCCTGGGGCGGCACTCCCGCAGGTGTTTGGATGGTCGCGACGGAAGCCCTTGAGCAGGTTCTCAAGACGGGCGCGGTCTGGCTTGTTTTGGCGGCGGTCTGGGCGGCTGTGTGCGTCTGGGTGGATCGCGATGCCAGCGCGGGCGTGCCCAAAGCCGCGGTCTGGAAAGCTTTTTTTGTGGCGTTGGGCCTGGCGTTTTTTCTGGCGACCTGGCAGTTCGGCCTGCGGTCGGTTGTCCTGATGCTCGCCCTCGAGCCGCTCGGGCTGGTCGCGTATGCCGTCTTTCGCGAGCTCGTTGCCCCTGACGAGCTCAAACTTCTCTCGCAGATCGGCGGTGGCAGGCTGGGCACCCTCGCGGGCAAGCTCGGCCTGGGCAACATGCTCGAGCGGATCAAGGCTTCCCGTCGGGCTCCTGAGCCTTCGATTATGGATCCCGTGCTCATCACGCTGCTCAAAAAAAATGGCCAGCCCTACGACAGCAAGGATGCGAGTGGCCTGGACCAGGAGACGTCGCAGGCGATCCGTTCCGTGCAGGGCATCCTGCTGACGGCGATCCGGATGCGGGCCACCGACGTCCACCTCGAGCCGAAGGTCGGCAACGAACTGCAGATCCGCTACCGCATCGACGGCATCCTGCAGACCGTCTCGACGCTGCCCGCCGATGCCGGCCGGGCGATCGTCTCCGCGGCAAAGGTGCTCGCCGACATGGACATCGCGGAGCGCCGCCGTCCGCAGGATGGCGCGTTTGCCACCCTCCACAATGGCCGGAAGTTCGACATCCGCGCGGCCTCCGGCCCGACCAACTTCGGCGAGAAGATGTCGCTGCGGCTTCTCGACGCGGACGGTGGCATCGTCAAGGAAGGGCTCAACGGCATCGGGATGCGCGAGTCGATGCTGAAGACGCTCCGCACGGTCATCCATCGTGCCGACGGCATGCTGATCGTCTGCGGGCCGACGGGATCGGGAAAAACCACGACGCTCTACGCGGCCATCAGCGAAATCGACGTGCTCTCACGCAACATCCTCACGATCGAGGATCCGATCGAATACCGGCTCGAAAACATCTCGCAGACGGCCGTCAACGCCGCGGCCGACCTCACGTTTGCCAAGATCCTGCGGTCGGTCTTGCGGCAGGATCCGGACGTGATCCTGGTGGGCGAGATTCGCGACAAGGAGACGGCCGAAATTGCGATGGAGGCGGCCGTCACCGGCCACTTCGTCTTCACCACGGTCCATGCCAACGATGCCGCGACGACGATCACCCGACTGCTCGACATCGGCATCGAGGCCACGCGGATGCAGGCGGCCGTCACGGCCGTGCTCGCCCAGCGGCTGGTCCGCGTGTTGTGCGACAAGTGCAAGGAGCCCTACAAGCCGTCGCCGGAGGATCTGAAACGCTACGGCATCCCGGTGGACAAGGTCGGCGTGTTCTATCGCGAGAAGGGCTGCGCGGCCTGCAACGGCACCGGCTACCGCGGCCGGACAGGCATCCACGAACTGATGGTCTTCGACAACAAGATCCGCGAACTGCTCGTCGGCCGGCCGTCGATCGAGGCGATCCGGGCGGCGGCCCGCAAGAACGGCACGCGGACGCTCGCCGAATCGTGCCTCTACAAGGTCATCTCGGGCGTCACGAGCGTGAACGAGTGTGCCCGCGTCTCGAAGTGAGCATCCATGTGTGAAACCATGCTTCTGATGCAGCCCGCGGTCTTTGCGTCGCTCGTGCAGTCGCTCGGCGACCTCGTCGTGATCATGCTGGTCGTGGGCCTCGCGCTCCATGGCTGGCAGCAAGGGCTGTTTCAGGCGACGCTCTCCGGCCTGCAGGTGCTCGGCTCGTTCTTCGCGGCGCTCTTCCTCGCCGACCTCGTCGAACCGCTCGTCTCACAGGCCGGCATCGAGGATCGCCATGCATTCGCGGTGGCGTTTCTCGCGGTGTTTCTCGGGGCGATGCTCGTGATCCGCCTGGTGGCGTGGGCGGCCATGCGCGGCACGCAGGTGCGGCTGGCGTCCTTTCTCGACCGGGTCGGCGGCGCGGTCACGGGCGCGATTGCGGGCTACGCGCTTGCCGGGGCCGTGCTCGTGGCCTGGTCGATGGCCCCGGTGCCGGCTACGTTCGAACTCGCGGGAGCGCAGCTCAGGCTCGATGCCGGCACGCCGCTCTTGCGAGCGGCGGCCCGCTCCGTGCGCGAGGAGGACCTGGGCGAGCGGCTCGTGCGCTGCTACGAGACCGGTGACTGGGAAAAGCGACGCCCACCGATCGAGTCGACCCCCGAGGCAGGGCCGCCGGACGCGGAGTCGCCGGAGCCTGCCGCGGGGCCGGACGTCAGTCCGCAGCCGTAGCGAGCACCTCGGCGAGGTGGATCGTCCGCGGCTTGGGGCCCGATGGCGGCGTGTAATTGCGGGCGATCCAGCCGTCGAGCTGCAGTTGGCAGCTCGGGTCGCTCGAGACGATGTAGTCGCAGCCCGTGCGGGCGAGCGAGCCGCCCTTCACCTCCGCCATCGCCGTCGAGATCATCGGAAACTTCACGCTGAAGAGGCCACCGAAGCCGCAGCAGCTCTCCGGCTCGTCGCATTCGACGAGCTCGAGATCGCGCACGGCGGAAAGCAACTGCCGTGGGGCTGACTTGATGCGGAGCTCGCGCAGGCCGTGGCAGCCGTCGTGGTAAGTGACCTTGTGCGGGAAGCGGGCGCCGACGTCGGTGACCCCGAGCTTCTCGACCAGGAATTCGCCGAATTCAAACGTCCGCGCGGCGAGGTCGAGCGCCCGCGTCTCGTGGTCGGTGCCCGCGAGCAGTTGCGGATAGAAGACCCGCATCATGGCGACGCAGGAGCCGCTGGGGCCGACCACGGCCTCGGCGCCCTCGAAGACGTCGAGGGCGCGGATGGCCACCGCCCGCGCCTCGTCCCAGTAGCCGGCGTTGAAGCTCGGCTGCCCGCAGCAGGTTTGGCCGGCGCGAAATTCGCAGGCATGGCCGAGCCGTTCGAGCACGCGGGCCACTGCCATCCCCACCTGTGGCGCCATCTGGTCGACGAAGCAGGGGATGAAGAGGTTGATTCGCATGAATAGGACAGGCTTCAGCCTGTTTCCGTGAGCGGCAGGCTAAAGCCTACCCCACCATGGCAGGCTGAAGCCTACCCTACCGGAGGGCGCGGACGAGGGCTGCGGCCATGTCGGCCGGGCTCTCCGCCACCTCGATGCCGGCGTCGCGGAGGGCGGCGAGCTTCGCCTCGGCCGTGCCCTTGCCGCCGGAGATGATGGCGCCGGCGTGGCCCATCCGCTTGCCCGGGGGCGCGGTCTGGCCGGCGATGAACGCGGCGACCGGCTTCGTGACGTGCTTTTTCACGTATTCGGCCGCCTCTTCCTCGGCACTGCCGCCGATCTCGCCCATCATCAGGATCGCGTGGGTGTCGGGATCGTTTTGGAAGAGCTCGAGGATGTCGATGAACGAGGAGCCCACGAGCGGGTCGCCACCGAGGCCCACGCACGTGCTCTGGCCGTGGCCGAGCTGCGTGAGCTGCCAGACGGCTTCATACGTGAGCGTGCCGGAGCGGCTCATCACGCCCACGTGGCCGGGCGTGTGGATGTAGCCGGGCATGATGCCGATCTTGCACTCGCCCGGCGTGATGACGCCCGGGCAGTTGGGGCCGATGAGTCGGCTCTTCGAGGCCTTCACGACCGGCATGACGCGGGCCATGTCGATCACCGGAATCCCTTCGGTGATCGCGATCACCAGCTCGATGCCTGCATCGACCGCCTCGAGGATGGCATCCGCCGCGAAGGCCGGCGGAACGAAGATCATGGTGGCATTGGCGCCGGTGGCGTCGCGGGCCTCGGCGACGGTGTCGAAGACGGGCAGGCCGGCGACCTGTTCGCCCCCCTTGCCCGGCGTCACGCCGCCGACCATCCGGGTGCCGTAGTCGAGGCAGCCGCGGGTGTGAAACTCACCCACCTTGCCGGTAATCCCCTGGCAGATGACGCGGGTGTCGCGATTGACGAGGATGCTCATGGTTCTTGTTCCTGATTTAAGCCTTGGCGGCGGCGACGACCTTCTTGGCGGCGTCGGTGAGGCCGTCGGCGGTGATGATCTTCGTGCCGCTCGAGGCGAGGATCTTCTTTCCCTCCTCCACTTCGGTGCCCTCGAGCCGCACCACGAGCGGCACGGTGAAGCCGACGGTCTTCGAGGCCTCGACCAGCGCATTGGCGATCGTCGTGCACCGCATGATGCCGCCGAAGATGTTGACGAGGATCGCCTTGACGTGCTTGTCGGAGAGGATGATCCGGAAGGCCTCGGTGACCTGGTTCACGTCGGCCCCGCCGCCCACGTCGAGGAAGTTGGCCGGCTCGCCGCCGTGATACTTCACGAGGTCCATCGTGCTCATGGCGAGGCCGGCGCCATTGACGAGGCAGCCGATCGTGCCGTTGAGCTTGACGTAGGAAAGCCCGGCCGCGGCGGCCCGGGTTTCGGCGGGCTCTTCCTCGGCCTCGTCGCGGAGGGCGGCGACGTCTTGATGGCGGAAGAGGGCGTTGTCGTCGAACGTCATCTTGGCGTCGAGGGCCACGAGCGTGCCTTCCTTCGTCAGCACGAGCGGGTTCACCTCCAAGAGCGAGGCATCGAGGTTTACGAACGCCTGGCAGAGCTTCTTGAAGAAGGCTTCCGCATGCCGCCAGCTCGCGGTCGGAAGTTTGAGTTTCGAGGCGAGCAGCCGCGCCTGGTAGGCCCCGAGGCCGCGGTCGGGGTCGAAGGGTTCGGTGAGGATCAACTCGGGCGTCTTGGCGGCGACCTCTTCGATGTCCATGCCGCCGGCGGTGCTGGCGATGAGGACGGGGGAGCCGACGCGGCGATCGACGAGCACGGCGCAGTAGAGCTCGCGGTCGATGGCGCAGCCGCTCTCGACGAAGACCTGCCGCACGACCTGCCCCTCGGGGCCGGTCTGGATCGTGACGAGCGTGTTGTTGAGCAGGCCCTTGGCGATGCGGGCCGCATCGTCGGCCGTCTTGGCGAGTTCGACGCCGCGTTGGCTCGAGCCCTTCACGGTGCCCTTGCCGCGGCCGCCCGCGTGGATCTGCGCCTTGACGGCGCAGACGGGCGTGCCGAGCGCGGTGAACGCGGCGGCGGCCTCTTCGGGCGTGCGGGCGACCTTGCCGGCGAGAACGGGCACGCCGGCGGCCCGCAGGAGATCCTTGGCCTGATACTCGTGGATTTTCATGGTGCGCCTTTCGTGGCTGCGGTCCGGGAAACCGGGCCGTCAATATGGCACGAACGGCCGCTCAATCCAACGGCTTGCTGCCAACGCGGGCCAGATGCCGTCGGATCAGGCCGATGTCGTAGGGGGTCGAGGCACCGACACCGTGGAGGACGCGCCGCAGATTCAGTCCGTAGTAGTTGACCCGAAACACGCCCACCTTCACGAATGGCACGCCGGCGGCGATAAGCCGATCCCAGGCGAGCTCGCTGTGATTGGTCCGCGGGCGGTGCCCTTTCTTATAGAGTCGCCACGACCGCCCGGGCTCCAAGGGGGACAGATGCGGCAGCATCTCGCGCCATGAGAATCGCCCGGCCAGGCGGGCGTCGTAAAGGCCCGCCATCCGAAACCCCGCCTCCTGGAAAACCTGCGACATGCCCACTTCGTAGCGGTCGATGATCTCTTCCTTCCGGTCGAGTGGGATGACCGAGTTCCAGAATTGCCTGAAGGCCGCCGACTCGAGCAGCGGCCGGCGCATCACGAAGAACCAGGATTGCAGGTGGGGCTCGGGTCTGCCGCCGCGGCGCTTCGTACCCTGATCGGAGAGGCACATGCCCCAGAAGTCCGCCGCGGCGATCCGCGGGTCGGAGAAAGCCGGGGCGAGATCGAAGAGCGGGCCATAGACGCTGTCGTTCGCGCAGACCACTTCGTCGAACTGCGCCACGTCGCCGAGCGATTCGAGCCCCGTCCGCCAGCTGCAAAAGTCGTAGCCGACGTTGTCGCGGGGAATGAAGGTGTCGACGATCGGCTCGAGCGCCGGCGGTAGCGCGCGGGCACTGGCCGACACGACCACGAGCCTATCGGCCAGACGTCGATATTGCCGCAGGGCATGGACCACATGGTCGTCGAAGACGCCATCGCGGTCGTAGTGGACAAACACGATGGCCCGTGCCATGCAGAAAGCTCCGGCAGTGAAACAAGCCAAACCTCATGAGGCCCGGCGAAGCGCGGCAGCCGGTGTGGGTTCGGCAACGCGGCTGGCCGCGTCGTGCATCGCTCGGCACTGATGGTCAAGCAGGCCTGCCCGCTTGACCAAGGCAGACTGGCGACCGGAGTCGGTGACCAACTTGATCAGTTCGTGGGCGTGGGTGAGCGTATGCTTCGCGGCCTCGTGGTGGCCGCGGAGCAATTGCCGCTTGGCCTCCCGCAGAGCCGATCCGGCATACCACTGTGCTCCGCCATTCACGAGCGACTCGCGGTGGTCGTCCGGGAAGGATATGGCGTTGACGTGCATGGCTCGCACGAGATCCGGCCAGACTTCGCCCTGCGACAAGAGCCGCGAGGACTCGCTCCCCGAGTGGCGGCGAAACACGGCCAGCACCCGCGGATCGTACCAAACCGGAAACCGCGCCGCGATCCGCACCCACATCTCCCAATCGAGTGTCTGACAGAGATCGTTGCGGTAGCCCCCGAGGGTTTCGTAGGTGGTACGAGGCACGACGGCTGACGGCGTCTGCACCCGTTGTCGAATGGCGAACGTGCGCAGGCAGTGCGGCAGCAGACCGCGCCACCACCGCAGCCGTGAGTTGGTCTTCAATCGCCTGCCGTCTCCGTCGACCAGCAGGCTGCGGCAGAACGCCATGCCGATCTGCGGCACTTTCATGAAAGCCTGTTCCATCCTCCCGTAGAAGCCGGGTAGCACGAGGTCATCCTGATGGAGCAGGTGCACGAGGTGACCGCGGGCCAACTCGATGCAGCGGTTCCAGTTGCCGCTGATGCCGAGCCGCGGGCCATCGGCGTGGATCTCCACGCGGCCCGTGTTGTCCACCGCCGCGACGAGCGACCGCACGTCGGATCGACGCGAGCCGTCATCCACGACGGCGATCTGCATCGCGTGTCGTGCTGGCGCCTGCTCCAGCACGGATTGCAGCGTCATCCGTAGCTTTTCGCCTGGTTCGTGGGTCGGCAGCATGACCGAAAAGCGTGGGCGATTACCGCCGGTGTAGGCGGCAATTTTCGGAAATGGCTGATGCGGCGCAAGCACGAATCGTTCCCCCCAACCGCGGTGACAACCAAGCCTGGGGAGATATCGTCCGAGATTTCCGACGATCACGATCGTGCGGGCTGTGCACGACATTTTCGATGCAGTCAGCCCGGCTTGTGACGGACAGGAAGTTGGGGCAATCCCGCGATATGGCGCAAGCAAGGGAAGCCCCGTAATCCGCTTGCGGAGCAAGCGGTCTACTTTGAAGCAAGCCGACTCTCAGGCCGAGCGGGCGCGGATCACAGCGGCTGGAAGTGCATCGCCAGTCGGCGTTCGCCCAAGCGAAGGTCCTTCTTCAAACAGCCAGGGCTCGGTGGTCCTCCCGGTGCAGGTGTTCCACGAGCGAAGCAGAGACGCGGCCGCCTTGTCTCCGAAGCGATGGCGGCGGCCGTAGACGAGGATCTGGCTGGGATTGAGGAAGAGGCGGGGGCATCCGGCCTCGATGAGATGGCGATGAAAGACCGCATGTTCGCAGTCGGCGGCGCCATAGCGGCCTTGGCGGAAGGCCTCCATGCGATAAATGCCCATGCCGCCGAAGCACGAGGTCACCGGCACGAGCGGCTCGCCGCGATGGTAGACGTGTCGTTGGGCCTGGGAGGTGGGAATCGGCGTGAGCCGCTCGTCGAGCCGCAGGGCCCACATGTCGTACTGCCGCAGCGCGTTGATGCTGAGCCCTTCGCGGCGGTAGATGAGCCCGTTGGTGCCGATGAAATCCCAGTCGCGCTGGCCGAACGAGTTGGCCACACCGTCCTCGCTCCAGCCGCCGGCCACATCGAGATCGAGCACGATCGTGGCATCGAAGTCGCCGCAGTGATCGAGGACGAGCGCCTGGCATCGTTCGCGATAGCGGGCCATGCGTTCGGCTCTGGCCAGGCAGCGGGTAGTGGGATTGGTCGGGTCGGCACAGTTTTCCATCGTGACGATGACCCGCGGATTGGCGTTCGCCCAGCGCAGCAAGAGCGGCTTGGTCGTATCCGTCGAATCGTTCTCGTAGAGGATCACGCGGTAGTTGGCGAATCGGGCGGCGAGCCGCTCGATCCGCGCGATCGTGAGCGGCAGCAGGTCGCCGATGTTGCGGGCCAGCCCCGTGATCGCAACCCGCATGCCCGCCATGGCGGCATAGCCGCGCTGGCAGGTTTGGCGGTAGGCCGTCGCCAGTTCCGGTCTTGGCGGAAAGGCGTCTTCCGGAAATTCGGTGCCGAAAAAATCAGGCATATGGGGGCGGCTTATCCGATGCGGTTGCATGCGCGCGAGGGGCGGGATGGTAGCGGCAAAACCCGGCCGGGCCACTCCCAAAAAGGTCGGATTTCGTTGGCCACTTCAGCGCACCCGCCGCCGCAGCCCTCCCCTGCTGCCCAACTGTCCCATCTTGTCGGCCGCCGCGTATGGCGTGTGATTCGCGGCCGTTCGCACTCCCCGCGAGGAAGCGTTGGACTTGCGAAATCCCCCTCGGAAGGATGCGAATGTCAGTCAGCTTTTCTGACAAAGAAAAGTGGAGTGAAAAAAGTGGACAAAAACGTCCGAGCGATCGCCAGCGAACGGCGATCGGCCAGGCAGGGAGGCTTTGCGACCCATGGATTGGAATGCGTTCGGCGGGCGGCGGTTGGTCAGGCGGCAGCAGGCGTGCAAGGCCCAGCCACAGCGGGCGGGCAAGGCCCTCGGGGGGCCGGAATCGCTCGAGATGCGGCAGCTGCTTTCGGTGAGTCAGCCGCCGGTCGTGGCGATCATCGATTCGGGAATCGACGTCTCGCATCCCTATCTGGCGGCAAGCATCTGGACGAACCCGGGTGAGGTCGCCGGCAACGGGGTCGACGACGATCGCAACGGCTACGTGGACGACCTTCACGGCTGGAACTTCGTCGCCAACACGGCCAACGTCCACGACGGCTACGGCCATGGCACGCACGTGGCCGGCGTCGTCGCCGCGGTCGGCACCGCAGGCGTGAGCACGGCCGGCATCGGCTGGAACGTGTCGCTCATGGCGCTCAAGTTTCAGGACGATACCGGCCTGGGATTCACCGGTGCGGCGATCGCGGGCATCCAGTATGCCACGATGATGCGGCGGGATTTCGGCGTCAACGTGGTTGCGATCAATGTCAGCTGGGGTGGAACGACCGGCACCTCGACGATGCTGCAGGATGCGATCCGGGCTGCGGGAGACGCCGGCATCACGTTCGTCGCCGCCGCCGGCAACAGCGGGGCCGACAACGACGCCGTCGCCCGCTACCCGAGCGGCTACGACCAGCCCAACGTGATCGCCGTGGCTGCCACCGGTTGGGACGGATCGCTGGCGGGGTTCTCCAATTACGGCGCCACGACGGTCGATCTCGGTGCGCCTGGCGCGGCGATCTATTCGACGCTGCCGGGCGGCCGGTATGGCTCGCTCTCGGGCACCTCGCAGGCCGCTCCGCAGGTCTCCGGGGCCGTGGCACGGCTGGCGGCTGCCAAGCCGGGCATTTCGGTCGCGGAGGTGCGGACCGCGCTCTTCGCGACCGTGGACAAACTGCCGAGCCTTGCCGGCAGGGTGGCGACGGGCGGACGTCTCAACGTCTTCGCGGCGCTCGCGAGCGTGAGCGGCACGAGCCTCGCCGCTCCGGCCCCGGTCGTCACGCAGCCGGTCGCGCCGGTGGTGGTCTCACCGCCGGTGGTGAAGCCGCCGATCGGCGCGGTGCAGTCGGCCGGCCTCGCGCGAGTGACGGGCTGGGCGTTCAGCGAGCGGGCCGGGGCGGCACCGATCCAGGTGAGGGTGGTGATCAACGGGCAGCTGATCGGCGACTACACCGCGAGCTTCTACCGGCCAGGGCTCAGGCGGGCTCTCGGCAGCGTGCACCATGGCTATAGCATCGCCCTGGGTCGGGCCAGGTTCCAGCGCGGCTGGAATGAACTACGGGTCGAGGCCTTCGACCCGGTGTCGGGCCAGTCGACCCTGATCGGCGCGAGGGCCATCCGCCGGGTCGTGTGATACGGCCTCGACGATGACCTCGCGGTGCGTTCCCCGGCCCGGGTATCCTGCTCCCGCCGCAGCGGCCGTCGGCACCAGCCGGCCCGGCGGCTACACCGGCGAGGGAGTGCGAGTGGAACAGGATCGGGCCCGAAATGGCAGACCCATCACGTCGTTTGGCGAACGGGCGAAGGCCCTGCGGCGGAATATCCAGGTCGCGTTCGCCAGAGGCCGGCTCGTCGCCGCCGCGCGCGGCGTAAACGTCAAGGCGATCGCGGAGCGGTGCTCGTCGCTGCCGAAACTCGATGTCATCGCCCTCGCGCGTAGCCCGCAGGAGGGCAGCCCCGATTGTATTCGCCGTGCTTTCGACGCGGGTACGTCGCCCCTTGTCGCCGTCTGTGATCCCTCGACCGTATGGGAAGAAGATGCCGCGCTCTGGGTGGCGTTGGCGTTTGCCCGTCAGCCGCAGGCCAAGGCGCTCTTTGCGGACCATGCCGAAGACGGCATCGCCATCCACAAGCCAGACTTCTCCTGGGCCTATCTCTTGGCACGGGATTTCGTCGCGCCCGTCGTCGTCTACGATCGTCGCCTGCTCGCCGCGGCGATGGATGCCGTCGGCCGGCTGGAACGGCAGCCGCTCACAATGGCGGCGGCGGCTTATGCGATCGCGCTCGAGGCGCTGCATGGCCTGGCGGCCGACGAGATTCTCCATGTCAGGCACCCGCTTTGGCACACGGCAGCCGGCGCAGCGGCAGGCGAGTCGCAGGTGGGGAAGGCGGACGTGGCCCGCGAAGCGCTTCGCCACCGTGGCATCGAGGCTCGGGTTTCCAGCCGGTCAGACGATCCTGCGATCCATGACATTGTTTTCGCGCGCACGAGATCGCCCAAGGTGTCGATCGTCATCCCCACGAAAAACGCCGGCGAGCTGGTCGAGAAGTGCATCGCTGACCTGCGGGCGACGGCGGCCTACGAGCCCTACGAAATCGTCGTGATCGACCACGAGTCCGACGAGCCGAGGCTCTGCGAGTATTTGGCGAGTGAGTCGGCTGCAGGACGGCTCAAGGTGTTTTCCTATCGTGGGCCGTTCAACTATGCCGCGATGAACAACGCCGCCATCAAGCAGTGTGACGGAGAACTGGTGCTGCTCCTGAATAACGACGTCGATGGATTCTCGCCGGCGTGGCTCGACCAGATGGTCGCCACGCAGGAGCTCGACCAGCGGATCGCGGCCGTGGGGGCGCTCCTGCAGTATCCCGACGGGGCGATCCAGCATGCCGGTGTCATTCTCACGCCGAAGCGGCCCTGCATCGCGGCCCACGCAGGGCTGCCTCGCGATGCGCTGGGCTACCAGGGCCGCATTCGGTCGCTGCAGGAGTTCTCGGCGGTGACGGCGGCGTTCATGCTCGTGCGGCGATCGGCGTTCGAGGAGGTCGGCGGTTTCGACGAGGCGTTTCCCGACGACTACAACGACATCGATCTCTGTTTGCGGCTGCGGCAGGCGGGATACAAGATCGTTTACAACCCGCAGGTGCAGGCGAGCCACTGGGAGAGCCGGTCACGGCGGCCCAAGGAGACGGCCAAAGAAAGGTATCTCGCCCGCTGGCGGGAGTATTTCCCACGCGATCCCTTCTATAGCCCGCATCTGTCGATGAGAGCGTTCCAGCCGGACGAGCTCGCGCCGGTCTGGCGGGAACGGAAGCGGGTCGCGCTCCGCGCCGCTGCGGAGCATATGCGATGAGACGGGCCGTCATTCTCGCCCACTACGATCAGGACGGGATCGTCGATCCTTACGTGATCCGGGCGCTGCACAGTTATCGAGAGATCGCCGACAGGCTGGTGCTCGTGTCGGCGAGCGCCTCGTCGCTGCCCGCAGAGCTGACCGTCGTCGTGGATGATTTTCTGCCGCGGGAGAATATTGGCTACGACTTCTGCAGCTGGCGCGACGGCATCGCCCGCTTGGGCGACCCGCGGCAATTCGACGAGATCGTCTGTGCCAACGACAGCGTCTACGGTCCGCTTTCCGACCTGCGGCCAATGCTGTCTGATCCGCGGGTGGCCGCCGCCGATTTCTGGGGCATGGTGATGTCGGGCCAGCGGGGTGACCATGTGCAATCGTGGTTTTTCGCGATGCGCCGGCCGGTGATCGAATCGCGGGCCTTCGGCGAGTTTTGGGGGTCAGTCGCGCCCCAGCCGTCGAAGGAGCGGGTCGTCGACCGCTACGAGGTCGGGCTGACCGAGGCGTTTGCAGCCGCCGGCCTCCGCGTGGCGGCGATCTACGACGGGCGGCGCTGCGGTCCACCGACCCTTCACGAGAAGTTTCGGAATGTCTCACCTCTCCGCCTGCGACGATTTGGCCGCCATGCGCGGCGGGTGGGGCGGATGGGCCCGCCCTACAATCCAAGCGAGCTGTTCTGGGAGCGGGTCTGCGACGCCGGCGTGCCCTATCTGAAGGCGGCTATTTTCAAGGCCAACCCGTATCGGGTGGACGTGCGCAGAAGCCTTGCCAGGGCGGCGGACCGCTGGCCGGAATGGGGACCGCTCCTGCGCGACCATCTCGATCGCGTCGGGATGGCGCCGGACTGACCAGGAAATGCTGTCGCCGCAGTCCCCCCCATAGAAGTATCCTGTCTGCATGAGCCGCCTGTCTGCCTGGATTCGTGCGTGGAAGACCCGCGGGCCGCAGCGGCGCGCCTGGATGACGCTGCCGCTCGTCCAGGAAGGGTTCCCCGTCGTGTGCTGTTGGTCCGCGAAGGCCGGCTGCACGACCGTGCTGAAATGGTTTCTCCAGCACAATGGACTGCTGGAGGAGGCGATGCGACATGGCCATTGGCTCCACGACTATCGCCTGCACCGGCTGATCGAGGAGCCTGGGTATGAGCGGCGCTGCCGGCGGGCGGTCAGGGACGAAGGAGTGCGTGTGATCAAGGTCATTCGCGACCCAGGCAAACGGGCCGTGAGCGCCTACCTGCACTACCTGCGTGCGGCGAGCTCCTTGTGGCCCGGGGAGCGCTTGTTGACGGCATGGAAGGCCGCCAACGGCCTCAGTGCTCAGCCGGGTGTTTCATTCGCGCAGTTCGTCGACTATGTGCTCGATCTCCGGCGGCGCCGGCAGCCGCTGGAGCCGCACGTGCGGCCGCAGTATGATCGCGCGTGGGATCCACACGTGGACGCCTATGTCCCGCTGGAAAATCTCGCCGCCGGCCTCGCGGAGACGGAGCGGCTGTGCGGTTTGCCGACCGTCGACGTGCAATCGCTCAGCGAGTCGCGACACCACAATCGGCCGACGGGCCATCAGCAGTGGCCACGCGATGCATCGCGGTTTCCAGCGACTGCCGAGACGCTGGAGCAGCTTGGCGTGCCTCCCGCCGACGTGTTGCTCGACGCCACGACGATCCCGCTCGTGCAGGCGGCCTATCGCGTCGATTACGAGGCCTACTGGAGCCACTATCGGCCGCACACGGCCTAGGCTGCGGCCGCTTCGCTGGCGGCCGCCTTCTCGAGCGTGACGAAGAATTCACAGCCGTGGGTCGGGCTGAAGTATCGTTCCCGCAGGCCGATCAGCCGGAGATCCCCGAGGTCGCGGATGATCTGTCGGAACGAGTCGCACGTGAACACCCACTCGTGGAGATCGTAGTAGTGCCCCTGCTGGACCATGGCCATTGCCGCGAGGGCATCCTGCAGGCCGTGCACAGGCTCCAAGGCTCCCCGGTGCCCCTCGTGCCACGAGATCTGGCCCCCCTTGCGGCGCACCTTGAGGAAGTATTCCGCGGCGGTGCCGGGGGAGTGATTCGTCGGCCGCGCGAGGCCGACGTCGATGATGCGGGCCAGCGAGGAATTTTCCCGTTCACAGTCGAAGCAGTAGCGCTTGTCGGGAACGGCCAGCGAGAGCACACCCCCGGGCGCGAGAATCCGTTCGCACGAACCGAGGAAGCCGATGAAATCGGGCACGTGCTCGATCACGTGGCTAGCGACGATCCAGGCGAAGCGCTCGCCGCCGACGAGTTCCTCGAGCGACTCTCCGCGCCAGACGTAATCCACCTCCTCGATGGCGGTGACATCGACCCCGTGGTCGGCATACTTGGCCCGCAGCCCGGCGGCGTCGAGATGATCGAGGATGCGGACGTTGAAGCCGTTTCGCTTGGCGGCCACCGGGCGGTGGCTCGGCCCGATTTCGAGGCCCAATGCATGGCGATCGATGCCGCGCAGGAGGATCCCATCCCGGTCCAGGATTTTCCGTGAATGCCGAGACTTGAAAATCATGCCGCCCTCTGGAGTGCATTCGCATGCCGCTGCGGCAAGGCGAGCGAGTAGTCACCCGTCCGCATCGAGAGATTGGGGTTGTAATAGGGGTCGGTTTCGAGCGTTGTGCCCCAGCGATCCTGCATGAAGCGTATTTCCCGGTGAAAGCGCGCGAGCTTCTCGGGGTTGTCTTCGTATCCGCGTGAGGCCGATTCGTGGTGGATCAACTCGGCGAACGGCGTCCAGATGTTGCGGTAGCCGGCCGCGCGAATCCGCAGGCAGAGGTCCACGTCGTTGAAGGCGACGGCGATCTGTTCGTCGAGCCCGCCGACCTCGTCGAAGACCTCGCGACGCACCACGAGGCAGGCCCCGGTGACGGCGGAGAGCTCCTGCTGCAACACGGCGCGGCAGTAGTATCCGGTTCTGCCTTTCGCGAGCCGCGGATGCGCATGCCCGGCCACCCCGCCGGCACCGATGATCACGCCGCCGTGTTGGAGTGTGCCGTCGGGATACCAGAGCCGCGCCCCGACGGCGCCGACATCGGGCTGGACGGCGAAGGAGACCATTTCGTCGAGCCATTCCGGCGTGAGCACTTCGATGTCGTCGTTGAGCAGGCAGAGCACCTGGCCGCGGGTATGCCTGACGGCGGAGTTGTTCAGCCGGGAATAGTTGAAGGGGGAGTCGTCACGGACCACCGTGATGCCGGGCCGGGCCGAGAGGGCGGCCAGATAGTCGAGCGTGGCAGGATCGCGGCTGCCGTTGTCGAGGACCGCGATCTCGTAGTGTGGATAGGTCGTCTTGGCGTGAATCGAATCGATCGCGGTTCGCAGGAGCGACTCGTGGTCGCGGGTGCAGATGACGATCGACACCAGCGGCGCCGGTGATGGAAGTGAATGACGGATGCGGAGGAACATCGGGGCCTCGGCTGCCGGTTCGACCGTGGCGCCGCGATCGAAAAGCCGCACGTGCTCGGTGACGGCCAGCCGCGCCGCGGTGACGGCGACGGGTTTTTCGTCCGAGGACACCGCCGTGCTGCCCGCGATCGCCCGCCAGTGGTAGAGGATTCGCGGAATGTGCACGATCTCGTCCCGCGAGACAGCAGCCACGCACCGCAGGGCGAGGTCATGATCCTGGGCGCCTTCGAAGCCGATCCGGAATCCGCCGAGCGACATGACGAGGTCGCGGCGGTAGACGCCGAGGTGGCAGATCATGTTTTGGGCGAGCAGGAGCACATGGTTGAAATCGCTTTTGAAATGCGGGTCGAAACGGCGGCCGCGGCCATCGATCTTGTCTTCGTCGGAATAGAAGAGGCGGGCGTCGGGATGGCGGTTGATCGACTCGGCGACCCAATGGAGCGCCAGCGGGGGCAGCAGGTCGTCGTGGTCCAACAGGGCGACGAAATCACCCGTGGCCATCTCGAGCGCCGTGTTCGACGCTGCGGAGATGTTGCCACGGATGCCGCGAAAGCGCACCTTGATGCGGGGGTCGGCGGCCGCGTGCCGCCGGATGACGGCGGCGACGGCCGGATCGGTCGAGGCGTCGTCGGCGATGCAGAGTTCCCAGTGCGGATAGGCCTGGTCGCGGACGGAATTGATGGCCTTGTCGAGGATCACCGGCTCGGGGTCGAAGACGGGCATCAGGACGGAGAGCGTGGGCCGCCGCGGGAAGGCCGCGCTCTGCTGGAGGCAGCGGCGGATGTCGGCCTTCGATGGCGTGTCGTTGGCGCGCACCCAGGTGGAATAGGCGGGGCTGGGCCGTGGTCCGGGGGCGCGACGAATCGACTTGAGCAGCGGGCTCTGCCTGAGCACCACCCGCAGCGCGCTGACGGGAGTTTCCAGGCCGGGGACCGCCATGAGGATGTCGCCGAGCCGACTGCCAATCTTCATGCCTGCTCCAGTTGTGTGCCCGCCTCAGCACCCGCGGGCGTTCGACGAGGTCCATCTGAAGGGGGAAATACCATGTTGGAGGCTGGGGACACAATGGGTATTGTGTCGGCTTTCGGCGGATTGACAGCCTTTGGCGGGTCGGAGTGAACCAAAACGATGTCGAGGCTGAAGCACTGGCTCGAACGGACCATTGGCCACCTGCAGGATCGCGTCGCAATCAGCCGGCGTCCCGAGCGCATCCTCGTCATCCACATCGCAAAAACGGCAGGCACGTCGCTGCGGCGGATGCTGCAGGACGAATACGGGCCCCGCCTTGTCTACCCGGGGGATTTTTATCTCGAGCACATGCCCAGCGGCTGGTATCCACTCGGCAGCGAGATGCTTCGGGATTACGGCAGTGTGCCCCCCCACAATGTGCTCGTCGGCCATTTCACGGCCGCCATGGCCGACATGCTCCCACGGCCGTACCAGACCGCCACGTTTTTGCGGGAACCGATCCAACGGTCGCTGTCGATGCTGGGCCAATTCAGTCGCACGTTGAAGGTGCCGGTGTCCGCCTTGGTCGGAGACCTGCAGTTCATGGAAGCGAATATCGCCGATTTTCAGACGCGGATCCTCGGTGCGGATGGGGTGTGTGATCCGCACGAGGTCGGGCCGATCGACGACACCGTCCTCGCGCGGGCGCTGGAGAGGCTTCAAACGCTCGATTTCGTGGGGTTGACCGAGCGGTTCACCGAATCGTGCGCGGTGTTCGACGCGCGGTTTCACACGGGTATTTCGCGGCTCATCCGCCGGGAAGTCGTGCACCGTCCCGAGGGAGGTGAACTGTCGGAATACAGTTCACGAGTCGCACCATTCCTCGAGCGCGATCGGGTGCTGTATGAAAGGGCTGTCGAGCGCTTCGTGGCAGCGACCTCACGTGTCGGGATAGAGAAATAGCCTTGCAAAGGCGGTCGCGGTTTCCTATTTCCCCCGGTCTTCATCATCCCCAGACAAGGCAAGCATGCACCCCATTCTCGTGACCGGCGGTGCCGGTTTCATCGGCGGCGAATTCGTACGGCAGTGGATCGCCGAAGAGGCGTCTCCGGTCGTCAATCTCGACAAACTCACCTACGCCGGCAACCTCGATTCGCTCGCCTCGATCGCCGGCAACCCGCGGCACATCTTCTGCCAGGGCGACATCGGCGATCCCGAATGCGTGCGTGGACTGCTGCAGAAGCACCGCCCGCGGGCCATCGTCAACTTCGCCGCCGAGAGCCATGTCGATCGCTCGATCGACGGGCCTGCCGCGTTCGTCGAGACGAACGTCGGTGGCACGTTTCGGCTGCTCGAGGAGGCGAGGCATTACTGGAAGTCGCTTCCCGAGGACGAGCAGCGCGAGTTTCGGTTCCTGCACGTCTCGACCGACGAGGTGTATGGATCGCTCGGGCCGACGGGCAAGTTCACCGAGACGACGCCTTACGCGCCGAACTCCCCCTATTCGGCGTCGAAGGCCGCCAGCGACCACTTCGTGCGGGCCTACCACCACACGTACGGCCTGCCGACGCTCACCACGAATTGCTCCAACAACTACGGGCCGTATCAATTTCCGGAGAAGCTGATCCCCGTCGTGATCCTCAATTCCCTCGAAGGCAAGCCGCTGCCGGTCTATGGCGATGGCGCGCAGATCCGCGACTGGCTCTACGTGGGCGACCATTGCCGGGCGATTCGCACGGTGCTGGCCCGCGGCCGCCTGGGCGAGGTCTACAACATCGGTGGCGACAGCGAGAAGAAGAATCTCGAGGTCGTGCATGCGATCTGTGCCGCGGTCGACGCGCTGCGGCCGGGTCTGCCCCATGCCCCTTGCACATCGCTGATCACGTTCGTGAAGGATCGGCCCGGCCACGACCGCCGCTATGCGATCGACTTCAGCAAGATTCAGAGCGAACTTGGCTGGAAACCGAGCCTCTCGTTCAACGAGGCGATCAGGCAGACCGTCGCCTGGTATCTCGACAACACCGCGTGGGTGGCCAACATCGCCAGCGGCGGCTACCGCCGCGATCGAATCGGGCTTTCGGGATAAACGTGCTGACAACCGTTCGCGACAGTGGCCTTGGCAGGAACGACCAATTGTTCAAGACACGCGCCAGCGACGTCGCATCTTGGCAACCGCCGGGCGACGAAGGAATTCATCTGGCCATCGATCTTTCGCAGGGGAGTGCCCTGACCTGGGTGGCGGGCGAATTGGCCGTCGCGCTCGCCGACATCGGCCAGCGGGTGAGCATCCCACGCGCAAGCACGCTCTCCCCGACGCTCGAGGAACGGCTGCGACCGCGTCTGTTGGAGTTGATGTCCGACCGGCCCTGCCGGACATACCACATCAAGCTCAATCACTACTGGCCTCAGTTTCTCATGCAGGAGGTGTCGGGAGAGATCAACGCCGAATTGTTCGTCACGAACTATCGATTTCGAGGCGACATTCACCCGCTCGACATGTGGAGCCGCAACCTCGTGACGAACGGCGTTCGCAAGCTGCCCATGAGTTCGTTTTGCAGCGACAGCCTGCAAGACTTGGGCGTTCCGGCTCCCCGGTGTGCGGTGATTGCGCCCGGGTATTCTCCTGAGATTGAATGGCTTTTTCCAACCGGAAAACCATCGGTCGAGGCTGCGGTGCGCCGGCTTCTGGTGGTGACGAACTCGCACGATCTCTACCGCTACGGGACCGACATTCTGATCTCGGCGCTCGCGAAGGCGTATGCGCCGGACGACCCCGTCGAAATCCACATCAAGGATTACGGAGCCTCGTCCGGCTCGCGACAGCTCCGCGATCTGATCGCGGCCCAGCCATCATTCCCCAAGGTGGTATGGCATGAGACATTTCTCAGCAAAGAAGATCTGATTCGGCTTTATGGCGATATGCACTTGATGGTGTCCCCCTATCGTGGCGAGGGCTACGCCATGAAGATCATCGATGCGATGGCCGCCGGACTGCCGGTCATGATGCCGGCCTTCGGTGGCCCATTGGAGTATGCCCCGGCGGGCGGCTTTTTGCCGCTCGAGTTCGACGAGGTCCCCGTTGAGAAGTGCTACGATACGGACCACTACCTCGTGGGCCCGGGAGCGTATTGGTGTCAAGTCCGCGAGGATGCGCTTGTCCAGTCGCTACAGTCATATCTCGCTCATCCCCAGATCGCCGATGATGCGGCGGCTGTGGCGCGATCCCACGTGCTCGGTCGGTACACGTGGAAAAATGCCGCGCGGGCGCTCGTGCAGGCGTTGCACCAGTGGCGCGACGACGCGGAAGCCAAGAGCGCCCACCGGCGAAGGCCGTCGACGTTGCCGTTCTCGGTCATCATGCCGACAAAAGATCGGCCGATCGAACTCGCGAAGACGCTCGCAGGCTACGCCGCCCAAGGCGATCAGTCGTTTGAAATCGTGCTCATCAACGATCACGGTGACGGCAGTGCCGTTCGCGAGCTCGTTGCGTCGTTTGGCAAGGCGCTGCGAACGCGGGTGATTGACAATCTCGGCCCCCCGGGACCGGGCGCCGCGCGGAATCTTGGGCTGGAGGAAGCGGACGGAGAGATTCTGTTCGTCACCGGCGACGACATCATCCCTGCCCCAGACCTCGTCGCCCGCCATCGTGATGCCCATCGGCGGTACCCTGAAACGGAAGCGGCGTTTGTGGGCAAAGTCGATTGGCATCCGGACATGAATCGCGACTGGTTCACCGCCCACATCGTGGGGGCGGGTGGCCAGCAATTCAATTACCGAGCGCTGTGCGATCTGCAGGAAGTGCCCTTCGACAGGTTTTACACGTCCAACGTCTCTTGGAAGCGGGCACTCACCGCGGATCTCGAGCACATATTTCGTGAAGCGTTCCGTTATGCAGCCTACGAGGATGTCGAACTGGGATACAGACTCTCGCAGCGCGGGCTGAAATTGCGGTATCTCGCTGATGCGGTGGGATATCACCTCCATCCGATGACCGCACGTTCCTTTTGTGAGCGGATGCGACGCGTCGGCTGCATGCGCACCGTGCTCACGGCCATGCATCCCCGTCTGATCGGCCAGGAAGGAATCGTTTTTTATCAGGACTTGGAAGTCGAGCGTCGCCGTCGTTTGGCCGCCACGGCACGTGCCGAGAGCCCGTCATGGGAAAGCTCGGTCGAGCCCTTGGTGACGGCTTTCGAACGTCTCGATGCCTGGGTGGCGGCAGACAAGCCGCTGGTCGGCGCGGCTGCGAGCCACATAGGCGAACTCGAGCGCAAGGTCTTGCCGATGCGACGGTCGCTCTTCGACGAACTGTGTGACACGTTCCAGCAGATCGGTCAGTCTCAGGAGTGGGCCAGGGATTCGACAGCACAGGATTGGGCACCGGGGTGGATCGCAACGTTGCGGCTCGCGCAGCGAGATGTCGAAACACGGTTGCCCATTCAATCGCCGTCGTCCACGGTGCCAAAAAGGCAAAGCGTTTTGAAAAAAACGCTTCTGAAGTTTGCATGGGCGCGAACGGCCCGCGAATGGCTGCGCGAGGCGAAGCGCCGCCGTCGTAATGGCTAAGCGGTCTCATTGGAAGGCAAGGTGCTTGATGTTTGGATTCCGGTCACGAAAAAAAAACCTTACGCACGCGGACGTCGTCTGGTGCTTCGCAAACATCGTGGGGAGGCATCCGCACTCCGCGGCTGAGACAAATCACTTCTTCGAATCCTGCGACGACTTTCGGGATTTAGTGCGAAAACTCGTCGCCACTCCGGAGTATGTCACCCGGAGAACGATGTGTACGGAGGGCTTCGTCTACGACGATTCAGAAGGCGTGCAGCGAACCGTGCTGGCGATCCTGAAGCGGCTGGAGCCGATGCGAGCGGTCGAGCTGCAGAAGATCCGCATCGGCAAGGAGTGCGATGGCGGCTATGTGATGCTCGATGATTTCGGCGGCATCACGGCCGCCTATTCCATCGGCATCTGCGACGAGGTCTCGTGGGATCTCAATATGGCCGAACGGGGAATCGAGGTCTTCCAATACGACCACACCATCGACGCCCTGCCGCTCCAGCATCCCCGCTTCCATTGGGAGAAGAAGGGACTGGGGGCGAGCGTGACGGCCGACCTCGAGACGCTGCCCGGGCTCCTCGAACGGAACGGGCATCGCGGCCGTAGCGACCTGCTCCTCAAGTGCGACATCGAGGGGTGCGAATGGGAGGTGCTAGCCGCACTGCCACCGGAGTGTCTGCGGCAATTCAAGCAAATCGTGCTCGAGATTCATTTTCTGGAACGCCTGACCGATCCCGAGTTTGCACGGCTGGTGGAATGTGCAGTCGGTGTGCTCACCGCCGATCATCGGGTGATCAACGTTCATGCCAACAACCATCGCCCCTATTCCATCATCGGTGGCATACCGATCCCATCGGTGCTGGAGTTGACGCTCGCGCGGACCCGTGACGTGCGCATGGAAAGTACCAACGAGGTTTTTCCGTCGCCGTTAGACACGCCGTGTTATCGAGGCCGGGCCGACTTTTGCCTGGGAACATTTCGTTTCTGATCGCTTTTTGGCAGGCAAAAAGCCATTCGCTAGGCCACGGGCTTTTGCTACTGTCCCGGCATGAAGGAGACACAACGAACCGGCAAGACTGCGCTGATCTGCGGCATTGGTGGGCAAGATGGCGGCTACCTGGCCGCTCATCTGCTCGGACTCGGCTACGGTGTCACCGGAACCAGCCGGGATGCGCAGGCAAGTCGGTTCGAGAGTCTCGAACGTCTCGGTATTCGTGATCGCGTCGCGGTCGAGTCGATGTCGCTCACCGACTTTCGATCGACGATGCAGGTGATTTCCCGAACGGCGCCCGACGAAATTTACAACCTCGCCGGCCAGACGTCGGTTGGGCTGTCGTTCGATCAGCCCGTCGAGACGTTCGAGAGCATCGTCATCGGCACGGTGAACCTGCTCGAGGCGATCCGCATGCTCGGGCTGCCGATCCGCCTGTACAACGCGGGGAGTTCCGAGATGTTTGGTGACACGGCAGACGAGCCGGCGAGCGAAAAGACCGTGCTCCGCCCCTGCAGTCCCTACGGCATCGCGAAAGCGACATCGTTCTGGCAGATCGCCCAGTATCGTGCCGCTTATGGAATCGCCGCCTGCACGGGTATCCTCTTCAATCATGAGAGCCCGTTGCGGCCGGAGCGGTTTGTAACACAGAAGATCGTCGCCGGCGCCTGCAGGATCGCGGCCGGCGAGCAGCAGACGCTCGTGCTGGGGGATCTCTCTGTACGGCGCGACTGGGGTTGGGCGCCGGAATATGTGGTCGCGATGCACAAGATGCTGCAGGGCGAATCAATGGAGGACTACGTGATTGCGACGGGAATCACCAGCAGCCTCGAAGATTTCGTGGCAGAGGTTTTCAGTGCGGTCGGCTTGGATTGGAGGAAGCACGTCGAACGCGACCCCAAGTTGATGCGTCCCAGCGAAATTCAATCGGGCCGGGCAGATGTGTCACGTGCCTTCATTCAACTGGGATGGAAGGCTCGGTACGCGATGCCAGACGTGGCAAAGATGATGGTCGAATCGCGGCTGGCACGTTCGGCGATGCCGATCCGCCGCGCGGCCTGAAAGGCTGGGTTTGCGTGGTTTCTTGACCCGGCCGAACCCCGGCCGTAGGACTCACGTATAGTTTTCCCGGTCCCCCAAACCGCAGAAGAGCTCTCGCCATGAAATCGCTGTTGTCCATCTGGTCGCGAAAGACGGTGGCGAAGTCGAAGAAGAGTCGTGCGCAGGGCTGCCGTCTCGCCGCCGAATCGCTCGAGACGCGGGCGGTGTTTTCCGCCACGGCGCTCGCGCCCGATCTCGATGCAGCCAGCGACACCGGCTGGTCTGCGATCGACAATCGCACCGCCGACACCACCCCCACATTCACGATTCAGGCCCCGGGCGCCACGGCGGTGACACTCTTCACGGTCGCCGGCAGGCGGGTGACGGAAGTCGGCACGGCCACCCAGGATGGCTCCGCCTGGACGGCCACGCTTGGCCCGCTCCCGAATGGGAAATACTCGATCGCCGCTCGGGCGTTCGTTGACGACGTGGCCGGCAAACTCTCGAGGCCGCTCGCGATCGAGATCAACACGACAACGCCGGCGGTCCCCACGATCGGCCTCGATGCCACGTCCGATTCAGGGTTCAAGGGAGACCGCATCACGAATCTTCCCTCCCCACTGCTCAGCGGACGCGGGCAGAGGGGCACGACCGTCGTGCTCACGAGTCCCAGCGTCGCGGGGGGGGCCGAGCAGCGTGTTGCCGTGAATGGCAAGGGTGTCTGGGCCTACCGGGCGACCGGCCTCGCCGACGGTCCGCACTCGTTCACGGTGAAAGCACAAAGTGTCTTCGGCGGTCAGAGCGCGACCGCGACGCTCACGATGACCGTGGATACCGTTCGCCCCACGGCTGTGGGGATGCGGTATGTCGCCGACGTCAACGAAATCGAGTTGGAGTTTTCGGACCCGGTGCGGGGCGTTGATGTGAAGGACTTCCGCATTTCCGCCCCGGGATTCGGCATCCGCGACGTCCCGCTGACCGACCGGCGGATCGTGGCGACCGTCGGCCGAATCACGGTTCATGATGTCTCCGCCGGCCGCGTCTACCGGCTGCGGATGTCCACTCCCGATGTGATTGGCGGCACGTTCACCATTCGATTGGCCGCCGCAAAATCGGGTATCATCGATAATGTTTCGGGCAACCCGCTGCTGGTGGATAACGCCGTCAGCGTCACGTTCTGAGCACTGAGCCCCACCGGCCCGGTGGCCGCAGGCATGATCCTCGTCCAGCAGCGCTATGAATCGCCGAATGCCGAGCGGCAGGCGGAGCTCGATCGCTGCCGGGAGATCAATGGCGGGCTCGACGCATTCGCTCACGTGGATCTCGTTGATGGCGCCGCCAAGCGGTGGACGTTCGGCGATTTCTTCCGCCTCACAGCGGAGCGGTATCCCGGCGAGATCTGCGTGGTCGCCAATAGCGATATCGCGTTTGACGCATCGATCGCCCTGGCCGGGCCGTTGGCCGAGCAGGGGGCGCTCGTGGCGCTTTCCCGATGGGACGATCCGTCGGCGCCCTCGATGGAGGGCCGCGTGGCCGGCGAGCAGTGGCACTTCTTTTCGCACTCGCAGGATGTGTGGGTCTTCAAGGCCGGCTCGGTGCCCACGTTCCCGGCCGACATTCAATTGGGGATTCCCCAGTGCGAGAGCCGGCTTGCCTACGAGGCGGCGGCGGCGGGCGTGATCGTGGTGAATCCGGCGCTCTCGATTCGGTCGTTTCACCACCATGCGTCGGCCGTGCGAAGCTGGCGGCGAAAGGACGGCTACCGGGGGCCGATCTTGTTTCCGCGGCTCACCACGGTCGAGGCGATTGAGCCGGAGGCCCTGGTGGTCGAGCGGCTGGGCCGGTTTCGCAAGCGGGAGGCCGTGGTTCGGCTTTCTGGCCGTCCGGGGGCCCTGGCGACCGCCTTGGCGAAACATGCAGCCGAGCGGCAGAAAAAGTCCCTCAAAATCGGGCTGCGGTCGCCGTTTTATTTTCGTGAGCGACTGCCGTAATGGTTTCGAGTGATAAGTCGTTTGATAAAAGCCACTTGCGAGCCATGGCGACCGTATTTCACGGCTTCAACGCCTCTTGTGGGTAGGCCCTCGGAACTGGTATTTGCCTAACCTCATTTGAATACTCCCGCAGTCCGTTGACAGGCGTTAATCTCTGCGTAGATTGCGTATCCGAAAGCCCCCGTTTGGGTGGTCTGACTGCCATCGAGTGAATCTGAGGTATTTGGATTGAGATTGCGGCCACTGTCGGGTTGTTGTTTCCTTCGAACCCCCTGTTAGTCTGGTTTCTTCGCCGAAAAATCCCGAAATTTCGATCAAGGTTCGCCATCGCATGATGTTGCCCACTTCAAATTCCAGCCGACTAAAAGCCTCCGGGGGCTTCACGCTCGTGGAAATGTTGGTCGTGATCGCGATCATCGGCACGCTCATCGGCATGCTGCTCCCCGCCGTGCAGCGGGTGCGCGAAGCCGGCCGCCGGGCCAGCTGCATGAACAACATGAAGCAGATGGGGCTTGGGCTGACGAACTATGAGTCGGCCCGACGCAAGTTTCCGCCGGGGGCGGATGCGTTTCCGACGCCCAGCCTTCCCTGGGGTCGGAATCACGCCTGGTCGTCGTTCATCCTTCCCTATCTCGAGGGCTCTGACGTCGCCACCACGATCGACTACACGCGGTGGTGGAATGCGTCGGGCGGTAACGACATCGCCTCCGACATCGTGCTGCCGATGTATGTCTGCCCCAGCGGGATCGAGCGGTTTCCCGGCAAGCAGGATTATGGCGGCGTGTTTGGCTGGAGCATTCCGGAGCTTGACGAAGGAAGGGCCGCGCAAAATCTCAAGAGCGGCGTGCTCGTGCGGACGGCAGAGGTCGTCGATGAGAAAAACGTCTTCCTGCCGCCGGTGCAGCCGCGATCGATCACCGACGGCATGAGTAAAACGCTGCTGGTGGTGGAGGCGGCGGATCGCAAATACGAGGATCCGCAGGAAACCGACGGCAACACGAATTCGTCGATCGGAGCCGCGCGGTGGGCATGTGGCTTCAACGCCGTCAATCTTGGCTCGCGAGCGATCAATGACCCCGGTGTCGATGGCTTCCGCAGCCTCCATCCCGGGGGCATCCAGGCCGTCTTCGCCGACGGCCATGTCTCGTTCATCTCGGAGTCGGTCGACATCAAGGCGCTGATCGCCCTCGTCACGAAGGCGGGAGGAGAAGTGGTGCCGAGTGACCTGTGATGGTTATTCGCATTCAGGTTTTTAGGAGTGGGTTCGTCCAAAGGATTGGGTAGTTGATTTCTTTCTATAGAAAGGTTCTTTGAATGATTCGTAAGATGTTCATCGCCTTGGCGGTCGCCGCCATGGTGATGTCGGTGTCGGCTCCGGCGTTTGCCGGCGGCCGCAGCGGTGGTGGTGGCAAGTCGAACTACACGGTCCGCGTCAAGAACAATGGCGCTGTGTCCGAAGTAGTGAGCGTGACCCAGGGCACTTCGCCCACGCTCGTCGGCAGCAAGACCCTCGGCCCCAATGCCGTCGGTCAGTGGTCGGTGAAGAAGGGCAATTTCGTGGTCGGTGCGTGGGATCCGGCGGACACGTCGGCGGCCCTCGGCCAGCAGCTCTTCAACGCTGGTCCGGCGCGGTTGATCTACGCCTTGGCGGCGATCGACACGACCGAAGGCGTGGCCACGGTCCAGGGCAGCAAGGGCCAGAAGTTTTAGTTGGCTGCCGGCGCAAGTCGGCGTTCACAACGACAAGCCGGATCGGACGAACGAGGGCTTTGCCTTCCTCGTCCTTTCCGGCTTGTTCGTTTGATTGCTGCATGCGTCGTGGATACAACCGAATCATGCGTTTTCTCGCTGCGCTGGCTGTTGCAGTTCCGATCGTGCTCTTGATCGCGGCGCCCTGGCTCTGGCAGGAGCTTGTCTATCTCGAGTGGCTAGGGGTCGCGGCAGGGCTCCTGCTCGTAAACCATCTCCGCGGCTGGCGCGGCGAGATCATGGCGCTGTGTGCCGCGGCGGCGGCCCTCGGGATCGCCTTCCACTGGTCGCCGAAGGTGCTCGCCTACTCGATGCAGACGAGCGACGAGATCGGCCTGCTCTTCACGATTCCGATCGTCTTCTGGGACGCTGCCCGGCTGGCGTTGCCTTTCTGGTGCATCGGCCGGCTCGTCCGCGATCCGCGGAATGCTTGGCTGCCGGCAGGACTCGCGGCCGTGGTGGCCGAGGCGATCGTGCCCGGCGTGTTTCCCTGGAAGCTCGGCTACAGCCAGATCGGCTGGCCCGTGACGGTGCAGGGGGCCGATCTCTTCGGCCCGGAATGGCCCACGTTCATGCTCTATGCCCATGCGGGCGTGATCGTGTGCCTCGTGATCGCGGCCGTGCACGCCTATCGCGGGAATTCCTGGCGAACCGCTTGGACGCCCGCCGGCATCTCGGCCGTGGCCCTCGTGGCGATAAACACGGCCTACGGAGCATGGGCCATGCGGCACTATGCGGCGGCGATGGCAGCCGCCCCAAAAGTGAGCGTTGCCCTCGTGCAGGTCGATCCCAGCCACGAAGGCTCGGTGGTCGAGCTGCAGCGGCTCACGAAGCTGGCCTGCGCCAGCCGCGACAAGCCGTTTGACTTCGTCTGCTGGCCGGAGTGCAGCGGCGGCTCGTATGAAGACTGCCTCGCGTCGTTTGCCGATCCCGAACGGATTCTCAAGCATTCCCGCGATCCGGGCCGGGGTTTGAGGCCGCTGGAAGCCCCCGTCTGCCCCCTGCTCTTTGGCGGCAAGATCTACTGCGGCTATCCGGAGAAGCCCCGCGAGCTCTATCAATCAGCCCTCCTGATCGACCGCGAAGAGTCGATGATCGGCCGCTACGACAAGCGGCACCTGATGCCCTTCGGGGAATACGTGCCCGGCGGCGACCAGTTTCCGCAGCTGCGGCTCTATTTTCCGATGCAGGATGAATTCGACGTCGGCCGCGAGGCCACGGTGATGACCTGCGGCGAGAAGGCCCGGCTTGGCGTCATGCTCTGCTATGAAGACATGGTGCCGGGGGCGGCGATGTCGCTCGTGTGCAATTCGGCGAACGTGCTCGTGTCGCTGATCAACGGGGCCGCGTTCACCGAGCCGCTCACGCTCGCGCAGCACCGGCTGCTTGCCCAACTCCGCACGGTGGAATCCCGCCGCTGCCTCCTGCGGTGCGCGGCCACGGGCGAGACCTGCGTGATCTCGCCGGTCGGCACGATCCTCGCCCTGCTGCCGCTCCACACGAAGGAAGTGCTCATAGCCGAGGTCCCGCTCCTCGAGGGGCACACGCTCTATCGGCTCATCGGCCCCACGTTCCCGATTCTCTGCGGCCTCGCGCTTGCCGCAATCGTCATTGTCAGAAACCGCCCCCGGTAGGGTAGGCTTCAGCCTGCCACATTTCCGGTGGGATAGGCTTCAGCCTGTCACTCCCTCCTACCCCCTGCATCCCCATGAATCGCAAAGGCATCGTCCTCGCCGGCGGCTCCGGCACCCGTCTCCATCCCGTCACGCTCGGCATCTCGAAGCAGATGCTGCCGGTCTACGACAAGCCGATGGTCTATTACCCGTTGAGCGTGCTCATGCTCGCCGGCATCCGGGAGGTGCTCATCATCTCCACGCCGCACGACACGCCGCGGTTTCGTGACCTGCTCGGCGACGGCTGCGCCTGGGGCATGTCGATCGAATACGCCGTGCAGCCGAAGCCCGAGGGCCTCGCGCAGGCCTTCATCATCGGGGCGGATTTCGTGGGCAGCGGCCCCTCAGCGCTCGTGCTCGGCGACAACATCTTCTATGGACATGCCCTGGCCGAACGGCTGCGGGTGGCGAGCGAGCGGCAGGCGGGCGCGACTGTGTTTGCCTATCCCGTGGTCGATCCGGAGCGGTATGGCGTCGTGGAATTCGATGCCGCCGGCAAGGCGAAGTCGCTCGAGGAAAAACCAAAACAGCCCAAGAGCCGGTATGCGGTGACGGGGCTGTATTTCTACGACCAGCAGGTCGTGGAGATCGCGAAGACGATGAAGCCGTCGGCCCGAGGCGAGCTCGAGATCACCGACGTCAATCGCACGTATCTTGACCGCGATCAATTGAGCGTGGAGATCCTCGGCCGCGGCGACGCGTGGCTCGACACGGGCACGCACGACAGCCTGATCGAGGCGGGGCAATTCATCCAGTCGCTCGAGAAGCGGCAGGGGCTCAAGATCTGCTGTCCGGAGGAGATCGCCTGGCGGAATCGCTGGATCGACGACGGCCAACTGGAAAAGCTCGCGGGCGTGCTCAACAAGAGCGGCTACGGCCAATACCTGCTCGGCATCATGAAGGAGAGTGTGTTCTGATGAACGTCGTTCCTACAGAGATCGCCGACGTTCTGATCCTCGAGCCGAAGGTCTTCGCGGACGACCGCGGGTTCTTCTTCGAGAGTTTCAACCAGCGGGTGTTCGAAGCGGCGGTCGGCGGCCCCGTCACGTTCGTGCAAGACAATCACAGCAAGAGCAGGAAAAACGTCCTGCGCGGGCTTCACTACCAGGTCGAGCAGCCGCAGGGAAAGCTCGTGCGGGCGGTGAGCGGCACGATCTACGACGTGGCCGTGGACATCCGGGAAAAGTCACCGACCTTCGGCCGCTGGGTGGGCGTGGAGCTTTCGGCCGACAACAAGCGACAGCTCTGGATCCCGGCTGGCCTGGCCCATGGGTTTCTGGTGGTTTCGGAAACGGCCGAGGTGCTCTACAAGGCGACGGACTACTACGCCCCGGCGCACGAGCGGACGATCCTCTGGAACGACCCGACGCTCGCGATCGCCTGGCCGCTGGCGGGCGAGCCGCAGGTCTCGGGGAAGGATGCGGCGGGGCTGGGGTTTATCGGGCTGCGGCATAACCGATCGGCTTAGTCATTGACTTAAGCGAACCGCGCTTCTGCCAAGACTCACGCTCAAATCCAGTACGAAAACAGACGATTTCCTGCTGGATTTTGTTTTTTGACAATGCCGCCCTGTGACGTAATGTTGTCTGGTGCCCCAGTTGAGGGGGTTCCTGGCAGGCTGGGCATTCATGGCAATGCAGAAAATACTGGTTACAGGCTCCTCGGGTCTGATTGGCGGCGAAGTGGCTGCGCACTTCGATCGCCTCGGGTGGCATGTTCATGGTGTGGATAACAACCAGCGAGCTGTTTTCTTCGGGCCTTCTGGTGATACCCGCTGGAACCAACAAAGGCTCGCCGCGTCGCTCCGTGCGTTCACTCATCACGAGCTCGACATCCGTGACCGTGAAGGTGTGCTGAAGCTGATCGAGGAGGTGCGGCCGCACGCGATCGTTCACACGGCCGCCCAGCCGTCACATGACCGCGCCGCCGCGATTCCGTTCGATGACTTCGACACGAACGCCGTCGGCACGCTCAACCTGCTCGAAGCAGCGCGGCGGTTTGCCGCCGAGGCCCCGTTTGTGCACATGAGCACCAATAAGGTGTACGGCGACGCACCGAACGAAATCCCGTTGATCGAGCTGGACACGCGCTGGGACTACGCCGACAGAACCTTCGAGCAGGGCATTCCCGAGACGTTCCGAATCGACGCCAGCAAGCATTCCTTGTTTGGCGCGTCAAAAGTCGCGGCCGATGTGATGGTTCAGGAGTATGGCCGGTATTTCGACATGCCCACCTGCTGCCTCCGCGGCGGCTGCCTCACCGGGCCGGCGCATTCCGGCGTGGAGCTGCACGGTTTTCTCAGCTACCTCGTGAAGTGCAATCTGGAAGGTCGTCGCTACACGGTCTTCGGCTACAAGGGCAAGCAGGTGCGCGACAACATCCACGCCGCGGATGTCGCCGCCTTCATCGCTCGATTCGTGGGAAGTCCGCGGTCGGCCGCCGTCTACAACATCGGCGGCGGAAAGGCCAACAGCTGCTCGATTCTCGAGGCCTTCGAGATGGTATCGCAACGCACCGGGAAAGCGATGGATTGGGTTTACTCGGATCAGGCCCGGGCGGGCGACCACATTTGTTACTACTCCGATCTGCGTCGCATGATGGCCGATTACCCCGGCTGGAAGCCGGAAATCTCGCTTGGCGAGACGTTCGATCAGATCGTTGCCGCCCACGAGGAACGCAGTGGCCGCGTGGCTTCTGTGGCTACCGCTGAGTGAATCCTTTTCTGGGACTGTGGGATTAGCATTCGCAATTTTCGTGCAACCTACTTCCGCTGAAGGCAGGGGATGAAAGTACTTGTCACCGGTGGCTGCGGATTCGTTGGTGCGGAGCTGTGCCGACAACTAATCGAGCGACTGGAATCGGTCAGCGTGACTTCGCTCGACAACAATCGGCGCAAGGGATCGGAAACCAACCGTGCGTCGTTGGAGCGGCTGGGTGTGCGCGTGGTGCATGGCGACATTCGTCTGCCGAGCGATATCGACGCTTTGGGATCTTTCGACTGGGTGATCGACGCCGCGGCGGAGCCGAGCGTTCTGGCCGGCACCGCGGCCAACGGCACGGCCGCCACGCGAAGGCAACTGGTCGAACACAACCTGCTGGGAACGGCCAACCTGCTCGAGGCGGCGGCACGATGGGGGGCCGGTGTGGTGATGCTCAGCACGAGCCGCGTCTATTCCATTGCGGCACTCGCAGCCCTCCCGCTCACCGCCCGCCGGGCATGTGCAGGCGGCTTGGAGGGAGCAAGCGCCTTCGGCCTCGATGAGACCGCCGGGTTGCCGCGCGGCGCGAGCAGCCGTGGCGTGGACGAGACCTTTTCGACCGCTTCCCCGATCTCGCTGTATGGGGCCACGAAACTCACCGGCGAGACGCTGGCGTTGGAATACAGCCATGCCCTCAGCACGCCCCTGGTGATCGACCGCTGCGGCGTGATGGCCGGCGCCGGCCAGTTCGGCAGGGCCGATCAAGGCATTTTTTCGTGGTGGATTCATTCTTGGGCCGCACGGCGTCCGCTCCGCTATATCGGTTTCGGCGGGCAAGGGCTTCAAGTGAGGGACTGCCTGCATCCGGCCGATCTCGGCGATTTGCTGGTGAGGCAGATGCGGGCCGCGGTGGGCGGCCAGCCTGAGGTACTCAACGTGTCCGGCGGCGCCGCATCGGCGACGAGCCTGTCTGAACTGTCGGCGTGGTGCCGTGGGCGCCTGGGCCCGCACTCCGTGGCAGCCGCGGAGGAAACAAGACCCTACGACATCCCCTGGGTCGTGCTCGACCACCGACAGGCGAGCGGCAGGCACGGCTGGCTTCCCCAACGGTCCCGTGAGACGATCTTCGAGGAGATAGCGAATCATGCAGAACAATACCCCGACTGGCTCGCTCGCTGTGGCGGCTGAGCACGCGTATCAAGACGACCCGGCTCTGGCGGCAGCGCACGGCCCCCGGTTGCTCTCTGTGATCATTCCCGCCCGGGATGAGGCCGGCTGCATCGCCTCCACCGTCGAACATCTCCATCTGGAACTCGGCATGCATGGCATCCCGCATGAAATCATCGTCGTCGATGACGGCAGCTCCGACGAAACATGGAGCATTCTCTCCGCGACCGCATGTCGCATCGAGCAACTGGTTCCTGTGAAGAATGGTGCGCCCCATGGATTCGGCCGGGCGCTGCAGCGGGGGATCGCCGCGGCGTCGGGCGATGCGATCGTGTTCATGATGGCCGACGAAAGCGACGATTGCCGCGACGTCGTGCGCTACTGGCAGAAGCTGGGAGAGGGCTACGACTGTGTGTTCGGCAGTCGTTTCATGAAAGGGGGCGGCGTGATCGATTATCCGCGGATCAAACTACTCCTGAATCGAATGGCCAATGCCTTCATCCAGTTTGTGTTTGCGATCCGGCTGAACGACACGACAAATGCTTTCAAGGCCTATCGGCGGGAGGTGATCGACGGATGCACACCGATTCTTTCCCCGCACTTCAACATCACCGTGGAATTGCCGCTCAAGGCCATCGTGCGAGGCTACTCGTGGACCGTGATCCCGATCACGTGGAGAAACCGACGATCCGGAGTCGCAAAGCTGAAAATCCGCGAAATGGGAAGTCGTTATTTTTTCATCGTGGCCTACGTGTGGCTTGAAAAGTACTTCAGCCGTGGCGATTATCGGAAGGTGATGGTGCGGCGTGGATCATGAAGCCGATTCACGAAGGCTCGTTCCCCGGCCATCGGTATTCGAATGGTCGTTATCTCCTCTTGTTCAAACCGCATGAATGCTTCGGCCTTGGCGAGTGACACTGCAGACAAACCGGTGCTGGTCATCACCGGCATGCACCGGTCTGCGACTTCTCTGGCGGCTGCCGTCTGCCAGAGGGCCGGCCTGTTCATCGGTGATTCACTGCTGGGGGCAGCGGTTGGCAATCCGCACGGCCACTATGAAGACGTCGAGTTTCTCGAGTTTCACAAACGGGTTCTCCGTGCCAACGGCCGGTGCCAGGACGGTCTGTTCGCGGATGGAATCGTCAGGATGCCCAGCCGCCTGCGGCCCGAAGCGCGCACATTGATCGCGAAGCGTAAGGCTGTGGGTCGCCCGTGGGGCTGGAAGGATCCCCGCACGACACTGCTGTTGAAATTCTGGCGACACGAACTGCCCCTAGCACGGTATCTTTTTCTCTTTCGCAGCCCCTGGGAAGTCGTCGATTCCTTGTTTCGGCGGGGTGTTCACGAGTTTCTGCAGACGAACCCGGCGCTCGCCTTGGCGATTTGGGAGCGATACAACCGCGACATCCGCGACTTTGCGCGAAGCCATCCGGAGCACTGTCTGGTCGTCGAGGCGCGGCAGATTGTGAGGGAGCCGCACGCTGTCGTGAGAAACCTTCGACATAAGTTCGGAATCGACCTTGTCGAAAAGGAGAACGACTATCGCGAGGGCCTGTTCACCTCGCTTGAGAATTCGCCTCGCGCCGAGTTCGTTCGCACCTGCAGTCCCGAGGCGGCGACGCTCTATGCCGAGTTGCAGGAGCTCGCGGGCGCGGTTTCGGCGGGTCAGGCGAAGCGGAAGACGTCCATGCATGCGGCAAAGGACCTGCTGCAGCACGGCATGCTGGACTGGGCGACGGTGCGGGAGCAGGAGCGGAGTATTGCCGATCTTCAGCGCACACTTGGCGACACCCTGGCCGGGCAGGCGCAACTCGCGGGGCGAAGTGAGGAACTTGATCGACAACTGCGGGAGAGCCAGGCGGCGTTGGAGTCTTTGCGGCAGCGGTCCGATGCCCTGGAGGCCGCAGCCGGGGCGGCGGAGCGGAAGATTGCCGACCTGGAGCAGGAATGCGCGACGCATCGGGATCGCGCGGCACGGCTCGAGGACGTGGAGCGCCAAATCGTGGAGAGCCAGGCGGCGTTGGAGTCTTCGCGGCAGCGGTCCGATGCCCTGGAGGCCGCAGCCGGGGCGGCGGAGCGGAAGATTGCTGACCTGGAGCAGGAATGCGCGACGCATCGGGATCGCGCGGCACGGCTCGAGGACGTGGAGCGCCAAATCGTGGAGAGTCAGGCGGCGTTGGAGTCTTCGCGGCAGCGGTCCGATGCCCTAGAGGCCGCAGCCGGGGCGGCGGAGCGGAAGATTGCCGATCTCGAGCGCGATCAGCGCGAGCGGAACGAGATGTTCAGCCACTTGCGATGTCGGCTCGACGAGCAAGAGACAAACGCCGCTCGCCTCACCGGCGACCTGAACGCAGTCGACCAGGATCGGGAGCGGCTATTGACGCAGGTGCGGGAGCTATCGGCTCACGTCGCGGAATGGCAGTCATACGCCAGAGCCGCCGCGGAGGATTGCGACAAGGAGCAAAAGGCGACGATGGAACTCCGCTCGCATCTGCTGGCTAGCCGGGAGGCCGGTGAATCAATGCGCGCCGAACTGGCTTCGATCCTTGCCGAGCGGAATTCGCTGCAGATGCGCGTGGCGGAATGCGAGGCGGAGGCCCGCGATAGCCGGCAGCGGGCCGAATCGCAGGCGCGGGAAATGGAGCATTTCTTCGCCGAGCAGCGGATGATCCTCGGCAGCAATTCCTGGCGGCTGACCAGGCCACTGCGCGAGTTGCGCCGATGGATCACGCATCCGCGCCGCCAGGTCAGCCGATATTTCGGGGCAACGGCGGCGGATGGGCGATCCTTGCACCCGGAGCAACCGGCACAGCCTGTTTCTCAAACGGATGGGGAGTGCGGTCACACGGCTGCCAATGCCGGCGAACAACTCGTCCGACCGGCATCCGACGCGGGAACGGCGGCCCTGTCGGGAATGACGGCAGCCAGCCCGTCGCCGGCCCGGCGCGCGGCCGTCGATCCGTGTCGTTTGATTGCTTTCTACCTGCCCCAGTATCACCGGATTCAGGAGAACGACGACTGGTGGGGGCCCGGATTCACCGAGTGGACGAATGTCGCGCGGGGACGGTCGAATTTCGACGGCCACTACCAGCCGCATGTGCCGCGTGAGCTGGGCTTCTACGACCTGACCCAGCCCGACGTCCTGCGGCGACAGGCCGAGATGGCGCGGTTGTACGGGATCACAGGCTTCTGCTTTTACCACTATTGGTTCAGCGGCCGCAGGGTTCTGGAAAAGCCGCTCGAGCAGTTCCTCGCAAGCGACATCGAGCTCGAGTTTTGCATCTGTTGGGCAAACGAAAACTGGACGCGTTCCTGGGACGGCGACACGAAGACGGTTCTCCTGGAGCAGAGATACGAGCCGGGAGATGCCGAACGGTTCTTTCGCTCGGTGGAGCACGTGCTGCAAGACCGGCGTTACATACGAGTTGACGGAAAACCTTTTCTTGTCGTCTATCGTGCCAAAGACATCCCCAAACCGAAGGAGGTGTTCGCGACGTGGCGCCGTTTGGCGCGCGAGGCGGGTTTGGGAGGCCTGCATATCGCAGTCGTGGATTTTTACGACATCTCCGATCCGGCGGAGGTCGATGCCGATTCGCTCGTCGAATTTCCCCCGCATAAGTTCAATGGTCCGGTAAACGTGCCGGATGTCGTTCCGCCGATCACGAATCCCGCGTTTTGTGGTGGCATTCTCGACTACCGCAAAATCATCGCCCAAAGCGTGCACAAGGCGGCACCTGCGTTCACGTATTTTCGCGGCATTCTCCCGAGTTGGGACAATACGGCTCGCCGCCAGGACTCTCCCACCACGATCATTCATTCGACACCGGAGTGGTATGCCAAGTGGCTGGCGTATTTGAGATCCTACACCCGGCAGCATACGGGCGATTCCGACAAGGCGATCATCTTCGTCAACGCCTGGAACGAGTGGGGCGAGGGGTGTCACCTCGAACCGGACGTGAAATGGGGGCTCCAGTACCTGGAGAGCACCTTCCGGACGCGGCTTTACGAGCCGGCGGTATCGCACGAGATTTCGACGTCTTCCCTCCATGCAGAACTGGCAGCCGCGTTGGCAGCTGGAAAGCACCCGCCAATGATCAATTCCGCGGCGCCCCATGCCACGAACGGACACGGCTCCGCCCCGGTCACCAACGGCGTGTACTACCGTCCGGTGAGTGAACGCGTGCATCGCATTGCCACGTCGCTGCGAAAATACCCGGTCGTGTACAGTCTGGCCCGCTCGACGTATCGGTCCTACCGCCGACTGCGAGGCTGATGTGGCCGTTAACGCCGCCGTTGTCGCACATTTCGATCCGCACGACCGCATCGACGCGGTGTTCCGCGACGTGCTCTCCTGTGTGAGCCACGTATGCGACCGGATCATCGTGGTCACCACCAGCCAGGTGGCGACGGACGCTTTGGATGATCTCCCGCACGTGCAGGTCGTCCGTCGGCCGAACGTCGGGTATGATTTCATGAGCTACCGGGTGGGGCTGACACACATACAAGACGCCTTCGATTTGAAGTCGGTCCTGCTGCTCAACTCGAGTTTCGTCGTCTTCGATCCGGATGCGTTCACGAACACGCTGCGCCGGATGATCCAGGCGACCGAGCGATCGGACGTGGTCGGACTGACGGCATCCGAACAGATTCACTGGCATCTGCAGTCGTACCTGCTCGCTTTCAGTCCACGGGCGGCGCGGGCGCCGTGGTTTCGCGGTTTTTTCGAGGCGGTGCGGCCCCTCAACACGAAGCTGGAGCTGATCCTCAGCTATGAACTGGGGCTTTCCCGTCTGCTCCGTGAGAACGATGTGCGTACGGAGTCGATCTGCGAGCTGGGAACCCGAGAGTGGCTCGTGGCCTGCGGCCGCTGGCTGCGGGCTTTGGCGAAGGACCGGGGATGGACATTCTGGTGTACGCCGGAGCCCTATCGGCATTGGCGGAAGGTCAACCTGATGCAATTTGCAGCGGCACCGATCGCTGCGCGACATGGCATCGTTAAGACGGAGGTGCTCCGCTCGAATCCGCATGAGTCCGACACTGGCGCGCTGATGAGCTTCTGCAGCCCCGAGCGGATACACAGCATCGAGCAGTCGCTGGCCCGCGTGCGGGGGCAGTACCAGGCGGGGAAGGATGGCTTGTCGACGTTGGCGCATGATGGTCTGACGATCGATCCCCGACGTGTCGTGGAATCCTGCCCGAGGGGTGCTGATCGGCCCCGCGTGGCCGTGGCATTGCATCTCTACTACGTGGACCTGATGCCCGAAATATGCGAACAACTGCGGGCGATCCTGGAGCCATTCGACCTTTACGTGACGACTCCGTTCGAGGCCGATGTGCCGACGATCCTGAATACGACTTCGGCTATCGCCAACCGCACGACCGTGTGCATCGTCGAGAACAGGGGCCGCGATATCCGCCCGTTCCTGATGCTCCTGAGGAGCGGGCTGCTCGACGGGTATGCAGTTTGTCTCAAGCTACACGGAAAAAAAAGCACCTACAGCGCCCGAGGGGCCGATTGGCGGCGACAGCTCTACGGCGATCTGCTTGGGACTTCGCTTATCGCACGGCAGTCGTTGGCCCTGTTTGAGGACCCCGCCGTAGGCATGGTGGGATCGTGCCGTTATTTCCTGTCGCATCCGCGATTCTGGGGTGCGAACGAGGTTCGGCTCCGAGGGCTGCTCGAGGCAACAGGGCTCGAGGGCAAACCCGATGAGCCGGCCTTGGCGTTCTATGCCGGGTCGATGTTTTGGTTCCGGCCCCAGGCGCTCGGTCCCCTTGCAAAACTGCCGGAACGCGTGCTCGCCTTCGAGGAAGAAGCGGGCCAGCAGGATGGCACGCTCGCCCATGCCTGCGAGCGGGCCTTCGCACTCGTCGCCGGAAGGGCGGGCTACCGATCGACCGCCGTTCCACTGGCGGGCGGAGACATTCTGAAGCATGATTCCATCGCGCACGACGTTCCTGTGCTCTGACGCATTCACTCGACGGCTCCGGAATCCAAGCACACTCGCATGTCATCAAGCCGCGCCCTCCGTGATGTGGTATTCGTCTTCGCCGCGGCCTACGCATGCCTGTGGACATCGTTCGTCGTCATCAACGCCGCGAACATGCCGTTGATGGATGACTACGATGCGATCTTGGCGTTCATCAACGACTACGCCGATGCCGGCAGCAGCAAGCGAGTCGCGCTCGTGATGGAGCAGCATAATGAGCACAGGATTGCGACCACGCGGGCAGCGGCTGCCCTCAATTACCACATGAGCGGCACGGTAAACTTCACGTATCTGATTCTCTTCGGCACGGCGCTGTGGATGCTCGCCTGCTGGTTGTTCATCCATGAGGCGGCCTGCCTGGGGATGCCGCTGTTTGCGCTACCGTTCACGGCGCTTTTTCTGAACCTCCGATATGCCACGCTCGTGAATTGGGCGATGGCGGGCCTGAATCACTACACGCAGGCATTCTTCGGGTTTCTTTGCATCTTCTGTCTCTGCAGACCGCCGGAGCGCGAGACGGCCTGGACCCGCCCTCTCGGGTATGCTTGTCTCTACCTGGCTGCTTTTTCGAGCGGGGCGGGGATCCTGGTCGTGCCCGTGGTCGGCCTTTACCTCGTCCTCGCCCGGCACTCTCAACGGCTCCCGATGCTCGGGCTGCACGCCGCGGTCATCCTCGGGTTGAACTACGTCGTCTACGGGTATCGGAGCGGCAGCGTCCTGGCAGCGGGATTTCCCCTGCCGCAGACGCTGGGCGTCGTGCAATTCTTCTTGTATTTCTGTGGCAATCTTCTTCCCGCCAAACTGCCCTGCCTATGCCTCGGAGCGGTCGCGCTGGCGGCGATCATGTACTGCGCGTCGCAAAGGTGCGACCTTCGATATCCCGAATACTTCTTCACCGCAGTCCTTCAGATGCTCGTGGGGCTTTCGGCCGGCATTGCACGGATCGGATTTGGTCCTGAATATGGCATGGAGTCGAAATACGGCTGCTATGCCATTTTGCTCTGGGCGTCACTGATCATGATGGGCGCCAGGCTGATGCGGGACGGCAGCCTGAAGCGTTACCCGGAAGCCAGCTGGCTATCGGTTGCGGGCATCGTCGGGCTGAGCATCGCAGTGTGTGGCAGCTCGTGGATCTACAACAGGCAGTCGATCGAAAACATTGCGAAGGTGCACTGGATCGTGCATCCCAACGAGCAGCATGCGAGGGAGATACTACAGGTGTCGGCCGCCAAAGGCATCTACGACGGCAGACGTTACATCTCCAACTTCGACCAACGATCCGAGAGTGGCTCGAGACGCGAAGCCCCGCCGCAGCGAGACGCAGGGGAGGGCGACGATGAGTGAGTCACCAAAAGAACTCTTTGCCTGCTATGGCCATTGCAGCACCTGCGAAAGCGACACTCGGTTCGTGGCCTATGATGCCTGGTTCCGTGATTATTTCGTCTGCACGCGCTGCGGCAGCGTGCCCCGCGAGCGGGCCTTGATGCTTGTGATCGACCGCTGGTTGCCGGGGTGGCGGTCTGCCGTCGTCCACGAGTCGTCGCCGGCCAAGCGTGGCGCGAGCGCACGGCTCGCCCGCGAATGCCCCGGCTACATCGCCAGCCAGTTTTTTCCGGATCATGCCGATACGCCCGTCGTGGCCGGCGTGCGCAATGAGAACCTCGAACGGCTCTCTTTCGCCGACGCCAGCGTCGATTTGCATGTCACGCAGGACGTCTTCGAGCATGTGTTCGATCCGACCCGGGCGTTCCGCGAGATCGCGCGGACGCTCCGGCCTGGCGGGATGCACATCTTCACCGTGCCGATCGTCAACAAGCACAGGCCGTCCACGGTGAGGGCGCGGCTTGTCAACCGATCCGTGCAGCACCTCGAGCCCGAGCAATATCATGGCAACCCCGTGGGGGATGGCCGGGCGCTCGTGACCGTGGATTGGGGGTATGACATCTGCGAGCACATCTTTCGCGCGTGTGGCCTGTTCACGCACGTCATTCACCTCGACGACCTCGAGCACGGCGTCAGGGCCGATTACATCGAGGTTTTGGTGACCACGAAGCAGGCTAGCGGCACCAAGCCGTTGTAAGCCGCCCGGGCACCAAGAAGCTATTTTTGTAGCCGGAAAAACAGGCGGATTGCCGGCTGCTTGCACCCGGGGGAGCGAGCCGCTAGTTTGCGGGGTTTTTTGTGATTCCGCGGCGTGGCGCCGGCGTGTGCCGGCGAGCGGCAAACTTATTGGAGGGATTTCCACATGCTTCGCCCATTCCTTCGGTCGCAGGGGTCTTCCACGGGCGAGGGCGGCCGCAAAGACGCTAGCCGGGTTCGGCGCGAGAACAGGCGCTCGCTTGCGAGCCGACCGCTCGGCATGCAGGTGCTCGAGCCTCGGCTGGCGTTGGCAGCGACGCCGCAGCTCGTGGAAAACATCAACTTCGGTGACGGCTCGGGTTCCCCGGAGGAATTTACGACCGTGGGAGGCACCACGTTTTTCACGGCCAACCACGCGACGGCCGGCTATGAACTCTGGAAGACGGACGGCACTACCGAAGGCACGGTGCTCGTCAAGGACATCTGGCCGGGGTCGTTCTCGGGGGTCTCCTTTGGAAGCGGCCGTTGGATCGCCGCCCCGGGGGTCGGAAGAGTCTACTTCGCCACGCAGTCCGTACCCCCGGACGCCCTCCAGTTCAGATATGACATCTGGTCTTCCGACGGCACCGAGGCCGGCACGACAAAAGTCACCAGCTTCCCCGTCGGCGGCCTCTCGCTGACCACTCTCGCGCTGGTCGGCTCCAAGGCTTATTTCACAGACGGGGCCCGCCTCTACACCATCGACACGGCCTCTCAGCAGGTCCAGTTGGTGAAGCAGTTCCCTGGCGGCGTGACTTCCCAGGCACTCGCATTTGGCAACAAGCTCTACTTCGCCGCCGATGACGGCCAAGGCGTCGAGCTCTACGCCTCCGACGGCACGCTCAACGGCACCTCGCTGGTGCGGGACATCAACACGAAGCAGGCCAACGCCGGCAGTTTTCCGAGCAATCTCACCGTGGTGGGCAACAGGCTGTTGTTCCAAGCGACGGACGGCGACAGTGGCTTCGAGCTGTGGTCGAGCGACGGCACGACGGCGACACGGGTGGCCGATCTCAACCCGCTGGGCGCCGACTCGTTTCCCAGCGACCTGAAGGCCTTGGCAGGGAAGCTCTACTTTTCGGCGTCGAACGGTCCAAAGCGGGAGGTCTATGTCTATGACCCGGCCACGGGCGCCGCCCCGGTGCGGATTGACGTCAATCCCGGGAGCGGGGTCTCGTCGGACCCGCGCGACTTTACGCTGTTTGCGGGAAAGGTGTATTTCACGGGCGTGCACGCGCTGAAGGGGCGAGAGCTCTTCCGGCTCGACGGGACGACGGCGACGGTGATCGACGTGGCAGTCGGTGGCGAGTGGTCGGATCCGTCCGGCCTGACGGTGGCGGGGCAGTCGCTCCTGTTCAGCGCGGCGAATGTTGCTGGCGACCGGGAGCTCTACCGGATCGACGGCTCGGGCGTGCCGACGCTCGTGAAGAACATCTGGAACGGCGGAAGTTCTGCGCCCGAAGGTCTCCACGCGGTGGGTGGCACGGTCTATTTCTCGGCCGACGATGGCGTTCGTGGGCGGGAGCTCTGGAAGACCGACGGGACGGCCGCGGGAACGAAACTGCTCCGCGATTGCTACGACGGCATGGTAGCCGGGCCAGCCCGCAGCAGCAGTCCCGAAGAGTTCGTGCTGTTCGACGGCAAGTTGTTCTTCGCGGCCGACGCCGACAACACCGTAGCCTTGCAGGGCAGGTATCTCCATTCAATCGAGTCCGGTTCGGACGTGAAGCGCTGGGCCATCCCCGATCCGCAGGGGGGCAGGCCCGCGGGCACGACGAAGATCAGAGTGGAGTGCCTGACGGCGGTAGGTGCACGGCTGTTTTTCGGTGTGCGTTATGAAGGTAACGGCGGAAATGTTCTCGGCGGCAGGCTCTACCGGCTCGATATCAACGCGGCAGCGCCCGTGGAGGTCAAGGGCTTCGCAAAAGAACTCTCCGATCTGGCAGCGTTCAAGGGCCGGTTGTTCTTCAACGCCGACGACGGCGGTGGTCGGCGGCTGTGGGTGTCTGATGGGACGGGAGATTCCACGCGGCCGTTCGGCGATCCATTCAATCCGCCCGCTAGCCCGAGCTCTTTCACCGTGTTCGGCAATTACATGTACTTCAACGCCGCGGAGTTCGGCACCGCGAACTGGGAGGTATGGCGGACTGACGGCACTGACGGCGGCACGACTGGCCGATTTGCGGACCTCCACACGACTTTCGGCTCGAATCCAGGTCAATTTTATCCATACCAGGGCAAGCTCTACTTCACCGCGGTCGGCTCTGACGCCAATGGCTTTTATGGGCGAGAGTTGTACTGGACGGATGGTGATCAGGCTCCAGTCCTGACGAAAGACATCGACGATCGTGCCGGTACTTCCTCTTCTCCGTCGTGGTTGACCGGCTTCGGTGGCTACGTCTATTTCGCAGCCTCCAATCAGGATCATGGTGAGGAGCTCTGGCGAACCAACGGCAGCGTGACCGAGCGCGTGTCAGACCTGCTGGTGGGTCAGGGCTCATCCAGCCCCATGTATCTGACGGTCGTGGGCAATCGTCTCTACTTCTCCGCGGAGAGTGGAGGTTGGTCTGAGTTGTGGGCCACGGCCGACGGGACGACGTTCAGTAGGGTAACCAGTATCAATGCCAATGGAAAAGCGTGGCCGGGAAATCTTGTAAACGCGAACGGACGGCTGTTCTTCGCGGCCGTCGACGGCCAGCGGGGACGCGAACTGTGGGAGTTTGACGTCGTGGCCAACCGGGAACGGTTCGTGGGCGATATCGCATTTGGCAGCGGTCATAGTAGCCCTTGGACGAGTGAAGGAAAGGTATTCGACGGACACCTTTATTTCAGCGCCAGTGACGACGTGTCGGGCCGCGAGTTATGGCGTCTTCCGGTGCCACCGGCGATGGGTGGTCGTGGCGAGCGGGATTTCAACGGCGACGGCGTGGCGGACGTGCTGTGGCGTGACGCGGCGACCGGCGCGCATGCGGTCCATCTGCTCGACCGGAACGGGGCCGTGACGGCCGGCCGTGGTCTGGGTGGCGATTTGGGGCTCACGATCGCGGCGACGGGCGACTTGAACGGCGACGGCGTGGCTGACATCGTCTGGCGGAACGCGGCGGGTAGCCACACGCTTCACCTGATGAGGTCCGACGGCATTCGCTCCGCCGACCGGTCGCTGGGTCTGACGGGTTTCACGCTGGAGGCGACGGGCGATTACAACGGGGACGGGAAGACCGACATCGTCTGGCGGAACAGCACGACGGGGGTTCATTCGATCTGGCTGATGGACGGCGTGGCGACGTTGTCGGCGGCGAATTTGGCTGGGGTTCCGAGCAATCTCCGTTTGGCGACGACGTCGGGCAACTACGACGCCAACGGCGACGGGAAGACGGATCTGGTGTGGCGAAGTATTGCGGATGGCTCGACCGCGCTGTGGCGTATGAACGGAACAGGGCCTTCTTCGGTGGCGTCGTTGCCGAGGGCGGTGGGTTTCGCGCTCATTGGGACGGGCGACTTCGACGGTGACGGCCGTGGCGACCTGCTCTGGCGGAACGACCGGAACGGTGGGACGTCGATGTGGCTGATGAACGATACGGCGGTGAAGTCGACCCATATTCTCGGTGGTGACAAGGGGCTGTCGGTGGTGGCGACGGGCGACTACAACGGCGACGGCAAGACGGATCTGGTGTGGCGGAGCGCGGCGACGGGCGTAAACACGCAGTGGCTGATGAACGGCGCGACGCGGACATCGGACCGGAACCTCGGTGGCGATGCCCGGCGGCTGTCGATCGTGCGGATTCCGGGCCTGCCGGTGGTGTCGTCGGGTCCGCTGCGAGCGCGGGAGAGCGACTTCAACGGGGACGGGATCAGCGATGTGGTGTGGCGTGACTCGGCGACTGGCGCGCATGCGGTCCATATGCTGGACTCGCGTGGCGAGATTGCCGAAGGTCGGGGCATCGGCGGCGACCCGAACCTGTCGATCGTGGTGACGGGAGACTTCAATGGCGACGGGGTGTCGGACCGCATCTGGAGAACCGGGAGCGCGGCGACCGGCACGCACACGATCCATCTTCTCCGTGCCAACGGCTCGATTCTCCAAGACAGGTCGCTGGGGCTGGCCGGGTTCACGGTTGCTGCGAGCGGTGACTACAACGGCGACGGCAGAACCGACCTCATGTGGCGTAGCTCCACGGGCGGTCATTCGATCTGGCTGATGAACGGCACGGCCCCGAGTGCGACGGCGATCGTCGTGGTTCCGGCGGGCTGGCAGGTGTTTGGCCTGTCGGGCAACTACGACGCCAATGGCGACGGGAAGGACGACGTGCTCTTGCGTCGTTCGAGCGACGGCACGACGGTGCTCTGGCGGATGAACGGCACGCAGGTGTCTGCGGTGTCGCAGTTGACCGGCGCGATGGCGTTCACGCTTGCGGGCGTGGGAGACTTTGACGGTGACGGACGCGGCGATCTCATCTGGCGGAACAACTCGACGGGCCGGACGTCGATGTGGCTAATGAACGACAGCCAGGTCAAGTCGACCCACGTGCTCGGCGGCGACCTGACGCTGCAGATGGTCGTGACGGGCGACTACAACGGCGACGGCCGGACGGATCTCGTCTGGCGCAACACCACCACCGGGGCCACCACGCTGCACCTGATGGACGGGCCGACGACCCTCACCAGCCGCCCGCTCGCAGGATCGAAGACGCTCCTCCCGCTGAGCGCAGCCGGAAAGCGCTGAGCCGCTGTGGGCTCGGGAAGATTGCACGGGCTCTAGCCGATCTGCCGAACCCCTGCCGCGCGTGCCTGTTCCTCGAGGATGGCCCGCAGTGTCGCGACCGTGTCCATGCCGTTGGTGGGCGGTATTGAGTCGTCGCGGACCGCGTCCACCAGAAACTCATGGCGGCCGTCCGGAATGACCGCATCGATACGAAATGGCAGTAATCCCATTTCGGCGAGCTGGCGGTAGGCCAGCATGAAGCTCGACGGCGTATAAACCCATCCGTGGACGTCGAAGTGCTCGCCCGACTGCGTAGCCTGCGTCGCGAGCCGATAGGCTTCCGCGGGGGAGTGGGGAAGCGCCAATCGGTCAGTCTCGCCCACGCTCCCAAAGGTGATGCTACCGTTGCAGGTGACGTGCATCATCAAGGCATCCACGATCTGCCCCAGGGTGTGCCGGTGTCGATTCTCCGCGTAGGCCTGGATCAATTCGCCGGCGGTAGTGGTCGGCTTTAGGAGATCAAAGCAAAACCGCTTGTCGGGAACGGCAAGGCGGAGCCTCCCCGACGGCTTGAGCAGGTCTGCGGCCGCACGAAAGAAACCGATGGGGTTTGGCAGGTGCTCGATGACGTGCGACGCGAGGATGTAGTCGTAGGCCTGTTTCGGCTGGATGCTCTCGAGCCCCGAGTCGTCGAGCACGAGATCGACGTCCTCGATCAGGCAGGTGTCGACATTCCATGCCGAATACTTTGCGACCAAGTCTGCCCTGCTGGCGTGATCGACGACCATGACATTCCAGCCCCGGCTCTTCGGGCAAAGGGGCCGGTACGATGGTCCGATCTCGATGCCCCGCATGCCGCGCGTCAGCCCGCGATGGAAGAAGGCGGTGCGATCCATGATTCATCCTGTCAGAGCGGTTGTGGTGGGCCCGAAGCCACGCCGTGGTTCAGCTCGAGGATCATCGTGCACTCCCGTTCGATGAGCCCACGAGAATGTGAGGCCAGTACGAGGATTCCCGCATTCGACACCACGTGCCGGAGCCGCGCCTCGGCCTGCTGTTGAAACTGGGCGTCTCCGACAGACAGCCACTCGTCCATGAGGAGGATATCGGTGCGGATCGCCGTCACGATCGCAAAGGCCAAGCGCATCATCATGCCGGTCGAGTAGGTGCGCACCGGCATCGCGAGATAATTGCCGAGGCCGCTGAATTCGACGACGTCGGGAGTGAGGCGACGGATCGCAGCACGATCCATGCCGAGCACCAGTCCGCGAATGACGATGTTTTCGTAGCCGGTCGCGTCGAGTTCGATGCCCAGCATGGGATTGATCAGGCTCGCGACGGAGCCCTGGCGGTGATAGGTGCCGCGGCTCGGGGGGTAGACTCCGGCAAGCGTCTGCAGGAGCGTGGACTTTCCGGCTCCGTTGTGGCCGACCACGCCCAGACGGTCGCCCTCGCGAAGATCCAGGCAGATGTCGCGGAGCGCCTGCACCACCGTGACGCCCGCATCACGGCCGATACGTCCACCGGTGGCCGCGTTGGCGAGCGTCGTCTTCAGTGAGCCCGCGCGGGCTCCGAAGACGGGATAGTCGATCGATACGTTTTCCAGCCGCAGGCTCACCATATGGGGTTCAGATCCAATAGACGAGTTGGCGACGTCGATACATGTAGAGGAGCACGGCGAGCAACACGTTCAAGCAGGTCAAATCGAGCAGATACCACCACGTGCCAGTCGTGGGATAGCCTCCCAGCAGCGGCAGGCGGACGATGTCGAGCATCTGCGCGAGCGGGTTGTACAGGATGTACTTGGCTCTTCCGGCGAGCCTGTCCGGAAACCAGAAGACCGGCGTGAGGAACATGAGGAATTGAAGCGTGCTCGTGACGATTGGAACGACGTCCCGAAACCGTGCACAGATGATGCCAAGCGAGATGCTGGCAGCGTGAAGGTTGACCAGTACGAGCAGAAAGCCGGGCACAAAGAGTAGCATTGGCGTCGAGGGCGTGATCCCTGCCCACAAGGCGATGGGAACGTAGAGAATCACGTGATGAGCGAACTGAATTACCTGCCGGGCCAGGAACCGCCAGACAAAAATGCTCCGCGGAAACTCTCCCTGCTTCAGATAGGCCGCTGACGCGATGAATACGTGGCAGCCATCGGTGATGGCTGCCGTGAAGAACTGCCAGAAAATGATGCCCAAGGCGAGATGCGGATAGAAACGATGGAGTGGCACGTCGAAAAGCGTGGAGTAAAGAGGCCCCATGCCCAGGAGCATCACTCCCATGCTGAGCGTGATCCACAGCGGACCGAGCATCGACCGCCGGTATTTGAGCACCACGTCATACCAGGCGAGGGTGCTCCAGAGGGCGACATTCTTGGTGCCCGCCCACCAGTCACTCCAAGCCTCCTGCGCCAACTCCGCAAAGCCTGCGTTTCCGGCCGTGGCGACGGAGTAGGTGTGCCCGACTGCCTTTTCGGGACGGGTGTCGGGCTCAGGAGGGCTGACTGCGGTGAGCATTGTTCTGGCGAGATGAGAATCCCAATTCCAGTCTGTTCTGAGACACTAATTGGCGCCCAACCAGGGGTCAAGAAACAGCGACGCTAGCAAGCACGGGCCGCTGAACGGTTCTCGGGGATGTTTAGGGCAAAACAGTCCGCTCCGTCGAATAAAATCTCGACTCCACGTCGGCCCAATAGGGGCACGAGCGGTAGATCTGCTCGAGATTCGTCTGGATCAGCCGCCGAGCGTTGTCATCCGTGGTTCGTGTGCGGTTTCGCATGATCGCGAAATCCTGTTCGGGGATTCTTTCCACGGGCAGGAAGTCACGAAAAGCCGCGGTGAAATCCTGCCGAAAGTGCTCGACGCGAATGACGCGCACCGCACCGGAGTCGAGAAGGTCGGGCGGCAGATACTTGCGCATGTAGTGGTCGGCGAATCCGAGGGCCCTCGTCTGCTCGAAGAAGCGGCCTGTGAGCAGGTGTTCCGGGTTGTGCTCAAGGGCGGGTGACCGTTGCATCTCGAAGGTGTGCCGACTGTAGAGCCAGTCTGGCAGGCGTCGCATGCCGCAGATGACGGCCTTGCCAGACCAGGAGAACTCGGGCTGTCGGCTCTTTCGCTCCGCGAGACTGTCGTGCCAGATCGGCTGGGCGAAACCCAATCGCACAAGCAAGTGCGAAACGACATCGCAGCGGACAGACCGATCCCGGCGAAAATGTCTCCTGAACAGCCGCTCGACCGCGGTCCCCGCGGTTTTAGGGAAATGGAGCCAGATGAATCTGTCGGAGTGAATCAAGTGACTGCGGCAGGCGGATGGGGAAGGCGGCCGAAGTGGAAGAGGCAGGCCACCGAGGTTTTCTTGGAAGTGCCACCTTACCATTCATTACGGAACCTGCGATGGCCTACCTAGAATCACGGCCATCGTCCAGAAGCCCCGCGGTCTATAGTTGGCGGTCAGGAAATCCCCTCAATCAATCCACGCCGCCTTTGCGTTTATGAAGAACTTCGTACTCGCGTTCATTGTTCTGGTAAGCAACCTGGCGCAAAAATCAGCACGGGCGGATGCACAGTCGGCGGATCAACCGTTAAATGTGGTCGTGCTCTATGCCGACGACTGGCGCCATGACACGCTCGGCTGTGCAGGGCATCCGGTCGTCAAGACGCCGCGGCTCGATGAACTGGCCGGGCGGGGCATTCGGTTTACGCATGCTTATGTGACGACGGCCATTTGTGGTGTGAGCCGGGCAAGCCTGTTGACTGGGCAATGGATGTCGCGGCATGGCAATCGGGGATTCGATGCCTTTGCAACGCCGTGGGCTGAGACGTATCCCGGCATGATGCGGGCACGGGGTTATTACGTGGGTCAGTTTGGAAAATGGCACTGCGGGAAGTTTCCCCAAGAACAATTCGATGCGGGAGCTGCCTACGGTGACACGCACTGGCAGCGGGAGCCGGGCGGCGGCGAGATTCATGTGACCAAAAAAATGAGCGGGACGCCCTCGGTTTCCTCCGCACACGGCCAAAGGACCGGCCGTTCTGCCTGACCCTGGCTTTCTTTGCGCCCCACGCTGAGGACGGTAACCCCAAGCAATATCTTGCCCAGCCGAATTCACTTCGGCTGTACGCCGACGCGGTGATCCCAACGCCGCTCACAGCGGGCGTCGAGCATGTTCAACGCCTTCCCGATTTTCTCGTGAGCGACCGGAACGAGGGTCGAACTCGCTGGCACCGGCGATTCGACACGCCGGAAAAGTATCAGGAATCGATGAAAAACTACTACCGCCTCGGTACTGAGGTTGACACCGCATGCGGTTCCGTCGTGGATGAGCTGGAGCGGCAGGGTGTTCTCAGCAACACGTTGGTGATCTTCACAACCGATAATGGTTACTTGCACGGGGAACATGGATTAGCCGACAAGTGGTATCCCTTCGAGGAGAGCATCCGGGTGCCCTTGATTGTGCTCGATCCCAGGCTGTCGCCGAATCATCGGGGCACGACCGACGACGCCATTGTGCTCAATGTTGATCTCGCCCCGACGATCCTACGTGCGGCAGGCCTCGCTGCGCCACCGAGAATGCAGGGACGGGATCTTGCCCCCCTTTACCTGGATAAAGGCGTCGCTGGCGCAGACCAAGTTGTTCGGCAGTGGCGAACTGATTTTTTTTACGAGCATCCGACGATTGCCCGCATAGAGCGGATTCCTTACTCGGAGGCCCTCGTGCGGAAAGACATCAAGTATGTGACATGGCCTGACTACGATCTTGAACAATTATTCGACCTCGGGCATGATCCGCATGAGACGACGGACGTTATTTGCGATCCGGCATATGCGGCGCATCTGGCAAAAGCGCGGGCGCGATTTGACGAGGGCAAGGCTACGGCACAATAGCGGTCGTCTTTAACTTGGCATGCGAGGCAGCGTGTCCACCGGCGCCTGGACGACCACAAGGCGGCCATAACCATCGGGTTGAACCAAGTAGCAGAACCGATGTTGTAGTTCCGCTGCTTGATGGCGGTCGTATTCAGCCACGTTGTTCCAATGTGAAATCGCCGGACTGGAAGTCGTGGCGTAAGGGTCCGATCCGATGGCGGGCAGATACCAGTCCATGTGCAATGCCTCATACGGTTCGTAGATGCGCAGGCCATACTTCAGCCGCTGAAAGTGGGTGTTCTCGCGATGCAAGGCGAAGGTGGTATCGATGTGGGCCCGCTGGAATGCGACTAGGCCAGCTGATGTTGTGATCCACTCGGGAACCTTTCCCCAGAATTGCTCGATATGGCGGTTCATCACCCAGTTGTAAAGTGGATAGGTGCGAGGAATATCGCTGATCCGCAACATCGGACCGACGCAGTCTAAATCAGGAAAAAGATCGAGCAGTTCATCGTAGATGTGCAGAGCGCGGGGGTGAGCGATGGCAAGGTCGATGTCGCAGTCACTGACGACGTAGCGTCCCCCTGGCTCGCGTTCGCGAAAGTATCGCGAGACCGTGTTGTTTACCTGATTCAATTGATCAGGGTGCTGGATCGGCGCATTCCGATAGACCGGGAAGCCCTCCCCTTCCAGGTCATCAAGGATCGCGAGAGTGGCTGTATCGTCGCTGCCGTTGTCATGAACGACGATGTCCGTCGACCTGTCGAGTCGCTGGATTGACTGAATCGCCTTGCGAAGCATGGCTCCGCGATTGAAGGAGATCAGGAAGACCGGAAGAGGGTGAGCGGACCTATTGAGCATGTCAATCCTTGAAAACCGAAGGGATGCGAGATCGCGTGGGCGAGACCCTGTCGCGCCGGCAGGCCCTTGGCGGGAGGCGCGCAGCGTGGCTGGGCGGAGTCTTACGCCTTCACCACCTGCGCCGAACCGCTGATGCCGTGCATTGCATTACGAGTGTCGATGATAAGGGTGGCCCAGATGGCAAGGCTCTTCCAGTCCATCGCCTTATGGTTGGTCACGATCACCACGGCATCCTGTCGCTCAACCACTTCGCGGCACCAGGCGGTTGATGCGACGCCGCGCCAGCGAGCATGCTCTCGTGTCGGGCGGATTTGTGGGACGTGCGGATCGTAGTAGCTTACATGAGCGCCCAGATCCGCGAACCTGTCGAGCAGTGCGAACGTCGGTGATTCCCTCATGTCGTCTACGTCGGCCTTATAGGCCAGGCCGAGCAACAAAATGTTGCTGTCCTTCACGGCCTTGCCTCGGTCATTGAGGGCCATCGATGTGCGGCGAACGACATATTCCGGCATCCGTCGGTTGACCTGCCCGGCGAGTTCGATCAACGGGGTGTCAACACCGTATTCCCGCGCCTTCCACTTCAGGTAGAAGGGATCGACAGGAATGCAATGTCCGCCGAGGCCAGGACCTGGGTAGAAGGGGGCAAATCCAAACGGCTTTGTCGAGGCTGCACGGATCACTTCCCAAATATCGATCCCCATGGCGTCCGCCACGGTCTTTAGCTCGTTCACCAGGCCGATGTTCACCGCGCGATAGATGTTTTCAAGGAGCTTGGTGCACTCGGCGACCATGCACGAACTCACTGGCACGACCTTGTCGAAAGCCATTTCGTAGAGTTGCACGCCGGCATCGAGACAGGCCTGCGTCACCCCGCCGACAACCTTTGGAATGCGCGCCGCCGTGAAGTACGGATTGCCAGGGTCCTCGCGTTCCGGCGAGTACACCACAAATACGTCTTTCCCCGGCTCGAGTCCCCGAGCCTTCACCCGCGGTACGACATACTCGTCGGTTGTGCCCGGGTAAGACGTGCTCTCCAGGCAGATGATGTGCCCACACTTCAGATGCGGACAGACCGTGTCGAGCGTGTCGCGCACATAGGACAGATTGGGGTGAAGATGTTCATCAAGCGGCGTCGGCACGCAGATGATCACGGCCGATGTTTCGGAGACTCGGGAGAAGTCGGTTGTGGCATCAAGGCGGCCGCTGGCAACGGCCTCGGCTATGCGGGCATGAGGGACATGCTTGATGTAACTTTTTCCTGCACGCAGTTGAGCGGTTTTGGCCGGGTCGATGTCAAAGCCGATCACCCGATGGCCTGCCTCGACGAACGCGAGCATGAGGGGCAAGCCAACATACCCGAGGCCAACGATGCCTGTGACGGCGGGCGGAACAGGGAAGGTGAGCGAAGTATCGGCCATGGTGACAGGGAGCTCTTTGTGCCGCTGATTTCCTAGCGCTCACGGGTGCTGACGCGAACGAACACTAGCATTCGATTGGAAACGAATTAGCATCTTTTCGGCATGTCAATGGTCATCTTGTGTTGACTTTCTCGAAAGAGAATTCATTTTAGTCTGGCGAACCGTCGCCCGCGTACGTTTCCTGAGGAACCCGAAGCTGATGGCGTTCATTCCTGTCCTTCCCCGTCTCATTGAGGCGCTGGACTTGTCGCGCAGATTTCTGCGGAGCGCGGGGTGCCTGGTCGATGCCTCGGGAATCCGTTCGGCATTTTCTGGCCATAGTCTTCAGGAGGCTACCGGACAGCGTGGCGACACGCTGCTCACAATTCCTCTCGAGCACATCAATAGCAGCGGTCACGCCGAATACTATTGTGGTGAACGCAAACGGCTGGCCACATGCACGAGCGTGCAGTTCGTTGGATCAAACCGGCTGGTCACGTCTAACTTTGTCGGCCAGCGGATGTATCTCATCCGCTTCGATCTTCGCCTTGGTACGCATGAGGTGGAGTGCTGTATCCCAACGCAGTTTGCAGGGCGCCCGGTTTGCACGGATCTGCTTGATTTCGACGGAGAGTCCCTGATTGCTGCGTCGAATGGTGAAGATCCGACGCTGTCGCTCTATCGTCTGCGGGGAAGCTACATCGAACACGAGCGGGATGTGCCAGTGTGCGATGACGAAGCGCACTTCATGCACGGAGTGAAGTTTGTCCCGGGGCACAGCGATCTGCTGTGTGCCATTTCGCCCAAGTCGGGAGCATACGTCTACTTCGTCGCGCACCGCACAGGCGAAGTTGTCTTTAAGTTTCGCGACGAGGGATGGATCCCCAAGGACGCGGCATTCGTCAACGAGCGAACCATGATAATCGTCAAGGCAGCGGGTGGCGTAAGAAAGCACGCCTGTACGCCGTATGCATCAAAAATCAGCCTTGTGCAATTCGATGTAGGTCGAAAAATACAATCCATTCTGGATGAAGCCCACATCCCGGACTGTCACGTTGACGCCTGCGTTTTTCGTGCGGGACAGGTGGTGTTCAGTAACCAACTGCGAGACGCAGTGTCTTCGTTTACGGTTCAGGGCAATCGTTTGCGATTCGACTGGACGTGGAACGGATACAGTTTTCCGCACGGAGTGGACATCCATCCGACGCTGAGACTGCTTGCGGTTTCCAACTACGGCACGAACAACATCGTGATCAGAAAAATGTGATCGCGGGGAATAGGGCGACAGTGCTCCAGCGGCAACGATGAACAGTCACATGGGGAGCCAACGGCTCACGAAGTGCACGCCCGTTCTTGCGGTAGTCACACACTACCGGTGTGAAGAATGGCTGGAGCAGTGCCTAGAGTCACTTGTGGGGCAATCGATGTCGCTCGCAGGAGTCGTCGTTGTGGACGACGCGTCTCCTCATCCTCCGTTGGACATCGTACGCCGCTTTCCGAGTGTCACGTTGATGCGATCGACAGAAAATGTGGGTATGTACCGGTTGCTGCAGGCGATCGTAGATGCCACCGACTATCCGGGCTACATGTTTCAGGATGCAGATGACTGGTCCGCGGCCAATCGCCTGGCCGTCTTGCTGGCAGAGGCGGAAGAGACCGGCGCCGAACTCGTCGGCTGTCAACCGAATACGATTTTCTGTGGGCTACCGGAAGAGCCGGAGGCGGAATATCCCAGGGATGTAAACGCAGCTGTTTTGGCGAATCCGATCCACCACTTGCTTCTTCCATCCAGCGTGATGACGCGGGATCTGATTGTGCGACTCGGAGGATTCGCCACGGGGTTGCGCTACGGAGGTGACAGTGAGTTTCTGCGTCGGGCGATCTTCGTCGCTACCGTGCGAAACGTTCCGGAACGCTGTTACTTTCGACGTGTGCATCCGCAGGCGGCTACCCGCAGACCGGAATCGGGCTATGAGTCCCCTATGCGCCAAGCGCTGGCTGCGCAGTTGAGAGAGCGAGCCTGGGAAAACATTCGCCGCTTGGCGGTGGGAGATGCTCCAGACCTGTCACCGTTCATGGTCGCTGAGCCAGTGAAGCTTGAGTACATTGGGGGGCCGGAGTTGAAACGGGAGCGAGTGCCCCCGCTGGGTCCCCCAAGTTGCAGCCATTGACTGGCACCTATAGGGCCGCCTGGTTACGCCCTGGGCGGGGTATCTCGATTGCTTGGTGGTGGCAAAGACACTTCCAAGAAAACTCGATCGCCCACCTCTTCCACTCGTGCCGCGGGGTCTGGTCCGCCCCCATCTCGCTCCTTGAGAAGTATGGTTCATCGCAGGAAACGCTGATGCGAGCCCATGATGTGTCGGTTGTTGTCATAACCTTCAATGCGGCGGAAGTACTGCTGCGGACTATGGCAGCCGTAGCGTCGCAGTCTGCACCTCCTAGACGGGTGTTGATAATCGACAATAAAAGCGGCGACGGTGCGCGGGAGCGGATACGGGAAAGCGTTGATTTATCTTTCAAGGATGGGCGGTGCGAGGTTCACGAGCTTCCGCAAAACCTCGGCTTCGCCACCGCGAACAACCGTGCGATCGCGATGTGCGATACAGAATTCGTCGCGCTGCTGAACCCCGATGCCTTCCCGCACCCCGATTGGCTCGAGAAGCTGCTCGCCGCCGCCGAGCGGCATCCCGAGGTCGCGGCGTTTGGCTCGCGGCAGATGATCGATGGGCAGCCGGGCATCGTCGATGGCATCGGCGACGTTTACCACGTGAGCGGCCTCTCCTGGCGGGCCGGCCACGGGCGGCCGATTCGCGAGGAGGACCTCGTGGAGCGGGAGATCTTCTCCCCCTGCGCCGCTGCGGCGCTCTACCGCCGTTCGGCCCTGCTCGAAGTCGGCGGATTCGACGAAGACTTCTTCTGCTACTTCGAAGACGTGGACCTCGGATTCCGTCTCAGGCTCGCCGGATACAAGTGTCTCTATGTGCCCGACGCAGTCGTGGATCACGTCGGTTCGGCCTCCTCGGGCGGCCGCCGGAGCGATTTTGCCGTCTATCACGGCCACCGGAACCTCGTCTGGTGTTTCCTCAAAAACATGCCCAGCCCGCTGTTTTTCCCGCTATTGTTTGCGCATTTTTCCCAGTCTATTCTCACAGGGCTTGTTTATCTGGCCCGCGGACAAGGCCGAATATTCGCCAAGGCGAAGTGGCATGCCACGAAAAAACTCCCACAATTCTGGAAGAAGCGACAGGCCGTCCAGCGCGTCCGCCGCGCTTCGTGGCAAGAAATCTGGCAAGCGCTCGACAAGAGCTTCTGGCGATCATGACCTTTCTCGAAACAGTCTTCGCATGACCGCCAGCGCCGACGCCGCGTCCGCCGACCTCCAGCCGGTGGCCGTTGTGATCGTCAACTTCAACGCGGGCGACGTGCTCGCCGATTGCCTCGCCTCCGTGCTCTCGCAGGCGCGGCAGGTGGTCGTCGTCGATAATGCATCTGACCCCGATGGCTTCGAGCCGGTGATCGCCGGCTTCGAACAACACCCCCGCCTTACGGTCATCCGCTCACCCATCAATGGGGGCTTCGCCTACGGCTGCAACCTCGGCGCCCGCGAATGCGACGAGGCGGCGATCCTGCTGCTGAACCCCGATTGCATCGTCGCTCCCGGCTCGATGGAGCGGATGCTAGGGGTGCTCGACGCGGATTCGCGCACCGGCATGGTGGGGGGATTCATTACCTGCCTGGACGGAAGCGAACAGGGCGGCGGCCGCCGTGCCGTGCCCACACCCTGGCGGTCGCTCGTGCGTGTGTGCGGGTTTTCGCGGTTTGCCACCCGCTACCCCAAGGTCGCGAAGCGGTTCCCCAAGCTCTTCAACGATTTCTACCTGCACCGCCAGCCAAAGCCGGCCGAGCCCATTCCCGTCGAGGCGATCTCGGGGGCCTGCATGCTCATGAAGCGGGAGGCCATCGACGACGTGGGCCTGCTCGACGAGCGCTACTTCCTGCACTGCGAAGATCTCGACATCTGCATGCGGTTTCGCAAGAAGCGATGGGACATCCGGTTTGTGCCCGATGCTCCGGTGCTCCATCACAAGGGCGTCTGCAGCCGGAACCGTACGCTCTTCGTGGAATGGCACAAGCACAAGGGCATGATGCGGTTTTATCACAAGCACTTTCGGCACCAGTATCCGCCGGCGCTCATGGGCCTCGTGGCGTTTGCCGTGTGGGGTCGGTTCGGTGCGGTTGCCTCGCGGCACATCGCGCGGAAGGCGAAGGCGGAACTCGTGAAACTGCCGGCGACGATCGCGCAGAAGCGCCGGGCGGCGAAGGCGGGTGTGAAAGTGGCGGTGCGGCCGGTGGCGGGCATGACAGGCTGAAGCCTATCCCACTTTGACGGGCTGAGGCATAACCCACTTGTATGGCAGATCGCGTTGGCGTGCTCGGGGCGACGAGCTTTGTGGGCCGGGCGCTTCTGCCGCGGCTCGAGCAGCAGGGCTGGCGGGTCGTGGCGTTTTCGCGGAGCGGCGGGCCGGCTGCGGCAGACGAAGGGCCGATTCCGTTTTGGATCGCGCTCTGCCCGATCTGGGCGGTGCCGGAGCACTTCGCGCGGCTCGAGGCGCACGGAGCCAAGCGGCTCGTGGCCCTCTCCTCGACGAGCCGGTTTACGAAGCATGAATCAGCCGATGCGGGAGAGCGGGACGTTGCCCAGCGGCTGGAGGCTGCCGAAGAAGCCATCCATGGCTGGGGGGCGGCCCGGGGCGTTTCGACCGTGATCCTCCGGCCGACCCTGATCTACGACGGCTGCCACGACAAAAACATCACCCTGATCGCCGCCTTCATCCGCCGCCGGGGCTGGTTCCCTGTGCTCGGGCCGGCTCAAGGACTCCGCCAGCCGGTCCATGTGTACGATGTGGCGGCCGCCTGCACGGCCGCCCTGACCCGGGGGGGCGCGAGACAAGCCTACGACCTATCCGGGGCGGAGACGCTCTCCTATCGCGATCTGGTGGGGCGGGTGGCGAAGGCTGTGGGGGCGAACCCCCGGGTGGTGGCCCTCCCGCGCTGGGTCTTCCGGGTCGCCGTTCCATTGTTGCGGCTGCTGCCGGCTTTTCGGGGGATTTCCGTGGGTATGTTTGACCGGATGAACGAGGATCTGATTTTCGACCATTCGGCAGCGCGGCGGGATTTGGGATTCGATCCGCGGGGGTTTCGGTTGCCGGAGTAGGAGGCGGATTCGCAGGCTGAAGCCTACGCCACATGGAAGCCCGAGCCACTTTTAAAGACATGAAGCTTTTTTTTTACACGTTTTTTGGGTTCCTGCTCGTCGGGCTGGGGCTGGTGCGCGATGTGCGCGTCTATGACGAGACGCTGATTCCGCGGCTGTTGCCGCTCGTCGCGATGCTCTTCGTGGCGCTGCCGCTGGTGCCGGTGGTGGCGCGGAGGGTTTCGGGCCGGCTGCCCGATGCGGCGCTGCTTCGCGACCCGCTCGTGGTCTGCTACGCCGCCTATGCGGCGCTCACGGCGATTTCGCTTTGCTTCGCGGTCAATGTGTCGGCCGGCTTCACCGACGTCTTCAAGACGCTCGCCACCTTTCTCGTGCTCTGCGTCTCCTGCCTGCTTTTGCCGCTCGTGCCCCGTTGGCAGGAGCCGCTCGCGAAGATCGCCATCGTGGCGGCGCTTGCCAATGGCGGGCTCGGCTGGTGGGAACTGCTCTCGCAGCACGGCCTCGGCATCCACAGCCGCCATACGATGGAGACCGTGATGGGGCTCATGACCAACGTCAACCTCTTCGCGCATTTTCTGAACCTTGCCCTCCCCTTTTGTCTCTTCGGCGCGGTAACGCTGCGCGGAGCCTGGCGGTGGGTGGGAGTGGCAGCGTCGATTGTGGCCGGCGGCATGCTCCTGCTTTTGCAATCGCGGTCGGCCTACGTGGGGCTCGCCGGCGGTGCAACGGCTGCGGTGCTGGCGGCGTTTGCGGCAGGCGAAAAACTTGGGCTCTCGCGGCGAGCGCGGGGCGTGATCGCGGGGCTGTTTCTGGCGGGGGCGATCGGGGCGGTGGGGTTCGTCGCCTCGAGCGGAGACGACAATCCCGTCGTCGGCCGGCTGCGGGCGATCTTCGAGACCAACGCGACGATCGATCCCGGCAAGCCCCGTGAGGGCGGCCGGCTCATGATCTGGGGCATCACGCGGCAGATGATCGCCGACCATTGGCTCACGGGCGTGGGGGCGGGCAACTTCACGGTGCGGCTGCACGAATACTTTGGCGGCGACGATCTCGACTTTTCAAACGTGGCCACCAACTGGATCCAGCCGCACAACGATTTTCTCTGGGTCTTTTCCGAGAAGGGTGTCTTTGGGTTCGCCGCGTTCGTCGGCATCTTTTTCTGTGGCTTCGCATCGCTGCGCACGATCCTCCGAAGCGAGTGCACCAGGCAGGATGCCTGGTTTGCACTCTTCATGCTGATGGGGCTCGTGGCTTACACGCTCTGCTCGTGCTTCGACTTTCCGCTCGAACGGATCAATCATCAGGTGTGGCTGGCGGTGTATTTCGCGGCGATCCTGGTCACGAAACACGGCGTAGCGCCGGTGACGGCAGCTGCCCGCCCGGCGGAATGGGCCCTGCCGTGGCGCTTTGCGCTGCCACCGGCGCTCGTGGCCCTCGGCTTCGGCATCGCCTATGCGCTGGCCGCGCTTTCGCAGGAGCGGGAGATGGTGCTCGCACGGCGTGGCATCCGCGACAAGCAATGGCAGGCCGTCGTGGATCACGCCCGGCTCGCGACCACGCCGTGGAAGACGCTCGATGCCTTCGTGACGCCGATCGCGTTTCTGGAGGCGATGGGGCAGATTCAGCTCGGCAATCTGCCCGAGGCCACGGCCTGCCTCGAGCGGGCCCGCCGCGACAACCCAAACCGGATGTACGTGATCAACAACCTCGGCGTGCTCTATGCCCACGCCGGCCGGTTTGACGACGCCATCGAATGCTTCGAACTCGCAGTCCATCGGTATCCCAACCGCGTCGATTGCTTCTCGAATCTCGCAAATTGCTATATCGAGACCGGCCGGGCGGCGGAGGCGATCTCCATGCTCGAGCAGATCCCGGAGGAGCTGCGGAACGACGCGATTCGGGCGAATCTGGCGGCCGCCCGCAAGCGGCTCGCGGCCGGAAAGTAGACCGCTTGCTTCGCAAGCGGTCTACGAATGGGCTTGCAGCGACCCCCCCTCAAGTGGTAGTGCATGGCTGTCGATGTTTTCAGTATTGATCCGTTCTTCCCGGAAGGCCGCCATGTTGCTGAATCTGCTGCAGCGTTCGACGCATGCCCGCAAGCTGCTGTTCGAGCACGTGCCCAAGTGCGGGGGCACGTCGATGAGCGATTACTTCCGGCGGCATTACGTCGTCAGTGCGACGTTCGACCGCTACGGGGCCAGGCCGAACGAGCAGGAGCAGTTTCTGGCCCTGCCGGAGCCCGAGCGGCATGCCTACGAATTTGTGCTCGGCCATGGCGTGCACCCCCTGCTCGACCACTGCGATCCAGGAATGGTGGCGGTGACGATTCTCCGCGAACCTGTTGCCAGGATTGTCTCGCACTACTACTTCGTGAAGGCGACGCCCGGGCATTACCTGCACAAGCAGGTGACGACCGAGCAGATGACGCTCCGCGACTACGCCGCATCGGGCATCTCGCCTGAATTGCGCAACGACATGGTCTGCCGGTTTTTGAACGTGACACCGGAGGAAGCCGAGTCCGATCCGGGGGGGTCCGTGGATGCCGCCTGGGACGTGCTCCAGGAACGGTATGACGTGGTCGGCGTGCTCGAGCGGCTCGCGCCGGCGATGGAGGCGATCCGCCTGGCAGCGGGGCTGAGCAATCGCTGGAGCGATCGCCGCATCAACCGCACGAAGGGGCGGGTGCCGATCGAGCAGATCACGGCCGAGGATCGGCGGGTGATCGAGGCGCATAATGCGCTCGATATCGAGCTCTACCGGCGGGTAGAGGCGGTCGCGCCGCGGTAGGACTTTGGACAGGCACAGAGGCCTGTCCTACCGGGGCTGACCGGCAAGGTTTGCCCAGACTCAAGCAGACGCGCACAGTCGTTTCAGTCTCTCAGGGGTCGGCCGAAACCATCCCGAAATCCTTTACCACCGCTTGTTTTTTGGTTTTGCGGGGGCCGATACCACCTCGGGTTATCGGGGTCATTCGGTTTTTTCGCAGGGGGTGGGGCATGGCGGTCGCAAGTATCGTGCGCAACGTTGCGGTTCTCGCGTTGTTGATGGCCGGCTGCATGGGCCCGGCGCACGCGGTTGCCCGGGAGGTGATCGCCAACGGGTCTGACCCCTTCGCCGGCATTCCCGCTCCCGTCGCCGCCGAAGCCGATTCCGAGGAATTGCTGCCGGACGACGCTTGCATGCAGGAACTCAGGCGTTGCTGCTGCTGCCCGAACTGGACGCACTACGCGATCTTCGACATGCTCTTCCTGCAGCGCAACAACCAGGCGGGCAACGCGCCGCTCGCCTACAGCGCCGACACCGGCCTGCCGGTGATCACCACGCAGGACATGCAGTCTTCGATCGGCACAGGCTTCCGCGCGTTTTACGGCGAGCTCTTCACCGACCGGCTCGGCTGGGAGATCGGCTACACGGGCATCTACGGCATGTTTGGCTCGGCCACGGCGACGGGGCCGACCAATCTGGAGCTACCGCAGCCACTCGGCTTGGCCGTCAACAATTTCAACGGCGCCGACTCGATCCGCACGACGTATCTCTCGAACCTGCAATTCGCCGAGTTCAACATCTTCTGCTACGACTGCTGCGAGGAGTGCGGGCCGAATTGGTGTCGGCTCACCCGCTGCAAGCGCAACTGCCACTGCATCAACTGGATGGCGGGCTTCATCTGGGCCGGCCTCGACGAGCAGTCGAGCATCACGGCCCTCTGCTGCGACCCGCCGGAGCCCGCCAGCTACAACGTGCGCACGAGCACCAACTACTTCGGTCCCCAGATCGGCATGCGGGGCCGCCGCGAATGGTGCCGCTGGGCGGTCGAGGGCTGGTGGAAGACGGCCCTCTGCGGCACGAGCGCGTATCAAGCGGCCGATCCGATCGTCGGCACGATCTCAGGCCAGGAGCGCGGGGCCCTCTCGGCGACCGACACCGGCGTGGGCTTCATCGGCCAACTGAACGGCACGCTGATCTACCGGCTCACGGACCACTGGGGGCTCCGGGCGGGCTACAACTTCTACTGGCTCACGAATGCGGCGCTCGCGCCCAACCAGTTTGACTTCAACACGGTGGCGGCGGCGGGGACTGGGATCAACGATAACGGCGGAATTTTCCTCCACGGTGCCAATCTGGGCACGGAGTATCGGTGGTAGGGCAGGCTTCAGCCTGTCGCGAATACCGGTAGGACAGGCTTCAGCCTGTCAGTTTGCGAGACAGGCTGAGGCCTGTCCTACTTCCGCAGGATGGCGACGCGGAGCGGGGGGTAGCTCGCGTTTGACTGTGCCAGCGTGGAGGGCATCGCTCCCGAGGTCGAGCGGACCTTCCGCACGCCGTTTGTCCGGCCGAACTGCCCCTCGACGTTGAAGATCTCGGTTTCGTTGATGGCCGCCGTGAAGACTTCGGCCCGACTGCCGGCGTAGGCGGCAAACGCAGCCTGCCTGGTCTTCGACAGACCTGAATAGGTCTCGACGAGCGAGCCGCCGCTGGTGCCCGCCGAGACGAGGATCTTGTCGACATTCCCCGGCACGCTCGAAGGAAGCCGCGCCACCGATGCGCCGCGGCTGTAGCCCCGCGCGAAGGGGTTGAACGAGTTGAGGAGCGCGGGCCGGACGGGCTGGCCGTTGTAGACGTTCACGGTAGCCCGGATGCCGGGGCCGCTGCCGACGACGAGCTCCATGATGCCGTCGGGTGCTGACGAGCTGCGGGAGCGGCCGCTGAATGAGCCGATGTCGGCCGTATCGACGAACACACCGCCGCGGTAGCCCGCACCGAAAGGCTGTAGTTGGCGGATTGGCGTGCTCGCCACCGGCGTCGGGTTACTCGGAGTGACGTCAAACACCCGCACCGTGCCGCCGCGGCTCTGGGCGGCAACGATCTGGATCGTGCCGGCGGCGGTGATCGAGCCGGCCGAGATATTGAGGCCGCCGGTATAGCCGCGGCCGAAGGGGAAGAAGTTGTATTGCGGCAGCGGAGAGCCTGTGTCGCTGAAGACCCGGACTTCCGCAGGCCGGCCCGGGCCGGGGGCCGTGATGATTTCGGGGATGCCGTCGCCCGTCACGTCTGCCCCGTAGACGCGGGCGCCGCCGCGGAAGCTCGGCTCGTAGGCGAAGAACGGAATGATCCGGTCGGCGCCCGTGTCGGGATCGATGACGCGGACGAACGGCCCGGTGATGCAGCCGATGTCGGTACCCACGATCACGCCGCTGGCCGGCACGAGGATCTCGGCGGTGGATGTGTTGTTCGACGGGTCGGGATCGTACTCGGTGGCGGAGACCGTGGCCGTGTTGGTCACGGTGCCGCCGGTGGGTCGGGTGACCTTGGCCGAGATCACGAGGCTTGGTGTGTCGGCCGTGGTCACGGTCCCCACGGTCCAAATGCCGGTGCCGACGTCGTACGCCCCAAACCCTGGTGAGGGAATGGCCGACACGAACGTGAGTCCCGCGGGCAGGAGATCCCGCACCACCACGTTCGTGGCCGTGTCGGTGCCGAGGTTGTTGACGACGAGCGTGTACTCGATCGTTTCGCCGATCGAAGGCTCGGTGTGGTTGACGGTCTTGAAGATCTCAAGGTCGGCCTGCTTCGGCGTCACGGTGGACGTGCCGGTGTTGTTCTCAGGGTCGGGATCGGGGGTCGTGGAGGTGGCGGTGGCCGAGTTTTGCTGCGGCGAGACCGGTCCCGAGGGGGGAGCGAGCACCTTGGCGACGAGCGAGAGCGTCGGCGTGGCTCCCGAGGCGACGGTGCCCAGGGTCCAGACGCCGCCCGAGAACGTGCCGGTGCTCGGAGTCGCGCTGACGAACTGGAGCCCTGCGGGCAGCGTGTCGGTGAGGCTCACCGCCTGTGCCGCGCTCGGCCCGAGGTTTTCGAGCGTGATCGTAAACGTGACGTTATCGCCGACGTTTGGCCTCGAATTGTCTGCCGTCTTCGAGACGATGAGATCCGCCTGCTGCGGGTCGGTCGGGGTCCTCGCCGTGTTGTTGCGGTCGTTGGGATCCCAGACGTCGCTGTGGGTGATCGTGGCCGTGTTGAAAGCCACGCTCGTGTTGGTGGCCTCGACGACGAGCGTGAGGACGAGCGTCTGCCCCGGCGCGATCGAGGGCACGCTCCACACACCCCCTGTAGCGGTTTCTCCGAACCGCGTGCCGGAGGCCGGCGTGGCCGAGACAAACGCCACGTTCGCCGGCAGGGCGTCGGTCACCTCGACGTTCGTGGCCACGGCCGTGCCGAGATTGAAGAGGGTTACCGTGTAGGTGATGGTTTCGCCAACGTTGGGCTGCACGTTGTTGGTCGTCTTCTTGACGCCGAGGTCGGCATACTGTGGAGTCTCTGTCACGGAACCCGTATTGTTGCCCGGATTGGGGTCGTATTCATCGGACTTCGTGACGGTCGCGACGTTGGTCTGCGCGAGTGGGATGGTGTTCACGGCCGGGGCGAGCACGCGGGCCAGAATCGTGAGCGTCTTCGATTCGCCCAAGGCGACGGTGCCGACGGTCCAGATGCCGGTGCCGCTGTTGTAGGTGCCTTGGCTGGGCGTGGCCGAGAGGAACTGGAGTCCGGCCGCCGGGAATCGTTCCGTGACCTCGACGTTGTGGGCGGCGTCCGGGCCGTCGTTCGAGAGCGTGACCGTGAACGTGATCGTGTCGCCGACGTTCGGCGTCGAGTCGTTCACCGTCTTCACGACGGCAAGGTCGGCCTCGCGGGTGTTGACCGTGGCTTCGCCACGGTTGTTGCCGGGGTTCGGGTCGTACTGGTCGGCTCTCGTCACGGCCGCGACGTTCGTGAACGAACCGGAGACTGCGACGCCCGCGACGATCGTCAGCAGTTTCGACGCGTTCACGGGGAGCGAGTTGACGGTCCACACACCGGTCGCCGGGTTGTAACTCGTGCCGGCTGCGGCGCTGGCGGAGACGAACGTCAGGCCCGACGGGAGGAGGTCCTGGATCGTGACGCCCGTCGCCGGGTCGACGCCGTTGTTCGTGACTTCCACCGTGAACGTCACCTGGCCGCCAACGTTGGGATTGGGGTTGTCGACGAGTTTCCGCACTGCCACGTCGGCATATTGCGGCGTCTCGGTCGCACTGGCGGTGTTGTTGGACGGGTCGGGGTCGTATTGGTCGCTCGTGGCCACGCTGGCCGTGTTGGTCAGTGGCAGCGGGTTGCCCGATGTGGGCGGCAGGACGATCGCCTGGATCGAGAGGGTGCGCGTGGAGAGGGTGTCGATCGGACCGGGAACCGTCCAGATGCCGGTCAATTCGTCGTAGGTTCCGGAGTTCGACGCACTGACGAATTGCAGGCCCGGCGGCAGGAGATCGAGCACCGTCACGCCCGAGGCCGGGTCGCGGCCGAGATTCGAGAGAGTGATCGTGAAGGTGATCGTGTCGCCGACGTTCGGACGCGCGTCGCTCACGGTCTTCGTGACTTTGAGGTCGGCGTACTGCGGTGTCTCGGTGGCCGAGTCGGTGTTGTTCGAGAGATCGGGGTCGTATTCGGTGCCCGATACGGTGGCCGTGTTCGTCACCGCCGGCGGGATGCCGCTCGTGGGGCGATCGACCATCACAACGATCGAGAGGATCGGGAAATCGGCCGTACCCACCGTGCCCACGGTCCAGATGCCGGTGACCTGGTCGTAGGTGCCCTGGGTGGCACTGGCGGAGACAAACGTGACGCCCGTGGGCAGCCGGTCGTTGACGATGACGTTCGTGGCCGTGTCGGGCCCGTAGTTGGCCACGCCGATATCGAAGGTGATCGTGTCGCCGACTTTCGGGGTGGGGTCATCGACGACCTTGACGATCGCGAGGTCCGCCTGCTTCGGCGTGACGGTCGAGCTATCGGTGTTGTTGTCGGGGTTCGGGTCGGTCGTGGTGGACGTTGCCGTGGCCGTGTTGGTGCGGGCCGGTGCCGGGCCGGGCGATGGCGCGGTGACGGTGGCCACGATCGTGAGCGCGCCAAACTGGTCTGAGAGCAAGGTGCCCACGGTCCAGACACCCGTGCCCGGGACGTATGTCCCCGTGCTCGCGCTGTGGCTCACATATTGCAGGCCCGCCGGCAGCAGGTCGGTGACGACGACATTCTGCGCCGCGCTCGGTCCGAGATTGTCGAGCGTGATCGTGAATGTGACATCGTCGCCGACATTCGGTGTCGGATTGTCGACCGTCTTCGAGACGACGAGATCGGCCTCCTGGGGATCGGTCGGCGTCTTGGCGGTGTTGTTGTTGTCGTTCGGATCCCAGACGTCGCTCTTGGTGATCGTGACGGTGTTGAAACTGGCCCCCGAGGCCGTGGCTTGGACCGTGAGCAGGAGCGTCAGCGGATTGGCGACGCCGTTGGTCGTCGGAACCGAGGGAATGCTCCACACCTTCGTGCCGGTGTTGAAGGCGCCGGCGGAGGGCGTGGCCGAAACGATCGTGACATTCGCCGGCAGCGTGTCGGTGACCTCGACGTTCGTGGCGGCGGACGTGCCCAGATTGTAGAGGCTCACGGTGTAGGTGAACATTTCGCCCACGTTGGGCTGCACGTTGCTCGTGGTCTTCGTCACACCGAGGTCGGCATACCTGGGCGTCTCGGTGGCCGTGCCGGTGTTATTGCCGGGGTTCGGATCGGGCTCGGCCGAGTTGGTCACGGTGGCGACGTTTGTCTGGGCAGCGGGGATCGTGTTGACGGCCGGCGCTAGCACGAGCGCGGTGAGCGTCAGCGTCTTGGCGTTACCCGCACCGGTCGCGACCGTACCCACGGTCCAGATGCCCGTGGTCTGGTCGAACGTTCCCTGGCTCGGCGTGGCGGAGAGCAACTGAAGCCCGGTCGTCGGGAACCGGTCGGTCACTTGCACCGCGTGCGCCGTGTTGGGCCCCAGGTTCGAGACCGTCACTGTGAACGTGATTGTGTCGCCCACGTTCGGCGTGGGGTTGTTCACGGTCTTCACGACGGCCAGGTCGGCGGTGTTGACCGTGAACGAGGCCGAGCTGGTGGTGACGTAGTTGTTGAGCTGACCCAGCGACGTCGATCCGGAGCCCGTCCGCTCGTAGGCGTTCGGGTTGTTGGGCGTGATCTGGCCGGGGGTGCCGGAAAGGCTCGTCCACTGGATTTGGTTGGTGTTCGTAATCTGCTGATTCGCCGTGACGGGGCCGGCGAGCGTGCCGGTGACGGTGAGCGTGATCGTGCGGCCAGCCGGCAGCTTCGGCAGGTCGAAGCCCGCACCCGTGGTCGCGAGCGTGTTGCCCGTGAGGCTGAAGTTGGCTGTCGTGACGACGCCTGCGGTGTCCACGACACCTGTGAGCGAGGGACTCGCGATCGAAGCCGGGATCACGTCGCGCAGTGTGACGTTGAATGCATCGGTGTTGCTCGTGGGCGCCTGCTGGACGACGATCGTGTAGGTGACCGGGTCGCCCACGTTGCCGCCAAAGCCGCCGACGGCGACGCTCTTGGTGGTCTGGAGCCTGGGCTCGATGACGGTGACCGGTCCGCTCGAGATCCGCGGAGATCTCTGGCTGTCCTTGTCCCAGACGGCCTCGACCCGGTTCACGAGGTTCACTCCGCCGAGGTTCGAGTTGACGTTCAGCACCACCGCCTCGATCGTGAACGTGATCGTCTCGTCGGTGGCACTGTTGGTGTCGGTGTTGACGATGTCGCCCAGGCTCCAGGTGGCAGTCGTGCCGTTGTTCGTGAGCACAGGCGGCGAGTTGAGGCCGGGCACCGTGAGCACGGCCGGATCGTCGTTGACCACCGAGATCGTGCGCACGTATGCCATGCCCGGCCCCAGCGTATCGATGAGCTGGGCCCCGGGTGTGCGGCCCTGGGGAATCTTCATCGTGACGGTGTAGGTCGCCGTCTCACCGATCACGGCCTGGGTCGCGGTGTTCGACGCGTTCACGATCGACGTCGTGACGAGCGCCTTGGTGAGGGTGGGGCTCGCCAGGGTCACGGTCGCCGCGTCGCTCGTCTTGTAGTTGTTGAGCTGGCCTTGGGTGGTGGATTCAGAGCCGGTCCGCTCGTAGGCATTGGGGTTGAATGGCGTGATCTGGCCGGGGTTGCCCGGCAGGCTCGTCCAGGTCTCGGTGGCGACGTTGTTGATCGTGCGGCCGGAGATCACGTCGGAAGTGATCCTCGCCTGGAACTGCAGCGTGCTCGTCTGGCCGGGCGTGAGTTGGGTGTAGGTGGCGTCGAAGGCAGTGCCGCCGGCCGCGGCGGCAAGCGTGGTGGGCACGACGCCGGCCGTGTTTCGCAGCGTGCCCGGGATGTAGGTGAAGCCCCAGGGGAAGATGTCGGAAACGGCCACGTTGTGGGCCGTCGTCTGGCTCGCCGCCACGACGATCGTAAACGTCACCGTGTCGCTCGCCTGGGCGGTCGTCGGCGTCACCGACTTGTCGATCGTGAGCTTGGGCTCGATCACTGTCACTGGGGCAGACTTCGCAGCGGGCAGCTCGTTATGGCCGGTCCAGGTGAGCTTGGCATCGTTCGTCAGTTGCGTGCCGGCGCGGTTGCTCGAGACATTGAGCACGACGGCCGTGTAACTGAAGAGGATGCCGGCCCGATCCTGAGACGTCTGGGCATTGGTGATGTCGCCTAGATTCAAGGTGAGCGTTCGGCCCTGATTGGTCACGACGGGCGTCGGGGAACCCGTGAAGCTCACGAGTGCGTCTCGCTCGAAGAACAGGAAGTCCTTGAAGGCGAGACCGGGAGGGAGTGAATCGACGACGACTGCGTTTGGCGTCGTCCCCCGCGGCACGTCGACCTTGAGATCGAACGTGACGATCTCACCGATCACGCCCTGCGTGTTGGAGTTGAACGCGTCGACGATCGACGTGCCTCTGAGCGTCTTCGTGACCTGTGGCGCCATCACCGTGACCGTCGCCGTGTCGGAGAGCCCGGCTGGCGGCAGGAAGTTGGGGCCGCCCGGCTGCGAGGCGTAGTTCGTGAGCGTGGCGGTGTTGGTGATCACGTCGAGCGGGGCGACGCTCGGCAGCAGCTGCAGATCGTAGGTGATGACGGCGATGTTGCCGCCGGTGTTGATCGTCGCTCCGGCGGTCGTCTTGCCGGGGTCGAGCGAGCCCGCCGACGCCGACGGATCGACGAGCGTGATGCCACCCGCCGAGAAAAGGCTGCCGGTGAACGGCAGTGAGGCGCCGGTGCCATCTGTTATCTTCAGGTTGAGCCCCGTGGCGTTGGCGGGGATCCGCATTTTCGTCGCATCGAAGACGTCCTTGAGCTTTACTTCGAAGGCGCCGTTCGGACCGCTCCCCGTGTTTTGCACGATGATGCAGAACTTCACGAGGTCGTTGCCGAGCACGTTCGAGAGCGTGGAGTTGATCGGCGTGGAGGCCAGGCCGCCGGACGTGATCGTGCCGGTGAACGCCGCGCCGGCAACTCCTGGCTGCGAGAACGTAACGCCCGCCGGGGCCACGAGCGTGGGCGTGAAGACGCCGGCGGCGTTGTTCGTGGAGACGACGCCCTTCGTGATCCCAAGGAGCGGCTCGGCGATTTTCACCTGGGCGAGCGCCGTGTTGCTCGTGAGCACGTCGCCGGTCTCGTTCCGCTCGGTCTGCTCGGCCTGGTTCGTGAGCAGGAGGCCGTCGGCGAAGGGGCGATTCGTCGCCGTCACGGTGAACAGGATGTCGGTGACGGCCGAGCGGTTCAGGCTGTCCTCGAACGTGCCGAAATTCCAGGTGACGCTGTTGGCCGCGGTGTTCGCCGAGGTGGTTGGGGTGATCCCGGAGATCGCGGCGTAGGTGTCGGTGGGGCCATACTTCCACTGGCCGGCCGCCGGCACCGAGGCGCTTGGACTGCCGCCGGCAAACGAGAGATTCTGCGCTGCGAAGATCGGCAGCGGCAGGAAGTCGGAGATCTGGTAGTCCTTGATGCTCGAAAACGGCAGGTTGTAGGTGATTCGGAACGTGACAGCGTCGCCGGCCGTCACGACGGGCGTGCCCGAGGCCGGCACACCGTTGATCGCAAAGACGCTCTTCGTCGCGGCACCGCTCACGAGCGTGAACGAGGTCGACGAGCCGTCACTCACCGTGCTCGACGTGGGATCGAGATTCGCAAACGCGAGCACCGTGGCGGTCGTATCGGCCTCGTTGGTCATCACGTCGCCCTGCACGACGTCGGCGCCCGGCCGTGGCGTGGCGCGATACTCGTTGAGGACGCGGGCGCGGAACTTGATCGTGCCCGTCGTGCCGGGGCCGCCTGGCAGCGGATCCGGCAGCGTCGAGGGGGAGCCCGTGCCCGTATTCGGGATGCCGGCGCCCACCAGCTTGCCGCCGGTCGTGAGGCCAAGGGCCTGGAGCTGGGCCGAGACGTCGAAATCGACATTGGTCGAGCCGTCGGCCTGCACGGCGACCGTGAAGTTTGCCCCCGCGAACGGCTGTGCCGTAAACGTCTCCGACTTCTGCGTGAACGTGAGCGTGGGCGTGAACGATGCGTCGAACTCCTGGCCGTCGGAGAGGATGTCGGCGACGTTGAAGTTTTCGAGCGCGAAATAGTCGCTCACCTGGAAGTTGAGCGTGTATTCGACGAGGTCGCCGGCCCGCGGCGAGCCTGGATTCGTGAGATCGACGACGCTCTTCTGGAGGGCGACGGTGCGGGCCGTGAGCGTGTGCTGCGCATTGGCGTCGTCGGGGTCGCTCTCGACCGTCTGTGGGTTCGGGAAATTCGGGTTCGCGCTCGTCCAGGTGCCGGTCGCGTTGGCCAAGTTCGTGGCGATCGCCGTGCCGCCGGTGCCCAGCGGAATGACGTCGATGCCCGCGGCATCATCCTGCGGCACGAAGTAGGTGAATGTCATCACCGCGTCGCTGTCGCTGCCGGTGCCGACGACCTTGTCGAACCGGCGGGAGAGCGTGCCGCCGGGGGTGGACGTGCTTGGCGTGGCGACGGGCGTGATCGTGGTCGAGCCGTTGCCCGCGACCGTGTTCACCGAGACGAACTGGATGTTGGTGGGCAATACATCCGCGAGCAGCAGGTCGTTGACCGTCTGCCCGGGGGCGACCGCCATGCTCACGGTGTAGGTGTGCTTGAAGTTCGGACCGGTGGCCGTCTCGGATTCGGGAGCGCTCGAGGTTTTTTTCAGCCGGAAGAGCTGTGGCTCGATTGGGTCGGTGGTCGGCGTGCCGATCGTCGCCACGTTCACGGTGGGATTGCCGGACGCATCGGTCTGAAACTGGAATCCACCGGTGGCGGTGACGGGATACGAGGCATTTGGTTGGGCAAGCGGACTGATCACACCGGTGAAGTTGATCTCGGCGGCGGGCTGCTCCGGACCATAGCTGCCGAACGGCAGCTGCACGACGACGAGCTGGTCGCCCGGCTTGCCCGAGACGACGAGCGACGTGCCGTCGGGGTTCTTCGCAAACGGGTGCGTGGCCTTTCCCTGGGCGTTGAACGTGAGGACATTCGTCGTCAGTGAGAGGCCGTTGTAGGTCGCGCTATTCGGCTTGAACGCGATACCGTCGTTCGGCGTCGGCGGGGCATCGCCCGTCGCGGGCATCACGATGTTGACGAAGGGCGCGTAGCCGATATCAGCGGGATTTGTCGCCGTGTTGTCGAACGTGACGGTGAGCGGGATTTCTTGACCGATCAAGGCGCCGGTGCCGCCGCTCACGGTGGCCGTGGGGATCGCCGCTAAGGCCAGCCGGCGCTCGAGCCACTCGGCTTCTAGTTTCCGGCGCCGGAGCACCTGCCTCCGCGCGGATCGCCGGACCCCTTGGATGGTTGCCTCACCCTGACCGAATCGCTTCGTTGACAAAATCCGCATCTTTCCTCGCTTCGTCGCGATGACATCAATGCCGAGTGTTTTCGGCAGTACCCGCCGGCTGTGGGCCAGCAGATCTTCGCCAGCCCACCCAGGCGGCAAAGGCCGCCGCACCGGAACCGTCGAAGGTACCACCTGGCAAAACGCCAGTCACGCGGTAGGACAGGCGTCTCTGCCTGTCGGTGTTCAGGGGGCCAGACAGGCACGGAGGCCTGTCGTCCGGGTAAGACAGGCGTCTCTGCCTGCCTCCGGCGTGCGAATGACAGGCTGAAGCCTGTCCCACCAGCCGCATACTCAACGCATTTTTACCCCCCTTCCAGGCGGCAGGGGCCGTCCCGAACGATCCTCATGCCCCCTGCCGGTTGTGCCGAAAAACGGGGTGGGAGCGATCGTTTCCGGGATGACGGATTCCGGGGGCGGCCGTGTCCTTGATTCTCCAAGGGGGCGATCGATGGCCGGCCGACGGGCGGGATATGGGGCGGGGCTTGTCGCGTTGGTCGCCTGCGCGCTCGGTGGCATCGCGGCTCGGGCCGACGAGACCTATGCGATCTTCGATGCCGTCTTCCTCCAGCGCGACATCGGCGCGGGCCAGCGGCCGCTCGTGACGGAAACCGTCAGCGGCGCGCCGGCGATCCACACCGACGACCTCACGTTTTCCACGCAGCCCGGCATGCGGCTCTTCTACGGCCGCAAGGGGGACTGCGCGCCCGGCTGGGAGGTTGGCTATCTCGGCGTCTGGGGCATGTTTGGCGAAGATGCCAATGTCAGCGCCGTCAACACGCTGCAGGCGGCCAATCCGCTCGGCCTGCAGCCGGGTGTGTTGAATGACGCGGGCGTGGCGCGGGCCACCTATCGCTCGTCGCTCAATTCGGCCGAGGCGAACGTCTTCTCGCGCTGGTGCGACGGCGGCTACGACCGCACCGCCGGCGAGCCCTGGCGGCGGTGCGACAACTACGACGGCGGCACGATCGACTGGCTGGCCGGCTTCCGCTGGGCCAGCCTCGACGAGCAGGCGGCGCTCGCGTTCGCCCCGGCCCCGAATCCCGGCTCCGGCCTCTACGCCGTCGAGACGTCGTCGAACATCTTTGCACCGCAGGTGGGGGCTCGCGCCCGCGCCGCCTGGGAACGCTGGGCGTTCGAGAGCTGGGCGAAGCTCGCCCTCGGCGGCACGGCGATGAGCCAATCGCAGGCGCCGATCATCAACTCCTTTGGAAGGGTCGGCGGGCAGCCCGTCGTCGAGCGGCCGGGGCGTTCGTCCACCGAAGGGGGCGTGGGCTTCATCGCCGATTTGAACTTCACGCTCACCTACCGGCTCACCGAAACCTGGGGCCTGCGGATGGGCTACAACCTCATCTGGCTCTCGGGCGTGGCACTCGCGCCGAATCAGTTCGACTTCAGCGCGCCGCCCGCCGGCGGCGGCGAACTGCACGGCGGCAGCAGCATCTGCCTCACCGGCGCGAGCCTCGGCCTCGAAGCCCGCTGGTAAGACAGGCTTCAGCCTGTCGCACGGCATAGGTAGGACAGGCGTCTCTGCCTGTCATGTGGCGCTTGTATGCGACAGGCACGGAGGCCTGTCCTACGTGACGCTCAAGAGCTCGACATCAAACACGAGCGTCGAATTCGGCGGGATGCTGCTGGTGCCCGATGGTCCATAGCCCAGATTCGCCGGGATGATGAGCTGCCGGCGGCCGCCGACCTTCATCGTCGCCAGGCCTTCGTCCCAGCCCTTGATCACATCGCCCTTGCCGAGCGTGAACTCGAACGGCTCGCGGCCGGGACGCCGCGAGCTGTCGAACTCCGTGCCGTTCAAGAGCCAGCCGGTGTAGTTCACACTCAGTTTCTTGTTCACCGCCGCGGCCGTCCCGGTGCCGACGGTGAGGTCTTGATATTGCAGGCCCGTCGCCGTCGTCACGATGCCGGGGCTTGTTGTCACGACCGGCGCGGCAAGCTGGAAGTTGCCGGCGAAAGCACCGAGCGAGCCCGTCGGCACGCCCGCCGTTGAGACCGTCTTCACGCCGCTGGCGCCCAAAAAGCCCTGCGAGGCGTAGAGCGTGTTGGCTCGACCATCGCCGTCGGTGTCGATCGCGGCGGCGAAGACCGGCGAGTTGGCGCGGCCGAGCGATCCAAAGGCCTCGAACCGCGAGAGCCGTGCATTCGCCGCCGTGCCCACGCGGCCGTCATAGATTTCGGTGACGGGGCGGCCCAGCGTGCCATTGGTGACGATGATGTCGGGAATCGAATCCTGGTTGATGCGGGCCGCCGTGACGCCGATGCCGCCGCGGTTGCCAGCCGAGAACGGCTTGATTGTGTCGACCACCTTCGGCGTCGCAGGGCCGACGTCGTAGACCCGCACGACCGGCCGGGTCAGCAGGCCGGAGCCGACGAACACCTCCGCCTTGCTATCCTGCTTGTCGGCATTGGTCACCGCGCCATTGGTAAACGTGCCCATGTCGGCCGCGGCCACCGTCGCTCCGCCCACATGGCCATTGCCGAACGGACGGATCGTGCGGAATGGCGTGTTGGCGATCGGGTCGGTCCCGGCCACGCCGCGGAAGACCCGCACCTCGCCGTTGCCGCTCGCCTTCGCCGCGATGAGATCGTCGCGGCCGTCGCCGTCGACGTCACCGGCGGCCAGGTTCACGCCACCTTTCCAGCCGGCGCCGAAGGGGGCCGTGTCGAAGGTTGTCAGCCGCTCGCCGTCGGTCGAGAAGAATCGCACGGTTCCTGGCAGCCAGCGGCCTGCCGCGGCGGCGACCTCCTGCCGGCCGTCGCCGTTGAAATCGCCGAGCACCGCCTGCACGCCGCCGTTGTAGCTTGGCTCGAAGGCGAAGAACGAGTTCACGACCGCGCCCGTCGCGGGATCCACGAGCCGCACGGCCGATGTCGCTGAGACGCCGATGTGGTCGGTCACGGCGATCACCTTCGGCGCGAATTGGTCGGTGTCGGTGGCGGAGTTGTTCGTCGTGTTGGTTTCGCCGGTGAGCGACACGCTTGCGGTCGAGACGAGATCGCCGGTGGCGGTGGCGCCGACCGTGCCCACGACCGTGAACGTGGCCTTGCCACCGGCAGCGAGCGTGATCGGGGTGTTGAGATTCCCGGCGCCGATCACGGGGCCCGACGAGCCGCTCGAATAGGCGGCCGTCCAGGTCGCCTGCGTGATCTGGCTGCCAAGCGCCGTCGTGACCGTGGCGTTGGTGGCGGTCGAGGTGCCGACATTCGTGACCTCGACGGTGTAGGTCGTCTGCGTGGCCGGCATGTACCAGACATGCGCGTCGCTGATCGTGACGGCGAGGTCCGCGGCCATGAGCGCCCGCGACTCGAGCTGCTCGAGGCCCGTCACGCCGTGGCCGAGCGACTCCCACGCCGTGAGCCCCCTGCCCTTTCGGAGCACCCGCTGGCGGACGCGCTTGCGAGACAACTTCGAGCGGATGGGTTGGGGATCGGCGGGCATGGGACGGCTCCGGGGAGATGTCTGCTTCTACGGTCAGACCTATCCGGTGGTTCGACAGCCGTCAATTTTTCGGCAGAAAATCCTGCCCAGCCCCCGTGGAGGGACGGTTTTGCGGGCTGTAGGGCGCCCGGTAGGACAGGCGTCTCTGCCTGTCTGGCATTGCCGATGGTGCAGACAGGCACGGAGGCGTGTCCTACTGTTGGCGCTGGAAGGCGATTGGCTTGGCGTCGGCGGGGGCGCCGGCCAACGCGAAATCGAAGGCGTCTGGCCCCTTCGAGACGACCTTCCCCGCCATCGTCCCGGCCTTTTCGCTCTGCAGGGCCATGGCGTCTGGGGCGGTTGCGATGTCGCCCGAGAGCTCCACCGGCGGCTTGCCGGAGGGCATCGCCTTCCAGGTGAACTTCGAGTCTTCCGTGATCGTGAGGATCACCGCGTCTTTGCCGCTTGACGCCTTCCAGGTGCCCACGAGGTCGGTTTCCGGGGCTGATGACGCGGCAGGGCCGCTCGCGCCCTCGGCAGGCGTCTTCGGGGCGGGCGCCGATTCCTCCTTCGGCGGCGTGAGCGCGTCGAGCAGCCGCTTGGCCACGGCATCCCCCGGCTGCTTCGCCACGACCACCTTCAGCGCCTCGGTCGCCATGTCGGCGTAGCCACCGACGAGGTAGTGGTAGGCCAGCACGAAGTGGCCGGCGGCGCTGTCGGGATTGGCCCGACAATACTCCTCGAGCTTGCGGAGCTGCGTGGTGTAGGCATCGACCGAGCCGTAGAGGCCGCTCATCGTCGTCCAGTCCATGCCCGGCGCCGTGGCGAGCACGGCGTTGAGCGTGGCGGCAGCCTCGGGATACCGGCCGAGCGCGAAGAGCGCCAGCGCCCGCACCTCGTGGATCACCGTATCTTTCGGCGCGAGCTTCACCGCCTTGTCGCAGCCGGAAAGCGCCGCGGCATAGTCGCCTGCCTTGAACTTCGCGAGCGCCTCGTCAAACACCCGATCGGATGGTGACGCCGCCGGCGCGGCCTCGGCCGTGGCGGCGCCGGCATCGGCGTCGGTGGAGTTCGTCAGGTCGCCGTCGTTGGTGACGTAGTTGTTGACGATGACCGGCTGCGAATAGTCGTAGGGGCTCGCTGCCACCACGGCCGACGGAATGCCGGAGTAGTAAGGATTCACATAGGCTCCGCCGGGATAGCCCATCGCGCCGTAGCCGAACGACCCGTAGCCCAGCCCCCAGTTGCCGATCGTCGAGGCGAGGCCCCAGGTCGCGGCGCCGAGCGCGAAGGGCGCCCACCAGCCGCCGCCGTAGCCGTAGTTGCCGCTCCAGCAACCGTTGTACCAGCCGCCGTAATGAGGATTCACGTAGCCGTTGTTCCAGTTGTTGGCCCAGCCGCCGTGATAGCCGCCGCCGTAGCCGGGGTAGCCCCAGTCGCCGCCATTCCAGTTGCCGCCATTCCAGTTGCCGCCCCACGGGCCGTTGACATTGATGTTGTTGAGGTTGTTGAAGTTGTTGTTATTGCCCCAGTTGCCGCTGCCGATGTTGCCATTGCCGATGCCGGGGCGGTTGATGCCGCCGATGCCAGGGCGATTGGGGAGGCGCCCGGGCAGCGTGGTCGGCCGCTGAAGATTGCCGAGCGTCGGCCGGTCGCCACCGAAGCTTGGACTGTTCGGAATATTCGGCCGGGGAAATGCCGGCCTCCCTGTGGGCCGCGAGAGCCCCGGCGCAGGCCGCGAAAACCCGGGTGCTGGTGCCGGCCGCGCGGCAAGGCCGGTGCCGGGCTTCGGACCGCCAGGACGAAATGATCCCAGGCCAGGTCGCGGAGCCGGACGTGTCGATGCCGTCGGCAACGAGGGCCGCGCCATGCCGGGCCGCGGCACATTGCCGAGGCTCGGCCGCTGCGGGATGTTTGGCCGCTGCATGCCGGGGCGCGGGATATTCACATTCGGCCGCTGCACGGCAGGCCGCTGGATATTCATGTTTGGCCGTTGCATCGCCGGCCGCTGCACTTGTGGCCGCTGCATCTGCGGACGCTGCACATTGGGCATGCTCGGCCGGGCCATCGCGCCAGCCGGTCGCGCGGCAGGCCGGGCCATGCCGCCGGCCGGACGAGCCATGCCACCATGACCACCTGCATGGCCGACGTTCGGGCGGGCGTGCGCGAGCTGCTGTAGCGGCAGGGCGAGCGTGGCGATTGCGACTGCTATCGACAGGGCGTTGGGCCGCGACATTTACTTCTTCGCTCCTGGCATGGGGGGCTTGCGGGCGATCGTCACCTCGAAATCGGGCTCCTCGACGCCGCCGACGATCCGGTCGCTCGAACGGACGACGAAGTGGTCGGCGTCCTTCACGGTGATCGTCATGGTGGCCGAGCCGGTCGTGCCGTCAGGCATCGTCGCCTCCGACTTCACCACCCAGCCATTCTCGATCGCAGTCCATTCACCCTGGCTGAAGCCGCCATCGGAATCGAAAGTCCACGACCGTAGCTGACCGTTGACCGGATCCCAGCCGATCCGCTGCGTGGTCTTCGACGCCGGAACGCCGGCCATGGCGATGTGGTAATCGCCAAGGAGGAAGTTGCCGTCTTCGCTGCGGCGGAACGAGATCGTGGTGCGGCCATCGGGGCTTTCATCGACCCAGTCGCCCTCGAGCCACGACACGCCCTGGAGCATCTCTTGCGGCGTGGGCATCGGATCGTCGGCAAACTCGCGGTACGACGCGATCGGCCAGCGATCCCCCTGCTTCGATCGCACCGTCACATACCGCACCTGGGCGGCCGACGCGCCATCTTCGGCGGTGATTCGCCGCTCCCCCTCCTCGACGGCGATCGCATCGCCGACGGGGCGGACCGACGTCACCTGCATCTCGAGCACCGACTTCGGGTACTTCGCAAAGAAGCCCTTGAAGAGCTCCGTGATCGCCGCCTTGCCGGCGTGCGCCGTGCCGCTCTCGTCGACGAGCTCGCCATGCTCGAGGAACATCCCGCCGAGCGCCGCGGCATCGGCGGCGTTGAAGGCCTTCACGGTCGCCTCCGATTCGCGGGCGATCGCCGATTCGAGTGGCGAGAGGGCCGTGGTCTGAGCCAGGCAGGGAATAGTGCCGGTGCCGGCGAATGCCAGGGCGGCGGCCGTGCTCCAAATCCAATGCGTCATTGCGGATGCGGGTCTCATAGATCACGTCCCTGGGGAGTTCGACGGCCTTGCAACGCAGCTGCGACGAGCGCTCGCTGCTTGTCGGTTCTTTCCGATGGAGGTTATTGTTCCGGCGAATGAGTTTGAAAACAACAGCCGTACCCAGAAGGAGGTAGCGTCGATGCCCGTTCCCACCAAGCAAGCCTTTTCCCTGTTCGAGGAGTTCAAGAACTTCGCGTTCAAGGGCAACGTCATCGATCTCGCCGTCGGCGTGATCATCGGCGGCGCCTTCGGCAAGATCGTGTCGAGTCTCGTCGACAACATCATCATGCCGACGGTGAGCGTGATCCTCCCGGGCGATGCCGGCTACAAGGACTGGGCGCTCAAGATCGGGGAGAAGACGATCCCCTACGGCGCCTTCCTGGGCGACATCGTGAGCTTCCTGCTCCTGGCGCTCGCGCTCTTCGTGTTCATCGTGAAGTTCCTCGGCTGGCTCATGAAGAGCAAGGCGGCCGAGGTGGCCGCCCCGCCGCCGCCGACGAAGGATCAGGAGCTCCTGATGGAGATCCGGGATCTGCTCAAGCAGCGGTAGCCCCAGCTTCGTTCAACGCGTACTACGTATTGGCAAGCCGTTGAAGGTAGGCGAGCGGGTCGGCGGAAGCTCGAGGAGCATTTGGACCGAGTCTTCGAGGGCCACCGCGACGAGACTTCTGCCGCCCGCGAGCCGGTGGCGTGCAAAAAGCGAGGGGGCCGGACGCTTGGCGTCCGGCCCCCTCTTATTCACAACACAGAAGATGCCGAGCCGGGCTTAGCAGCCGCAGCGACGGCAGCCCTTGCGACGGCAGCCCTTCTTCGAGGAACCGCAATCGCCGCAGGCAGCCGCACCGGCGTCGCCGCAGGCGCCAGCGTCGCCGCAAGCACCGGCCGAGCCGCAGGCGCCGGCGTCACCAGCCGCACCACCGCAGCCACCCTCGACGGGGACTTCGACGGCGACGGTCACGCACTTCTGCACCGGCACTTCCTTCGTCACCGTGTGAGGAACGCGAACGGTGTAGCTCGCGGTCTTCGTCTCGGGGACGCAGTCATACACCGTCACGGTGTACGACTCTTCCTTCTGCTGCGGGACCATGACCGTGTAGGAAACTTCCTTGGTCATCGTCTCCGGCACGCAACGGGTCACCTGGTACTCCCGAGTCTTCGTCTCGGTCTTGTACTTGGTGACGTTGACCGTGCGGGTCTTCTGCTCCGGCACCATCTTCGTGACGGTGTAGGTGCGGGTCCGCTCTTCCGGCACGCAGGTCGTGACGGTGTAGGTGCGGGTCCGCTCCTCCGAACGGTACTTCGTGACGCTGACCTTACGGGTCTTCGTCTCGGGCACCATCTTGGTCACGGTGTAGGACCGGGTCTTCTCTTCCGAGCGG
>Ga0209990_10000074_pt1 | contig 98848 bp, 109 predicted proteins | sample NOAtaG_6_FD_187304 | JGI IMG/M metagenome (GOLD analysis project Ga0209990, IMG submission 187304) | Freshwater lake microbial communities from Lake Erie, under a cyanobacterial bloom - NOAA_Erie_Diel5S_2200h metaG (SPAdes) (version 2) | ecosystem: Environmental > Aquatic > Freshwater > Lake ... | reverse complement strand
CGAAGCCGCGGCTGCGGTTGAGCACTCTTTGGATGTCGGCGGTCTGGACCCGCTCGACGGCCAGCGCGGCCGCCATCAGGCGGTCCTTCTGCTCGGCGTTTCTCTCGCGACGCGCCAGGCGTCGAAGATGTTCAAGATCTCCGGGTGAACGCTCGCGGATGTCCATGCTCGGCCTCCGTACCGAGACAACTATGCCACCGATTCACCCCGGCGCAACCCGATCATGCGCCGTACGCGCACGAGATTCGACGGCGATCCGTATGAGGTGATGCCTCGCGGAAATGGCCGACTTTTCAATTGTTGCGATGCCCTTGCGAGCGATTCGGTTGACATCAAGCGGCCCTGCAGCGAGGCGACCGGTCTGTTGGATGCCGAAGGCTCCCGATTCCCGAGTGCGTCTGATTCTGAGCTCGGTCCGGAAGGTTCACGTACCGACCGAGCCTGGTGCCCAAGCCCGCGAGGACGTCACGGGCAGCCGGCGAAGAAGTAGGCGAAGAACGCAGTAAAGTCGCCGTTGTCGACGACGCCGTCGGCGCCTCCGCCCTCGACCGTGGTCTCGCCGTCGGTGTTGGCGATATCGGAAACGAGCCGGGCGGGGTCGGTGTCCGCGAGGAAGAAGGCCGAGAAGAAGGCCGTGAAGTCGCCGTTATCGATCGTGTTGTCGGGGCCGCCGCCGGTGAGCGTCGTTTCGCCATCGGTATTGGCGATGTCGGCGGGCGAGCACGACGCCGGCGGCGTGAACGGCGCGCCGAAGAGCGTCATCGTGAACTGCGCGATCTGCGTGACGGGGTTCGGACCGAAGGCAAAGAGCGACCAGTTGCTCCCGTTGAAGAACGACGCGTTGTTCGTGAAGAAGCCCAGTGTCTGTGCGGTCGCGGTGGAGCACTGGAAGCCGAACGAACCCGCGAAGTTGAAGTTCGCCAGTCGGATCGAGTACCCGACGTTGTTGCACCCGCCGAGCGTGCGCACGTCCGGGAGCGGGACGCTGAGCGTGAACAGCGTCGGCTGGCCCTCAACGGGTGCCTCGGGCAGGACGACGCCGGGGATGGTGATCTGGTAGAGCGACTGGCCCGAGCCGAAGACCAGCCCGGACGGGTCGCCCTCGGTGATCGTCAGGATGATGTCGGTCGTTCCCGCGGTCTGGCTGTTGAACGTCGCCAGACCCAGATCGATCTGGGAGAGGGTAAAGGAGCCGTTGGCGAAGCAGTCGATCCACACCGAGTCGCCGTAGCGGACGGTGTTCGCGTTTCCTGAGTTGAACGGAGTGAAGAAGCCGTTGTCGTTGCTGCTGAAGGTGAGCGGGAACTGAGCGTTGGCTTGGGCCACCGAGCCGAGGAGGCACGCGGCGGCGATCATCGCTGAGAGACGAACCTTGGGCATCGGCAACTCCGGGTAGTGCGAATCTGGGGCGAAAGACACCGCGTTCCGACACGCGTTTGGGCGGCGTTCCGCAGTGAAGATACTCTCGATCATACCGCTCGTACGCGGCCGGGTTTATCGCCGCCGACGCACCGCGGCAAGGCCCAGCATGGCCAGACCCGCAGCCGCGGCCGGGCTCGGAACGGTCAGGGTTGCGACCCAGCTCGCCGCGGAGGTGTCGGCTTGAGAGAACGGACCGAAGGCGTACGTGAAGAAGCCCGAGCCGTTGTTCTGCGAAGCGACCCACGTTGCCGAGCCGACGACCTGCCCCGAGAACAGCGTGCCGTTCTTGAATCCGAAGTTGGCGCCGTAGTTGAAGTTCGCAAAGCCCAGCGACCAGCCAAAGTTGTTGAAGCCGGAGTTCAGGACGACACCGGGCAACGGAATAGTCAGGTCAAAGCCCGCGGCCCCGCCGCCGTTGAGTGACGGCAGCGCCACATCGCGGATAACCGTGGTGTACAGCGTCGCGCCCGAGCCAAAGACGAAGCCCGACGGGTCACCGTCGGTGAACGTGAAGATCAGGTCCGTCGTGCCGGCCGAAACGGGCAGTTGCCCGAAGTTCGCGACCGCCAGGCCAAGGGTGAGATCCTGAACCGCCAGCGCGGGCGAAGAGCCCGTGCCAACCCAGCCCGAGTCGCCGAGCGTGGTGCTGGCGGCGTTGGAGCTGTTGACGGGGGTGAAGATGCCGTTGTCCCAGGTGTTCTGGAACACGACGGTGCTGGCCATGGCCTGACCAGCAAAGGCGCACACGATGGCGGCAGAAGCGATCGCGCTACGAATCATGCTCTCTCTCCTTGCAGCAGGGGAACGTCCGAGGAGTCTGCAGCATACTGATGCGAAGGCAAGGGGCATTCGCTCGGGCCTTATCGCCGCGTTCGGGTCCGTCTGCTGTCACCCGAAGTCGAGCCGGACAACCGCCATGATCGCCGACATTCGGGAGTGAAGATGGGCAAGACACACACCTTTGCGGATACTCCGCCGAGGCGTGGTCTTGTCGCCTCCGATTACGGGCAGCCTTGGAAGAAGAACGCGAAGAACGCCGTGAAGTCGCCGTTATCAACCTGGCCATCCGGCCCGCCGCCGGTCTGCACGGTGTCGCCGTCGGTGTTGGCGATGTCGGCGAGCAGGTGCAGCGGGTCATTCGGCGGAAGGAAGAAGGCCGCGAAGAAGAGCCCGAAGTCGCCGTTGTCGACCGTGCCGTCGGGGATGGGATCGCCGTCGGTGTTGGCGATGTCGGCGGGGCAGGGAGCGGTGCAGGGGACGATCGTCAGAGCCGCGGCCTGGCTTGTGACGCTGTTGCAGGTGTTGGAGATGACGCAGGAATAGGTGCCGACGTCTGCCTGCGTGATGGCGGGGATCGAGAGCAGGTTCGTCGCCGCGGTGGGGTTGTCGAGCACGCTGATCGGAATGCCGTTCCTGCGCCACTGATAGGTGAGCGGACCGGGTCCCGACGCGGCGACGAAGAACTCGGCGGGCTCGTTCTCGCAGGCCGCGACAGGGTCCGGATCCATCGAGATGGTCGGCGCGGTGCCGGTGACCGTGGAGAGGGTCGCGGGGTTGCTGAGCACCGCGGCGCATCCACCGGCGGAGGTCACAACGCAGGTGTAGGTGCCGATGGTGTTGTTGCCGACGCTGGCGATGTTGAGCGTCGGGGTGGCGGCCGAGGGATTCGTCGTCGTGTTGACATCGATGCCGTTGCGTCGCCACTGATAGGTGAACGGGCCGGTTCCGCTCGCGGTGACTGTGAAGGAAGCCGCGGCGCCGCTGCAGCGTGTGAGCGAGGTCGGCTGGCCGGTGATCGTCACCGAGGCGTTGCCGTAGTCGTAGCGGGCGAAGCCGAACGCGGGGATCCCGCCAGCGGTCGTGAAGGTGCCCTGGAGGTAGATCCGGTTGCCGGGGGCCATGGTCATCGATACGACCGAGCTATTTGTGCCTGTGTTGAGCCCGGCCCACTGCACGCCGTTCCAGCGCGCGATGGAGTTCTGTACCGAGCCCTGGGTCTGATTGAACGAGCCCGCCGCGAAGAGTGACCCATCGGGACCGACGCGGAGTTCATAGACCGTCTGGAAGAACATCCCGCCGCCCAGGGGCTCCCATGTCGAGCCTGTCCAGCGGGCCATGCCGCCGCTGCCGGAGAAGTTCAATGGCGCGATGATCGTGCCATCGGGCAGCACCGCGGCGGTGTACACCGTGTTGATCGACCCGCCGCCCATGGCCGACCACGATGTGCCGTTCCAGCGGGCGATGCGGTTGACGATGACGCTGCCGGCCTGGGTGAATGAGCCCGTGGCCAGGATGTCGCCGTTCGGCAGCCGCAGGAGGCCGAGTACGGCGCCGTTGAGGCCCGGGCCCAGGGCCGACCAGGATGTTCCATCCCAGCGTGCGATGTTGTTGACCGGCAGGCCGCCGACGCCCGATGGCCCGCCGCCGGCGACGCTGAAGGTGCCGCCGATGATGAACTCGGTGCTCGACAGCGGCAGGATCACTCTGGGTTGGCCCGATACCCCGCCGCCGCTGACGCCCCCGCCCACCTCCGACCAGGCCAAGCCGTCGAAGCGTGCCAGGCGATTGGCCGGGACACCGCTCATTTCCTAGAACGTGCCGCACACGATCAAGTCGCCGTTGGGCATGGCGCCGATGCCGGTGACGTCTGCCAGCGGGTTGACCGTACCCAGGCCGGACCACGTGCCCAGCCAGGGGTCGAAGACCGCCAGCCCGCCCGTCGGGTACCCGGGGGCACCGCCGAAGGTCGTGCCCGCGACGATCTTTGTCGCCTCCGGGCCGGGGCCATCGGGATCCCAGGCCTCGAACGCGAACGTGCCGGGCAAGGAACCGCCGAGTTGCGGCAGCGAGATCCCACCGCCATTGGCGATCCACGAACCTCACTGGGCGTGCGCGTGATGGGGGGTGCAGAGGGTTGCGAGCGCGAGCGTGATGATCGCCGAACGCACGAATGCCGGATGTGCCATGGAACCTCCCGGAGGACTCGCCGCGTGCCCGTGCCGACCGAGCAAGCTACACGCAGGCATCACCCCTTCAAGCGGAAAGCCGCGCCATGGCCTGCCAGAACATCCGAATCACCCGTTGCCCCGGGGCGCGGCGGCGGGCGGCGCGGCGGGCGGGGGCGATCAGGCGTAGATGTAGGTGATCGGCGCATCGACCTCCGGGTGCAGCGAGGCGTGCACCGGGCAGGTGTGGCCGATGCGCTCCAGGCGCTCGCGGAAGTCGGCGGGGATCGAGGCGGGCAGGCGCACCACCACGGGCAGGCGGGCGATGCGGCGGGGTGCGGGGGGCGTGCTCATGTGCTTCTCGACGCTCGCGGTGGCGCCGGCGATGCTCACGCCGTGGCGCTCGGCGAACATGCCGATGGTCGTCAGGATGCACGAGGCCAGGCCCGCGGCGACCAGGTCGGTCGGCGAGAAGGCCGAGGCATCGCCGCCGATGTCCCGCGGCGCATCGGTGCGGAGCGTGGGGCCTTCTGGGTGCGAGAGGTCGCACTTCTTGTTCCCGGCGTAGGCGGTGGAGATGGTGACCATGGCCAATGGTAGAGGCGGACGCAGGGGGAGCGTTGCTCAAGCGCACCTCACGCGAAGCGCCCCGGCGGCAACACGGGCCGGGGTGTGCTTCTCGCTCGGGCCGGCATCACTTCCGCGTGTCGTGCACCCGGATGCTTTCGGGCGTGACCGTCACGATGCAGCCCGCGACCCGACCAAGATCGAAACTCGCCAGAAGACTCCGCGTGAGTTCGACGTACGCCTTGCGGCTCTCTCGCCACGGGCGCATCAGGACGATTCCAAGACCCTGCGTGTTGACCAGACGCCTGGCATCCGCGAAGCCCGCATCCGCCGTCACGAGCGACCGCCCCTCGGCGACAATCGCCGGCCAAAGCCGATCGTCGTGCCAGCCAACCATCGACTGCTCGAGCACGGTTTTCGCGTCATGCCCCGCGGCCAGCAGCAGGGATGCCACCTCCGCGGGGAGGTCTTCATCAACCTTGAATCGAGCGCCCGGCACCGCGCTCACGAGGCCCTTCTGTTGGGGTGGACCGCATACCCCCGAACAGCCTCGGCCGCGTACCGCAGGGCTGCCCGGATGTCCTCGGCCTTGAGTTGCGGATAGCTCGCGATGATCTCGGCGGGGGTGTCGCCGTCGGCGATGCTGCCGACGATGACGCTGATCGCCACGCGCGTGCCGGCGATGCACGGCTCGCCGTGGTGAATCGTCGGGTCGAACGCCACACGATCGCTCCAGCGTTCTTCCGATTGCGCGGGCTCTGGTGTCTGAGACATTGCTCGCTCCGGTTCGGAGGGTGCGACGGGGCTCTCGGCGCGGAAGATCGTAGCGCCGTGCAAGGCCCGCGCGGACTCCGGCCCGGCGGTGCGCGTGCGGCGGCCCCGGGAGCTTTCGGGGCCGCCGCCGCGGATCGTCTCCATCGCGGCCGATCAGGCCGCCAGCCGCTCGCCGTCGCCCTGCGTGATGCTGGCGATGGTCATTCCCGCGGCGCCGGTGCCGAAGCTCACGGTGAACAGGGCCGGGTCGCCGCGCAGCGTCGAGCGCACGGCGGTGACCTGGTAGGTCACCTGCGCCGATCCCGCCGGGAGCGTCTCATCGATGAGCGAACGCACGCCGCTGGCGCCGATGAACGCGAACGCGCCCGCGCCGATGCGGCGCTGGACCTCGTAGATCGTGCCCTGGGTGCCGGGCGGGTTGACGCACTTGAAGCGCAGCTCCAGCGCGCCGGTCTGCAGCAGGCGGACCTCGAAGTCCAAGGGCGTGCCGGGGGGCGGCGTGGTGCCGGGGGTTGCCGGCGGGGGGATCTGCGCCAGCACGTACACGTTGGGGTTGTTGCTGCTCTGGGCGAAGTTGCGGATCTGGTCGATCATGTCCTGCCCGGCCCCCGGCCCGCTGTGCATGGCGCGGACGGCGTTGTGATACGCCCTGGTGGCGGCCTTGGAGGCCTCGCGCGCCGACTCGGCCGCCTCGTAGGCCTTGCGGGCCGCGGCGGTGAGCGTGGAGAGGTTCGTCACCGATGCGGGCTGCAGCCCGATCGCCTGATCGTTCGAGTCCCACGGCCCCAGGTGCGCCTCGTAGAACTCGATCCTGCCCAGTCTGGTTTCCGGCACGATGCCCATGTGTTCCTCCGCGGCCGATGGCCCGCCGATGATGCCCGCCCCGGCGGCCGCGGCCCGACGATCGGGCGCGGCGCTGGGCGCTTGTTGCATGGTGTTGCATCGGCCGGTGGCGGGGGCCGCTTGAGATCCGGGAGAGAAAGCCGGGAAGCGCGGGGTTCTCGGCCCCCGCGGGCGCGTGATCGGACGCTCGGGCGGCCGATGATGCGGGCCGGAGGGCCTGTGCGGGCCGCCGGCGGATGGAATCGGACGTTGCGGGATCGCGCTGCGGCCGTTGATGATGATCATCGAGCCCTTGATGACGACCATCGGGCCTTCGACGACGATCATCGACCCCTTGACGACGATCATCAGGCCTTCGACGACGATCATCGACCCCTTGACGACGATCATCGTGCCTTCGACGACGATCATCGACCCCTTGACGACGACCATCGTGCCTTCGACGACGATCATCGACCCCCCGATGATGACCATCGACCCCCCGGTGATGACCATCGACCCGCCGCCGCGAACGCCGGCGGGGATGAAAAACGCCCCGGCACGGGCCGGGGCGCTCGTGGGGGGCACAGGGATTTTCGCCGCATCGTGCTCGCCCGCGATCGGGCCGCGGGGGTGGTCGACGCAAGCGGCCGCGGCGGCGGGGGAATTGGCCGCCGCGGCTCAGGCCTTGAACGTCGTCTTGAACGCCCGGACCGCATCCTCGAGCTTCTTCTCGACGGCCTTGATGTCGCGCTTCTCGGCCAGCTCATCGCGGACGGCCTTGCCGACGTTCTGCATGTAGCTGAGCAGGCCCGTCTCGAACTCGCGGACCCTGGTCACGGGGATGTCATCCATGAAGCCCTTGCTGCCGGCGAAGATGCTGATGACCTGATCGATGACGTTCATCGGCACGTACTGCGGCTGCTTGAGCAGCTCGACCATGCGGGCGCCGCGGTCGAGCTGGCGCTGCGTGGCCTTGTCCAGTTCCGTACCCAGCTGCGCGAAGGCTTCCAGCTCGCGGTACGCGGCCAGGTCCAGGCGCAGCGAGCCGGCGATCTGCTTCATGGCCTTGATCTGGGCGTTGCCGCCGACGCGCGAGACCGAGATGCCGACGTTCACCGCCGGACGCACGCCGGAGAAGAACAACTCCGGCTCGAGGTAGATCTGGCCGTCGGTGATCGAGATGACGTTCGTGGGGATGTACGCCGACACGTCGCCTTCCTGCGTCTCGATGATGGGCAGGGCCGTCAGCGAGCCGCCGCCGTTCTCATCGCTCAGCTTCGTCGCACGCTCCAGCAGGCGGCTGTGGAGATAGAACACGTCGCCGGGGTACGCCTCGCGGCCGGGCGGACGGCGCAGCAGCAGCGAGAGCTGGCGATAGGCCACGGCCTGCTTGGAAAGGTCGTCGTAGATGCACAGGGCGTGCTTGGGGGCCTTGCCGCCCTTGCTGCCCTGCCACATGAAGTACTCGCCCATCGTGCAGCCCGAGTAGGGGGCGATGTACTGCATGGGGGCCGGGTCCGAGGCCGAAGCGTTCACGACGATGGTGTAGTCCATCGCGCCGTTCTTGCGGAGGGTCTCGACCGTCGAGGCGACGGTGGATTCCTTCTGGCCGACGGCGACGTAGATGCACACGACGGCGTCGGGCGTGCCCCAGTACTGCTTCTGGTTGATGATCGCGTCGATCGCGATGGCGGTCTTGCCGGTCTTGCGGTCGCCGATGATCAGCTCGCGCTGGCCCTTGCCGATCGGGATCATCGAGTCGATGGCCTTGATGCCCGTCTGCAGCGGCTGCGTCACCGGCTGGCGCTCGGCGATGCCCGGGGCGATGATGTCGACCTTGGCCCTTTGCTCGGTCATGATCGCCGGGCCGTCATCCAGCGGCTGGCCCAGCGGGTTGACCACGCGGCCGAGCAGTGCCTCGCCCACGGGCACATCCAGCAGACGGCCCGTGCCCTTGACCACGTCGCCTTCCTTCACGGCCAGATAGTCGCCGTAAATGACCGCGCCCACGGTGTCGAGCTCGAGGTTGAAGACCTGGCCCATGATCACGCCCTTGGCGGTCTGGAACTCCAGCAGCTCGCCGGCCATCGCGTTGCTCAGGCCGTACACCCGGGCGATGCCGTCGCCGACCTCCACCACCTTGCCGACCTGCGACACCTCCAGCGCGGCCGAGTACTGCTCGATTTCCTGACGAATGACCGACGTGATTTCGTCCGTGCGGATCTTCAAGGCGATCTCCAGTTCCAAGGCCCGCGGCGGCGACACGGCTCCAGAAGCCCGTCGCCCCGGGGCGGGTGTGCGTGGGGCGGCCACTTTAGGTCGTCCCATCGCCCCCGGCTAGCCCCGGTCGAGGGATTCACCACGCCGATCCAGCGCGGCGACCGATCGTCGAAGTGGTCGATCGGAGCGCCGCGTGAGGGTCATCGTGCGGTTCGGGCCCGGGAAGGGCGGCCGCGGCGCGGGCCGGATGGGCCGGCGGAAGGCCGCGTGAGAGACGCGCGCGAGCATGTTCGGCATCGCGCACAGTGCCCGCGGGGTGGCCGGAGGCGACGGGCGTACCTACGCTTGGCTCCCTTGCCATTCCGGAGCGGTGTGTCCGCTGCGGGAACGTTCGGCTCACAGTGGGCTTGAGCCCACGAACTTCGAGGTTGACTCCATGTCCAGCACCGGCACGATCACCCAGGTCATCGGCTCCACCTTCGACGCACAGTTCGGCGAGAGCAACCTCCCCGAGATCTACAACGCGCTCAAGGTCGAGGCCGACACGCCCGTCGGTCGCTTGAACCTGACGGGCGAGGTTCAGCAGCACCTCGGCGGCGGCCGCGTTCGCGCCGTCGCCCTGGGCACCACCGACGGCCTCCGCCGCGGGATGTCCTGCGTCGACACCGGCAAGCCGGTCGCGGTTCCGGTCGGCGAGCAGGTGCTCGGCCGCGTGTTCAACCTGCTGGGCGATCCGATCGACAAGGGCGCCGCGATCCCCGCGGGCGTCAAGCGTTCGCCGATCCACAAGGCCCCGCCCGAGTTCAGCCAGCTCAACCCCAAGACCGAAGTCCTCCCGACGGGTATCAAGGTCATCGACCTGCTCTGCCCCTTCGTCCGCGGCGGCAAGATCGGTCTGTTCGGCGGTGCGGGCGTCGGCAAGACCGTCATCATTCAGGAAATCATCGCCCGCGTCGCCCGTAACTTCGGCGGTTACAGCGTGTTCGCCGGCGTCGGCGAGCGCACCCGCGAGGGCAACGACCTCTGGCGCGAAATGAAGGAAGCCGAGTACATCGACGCGACCGGCAAGAAGTGCCACGTTCTGGACAAGGTCGCGATGGTGTTCGGCCAGATGAACGAGCCGCCGGGCTCCCGTCTCCGCGTCGCTCTTTCGGCCCTGACCATGGCCGAGGAGTTCCGCGACGCGTCGGGCAAAGAGACGCTGATGTTCGTGGACAACATCTTCCGCTTCACGCAGGCCGGTTCCGAGGTGTCCGCTCTGCTGGGCCGCATGCCCAGCGCCGTCGGTTACCAGCCCACGCTGAGCACGGAAATGGGTGAGCTCCAGGAGCGAATCACCTCGACGGCCAAGGGCGCCATCACCTCGGTGCAGGCCATCTACGTCCCCGCCGACGACTACACCGACCCCGCCCCGGCCACCGCCTTCGCCCACCTTGACGCGTCGGTCGTTCTCCAGCGCGGCATCGCCGAGAAGGGCATCTTCCCTGCCGTCGACCCGCTGGGCTCCTCCAGCCGAATCCTGTCGGCGGACATCGTCGGCGAGCGTCACTATCGCGTCAGCCGTCGCGTGCAGATCATCCTGCAGCGCTACAAGGACCTGCAGGACATCATCGCGATTCTCGGCGTCGACGAACTGAGCGAAGAGGACAAGCAGACCGTCAGCCGCGCCCGCAAGATCGAGCGATTCCTCAGCCAGCCGTTCTACGTCGCCGAAGTCTTCACAGGCTTCCCCGGCGTCACGACGAGCCTCGATGAGAGCCTCGACTCGTTCGAGCGTCTGTGCAACGGCGAGGGCGACGATCTGCCTGAGTCGGCGTTCATGTACGTCGGCACGCTCGATGACGCCCGCAAGAAGGCCGAAAAGATGCGCGCCGGGTGATTCTCGCGGCCCCAATCAATGTCCGTCTCCGACGCCGACCCTCCGGTCGGCGTCGGTCATTTCCGGGGCCGCGAGCCTCGGAACTCGGCATAAACTTCAGCGATGCTGACCATCGGCGGCACAACACTGGCCACGCCCCTGCTGCTCGCGCCGATCGCGGGGTACTGCGATCTGGCGTTCCGGCTGGTCTGTCGGTCGATTGTCGATGTCGATGGCAAGGGCCTTGGGCTGGCGTGCACGGATCTGCTCAGCCCGCAGGGTTTGCTTCGTGGAACGGCGTCGTCGCTGGATCTTGCGCGCACGAACGATCAGGACAAGCCCGTCGGCATGCAGCTTTACGGCGGGCTGCCCGAGGTCATGGCCGAGGGCGCGATCTGGGCCGCGGAGCACGGTGCGACGATCGTCGACATCAACATGGGTTGCCCGGTCGATAAGGTCACCAAGAAGGATGGCGGCAGCAAGCTGCTGTGCATTCCGGACATCGCGGTGCAGATCGTCCGGGCGTGCCGGCGAGCGCTGGAGCCGTACGGGCTGCCGTTGACATGCAAGATGCGATTGGGGTGGTTCGATGATCAGCCGGTGGCCGAGTGGCTCGCGCCGCGGCTGATCGACGCGGGCGCGCAGGCGATCACGATCCACGGCCGGACGACGGTGCAGAAGTTCATGGGTACGGTGCGTCACGAGGGCATCGCGCGCGTTGTAGAGGCGGTGGGCAGGCACTGCAAGGGCCCGGGGGTGAGCGTTCCGGTGATCGGAAACGGTGACGTTCGCGAGCCGCAGGACGCGGTGGAGATGATGAGGCGGACGGGGTGCGCGGCGGTGATGATCGGCCGCGGGGCGCTGAGCACGCCCTGGCTGTTCCGCGACTGCTGGAGCCTGATGAACGGGCGCGGGGTGCCTCCGGAGCCGACGACCCGTGAGAAGATCGACATCATGCACCGGTACTTCGACCTGATGCTGGAGTTCCGGGGTGAGCCGTATGCGATGACGCAGATCCGCCGGCGGATCAGTTGGTTCGGCAAGCGGCTGGGGCGGGAGCTCGACGAGAAGGGCCGTCCGATGGGCTGCCGGGCGCTGCGCGAGGCCGTCCGTGAGGCTGGATCACCGGCCGAGGTGCGGGAGCACTTCGAGGTGTTCGCGGCGGGAGGTCTGCGCGGTGCGGAGGTTGAGGGTGGACGGGAAGTGGCCGCGGAGTAGGGGGGTGATGACGCGCAGTCGGGTGCGGTTCGGGGGCTTGACGGGTCGCGCGGCCGGCCGAACTGCGGCCGGGAACAGCCCGCGAGGTATACTTCGCGTCTGCGATGGTCGAAGTTGATGGAACGTCAGCGCGCGGCGCTGGCGAACATCGGCATGGGCCGATAATTGGTCGAGCAATCCAATCTCCGACCCTGCGACGGCGTGTCGTGCGGGCGGGCTGAATTCCGGAGCGATGTCCATGAATTTCGTCAAGTCGTCGTCGGCTGGGGTGGCAATGGGTGTAGTCATGATCGCGGCGTTCGCCGGACTTGCGTCCTCGGCGATGGGCCAGGGTGCGGTTCCAGCGCCGACCCCCGCGGCCAAGCCGCAGATCCCGACGATCCAGCCGCAGGTCATTCCGACCGGCGCGGACGCCAAGTCCCTCGCGGCGGGCCAGCAGGTGCCGACGCCGACGATCCCTGCCGGGTGCGGGCTTACTTTCGACACGATGATGCACAACTTCGGGAAGATCGACGACACGACTCCCGTGAGCCACTCGTACAAGGTCAAGAACACCAGCGACAAGCGGATCAGCTTCACGAGCGTCAAGGCCTCGTGCGGCTGCACGGTGCCCAAGGCTCCGCAGTTCCTCGAGCCCGGACAAGAAGGGACGATCGACATCACGTTCAACCCCGCGGGTCGGAACGGGCGCGAGCTCAAGACGGTGACGATCATCACCGATGACCCGACGTGTGGAACGCTGACGCTCCACGCCGAGAGCACCGTGCTCAAGCGCGTGGTGGTGGAGCCCGTCGCGGTGTGGATGGGTGAGATCCCGTTCGGCAACCCGGGCGTGCAAGAACTGTCGATCACGGGGCGGGCCGAGAACTTCGCGATCCAGCAGATCTCGCTGGACAACAAGAACCTCAAGCTGGAGGAGATCGCCAAGGACCAGGTCGAGCTGGACGGCGGCACCGGCATTCGCTACCGCTATCGCGTCAGCGCCCCGGCGACACTTCCCATCGGGCGTTTCAACGGCGTGGTCAGCGTCATCACCAACGACTCTCGCAGCCCGTCGACGAGCGTGGTGATCAACGGCGAGGTCGCGGGCAACATCCGACTGAACCCGGAGCGGTTCAGCGTGATGATGCGCGGCCCGGCCCAGCCGATTCGTGCCGAGGCGCAGCTCCAGTCGCGGATCAATCAGCCGATCAAGATCCTTGGTGTGGAGCTTGTCGACGTCCCTGCGGAGATGCGTGCGGTCGTTGATGTTCAGCCGATCGCACCGGGCAGCCGAACGGGCTGGCGCATCGTGCTCTCGGGCACCGCCCCGAGCGATGTCGCGATGATCCGCGGCAACGTCGTGGTCAAGACGGATCAGCCCAACCAGACCGAACTTCGGATGCCGATCAGCGGGTGGATGCCGCCGAACCTCGGCGCGCAGACGGTGCAGCCGGTTCCGGGCCAGCCGCTGCCCGGTGGCACGGTTCGCCCGATCAACCCGCCCAAGCCGGGGCAGTGATCGAGCATCGCGCGGGGCCTCAAGAGTGAGGGAGGAGTCATGGGTTGTCCGCTGGCCAAACCGGTGTTCCTGCAAGCGCTGTGTGTTGGTGCGATCGGCGTGGGTGCGGGAATGGTGCACTCGATGGTCACGTCGAACCCGGTGAAGTTCGGGCTCGATGGGGGCGTGGGCATCCAGTTCCCAACGCCCGTGCCGGGTCCCATCGGCGCTGATGCTGCGGGATCGGCGGTCTTGCCTCAAGCCGCGACGGGCGAGTCGGCGGCGCCCGCTCCGGCGACGTCGATCAAGCACCCGCAGCAGCGGCCGACGGGTGGGGCGCAGATGGTCGATCTGGCGACGCTGACCTCGTTGATTCAGTCGGGCGACGCGCAGTTGGTCGATGCCCGCTCGGCCGCGGAGTTCGCGACCGGACATATCGCCTCGGCCGTGCAGATCGCGTTCGAGGACATCCATGGGCGCAATCCGCCCGCGATCGATCTGCTCGACCGCTCGCGGAACGTGATCGTGTACTGTGGCGGCGGGTCGTGCGATGCGTCGATCCTCGTGGCCCAGCAGTTGGTGGCACGCGGCTTCTCGAAGATCGCGGTGTTCAAGGACGGGATTGAAGGCTGGAAGGCCGCGGGTTTGCCGCTGGTGGGTCTGGACGGCCAGCCGATCACGCGGCCGGGTGATGGTGGGGGTGGCCAGTGAGCGAGACCCAGACTGCTGCCACCACGGGTGCGGCGTGCGCGACGCCGTTTGCCGCCACGGTTCCCGGCAGCGTGCTGATGCTCGGGTTGCGGGCGGGGCTCGGCACGCTGTTCGTGCTCTCGGGTGCGATCAAGGTGGATCTGGCTTCACTGGCCTCGGTGCCATCGAGTACGCCGACGGCGTTTGCGATGGCGATCAGCAAGTTCGAGATGGGCCTGTCCGAACCGACGATCACGTTCATGGCGTGGACGATCCCATGGGTGGAGATCGTCGCAGGGCTGGCGCTGCTGCTGGGCGTGATGACACGCGGGGCCGCGATGATCATCGCCGGGCTGATGGTCGCGTTTTCGGTCGGCATCGCGTCGGTGATCGCCCGGGACATCAGCACCACCTGCTCGTGCTTCGGGTCGATTCGGCTCATCTGTCCGACCGAGGTCGGCCCGTGCCACATTGTGCGGAACGTCGGGTTCGCCCTCGTCGCGGCGGCGATCTGGGCTCTCGGCCCCGGTCGGCTTTCGATCGAGCACGTGCTGCGGCCACGAGCGTAGACGGTTTCTGTTTGGATCTGTCGAGTGCGGACGCCGCGGGCCGGTTCGCTGGACCGGGGCGAGGGTGGGCACTATCATCCTGACCACTTTCCGAACCGTCGCCCGTGGGCATGGACGTTCCATCTGCGCACGGGCACAACCCCCAGGACGGATCGACACTTATGACCCAGTTCGCTCGTTTCGGCCAGAACACCAAGATCAAGGTCGCCAAGAAGTCCGCCGCCGGCAAGATCTACGTCGACTACAAGGACGTGGAGAAGCTGCGTCGGATGATGTCGCCCAACGGCAAGATCCACGGGCGCAAGCGTCTGATGACCAGCGCCGCCGAGCAGCGCATGATCGCCGCGGCGATTAAGCGTGCGCGGTACATGGGCCTGCTGCCGTACACGTCCGCGACGCTCTGAGTCGGCGGCCCGAAAGGGCAGGTAGACGATGCATCCATCTGTACAGGTACCCGGCGACCGCCGTGGTCTGCGCGAGCGGTTCGTCCGCGTGGTTTCGTCGTTCGGCGTCTCGACGCCCGGCGATGAAGCGATGATGCGGCGATATGTCGATGCGTGGTGGGAGATCTTCGGCGATCACGCGGCGAGCGCAATGCCGCTGCGAGGACGGACGTCTTGGGTGGGCTTCTATCTTCGGGACGCGATGGCCCGCGACGGCTCGGGCCAGGAACTTGTCCTCGGGCCGCGGCGCGACAAGCCGGCGTGCTCTCCGATCGGTCTGCATGGTGCGTGCGGGCAGAGTTTCGTCCGGCGGTCGCTGCTGGTGGTCGAGGATGTCAAGCGACTCGGTGCGGGGTACATCGCGTGCGACCCGCGCGATCAGGCGGAACTGGTCGTGGCGTGCTTCAGGTCGGACGGCACGTGCTGGGGTGTGCTTGATGTGGACTCGTTCGATGTAGGCGCGTTCGATCGCCAGGACGCCGCGATGGCGCTTCGCACGCTGCGAATGTGCGGGCTCTCGGGGCATCGGGACGACGCGGCGATGCAGATCGAAGTGATCTGAAGTCGTCTCACTCCACAGCCCCTGCGGTCGCCGGCTTAGTCCCCATGGCGCTGGCGCAGCTTCGCGCTCAATCGCACCAGCAGCGCAACGCGCTCGAATTCATCGGACCAGTCCTGAATCGTCGCGGCGAGTTCGTCGGCATCGAGCGGCGCGCCCGGCATCGGGCACGATGGACCGAGGGACTTGGCGGCGACGGCTCGGTACCGCGTGAGGGTGCGGTCGCCCAGGAGGGAGATGAAGTCGAAGTCCTCGTTCATGAAGATCGCGGCGGGGACCCGGTGTCCGCCGCAGATCTTGAAGTGCTCGGCGAAGTCCATGTTGGCGTCGCGCTCGATGAATCGAACGTCGAAGCCCGCGGCGGTGGGTTCGCTCGGGGTCAGAACCGGGTGTGCCTCCGCGAAGCGGGCGAGGATCGGGCACTGCTGCACGCAGTCGCCGCACCATGTCCCGGAGATGACCAGGACATTCACGCGGCGAACGCTGGCCCTGGCCATGGCGATCTGTGCGGGCGTGAGACGAACACCGTCGGCGAAGGAGCGCCATCGTGGCCACTCGTGCGGTTGGCAGAGCTTGAGGTACTCCTCAAACGGAAGAGCCTGAGCGAACTTCTCACGCAGCACGTTGTTGGTCACCATGCACGAGCATACGCGCCGCGACACGGAGATTTGCTACGCTCTGCGCATGATCGAACTCTCGGGCAAACGCGTCACGGTCATGGGGCTGGGTCGCTTCGGCGGTGGGGCGGGCGTTTCGCGGTGGCTGTGTCAACAGGGCGCGCGGGTCGTGATCACGGACATGAAGACCGAGGAACAGCTCGGCGATGCGGTGGGCGATGTCGCGGATCTTGTTGCCGACGGAAGCGCAACGCTGCGGCTGGGCCGCCACGATCGGAGCGACTTTACTGCCACAGACCTTGTGATCGCCAACCCAGCGGTGCCGATGCCATGGAGCAATGAGTTCCTGTTGGCCGCGGCGGAGGCCGGCGTCGCGATTAACACGGAAGTGGGGCTGCTGATCGAGCGGCTCCCATCGCGAGAGCGCGTGATCGGCATCACCGGAACGGTGGGCAAGAGCACGACGACCGCGATGGCGGTGCACGCGATCCGTGCGCTGGGCCTGCTGGCGGTGGTGGGGGGCAACCTCGGCGGTTCGCTTCTCGGCGAGCTCGCGGCCATCACGCCGGAGACGCGCGTTGTGCTTGAATTGTCCAGCGCGATGCTGTACTGGATCGAGCGTGTGCAGAAGTGGTCACCCCATGTTGCGGTGGTGACGAACTTCAGCGAGAACCACGGCGATTGGCATGGGCACATCGAGCACTATCGCCGGAGCAAGCAGGCGCTGCTGGCGAATCAGGGTCCGGGCGATATCGCCGTGCTCGGGCCGGGCGTGGGCGCGTGGGCGGACCAGGTGCGGGCGATCACGGGCCGCGGGCCGGGTCGCGTCGTGGGGATGGAGTCGCCGCGGTTCGACGGTTCCCTCGCGGTGCCGGGGCGGCACAATCGCGTGAACGCAGCGATGGCGATCGCGGGGGTATCCGCGCTGGAGCCGGACGCGAAGGCCGGCGACATCGCGCGGGCCATGGCGACGTTTCCGGGGCTGTCGCACCGGCTCGCCCTCGCACACGAGCACGCAGGACGTAGGTTCTACAACGACAGCAAGTGCACCACTCCCGATGCGCTGATGATGGCGCTCGCGGCGCTGAGCGAGGAGTCGCCGGGTGACTTCTCGAAAATCCACCTGATCGTCGGCGGGTACGACAAGCACGCGGATCTGTCATCGGTCGCGGCGCTGGCGACACGGGTGGCCGGATTGTATTGCATCGGCATGACCGGTCCGTCGATCGCACAGGCCGCGCGGGCTCTCGCCGGGCCGGGCGCGCACGGGGCCATCTTCGAGGGGCCGGGACTGGCGGCAGTCGTGCCTCTGGCGATCGGGCGAATGCGGAGTGGGGACTCGCTGCTGCTCTCCCCAGCGTGTGCATCGTGGGATCAGTACCCCAACTATGAGCATCGGGGCGAGCACTTTTGCGCGCTCGTGCGCGAGCACGCCGGTGCTCTGTCAACTTCGGAGCGTTGATTGATGCGTTGTGTGGCACTTGTGACTTTGGCAGTGTTGTCGTTCATCGCGATCACGTTCGGGCTCGCCGGATGTGCGTCACGGTGCGGGTCAACGATCGTGTCGCTGCCGCGAAGCAGCCCGGCGCCCGTGCCCGAGTCGCGGGATTTCTCGCGGCGCGGCATCGAGTTGTTTCCCGGGGTGTTCGTCGATCGAGCCGAGCGGACCGTCGAGTTCGATGCGGCGGTCATCGCGGATGTCTCCTTCGCCGAAACGCCGCGGGTGTATCTCGAGACCCTCGTGTGCACGCCGATGACACGCGAGCACGAAGCGCTGCTGATCACCCGCGTTGAGGCCACGCACATCCACGCGGCGTTGCTCGCCCTCGGGCTTGAGCCCGGGCAGCCCGGGAGAGTGGAATGGGACGGCAGCGTCGTGCGGACGATTCCGCCGACGGGTCCGCTGATTGACGTTCGGTTTATCGTGAACGACGCAACGAATCCGGGTTCGCCGCCGCGGGTTTACGAGCCCGCCGATTGGATCGTCAGCACGCGCGAGCCCGCGCCGGGTGCTGCGCCCGAGCGGCCCGCGCGCCAGGGCGCGACGCGAGCGGCTGGTACGGACAAGTCAAACGCGGCTACGCCCGGATCGTTCGTCTTCGCCGGTTCACGCACGCGTACCGCCACAGTTCCCGGTGCCGACGGGACCACCACCCGCGTTCAGGTCTACGCGGCCCAGGCCGAAGGAACTGTCGTCGGCTTTGCGATGTTCTCCAGCGAACTCATCGCGTTTGTCGACGGCTTCAGCCCCGACTCGAATGTGCGTGCTCCGGAGTGGATCGTCGACACGTCGCGCGTGCCGCCGTTCGGAACGCCGGTGCGAGTGCGGCTCCAGCCGATCGTGAAAGCTGGTGCGGCCGTCGGCGCGGCGGTCGAAAGTCGCTAGGCCGGAACGGGGCGAGCGGTGCCGGCGCCCATCGCCGCTGTGACCCGGGAGGGGTACAATCTCATCCGCTGCGGGCGTAGTTCAGCGGTAGAACGTCAGCTTCCCAAGCTGAATGTCGGGAGTTCGATCCTCCTCGCCCGCTTTAGCAGACCCTAGTTTCCTCGACTGGATCTGCGAGGCCCTGCTCGGGCCGCTGCCACTGAACAGCATTGAGCGCAACGCCGACCCAAGCCCCCGGCCGCTAACCGGGGGCTCGGCGTTTTTGGGCTCAGTCAGGTGGTGCGGGGTGCAAGAAAATCAAGGGGTACCTCTGGGTTTGATGTGTACCGGCTGTGGAAAAGGGCAAGGGGTATCGACTCCCGGCCTATCCATCGGCTCGAATGTGGGGCGGGTTGAGCCGGATCTGGGCCTGCGTGTGTAGGTCACCAACGGCGGGTTATCGGTGGAGAGGCTTCATGGCTCGCTGGAACGTCGAAGTGATCAGCCCGAGCACCGGCGCTCAGCGTCTCGTGGAAGTCAGGGCTGCCTCGTCCGATGAGGCTCGGACCATCGCCTCGGACATGCAGATCGGCGTTGTCGGGACGGCGGTGCGGCTGCCCGACCTCCCGCCCACAGACGAGCAGATGGCGGCGGTGCTGGATCGGTTGACGATGATCGAAGCCGCGGCGATGAGAATCGCGAAGTCCCGATTGGTTGAGCGGCCGCGTCGGTCTGTCGCGTGGGGGATCGTTCTCGGCGTTCTGTTCTTGATGCTGATCTGGCTCGTGTTGCTGCTGAGCGTGGTGGCACTGAATGCGATCTTTGCAGTATCGCTGATGAACGAGTTGACGAAGCGAGCTCAGACGAATCCCGCTCCTGCGCCGAGTTCGATCTTGTCCACGCCCCGGGAGCCTGGGCGTCTCTCTCGATGAATGGAGTTCTGTCGTGCCCGATTGGAAGATCGAAGTCATCAGCCCGCGGGATGGAACAATCTCGCACGTGGAGGTCAAGGCTCCGACTGCGGAGGTCGCGCGTCAGGCTGTTGCGCTCACGGGTGCTGGAGTCGTCGGCGCGGCGACGCTTATCCGCCTGGATGCCGATCCGGTAGTCGTCACGGCTGCGCGTCCCGACGATCAGCCCGAGCGGGAGCTCGCGGACCTGCGGCCGTCGGTGCTGCTGATGGTGCCTCCCGTGTTTGGCCTGTGCGCCTGGTCGTCGCTCACGTACTTGCTCATCGCGATGGTGCCCGGACCGATGGAGGCGCTGCTCGCGCTTGTCGCCGGCTGCATGGCCTTCTGGTCGATCGTTCGCGTGCTGGACTGTGCGATGTACATTCATCGCACGCGACTCGTGCTCACAAGCCAGAGGGTGATTGCCCGCGGCGGCACGCTCTTTACAACGAAGCGCATGGAGTCTCCGCTCCGGTCTGTGGAGACGATCGGCACGGCGAACACGCTGTGGGGAAGCGTGCTGGGTCTCTGGACCGTCGGCGTGTCATTCAACGGCGGCACTCGGACGCAGATCCGCGGCGTCGCCGAGGCTCCCGTGGTTGTTGAGAAGCTCAATCGAGCCATCGAGCAGCAGCGACGGCGCTGAGCGTCAGTTCCCTTTACGGACTCCCAGACATGCCCGATCTAGAAACGAAGCGCAAGCCCCGTGTCCGCATGACCCAGGTGCAGGCCGCGACCCCCGCGGGCAGGAAGCTCGTTGAGTCGATTCTCCAAGCGTGCCATGACGGGCAGATCGAGTACCGCGAGGCCGAACAGGTCTTCACGTGTCTGGCGGCGGTCGGCGAATCGATCCCCGCGGCTGGATACCTGCGCGTCATCCTGATGGAGTCGCTCGAGGATGGCTCGATCGACGAGCACGATGCCTATCGCCTCAAGCAGGCCTTCATCGACGTCGTTCCGCGCGAGGTTAAGCCGGTCATCGAGACCCACCTGCAGGGGATCGGGCTTCCGGCTCCCGAGGTGGTGTCGCACATCGACCAGCCTCCGTGGTGGTCGGACCCGATGACTGGCAAGCAGGCGCAGTTCATCGCCAGCCTGGGCGGCGTCGTGCGTGGCGACATGACCAAGGGCCAGGCGAGCCTCCTGATCGATCAGTTGCTCAATCGCCAACCGCCGACGCCGCGGCAGATCATGCTCCTTCGCTTCTTCAATCGCCTCGACCTAGCGGACTCTTCGCGCGAAGAGATCAGCGGGTTCGTCGCGGAGCTCACCCGCTCCGATCCCGAAGCGATGTTGTACTGGGATCGGTTCAAGGCCCAGACTCAGCAACCCAAGGGATGCCGCGATCCGCTGGTCGTGCCGATCGGCGCGTACGCGAAGATGAAGGCGGGAAAGACCTTCACGCCCAGCATCGCTGGATCGAACGGATCTCGGCGGCGAATCGTCGCTTTGATCATCGCTCTGATCGCCTTCATCGTCGCCTCAGCGCTCGTTCAGACGCTGCTGGGGGCGTAAGGCGATCACCCTTGCTGACAACCGGGTTATTTGGATATTCACTCCACTCATCTAGGGGCAACTGAAATCCGAACAAGCAGTGGAACCACTGGTTGTGAGCAGGCTGGCGTTGTCAATGGCCTGGGGACGCCCGATACTTCATCGTGCTGAATGCACGCGGCGAATTGGGTTTGCTTGATCCGCCGCCCTGAACCCGGAAAGGGAATACCGATGTCCGTGCTTGTTCGCGCCAATGTTCGCCTCTTGGAGAGCCCCAAGGTTCTCGAGGCCCATCTTTTTGACCTCGGATTGACGATCTCGGCTCCGGACGACGCGTCCTTGGTCTCTGAGATCCGCGCGGCGCTCATCGGGCACTACATCATTGCCAATCGCGAGAGTCGCGTTCCGTTTGCCGATATGGTTTGCAGCCCGGGCTTTGCTGACGAGGAGCTGTACAACCGGACCCACGTGCTTAAGGGCACGAACGCTCGACGACTCGATCTGCCTTCCGACGTTCGAGAGGCGTTGTCCAAGGCTCTTGGCCTCGTCAATCGAAACGGGACGCATCCGGCTGATTCTGTTCGCCTCGTGGTGGCCGCGTGAGTCAGGTTTCTGGCGAGCCTTGGCTTGCTCGAGATGGGTTGCCGCCAATGACTGGCGAGCACCTTGTTGAGTATCTGCGCGCGAGTGGCGCTGTGATCGAGGTAGTTGTGCACGAGGCCGCAAGGGGTCTTGAGAGACCTCTTTTCATTGCGACGCTCAACGGCCGCTCGATTCCACTGCCGCTGTTTCGCGACCGTCCAATATCTCCGCGGCATGCCCGGGATCTGTGTCAGCGGCTCGGACTACCGGTGCCCTCGAACTGGGCAGTTGTGATGTGACTGGCGATCGGATCTGTGCCTGTCATTTCCCGAGGGCCTTACGCCTACATCGCCGTCGCACGAAGGTGCCTATGGCGATGCAGTTTCCGCCGGCACACCCGAAGCCATCGGTCTAGGTTCGTCGCGGCCCACCATGCGACGCGCACGGCCCGCTTTGCCTGCACGATGCACCCGCACCCCGGAACCTTCGGGGCTCTCACCGTGCTGATGCTGCCCTTGCTCCACAGCTCGAGGCGCTGCCACATCGGCGCGCCGTGAGTCTTCACGCGGATGTTCAGCCGCCCGATCGTGATCGGCGTGTGGACGATGCCCTTGGCATCCGGATGGCGGCCCTCGGGGCAAGGCAGGCCGTAGACCGTGTGCTCGTCCACCGTGTACCCCGACCGCGAGCACACGCCGGCATCGGCGTGCTCGCCGGTCTGCCGCATGTTCGGGCACGCCGCGCAGATGACCGCTCGCGTCACCGTCTGTCCGTCGCGCTTCGCGCCGTTGCGACACGCGATCGTGCCCTTTGTCTGTCCGCATCCGCAGGTCATGGAAGGTTCCCTCCTCCGCCGATAATGCCGCGGCACTCTGGCGTGTCGGTAAAGTACGCTTTGGGGTTCCTTCGGTCGCCAGAGCCTGGTGCGCTGAACTGCTTGAACCCAGAAGATTCGGCTTCGTCAAACTCGCCATTACCAAGATTGAGACGCTGAAGCCTGTAGTACGCGGAGCGTCGGCAGTCAAAGAACGCCCGAACGATGTCCACTTCGCACGCCCCGCACGCCAAGATGTCAGGCGGCGGGGGCTGCCTGCCAAAGCAAGAAAAGAACCCGCTGAATGGGCCGTTGGGGTATGGTTCGGAGGCGAAGCAGTTGAAGGGTTGCGGCGTTACTTGGCTCACCGTCGTGGTGGTGCCGCTAACCGGGTCTGTCCTGATGCGAGTTAGCGTGGCGGAGCCCGACCATTCACAGCAGTCTCCGGGGGTCGCGTTAGGCCGCTGCGACCACGTGACATTGCTCTCGAAGATTTGCTCTTCAACCGTCTCGCCGCCGGCTCGAACGGATCGACTCTTGAAGGTCCATCGCATCCGCGCGGTCATGCCTGCAATCTGGCACTCGTCGGTCGGAATAAGGTATGTGCCAGGCGGCGCGTTTGGGTCGATCGGATTCGGATCGTCGATCATCCTGCACAGAAATGGACAGCAACAATTCGCACACACCGCGTTTGTGCCAACATCGGCACATCGGGCTATCTGTTCTCCCTGCGGCTGAAATGGAAGCGGACAACCTGTGCCATACTCCGGACCTCGGGGTGCCGACGGGTCGAACCACGGCGGCGGGCCGCCCGGCCCCCACGGCGGCTCGCCATTCCACCCATCACCGCAGCACTCCTCGGCGCACGCGGCGGTGGCCCCGCGTCCGCCCTTCCGCCCGCCCTTGCCGTTGATCCGCAGCATCTTCTGGGCCATTCACACACCTCCCTCGCCGCCCGCACTCACGCAGTCATCGGGCGCGATCTGCTCACGGAGAATCCACAGCCGCGCCACCGGCTCCCCCTCGCTGTCGACCTCGCGCACCACAAAGCACAGATCGCCAACGACCGACGGATGAATCACCCAGTCATCTCCGCGGCTCGGCCGCCCGTAGTACGGCGTCATGTTCGCCTGCTCGAATCTCTCGCCCAGCGCCGTGACCGTGTACGTCACGCTCCCGGCCGCCGTCGGCGTGTTGTGGCTGGCGGTCGTGATGCGGCATGGGATCACCATCCGCGCCAGCAGCAGCGCAAAGGCGTGCAGCGCATCGGCGGGCCTTCCGGCAACGCCCTGCTCGCGCACCTGCGCGATCGCCGCGCCCAGCGCGTTGAAGACTTCGGCGGTGATCGGATCACGCCGCTGCACAGTCGGGATCGCCGGCAGCGGCGTCTGGTTCGGCTGCGTGCTCATGGGAACAGCACCCCCGCGTCCCAGGAGATCTCGGGGTAGATCTTGGCGCTGACAAGCCCCACGCTCCAGTCCAGCACCCCGCTGCTGTTCTCCGGTGCCCAGCGCACCAGGTGATCCTCGGCCGCCACAAACTCCAGCACGAACCGCAGCACGCCGTCGACAACCTCCGGGGCTCGAATGCCCCGGAACCGCAGTTTGCCCGCGTTGTAGTTCTGCTTGCCGCTGATGCCATAGGGCCGCGGCACCGCGATCGTGTTGGCGTTGACGCTGTCCAGGTAACTCAGGATCGTGTTGTTGTTCGTCGCGTACCAGCTCGGCGAGCGGAAGACCGTCACGCGGATGATCCTGCGGCTGATCTCCCGGGGCACGCCCTGCCCGTTGGCCAGGGGCCTCGCGCTGGTCGGCGCTCCGGTATCGGGCCGCCAGGGCTGGTAGATGATCACGCTGTCCTTCTCGACATCCTCCTCGCAGAAGGCCGTGTTGGCGATCGCCCGCCGCCGCGCCGCCCCGATCGTCGGCGGCGCAAAGTCGCAGGTCACTTCCCACTGGCGATTGGGCGACACGCCGCCGATGTACTGCGGGTCCATGCTCTGCAGCAGGCTCAGCGCACCCGCGCCAGCGCTGAAGGCGTCGAACATCGCCGGCATACCCGTCGCCGCGTAGACCGCATCGAGATCATCGGCCCCGAGCACGCGGTAGATCTTCCGCCCAACATACCCGTCGGTGGTGCGCCGCAGCGACGGCGCCTTGCCCGTAGCCGTGATCAGTTCCGCCGTCGCCATGGTCGCTTCCTTTCACCTTCGCAGCTTCTTCCCGGTCCTCCACCGGTTCCCACCGGGGCAGGTGCGGCGTCTTCGCCGCGGAGGGGGCGCATTCATTTGGCCATTTGACCACTTGCCCATTTGCCCATTTGCCGCGTCTTCGCGGCTACCCAAACACCGCCCCCCCGTCCCTGGCCGCGATCTTCTCCAGCAGCACCACGGCCCGCTGCACACCCGCCGCGGTCTGCTGCGTACTCGTGGCCGTCGCCTGAGCAAAGGCCATCGCGGGCGACACACCAAAGACCTGGGCCGCCAGCCCCGCGTTGATCGCCCCGCCCGCCAGCGTGCGGGCCTGGGTGAAACTGCTCGGCTCGGGCCTGCTCGCCTCGGCGGCAAAGCGTCCGCGCAGGGCCTCGTTGGCGATCAGCGCCCGCGTCCGCTCGCTCTCGCTCAGGCTGGTGTTCTTGAGGATCTCCGCCCGCCGCTGCTCAAACTCCAGCGCCGTGGCCGCCAGGTCCGCGTCCTTCTGCCGCCCCTGCAATCGCAGGAGTTCGATGCGGTACTGCTCCTCCTGCAGCCGGATCGCCTCGGCGGCCGCGTCCTGCTCCTGCTGCCTGGTCATGTTCATGCGGGCCTGCGTGGCCTCGTAGGCGGCCTGGGCCTGGTCGATGAGCTCCTGCCGCGCGATCGGGTCGGCCACGTCCATCGCCGCGGCGCGGGCCTGCAGGAACGCGGCCTGGGATGAGAAGAACTCCGCCTCGCGGTCATCGCCCCGGCTCTGGGCCAGCGCCGCGCGGCTCTGGGCGATGGCGATCTGGGTCTTCTCGATTTCCTTCTCCGCCGCCAGCCTGCTCTCGCTCTCGGTCTTCATCGCCTTGGCCGCGGCCTCGGCGGTGCGCTTCTGCTCCTCGAGCAACGCGATGGCCGCCTCGCGGCCCCGCAACTCCGCCCGCGCCGCATCATCGAGCCCCTTGTCCTGGGCGATCGCCTGCTGCCTCCGCATCAGGTCAAGCTGAGAGGCCAGCGCCGCGGCGGTATCCTCGTCGCCGCGGGCGCGTGCCTCGCGGATCTTCTGCTCAAGGGCCAGCTCTTCCTTGCGGGCCTCAATGCGCAGCCGATCGGCCCTTGCCTCAAGCGACTGAATCGTGCTCCGTACAATGCCGCTGGGATCGCCCTCGTCGCCGACCAACCCTAATCCGATCTGCACAGTCGTCTGCACGGCGCGTTCATACACACGATTGAGATAGTCCAGGAACCCGGCCGCTGCACCGCCTGCAATCGCGTAGCTCCTGGCCAGATCACCGCCGATGTTCCGGCTGAGCCTGCTGCTTGCTGCGGACAGCTGATCGACCTTGGGCAGCAACTCCGCATACTGCTCCTGATACTGCCGGGTCATCCTGATCGCCACGGCCGTCATCGCCGCAAGAGTGCCCACGCCACCGCCGGCAACACCGAACGCGCGACCGGCCATGATCCACGACTGATTCAGCGTGCGTGCGGACATCTCGCCGGTCGTCTGCACGCGCCGCAGCCCGCGCACGACATCCGCATCGTCCATCGTCGCCACAATCCGCACATCGCTCATCGTGGTGCTCCCGCGTTCATGCTTGCCAAGATCGCCTTGCGTCCGGTGGTGATCCCCAGTTGCCGCAGCAGCGCCGCGGCCTTCTGCGCCAGCCGTTTCTTGAACTCCACGATCCGCGCGTGGGGCTCGCGGTTGGACACCATGATCGTGCTCCGCTCCGGGGTGTGCTCGGCTCTGCCGACTCCGCCGTAGACCTTGGCCCGCACCGTCGTCAGCCTCGGCCTGCCGCTCCTGGTGCGCGTCTTGCCGAAGATCAGCACCCCCTGCCCGCCGCTGGCCATGTACAGATCAAGCTCGGTCCGGCTCCGCCGGTGCCGATCGTCCGCGTCCTCTTCCCACTTGCGCAGTTTGGTCAGCCGCGTCCGCAGTTCCCGCAGCCGCAGTTGCATCGCGCTCGACCGCCGCCCCTGGGCGATCGTCGCCTCGGCCGACCGCAAACTCCGCTCGGTCTTGTCCACGGCCATGCGCGCCACCTGCAGTTCCTTCCACCGCTCGACAACCTGCACCGCCAGCCGATCGGCCCACTGCTCGGCAAAGCGGCTCTTGCGCACCTCCGGCACGGGAAACGGGCCGATGCCCGCCTGGTTGCCCGCCATCGCCCACGCGCGGCTGTACCGCATCGTGTCGCGCGGGCTCACGGCCAGCACCGCCCGCATCGCCGTGCGGAAACTCATCCGCATCGCTTCCACACGCGCGCCGGGGATCCTCCGCCGCGCAAACTCGATCCGCTCCTTCAGCGGCCGCACGTTCACGCGTACAACCATCGCCCCGGTGCTCATGGCCTGCCCGCTTCCTGCGTCATGCGCACAAGTTCAAAGGCCACAAGCTGCTCGCGCAGCCCCGGCTCAAAGGCGTCGATCTCCCTCGGGTCGATCGCAAATCGCTCGCACACCCGCAGGTGCATGTACAGCCCGGTGTACGCCAGGCCCGCATCGGCCTTGCCGACAAGGCCCAGGAGCCGTTCATCGTCGGCCTCCGCCGCGGTCGGTCGTTGCCTCTGCTCGCCGCGGCCCGAGCGGATCAGTTTCCCACCAGCCCCAGCTGCTGCTCCCTGCCCAGCGCCGCGCCGCTGGTGTCCTCAAGGGCCGCTCGCAGGTGCCGCAGCAGCCTGTGCGTCGCGGCCCGGGCCGCCTCCTGCGGGCTTGAGGCGTGCTCCTGGGCCGCATCGCGGCAGATCGCCTCGGCCGCCTGAGCCAAAGGCGATTGGCCCGCGGCAAAGAGCGGGTCATCGAGCATTTGGCCGATGATCGCCGCCGCCGCGGCCCGGTCCCTGGCCTTGCGCGCACCCAGCGTCGTCGGCCCGGCCTCGAGCCCGACCAGCCGCACAAACGCGTCCTGCAGTTCCTGGGCCGTGACCAGTCCGAGCAACCTCTCGGCCAGCTCGCCAAGGGCCTCGGGGCTGTCGCCGGTGGCCCACGGCTTGCCGCCGTTGACCTGCGCGTCGCACATCTTCCCCGCCACGGCCACCCGCGCGGCCATGAGCGTCAGGTTGTGGTCGGCGCGGCTTCTGGACGGCCCGGCCGCCCCGGCCCCGGCGCCCTTGCGGACCGCCGCCGCGTCGTAGATCGCCCCCACGGCGTTCTCGACCGCCGCCACATCGCGGGCGCTCAGCCCGCTGAGCACCACCGAGCACCCGCCGATCGGCACCGCCTCGCTGGCCATCGCCCGCGCAAATCCCGCCAAACTGAACATCGCGCCCATTCCTTTCCGCTTTGCCCTTTGCTGCTTTGCTGCTTTGCCCTTTGCCCTTTGCCCTTCCCACCCCCCCCTTACGCCGTCGCGTCCCAAGCGTCCTCGATCGCGGGCATGTTCTTGCACCGGATCGTCAGCGTCCAGGTGTCGTGGCTGTCGGTAGAGCTGCTCAGCACCGCGTTGGTCACGCGCGAGCGTGCGAAGGTCTGCGTCACGCCCGAGGTTGCGCCGAAGTACGCCAAGCGCGTGATGCGGAGGTCCACCTCCGAGCGCAGGCCCGCGGCGGTGTGGGCCGGGCGCAGGGCCGCCACGGCGTTGTCGGTCCCGCTGAAGGTGCCCGTGGTGACCTTGATCACCAGCGTCAGCTCCCCTTCCTGCTGGCCGAGCACGTAGGTGCTGCCAAGCACGCCGTACTGCTCATCGGTGTACTCGCGCGGGCCGGGCTCGGTGATCTGCAGGCTCTGCGGCACCACGCCGAGGATCTCCTCGAACGTGCCCGAGCCCGCGGGCTTGATCTCGACCTTGCCGCCGGAGTTAAAGTGCGTGTTGTTGCCCGAGTTCTTGGCCGCCATGGTTCATGCTCCTTTGTTTGCTGCTCTGCCCTTTGCTGCTCTGCCCTTTGCTGCTCTGGCCTTTGCCGATTTGCTGCTTTGCCCTTTGCTGCTTTGGCCTCTCGGCCCGCTCATCCCACCTGGAACGCCGCCTGAATCACCGTCACCTCCGTCAGCCCCGCCCGGTCGTGCGCATCGGCGACCGTCGCCCGCACGCACGAGGCCACGGCAAAGTCCGCCGCGGGCACGGGGGGCTGTCTGCTTGAGCCCATGGCCAGCAGCGCCCGCAGCAGCGTCTGCACCGCCTGCGGGTGCCGCCACGCGCTGCGCTGCTGCTGGTTCTGGCTCTCAGCGGGCGAGCCTCCGCTGCGTCCGCTGGGCGTCACAACCTCGAGCTCGACCGTCACCTCGCTCATGCTCACGTTGACATTGCCCTGCGCATCGGGCGGCGTGGCCCCGTGCCGCGTGGCGGTGTACGAAACGCCGTTGATCCTGATCCACGAGCCGGGGATCGGCGCCGCTCCCTCGTGGTCCTGGTCCGACGGATCGCCATCACCAACATCCGCATCAGGGTCCGGCTGGCATCCGATCAGGGGCAGGTACTCGGCAAAGACCTCCTCGGGGTGCCCGGCGTTGGCCAGCACCTTGGCCGTAGCCATGAGATATTCCACCAGCGCCTTGTAGAGTCCGGCGTGATCCATCATCGCCATCGCGTGCGTCCTTTGCTTTTACCCGGCCTTGGGCCCGGTGGTTGAGAGCACCAGAAACTTGCCGTCGCTGACGCTCCTGGCGTCGGCGATGTGCCGCGTGATATCACCGTCGATCAGCGTCCACCCTCGCTCGGGCCGGTACTGCGTGCCGTCCTGGTTCAGGTCGGCCAGCAGCACCGTGTACTCGATCGTCGAGCTCCTGCGCGACGCCCCGCCCATGCCGCCGCCGGCATAGATCAGGCTCTCCTCTCCCCGCACCGCCTGCACGCTCAGGCTCACGTCGGTCCCGCCGATCGTGCCCTGCTCGATGTTCATCCGCCCGCTGGCGATGCGCCCCTTGAGCGTGACGGTCCGCCCCAGTACCGCCGCCACCTCCCCGCGCAGATACGCCGCCAGTTGAGCATCCAAGCGCGACTCCTTCCCACGCCACTGCGCCACTCTGCCACTGCGCCACTCCGCCACTTCCCCGCGTCACACGCTCCCCACCTCCACCGCCACCGCCGCCGCCGTGCTGCCGCTGGCCGCGGCGAAGGCCTCGACCAGCAGCGCCTCGGCGCCGCTGGGCGCGGGCAGGATCAGCGCCGCGGGCGTGGTCAACTCCAGCCCAGTGCCGCCTGCCGCGGGGTCGATCGCCACCGGCGAGCCGCGGCCCATCGCCGCCAGGTCCGCCTGGTACTCGGGCGACGGCGCAAAGTCGATGAACTTGGCCCATCGGTATGAGTTTGGGATTTGCCCATCTCCGCCGCTGGCACCGACCAGCACGGTCCCCGTGGTCACCGTCGCGGTGCCCAAAAGGCTGATCGTTCCGTCTCGGCCACCGGCGGCCGCTGGTCCGGCCCGCTGCTGAATGGCCCAGATCGCCACACGCACGCCCGTGTCGTTCACGCCGTCCATCGCCGCGCGAACTTTGAGCATCGCCCGCGGCCCCTCGGGCCCGTTGCGGTCGATGTCCACGCGCCGCACCTGCCGCGCTCCGCCCGCGTTGGCCGGCATCAGCGCCGCCAGCACATCCTGCCGCGTCACATCACCGATCTGCCGCGGCGTCAGCGCCGCCGCCGTATCGGCCGCCAGCACGTTGCCCACAATCGCCACCCTGTTCATGGTCGCTCCGTTTCTGTTTTCGCTCCTCCCCCTGTTCCTACCGGGGGAGGTGCGGCGTCTTCGCCGCGGAGGGGGTGCCTCCGCCTTTGCCTCTGCCACTCCGCCACTGCGCCACTCTGCCACTGTGCCACTTCCCGCCCCGTCACTGCCTCCCCGGCGCCCGCCTCGGCACGCTCGGCCCGATCCACGCCATATCCGCCGGCCTCCCGTCAAGGTCCACCCCGGGCCTCAGCCATCGGATGTACGGCACACCGCCGCGCACAAACGTGCTGCCGGTGATGAACGGGCTGCCCAGCAGCGTCGGCGATCGTGTGTTGTTGATCCCGAAGAACTCGTTGGTCCCGGCGGAGATGATGTTGTCGATGTCTCGATTGCCGAAGTACCCGTTGAACTCCTGGCCGCCCGTGCCGCCGACGGCCGGTGCGCGGTTGCGGATCATCGTCCCGTTGGTGTCCACGCTCAGCGCGTACACCCCTTCAAAGGTAAAGGCCGTGTTGGTCGCCGTCACGCGCTCAAAGAGCCCCGCGCTGGTCCGCTGCCTCAGCAGCAGGTGCATGCTCTGGTTGCGGTGGCCTTTGAACGTCACGGCGCAGTGGCTGAAGATGATCGCCGGATCACCGCCCGGCGTGGTGCCGACGGTGAATGCGGCAAAGAACGTGTCGGCCGTTCCGGTCCGCGTGCGAAAGTCCAGCGCGATCTCGCAGGCCAGGTAGAGCACATTGTTCGTGCTCCCGCCGGCAAAGCTCGCCAGGACCGATGCGGGCGACGGGGCCATGCTCGCGGCGATGCGGCTGCTGACAAAGGCCGTGTCGGTGGTGGTGATCAGCGCCGCCAGCGGCCCGGGTGGCTGGGTGCTCTGGATCACGCGGCTCCGCCAGCTCGTGGCCAGTTCGGGGTTCGGCCGCGCCGCGTTGCCGCGCGGGTCGCTCCCGCCGATGGCCACGAACGATCCACCCGCCGCCATGGCCTCGGTGTCGATGCGGCAGCGGTAGATGATGGACAGGTCCGGCCCCGGTGCCGATGCGCCCGCGTGGCTGTACCAGCCGTAGGCCACGCCGATCGGCGCCGCGGTCGTGCCCGTGCCGCTGCTGCCCCCGCCGTTGACGCTCATCAGGTTTCCGAAGCCCAGCCGCTCATCGGCGTAGATCACCTCATTGCGTCCGCCCTCGGTGTAGCAGACGGCGGTGGTGCTGTTGCCGGTCTGGTCGCCCTGCGTCCAGCCCGAGAAGTTGCCCTGCCAGAGCGTGGTTCCCCCGGTCAGTCCCGCGCTGGTCACAAGCTGCCCGTAGGCGTGGTGCCCGGTGTAGGCCGCGATGGAGTTTGTCACCGCCGCCACGTTGTTCTGGTGATGCGTCAGGTGTATGGCGTAGGCCTGGCTCACGCCGTCGGGTCTGTTCATCCCCCAGCCGATCGCCGCGATCGAGTCGATGCGCACGTTGTTGACGTTGCTCGTGCTGATCCCGCGCGTGGTGCTCACCACCGCTTCCACGCGGCTGTTCGTCGCCCAGTTGGTGGCCCGGGCCGCCCGCGGCCGCACAAAGAGCCGCTGGTTGGTCGTGTCGTACACGGCGCTGTCCTGCCCCGCGTCGGCCTGCATCGCCGTCAGCGCCGTATCGAGCGTGGTCCCCGCGGCCAGCCGCCCGTACCAGCGGATCGTGTTTGTGCCCAAGCCGTACGCGCGGCCGTCGACCGGGTCGGTCTCGGCGTAGAGCACGTGGTACACCACATTGCTCTCGGTCCGGTGCCAGATCGCCGTGTACGCCGCGTTGATCGCGGTGCTGGCGGTCCAGTCGCCGGAGTAGGGGGCCAGCGTGCCGCGCAGTTGCGGCAGCCGTGCGCGGTCGCCCGCGGTGTGGGTGCCGGCCGTCAGCGCCGGGTCGATGTACGAGGAGAAACTGAAGTTGTCAACCGCCGGCAGATCGATCTGCGAGCCGGCCAGGTTGCCCGTGTCCACGCGCAGCGTATCGCCGCGGCGCAGGTACCAGGTCCAGTTCGGCCCGCTGGTCACGCTGGCCATCAGCGACCGCAGGTCGGCCGTGTGCCGCACCCCGTAGGCCGTCGCGGGCGTGAGCCCATCGCGGCCGCCGCCGCTGATCGCCCCGGTGGCCGAGCCGTTGGCATCGAATCGCACAAACCGCACCGAGCGCCCGGGAGCCGTGATCGGCGTCCGCCGCAGGATCAGCTCGATCGCCGCCTCAACGTAGTCCAGCTCAGCCACGGTCCCCGGCGCAGGCGGCGCACCGAGCGTCCCGATCACCAGCCGATTCTGCGCCGCCGCCGAAGGCACCAGCAGCACGAACACCATCGCCGCCGCGAACACCACCAGCGACACCACCGCCGCCGTCAGATTGCGCAGAACAGTCCGCATCGAGCACACCTCGGAAATGGTCAAATGTCCAAATCAGAACCGGCCATCGGCCCCCGGCCATCGGCCATCGGCCCCCGGCTCTTCAAGCTCCTCCCCCGCCAACTGTGAGATTGGCCACCGGGGGAGGTGCCGCGCGCCACCTGTCATCCAGTCCGCGGAGGGGGCGTCTCCCTTTGCCGCTTTGCCCTTTGCTGTTTTTCCCTCTGCCACTCTGCCACTGCGCCACTGCGTCACTCTGCCTTCAGATACCGCTCATTCCTCTCCGCCCGTCCTTCCATTCGGCCGAGCCTCTCCCGCACCGCCGTCAGGTCATCGCTGACCTTCTGCAGCTTGGTCTCAACGGCCTTGAGTGTCGTGCTGATCGACTCGAGCTCGCGTTCGCTGGTGGCGCTGGTCTGCCCGCCCTGGCCGAGCACCGACGGGATCTGCCCGCCGCCGATCCCCAGCGCCGCCGCGATACACATCAAGAGCACGGCCTGCGGCACCTTCAGCACCACCGCCGGCTTCTCCTGATGGCTCTTCCCGCTGATCGTCATCGCCATCCTCCGCATGTTGTATTCGGCCCCAACGGGGCCGAGGTGTGTAGCCACGGGTGCATCGCAGCGCAACCCGTGGATGTCTCATCACGCTTGGTCCTGCCCCGGCAGGGGCAGAGGAATCACGGCGCGCCCGCGGCCGTGCGGATCGCCTGGCCGAGCACATCACCGATCATCTGGCCGACTTCGCCCTGGGCCTTGAGCTGCTCGATCACCAGCGCCCGCTGGTCCTCGCTGAGCTTGACCCAGTAGGCCACGAGCCGGTCATAAGCCTCGTTGCTGGCCCTGGTCGGCTCGCTGGCCGTGGTTGTCAGCGCAAAGCCCTTCAGGTCGATGATCCCGGTTTTGGGGTCCACCTTGGCGTTGTCGGCCCTGATGTTGATGTCCGTGCCGCTGGCCACGTTGCCGATGAGCGTGCCATCGGGGAGCCTTCGCGTGTACAGCGTGCGCTGGGTCTGGTTTTGCGCCCACCAGCGGGCTTCCTGGTCGTTGACCACGGCGTATCCGGCCGGGCCGGTGCCGGTGGATTGGAGCGTCTCGCGTCCATCGGGCTCGAACACCCCGCCGATGGTGATGGGGCTTGAGTTTTCAACGCGTCCGGTGGCCGCGTCGATCTGCGCCCGCGTCCCCGGCGCCACCGCCGTCTGCACGCACGCGGGCAGAATCATCGCCGCCGCGGCGATCATCATCAGGGCCAAGGCCATCATCATCATCCTGACATTGCTCATGGCATGTTCCTTTGCGTTGCTGCCAGAATCAACAAAAGGGCGGCGTCGGCATGGAGCCGGACGCCACCCCGTGGGGGGTGCAGAAGTGGTCGGTGCAGAAGTGGTCGGTGCAGAAGTGGTTGGTGCAGAAGTTGCAGATGCGGCCCGATTTACTCGGCCGCCATCACACCCTTGATGTTGAACGACGCCTCGATGTTCATCGCCAGCGGCAGAGCCGTCTGCATCGCGCCGATCAGGCGGTTGTGGGCGCCCTCGAATCGCTCGTACATCACCACCGACATGCCAAGGATGTCCTGGCTGCCCAGCGAATCGCCGCCCACGGGCGCGTTTTGGTTCAGGTGGATCAGCGTGCGGCCGAACTGCGGCTCAGCGCCGAAGGAGTCGGGGCTCACGTTTGTGGGCGTGTACGTCAGCAGCGCGTACTGGCGATCCCAGACGCGGCGGTTGACCGGCGACAGTCCGCGGCTGGCGTTGTTGCGGAGCATGCCCGCGATGTTCACGCGATCCACGCGGAAGATCTCGGCCATCTGCTCGGCCGTCAGCCGCGTGGGGTTGCGTCCGGCGTTGCCACCGGCAAACGTCGCCCTCACGGCGGTGTTGAGGCTGATCGGGCGGACAAGGTCCTGGCTGATCGTCAGCGTGTTGGGGCGGATGCCGCCGCTGGCCTTCTCGGCGGTGTCCAGACCGGTCAGGATCGTGCCGATGATGTCCGCGGCCGGATCGGTCCAGGCCGTGCCGACGGTCACGCCCGTGGTTCCCGACGGCGGGAAGTTCGTGTCGTTGTTCAGGTACGCGCAGGTGTTCTGCTCGTAGGCCCGGACCACGTGCAGCGCGGTCAGTTCGGCGGCCTGCCGCTCGGCCTGATCGCGGATGCGCTCAGTCTGGCCGCGCAACTTGGTTTCGTCAAGGGCCAGCTCGAGGTTGTACTCCTCAAGGTCGTAGGACAGGAACTCCTGCGCACCCTCGATGCGGATGGCGCTGCCGCCGTATCCGCGCTTGGCGCTGCTGATGCCCTGGCTGTACACGGCCGTGGGCGTGATCGGGATCTGCCCGTTGGTGTTCTCGACCACCAGCGCGGGGAAGATCGACAGCGCGACCGCGCCCTGCGTCAGCAGGCTGTACTTGCGGATCTCACCGTCAAGGTCGGGGCGGATCAGGCCGCCGTTTGCGGGGACAAATGCCATGGTCAGAGTCCTTTCTTGTTCGTTCTACCCGCACCGGCGGGCCGTTGTGTTCTTCGCGTCATATCGGGCACGGCCGCGGGGACGCCGTCCTTGGCGTCCCCGCGGCCCCTGATGGGTCGTGGGTTGTTCTCAGTGCTGGATGATCAGCACTTCGTCGGTCGCCGCCAGCGTGCCAGCGGCGATGGTCACGTTGTTGCCGCTGGTCGTGACCGTCAGCGCGCCGCGATCCAGGCCCGCGTTGCTGCGCACCTGCACCTGCAAGCGCGTGCGGTTGGTCGGCTGGCCGACGTTGATCGTCACGCTGTTGGCCGCCGCGCCCGTGGCCGGACCGGCGTACAGGGTCGTGCGTCCGTCGTTGTCGAAGAGGATCGCCTCGATCTGCGCGTTGTCGCCGCTGGCCGTCTGCAGGGCAAGGCCGATGGCATCGCCGGTCGGCGTGGCGGTCACCTTGCCCGCGGCGTCGGGGTAGATCAGGCTCAGCGCCGTGATCGAGCCCGAGGCGGTCACCAGCGTTGCGCCGGGCACGCTGCGCGGCCAGAGGTCACCGGCCGCGCCCGCGGCGATCGTCGGTCCGATGTTGATCCCGTGCGGCACCTGGCCGGCACCGTTGAGGGTGATCGTCCCCGCCGCGCTGATGCGGCCCAGGCGAAACTGCGGGATGGCCACGGCGGCCGTTCCCTTGATCGTGTCGGTCACGTTCATGCGATTCCTTTCCTTCTCGTGTGTGCGTGTGCGGCGACCGGTCCCGTGCCGCCTCTGGGGCCGTGGCCGGTGCCGTTGAATGTCGTTGCCCGTTTCTTAAAGGCTCTTGCCGCTCGGCCTTGGTCAGCCGATGAGTTCCTGCTGCAACCGCGTCAGGGCGGCGGGACCGAGCAGCCGATACCCGGCCGCGTCGACCTTCTTGGCCTCAGCGCAGGCGGCGGCAAAGTCGGCCTTCTTGGCGTACGCCGTGCGGATGAGGCCTTCGGCCCGCTCGGTCGTCCCCTTGGCGTGCTCATGGCCATCGCCCCCCACGCCGCCGCTGGCGTTGCCCTGCGGGCCCTGGCCATCCTTGGCCAGGCTCAAGGGCGATCCATGCCCCTGGGCGGCGGTCGATGCGGCCTTCTTCACCCCCGCGTCGATCTTGCTCTGCAGCTCCGCGTTCTTGGCCTGCGCCGCCTTGAGCCGCTCACCGAGCACATCGGCAAAGGCCGCCTTGGCCTGGCTCATCGTCGCGCCGCGCTCCGCCTGGCCGAGCACAAACTCCGCCTCGCCCGCAAACGCGCTCTTGAGTTCGCCGATGCTCGCGGGCTTGTCCTGTGCCGCGGCGGGCGCGTTCTTGACCGCATCGGCCTGAATCTGGCCGATGAGCTCTTCGCCGCCGTCGAGCTTCTTGAGTCCTTCCAGTGTGATCGCCATGATCTGTCCTTTCCTGCCGCGCTGCGCGGCCCCTTGGGTGCTCCCGGCGTTGCCGCCGCGCTGGCCGCGGTCCGCCCGCAGCCGCGTCAGCGCCGCCGTCATATCCGTCACAACTTCATCAGCCAGCCCCGTGGCCACCGCTGCCGCACCGGCGTACCAGTGCTTGCCGCTCCAGCCCTGGGCGATCTCCACGCTCACGCCGCGGCCAGCGGCCACCGCCCGTGTGAACTGCTGGCCCATGGCGTCGATGTCTTCCTGGAGCGCCGCCCGCTGCGCATCGGTCAGCGGCTCGCGCCAGAGCTTCTTGATTTCGGCGCTGGCCACCGTCTGCGGCTTGATCCCCGCAATGGCCATCGCCTCAAAGTCCTCGTACCAGTGCAGCACCGTGCCGATGTTGCCGACCTCGGCATCGCTGGTGAGCATGAACAGCCCGGGCGTGCAGGCAGAGGCCAGGTAGAACGCGGCGCTCATGCACCAACCCGCGCACATCACGCCGATGGGCTTGAGATCGCGCAGAGCCCTGATCTTCTCGGCCAGCGGGTCACACCCTATCGCTTCGCCACCGGGCGAATCGGCCACCATCAGAATCTCGCCAATCCGGGGGTCTTCGATCCCCGCCGTGATCGCCGCGGCGATGTCCTCGTACGCCGATGCAAACGCGTTTCCGTTGCTGTCGATCGCGTCCTCGACCTTGCGCACCAGCGGCCCGCTGAGCGGGATCACCAGCGTCGAGCCCTGCACGCTCGGCGCGGCCAGCGACCAGTACTCGCGTCCCGCGTAGGTGCTCAGGGCCTGCTTCTCGGGCGCGCTTGCGCCACCATCGTCGTGCCAGGCCGCCGGGCCAACAGCCGGTCCAGCAGCCGGGCCAGCATCCGCGCTCGCGTGATCAAGGCCGGCTCGTTTGCTCCGCACAGACCGTCCAGCGTCTCGCATCATCGCGTTTAGGCGGATGCCGCCGCTGACATCGACCTCGCCAAGGGCGACCCGGCGCAGCATCGCCCGCGCGGCCATGTCAACGCTCGCCTCGAGCATCCACGGCTTATTCATCGCAGCCGCGGCACGGATTGTCCAGTGCATGTGCATTCGCTATTGGCCCTCTACCCATGTGCGCCCGTGGAGCATTTCTATGTCCCACCGCCAAACCGGCCCCGGCATCAACAGATCCTCCCCCGCCCAATGTCAGATTGGCCACCGGGGGAGGTGCCGCGGCCCAAATGTCATCCGGGCGGCGGAGGGGGTGCCTTTATTTGGTCATTTGACCATTTGACCATTTGCCCATTTACGCTGGCGGCGCTTCGCCGCCAGCGGCCTGCCCCGGCATCAGCACCGGCTCGATGCCCAGCTCGCGCTCGATCTGCTTCTCCTCGCTGCGTTCGGCGGCCACGCTGGCAAAGTCGCGCCCGCCCAGCTGCTCGGCCGCTTCGCGCTTGCTCATGAGGTTCGCGTTGATCGCCGCCACCAGCGCCGCCGTTTCCTTCTCCGGGTCAAACTGGCCGATGGGCAGGCCGATCCAACGCACGCCCATCGGGCTCAGCGCGTAGGCCAGTTCCTCTTGGCTCAGGTCGATCACGCCCGCCTGTGCCCACTCGCGCAGCCGCCACTGGTAGATCGGCGTGCACACGGTCCGCACAAAGTGCGCGAGCATCATCCGCCGCTGCCGCATCGCCATCATCACCGCCGTGCGTCCGGCGTAGGCGGTGCTCTGGCTGGCGTCCAAAAGCAGCACCTCCAGCGGCAGGCCCATGCGTGCCCCGAGCACCCGCAGGAGCATCCGCAGGCTCGCGTCAAACGACGCGGCCGGGTACGGGCTCTGCGGCATGCTCACGGTCACATCCTCGCCGACATAGTGCACGCTGCCGGCCGGAATCTCCGTTGTCTTGGGGCTTGTCGGGCTGGCCGCCGCCTTGGGCGCGCCGATGAGCTTGCTGGTCAGTTCCGGCCTGCGCGAAGAAACAAACGCCGCCAGCCGGCTGGTCAGGTCGCACGCGCGGATGTACGAGCTGAACATATCGTCGGCGCCGATGATCCGGTCGATCATCCCGCGCAGCGCGCTGATGCCGCGGTACTGGCTGATCTGATCCACGTTGGCCAGGAACACCGCGCCGCGTGCATCCACGCGCGCGATGTCCACACCGCTGGGCGCTCCGTCCTTGAACACCGCCACGCGGTAGCGCAGCACGCGTCCGTCGCTATCGAGCTCCAGCCCCTCGGCGGGCAGATCCTGGCTCTGCGGCCTTGGCCCGTCTCGCACGAGCTGGGCCTCGACCATCTGCACCGTCCGGCCGACCATCGGATCGTCGCCCTGGGCCACCAGCACGCCCAGCACATCGCCGTCGAGGTACGCCGAGCGCAGCAGTTCCCGCTGCAGGCCGCCCCAGCCGTACCGCCGTGTGTGCTCGGCGCTCTCGGCCCATTCGATGAACAGGTCTTCGATCATCCGGGCCTTTTCGGTCCGGCCCTGCGGCAGCACGGTCTGCGGGTACAGCCCATCACCCAGCAGGAAGTCCACCGCGCTGTCGATCAGCAGCGGCGCGAGCGTGGTGGTGCGGTAGGCCTGGCGTGCGGCCCGGGCCACGGCGCTCCTTCGCGTCTCGCGGGCGATGCGTCCGCCCGCGGCATTGATCGGCGGCGAATCCTTGCGACCGCTCGACAGATCCGCTTCGGTGTACGGTGCGGAGCCTCGGCCGGCCGAGCCGAACGACGCCGACGCGTTCATGGCCGCGCCCGGTGCGGCCCTGCGCCACTGCCTGACCGACTCAAGTTGCGCCCGCGCAAGAGCCGACCGCGCCTCCGCCTCGGCCTTGTCGGCTCGCAGGCTCGCCACGCTGGCATCCACGCGCGCGCGCGTGATCGTCGCCACCTTGCCGGTGGGCCTGTTGCTGGGCTTGCTGGCCATATCGCGTTCGTCCCTTTCCTGCGTTGCCCTTTGCTGCTCTGCCGCTTTGCCCTTTGCTGCTTTGCCGATTTCCCGCGGCCGCTCAGCCCTCAAGTCTGCGCAGTTCCGCCTCCAGCGCGTACCGCTCGGCCACCAGCGGCTGGAAGATCTCCCGCTCCTGCCGCTCGTATTCGCGGGTGATCTCCTGCGCCTCGGCCTCGAGCTCTTCGATCACACGCTGGCGGCGAGAGTGGACCTCAGCCCGGCGCATCTTGATGTCGTCGAGCACCTTGACCGGCTGGCCGATCTGGTTCAGCCGCGTGCGGATCTGCCCCGCCCGCTCGGCCCGCGCACGCTCGGACCGCTCGTGCTCATCGGCATCGTGCGCATCGACCTCCGCGGCCGCATCCAGCTCAACATCGGTCTCAACATCCAGCTCGGTATCCTCCACCTCGGCACCGCTCGCACGCGCGCCCGCACCAGCATCAAACGGCGCGGTCTCATCCCCGGCCCCGGCGTCGAGCCCACCATCACCCACCGGCGTCTCCGCCGAGCCGCTGCGGTTTGTCGTGCTCAGCGTCGAGGCCGCCGCCGCGTTCACGTCTTTATTGCCCTTGCGTGCCATGCTTGTTTCCTTTTTGCTGCTCTGCTGATTTGCTGCTCTGCTGCTTTGAGCTTCGAGCTTTGTCACACCACCACGTACGTCCCGCCCCCTCCGCCATTTCCATCACCGACCACCGCCGCCAGCATGCGTTCTTCCTCGATAAGCATGTTCAGAAGGCTCGTCAGCGAACCGCTGGCCACGCTCATGTTCCCGCCGCTGACATCCGGCCCGATCTTCTGCGTGACTTCGACGATGTGCAGCCGCAGCCGCGCCAGCCGCTCGGCATCGCTCGAGTACCCCCGCCAGTCCGCGTACTGCCACATCATGCCGCCTCCTGTTCCGTCGCTGCGTCCGCCATCACCGCCGCCCCCCCCGCCGCCGCTCCTGTTCCGCTCCGCTCCTGCAGCGCCGCCGCCGCCCGCTGGCGGATCTCCAGAACCAGTCTTTCGGCCGCGGCCCGCAGCCGGGCCACGCTCATGGGGTCCATCGGCTCGGCGCTCTGGCCGCGATCGCCGGCAACCGGCGGCAGGCCGATCTGTGCCAGGTCCGCCAGCCTCTGCGGCAGGCCGTCGATCGCGTGCACCAGCCCGGTGATCACCTCCTGCATCGCCGCCGCCGCCGCCGCACGGTCGACCAGCTCGCCGCGCTTGGCCTTCATGGCCATGTCCTTGCTGCTGGCCTCGATCAGCGCCCGCAGGTTCTCCGCGTCGGCCCTGGTCACCCGGCCGATCACTTCATTCAGCACGCCCGGGTCGCTGATCGATCGCCCGTTCAAGATCCGCATCAGGCTCAAGCCCTCGCCCTGCTCGGCCGCTTCCATGGCGGCCTCGCGCACAGCCTGCCCCAGCGGCGACTGGTCAAAGGCCTGCCCCGGCTCACCGGCTGCGGTCGACCGACCACGGCCACCCCCGCGCCCATTCACACGCCCGGCCACGCTCCCGGCTACGCCGGACGCACGCCGCACGCCCCGCACGTTCAGCCCGGCCTTGCGTCCGGCCCCGCCGCGAATCCCGCCGTGGTGCGCGGTCGACGCCTCCACCGCGTGCGCCTTGTTCGTCTTTGCCCAGGCCACGCACGCGGCCTGGTCGAACCACCTCTGCCCGCTGGCCACCGTGTGCGGCATGCCGTCGCGCACGTAGTTCGTGATCGTCATGCGCGTCACGCCCAGCGCCTTGGCCAGCTTGCCCGCGCCGACCATTCCCGGCGGCGGCAACTCCGCCGCCCCCGGCAGCAGCAGCCCACCCGAGTTGTCGCCGGTTGCTTCGCCCATGGCCTCTACCCATGTGCGCCGGTGGTGCATTTCTATGTCTCATCGCGCTCTTCGCACCTCCCCCGCTCGGCGGGGGAGGTGCCGAGTCCCAAGTGTCATTTGGGAGGCGGAGGGGGCGCCCGCCTTCAGCCCCAACGGGGCCGCGGCCTGCCCCCCAATAGCCACGGGTGGAGCCCGCGCTTCCCGGGCGCAGCCCGTGAACGCCTCACCCACGCTCCTCCTGATACAGCTCCACCGCCATCTGCCGCGTGAACGTCCGCACCTCGTTTCTGTCCGCGATCGCGCAGGCATACACCTCGCAGTCCAGCAGGTGGTTGTCCTTCCGCCCCTCGCGCAGTTCCCACACCGCCATCGCGCGGCCGTACCGGTCCGTCGCCACCACTTGCCGCTCGGCGGTCACCTGGTGCCAGTACCGGTCGTGATTGTCGCCCCTGCGGACCGTGCCCCCCGGCTCGGTTCGGTCGGCGGTGTACGCCGGCCACCACCACCGCTGCTTGTCGGCCTCGATGCTCAGCCTGTCTGAGCCATCCCGTGCCGCCGTCGGCGGCGCCGCGGCCATGTGGCCAACGATCATCGTTTTGTAGTAACTGCCACCAACCATCAGCAGCAGCCTCGGCGCAGCGCGCCCCGCCGCACCCCTGCCCGCCCCGCCGATCTGGCTCATGCGGAAGTTCACAAGCCCCGGCCGTGATTCGCTCATGCCCTTGGCCGCCTGCGCCCCCGTCTGGTCGCACGCCGCGTACACCTCGCTGGTCCGGTCGCCCGAGTCCACGGCCAGATCAATGATCGGCAGGCCAACTCGCTCGATCATGCCCTCGGGCCGCTCAAGTGTGTACCGCAGCCCCTGCAGGCCCGCCAGTTCATGCCCGTCGACCAAGGGGTACCGCCGGCTCTTGACCCGCTCGATCGCGCCGACCAGCGCGTGCCGATCGCCGGCCTCGAGCGCGCCGTAGTCGATCAGCCAACTCGACCGCCCCTCTGCGCCAAACCCGCGCACCACGTAGTAGATCCGGTCGGCCTGCACATCCACGCCCGCGAACAGCGCCAAACATCCGCGCGGCACCGTCCCGCGTCGGTACCCGCCATCGGCCAGGCTCAGGCAGTGCGCCTTCATGCTCCCCGGCTCGATCGACCGCCCCACGGCCTGCGTCGCGCGGCCGAGCATGCCCGCCCACCACTTGTCCGGCGGGTTCTTGCCGAGCTTGACGTAGTCGTGCACCAGGCTCGCCCACGTGGTCCACGGCGAATACATGCCGGAGATTGAGAACGACGCCACCCGCGTCCTTGGCCCCTCGCCCACGACCCCCGCCCGCTCCCCGCCCGCCTCCCTCCGCTCCCACGCAAACGCAAAGGCATCTTCGGCCCCGAAGGGGCCGAGGGATGTAGCCACGGGTGCAGCCCGCGCTTGGCGGGCAGAACCCGTGGAAGCCTCCGCATCCGAATCCTGCCCCGGAGGGGCAGAGGAAGCTTCATCGGACCCGACGCCTTCCCCTTCTCCCATTTGACCATTTGACCATTTGACCATTTGGCCCTTTTTGACCCACACCCCCCGCCGCATCATCGCCGCCTTGTACTTCTCATCGATCTCCGCCCCGCAGCACTCGCACACGTACACGCACGATTGCTCGGCGTCCAAGGGGTCAACGTCATCACGGTCTTTCCCCTCCCAGTCCAGTTGCTCGAAGGACAACTCGCGGTACTCGCCGCAGTGGGGGCAGGGCACGTGATACGTCCGCTGGTCCCCCTGCTTGTAGAGCCGATCGATGCCCTGATCGGCGGCCCCCGGCGTCGACACGGCCATCCGCACCGCGGCGTCCTTGAAGGTCTTGGTCCGTTCGCACGCCAGTTCCCACGCGTCCTTGCTCCACTCCTCAACCTCATCACCGATCAGGTAGCGGATCGGCAGGCTCTTCAGGTCCGCATCGCTCCGCGTGCCGCGCAGAAAGACCGTGCTCTGGCCGATGGTCAGGTCGGCGATGCGGGCTTCCTTGCCATCGAGAGCGCCCGCGTTCTTGAGTTTGTTCTTGATCCTGGGCGTGGCGCGAATCGCGGGGATGAGCCTCTTGCGGTTCTGCTCGCGTGCGAAGTCCGTCGACGGGTACACCACCATCGCCGGCCCCGGCGCGTTGTCGATGCACGCAAAGAGCACGTTGATCGCCGCTTCGGTCGCGCCGACCTGGGAGCACTTGATCACGACCACATCCGAGTACAGCCCGCTGGCGGCCGCGTCCATGATGTCCACCAGGTACGGCGTGACATCGTTCCGCCAGGGCCCCGGCCTGTGGCTCGACTCGGCCGCCACACCGCGGTGCCGCTCGGCCCACTGGCTCGGCGTCAGCCGCTCCTGCGGACGGATCACCCCGGCGGCCACGCTCAGCAGAAACGCGCGATCACCGCCATCGGCCACCGCCGCCCCCCCCGCACCAGCATCTACGCCGGACGCCACGACCGCCACCGCCGCCCCCGCCGAAGCCGCCGCGCTCATCGCACCACCTCCGCGACTTCGGCCCCAACGGGGCCGAGGGATGCAGCCACGGGTGGAGCGCAGCGCAACCCGTGGACCGCCCCCGACTCATCGCCCTGCCCCAAAGGGGCAGAGGAATCGGCCATCAACGTCCCGCCCTGAGCCCCCACGCATCCGCACGCCAAACCCGCAATCATCTTCCTGATCGTCCGCGGATCAATCGCGTGCCGCCTGGCCGCCGCCCGCGCGGTTTGGCCCTCGACGATCACCGCCCGCACCGCCTCAAACCGCGCCGCCGCCTCGGCCTTCTCCCCCTGCGTCCACCCCAGGCAGTACGCTGCCAGCCACTCTTCCGGCGGCATGTTCATCCGTTACCCCCCGCGGCGTACGCCGCGATCACTTCTTCGGCGCTCCGCCGATCATCCTCGATTCCGCGCTCGCGTTGCCGCAGCGTGGCCAGCACGCTGGCCTCATCGAACGCGCGAGCGCTCCGCACCCCGCGAGCCGCCGCGGCCGATGCGCCGCACGGCTGCCTGGCCAGCCAGTCCCGCACCTTGTCCATGGTCGACCGGCCCCGGGCCCACGGATCCAGCCGCACCACATCCTCGCCGAGCTCCGCCGCCAGCATGCACTGGGCCGTGTGCAGGTCATCGGCCCGCGTGTCATCGCTGACCAGCTCGGCGTACTCGAGGCTCAGCCCGCCGCCGCGCACCCGCACGCGAACGTACCGCGTCTGGGCGCACGCGCGCGGGTACCGCCGCGGCCGCGAGCCCGGCAGTGGGGGCGTGCTCACGCGGCCGAACCGATCCACGCCGCACGCCGGCACCAGGCCCGGGATGCCGAAAGCCCCAGCGCGATCCCCACCACAAAATCGTGTTGATCCCTCGCCCATGATCCCCATCACCGCGTGGGCGCGGTCGGTCGCATCGGCCGTGCTGATCATCTCGCACGCGCTCTCATCGGCGCAGACCAGCACCTCGGCCCTGTTCGGGCACAGCTGATCCTGGTGCGATTGCTCCTGCTCGCCCCGCCACGCCTTGGGTTTTCTTCCAGCCTTCGCCGCGCCCATCGGTCACCTCCGCACACGCCATCCACGCCCATCCGCTCATCCGCCCATCCGCTCAGGCCGTCATCCGCCCAGCCGCCCATCCGCTCACCCGCTTATCGCCGTTCGCTCGTGCGCCTCGGCGATCGCCAGCGCCGCCTCAAAGCTCGCCGCGCTGTGCTCGCTCATCAGCCCAGGCTCCGAGCACGAGACCTTGAACAACCCACCAGGCCTCCGCGGCGCGATGATCGTGAAGTGAATCGGCGAGTCCGGCCTGCTCAGCCCGCTGGCCGCCACCCACACCACCGCCCGCCCACGCCCCGCCTCTTGCACAAACTCCAACGCCCGCTCGCTCACGCCCTTGCTCCTTGTATAGTCATTGCATCGGCATGACAACCGATTATCTTTACCCGATCGCCGCGCGGGCGTCGATCGCCTCGCGTTCCCATTCCTTCTCCGGCTCAACGCGCCGCACCACGATCGGCCGCCCCATCCGGTCCGGGTGCAACTCGGTCACCACGCCAGGCCACGCATCGCGCCGCCGCAGGCAGATGTGCACCAGTTGCCGCGCCGAGCCCTGCACCACGTCGACCGCGACCACGCTCTCTCCCACGTTTCGCACGTGCGAGAGCACCTGCAGCATCGCGGCCATCGTCGCCGGGCCCAGCGGCTTGCCGTTGCGGCTGGCCCGCTGATCGGTCGACGCCGCCGCCGCCCATCGCTCGGCCGCCAGCGCCCCCGGCCCGGCGCGGTAGGCCGCGATCGCCGCGCTCCGCTCGGCCACGCTCGGCCGCCGGCCCCGACCACCGCCACCATCACCGCCGCCCGCGCCCTCCTCCAGCAGCGGCCCGACCTTCTCCAGCAGCATGTTGCCGATTCGTGCGCAGTCGCCCGGCGTCAGGTCGCCCAGCTCGCACATCGAGGCCAGCGTCGGCCCCACACACCGAACGAACAGATCCACCGGCATCTTGGCCAGCTCGCCCACCTCCGCCGCCACATCACGCCTATCGCCGCCACCCTCGCGGCCCCGCGGCATCGCGTCGATGATCATGGCCACCTCGCCGCTCCTCATCTTCATCGCTCACCCCCTTCTTCCTGCCCGCCATCAGCGCGGGAGTCATCGACCACGCGAGCAGTCCCCACCACCGGCCGCGGCGCACGCTCGCACTCGCACACATACGGCTCGCCGCAGGCACACCCCGGCCAGCTCCGCGCCGCCACCGCGGCCTCAACCGGCACCTCGCGCCCGCCGCACGGACAGCACCCGCGCGAGCCCGCCAAGCCCGCACCCCGGCCCGCACCACAACCCACACCACCGCCCGCACCCCGGCGCGCCCGCTTGGCCCGCACATACGGCCGCAGCCTTCGCATCTCCACGATTCGCCGCGAGCGCCGCACATCAGCCGCCACATCGCGCCCAACGGCCACGAGCAGCCCGACCGCCACCCCCAGCAGCGTCACCAGCAGCCCGATCTGCACCAATCCCGTGGAATACTCAACAACCCACCACGCCGCCGCATGGCCGAGCATCCACCCCAGCCACGCCCCGAGCACCACCAGCACCACCGCCAGCACACCCACCAGCCCCCGAGGCACCCCGCGAACAACCGCCAGCGCCGCCCGCGCCACCGCCAGCGCCAGCGCCGCCCGCGACACAACCCACCCCGCCGCCGCGGCCACACTCCTGCCCAGCCACCAAGCCCGCCCCCAACCATCAGCCCCGGCAAAACGCATATGACCGCCCGAGCCTCATCGGCTCGGAGCGGTGTGCAGCCGCTCCCTTGGTGTTGGTGCGACGATGATATGCCCGCACCCCCGCCAATGCAACAATCCACACCCCCATTCCACCAGGCCGCGATCGGGATGCACGGGTTCGAACGGGTTCCAGCCTAGAGCGAGCGCCAAGAGCAAATATCACCCAAGCATTTCGATATTGCCACAAAGGCCAACCATGGCCCGCGCACCGGTTCACGCTCGGCCATCCCCCCGCACCCCACGCCCGGATGCTCGGCCAATCCGTTTCACGCCACCCCCAACCCGTTCACCCCATCAAACCCCACCACCAACCCCATCCAATCCACCCCAACCCCACCTCCACTCCACCCCAAGCGGCCTAAATCAACCCCACCGCCCCCATCCATCCCAAAAACGGGACGCCTTCGGTACTGCGGGCCACGTAAGGGCTCCGGTAGTACCGACGTGGGGGGGGCCTCAGAGCACCTCAGAACGCCGATTTCTCTGCCTCATGGGGTGCGGGGCGACGATCAGAACACCGGCACGCCGTCGCCCTGCTGTTCAGGCTGAGCGCCGTAGCCAATGGTGAACTCCGCGGGCCTGCGTGCCAGACCAAGATATGCCGGCACTCGCTCGCTATTGATCGTGTTGCGCTGCACCCGCCGGACCGACGGCGCTGCGACCAGCAGTTTGCGGCCGAAGATGTTGCGAGCCAGCATCTTCTTCTCATCGATTTTTGTGTGATTGCACCAGCGCATGTACTCGGTGTACACCTCGTCCGTGGCAACCCACGAATCAGGCTCACGCACAAACCCAAAGCGGCTGTCTTCGAGGAAGTCCAGCACGTGCGACTGCTGCCGCCGAAGATCGTCGGCCATCTCCTGGCCGTGCTCGCTCATGGCCCACGGGCTCCCCGACGTACGCAGTCTCCGAAGGTGATACAGCGCATAGAGCGCAATGCCCGTGCCCTCGCCGCGGATGCCCGCCTTGATCGACGGGTCGGCCTTGCCCACAAACGACTGCGAGAAGGGGATCACAACCTGCCGCCTGGCCAGTGCGCCCGAGTTGTCGGGCAGCGTGGCCGGCTCGTTGTAACTGATCAGAATCTGAGCCGCAATCCGCACCTGCTGCGCCTCTGAGTAGAGCCTTCGCACCGTCAGCATGTCGCCGCCGCTCAGCTTCTTGAGCCCCTCCATCGCCGCCGCGGCGTCCACCTTGCCCAGGCTCGCGTCGTGCAGGATCACCGCACGCTTGCCCACCATCTTGGTCAGGCCGCGATCGTCGGCGAAGTCGCCAAGGCTCGCGGCGCACACAGCCTCCTCGCCGATCATCGAAGTCACCGCCTCAAACGCCGACGACTTGCCGCTGCCCGGCGGCCCGATCAGCAGGAAGATCCGCTCGTGGCTCACATCGGCCGTCAGGCAGAGTGCGAACATGCCGCCTAGACAGTTGCCCCAGTTGGCGTCCTCGGCGGGCGCGACACTGTTGAGCCACCTGGAGAAGCACGGAGCCAGCCGCTCAACCTCCGCCATCCACACGGCCGGGCGCTCGGCCTCGGGCGCGGCCTCGATGCGGTCGACGGCCTCAGCCGGAAACGCGTATGGCAGCACCTGCTCGCTGAACCACCGAGGCGTATGCGGCCGCATGATCAGTTCCCCACGTGCCCACGCTTCCACGTCCACCAGCGCATCGGCGAACGCGATCACCGAGTCCGCACGCCACATACCCTGATCTTCGGCCGTCCCCCGTGCGCCCAAGTCACCCCACACCGGCTGCCCCGCCGCGTCAAAGGTTGTCGGTGCCCAGCACGGCACCGACACATCGGGTTCGACGCGCACGATGCACTCGCTCGCCAGCGCCTGCACAACCTCCGTCGTGGTTTTCGGCCCGGGGTTCATCGGCGCGGGCCCGTACGTGTCGCCCTGCTTTTTCATGACCTGGTAGCGCTGCAGGAGCTGCTGCGTCTCCGTGGTCAAGTCCTCATCGGTCTTTCGCACGTACGCGTAGCCGCCGCCGCGCCGCTTCTCCCACGAGTACCACTGCCCGCCGAACCGCACGCGGTGCCACCTCTGCCCCTCGCGCTCGCCGGTTGGGTGGTACATCGGCCAGTCCATCAGCAGCCGCCGCGCCCTCGGCAGAGCCCCATCGGGCATCACGTCGGCAATATCCGCCCCGCCCGCAGCGCCCGCGCCGATGGTGTAGAGCGTCCGCTCGGCGCTGGCCGGCTCGCTGCGCTGCTCGGCCGCCGCACGCTCGAGGTACGTCATCGAACCCTTGCCCAGAATCGCCTCGCGCACCACCTCGGCGCCCGCACGCACGTACACATCGAGCCAGTCCAGGCCCTTGATCGTGCAGCCGCCCTCACCAAAGACCTCTGGCACGTGGTCCGAGCCCGGCATGGCCAGCGTCACCGTCAGCCACGGACAGTCGGCTCGCAAACGCTTGGCCAGGTCGGCGCTGGCGTCGGGCCCAGCGGCGTTGCCCTGCTCGTTGCGCTTGTCCCGGTCAACCGCGATCACCACGCGGCTCAGCGGCCCCGGCCTGCCGAAGAGCTCGCCGGGGAGCTGGAGCTGGCGCACGCCGTTGGCGCTGATCGCGGCCCACACACCAACGCCCGAGCCATGGCCAACGCGGCACGCCGCGGCGATCGCCAGCGCGGTCTCCACGCCCTCGGCGATCACCAGCGTGCCGCCCTCGGCGGGCTTGAAGAGCCGGCAGGCCGCACCGGCCATAACGCCCATGCTGCGCTTGGCGGCGGCCCCTCCAAGGTCGGCCTTGCCGCCATCGGGGCCAAGGAAGATCCGCTGCAGGCCCACCACGCTCCGCGGGTCGGCCCGCACGCACGCGCACAAGATCGCGGGCCCTTCGTGCTCTTTGTTCACCTCACCGAGATACGCCTTCGTCTTGGCCACCAGCCGCAGCGACTGGGGCGTCTCGCCCAGGTCGACCAGCGCGATACCCCGCCGCGCGATGTACTGGCGTATGTCGGCGTGCTTCGGCGTGCCCTGACCCCAGAGCCTCTTAGCCGTGTCGATCTTCCGCTGCTCGGCCAGTTCCTCTTCGGCCTTGATTCTCGCCAGTTCGATCGGCCCGAGCGTGCGAACGCTCGCCGATGCGCCATCATCGGGCACAAAGATGTAGTCGCCCTCCCCGTACGGCTGACCACCGGGGTTGATCATGCGGTACCCGGTGATGTTCATGCCCCCGCTGGAGGCGGCGGTGCCGCCCTCGCCGGTGACAAAGCAGTGCACGGTTCCGTCGGGCCACGTGCCCTTCTTGCCGGGGGTTGGTCCATCGGTCCGGCAGCAGCGTGAGGAACCGCCGCAGATCGGGCAGGGCCGCTTTTTCCCAAACTCTTTCCAAGCCATCCATGACCTCCGAGCAGACGTAGAAGCGCACCACCGGCCGCAGGTGGTGCGCCTTCAAGTTTCACAGATCAAACCCGCAACACGACCCCGCTGTTAACCGGCAGGTTATAGGTTCGAGTCCTATTCGGGGAGTTCAAAAGAGCCTTGTTTTCCCGCACGAAACGCGCACCACCGCGCACCACGCAAAAACCACCGCGCACCACCTTCCCGACCCGCACAGGCCCCTCGGCCCCGTGTACGCTGGCCCCATGCCCCGCCCTCTGCCCATGATGCGAAAGCACGCCCGCGGCATGTGGACCGTGCGGATCGACGGCATCGACCACTACCTCGGCCTGGACCGCACCGCTGCCGAGGCCCAATACGCCCAGCTCATCGCCGAAGTCGCCGCCGCCCGCGCCGACGAGGCCGAGGCGATCGCCGCGGCCCACGCCGCCGCCCCTGCCGGCAGCACGCGCCGCGAGCCGACGATCGCCCAGGTCATCACCGCGTACATCACGCAGCGCACCGCCGAGCGTGGCCGCGGCACGGCCCGCTACGACCGCACCAGCCTGCGCCGCCTGGCCAGCACTTTTCCCAAGCTTCCGCTCAGCCGTCTCTCGGCCCCGCTGGTGGCCGCCATGGCCGCCGACGCCCAGCAGTCGGGCCTTGCCCCCCGCACGGTCTCGCACGAACTGACGGCCATCAAGGGCCTCATGCGCTGGGCCGCGCTGAACTACCCGCACATCCGCCTGGCCTGGAACCGTGACGCCCTGCCCCGCGTCCGCGTGCCGCGCAGCCCCCGGCGCTACCAGCCCGTGGCGTACATCGCAAAGTACATCCTCGCGCACGAGGCCTACGACCCCCGCATCGCCCCGTGGCTTCGGCTGCAGTTCCTGGCCGCCCTCCGCCCGATCGAAACAACCCGCATCATCCACGGCCAGTACGAGTTTCACCGCCCCGAGCTCGGCGAGTATGTCCTGGCCATCGACAACAAAACCACCGGCGTCTCCGCCGAGCCGCTGCGGTTTGTCGTGCTCAGCGTCGAGGCCGCCGCCGCCCTCGCGGCCGCCACGGCCGAGCCTCCGCCCTGGAGCTGCCCTCAGCCGGGCGAGCCGGCCTCCAACGCCTCGGGTGCCGATCAGGTCTTCCGCCGCGCCTGGCGTGGCCAGCACACCAAGAGCACCACGCTCATCGAGGCCCTGAGCGTCCGCCGCCCGCGTCAGTCTGGCGTCGGCCCGCCGCCGGGCTTCCCGCGTCACTTCCTGCGTCACTCGGCGTATCAGGCTCTTCTCGACGCCCTGCCCGAGCAGCAGAGCACGGCCAAGATGCTCGCCGGCCACGTCCAGCCCGGGGCCTGGAGCGCCTACGCCGATGCTCCGTGGCACCGCTGGCGCGATCAGATCAGCAGTGCCTTGACGCTCACCGCGCACGAGTCAGCCCTCCTTGCCGATCCGGCCTTCGCCGCCGTGCTCGAGAAGATCCGCGCCGAGAGTCCCGTGCGTGCCAAGCTGGCCCTGGGCCTGCCCGCCAGCCACCGCGGCATGCTCAAGGGCCGCAGGCTCGGCCCCCGTCAGCGTGCCCTTGAGTCCCCGTCCGGCGACACCGGCTCGGCGACGGTCGACGGCGGCCGCTGATCGTTCCCGCTCGAGCCTGGCCCGTGCGGCGATGGACAACACACGGGGTGCGGGGCTCATGTACTTCTCGAGCCCAAGCCGCCGGGCCAGGAGCCGCGTCTGCGTGACCGGCCCGCACGTCACGGCCAGTTCCGCGGGCCGCATGCGGCCGACCAGATCCAAGCACTTTTCGGTGTGATTCACGCCGCACCTCCCGCCATCATCTCGCGCACCTGTCCCTCAACCTTGCCAACGATCTCCAGCGCCTGCCGCCGCGCTTGCCGGTTGCGATCGCTGCCCCTGGCCTCATCGGCTCCCGCCTCTTGCCTGGCCAGTTCGATCATCTCCGGCATTCTGATGACCGAGCTATGCCCGGTCCCGTGCGGCCGCACCCGATCGGCAACCTCCGGCCACGAGAGCCGCGACAACGTGCGCAGCAGGTACGCCATCGCCCACCGCGCTGCCAGCACCTGCGGCATGCGGCCGATGCCGCGAATCTCGCCGATCGGCACACCGCTGGCGAACACCACCATCAGCACAACGGCATCCGGCTCGGCACGCCAAAGCCCCCTGGGCACCAGATGCGAACTCAGCGACTGGGCAACGCTCACGCCACACCTCCCACCCGCCCCGCATCGACTCCCGCCGCCACGCGCGCCCCTACGCGCGGCAGGTTCGCCCGCACCAGCGCCGCCGCCTGCACGGGCGACACGGCGTTGCCGATCAGCCGCACGGCCTCTCGCTGCGTGGCCGGCCAGATGTACGTTTCGGGGAACCCCATCGCCGCCGCCAGCTCGCGCGGCTTGAGCATGCGAAACAGGATGTCGACCATCGGCCGCCGCACAACCAGCCCCGGCTGATTCGCATCGTGCAGGCTCACGTACACCAGCCCATCGGCATCGGCCACCGCCACGCCCAGCCGCACCAGGAGCCCGGCCACGGCCAGCGCCCGCCGCCGCATCTCCGGGCTCATCGTCAACGTCTGCTCGCCAACCGCCGCCGCGACGATGCCATGGCGATCGTGCGTCGTCACGGTCCCCAGCGGCTCGAGCACATCGCGCCCGCCGCTCTCGGCCCCGTAGAACGCCAGCGCCACCGGGCACACCAGCCCACTCTGTCCTCCGGTGGTAACGGTCGGCAGCGGCTGCTCCATCGTGCCGCCGGTGTGCCCCGTGGTGTTGTGCATGATCACCGGCATCGCCACCGCGCGATGGTCTCGCGTCAGCACAGTGCCCATTGGCTCCGACGCCGGAACCGCTCGACACGTCGGCCCTCCGGCAGAGAGCACCATCGGGCACACCAGCCCCTGGTGCATCCCGCCCGCGGCGATCGTCGCCATGGGCTCTTGCACATCGCGGCCCTGCCCGTTGCGCCGCAGCACGCCGAGCACCGGCGTGACCACGGCCAAGTCCTGCCGCGTGGTCTGGGTGGGCATCGGCCGCAGCACATCGGCCACATGCCACCCCCCGCCGGTCTGCGTCACGCGGAGGCAGAACGGCCGCGGCGAGTTGATGACGTACCGCCTGATCCCTTCGCCGATCCGCGCGAGCGTCTTGTCCGCGAGCGGCCTTTCCCGCTCGAAGATGCTCCGCCCGAGGTCGGTCCAGTCGATGACATCCGCCGCGCAGCGGGCATCGGCGGCCTTGCCCCGCGCAGCGGATGCTTCCGGCCACGCCGGAGCGTGGCCATCTCTGCGTGCGATCACGTACAACCGCTTCCTTCGGCACGCAGCACCGAAGTCCGCGGCATCCATCACCCGCCACTCAACCTTGTACCCCAGCCTCCGCAGCATCGCCGCCCACCGCCTGAACGTCTGGCCCTTTCGCCCGGGCACGGGCTCGAGCACCGTGCGTCCCTGCGCATCGCGCACCGCGCGGCCGTGTTCATCGGTGCGCGCCCGCGTCGGTCCCCACTCAAGGAACTCCGGCACGTTCTCGACCATGATGATCCGCGGCCTGTGCCGCTCATCGAGCTCGCGTGCCCACTTGATCACCACCCACGCCAGGCTCCGCACGCGGCCCGATACCGGCGCGGCCCCTCGCGCCCGCGAGAAGTGCCGGCAGTCGGGAGAAGCCCAGAGCACGCCGACCGGCCGCGGCTTTCCGTCAGCCCCGCGGATGACGCTGCCCGGTGCCTCGGCCCAGACATCACCGAGCCGGTGGTTCGTGCGCGGGTGGTTGCGTGCGTGCGTCAGCACGGCCACTTCGGAGTGGTTCACGCACTCGTGCACCAGCAGCCCGGCATCTTCCATGCCCTGCGTCGCCCCACCGCCGCCGGCAAAGAGATCAACGTTGATCTCCCCGGGCAGGGGTCCGCCGCAGACCGACTCGGCCAGGCTCAACCTCGCCGCCGATTCAAAGTCCAGCATGTCCATCATGTCCGCAGGGCTGACCGTCACGATTGCTTCTCCCGCTGTCCACCCCGGTCGCACCCAACCCCCATCCGCCCGCACACACCGTCAACCACCGCTTCAACCATCAGGTACACCACCACCGCCGCCGCGGCACACACCACCGCCGCCGCGGCGATCAACACCGCGCTCACGCAGCACCGCCTTCGATCGGGTTTCCGTTGACGTAGTGCCACAGCCGATCGAACGCCTCTTCGCACGGGTCAAAACCGCGATAGGCACGGATCACACCGCGCAGCGCCTCAACAATCAACTCGGCCTCGGCCGGCCCATTGGCCGCGGCGATCGACCACACACCCTCTGCGGTCTTGATGCGCACCACATAGTCACCGGTGGCATCATCGCGATGATCAGTGACAACGATGTTCTGCGTGTGCCGGTGTGAGCCGCTGTTCAGCCGCTTATGGATGCCCGTCGCGGCCTCGGCCAGCCGGTCCCTCACCGCCGCGAGCGCCGCTTCCCGCGATGAATACACCTGCCGCATGGCAAAGTTCCCGCCGATGCCCGGGAAGTGAATGAAGACCGCGCTCTGCGAGGCGCTGAGCGTCCAGACCGGGTGCTCCGAAGCATCCATGTCCTTGTCCGAATGCAGCACAAAGACCGGCCCTTCATGCTCACAGATCTTCTTCCCACACGCCATCGTCGCTTCGCTGATCTTGCCCATCGTCATGCTCCCTTGACTTTGCTGCTTTGCCCTTTGCTGCTTTGCCCTTTTCTCAGCGTCTACTTCCCCCTGCGCTGCCCCGTGCTCTCCGGCTCGCTCCCGCTCCGCACCCCCGCCCGCTGCTCGATGTGCCACCGGCGCACGCGCGTCGCCGCCGCGGCCGCGCTCACCAGCGCATCGGCCAGCTCCATCGCCGAGCCGCTGGCCATATCCGGCAGCGTCACGTACGCGCGCCCGTCGCCGCCGCTCTCGCTCAGGCTCACGCGCACCATCCCGGGCGCGACGATCCGCACCGTGTGCCCGCTCAAGCTCGCGTAGACCACGCGGTCGAGCGTGCTCAGTTCCATCTTCGCGGCCTGGTCACCATTGACCGCGCGGCCGAGCAGCTCGCTCAGCGATCGCGCCGCATCGGCCAGCACGCGGCCGATCCCCTCGGCCTGGCCGATCGCGGCCCTGGTCCCGCCCGGCAGTTCCGCGGGCTCAACGTCCAGGCTCGCCCGCTGCACGCTCCCGCGCTCATCGGCCATGTTCGCCTCCTCGGTGATCGTCACGGTCAAGCCTTCCCGGCCGGGCTCCCGGCCAACATCCACGCGCAGCAGCCCCACCGCCCACGGGCACACGCCCCGGGCCACCACGACAGGCACACGCATTGCATTTCCTTTCGTGCCTCCGGCGGCTCTTGAACTCACGCCGCCCGCACACACCTTGCAAATCCCGCCGCCGGGTGTCCCCGGCGGCAGGCATCCGTGGAGAGAGAGAATGCCTTACGCCTCGAACGACCAGGCCTGAACGTTGCTCTTCATCGGCAGCGCCTCGAACACGCCGACGCTCTTGATGCCGCCATCGCCCTCACGGCCAGCGGCGATTTCCTTGAGCGTTCGGCGAACAACGCCCGCCAGCCAGCCCACCGCTTCCGCCTCGGCCCGCTCGACCTGCCCGGCCTTGGCCCGCAGCAGCAGCGGCTTGTCCGCCAGAGCGTCAACATCCAGCGTGGCGCCGACGCGCTGCATGTGCGGAACCTCATCGATCAGCACGTTGTCCCACACCGCCGCATCGATGACCACGTCCTCGGGCAGCTTGTCGGTGCCGGTCACTTCGGCCACGATGTCAACATCCACCTTGCTGGCACCCTGGCTGATCTTGCTGGTGCCCGTGGTGTTGCTGACGCTCTTCAGATCGCTGATAAGCTCGACCAAGTTGGCCGGCTCGTAGCGGGCCTGCATGTCGGTCTTCAGCAGCGTGCGCAGCTCCCGCTGGCCCGTCCGCTGGCTCTGCCGCAGGGCCCGCACGCGATGCCAAGTCTGCGAAATCGCCAGATCCATCCGCACGCCGTCGCCGTAGGCGATCGCTTCTTCATCTCGGTAAGCCTCGATCGCACCGAGGCTCACCAGCACAATGGGCTTGTACGGGCTGTCACCGCCGCCGCAGATCCGGTCGAGCATCGCGCACAGCGCGTCAACCGTCAGCGCCACCAACCGCACCGGCGGCTCAAGCGGCGACACCACCAGCCCCTCAACCTCCTCGCTGGTCAGCGCCCGTCCCGCGGCCCGGTCATAAACGATCTTGGTCCCGTTGGCCTTGTCGACATCGCTCACCGTCAGGCCCAGGTTCGCGCCCTTGCTCTCGGCCCACTTGAGCACCTCGATCTGCCCACCACCGCCACCACCACCACCCGCCGTACCGCCATTCTTCTCACTGCTCATTGCATGTTCCTTGTCTTCACCGCCACACGTTGCACATCCACCATGCCGCACCCTTGCTCAGAACCAGCCGCGACGATCGCGGCTTACTCGCTCTGATCCTCAAGACCGCCGAAGGTCGCCTGCGCCACGTTGTCAGGATCGCCGCCGATCACGCCGGCAAACAACCGCTCACCGGTGGCCCGATCAACCGTCTCGGTGATCATGCACTCGTGGCCCTCGGTCTGCTGCGGCGGAACCACCGATCGGATCGCCACGTTGATCGTCGCCGTCGGCGCGGATTCCCCGGAGCCCTCATCGTCGCCGTGGCTCTTGGGGGTCACGCTCATCACGATCGTCAACTTCCGCGCCGCGTTCACGCCGGGCCGCTTGGCCACATCGCGGAGCACCGTCCCGAGTTCCTTGTTGAAGATCTTGCCCACCAGCCCCTTCTTGAGCTTGCCGACCGCCCCCAGATCCAAGACCGCTCGCTGCGCCATGCGTATTCCTTTCTGCACCCGACCATGTTGCACACGCCCCTTTGCGCAGCGGAGTGCAACACACACTCCGCCGCGCGCCGGTGGCGACACCATTACAAACCCTTCCGCCCCCCGGCCCCAGCCGCGCCCCCCGCCGTTTGCCCCATCCCCGTCGCCCGCTGCTGCATCTCACTGGCCAGCAGCATCAGCCGCCCCGCCTGGTCGGCCAGGGCCTGCGCCTCGTCCTTACTAATGACCGTGTCCTGCGCCGCGGCGTTCAGCCGCTCGGCCAGCATGCCGACCGAGGCCATCACGCCCAGCATCATGCGGTCAAGGCTCTGCGCCGCCGCGTCGGCCTCGCTCTCGGCCACCAGCGCGAATCCCCACTCCTCGCCCAGCCGCGACACCAGCCACGCCCGCGCGTCATCCGGCAGGTGCGGGATCAGCTTGAACAGCTGGAACCAGGGCACATGCCGATCCGCCTTGCTCGGCGAGAGCCAGGCCACGATCGTCTCGTACGAGATCCCGAGCCGATTGGCCAGGAACCGCCGCGTCACACCCAGCTCCTCGCACCGATGCACCGCCCCGCGGAAGAGCTCCTCCGCCCGCGCCCCCACCGGATCACGCACGAGATCCTCCTTGATCTCACCGTCTGCTCGCCGCAGGTCTGGCCGCCGCCCGTCCAGAAGTTTCCCGCGTTGTTGGCTTGTTATGTCCATGGACCCACGCAATCCTTCCATCACTGTGCCACTGCGCCACTCCGCCACTGCACCACTGCCCGCATCACTTCCCAACCAAACCCGCGTGCCGGGGCGCCAGCCCCGGCCGCGAGCGCACCAGCGCGGCCTCGCTCACACGCCCACCGTGTTTGCCTGCTCCGCACCGCCAACACCGCCAGCCGTTCCCCCAGCCGCCCCCCCGCCCCCGCCCGCCGCCACCACCGCCTCCAGCTCCGCCAAGCGCGACACCAGCGCCGCCACATCCGCCGCCAGCGCCCTGGCCGCCGCGGCGTCGATCCCCGCCCCCCGCTCAGCGCTCACGCTGATCCGAGCCAGCACCCGCTGCGCATGCCCCCTTGCCGCCACCACCGCCTTCTCAGCCGCCGCGAACATCGGCACCAGACTCAGCTGCACCGCCGCCGGCTGCACCACCCCCGCGGCCATCGGCCCCCGGCCATCGGTCTTTGATCCTCCCACGTTTCCTAACGGGGGAGGTGGCGAGTCCTCGAGCCGGATGGGGTCCCCGCCTTCGCCTTCGGCCCCGAAGGGGCCGCGGCCTGCCCCCCCAATAGCCACGTGTGCAACCCGTGGAAACGTCTGCACGCTCGCTCCTGCCCCGGCAGGGGCAGAGGAGAGCCCCGCCAATCCACCCCCAGCATTTCCCCTCGGAGTTGGACCAATCGGTCCAACTTCAAGGGTTCTCCCCGGCCCGCCGATGGCACCGACGATGATCTCGGCCTCGTGCGTGCTCAGCCGGCCTTCGTCGGCGTTGCGGCTGATCCGCGCCGCCATCGTGGCGTGTCCCGCCTGGGCCAGCCGCTTGGCCGCGTCCTTGGCCGCCGCCCGCACCGCCTGCTCGTTCATGTCCCCGTCGCGGCCAAAGGCCTCGCCCAGCGCGATCGCCCGGCTGACCAGCTTGGCGTGGAGCTGGCTCTCTCGCTGCCACTGCCCCCAGGCCCCGTGCCTGCCGCGTGCCATGAGCTGCTGCCGCACCGCGATCAGGTACGCCCCAAGCTGCACCCGCGCCCGCAGCAGATCCTTCTTCTTCACCGCCACCAGGCTGGCCAGGCTCCCCGCCCGCGCGATACTCGCCCCCCAGGTCACCTCGAGCGTGGCCCCGTCCACCGTCGGCACCACCAGCGGCGCGTACACGCCAGCGCCAGCCCCAACGGCAACACCAGCCGCCGCCCCCGACTCAATCCGCAGTGCGGTCATGGCTCACCCCCGTCATCGGCCCCGGGCTCAATCACCACGCCCGCTCCTTCCCACTTCCTCTTGCTCTTGCTCTTGCTCCTCACGCCGCACCCCCATCCTGCCGCCCGGCCTGCCCCTCTTCCCTCCGCTCCCCTTCCCTTCGCGTCTTCGCGTCTTCGTGCGCCCGCCCCCGCGCCTTCTCCTCCGCCTCCATCTCGCGTATGAACTCCGCGTGCTCGGCCCCCAGCAGCCTGGCCATCAGCCCGATCGGCGTGCCGTCCAGGTCCGCCAGCCCGGCGACGATCTCCAGCCCGTGATAGCACAGGGTCTGCGTCACGGTCCCGCCCCCGGCGGTGCCCTCGCTCCACTTGCACAGCCCGTCTCGTTTGCTGGCCCAGGTCATGGCCACCGCGTGGTAGAGCCCGCTGGCGTCGATCGGCATGCCGATGCTGCGTGCCCGCTGGGCGACCTGAACCCAGTCCACCTGGTCAACATCCGCCCGTCCGCAGTGCACCAGCGTCTCGGTGATCAGCCCCGCGGCCACGGCCCGCGCCGTGATCTGGTGGGCCTCGCAGATCAGTTCCCGCCCCCGCCGCCGCGCCTCGGCGATCGACCACACATCGGCGGTCACCGCATCGGGCAGGCGGTACACCATCTGCCCCACCGGCGGCCTCGGTGCCCGCCCGAACTCGCCAACCGGCTCGAGCCCCATCGCCGCGGCCTCGGCCCCCAGCGCCGGCAGCCGGCCCTTCTCATCTCGCTGCACGCTGATCACAGGCCACCCCCAGCGTTCTGGCCCTCGGCCATCGGGATGCGGCCCCCGGACCCAACGGGGCCGCGGGATGTCGCCACGGGTGAAGCGCAGCGCAACCCGTGGACAGCCTTCGCCCCCACAGATCCTTCCCCGCCCACCGTCAGATTGGCCAACCGGGGAGGTGCCGAGTCCCAAGTGTCATTTGGGAGGCGGAGGGGGCGAGCCGCTCGCGCCACCGGCCTGACCACCGCCGCCACCAGCCTTCGGATCGCGGCATCACTGGCCTCGGCCTCAACGAACACAAGCCGCATCGCTGCGGCTGGTGGTGTCGGTACAACGGGTCTGGTCTTGTTCACGCGCGTGCTCCACTGCCCTCTCGGGCCTTGTCGGGTCGGCGGCCATCCACGGTCGCCGTGCCCCTAAAACCCGCGGCGAGCGTTGAAACTCGCCGAGGGCTGGATGGCTTTCGTGGGCCTTGAACCCCACGCACGCACGGGAGGATTGTGCCATGCGTAGGGCATATGTCAAACACAAGTGTCAAAGAAGTCTATAAATCCCCGGTTTGGGGCGTTTGTTGACATTGCCACCACACACGGAAGACTCATGCATGAACCCGGTCGCAGAACTTCGCCGGGGGCGGGGTCTGACGCAGAGTGAACTCGCCGCCGCGGCGGGCGTGCATCTTCGCACCGTCTGGCGAATGGAGCATGACAGAGGCTCGGCAACACTTCCGAGCGTCACCGCCGTAGTGATCGCGCTGCACGACTCCTCCGGAGTTTCTGAGGATGAACTGTTTTCTGTTGCCCGCCACTTTGGGCTTCCGCCGGCCCCGATACTGGCTCGCCTTGGAGTTCAATCGGTGCGATCAGGAACGGCGCCGGCAAGCGTTGCGGACACCGATCGGCTCATCGCAAAGCTGCGCGTTGCCATCGCGGAGCTCGGCGTAGCAGCCGTCGAACAGCACCTCAATGACGTTCTCATGGCGGCTTTTGCCAAAAACTCGCCGCCGCCCGCGACCGCCGTTGGTGCCACTTCCGATGAGCATGTCATGACCGTCGCATCGAACCCCCGCAAGAGCCCGCTCGGCCCGAACATCCTGGAGCAGGAGTTTCGCCACTACTCGCCAGCCCCTCCACCAGCCGCGCCCACCGAGCCTCAGCAGTCCCCGTCCAAGCCCGCCCCCAAACGCCGACCCGGATAACTCTTCGGCCCCGAAGGGGCCGAGGTATGTAGCCACGGGTGGAGCGCAGCGCAACCCGTGGACAGCCTTCCCCTTCATTCCTGCCCCGGCAGGGGCAGAGGAGTCTCGGAGCCACGATCCCGCCCGCCCGCACGCGACCATCGCCGCTCTCTTTGCTTTGCCGCTTCACCGCGATCATCATCAAAGGCCCTCCCTCATGCCCAGGTATCACATCCACACCGTCATCGACGGCCGCCGCAAGATCGCCAAGCTCGATGCACCCTCCGAGGCCGCCGCCCGCGATCAGGCCACCCGCGCGGGCCTGATCATCAACGCCATCGAGCTCGCTCCCGAGCCGCCCCAGCCCGCCAGCCAGCCCGCGCCGGAACCGCTCATCACGCCCGCCTCGGCGCCTCCGCACGATGCTGCCATCGCCGATCTCCTCGCCCGCATCCACGCGGATCTTGTCGTGCTCAAGGCCCACACAGCTTTCCTCGAGCCCATCGCCCGGTGCGAACTTCTCCGGCGTCCAAACTTCACGCTCATCGCCACCGTCTGCCTGGGCATCTTCTTCGGCGTGGTCTTCCTGCTGGTCGTGGCGTTCTTCGTGCTCCTGTTCTTTAACCAGGTCGGTCGTTTCACCCGCACCGGCGGCTGACACCCACCCGCCGACCGCACCAACCACCCTTATTTGACCATTTGACCATTTGACCATTTGGCTCTTCGCCTCCGCCCCACCCTCCACCACCGGTCCAGGTTCGTCACCGCCCACAGCGTGACCCTGACCGCTCGCTTGAGCGGAATCACGCATCCGCACCCGGGCACCTTCGGCGCCAGCGGCGTGCTGATCTTGCCCTGGCTCCAAAGCTCCAGCCGTTGCCACATCGGCGATCCCCGCGTCCGCACACGCACGCTCACACGCCCGATCGTGATCGGCGTGCTGACCACGCCCTTGGCATCCGGATGGCGGCCCTCGGGGCAAGGCAGGCCGTAGACCGTGTGCTCGTCCACCGTGTACCCCGACCGCGAGCACACGCCGGCATCGGCGTGCTCGCCGGTCTGCCGCATGTTCGGGCACGCCGCGCAGATGACCGCTCGCGTCACCGTCTGTCCGTCGCGCTTCGCGCCGTTGCGACACGCGATCGTGCCCTTTGTCTGTCCGCATCCGCAGGTCATGGAAGGTTCCCTCCTCCGCCGATAATGCCGCGGCACTCTGGCGTGTCGGTAAAGTACGCTTTGGGGTTCCTTCGGTCGCCAGAGCCTGGTGCGCTGAACTGCTTGAACCCAGAAGATTCGGCTTCGTCAAACTCGCCATTACCAAGATTGAGACGCTGAAGCCTGTAGTACGCGGAGCGTCGGCAGTCAAAGAACGCCCGAACGATGTCCACTTCGCACGCCCCGCACGCCAAGATGTCAGGCGGCGGGGGCTGCCTGCCAAAGCAAGAAAAGAACCCGCTGAATGGGCCGTTGGGGTATGGTTCGGAGGCGAAGCAGTTGAAGGGTTGCGGCGTTACTTGGCTCACCGTCGTGGTGGTGCCGCTAACCGGGTCTGTCCTGATGCGAGTTAGCGTGGCGGAGCCCGACCATTCACAGCAGTCTCCGGGGGTCGCGTTAGGCCGCTGCGACCACGTGACATTGCTCTCGAAGATTTGCTCTTCAACCGTCTCGCCGCCGGCTCGAACGGATCGACTCTTGAAGGTCCATCGCATCCGCGCGGTCATGCCTGCAATCTGGCACTCGTCGGTCGGAATAAGGTATGTGCCAGGCGGCGCGTTTGGGTCGATCGGATTCGGATCGTCGATCATCCTGCACAGAAATGGACAGCAACAATTCGCACACACCGCGTTTGTGCCAACATCGGCACATCGGGCTATCTGTTCTCCCTGCGGCTGAAATGGAAGCGGACAACCTGTGCCATACTCCGGACCTCGGGGTGCCGACGGGTCGAACCACGGCGGCGGGCCGCCCGGCCCCCACGGCGGCTCGCCATTCCACCCATCACCGCAGCAGTTCGGCGGCGGCGGACACGCGCCGGTGTACAGCTTGCCCGCGGCCGTCGTGATGATCTTGCCGTTATCGAGCTGGTAGATCATGTCGGCCCCGGCGCGGGCTCAGGCTCGCAGACCTGGACTTCGAGCCGCTCTTGGATGAGCAGGTACCAGCCAAGGCCTCCGTCGCCGTTGTCGTCCCGAATGCACAGCGCGCGAGCGCCGACGATCGCTGGCACGATGATGCCGTCGGGCATCACCGGTGTCCCCCAATGCGGCCGCACGTTCGTGAGGGTCTGGTCGGTGCCGCGGATCTTCACCGAGTAGTTGACCGACGAGACGACCGTCGGCTCCGTCGCGCTCGCCGCGGTGATCTCGCCGATGAGAATGTTTGGCGTCGGGCGCTCGAACGCGAACAGCGTCTCGCCGGTCGTCGTTCGCTGGGGCCACGCGTGCACGATCGTTCCGGGTCGGACCTGCTCGAGCCACTCGTTCTCTCGATGCGTGGTGTCGGTGTGTGTGGCTTCGAGCAGGTTGATCGCGCGATACGGCTGGAAGTCGGCCGAGGTGATCCCTCCCGGCTTCGCCACCCACGTGCCGAAGTCGGGGCTCTCGGGGTCAGTGTCCCAGGCGACCTGCGTGAAGTGATACAGGTAGCGGTACTGCCTGGTCTCTGCCGGGTCTGAGCCCGGCACTTCCCACGGCTCGGCGTTGTCGATACGAATCGTGATCGGCCCCGCCGGCAAGGGGCCGAGGTGCAGCATGGCCCACAGCGGGAGTGGTTCTTCCGGCGTGCCGTGCCCAGGCTCTTCGTCGCCGCTGAAGCCGGCTTCCGCCGCGATGATGGTGAACTCGCCGACCTCGCCGGCATGCAGCGTGCGCGACCCGGCGCGGAGGCTCGCACGACTCTGGCCCTCGCGCGTGATGATCACCAGCGCCGGGACCATCCCGTGGACGACGACCGGGCCGACCGCTCCCGGCAGGATGGGCCTGGCGGCGATGCATGTGCGGCCTACATGGGTCTCCGCCGGCTCGATGAGCCTCATGACGGGGCGGGTCTGGAACAGGTTCGCCGATGGATCGACCAGGTCATCCTCGCCGACTCGGGCCGGCTCCCAGCACGGGCCGCCGAGTGCCATCGCCTGGCCCTTCTCGATCAGCGTGGCCGTGGTGTTGAGCGCGGCGAGCACGCGGGGCCGCTCTGTGGAGTCTTCGGTAGTTTGGCCGAGGGTGCGAGACTCCGCGGCCGCGGCGGCTTGCTGCCAGCGGTTGAGGGTGCTTGCCTTGAGCCTGACATTCTCGCCGGATTGGAAGATCCGTTCGGCCATCAGGGCTCCGGGAGATCGAGCGCCGCAAACGAGACTTCGTCGTACACGCGGTCGATGTGTGCAAGGTCGGGGATCTTCCGAAGACGGCCGCTGGCGTCGGGAACGTCTCGGTACTGCACCGAGAGATAGTGCCAGCCCTTCTTTCCCGGTATGTTGATGAACTCGCCTGGCGGCGCTCCAGCGTTGATGACGAATGCGTCCTTGTTCTCAGAGATCGCAAACTGGGAGACGATCTCATAGTCGCCATTGGCGATTCGCGGCTCCCCGCGCGAGCCAAGGAACAGCACCTCGCCTGGCTCGAAGCCGCGGAAGTTGTCTGAGTTCACTTTGAACGCGTTCCGGTTGATCGTCCGGAGCCACGCCGTTGTGATGGAGCCGACCGGCTTGAACCCCCGCTCGGTCAGGATCCCGTTGCCCGTTGGAACGGACACGCCCTGGGGCACGCCGTTCTCGTCGATGTTGAGCGCGCCGCCCGTCAGTGTGCTGACCCCGCCCGCGTTGCCCCAAGAGCCAATGTGCTCGAGCGAGTAGGTCAGGAGGACTTCGCTCCGCTGAGTCTCGAAGGACTGGAAGAAGTCGGTCGTCTGTGGCTGAACGCGGATCGAACCGCCGGAAGTGGAGCCCCAGGTAACTCGGCCCTCGTAGACGCCGACTGTGACCGGGCGGATGATCGGATCGCCTCGCCTCAGCCGCCCAAGGTTGGCGGGGGTGTTGGCTACCAGGTGTGCGAGAACGGTGTCGGGGTTCGTTTCACCGCGCAGAATGTACAGCCGGCTCTGTTGGGCAGTGCCTTGCTCAAACCCGCCGCCGACCTCAATCATTTCGATGGGCATGGCTTATCCCAGGTTCAGGTAACCGGGCTCCATCCGCTCGACGGCTCGCTGGATGCTCGAGATCTTGCTGTCGATCCGCTCGAGGACCTGGCCGGTCGGTCCGCCGCGGAGGCCCGCCAGGGCCGTGTCGGTCAGGTTGAATGCACCGCGGACCCCGCCGAACTGAGAGATCGCCTCGAAGGCCTCGCCGATGCTCTCCATCGCGGCCTTGACCTTCGGCGCTGCCGCTTCTGGGCCGAAGGGATTCGCACCGCCGGCCTCGTACCAGGCGGCAAACGCGTCGGCCTGGGCCTTGGCTCGCGACTCCTCTAGGCCTGCACGTGCAGCGTCAATTTCCTTTTGCAACGCGTCGATTGGCGACTGAAGTATCGACCCGAAGTCCTTGCCGATCGCCTCGATCATCTGCTTGCGATAGCCCTCCTGGGCGTTGTAGTTCTCGAGGTACTGCCTACCCGCGTCGCCGAACAGTCCCTCCGCTCGCAGATCCCGCTCCGCGATCGTGTTCTCAAGACTTGCGTTGTGGCGCTTTTGCCAACGTACCAGCCACGAGTCGGTACTGAATGCTTCTCTGGCTCTGTTCCACCGAACGCTAGGATCCATTCCCGCGAGCCCTTCAAGCCCAGCACCGATCGCGAAGTACGCGCCGGCGATCGAGTCACCCACGAACTCAGCGGCGTTGACCAGCGGCGTCGCGACTCCCTTGTTCAAATCGAGCCGTGCATCCAAAAACTCAGCGTCTATCCGGTTGGCCAGCCCCGCGATTCCCTTGGCTCCAGCGGACTCGCCGTACTGATCCGGCGCTATCGTGGCGGCGACGGCGCTCGTCGCGCTCGCCATGAGCTTTGCGAGGGTCTCGCCGATCCAGGTGAAGAGGTTCTGAAATGCCTGCGCGATGCTCTTTGCCGCGGTCAGGAACGCCATCTGGAGAGAATTCGCTGCGATCTTCCCCGCCGTCTCCATGTCTCCGCTCTGCATCGCCTTCGTGAGATCGTCGAGCACGCCCTTCGTCGCTGTCCAGGCATCACCGATCATTTCGCCCGCTGCTCGGAGTGCTTCGCTCGGACCAACGGTGAAGGAGACGACCGCCGCGGCCAGTCCGACAACGGCTCCCGTTACGAGCACGATCGGGCTCGCGAGCAGGCCGATGCCGATGGCAGCTGCCTTGGCGGCGATCGCCAAGGTCACGAGTGCTGAACCAAGGACCACTGCGCCCGCTGCTGTTGCGCCCAGCGCCATGATGACCGCGGGGTTGGCGGAGACGAAGTTGCCGAACTGCGCGATCAGCGGCGTGATCGTCTCCAGCGCGACCGTCATCGCGGGGGCGAAGGCCTCGCCGATCTTCTGGCTCGTACGAGCGATCGAGGCTTCGAGCTCATCGAACCGGTCGGCAAGCGCTGCGCCAGCCCTGGCGGTGCTCGTGCTCATCGTCAGCCCGAGCTCCCGCGCCCGCGCCCGCATGTCCTGAAGCCCCTTGGCCCCGCGGTCCAGAAGTGGTATCAGGCTCGCGCCTGAGCGGCCGAAGATGCCCATCGCCGCGGCGGTCTTCTGCGCCGGGTCCTGGATCGCGGCGATCGCGTCGGCGATGACCTCAAACTGGCGGTCTGGGTGCAGGCCCTGCAGCTGCTCAATCGTCAGCCCCAGATCCTCGAGCGCTCCGACAGACCCGGCGTCGCCCTGCATCGCGCCGGCCAGGACACGCTGCATCCTGGCAACGCTGCTGGTCAGGTCGCTTATCTCGAGGTTCGCCTGCTGGACGCCGAGCTTCAGCTCGCTGATCGCCTCGACGGACATGCCCGTCTTTGTCGCCATGGTGTCGATGTCATCGGCGCTGTTGGCGAACAGCTTCGCCATGGTCGCGAGGCCTCCCAGGGCTGCGCCGCCGAGAGCGATGCTCGCGCCGCCGATCTTGCCGACCGACGCCGCGAAGGAGTTGAGTCGCTTCTCAGCGTTCGACATCGCCCGGTGAAACTTCTCGTCACGTGCGCCAAGCTCCACGAACGCGCGCCCAGCTCGGATGGCGGCTGCCACACTCATCGGAGATCTCCGGTCTTACGCAACGCGTCCTGCCACGCCTGGCGAAGCCCAGCGAGGCCCTTGCCGAACGCCGGCCGCATGAAGGGCCGTGCCGCCATGGTCCTGGTCTTCTTCACCCAGCGCCCCTGGGTCTGCCACGTCGAACCGTCCGACCGAATCCTGACGCGGCCGGGTTCGAAGGTTCGGAACCGCACCGTTCCGCCGAACTCGAGGACCTCTGGAGCGCCCGTCGGCTTGTTCGTTCGGGCAGGGCCGATGATGATGCTGCCCGTCGCGCGGTCGTACGAGAAGAAGACAAACTTCCGCAGGAGCGAGTTGGGATCACGGACGAAGGGCGGGTTGCCCGGCGCGCTGTACTCGGTCTCGTCGCTCCAGTTGACGACGCCCTCGATCTCCTGCCGAATGAGCTTCTTCCGCCGAGTCTTCAGCAGCTTGCGGGCCTGCTGCCGCACGTTCCCGCCGAGGGCGAACAGCGCGCGGTACCGGGCCTCGTTCATCGACGTGATGATGTCCTTCCGGTTGAAGAAGCCGGCCTTCATGCCCTTGATGGTCGCGGTCGGGGTGATCATCGGTCGTCGCGGTGCTGCTTGCGATGCTCTTCGAGAAGGCTCAGTCGGGTCTCGTGGCCGTGCAGACGATCCTCGAGCTTTTCAATGGTCCTGGACAACTCGCGCACGTCCGCGCCGAGTCGCTGAATGGTCGACATCAGACGCCCAATGCCGATCAAGATTCCGGCCGCGGACATCAGGATGGTCAGGAGCGTGAGCCCGTTGTCGAGAGTCATGCTTTGGGATCCGTTGCAGGTGATGAAGATGATGTCGGCGGCTGCATCGCCGCCAGCACTCGCATGAGCGCCGCGTTCTGTGCCGCGGCGGTTGCTTCGTCCCAAGCCTCGTCGGCGAGGCGCTTGCGGGCCAGCCCCTCGGCCAGGCCCTCGTCGTACGACTTGTCCGCTTGCTTCTGCCCGCGGCGAGTGATGCCGTACGCGCCAACGCCCGCAGCGCCGATACCCAGCAGGGTGCCGAGCCCGCTGAGGTTGACGCCGGCCTGACCGGCAGCTGCCTGGACGTATGGGTTGTCAGTGATGAACTTCAGGGCTGCCGCGCTCTGCTGGCGCTTGGTCTCGATCTCCGCCAGGGCGTTGTTTGCCACGGTCTCGATCGTCGTCAGACTCTGCTCCAGCCGCGCCTTGGCCGCCGCGGCATCGGCCACGCTCTGAGACACGGCCTGCTCCGTTTCGACGACAATCTGCTCCAGCTCGCTCTTGGCCTGAGCCTCACCAATGGCCACATCGCGGCGGACCTTCGACGCCCGCAACTCGGCCTGTGCGCGTGCCGCGAGGATGCGAGCCTCCGCCGCGTCCTGCTGCGCCTTGGCCTCGGCTTCCTTGGCCGCGGCCATCTGGTCCGACTTGATGCGGACCTGCGTTGCGGTGACCTGCTTCCCGGAGCCGTACGGGTCTTCGATCTTCGGTTCGAGGAATCCGCAGCCTGCGATGATGAGCGCGATGGCGGCGACGACGATGGCGATCGGGGTGCTCTTCATAGTGTGGCTCTCTGAGCGAGGATCTGGAACTCGGCGGCGCTCACGCGAGAGTCGTCGGTTCCGTCGGTTTGAGGCATGAAGTCCGAGGGCTTGGTTCGGTTTCCGGCGAGGTTCGCCACCAAGCTCATGAGGCGTGCGGTCTGTCCGCAGTGGAACTGCGTGGCCCCCGCCCACATGGCGATCAGCTGCCATTCCTGGAGGCCGTCGAGGCTGTTGAGGCCGATGGCTCCGGCGATTTGCCAGGCGTTGATCCAGGCACAAGGTCGACGGCCAGGCTCAGAACCTGGTCCGCCGCGCTCTGCGCCGCCTTCTCCTGAGCTTGGCGCACCTTTCGAATCTGCTTGGCCGCGGCGCGCAGGAACGCCCCGCGGCCCCCAACGAAATCCGCCAGTGCCTCCAGCAGGACCTCGGTGCCGGCCTCGATCCGCTCGAGGCTGTCGAACTTGGCGGCCCACTCCTCCGGGGTGCACTTCGGCTGGCAGCAGATGTGGAGGATGGTCACGACCGCCTTGCTGTTGGCCAGCGTTTCGACGGTCGTTGCGGGTGCACCCAGGAGGTCGTAGCCGGCCTGCCGGATCTGATCGAGCAGGCCGAAGTGCAGTCGGAACTCGTAGCGCTCGTTGGCGATCGCGAAGGCTTGCATGTGGCTCTCCGAAGGTCAGCGGCTGGGTGGGAGCGTGATCGACCTGGCGACTCAGCCCGTCACGGTTGAGAAGTTGGGCGAGATCGTCGCGTGCGGCGTCGGCCGCAGGGTGATGGTGATCTGGACGGTCGTGTTGGCCTGCTCGGGCTGGCTGATGCCCTCGACCATGAATACGGCCTCGAAGACCACGGTGCCCACGATGGCGATGGCGTCCGTGGTGAACTTCAGATGCACCGACGTCTGATTGATGAACGCCGTTCGCAAAGCGATGTAGCTCGCGTCGTCCGGCTCGAGGTTCAGCACTATCGACGCCGAGATGTCGATCTTGCCCGGGATGTACAGCGAGAACTTCGAGTCCCGGCTGCTCGCATCGACCGCCTGCCCGCTCAGCTGCAGCTCCGTCGAGACGACGTTCTTGATGAGCGCGGGGGCGAGCGGATCGCCCGTCATCAGATAGACCTTGTGAAAGTCGCCGGTTCGCTTGGTTCCCATGGGTCACTCCTGGTCGTGGTCGCTGGTGTGCACGCTGTAGCGTGCGAGGATGTTGATGAGCGCGACCGCCTGCGTCTCCCGCAGTGCGGTGTGCTCGATGGACCTGTCGCTCGTCGTTGCCTGCCACTCTGCGAGAATGCCGGGGCCGAGCGTCAGGTGCTTGCGTGTCAGTGCAGCACGAACATTGGCCGCGACGATCATCATCGCCTTGGCTTCCGCGAAGGTGTTCACCGCTCGGCGGATCACGGTCACGCCGACGCCGATCTCGTGGCGATCGCCATCGCGCGAGACCGGCTCGATCGTGTAGTCGGATGCGTAGACCAGCGTGATGACGTCGTTGTCGCGAACGTCGCGGACCACCGATGCCAAGGGCGCGGCGGCGGTCTGGACGATCAGGCCCAGGCCGTTGGTCTCCGGCGCGGTCTGCAGGAGCTCGGCGACCTCTTCGACGACCCGCGCATCAAGGGCGAGGCGGCTCACAGCGCACCTCCCGCGGCGGTGGTGCGGATGCGGATGCTCGTTCGATCGGCGGTCTGGTAGGACCAGGCGTCGAGGCCGGGCCGTGCGATCACGCGATAGATGACCGTCTGTCCGCCGACCGTGTCGCGGATCTGGTCGCCGGCCGCGGGGCGGAAGAGCGCGGCGCCGATCCTCAGATCCGCTGCGGTCACCGTCCAATCCTGGGTGCGAACCTCGACGACGACGTCGTCGTTGGTGACGGCCTCGCCGCGGGTCTGACCTGGCATGGCCCGGACCGTGATCTGCTCGTTCGTCGCCGCGCGAATGTACACCACCTCACGCGAGAGGCTGGTCTCGCGGACGCGGTTCAGAACGGCTTGGCCCTGCTGAAGGATCAAATCGGCCAGCCCGCCTGTCAGCGAGCCGGCCCGGAAGAGAGAGATCAGGATCAGGCCGCGAGCGGCTGCAGCACGAGGAAGAACCGGACCGCCGGCAGGTTGGCGGTTGCGCCATTCGTGACGTCAAGCCGCAGCTGCTCGTCGGGCAACAGCGCCGCGTGTGCCTGGTTCGGGACCGGCAGGTAAAAGGTCCCGCTGTTCGGCAGGGTGTTCACGTTGTTGTAAGTCGCGGTCGTGATCGAATTGCCCGCCTGGTCCTTGAAGTTGATGACGACCGTGTTGGCCGCGTCGACACCGCCGACGTTGCCCTGCGTGAGCCCGTAGATGCCGAGCACGCGGTGTCCGCGGGGAGCGACAAAGACCGGCCGGTCGGCGATGTCGGCACCGGCCGCCAGATCCTCGAGGTCCACCGGCACGATGAGCGACTGAGCCGGGTTGATGCGGCGGACCAGGACGGACGTCGTGTCATCCCCCGCCGCCTCGACGACGACGCCGGTGTCGAGGTTGCGAATGTCCCGCGTCGAGAGCCCTGTTGCCGGGTCGATGTACGCGCGCTCGCCCGGGACGAAGACCGTCGCCAAGGCCTTGTCGAGCTCGTCGATGCCCTCAAGCTGCAGGCCGACGAGCTCGTTGGCGGCGGTCGGGGTCGGGACCAGGCCTCGCACTGCGCCCACGTTCACGAACGTGCCTGCGGCCAGGGCCGCGGCCGGCCGGTGATTGATGCTGTCAGCGCGAGAACGACGAGTGTGCATGTGTGCTCCTTGCTCGGGTGTGTGTGCCCCGCCAGTGCGGAGCGTGAATCCAGGCCCTTGGCTCTCGCCCTGGGCCTGGTTGAAGTCAGTGGGAGTCGATCAGGCCTTGCCCTTGGACCAGGCGAGCCCGCGGCCATCGCCCTTGCCAGCGCCGTAGCGGGCATACGCACGGATCGAGAAGCCCAGGACGTCTGCCGGAGCGTCGACGGCCTCGACCGTGACGTCCTGATTGCCCTGGACAAAGACCATGTCCACGGGCATGACCGAATCGCCGAGGATGGCGAAGTTGTCCTCCTGGCTGCCAGGGACGAACTTCGTCAAGGACATGAACGGGCTGCAGATCGGCGTGAGCTTGCCCTGGTGCGGGTTGTCGGCCAGCTTGGGCTTGTTGGCGGTCGTCGTCTCGTTGACCTGCTGGGCCTTGTACAGCAGATCCGCGGCGGTCTTGTTCTTCGTCGTGACCAGCACCTTGGTCGGCTGAAGGAGGATCGGCAGACCGTTCGCGTCGACCTGATCCATCAGCAGCCGCTCGAGGGCGCTGATCGATTCGATCGAGAAGGCCGAGTCCGCACCCTCGATGTAGTTCTTCCTGGCGGCGCTGATCTCCGTGCCGAGCATGGAGAAGAGCACCTTGTACGCATCAATTTCAATCTGCTGCGCGGCGTGCACGGCGAACATCCCGGGCAGGCGATCGAGCGCGCCGAGGTGGTCGTTGATGTACATGACCTCGGTGATGTTCACGATGCCGGCAATCTGCTTCGCCTGCGTCGTGAACTCGCTCTCCTGGAGGCTCACGTCCTGAATCGTGCCGTCCTTGGCGACTTCGCGCATCGTCCCCAAGAGATCGATCTGATACGACTTGCTCGGCTGGAAGTTGGCGACGGGCCGCACGCTGCAGAACTGCCTCCAGGTCATGGGCTGCCGCTGCCACTGTTCCCGAAGGCGAGCGTCAACATACGAGTTGAACACGCTGGCCAGGGGAATGGTGCTCGCCGAGGCGGCTTGGATCGTGCGCTTCGCCTGAGCACGAAGCTGCAAGTCCAGTGCCTTCGCGGCCCGGAGCTCATCGGTGTGCGACATGTTGACCGAGTACTCGCCGTGAGCGGCCAGGAACTGGCGGACGGTCTTCTGAAGCGACGAACCGAGGCTCAGGCGATCGCCCTGCTCGACCGCCTGTGCGCCGAAGCGGCGGATGCGGTCATCGTCCTTCATGACTCCTGCGGTGAGGCCGGCCGCCAGGCAGAGGCCGATGGTCCCGGGCGTGGTGCCGCTGTTGATGTGCGCGGCGGGCGCGCTGGACGCCTTGAGCTTGAACACTTCGAGTTCGACCTTTTCGGCGGTCCACTTGTTCCTGATGGCCTTCGCGGCCAGCTCGAGGTGGGTGGTGCCGCAGATCTCCAGGATCTTGCTCTGACGCTCGAGGTTCTGCGCGAGCTCCTCATCGCTGGCCTGGATCGTCGATCGGCTGTTCGCCGCGGCCAGCCGCCCTCGGCTCGCGGCCTGAACGCCGGTCGCCGCGCCGGAGCCAGCGGCAGCCGCCTCGCCGGCCTTGGCCGCGTCGGCCTGCTCGGCGTCGTACTCCGCCTGCAACGTGGTCATCTCGTCGTCCGTCAGGTCCGCCAGGACCTTGCCCTTCGCCTTCACCCATGCCTCGAAGCCCATGCGTTTCTCCTTTGTTTCGCCCGCGCGCTGGGCGGCGAGCCTGGTTTCCGTGTCCGGGTCCGCGCCCGCCGCCACAAGCGACACTTCGCGGAGCCGTGACGTGGTGACGATTTCAACAGGGCCAACGACCTCGCGGCCGTTGACCACGGTCTTTTCTCCCGCTCTCAATTCCCTTGTCTCGATGACATCGATTCCAATCGAGGCCTCCCACGAATAGCCGTTTTTGGCCATCGCGACGACAAGGTCGGCCTCCGGGTACCCAATCGCGGACACCACGGCCGCGACATAGAGCTGGCCGGTGTCGACACGCGCCGACTCAAGATGACCGAGGATCTTGGACTCGTCGTGCTGACGCAGGAATGAGCGAGGCTTGCCCTCGCGGAGGTCGATCCCCGCCAAGTCGACGACGACCCCATCCCAGAAACCGGGATGCTCGATGCGGCTGCCTGTGTAGGCGAGACTCTCGAACCGCGGGAGCTTCGTGCCGTCCGCGTTCTGAAACTTCATGCTGCCGCCCGAGGAGGCGAGCCGAATCTGGCGCGTGCGCGAAACGTTGAGGTTGAGTCGGCGGGTCTTCACTGGGCGGCCTCCTGCAGGTTGTTGTCGGCGCTGCCCTGGCCGCTCGCGGTCGATGATGCCGGCTGCGAGGCCTTGGGCTGCATGAACTCGAGCTGCGTGCCCCCGAGCATCGCGCGTTCGCTGCGGATCATGCTCGCTTGGCTGCGCGGGTCGCGCGTGCTGTACTGGCGGACGCAGTCGCCCCACGTCTTCAGTCCGTGGCGCACCGCTTCGATGTCGGCGTTCATCGTCTTTTCAACGTCGACGTGCGGCCGGATCGGCCAGGCCCAGAAGGCCTGCAGTCGCAGCAGCAGCGATCGGAGCCGATAGGAGAACTTGCCTTCGCCTGCTCGCGCCGCCCACAGCTGGTCGCTCTTGACGGCGTACCAGAGGTACTTGTCCAGGAGCGGGGCGATCACGAGCTCCTCGATCCGCATCTGCCGGTCCTGCGTGGCCAGGTTGTACGACTGGAAGTCCAGTCGGGCGCTCGCGTACGAGTGCCCGCTGCTGTCGCCAAACGCGATGCAGTACGGCATCAGCACCGCACGCGCCGCCTCCGTGACGACCGACTTGTAGTACTCGCCATACGTTGCGCCGCCGTGGCCGGGCTGCAGCATCTGCGCTTCCCAGCCTGCCGGCAGCGTGACCGCCATGCGGTTGGCGAGCGGGAGCGTCAGACCGGTCGCGACCTTGGCAGTCTGGCCGTCCGGCGGCGTGTCGGTCTTGAAGAACACGGCGAAGTTGGCGTTCGTCTCGGCCTGGGCAACCGTCGCCAGGCCGAACCGGCGAAGGTTGGCGAGCAGCGGGATGGCCGCGGCGATCGCGGGGAAGCCTCTTCGCTGGCCTGGGCGCTGCCAGTCGAATAGGTGCAGCATGTCCTCGGCGTCGACCGGCGTCGTCTCGAGCGACGCGCCCAGGCCGTTCACCTCGCCGGGGTGATCGACCCGCACGTGGTAGCGGATGGGGTTGCCGAAGGTGTCGTAATCGATGCCCGAGACATGCTCCGGCGACTCGAAGACAAACGGGGAGCTTTCGACCTGGTCGGCTTCGAGGAGGCGAAGATCCAGCTGGATCGGGTGCTTGATCTTCGGGTTGTGGAGCATGACGCCGAAGGCCTCGCCGTCGATCGCCTCAGCGCGGACCATGACGGAGAGCTTGCGGCGCAGTGCGATCGCTCGCGCCCACTTCTGGAAGAGAACCTCGAACTCGTCGATCTCGGCGCGGAGGTCGTCGTCGGGCTGTTCGCCCATCGGAAGGTCAAGTTGCAGCGTCGGCCCGCGGCCGATCGTGTCGATGGTGAGCGTCTGCACCATGCCCGCCAGGACGGCGTTGTTGGCGGCTTCGGCGCGGCAGCGCTCGCGGGCGATGCGGCGGACCTGGGGTACCAGGCTCGCGATCGCCGAGCGGTCGTCGGCCGTCTGCAGGAAGTGACGCGCGATCTCCGGGGTGTTCCGCGCGATGTCGTACCGCGTGGCCTCGACTCGCGCAGGCTCAGCAGAAGCAGCCATGGCGGGCGGCGAGGCCTGGACACCGGTTGGAAGGTCTACGTAGATCATGTTCCGGGGGGCTGGGGGATGATCTTGACGAAGCCGATCGCGCTGAGTGGGTTGCTTGAGACGCTTGCCCGCTGGATCTCTCGGCGTGCCTCGATCGTCTCGGTCACGCTGTCGAGGGTGACCGACTGGCCATCCGACGTCGTCGAGCGCACGCCCTCTTTGGCTCGCTCCTCGATTTTCGTCTTCAGCTCGTCAGCCATTGCAAGGGCTCCTGGTCCGCTTGGTTCTACCGACTGGTCCACCTTCGGGCAAGGGCTCGGGGGAAAACGTCCCAGCGTCTGGGACGTTCCGTGTCAATTCAGTCGTCGCGGACCGCCGATGGGGGGAGCGAGGGCGTCGAGCGGACCGAGCACCGCAAGGGCGAGCTCCCGGCCGTTGAGGTCGTACTCGGGCCTCAGCCAGTCCAGGTGTGGCTGCACTCGCGGCGTCGCCGACGCCAGGGCAAAGGGCGAGTCGAGGAACGTCGGCGAGTCGGTGAGGTTCACGCCGGGCACGACGTTGCCTCCGCCGAAGTCGCGTGGGACTTCACGAACACCGAAGAACTCGCAGCCGGCCATGCCTCCGGTGCCGCCGGCCGCGGGTGCTCCGTTGCGGAATCCAACGACGTTCTTGTCGGTGCCGCTGACCGGCGCGCCCCCAAGGAAGGTGAGGCGGCTGTTGACGCCGAAGCTCTTCGAGAACTCCGTCGACCTGAATCGAGCGAGGAACTCGGCCATCTGGTTCGGCGCAGACTTGATCGTGAACTGCGAGTTGGCCATGGCGATGACGGGCGTCGAGCCCGTGTTCGTGGCGAAGATCGTCCAGTAGGTCGTGCTATTCCCGGCGAGCGATCGGGCGTCGATCTCGAAGCGGCTTCCCATGAAGAGCAGGTTGTTGTTCGAAGCGTTCAACGCGACGACTGCGCCCGAGCCCGACGTCCACGGGATCTGGACATCGCACCCGAGGTACGAGGTGTCCATCGACAGCGAGAGGGCTCCGAGCCGTCCGAGCGGCTGTCGGCAGAGGATGACGCGCGATCGCCCCCACGAGGTGGCAAGCTCGGCGTTGGGCTGGCTCTGGCCATCGCCGCGGCCGTCAGCGCCGCCGATGAAGACGACGCTCCCACCGTCGGCGACTGCGTCCTCGTCGATCTCGCAGTCCATGATGATGGCCAACGCCGGTGGCGGCTGGTTCGCACCCGCGTGACCGTACCAGCCCTGGCACACGCCACGGGGCGTGCTCGTAATCGTCGTGCCCGTTCCGTTGGTACCCAGGTTGAGCGACCGAAGGTTTCCACCGATCAGCCGATCCCCGATGACCAAGAACTCGTTGCCGCCGCCTTGCGCGTAGTCCACGTGAACCGTCGAGTTTCCGAGGTTGTCTCCCTGCGTGAAGCCCGCCGAGTTTCGCCAGTAGAGCGTCGTCCCGCCCGTCGCGTTCAGGGCTGTGACGAGGTGGCCGTACGCGTGGTGACCGCTATAGCCGACCACGCAGTTGTCGATGACGGCGTACTTGTTGCCCTCGTGGGTCAGATGAATGCAGTACGCCTGGCTGACGCCGACGTCGGAGTTCATGCCCCAGCCCGCAACGACGAGGCCGCTACTTCGGAAGCCCGTGACGTCGCCGACGCTGATACCCCGTGTCGTCGCGATCTGGGCTTCGATCCGGCCTGTGGTGTTCTGGATCGCGTTCCTCGCGGACCGCGAAACGTGGAAGAGTCGCTGGTTCGTCGGGTCATAAACCGCGCTGTCCTGGTCGAGGGCCGCGAGCGTCGCCAGCTGCGCGGTGATCGTCGGGCTTGTCGCCGCGGTGAGCCGACCACCCCAGGCGATCGTCTGCCGACCCATGCCTCCCGCCGCTCCGTCGCGCGGATCATCCTCGGCGAAACGCGTGTGATACACGGTCTGCGTGACGGAGCGGAACCAGACGTTGCCCGGCAGTCCGGCGTACCCGCCGCCGAGCGTGCTCGCGAGCGTCCACCCGCCGGCAAAGGGGGCGAGAAAGCCCAGGATCTGCGGCGCTCGTTGGAGCGAGCCCACGTCGTCAGCGCCCGCTGTCGCTGTGCCTCGATACCCGGTGATGGTGATGTTGTTCAGGTTGATGTTGGTCTGCGAGCCCGCCAGGTTGGCGGGGTCGCAACGGAACACATCGCCGCGGCGGAGATAGATCGTCGTGTTCGCTTGTGCGTTCGCGGCGATGATCGCGGCGAGGTCGGCCGTGTGCCGAGCGCCGAAGGCCAGTGCCGGTGTCGTCCCGTTCCTGGCTGGATTGGCACCAGTCACGGCACCGGTCGCCGACCCGTTCGCGTTGAACTCGATGTAGATCGAGTTTTGCCGCTGGATCGGGCACAGGCTCAGCAGGAGTTGAGCGCCGGCCTTGATCCACAGAAGCTCGGCGCGAGTGCCGGGCGCAGGAAGCGGTCCCTGGCTGTCGAGCAGGAAGGGCATGGCTTACTCCGTGGGGATGACAGAGGCGATCGCGTTGCCGCCGACGGCGCGGAGTCGCAGTGTCTTGAGGCCTGCCAGCTTGCCGCCGGTTCCAAGCTCGCGCTCCTTCCGAAACTCGACGGACGTCCCGGGGCTGACCTTGTGCCAGGTGGCTCCGTGAATCTCCGGCGCGTTGACCTCGACTGCCGTGGGGCTCGCGAACTCGCAGGTCACCAGGACGGACCGATAGGGCGCGCCGAAGTCGCCGTTGAAGACTTCGTTGGTGGCTCCGCTGGCGATGGTGACCGAGTTGAAGGGCAGACTCATGAGCGGCTCCGGTGGGGATCTCGCACGCGACGTGTGGCTGTCGTCGCGGAAGTCCTACCAGCTCACGCTGAGGGGATCAATGGGCGGCGGCGGAACGTCCCAGACGCTGGGACGTTCTCACAAAATTTGTTCGATGGTGCAGAAGACGTGCTTGCAGTAGTCGCACTCGCGCCAGCGCTGGCGAAAGTTCGCCCCCACGTTGGTCTCGCGGAACCGGCTGGTCTTCACGCTCGCGTTGCAGCCACACTTTGGGCAGCGGATCGGATCTCCGCTCGGCTGGTACGCGGGGTCGAGCGCGGCGTATGGCCCGCTCGGCGCTGCCGGCCCCGAGGTGGCATCTGCGGACGCGGGTGTCGGCGGCGGAGCTCCGCCGGCTGGACGCGCGGGTGGTGGACCCTTCTTGCCTTTGTCGCTCAGCCCCATGCGGAACTCCCGGGTTGACTGCCGACCTGCCACAGCCTGGCGAGGTCGACGAATTCGCTGCCTTCGTCGCTGGTCGCGGTCGGCCACAAGGTCAGGCCTTCCATGCTCGCGGCCGCGGCGCAGCCGACGAGGCCGTCCCACCAGTGGTTGTCGCGGCCCGCGGCTCCGCCCCATTCGTCGAGCCGCCGGCCGTGGCCGACCGTGCGCGTCGGCCGCTCGGAGCGGATGTGGTCAATGAGCATGCGGTGCAGGTCCGCGTTCGCGTCGAGCTGGCCGTAGAAGGTCAGCGCGCCCGGGTCACCCGGTGCGGTGCGGAGGCGATCGGCGACGAACGTCTTCCAGTAGTTCACGTCAATCTGGAGGAGCCTCGTCGCTCGTGCGGCCTTGGGCGAGGTGAGCAGCCAGTGCAGGCCGCGGCGCTCGCCTGGTCTGATCTTCCAGGTGCTCATCGGGGACTTCGCCGCGGTGATGCCGACGCCGGCACTCGGCGTGATGATCGCTTTGTGTGGGCTGATCCTGGCGATCTCGTGGACGATCTCGGTGCTGACGTTCCAGTTGGAGTCGATCAGCAGCCGGCTCAGCAGCATCTCTGCGCCGTCCTCTCGCAGCCACGTGCGGCCGCAGAGGTCGTTGGTCAGATCAATCAGGCCCTGGCGGAGCCGGGCCTGCTGGTCGTGCCCGGGGTAGCGCTTGCTCAGTGTCTCGCGGATGTCGCGGTTGCTGAAGTAGGCGTCGGCTTGGCCCGGCCAGGTGCCATAAGCGATCACGCTCCCGCGCATCCGCTCGCCCCAAGCGCAGATCACGTACCACAGCGCCTCGCCCTGCACGTCGACGAAGCCGGTGAGGTGGCTCGCGTAGAGGGGCACGCGGCCGCGCGGGAGACCGCTCAGCCTGGCGGCGAGATCGGCGGCGCTGAGGAGCTTGGCCTCCGTCTCATCGCGAAGCGGCTCCAGCTGATACTCGCTGGCGAACATCTGCGGGCGCAGGAGGTAGATGTGCATGAGGCTCTGCACGGCGCTCACGCATCCGGGCTCGATTCGCTCCGGCCAATAGACCTCAGCGCCGTGGTCCAGCTGCTTGCGGTGTCGCTTGTAGAACGCGTTGACCTCGCCGAAGTCCTTCCGGAGGGTCGCCGCGCGGAGCAGCTCGAGGTACTGACCTCGCCAAAGGTCGAGCCGCTCGGGCATGGTGATCATCGCGCGGAACCGCTCGCCCGACCATTGCGGGCTCTTCTCGCGGTCGAGCAGCCGGTCGGCGAGGTCGTCATGCTCAATGACCGTGCAGGGGACGACCGTCGCGAGGGGCCGCGTCGGTCCCTGCAGGCCCTGCAGGCCGGACTCGAGCGTGCGTTGCCGAGAGACGACCTGGGCCGGGCTCCGCGCCGACGCGTCGGTCTGCGGGTCGTCGGCGATGACGAGCTCCGGCCTGACGGAACGGCCGTCGCGGCGCTGGTGATTCAGCCCGCGGAAGCCCGACTCGAGACCGACCGCCTCGATGATGCAGCCCGCGGCCTTGGAGCCCGGGATGTCCGGGAGCACGATGACTCCGTCACCCCATTGCATGTGCGTGCGCCGGCCGTGGTGCAGCTGGCCCGCACATCGCCGCGGCTCGCCCTCGAGCGCCGCGATCGGATAGCAGACCTCCGGGAAGTCGGCGGCGAGTTCGACCGATGTCTCCAGCCAAGTCTTCAGCGTCGCGATCGACTGCTCCGCCTTCTTCTCTGACGCGCCGACGAACAGGATGTACGGCACCCCGTTCAATGCGGCCCAGAGCGTGGCGGCCTCGCAGAGCTTGGTCTTTCCCGAGCCGCGTGGCATGCCGACGGCGAACCCTCCGCCCTGGCGGATGACGGCCTCCAGGACTTCGATCACTCGCAGGTGTGCTTTGCTGAATGTCAGCGCGAAGGTCGCCGGGAAGTACGTTCGGCAGAACGTCTCCAGGCTCGCGAGGCAGCGGTGCTTTCGTGCCGGCCGTGCGACCCTGGGGATGCGGCCGATGTCACGGCCCTCCCGCGAGATGCGCTGCTCACGCGCACCTGCAGACTTGAGCTTGCGCTGATAACTCGCTCCCTTGCCGGCCTTTGGCACTTATGGGTCTCGGGGGCTCCCCGCCATTTCGTGGCGTCCTGCCGGTGGGGTGGCTCAATCGTATCGGGAAAGGTATCGTCAGTGCATGCCAAGTCTCCGCGAGCAACTCGAGCCCCACATCCGCGCGTTCGGCGTCGGCAGGTTGGCGGATGCGACCGGCATCCGCGGCCCGAACATCTCCGAGTTCCTTCATGGCAAGCGGAGCATGCGTGAGGAGAACCTCACCAAGATGGCGACGGCGCTCGGCTTTGAGATCGTCATCCGCCGGACGAAGTCAGCCTCGGCGGGCGCTCGGCCGGCCGCTCGTCCCGCTGCTCGCCCGCGGCGTCGCGCGTGATCGGCGCGGTGGTTTGATGATCAGCGTTGCGCCGAGGGCCTTGACGATCGCCTCGATGTGCTTCACCGGCAGTTCCCGACGGCCGGCCATGTAGGCGTTCAGCGATGGGGCGTGGATGCCGATCTCCGCGGCGCAGCGGGCCTGGCCGTACTCGTTGATCAGTGGTGTCAGTTGTTCGCGGATCATGCGTGCTCCTGGAGAGTCTGGCGGATCTCGAGCGGGTCCCTCCCGGTCAGCACCGAGAGGGAGACGATCAGGTGTGAGAGGACTCGCTCATTCTTCGCGACGTCGCGTGCGGTCGCTGGCATTCTGCGGGCGCGCTTGTCGCCGGCCTCGATCGCGGCCTCGATCCCGGTCAGCAGCTTGAGCATCTGCAGGGCGGTGGTCTGGCGGCGGGACTCGGGCGCGAGCTTGTTCGTGATCTTCATGGGGGTGCTCCTTTGGGGCGTTTCATTCGGCGTCGTTCAGGAAGGCCTCGACCTCTTCTGGCTCTTGGCTGCTGATGAATCCGACCAGGTTGATCAGGTCTTCGCGGATCTTGCCGAGGTCTCCGGCGTGGCCCCAGTTCTTCGGTTCGGCCTTCTGCTCGGCGTCGTGCCGGTCGAGCTCCATCTGCAGCACATCCATCAGGCGGGCGATGTCGTTGCGGCGAGCGGCGTAGGTCTGGGCGGCGGTTGCGGACATGGTCGTGCTCCTTACTTCGTGATGGGGTTGCGGGGCTTGCTCTGCGCGTTCATGCCGCGGGCCTCTCGGCAGGCATCGCCGCGGCCCTGGCGGTAGCCGGTGCTCAGTCCTGCGGAGTAGCCGGCCTCGAAGGCCGCGGCGATCACCTCGCGGAGCGTGGCGACCGAGAGGTCGTGGAAGTCCAGGTGGTCGCGCCCGCGGGTCGCGAGCGTTTCGAGTTCAAGGTTGGTCCTCGCGGCCTCCATCGCGGCGCTCATGGCGTTGGTCTTTGCGGTCGCGTCGAGGCTGATCTTGCTGCTGCTCATTGCTTGCTCCTGTTCTCACACATTAGCACCCGTGCTAATCAATGCCAGCGCAATGCGAGAAAAGAAGAGCAGAATTGCAAAGATCTCAGCGGCGTTTCGCGGCCGCGATCGCGGCGGCCGCGAGCCTGGCCAGCTCGCTGACGGGATAGCCCTTCGGCCCGAGTCTCAGGGGTTCCAGGTGCTCGCGAACGGCGGCGAGTTCGAGGCTGCTTTCGTCATCGGCGGCGTGCGCCGGGGTCTCCGTGGGCGCGTCGAGGCGCATCAGCTTGACGAGCTCGGCCTGGGCGCGGAGGGCGGTGCGGTTGTCCTGCCCCTGCAGCGCGCGGCGGTAGATGTCCTCGAACCGAACGACGGCCTTGCCCCGCTCGACCGCTCGGCTCGCGTCGCCGGCCAGAATGATCCGGCGGTGGACCTCGGCCATGGTCTCCTCGAGCGCGTCCGCCGGCACGCCGATCTTCGCCAGCGCGGCGTTCTTCAGATCGGTCGGGCTAAGCCCGCTGACGCTGAGGAGGATGAGCTTCTCGACGTGGCCCTGGTCAGGCGTCGCGGGCATGCGCCTCCTCCATCCATCGCGCGTGAAACCTCAGCAGGTCGGCGCTTTGCGTCAGCGTGAACTGCTCGATCGCGCGGCAGGTCCGCAGGTTGGCCGAGGACTCGACGACGAACGCTCGGCCGTCGGTCAGCCTGGCGGCGATGATCTTCGCGTGCGTCCGTGTCGCGCAGTACCAGCCCCCGCGGGCGGGGAGCTCGGCGCGAAGGCGGTTGCAGACGTCGGCCTCGTTGTAGTCCGACTCGTAGAAGTGGGAGACCAGAAGCCTGGTCGGCCCGATCACGCCGGCATCCATCGCGCTGAGAAGGCGCTGGGCGTTGGCGGCGTTGAAGCCGAGCGTCGCGAGCCAGAGGTCGGCGATTCGCGCCGGGCTCGCGTGGATCAGGATCGCATCGACGAGGTCGTATCCGTCCCAGGCCCCGCTCATGAGGCCGTGCCAGGACTCGTTGTCCGCCGGCAGGCCCCCGAGCGCGTGAGCCGCGACGTCGGCCCTAGTCAGGTCGATCGTCTTCCGCCCCGCGGCGGTGCGCTTGAGCAGCGGTGTTCCTTCGAGCGGGATGGGCTTGGCCTTGGCGCGGCTCTCGCGCTCCGGCGATCGCGTCACGCCGAGGATCTCGTCGAGGTCATCCATCGATCCGCTCCGCGGCCTTTCCCGCGAAGGCCTCCCATCGGGCGATGATCACGTCGCAGTACAGTGGGTCGAGCTCCATCAGGAACGCGCGGCGTCCGGTCATCTCCGCGGCGATAAGCGTCATCCCGCTCCCGCCGAAGAGGTCGAGGACGTTCTCGCCCGGGAGCGTGCTGTACTCAATCGCCCGGCGGGCCAGCTCGACGGGCTTCTCCGTGAGGTGGACCATCGCCTGCGGGCTGACCTTCTTCACTCGCCACACGTCGCTCGGCGCGTCGGCGTGGACGATCGCGGCCTGATCGTCGCCGAGCTCGACCTCCGCGAGCCCCTTGCGTCCGGAGCTCGCCGGCAGCACGTCGACGCTGGCGTCGCCGGCCTTGATCCTCACGCCCTGGCCGAGCTTGACCCCGCGCGGCGCCCTTCCTCCGCGGCGAATCTCCCAGGTGTCTGAAACGTTGGCTTGCCCGAAGAACCGATGCGCCGCACCCGCTCTCCAGCCGTAGAAGCACCACTCGTGGTTGCCCATGAAATCTCGCCGGCTGAGCGTCGGGTGCTCCTTGATCCAGATGATCGCCTGGGCCAGGTGCAGGTTGTTCCTCCGGAACGCCAGCGAGTAGGGCTCGGGCGAGACGTACCCGCCCCAGGCGTAGACCGCGCCGCCCGGCACGAGCACTCGAGCCATCTGTCCGAACCAGGCGAGCACGAGCCGCTCGTACTCGGCGGGGCTGTGGTCGTCGTTCATGATCACGCGATCGCGGGCGCGCTCCGTCTTCTTCTCGCCCTTGGCCTTCGGCTTGCTCCGCGGCTGGACCGCTACGTTGTACGGCGGGTCGGTGTGAACGAGATGGATCGGCGATCGGGCGACGAGCCGGTCGACATCCTCGGTGCTCGCCGAGTCTCCGCACAGCAGGAGGTGGCGACCAAGCTTGATCAGCTGGCCGCGCTTCGTCGTCGCGACCGCGGGCACGGCCGGCACGTCGTCAGGGTCAACGCCCCGCTCCTGGTACCCGCCGGCCAGGATGCGGTCGATGTCGCCGCGCGTGAAGCCGAGGAGCGTCATGTCGATCGCGGCTCCGATCGCCTCCAGCTCGCCGCGGAGGAGGTCCTCGTTCCACTCGGCGAGCTCGCCGACCTTGTTGTCGGCGATGCGCAGCGCTCGGACCTGGTCCGGCGTCAGGTCCGCGGCGACGATCACCGGCACGTCGGCCAGCCCGAGCTTCAGCGCAGCCTTGAGCCGCGTGTGCCCGGCGATGATCACGCCCTCGGCGTCGACGAGGATCGGGAATCGGAACCCGAACGCGGCGATCGAGGCCGCGCACGCGTCAACCGCCCCCTCGTTGTCGCGAGGATTCCGCTGAAAAGGCCGCACTTTTGCGACCGGCCACCGTTGGATCTGCTCCACCCGCTCTCCGAACTTCCCAAGGAAAGAAAGACTACCTTGGAAGGCGGCAGTTCCGGAGGCTGCAAACGTCCACACTTACCCCTAGAAGGACCCAAACCCGGGGGGGGTGGGGGGCGTCTTGGGCTCCGTCTGAATACCAAAGTGAATAATCCGCACCCGGTTCTTCCTCGGAGCACCGCGGCGTTCCGTTGTTTAGACCAGGTTGATCTTCACCTGCGGGCGTCTGCTCTCCCAACGGGCCATGACGAAGACCTCGCCCCATTCCCCGATGCGGCTCATCACGTCCGCGCCGAGCGACTCGACCAAGGCATCTGGCGTGTAGTTCGCGGCGATGATCGTGCCTGCCTTCATCTGGTACCGCGCGTTCAGCAGCTCGCCGAGGATGAGCATCTCCTCCGGCGTGTGCCGGCGGCGGTGGAGGTCGTCGATCAGCATCAGCGACTGCATCTTGCACAGCTGGTCAATCACCGTGGCTCGCGGCGTTCGCTCGCCGAAGGCCTTGGTGCTGATGTGCTCGATGATCTCTGCGCCTTCCCACATCCGCACCATCGACAGGGAAGGCTCGGCGCAGGCCTCCCAGGCGACCTGGGTCAGCAGCTGGGTCTTGCCAATGCCCCGCTCGCCGAGAAGGACGACGCATCGGCCCGCCAGAGCAGCCTTGAGAACGGCTCGCGCAAGTGCGCCCTGGTCAGGCCACTTCAGCCCTCCTTCAAGGACCGCTTTGTGTCTCGGGCTGATGCAGGCATACTGGCGCTTGCTCTCGACTCGTTGCGCGGCGAGGCTCTGTGCGGTCTGGCGGTCGATCTGGTCCTTCGCTGCTCTCGCCTCCCGCGCTCGGTTCGCCTGCTCCGCGGTCATCTGCCTCATGCTGTGCTCCTCATGGTCGTGGTGGTTGCCTCTTCGCCATTCGCGGCTCGCCATGCCGCCCAGTTCGTCGCGTCCTTCACGCTGAGCCTCTGCGGTGCCTGGCGTTCCGGCGCTCGCCTGGCGAAGACCATCTGCCAGCCCGAGGCCCAGGCCGCGTCGATCGCTCGCACGGCCGCGGCCTCGCCCCCTGCGGACATCTCGGTTCGGACCGCCTCGAGCGCCGCGGCGATCTTGTCTGCCGTCGCCGGGTTCCGCCATCCAGCCCTCGCCCGCTGGTCGAGCCAACGTGCCCAGGCCCGGCGGACGGCCTCGGGCAGGTCGGGCTCGCGGAGCTCGGCTGGCAGTGCCTCGAGCGCCTTGGCGGCTCTGGTCGCGTTCGCCTTCGCCGCGGCCTCCGACCGGCTGGACCCTAACGGATTGGCGTCACGCTGCAGCGTGACGGAGCGTGACGCGTCACGCTGTGCGTCACGCGCGGGTTTTTGTGTATTGTCTTGGTATTTATCAGCCTCTTCAGCAGGAAAGAGACCGGAAGAAGAACCAAAACCGCGCGCGAGTGCGTCACGCTCCGTCACGCTGCCGTCACGCTGACCGTCACGCTGCGTCACGCTTGAGCGTGACGCGTCACGCGCGCTCGCGGCCGATCTGTTAGGGTCTGCGATGGCCCGAAGGCTCGCTCGGTACCGTCGGGCTCGCTCGGCGGCGAGGGCTCGCCGGCGTGCGTCCGAGTCGGTCTGGGGGGCTGACGATCGGCCCACAGCCGCCGGCGGCGGCGCGGGCTGCTCGGAGGCCTGGCTCGGCTCCGGGCTCGCCTGGGCGTCGCCGCGGGCTCGCCGGCGCTCGCGGCGCAGCTTCTGTGCCTCGTCGAGCACGTCGGCGAGGAGTTCGGCGAGGGTTGTGATAAGGGCTGAGCGGTTCACGAGGCTCTCCTGGCGGTGGTGTAGCGGATGGCGCGAGCCTGCCAGGCGGCCCAGAAGGCCTGCTCGGCGATTTCGACGCGGCGTGCGAAGTCGGGGTCTCTCATGAGCTCCCGGGCGGCGGTGTGCATCTCCAGGACGCTGGTGTGTCCTGCTGAGCGTGGGCGCAGCCGCCGGCGGATTTCGGGGTACGACGCTCCGATGTACTGGCGGGCCAGGAGCACGATGACCCGGCGGGCCTCGATCGTCGCTGCGCCTCGGCTGTCGTCAAGGAGCAGATCGACGGGCACGCCGAGCGCCCTGGCGGCGGGCTCGATCAGGTCGTCGAGGATGGGGGGCGGTAAGTTCATGGGAAGAGCGGCTCGATCTGTCCGGGGAATGGCAGGTCCCAGTTCGCGATGATCTCATCCCAGTCGAGCGCCTCGGCTGGCAGGTCCGCCTGGCCTGCGGCGAGCACCCTGCCGATCTGCTCCTGCAGGTGAGGGAGCCTGAAGCACTCCGGCGGCTTTTCGCCGCTGGGATTGCACGCGAGCGCGGCCTTCATGTGCGGGCTCTCGATGAAGCGGCGGAGCCAGGCGGTGATGGCGCAGTTCGGGCAGAAGCCTCGGTCCTTCGCGTGCTTGAGGAGCCGGGCCTGGTCGTTCGACGTCGCGGCGATCCGGCACCTGACGGCGCAGCGATCGCAGTTGACGATGCGGCCTGCGTTGGGGTTGGGTGTGGTCTCGCTCACGCTGCACCTCCCACCCGCTCGACGAAGTCCCGTGCCCGGTTGACCTTGGCCATGAGCTCATCGCTCCCGCCGGCGTCGGGGTGTGCCTTCCTGGCGGCGGCGCGATAGACCGCCTGCAGATCCGTCGGGAGCTCGCTGACGATGTCGCCCTTGCCGATGCTGCTCAGCCATCTCATGGCGTCGCGCACGCTGGCGAACTCGGCCGCTGGCGTCGCCGGCGTCGAGGGCAGGGCCTTCCAGCCGGCGTACACCTGGTCACCCTTCACTGCGCCGTCGCGGGCGATCATCCGTTGGGCGCGGAGCGTCCGGGCGATCGCAAAGACGTTGTGCTCCCAGTCTGCCCACGTCGCGCACTCGTAGCGGAGCGGGCCGTACTTCGAATCGAAGAACAGGCGCACGCCCGGCGATCGCGGCCTGGCGGTGGAGCGGATCCAGCCGTCGTTACGGATGTCGTTCTCGGCGACGTTCATCTCGACGATCGCCTGGCGGACCTCGAGCGCCGCGAGCTCGTGGCGAAGCATGGCCGCGATCGACGTCCACCCGGCTCGGTAGGGGCTCTTCTTGCCCTGGCCCTTGATCGGCTCGGCCCAGGCCCGTGCGATGAGCTCCGTCCTGATTGGCGGCTGCTGTGTGCGTCTCACGCTGATGCTCCTGTGTTGCGGACGGCGCGGTCCTCGGCGAGGGCCGCTCGGTGTTCGATCACGAGTCGCTGAAGGTCTGCCAAGGCATGCATGTCGATGGCCTGCTGCTGCTGGAGGCGGTCGCAGAGTCGCTCGGCCGCGGCGGCGATCGCGAGCGTGCCCTGGGCGAGAGCGCCGGCGGCCTTGGTCTGTGCGAGCTCGGTCTGCGTCAAGTCGAGGAACCGGCCGACGACGCGGGCCTGGCGAGTGAGCCGATCGGCCTGCATCCGCAGGTCACGGGCGCGGAGCCGGCTCTGTTTGCCCTGGTCGGCGGTCATCGCTCGGCCCCCTTCGCGGCCTGGGAGTCGAGGTGCCGACGAATCAGGCGGCGTAGGGGGACGACGGCGCTGATCACATCCGGATACCGGGGGTCGCCCGGAGGGTTGGTTCGCATGCAGATCGCCTGCCAGCCGGAGCCCACGACGGTGATGCCCCAGAGCCCGAGTTTCTCTGCGATCCTTTGTGGCTCGTGAATGACGCCGCCTGCGAGCGTCAGGGCTTGGAGATAATCCTGGTTGAAACACAGATGACGCACAGCCACTTTGCGGCGAGGACTCTCGTTGTCGTCGGGATCTTCCGACGGCCCGAGCGTCCGCACTGGCGGAACCTGGTCGAAGACGATCGGGGATGCGGGCTGTGTGTTGACCGACCAGTTGAGCGACTCGACGTTCGGGAATCGCTCACCCGCTCCTGGCTTGCTGTCCCTGGTGTCGGTCCGCCGGCGGATGCAGAGGGCCAGGTCCGTCGCGTACTCCCAGCCGTTCAAGACGAAGGGCGTGGTGACCGCGTAGACCCCGTGCGAGTACTGCCGGCAGGCGGCGTGCATCAGCTCGTCGAGGGTGATCATGGCTGGGCTCCTTCATCCGCGGCGATGACGTACACCGTGGCCATGCGCCCCGTCCTGGTCGGCCTGCGGCGCCCGCTGTCGACGATCGCTCCGGCGTGCTTGAGGCTCGTGAACCGGCCGCTGTGCGATTGGGGCAGGTGGGCGGCGGCGAGCCACTCGTCGAGCGTGGCCCCGTGCTCGCCGGCGTCGTGGACGAAAGCCAAGGCCTGGCGGGCCAGCAGCGTGGGGCGCTCGGTCGCGTTGGCGGTCAGCGCCGCGATGCGGCTCGTGGCCGGCGCTGCACGCGACGTGCGGTATCCGATTCGGCGGAGCTCGAGCCCGTCCCAGAGGTGAGCAGCGGTGTCGGTCATTCTCGCACGCCCCTCTCTCCGCCCCACATGAGGTCGTCGACGCGGCGCTCGAGCGCCTCAATGCGACGCTCGGCCGCGTCGGCGCGTTCCGCGAGGGCGTTTAGCCGGCGATCGAGCTCGCGTCGTTTTGCCCCCTCGGGCCACGGCAGAAAAGCCGGATGGTCCGAGGTGCGATCGGGGAGCGTCTGGGATACCGGAGGCCCGTTCCAAGGTGAACGAACCGGGTTCCTCAGTCGGCGCTTCGCAGGCCGACATGCAAGCAGGATGATGGGCAGGGCCAGGGCCATCGCGATAGCCAACAGCAGTACTCGTGAGTCCTCGAGCGGCATCATGACAGTGCCCCCCTCGCCGCGACCAGCAGCCATTGGTCCAGACGGTCGATCTGCTCGAAGTCGGCCCACTCGAACGACGTCGGCGGCTTGGCGCGGTCCGGGTATCGGTTCACCATCTGCCGCCCTGTGAGCACGCCGATGCGGTCTTCGTTCTTCCAGAGGACCGCGACGACGGCGGCGTACCAGTTGTGCAGATCGATGAGCGCGTTCAGCTGGTGTGCTCGAAGGCCTCCGTAGCCCTTTCCCGGCGCTACGACCTTCAGCCTGTTCGCGTGCTCCGTGGTCGCTTTGACCTCGAGCGCGATCATGCGGCCTTGGAGCATCGGCAGCCGCTTGTCACCGAGAAGGTCTGCGGATGGTCCCATGACGCCGAGGAAGTCCACGTCCTGGCGCTCTGAGAGCTTCCTCAAACCTGTGAACCCGCGTCCGGCCGTCTTCACCGGCACCGTCGGCACCGGCAGCATGCGAATCCGAGCGACCAGGCTGCGCTCCCAGCCTGCATGGACGCTGGCGAGCTCCCGCTCAAAGTACTTGCCGGCGGCCGTCGCGCGCTTGCCGGCGATGGACCGCTCGAGCCTCGCCTTCTCGGCGCTCGCCTGGTCAGGGTGCAGCGCTCGGAACTGCTCCGCGGTGAGTCGCTCGTTCATGGCTGGCCCTCCGCGTTCTGAGGGATGAGCTTGACGCCGAGGACAGTCAATAGCGCCGCGACCTGATCCGGCATGAGCGCCTGCGTCAGCTGTGCGTGCACGCCGAAGAGCTCGCCCCAGACGTGCAGGTACTTGTCTCGAGCCTCATCGTGCTCCATCGGCCGGTCGATGACGCCTCGCTCCCAGCGCTTCAGGCCCTTGCTCCACCCGGTGTCGTGCCGGAGCAGGTCGCTGGCCTCGCGGGCGAGCACGAGGCGGTCGGCTTCGGTGACGAGCACAGCGACGTCGGTGTCGGTGTACTCGGGAAGTCCGAAGGCCTGGCGGACGACTCGGTCGATGTTGAACGTGTGGTCGTTCAGCTTCTCGGTCATCGCCTTGAGCGGGCCAGGTACATCGCCGAGCCAGGCCTCGTGCGCGTCGTGAAGCAGTCCCCAGCGCGCGGCCTTCAGGGCGAGCGCGGGGGTGTCGTTGGCGGTCGTGCCGAATGCCAGGTCCGCAGCGACGAGGGCCACGATGGCGCTGTGCTGCGCGACCGAGTAGAAGTAGCGCGTGTGCCCGTTGAACCTCGCCAGCCTGCTGAGGCTCGTGGCGATGTCCTGAAGGTTCGCATCGTCGCGATTGAAAGCGTCGACGTGCACCATGCGTCCGGTGAAGGTCTGGATCGGTCCTGCTTCTTTGTTGATGCTCATCGGCGGTCCTCGCGGTTGGCGCTGTAAACGCGGTCCTCGTGTCGGTGTGCGGGCTCGAGATACGGCAGGCCCAGGAGGTCGAACGCGACGGCCTCGCTCGGCACGGCGATCCGAACCCCGCGGCGGTCGTGCGGAAACCCCTCGCGGCTCTTGAGGCCTCGGTTCTGCAGGCGGAACATCGCGGCCTTGCCGAACTCCGCCGGCCCCGTCCTGATCAGCTCGATCCAGCCGCGGTTGCCCTGCGGTCCTGGCCAGAATCGGTGGATCTGGATCGGCAGCAGCGCCGGCTTGGGGCTCTTGAGCTCGAGCAAGAGGTTGCACATGCCGAAGCCGGGCTTGAGGCCCTTGACGGCCGTGCCCAGCCTCGTGTCTCGTGCTGGTTCCTCCGCGGGGTAGAAGTGCTCGCTGAGCACGGCGTACAGCGCGTCAGCCTCCATGGGCCTGCCCTGGGCGTCGAGCGCCGGCCTGGGCGCGATGTAGTCGAGGTCGCCGGCCACCGGGAGGCCGCGGCGGAGACTGCCGACCGTCGCGACCATGGCAGCGCCGCCCTCGGCGTCTGGAGTCAGCTCGCGAAGCCCGAGCGTGCCGCGGAGGTGGTTATCGACCTTGCGGAGATAGTCGGCATCGAATCGCGGTCCGTTCATGAGGTTGCTCCTGCGGCCCTCTTGACCGCGAACGCCAGCGGTGCCTCGATCCGCACCTTGCCGGCCTTGCCCTTGGGCCACCAACGCACGACGAGCGTCTTCTTGGTTCCGGCCTCGGCAAGCGCGGCCATGTCCTTCGCGCTGATGGTGATCTCGACCGGATCCCCGGCGCTGACCGTGACGCTCAGGCTTGTCTGGCGGTGCAGGCCGTACAGCTCGCGGATCTTGGACTCCAGCGCTGGGTCCGCGTGGCGGCCGTTGGCGTTATCTTCGATCGCTGAGAGCCTCGCCTCGCGGATCTCCAACAGCCTCGCGGCCTGCTCGAGAGTGAAGCCGCACTGCTCGCGAAGCGTGCGGAGCTCTGCGCCGATGCGGATGTGCTCCTGGCGGTGCTCCATGCTCACTTGCGCACCTTGCCCTTCACCGGCTTCGCGGGCTTGGCGGCCTTGGCGGCGGGAGCCTGTGCGGGCTCGGCGGCGGTGGGGGCATCCACCCAGCCCTTCGGCCTGGCGATCTTCTTGGAGTCGATCAGCTTCTGGAGCGTGGCCTGGCGGATGACCTTCTCGTCCACCGCCGGCGGGAGCGGCGCGGCGATGTTCAGGGCCTTGCGGAGGGCGTCGCGCTTGTCGAAAGCGTTGTCTGTGTCGGCGAGCAGTTCTGCGATCGCCTCCACGATGCTCTCCGGGCTGGAGGTCGTCGACTTGGCCTTCATCGCGATTTTGCCCAGCTCGCCGATGTCCGGCTCCGCGATCAGCCGGAGGCGTTGCTGCCAGTGGGCTTGGCTCAGGGGTGCGTACCTGTTGTACTTGGGCTTCTTCGCCAGCAAGGTGTCGGAGAAGCTGCTCTCGAAGAGCATCACCGTCATCGCGGTCGCGACCTCCGGCCGTGCCGTCAGAGCGGCCTCGACGTACGGCATGTACTGCTCGACGCGCTCGTGGTTCGCATTCCTGATCGCGTCATTGACGCGGTAGTTGACCTCGTACTCGGGCAGGTAGTTCGTCTCCGAGCGATCGGCCGAACGTTCTGCGGCCTTGACGCTCTTTTCGGCGCGTCGGATCCTGGCGGCGGAGAGTGCGGCCTCGGCGCTGACGCCCGCGGGGACTAGACGGCTCTCCTGCAGCATCTTGATGTTCAGCGGGGCCTCGGTCTTCTCGACCGCGTTGACGATCGCCGTCGCCGCGGTCTTCAGGGCCTTCTCCGCCGCGGCGGCTTTCGCCTTGTAGCACGTCGGGTTCCCGCAGTACGGCCCGTCGTCGTCCTTCGAGCGCCTGCCTGTCCCGCCGTCCATCTTGTCGTACAGGTCGCCGGCGGCTGGCAGTTCGCCCTTGCCTCCGAACAGCTGCATGTCGTTGGCGCTGTTGGCCGGGCAGGTGTTGCACGCGGGGGCTTGAACCCCGGGCACGTTCACGGCCTTGTCCCAGGCGACGTCGGCGAGGCTGAGCATGCGGCGCGTCACCAGGTCCTTGACCTGGTCGAGCTCCATCGGCAGGCGTCCGGGCTCCTCGGCCGCGGCCTGGCGAGCGATGTCCTCGCGAACCTTCGCATCGGCGAGCCTGGCGATCACCCGGGCGTGCGTCGCCGGCAATTGGCCCGAGCGGATCAGCTCGCGGATCGGCTTGCTCATCCGCGCGATGTACAGGTGGTCTCGGACCCAGCGCTCGCTCTGGCCGAGCCTGGCGGCGATCGCGGCGACCCGCTCATCGTCGGGGACCAGGTCGGGGTTTCTGTCGTAGAGCTCGCATACCGCGTCTGCTTTCTCTATGTCGCTCAGCGCCTCGCGGTGGAGGTTCTCGGTGAGCCTCGCGTCCGCGTCCGAAACGTCCGCCGGCACGACGACGGCGTTGATGTGCGTCCACTTCAGCATGTTCGCGGCCCGCATGCGGCGGAACCCGAAGACGAGCTCGTATGAGGCGAGTGCTCCGCCCTGGGTCTTGCGCTTGTCGTCGGGCAGGCGGCGAACCCCGACGGGCTGAAGCTGGCCCAGGCGGTGCATGGTCTCGGCCAGTTCATTCAGCGCCGTCGCTCCCTGCGGCGTGTCGTACGACCTGGCGTCGCGGTCGTTCTTCATCTCATCGACGATGATGTCGGCGATCGCGATCGACGCGGGCTCGGCGGTGCGGTATCCGCCGGCGTAAGGGATGCTCGGCGGCAGTGCGGCGGCGGCGGGCTCGGGCTTTGTGGCGGTCTTCGGCATGCGGGGCTCCTGTGGGTGTGGGGGCGAATCCCGCCGGCGGCCTTGCGGACGCCGGCGAGGTGTGGTCAGCGGGGAGCGTCGGTGAGGGTCGGGTTGGCAGGATTGCGACGCTCAGAAAACGCGCCGAGCGGCTTGGTCAAGTCCGGCCACTCGGCCCAGTACCCGATGCCACGCTCGCCCATGTGGCTGCGCTGCTCATCGGTCAGGGCCTCGCACAGCGGGATCTCGAACGTGTTCGAGCTCGCTCGCATGATCGCGGCTTCGTGCGGCTGGGTCGTGTCGAGCCACGTGTGAACAACGACCTTCCTGTACTCGCCCTCCGGGCCGATGTGCGGCCCGCTGCTGCTGATGACGACGCCCGGCCGCGGCCCTTCCCACTCGGCCCCGAAGACGAGGACGATCCGGCCTGTCGAAACCTCCCGCTTGCTGAAGATGCTGCTCTGCTCTGCGTTCTGCTCTGGCATGTGCTACTCCTGAGTGTGCTTGCGGCCACGCGCCGCCGAATCCCTCGCCGCGGGCTTTCGCCTGCGGCGGGGAGGAGAGAGAGATCAGCGGGACTTGGCGGGCTTCTTCGCGGCCTTCTTCTTGGCCGGCTTCTTGGGCTTCTCGGTGGGCGAGGCCTCGGGCTCCGCGGCAGGCGTGAAGGGCACGCGGCGATCCTCGGGCCAGCCCATCATGATGTGAAGCTCGGCGACTCCGAAGAGCGTCTCGAACGCGTCCTGGTTGCGGGCGAAGATGCGCAACAGGGCGTTCCACATCCGCTCGCCTCCGGAGAGGCGCAGGCGTTCGGCGATGATGGAGCCGAGGTGGCCCCAGACCTCCGAGTGCAGATCGGGGAGACTGGTGAGGATCGCCGGCGCATCGGCACTGGTCTCGAACACATGGCGGAGCTTGCGGATCAGGCGGTCGGGCGTGCCCAGGCCCCAGCTCGCAAGCTGGTCGAGCGCCTCCTGGACATCGTCCTCGTCGATGTTGTTGATCGCGGCCGGCCCCACGCTCGCGGTCCAGGGCACGGTCAACCAGGCGTGATCGAACCCCGCCTCTGCGAGCTCATCGCCGAGCCAGACCTCGGCGGTCGGGTCTGCGTCAGGCGCGGCGCCCTGGCTATCGGCGTCGTCGTCGTCGTCAGTCTGCTTCGGCTTTTCGATCGCCGGCAGGCGGATGTCGCCGCCCTTGATGTCCGTCGCGATGCCGCGGCGAGCGCAGAAGTCCGCGAGGCAGTCGCGTAGGTGGTCGAGTTGCTCCGGCGTGATCTCGCCGGCGAGCATGGCCTGCTTGACGGCCTGGCCCTCGTGCTGGTCCATGGCCTCTTTGACGGTGCGCATGCCGACTTTCAGCCATGCGGCCGAGTACATCTCGCCCATCAGGTCTCGCAGCTCAACGGCCTCCCACGCCCGGGGGTCGGGCTTGAAGCCGTCGGCGAGCCCTCCATCGCACGCACGATCGACCAGGTCGAACAGGTCCTGCGTCATCTTCTTCGTCAGGTCGAGTTCGGATCGGCGCTGGCGATCGAGGTTCGTGAACGTTGCCTTTGCGCGGCGGAGGTCCATCGCGATGCCGGCGACGCGCTCGAGGAGTGCGGGGTCTGCGTGGGCGTCCTTCTCCTCGGGGAGCTCGTCGAGCGACTTGCTCAGCGTCTCCTCGCGGTCCTTCACCGCGCCCTTTGCCTGGTTCCAGTCCTCCTCCATCTCGGCGACGCGGGCCTGGCTGGCCTTCACTCCGTCGCGAAGGGTGATGATGCGGATCGTCGTGGTTGCGTCGAAAGCCATTGCGTGGTTCCTGCTCGGTGTGGTGTGTCGCCGGCCGCACGGCCGGCGTGCGTCAGGCCTTGGCGGCCGTCGGTTGCTGAGTTGTGTTGGTCGGCGCGGTAAACGCGGTGTGCTCGGCGAAGTCGAGCAGCTCGCGGCGGCCGTCCCTTATGCCCCAGCGGGCTGAGATGCGTTTGCCCTTGAACGACTCGATCGAGGTGCTGAAGGTGAACATGTCACCGGCCTCGGTTCTGACCTTGAAGAGCACCCAGGCCTGCCCTTTCGCCGTCGTGCCGTTCTTCACGGCTTGGACCTCCATCACGGTGAGGATGCCCGTCTGCTCGCCCTTCTTGGCGGCCGGCTGTTCATCGCGCTGGCGCTCGGCCCTCGCGGCGGCGTCGGCGGCATCGGCGGCGGAGCCTCGGGCACGCGTGGGCTTGGGCTTCGTCGGCGCTGCTGGTGTCTCCCGGCCGGGCTGCGCGGTCGGGGGTTGCGGAGTGGGGGGCGGAGGCGGTGTAGATGCAGCCGGAGCCGACTCACCACGGGTGGGGGTCTCGGCGACGGGGGCGGTCGTGGTGGCGGAGGCCTTGGCGGCGGGCTTCGGGGCCGGCAGGTCCGCGGGCTTGCGGCCCGCGGCCTGGTGCTGCTGAAGCAGCTCGATCATGCGGAGGCACTCGTCAGGCTCCGCTTTGCGCGCGGTCAGGTCGATGCCGATCTGTGCGCCCAGGCAGTGGACGATTCGGCGGACCTCGGCGTTGATCTCGTCCACCGTGCCTGGCATCTGCCCGGCCCACTGCTTGACCGCCTGGACGAGTCGTGGCGCTGGGAGCAGCCGATCGTCCACCCCGACCGGGCGAGGGGCGGGGTCGATGACCTCGGCTCCGTCCCTCAGCCAGCCGATCAGCCGCCGGCCGAACGCCTCGTCGGGCTTCTCCATCATTTCGTTGTGCAGATCGCTCCAGCGTGTCTTCGTCACCGTCATGATGGCCCCGTCCATCTTGACGCCGATGTCGAACTCGTACTCCATGCCGTCGCGCTGGATCGGAGCCATGCCAAGCCGACGCACGGTGGTCTTGCCGTCGACGACCTCCTGGACGTGCTCCATCTTCTCTCGCAGCGTGACCAGCAGGTGGCACTTGCAACGGAGCATGGTCTCGACGAACTGGTTGTGCAGCGGCGTGACCTCGCGCCAGGCGGTGAAGCCCTTCGGGTCGCCGCTCTTGGTCCGGGCTCGATCGACGCGGTCGAGCGCTCCGTCCTTGCCCGACCAGGCGTGCGTGGCGGAGTCGATGATGATCACACCGTATCCCGCGGCCTCCGCGGCCTCGATCGCCTTGCAGTACTCGCTCGGGCTGAATGAGGTGAGGTTGACCTGGTCAAACTTGAACCTGTCGGCGTAGAGCGAAGACGAGTAGTTCTCGGTGTCGATGAACGCGATCGGCTTGCCGATCGCCTCCGAGATGCCCGTGGCGATCCGCAGGGCGGAGTAGGTCTTGCCGCTGTTGGTCGCGCCCGACAGCACCATGCGGAGCAGGCGCTGAGACTTCTGTGCGGGCTTGAAGACGTACGTCATCGGTGCTCCTGGTCTCGTGGCGTTGTGGGGTGGTGTCGCAGCGGGCGCTCAGCTCGCCCGGCGGGCCTGGGCGGTCTCAAGCTCGCGTGTCAGGTAGAGGAGACGATCGGCCTGCATCTGTGCGGTGCGGGCTCGCGCGTCGCTCTCAGCTTGGATCTGGCGCACCTGCTGCTCGAGCTTGTTGACGCTCTCGAGCGCGTCGGCCTGCAGTTCAGCAAGCTCACGGCGCGTCGCTTCAAGCTCGCCGGCTCCCCGGAACCAGCCGAGCGTGTACCCGACTCCGAAGCTGGCGGCCAGCACGCCGCTGACTGCGAAGAAGATGAGCAGGGGTTCGAGGTTCGGCATCATCGGTTGTCTCCGTTGTGAGGTGCGGTGGGGTCGCCGAGTGCGGCGATCGCGAGGCTGATTGAGTGGTGGTTGCCGGGCTTCCAGGCGTCGGCGTGCCAGTGCGCCCTGGCGAAGGCGACGAACGCGGCAAGGTCGGCGGTGGCGCGGGCGTAGGCCGGCTCGAGCTCCTGCTCGTCGAGGACGGCCTCGGCCAGGACCATCTCGATCGACGTCGGCTCCGGCGCGCTGGCCGGCATCGGCGGCGCGGCGACCGATAACTGCGTGGGTGAGGGCGTGGTGGGGTCAGAGAGGCTGTACAAGGTTGGGCCTCGCGGGGTCGGTTTGGGGTGTGTGGGAGTGGGGAGGGCGACACTCAGACACCGGCGCTCAGATCGCGGCGGCGTTGGTGGTCGAAAGCCCCGGCGAGAACCGCCGGGGCTCGTGGTCATGCATCAGGAGGCGGCGGCTCGCGTGCTCGCCAAGACTCGCGCGGCTTCGAAGGCGTCATCGCTCGGGACCGGCGCGTAGAGCTCGGTCGTGCGGCTGCTGCGATGTCCCAGCAGTGCCGCAGCCGCATCGAGGCCCGCCTTCGGGCGCACGGCCCTGGCCGCGGCGTGTCGGATCGCGTGCGTCGAGAATCGCTCAACACCGGCCTTCGCGCATGCCGAGTCGATCGCCCGCTGCAGCCACTGGCGGCTCCGCTTCTGCCCGCGAGGGTTCAACGGGCGGAACACATACTCGCCTCCGCTGGTTCGGAGTGCTCGCCTGACGGCCGTCAGCGCCGGCCCGACGAGGGGGATGAGGCGCGTGTGCCCCCGGTGGGCGTTTTTGTGCTGCCTCTTGGCGATGTACGCCTGGCGGCCCAGGTGCAGCTCGTCGCGGCGGAGCGTGAGCACTTCGCCGACCCTGCAGCCCGTCGCCGCCATGACCGCGACGACGTCGGCGTGGTGCTTGGGCATCAGCCCGACCAGGCGGCGGATCTGCTGGAGGCTCGGGACGTTCTTCTCCGCCGGCTTCCTGGCGGCGCTCTCCCTGGCGGCGAGGGGCAGGACGCTCAGCGCCGAAGCCGCGTCGGCGGCGGTCATGATCTCGCGCTCAACGGCCCAGCGGAGCATGCGCTGGACTCGGAGCGTCTGCTGGTTCGTGTAGCCGTGCGACCAGTCGCGCTTCGTGATCTGTTCATCTCGCCAGGCCTTGAGCGCCTTGGCCGTGATGTCCTCGGCCGCGGCCTTGTCGCCGAAGCTCTCGAGCAGGGCTCGCATGGTGCTTCGAATGTTCGCGGCCTCGCCGGTCGGTGAGCCATCGGCGCGGCGGTAGTACTTCTCGGCGTGCGCGCAGTACGTCACGACGAGCCGCTTGAGCGGCGTGCATTGCTTTGAGGGCATGGGGGTGCCTCGATGTCGCGCGAGACTGAGTTCGTCGTCTGGGCCTCGCGCGGGCTCCGGCGGCGGCCGAGTTGCTAAGGCTCGGCGACACCACTTTACGTTTCCGCGGCCCGCTGTCAAGCCCGAGAAGATCGAGGCTGGTAGTATGTGCGGGCGCGGCGATGGCCACGGCTGGCAGCCTCGTGACGCTGAGGATCAGACAACGGCGCTCAGATTCCCAAGCTGAATGTCGGGAGTTCGATCCTCCTCGCCCGCTTTGTCTGCCGCCGATGTCACACGATGACACCGGCGGCTTTTCGTTGACAAACCCCGCAGATTTCGCGAGTTCTGGCGACGTGTGCGGGGGCGAGCGGATCGGGGCCAACAGCCGGACGATGACGGGGAATGACCTGGGTGGACGCTCGCTTGTGCAAGCGCGTGTGCAAGGTGTGGCGGCATGAGGCCGCCGGATCGCGCCGAGATTCGACCGCTTCGGCGCGAGGTTCCGGTGCGTGAACGCAGATGTCTACGTGCCCTGCCGCCGAAGATGGAAGCGAGTCGGCGGACCTGACTCGCTGGAGACGTACTCGAAGACGCCCTCGTACAGGAACGAATAGTCGGGCCGCTCGTCCTTCCGATGGCGGTAGAAGAGAAGCAACTCGAGTCCCCGGTCGCGATGTTCGCGGACCAGAGCATCGGTTCTGCCCTGAGTCTGGCCCTCAAAGTACAAATCCTCACCGCTGAGCTGGTCTTCATACGGCGTGCGGTCCGAGGTCTTCTGCTCCGTGATGAACAGCCAAACCGACTCATGGCCTGCAGGGCGGAAGATGCCGGTGTTATACGGATCGCCGTCGAATCTCGTGCGCGTACGGCGCATGATCGGGTTGCGCCGGGGTGAATCGGTGGCATAGTTGTCTCGGTACGGAGGCCGAGCATGGACATCCGCGAGCGTTCACCCGGAGATCTTGAACATCTTCGACGCCTGGCGCGTCGCGAGAGAAACGCCGAGCAGAAGGACCGCCTGATGGCGGCCGCGCTGGCCGTCGAGCGGGTCCAGACCGCCGACATCCAAAGAGTGCTCAACCGCAGCCGCGGCTTCG